>Ga0182736_1000080_pt1 | contig 193553 bp, 183 predicted proteins | sample eDN5th30CKraftBY_FD_128882 | JGI IMG/M metagenome (GOLD analysis project Ga0182736, IMG submission 128882) | Enriched backyard soil microbial communities from Emeryville, California, USA - eDNA 5th pass 30_C Kraft BY (version 2) (version 2) | ecosystem: Environmental > Terrestrial > Soil >... | reverse complement strand
GTTATCGACCTGGTGTGCCCGTTCGCCAAGGGCGGCAAGGTCGGCCTGTTCGGCGGCGCCGGCGTGGGCAAGACCGTCAACATGATGGAACTGATCAACAACATCGCCAAGCAGCACAGCGGCCTGTCGGTGTTTGCCGGCGTGGGCGAGCGTACCCGCGAAGGCAACGACTTCTACCACGAAATGGAAGAGTCTAAGGTGCTGGACAAGGTCGCCATGGTGTTCGGCCAGATGAACGAGCCCCCGGGCAACCGTCTGCGCGTCGCCCTGACCGGTCTGACCATGGCCGAGAAGTTCCGCGACGAAGGCCGCGACATCCTGTTCTTCGTCGACAACATCTACCGCTACACCCTGGCCGGTACCGAAGTGTCGGCACTGCTGGGCCGCATGCCGTCGGCCGTGGGCTACCAGCCCACGCTGGCCGAAGAAATGGGCAAGCTGCAAGAGCGCATCACGTCCACCAAGACCGGTTCCATTACGTCGATCCAGGCCGTGTACGTGCCCGCCGACGACTTGACCGACCCGTCGCCCGCCACGACCTTCCAGCATCTGGACTCCACCGTGGTGCTGTCGCGTGACATCGCCGCACTGGGTATCTACCCCGCCGTGGATCCCCTGGATTCGTCCAGCCGCCAGCTCGACCCGCAAGTCGTGGGCGAAGAGCACTACGCGGTGGCCCGCGGCGTGCAGCAAACGCTGCAGCGCTACAAAGAACTGCGCGACATCATCGCCATTCTGGGCATGGACGAACTGTCGCCCGACGACAAGCAAGCCGTGGCCCGCGCCCGCAAGATCCAGCGCTTCCTGTCGCAGCCGTTCCACGTGGCCGAAGTGTTTACCGGTTCGCCGGGCAAATACGTGCCCCTGGCCGAAACCATCCGTGGTTTCAAGATGATCGTCGAGGGCGAGTGCGACGCCTTGCCCGAGCAGGCGTTCTACATGGTCGGCACCATCGACGAAGCCTTCGAGAAGGCCAAGAAACTGCAATAAGGATTTCATATGGCTACCCTGCAAGTGGATGTCGTCAGCGCAGAAGAAGCGATCTTCGCCGGTGAGGCGAAGTTCGTGACGCTGCCTGGCGAAGCGGGCGAGCTGGGCATCCTGCCCGGGCATACCCCGCTGATTTCGCGCATACGCCCCGGTACCGTCAAGATCGTCCGTGCCGATGGAGGCGAGGAAAACATCTTCGTCGCCGGGGGCATCCTGGAAGTGCAGCCGGGCATGGTCACGGTACTGGCCGATACGGCCATCCGTGCCGCCGACCTGGACGAAGCCCGTGCCGTGGCGGCGCGCGAGAAGGCCGAAGAAGCCCTGCGCAACGCCAAAGACAAGGCCGACATCGCGGTGGTCGAAGCCGAGCTGGCCATGCTGGCCGCGCAGGCCGTGGCGGCGCGCAAGCTGCGCCAGACCCGCAACACGCACTGAACGCAGTACCCGCGCGCCGGCAGGCTGGGCGCGCAGATTCCAAGGCGGCTTCGGCCGCCTTTTTTCTTGGCGCGCGGGCGGCATCATGGCCCGTTTCTGCGGCGCGCAAGGGCTTATAGGTACAACCCGCAGTGTGGGATGTACGACTATCGCCGTGGCTACTTGATGCGTAGGCTTGCCTTTTTTGCATACGTATCAAGGAGCCTATCTTGCGTGAAACACTCGATTGCGCCGTCCTGATGACGCCCGGCCACGAGGCCTGGGTGCAAGAATGGGTCGGCGCGCAGGGCAGCCAGCCCGGCCGCCTGCGGCTGCACACCCAGGAACTGTCGCAGCTGGCGCCGGGGGCGCCCGATACCCAGTTGCTGTCGCGCGCCCGCCTGGCGCTGCGGCGCTTCGATGGCTGCGTGCTGCCCGTGGCGCCGGCGTCGCTGTCGTGGGTGCGCACCGTGCTGGCCAATGCCGGTTCGGGGCCGCACACCCCGGTGGTGGCGCTGGTGTTCGACATCACCGCGCCGGCCATCCTCGATTTGCTGGCGCTGGGCGCGGCCGATTTCATCCGCGCCCCGGCCTGCCTGGACGAATTGCGCGCCCGGCTGGTGCGCTTGCGGCGCGCCGCACGGCTGGGCATGCTGCCGCCGGGGTCCGACACCCCGGCCGACGCCGCACCGTCCGCACCCTGCGCGCTGCAAGAACCGCTGCCCGCCTATGGCGCGCGGCCAGGCCCGCGCGGCACCTGGTCGCGGGCCCGGCTGGAACATGCGCTGGCCGAATTGCACGCGCGCGACGCCTCGGCCGCCGAAGAACCCTTCCGCCAAGCCAAGGCGCGCGTGGTGGCCGGCTTCGAACGCGAATACCTGCGCCGCGCGCTGTCGCGCCATGCCGGCAACGTGGCCCAGGCCGCCCGCGCGTCCAGCAAGCACCGGCGCGCGTTCTGGGCCCTGATGCGCAAGCATCGCATCGATGCCGCGCCGTATCGCAGCGACGACACCGTCGATGCTGCCGATGCCGCCTCGCTCGATTAACGGGGCCGCATGTGCGCCGGCCTGCAGGCCGGCGGCTTGTTTGGCGTCCAGGCCGGCGCATCGCCCGAAGGGTAAAATCACGGCTTCCGATTCCGAAGGATAGTCGTGTCCGTTGCTCCGCTGAAGAACGATGTGTTCTTGCGCGCCTTGTTGCGCGAACCCGTCCCGTACACTCCCATCTGGCTGATGCGCCAGGCTGGGCGCTACTTGCCCGAATACAACGCCACGCGGGCCCGCGCGGGCTCGTTCATGGGGCTGGCGCAAAACCCCGATTACGCCGCCGAAGTCACGCTGCAGCCCCTGGCGCGCTACGACCTGGATGCCGCCATCTTGTTTTCCGACATCCTCACCGTGCCGCACGCCATGGGCCTGGGCCTGGATTTCGCGCCGGGCGAAGGCCCCCGGTTCGCGCGGCCGGTGCGCAACGAAGACGATGTGGCACGGCTGGCCGTGCCCGACATGGAATCGCTGCGCTACGTGTTCGACGCGGTGTCGGTCATCCGCCGCGAGCTCGACGGCAAGGTGCCGCTGATCGGCTTCGCCGGCAGCCCCTGGACCATCGCCTGCTACATGGTCGAAGGGCGCGGCAGCGACGACTACCGCCAGATCAAGACCATGCTGTACGCGCGCCCCGATTTGCTGCACCGCATCCTGGAAATCAACGCGCAGGCCACGCTGCAATACCTGAACGCGCAAATCCAGGCCGGCGCCCAGGCCGTCATGCTGTTCGACAGCTGGGGCGGCGTGTTGGCCGATGGCCTGTTCCAGCAATTTTCGCTGGCCTATACACGCAAGGTGGTCGATGGCCTGGTGCGCGAACACCAGGGGCGCCGCGTGCCCGTCATCGTGTTCACCAAGGGCGGCGGCCAGTGGCTCGAGGCCATTGCCGGCTGCGGCTGCGATGCCGTCGGGCTCGACTGGACGGTCAACCTGGGCCAGGCGCGCCAGCGCACCGGCGACGCGGTGGCGCTGCAGGGCAACCTGGACCCCATGACGCTGTTCGGCGGCGCCGCCGCCATCCGCGCCGAGGCGCGTCGCACGCTCGATGCCTTCGGCCCGGTGGGCAAGGGCGGCCACGTATTCAACCTGGGGCATGGCATTTCGCAGTACACGCCACCCGAAGTCGTGTCCGAGCTGGTCGACGAAGTCCACACCTACAGCCGGCCGCTGCATGCCTGAGTAAGTGGCCGCTTCGCCGGCCAAGGCGTAATCAGCGTGTTTGGCCGGCCGACTTGTACACAGCAGCCCGGCAAGTCGGGATAACCCCCGATAGCTGGCAGCAATTCTGGAAATTGTTTATAAGTTTATGAATATAAAAGGAAATTCACTTGTTTTTGGCGGCGCAACATAAGCCAGGCAATGATTTGCCTTGACACGAAACAATGTTGTCGAGTGTTTTTCCCCAAAGTTATCCACAGGCTGCTGTGCATTCCCCATTTCAATCCAGCCTGACAATCTCTTAGACGCCAAATCCAGAATTCACTTTAAGTTTCACGCACACCTCGCCATGTTCCCGACCGCCACCCGCCATGTCTGACGCGCCCGATGCCATCGGCCTGCGCGCAGACGCCTGGGTGCGTGTGGCGCTGGACGTGCCGCTGCCCGGCCCGTTCGATTACCGCAGCCAGGCCGCCGTGCCCGTGGGCACGCGCGTCATCGTGCCGTTCGGGCCGCGCAAGCTGGTGGGCGTGGTCGTCGACAACCCCGAGCAGCCTTCCATCGATGCGGCCCTGGTGCGCAACGTCGAGCAGGTGCTCGACGACCTGCCGCCCTTGTCCACCGACTGGCTGCGGCTGGCGCGTTTCGCCGCCGACTACTACCAGCGTCCGCTGGGCGAAGTAATGCTGCCGGCGATGCCGCCGCCCTTGCGCAAGCCCTCGGCGTACCAGGGCAAGCGTTCGGGGCAGGGGCCGGTGGCGCGGCTGGATGCGCGCAAGGCCAAGGCGCCCGCGTCCGCCACGCCGCCCGATTGCGCCCCCGAACTGAACGCCGACCAGCAGGCCGCGGTCGAGGCCGTGGCGGCGCTGGCCGGCTTCAAGCCGGTGCTGCTGCACGGCGTCACCGGCAGCGGCAAGACCGAGGTCTACCTGCGCGTCGCGCAGCGCGTGCTGGCGGCTGGCCGCCAGGTGCTGCTGCTGGTGCCCGAGATCAACCTGACGCCGCAACTGGAAGGCGCGTTGCGCGCGCGCCTGGAATCGGTCTTGGGCACGGACGGCCTGGCGGTGTTGCACAGCGGCCTGTCCGACGGCCAGCGCCTGCAAGCGTGGGCGCGGGCGCAGCGCGGCCAGGCGCGCATGCTGCTGGGCACGCGCATGGCCATCTTCGCGCCGCTGTCCGAACTGGGCCTGATCGTGGTCGACGAAGAGCACGACGCCTCGTACAAGCAACAGGAAGGCCTGCGCTATTCGGCCCGCGACCTGGCCGTCTGGCGCGCGCGCGACCTGGATATCCCGGTGCTGCTGGGCTCGGCCACCCCGTCGCTGGAAAGCTGGCACCATGCCGAACGCGGCCGCTACCTGCGCCTGGCCCTGCCGGGCCGCGCACGCACCAGCAACCTGCCGGCCATCCGCCTGGTCGACACCCGCCGGCTGGCCATGCGCCAGGGCATGTCGCCCCAACTGACCGACGCCATCGGCCAGCGCCTGGAACGCGGCGAACAATCGCTGGTGTTCCTGAATCGCCGCGGCTACGCGCCGGTGCTGCATTGCGCATCGTGCGCCTGGGTCAGCCATTGCCCGCGCTGCTCGGCCTTCACGGTGCTGCATCGAACCCTCGGGCGCGGCCATCGCCTGCATTGCCATCATTGCGGCTACCAGGCGCCGGTGCCGCGCGCCTGCCCCGAATGCGGCGACCAGGACCTGGAACCCATGGGCCGGGGCACGCAGCGCGTCGAAGAGCACCTGGCCGAATTGTTCCCGCAGGCGCGCATCTCACGCATCGATGCCGACAGCACGCGCCGCAAGGGCAGTGCCCAGACGCTGTTCGCGGCCGTGCACGCGGGCGAGGTCGACATCCTGGTGGGCACCCAGATGGTGGCCAAGGGGCACGACTTCGCGCGGCTGGGCCTGGTGGGGGTGCTGAACGCCGACTCGATGCTGTTCGCCCACGATTTCCGCGCGCCCGAGCGCCTGTTCGCACAGCTGATGCAGGTGGCGGGGCGGGCGGGCCGCCACGCCGGCGGCGGCGAAGTGCTCATCCAGACCGGCTACCCCGAGCAACCCGTGTACCAGGCGCTGCTGCGCCACGACTACGCGGGCTTCGCGCGCCATGCGCTCGAAGAACGCGAGACCACCGGCCTGCCGCCGTTCGCCTACCAGGCCCTGCTTACCGCCGAGGCCCGCGAGCTGGCCCAGGCCCTGGCGTTCCTGCAGCAGGCGCGCGCACTGGCCACCGATGGCGGCTTTCCCGGCATCGACGCGCTGACGCTGTACGACCCGGTGCCCTTGCGCGTGGTGCGCGTGGCCAATATCGAGCGCGCGCAGTTGCTGCTGGAAAGCACCCATCGGCCGGCCTTGCAGGCGTTCCTGGCGTCCTGGTCCCTGTACCTGCCGGCGCTGGCGGCCGACGCGCGCGTGCGCTGGCAGCTGGAAGTGGATCCCCTCGAAATCTAAGGCCCATGCCAGGCCGCTTTCCGTCATCGAACCCCAGCGTAACCCGTCTCTTTCCCTGATCCCCATGTCCGACAGCGCACCCATTGGCCACGGCCTGAATCCCGCCCAGAAAGAGGCGGTGCTGTACCTGGACGGCCCCTGCCTGGTGCTGGCCGGCGCGGGCAGCGGCAAGACGCGGGTGATTACCCAGAAGATCGCCTACCTGCTGCGCGAATGCGGCTACATGGGGCGCAACGTGGTGGCGCTGACGTTCACCAACAAGGCGGCGCGCGAAATGGCCGAACGCGTCAAGACGCTGGTCGACCGCAAGCTGGCCAAGGGCCTGACCATCAGCACGTTCCATTCGCTGGGGGTCAAGCTGCTGCGCGAAGAGGCCCGGCATGCCGGTCTGAAGCCGCAGTTCTCCATCCTGGATGCCGACGACGCCATGGCCATCATCCAGGAACTGCTGGCCACCACCGACCGCGGCCGCCTGCGCTCGGTGCAGTCGATCATCTCGCTATGGAAGAACGGGCTGCTCAGCCCGGACGACGCGGCCCGCACGGCGGCCACGCCCGGCGAGGTCGAGGCGGCCAACGTGTACCGCAGCTACGCCGCCACGCTGGCGGCCTACCAGGCCGTGGATTTCGACGACCTGATCCGCATTCCCGCGCAAATGCTGGCCAGCAACGAAGAAGTGCGCACCCGCTGGCAGAACCGGGTGCGTTACCTGTTGGTGGACGAATACCAGGACACCAATGTCTGCCAATACCGGCTGGTGCAGTTGCTGTGCGGCGACCGCGCCATGTTCACCGCGGTGGGCGACGACGACCAGGCCATTTATGCCTGGCGCGGCGCCACGGTCGAGAACCTGGCCAAGCTCACCACCGATTACCCGCAGCTCAAGCTGATCAAGCTGGAACAGAACTACCGCTCGGTGCAGCGCATCCTGGCGGCGGCGAACACCGTCATCGAAAAGAACCCCAAGCTGTTCGAGAAGAAGCTGTGGTCCGACCTGGGCGTGGGCGAACCCATTCTGGTGTCGCCCATGGACAACGACGAGCACGAAGCGCATTCGACCGCCATGAAGATCTCGGCGGGGCGTTTCGAACGGCAGGCGCAATGGAAGGATTTCGCCATTCTGTATCGCGGCAATCACCAGTCGCGCATCATGGAGCAGGCGCTGCGCAACCTGAAGATTCCGTACACCATTGCGGGTGGCCAGAGCTTTTTCGACAAGGCCGAGGTGCGCGACATCCTGGCCTACTTGCGCCTGGTCGCCAACGACGATGACGACCCGGCCTTCATCCGGGCGGCCACCACGCCCAAGCGCGGCATCGGCCAGGCCACGCTACAGGTACTGGGCCAGTATGCGGCCCAGCGCGAAGTCTCGCTGCTGGCGGCGGCTGCCGAGTCCGGCCTGGAAGCACTGCTGCAGCCACGCCAGCTGGAATCGCTGCGCACGTTCGCAGAGTACATCCGCCGCCTGCAGTGGCGTGCCGGCCGCGGCCGCACCGACGGCAGCGGGTCGGCCGAGCCGGCCGGCATCATCCTGGACGACATGCTGGGCACTATCCAGTACGAGCGCTACCTGTACGACACGCTGGAAGAAAAGCCCGCCCAGACGCGCTGGGAAAACGTCCTCGAACTGACCGGCTGGCTCAAGCGCAAGGCCGAAGAAGACGGCATGTCGCTATTCGATCTGGTGCAGCATGTGGCGCTGATCACCATGCTGGAACGCGGCGAAGAAGAAGAGCCCGACGCGGTGAAGCTGTCGACCTTGCATGCGTCGAAGGGGCTGGAATATCCGCACGTCTACCTGGTCGGCGTCGAAGAGGGGCTGCTGCCCCACCTGGGAAAAGACGACGAGCAGGGCGACCCGGCCCGTGCCGCCGAGAACCTGGCGACGCGCATCCAGGAAGAGCGCCGGCTGATGTACGTGGGCATCACGCGGGCGCAGCGCAGCCTGAATCTCAGTTGGTGCAAGAAGCGCCGGCGCGCGCGCGAAGACGTCATCTGCGAACCCTCGCGCTTCATCGAGGAAATGGGCCTGGGCGACGCCCGCATCCAGGAAGACGAAGCCACCAAGGCCATGAGCCCTAAAGAACGGTTGGGCATGTTGAAGGCGCTGTTAAAGAAGTAGCAGCTGCCGACTTTCCGTTCTTTGATGGATTTATCGGGGCAACACCTGCCCGGGCGCCTGCGGGTCGGGGCCGGTGATATGGTCCATTGAGATGCCGATTCGCTCGGTGGCATTGAGCAGATGCTGGCCCAGATAGTAGGCGGCCGCATCGCCGTCGCGCTGGGCGATGGCGTCGACGATGCGCCCGTGCTCGTTCACCGCTTCGACCAGCCGCTCGTCGCGCGCGTACGGCAGCATCTGCGTTTCGTGAAACACTTTCTGGAACTTGTCGTAGAGCTCGACGAACAGGCGGTTACGCGAACAGAGCATGATGAAACGGTGGAATTCGTAGTCGTAGCTGGTGCTGACCATCACGTCTTCTTTTTCCAGCGCGCGGGCCAGCCGCGCGTGATGCTCTTTCAGCTTGGTGATCTCGCGGTCTTCGATCTGCAGTGCCGCCAGGCGGGCTGCGGCTGTCTCGGTGAAATACCGGAACTCGTAGACTTCCTGCAGCGCATACTGGCTTGAGAAGCGCCAGTCCAGGATGGGCTCTGATTGGCTCTGCGCACGATTGTGGATATAGGTGCCCCGCCCGGCGCTGGTGCGCACCAGGTCGAGCGCCTCCAGCGTCGACAGGGCCTCGCGTAGCGAGGCCCGGCTGACGTTGAGGTGCTCGGCCAGTTCGCGTTGCCCCGGCAGCCGTTGTCCTGGCTTGAACTTGCCGCGCTGGATCATCTTCTGGATCGTGCGGACGATCATTTCCGGAGTGGATAGTTTCGGCGTGGGCATGAGCGGGGAAATCCTCAGTGCATGATTGGAACGCGGCCCGAAAAGGACCCCATGTCGGCATCGAACGAGTCCCGCCATCCGGGACGGCCCAGCAGCACCGACATCAGGATGCGCGCTTTCGTGCCACTGAGCCCGGTGCCGAAGATGGCGCCGGCGCGTGCCAGGCCCGCGCCGCCGCTGCCGCCGTAGACGGGCGCCACCAAGCCCTCTGGGCAACGCGAGGTTACAACGACGGGAATCCGGCTGGCAATCGCGTGCCGGACGCCTTCCAATACCGACGCGGTGGCGTTGCCGCGCCCCAGGGCTTCGAGCACGATACCTTGTGTACCGCTGTCGATGGCGCAGTCGATGAAGCGCGCGTCGGCGCCCACGCAGAGCCGGATCAGGTCGATGCGAGACTCGACGGCTGGGCAGTCCAGCACCGGCTGCGCATGCGGCCGGAACGCCATCTGTACACGCTCGCCGTCGACCACGCCCAACGCGCCCGAGCCAGGCGAGCCGAAGGCGCGCAAGGCTGACGCGTCGATCTTGAACACGCAGCGCGCCGCGTGGATTTCCTGGCTGAACACGACCAGCACGCCGTGTCCCCGCGCCGCCGGCGAACTCGCCACCCGTACGGCGTCCAGCAAGTTGGACGGGCCGTCGGAATAAGGATCGTCAGCGCTGCGCTGTGCGCCGGTGAAAACCACCGGCTTGTCCGAGTCCAGCAGCAGGCCGGCCATGAAGGCCGATTCTTCGAGCGTGTCGGTGCCATGCGTGACCACCACGCCGGCCACGTCGTCATCGCGCACGGCGCCACGAATCTCCTGGGCTATCCGGTACAGGTCGGGCAGGCCCATCTGATAGCTGTTCACGGTCATGATGTCGCGCGCCTGTACGGCTAGCCCCGGCGTCCGGGAACTCAGCCATGCGGTCAGGTCGGCCGCCTGGCCAACTGCGCGGACGTCGTCGTGGCGGGGGTCGTAGCGCGACGCGATCGTGCCGCCGGTAGCGAGTATCAGTATTTTCTTTGTCATGGTCCAAGGGAGGGGAAGAGGCCGGCGTGCCTTATGAGTGAAGTTCAGCTGGCTCCGCGCAAGCCAGCTGCAACCGGCGGTACGACTCGGCGATGCCGGCCGGGTCCAGCCCTTCGGTGATGAACACCAGGCAAGAGCCGAAGGCCGGCGATTTGTCCATCTGCAGGTGGACGGGGGGATGCAAGAAGCGTCGTACGCCATGCACGCCGATCCGGGCGTTCCGGCCAGGGTCGTACAGCACGCCCTTGGTCCGCAGGATGCGGTCGCCGTGCAGATGCAACAGGCGGGTCAGCCAGGCCGCGAAGACGGGCCATGACAGCGGCGTCGACTGGCGCAGCACGATGTGCTGCACGCCATGGCCGACCGGCGTGCCGGCGGCCGCGCCCCCGGCTGCCAGCGCATCCAGGGCGCGGAACCCCGGCTCCGGCCCGGTACAGGCATCGGTTGCCAGGCGCGCCCGCAGTGCGGCATCGTCGTTGCGCAGCAATTCGGCCAACGGGTTGACGTGGGCTACGGCGCGCGACAGCAGTGACAGCGAGGTTTCCTCGACCAGGTCGGCTTTGGTCAGTACCGCGATGTCGGCGGCGGCCAGCTGCGCGGTGTACTCGGGCCGTTCCCTCAAGGCCGCCGGGCCCGCCTGCGCATCGACCGCGCACAGCACCCAGCCCGCCCGGAAACGTGTGCGCACGCACGCGTCGGCGCGCAGCGTGTGCAGCACGGGCACCGGGTTGCTGATTCCGGATGTCTCGACGATGACGCGACGCAGTGGCCAGCCGTGTGCGTCGCGCATCGCGGCCACGCGCATCAGGGTGGTGACGAGATCGGTGCGAAGCGAGCAGCAGATGCAGCCGTTGTCCATTACCAGGACTTCCTCGGCGTCTTCCTGGATGAAGGTGCGGTCCAGGCCGGCCTGACCGAACTCGTTGACGATGACCGCGGTATCGGGCGCCAGCCCGCCCCGCAGCACGCGGTTGAGCAGCGTCGATTTGCCGCTGCCCAGCGGGCCGGTCAGCACGTGCACCGGCAGCAGGTCGGGAGCGTCGTTGGCGGCCGGGTTCATGGATTCAAGGGGTCGGGGATGGCCAGGCCGCGGCCGTCCAGCAAATGCCAGACCTCGGCCAGGCCGCCGGCGATCTGCGTGCCGCCGGTCGGGAACGACACCAGGAAGCCGAAGTCAGGATGGGCGTCGACCGTGATGCGCAGCGGCCGCAGCAGACGCGACAGTTCGGCCGCCGTGGCGGCGGCCTCGCGCCGGCGATGCGCATGCCGTTCGGACGGCCCGAGGCCGTCCTGTTCCCACGACACGGCGCTGCCGAGCGCTCCACACAGGCTGCACATGCTCAGGGCGCCGGATTGCGGCGCAGGAAGTCGTCGGCGATCTGCTCGAACGTCAGCCAACGCACGCCGGGATGCGACGAGATGTAGGCGAACAGGCGCTCCAGCATCAGCAGTACTTGGGGCCGGCCCGATACATCGGGGTGCAAGGTCAGCGTGAAGACGCCGTAGTCCATTTCGCGGTAGACCCAGTCGAACTGATCGCGCCACATCTGCTCCAGGTCGCGCGGGTTGACGAAGCCGTGGCTGTTGGGCGATTTCTTGATGAACATCATGGGCGGCAGATCGTCCAGATACCAGCTGGGCGGGATCTCCACCAGGCGCGTCACGTTGGTGCCGCGCACCAGCGGCTTCATCCAGTGCGAGGCGGGCTTGGAATAGTCGATCTTGGTCCAGGTATCGCCCGTGCGCACGAAGTACGGCTGAAAATCGTGGTGCATGTAACTGTGGTCGTACTTGATGTTCTTGGCCAGCAGCAGTTCGGCCGTGTTCGGACTGAGTTCCCACCATGGCGCCACGTAGCCGCGCGGATGCTGGCCGGTAAGCTTGACGATCAAGTCGATCGATTTGTCGAGCACGTCCTCTTCTTGCCGAGGGGTCATGTGGATGGGGTTTTCGTGGCTGTAGCCGTGCAGGCCGATCTCGTGGCCGGCCTCGGCCACGGCGCGGATCTGGTCCGGGAAGGTCTCCAGCGAATGGCCAGGCACGAACCAGGTCGTGGTCATGTCCATTTTCTTGAACAGGTTCACCAGCCGGGGCACGCCGACCTCGCCGGCGAACATCCCACGCGAGATGTCCAGCGGCGAATCTTCGCCGCCGTATGAGCCGAGCCAACCCGCCACGGCATCCACATCAACGCCCACCGAGCAAAGAATTTCTTTCATTGTGTCCGTTCTCCCTGTCGAAATCGCCACGGCCATCTGGCTGGCGCCTGGTCTGACCAGTCATTGTCCGTCAACTTCAAGTCCTGATTATAGAAATCAGCAGTCAATTAGAGTAAACACCGATGATGATAGTGTTGAATTCATCCAACAAGAAAATGAAATTGTTGAGGTAGTTCGCACTTTTGTGGTCTGATCGGTCAGACCAGTTAGCAGGATGGATTGGTGAAAAACATACGTAAAAACAAGAATTTATGTATGTAAGTCACCGCAGGGCCCAAGCCATACTGGTTACATTGGATCGCAGCATAGAATATATTTTATTCACGCAGCGTGTTTTATCCATTTACGTGCGGGAAGATTATTCTGGGCTATCGCTGGCCTATTATTCCCGCAACACTGCCCGGGCAGATGGCGCTGCCGGGGCTTCTTCAGACAGAAGAGGGGAAATCATGATCAGCCAATTTGTGAGAAAGCTGCCGGCCGTGCTTGCCGCCGCGACGCTGCTGGCCGGGGCCTGCGCCCATGCCGAAGATAAACCGGTGCGCTGGCGCGCGAGCGGGTCGTTTCCGGCCAAGCATTCCACCAGTGTGGCAATGCAGACGTTCAAGTCCGAGGTGGCCCGGCTATCCAACAACACGATCCGGGTCGACCTGTTTCCCGACAACGTGCTGGGCGGCGCGCTGGAGCAGGTCGATCAGCTGCGCACCAACCAGATCCAGATGGCCTGGGGTTCGCTGGGCTTCTTCGACAAGCTGGTGCCGTCGTTCGCCGCGGCGGTACTGCCTTTCGCCGCCAATTCGGCCCAACAGGCCGCTTGCGAGATGGACGGCCCGCTGACCGAGCACCTGGCCAGCCGGGCATCAGAGAAGGGAATTCTGCTGCTGGGTATGGCCCAGCTTGGGGCCCGCCACGTCACCAACAACCGCCGGCCGATCAAGACGGTGGAAGACATGAAGGGCCTGAAGATCCGCACGCTGCCTGGCGAGGCCTGGTTGCTGACTTTCCGTGCGCTGGGCACCAATCCCACACCGATCGACATCAACGAACTGTATCAGGCGCTGCAGCAGGGTGTGGTCGATGGCCAGGAGAATCCGTACGACAACATGCTGGTGCGCCGCTTCGGCGAGGTGCAGAAGTACTTGTCGAACACCGGCCACTTTTTCGACTGGTCCGGCTACATGGTGAACAAGCAGGCTTTCGACAGCCTGTCGACTGCCCAGCAGGCCGCCGTGAAAGAGGCCGTTGCCATCGCGGTCAAGCGGCAGCGCGAGATCTCCGCCAAGGAGAACGCCACCGCGCGCGATGCGCTGGTCAAGGCGGGCATGCAGTACGACGAAATCGCTCCGGCAGAGCTGGCCAAGTTCCGGGACGCCACTCAGTCGGTCTACCAGGCCGTGCGAGTGTCGCTGGGCGATGAGGTGATGAATATCGCCGAAGCCGCCATCAAGCGCTGTCAATGACCCGTGCCCGCGGCTCCGCCCGCCAGGCGCCCCGCCCCATCGGGGCAGGCGTTGGCCCGCGGACGCGATGAGGAGCCTTCATGTCCGAATCCGTGCTGTTCCGGCGATTCTCCGCCGTGCTGTCCGCCATCGATCGCGTGTCGATGGCGTTCGTGACGGTCTGCATGGCCGTGCTGACCACCGTGCTGTTGTTGCAGGTGTTTTTCCGCTACGCGCTGAACGATTCCATTGATTGGGGCTGGGACGTGCCGCGAGTCTGCTTCATCTGGATGGTGCTGCTGTCCATCCCACTGGGCATCCGCAACAACGCGCATGTGGGCATCGATCTGCTGGTTGACCTGTTCAGCGACCTGGGCCGCAGGGCGGCTGTCACCATCAATGCCGTCTTCATGCTGCTGCTTTCTCTCGTGCTTGCCTATTACGCGGTCATGCTGACAGGCGATACCTGGGACCAGCTGATGCCCAATATTCCGCTGCCCGTCGGCGTGTTCTACGCCGCCCTGGTGTTCAGCCAGATCCATGCCGCCATGCATCTGGTGCGCATCATCATCACCGGCCAGGCCCATTCGGCCGATTGGAGCGAAGCATGATTTTCTGGAGCATGCTGGCGGTCTTCGCCGTCTTCGCCTTGCTGGGCATGCCGCTGGCCTATGCGCTGGGGCTTGCCGGCTTCTGCGGCGTGCTGGTGGGCGGCTTCCCGCCGCTGCAACTGGCCGGCAAGATGATCTACGCGCTGGACTCCTTTCCGTTGATGGCCATTCCGCTTTTCATGTTGGCTGGGCAGCTGATGCTGCGCGGCGGCATCATGGACCGGCTGATCGATCTGGCCAACGCGGTGGTGGGGCGCGTGCCCGGCGGCCTGGGGCATGTCACAGTAGCCTCGGCCATGGGCCTGTCGTCGGTGTCGGGTAGTTCGGTGGCCGACGCCACCGCGCTGGGCGGCACGCTGGGCCCGAGCCTGACCCGAGCCTACAGCGCGCCGTTCGGCGCCGCGCTGGTGGCCTCGGCCTCCAACCTCGGCCCCATCCTGCCGCCCAGCATCGGGATGATCGTCTACGCCATCGCGGCGGGCCAGGTGTCCATCGGCGGGCTGTTCCTGTCCGGCGTGCTGCCCGGTATCCTGATGGGCCTGGGCTCGATGGCGCTGTGCTCGCTCATCGCCCGGCGGCGCGGCTACCCCGCCACCGGCGAGCCCTTCAGCATCCGCCGCGTGCTGCATGAACTGCGCCGCTCGATGCTCGTCTTCCTGATGCCCATCGTCGTCATCGGCGGCATCATCGGCGGTGCGTTCACGTCCACCGAGGGCGCGGCCATCGCGGTGGCCTATGCGCTGCTGATCGGCCTGTTCATCACCAAGAAGCTCAAGCTGTCCGACCTGCCGGCGGCGCTGCTGAATGCGGCCATCGTCACCGCCATCGTGGGCGCGCTGATCGCGTTCTCGGCCCAGGTCACCTACCTGATGACGGCCGAGATGATCGGCGTGGCCATCGGCGACTGGTTGTCGGGGATCACGCAGAACCCGCTGATGTTCACGTTCATGGTCATGCTGCTGCTGGTGGTCGTGGGCATGTTCATGGAGGCCAATGCCGCGTACCTGATGCTGGTGCCCATCATCGCCCCGATCGCCGCCACCTACGGCATAGACCCGATCTACTTCGGTTTCCTGTTCGTGATGAACATCACGATCGGCGGCATCACGCCGCCCGTGGGCGTGCTGCTGATCGTCACCTCGGGGATATGGCGGGTCAAGGCGGTCGAGATCATCCGCGAGATCTGGCCGTTCATCCTGCTGCAGTACGGGCTGCTGTTCCTGATCATGCTGTTTCCCTCGATTGTGCTGTTCCTGCCCAGGCTGGCCGGATTCTGAGCGCAGGACGCAGATTATTTTCCAGGCGCCCCCGCGCGCCGAGCACGGAGATTGACATGGCAACGAGTATGAAGAAGCGCTTGCAAGCCGGATCCGGCATGGCAGGCATGAAGAAAATCGGCTTTATCACGCCGTCGTCCAATACGGCCCTGGAGCCGCTGACCTACCTGATGCTGAGCGGTCTATCCGACATCGTGTCGGTGCACTTCGAGCGTCTGCCGGTGCAGACGCTGACGCTGGACAGTGGTGATATCGCCCAGTTCCAGGCCGAGAAAATGGAGCACGCAGCCCGCCTGCTGCAGGATGCCAAGGTCGACGCCATTCTGTGGAACGGTACCTCGGGTGGCTGGACGGGCGAGGGCCTGGAAGCCGACCGCCGCATTTGCGAGCGCATTACGGCAGCGACCGGCATCCCGGCTTCGACGACCTCGCTGGCCCAGGCCGAGGTGTTTCAGCGCCATGGCATAACGCGCTACGGCCTGGCCGTGCCATACGAAGAGGGCCCCGCCACCATGATGGCCAGGACCTATCAGGCCGAAGGCTTCGAGGCCGTCAGCCGTGCCATGTCCGGCGAGCGCATCAATACCGTCATCGGCGCGATGCCGTTCGATCGGATCCGCCGGTTGCTGCGCGATGCGGATAGTCCGCAGGCGCAGTGCCTGATGGTGGGTTGCACCAATTTGCCGGCCACGGTCCTGGTCGACGAGACGGAAGCCGAACTGGGCAAGCCTGTGTTCGACAGCATCGCGGTCACGCTCTGGAAGGCGTTGCGCATGGTGGGCATCGACCGGCCCATCCATGGCTGGGGCGCGTTGCTGCGCAGCCATCCCGCCATCGCGCAACTCGAAGAGCTGATGGAGCAGCTGCGTATCGACGAGCAGTGCGGGCGCACCACGATCCGCCTGGACGTGCCGTCGATGAACATGGGCGTGGACGACGTCTATGCCGAATCCACCGCGCCCGGCATTCCTCCGCTGAAGCTGGATTCCAGCCTGAACCAACGCGCCCTGGGCACGGTGCAGTGGCTGGAGGCGCACCACGACCTGCTGATCCAGTCTGATTGCGTCAATGCCGAGGTGCCCCCGCCCAAGGCACTGATGAACGTCTATGGCGTCACGGCGCAGATGCTGGCTCCGCTGGTCTACGGCGGCGACGTGCTGGGCTGGATCTCGGTGCACCACATGGGCGGCACGCGCGTCTGGCAGGACGCCGAGATCGCCCGGCTTCGCGCCGCGGCCGCTCGCGCGCGCGAGATCCTGGAGGCGGCCGGCTGGTCGCCCGCCGGGCGATAAGGAGCGGCCCGCCATGTCCCACTCTATTGATTCTTCCGAGGCGCCGCCCGGCGGCCTGGGTCGCGTGCTGTTCGACAATGCCGAGGAAATGGTCGGCTTTGTCCTGCTATCGGCTATCGGCATCATGATGATGGCGCAGGTGGTGCTGCGCACAGTGTTCGGCGCGCCGCTCAGCTGGCCCGAGGAGCTGTCGCAGTTCCTGTTCGCCTGGTGTTCTACGCTGGGAGCCGTGGGCGCCTACAAGCGCCACGGCCTGGTGACGCTGGACCTGGTCACGCGCCGGCTGCCCGTGCGCTGGCAGGCGGCGTTGCAGTATCTCTGCGCGCTGTTGATCGCCGCCGTGCTGGTGGTGGTGGGCTGGAAGGGCTACCAATTGGCCGCGCGCACTTCGTTCTCGGCCGCCACGCTGCCCGTGACCTGGGCCTGGGCCTATGCCGCGGCGCCTGCGTTCTCGGCGTTGATGCTGGCGCGCATGATCCAGATGCTGGGATTCAAGTATCGCTACCTGTTCATCGAGCGCTGGCTGGGATTCTCGCAATCGGCTGAAGGCGCGGGAGCTCCCCAATGACCGCCTCCGTCCTGATCCTCGTCGCCGCGATGCTGGTCGGGGTGCCGGTGGCGCTGTCCATCGCGCTGTCCGCGCTCAGCTATTTCATCATCTCCGACGCGAACCTGCTGGTGCTGCCGCAGCAGCTCATCGGGCAGCTCAGCAATATGCCGCTGGTGGCCATCCCCTTCTTCGTCCTCGCGGGCGAGCTGATGAACCATGGTGGCGTCACCCGGCGCATTTTTGCCTTCGCGCTGGCATGCGTGGGCCGAATCCCGGGCGGGCTGGGCCACACCAACGTCGTGGCCGGCATGATCTTCTCGGGCATGTCGGGCTCGGCCGTGGCCGACCTGGCCAGCGTGGGCAAGATCGGCCTGCGTGCCATGCGCGACAGCCGCTACCAGGACAACCTCAGCCTCGGCGTCATCGTGTCGACCTCGACGATGGGGCCGATCATTCCGCCCAGCATCAACATGGTCATTTTCGGCAGCATCGCCAACGTGCCGATCGGGCTGCTGTTCCTGGGCGGCGTGGTGCCGGGCATCCTGACCGGGCTGCTGCTGATGGCGATGTTCGCGCTGTTGTTCAAGCGCGGCGGCTCGCAGGCCGCGCCCGCGCCCCGGGTGACTTTCTGGCGTGCGCTGCGCGAGGGTATCTGGTCGTTGCTGACGCCGGTGGTACTGCTGGGCGCCATGTTCTTCGGTGTGGCCACGCCCACCGAGGCTGCCATTATCGCCACGGTGTACACCCTGATCGTGGGCGGCTTCATCTACCGCGAGCTGACCTGGAAGAACATCTTCGAGTCGGTCATGTCCACCGTGATCCTGTCGGGCGCAATCATGCTCATCATCGGCTTCGCCGCCCCGCTGGGCTACGTGATCTCGCGCGAGCAGGTGGCGGCCGACCTGGGCACCTTCCTGATCGAATCGTTCAAGCATCCGGTGGCGCTTATGACCGCATCGACCGTGCTGCTGCTGATCGTCGGCACCTTCATGGAGGTGGCGGCCGCCATCATCCTGCTGACGCCGGTGCTCGGGGTGGCGCTGATCGGCGCCGGCTTCGACCCGGTGTACGTGGGCGTGGTGATGGTCTATGCGCTGGGCATCGGCCTGGTGACGCCGCCGGTGGGCATGTGCCTGTACGTGGGCAGCCAGATATCGGGCATGACGCTGGAGCGGGTGGTGCAGGCCGTCGCGCCGTTCCTCATCCCGCTGCTGGTCACGCTGGCGCTCATCATCTTTTTCCCGCCACTTATTACGTGGCTGCCGCAAGCCCTCTACGCGAACTAGCGCGAGCAAGGAGCAATCAATGATCAACGCAGAACATTCCCGCGCCTTCAAGGCCGTGCTGGGCAGCCTGGCTTTCGCCGCGGCGCTGGCCGCCGGCGGAGCGCAGGCGCAGCAGAAGCCCGAGCTGACCATCCGCATCGGCCAGAACATCGCGGTGGGTACCCCGCAGGACCTGGGCGTCAAGCACTTCGCCAAACTGGTGCAGGAGCGTTCCGGCGGCAAGATCGCCGTGCGCGACTACCCCGCCGGCCAGGCAGGCAACGAGCAGCAGATGATCGAGGGCATGGAGCTGGGCACGCTGGACATGGCCGCCATCACCGGCTCGACCTACGGCAACGTGTTGCCCGAGGCCAATGTCTTCGGCATGCTGTATGCCTTCCACGACCCGGATCACATGCGCCGCACGCTGGAAGGCCCGGTGGGCCAGGAGATCGCCGAAGCGCTGCAGAAGAAGACCGGCATCCACGCCATGAGCCTGTCGTGGTACTACGGCACGCGGCAGGTCACGGCCAACAAGCCGATCCGCACCCCCGACGACCTGGCCGGCCTGAAGATGCGGGTGGTTCCCGTGCCGATCTTCGACGCTTATTGGCGCGCGGCGGGCGCCACCCCCACGCCGGTCGATTTCAAGGACCTGTTCTCGGCCCTGCAGACCCACGTGGTGGATGCGCAGGAGAATCCGCTGGCGGTGATGAAGGGTGCCGGCGTGCCGCTGGTCAACAAGTACCTGTCGCTGACGGATCACCTGGTCTCCAACACCGTGGTGGCGATGAGCGATGACCTGTACCGGCGCCTGAAGCCCGAGCAGCGCGAGCTGGTCCGCAAGGCGGTGATCGATGCCGGCCATTACCAGGACGAACTGGTGGTGCAGAGCGAGAAGAGCCTGCTGGAAGAGTTCAAGCAGCAGGGCGTGACGATCGTGGAACCGGACAAGGACGCCTTCCGCAAGAAGGTGGCCGATGTGCCGAACACCTTCGACGGCGGCCGGCTCGCCAAGCTGTACGGCAAGATCCAATCGGCGCAGTAATGCGCGGCAACCGCGGCCCCTGGCGCCTTGGCGCGGCGGCCGCCGTTTCTTGGGCAGTGAAATGAATCATCCCGCATCGGACACCATTCTTGTCACCGGCATCACCGGCATGCTGGGGCACGCCATCGCCGCGCGGCTGGCGCGCGAGGGCCACCGCGTGGTCGGCATGGACCGCGCCGCGCCGCCTGGCCTGCCGTACCCCACGCTCACGCATGACCTGCCCGACCCGCATCGCTGGCACGAGGCCATTGTCCGCTATGGCGTGACGCGTGTCGTGCACGCCGGTGCGGTCTCGGGCCCGATGCTGCTGCGCGATGCCCCGGCGCGCATCACCGACATCAATCTGGCGGGCACCGTCGCGCTGCTGGAGGCCGCGCGTATCCACGGCATCCAGCGCATCGTGTGGTTCTCGTCCATCATGGCCTACGGGCCGCGCGACAGCGCCGCGCCGGTCGACGAAGACGCGCCGCTGCATCCCGTCACGGTGTACGGGGGAACCAAGGCGGCTGGCGAGGCGATGCTGCGCGCCTACCACGCCGAGCATGGCGTGGATGCCGTGGCGCTGCGCGTGGCCTCGTGTTACGGGCCGGGCCGCACCACTGCCTGCCTGATGCGCACCCTGGTAGAGGACGGCCTGGCGGGTCGGGCCACGCCCGTGCGCGTCGAGCCGGGCGTGACGCGCCAGCACGTCTACATCGACGATGTGGTCGATGCAGCCCGAGCCGCATTGTTCGCGTCCAGCCTGGCGCAGCGCGCTTACAACCTTGGGCCGGGCGTGGCGCAGAGCCTTGACGAGGTCGTGCAGGCTGTGCGCCAGGCCGTGCCTCAAGCCGATGCGCGGGTCGTCGCCGATGGCATGGGCTGGAATACCTTTCCGCTAGGGCCATTGACCATCGACGCGGCCCGTCGCGACCTGGACTTCGCGCCGCGCACCGCACTGGCGGCAGGCGCCGCCCACGTGCGCGATTGGGTGCTGGCGCGCCGCCAGGCTGTTTCCTCTTCCTGAATACCGAACATTGTCATGTCCACGCCGTCTTCCTCGTCTTTTCTGAAGCAATTCGATTTCACCGGCAAGCGGGTCTGCGTCACCGGCGCGGCCAGCGGCATCGGCCGTGCCGCGGCGCTGCTGTTCGCCGACCTGGGCGCCACGGTGTATCTGGCCGACCGCGACGTCGCCGCGCTGTCGCAAGCCACGGCCGACCGGTCGGGCCTGCACGCCGTGGTCTACGATCAGGCCGACATTGGCTCGATCGAGACCCTCGCCGAGGCGGTGGGCGAAGTCGACATTCTGCTCAACAATGCCGGCGTGCTGCTGTTCGAGCCGCTGGCGGACTTGTCCTGGACCGATCTGGAGCGCGTCGTGTCCGTCAATCTGGCCGGTGCCATCGCGCTGACCCGGCTGGTGGGCGAGAAGATGGTGGCTCGTGGTGCGGGCGTAGTGCTGCATACCGGGTCGCAGCTGACCTTCAACGGCGCGGAGCACCGCGCGGTGTACGCCGCGACCAAGGCGGGTATTTCGCAGTTCGTGAAGACGGCGGCACTGGAGTGGGGGCGTCACGGTGTGCGCGTGAATTGCGTGGCGCCGGGTCGCACGCTGACGCCCATGAACAGCAGGCTGCTTGAGGCGGCCGACGCGCACGCCGAGGCGGTAGCGCGCATTCCGCTGGGCCGGTTGGGCCGCCCCGAAGATCAGGCCGCGGCCTTCGTCTTCTTGGCAAGCGATGCCGCCAGCTATATCACTGGGCAGACGCTGGTGGTGGATGGGGGCTGGATCCTGCCCTGAGCCGGGCATGGCAGCCATGGGCAGCGTCCGTGGGCGTTAGCGCTGGGCCTGGGGTGCTTCCGCGAGCCCGTGCCGCGCCAGCCGCGCTTCCAGCAATTCGACGAACGCGCGCACCTTCGCGGTATTGCTCAGCCGAGACGGATGCACGGCCCACACGTGGGCCTCTTGATGGTAGCCGGGCAGCACCTGCACCAGCGTGCCCGCTTCCAGGCTGGCCTGCACATCCCATTCCGAGCGCAGGATGATGCCGTGGCCGTCGATCGCCCAGCGATGCGCAATTTCGCCGTTGTTGACCAACAGCGGACCGCTGACTTTGACGGTCTGTGCGCCATCGGGTCCGGTGAGGCGCCACAGGCCGAAGGACTGGTCGCGCTCGCGCACGGGGATGCAATGATGCCGTGCCAGGTCGGCCGGCTCGACGGGCACCGGATGCGCGGCCAGGTAGGACGGTGCGGCGCACAGGATGCGGTGGTTGACCGCGATGCGGCGCGCGATCAGGGTCGGTTCGCGCACGATGCCAACGCGGATATCCAGGTCGAAGCCCTCTTCCAGCAAATCTACCGGCCGGTCCAGGAATTCCAGCTGCACCTGCAAGGCGGGATGGCGCAGGGCCAGTTCCGATACAGCGGGGGCCACGTGATTGCGGCCGAAGCCCGTACTGGTGCAGATGCGCAGCAAACCGCGCGGCATGGTGCGCGAGGTGGTGACGGCCTCGGTCATCTCGTCCACGTCTTCCAGGATGCGCTGGGTCCATTGGAAGACCGTCTGGCCGTGATCCGTGACAGTGATGCGCCGTGTGCTGCGATGCAGCAGCTGGGTATGCAGCGCGGTTTCCAGCATGGCGATGCGCTTGCTGACGTAGGCGGGCGACACCCCCAGTTCGGTGGCCGACGCGACGAAGCTGCGCTTGCGCACCACCAGGCAGAACAAGCGGAGATCCTCAAGCAGGGGCAGGGGCGTGCTCATGGGCCGGGCCGTGGATTGTTCCGGCGGGCGCAGGCTGAAGAGGGGCCGGAAACGCCCCGCTGTTCACGAATAGTGTTTTGTCTATTCACGCTGCACCTGGTGATGTTTGCCGCCGCCGGTTTTATGCTCGTGCTGCACGACACGACTTTATTCTGGCGCGCTCGAACGCGCGCCTGTTCAGCGAGAGGATACATGAAGAAGCATAGAATCGCCGCCATACCCGGAGACGGCATTGGCAAGGAAGTCATGCCCGAGGGCAAGCGCGTGGTGGATGCCGCGGCGCGGCTGATGGATATCGATATCGAATGGATCGACATCGACTGGGCCAGTTGCGACTACTACGCCCGGCATGGCGAGATGATGCCGGCCGACTGGTTCGACCAGCTCAAGCACTGCGACGCCATTTATTTCGGCGCGGTGGGCTGGCCCGACACGGTGCCCGACCACGTCTCGCTGTGGGGGTCGCTGCTGAAATTCCGCCGCCACTTCGACGAGTACGTCAACTTGCGTCCGGTGCGCCTGATGCCCGGCGTGCCGGCTCCGCTGGCTGGGCGCAAACCCGGCGACATTGATTTCTATGTCGTGCGCGAGAACACCGAAGGCGAATATTCATCGGTGGGGGGACGCATGTTCGAGGGCACCGACAACGAATTCGTGGTGCAGGAGTCCATCTTCACCCGCCGTGGCACCGACCGCATTCTGAAGTACGCCTTCGAACTGGCGCAAAGCAGGCCCAAGAAGCATCTGACTTCGGCTACCAAATCCAATGGCATCTCTATCAGCATGCCGTACTGGGACGAGCGGGTCGAGGCCATGGCCAAGCATTATCCCGACGTGCGCCACGACAAGTACCATATCGACATCTTGACGGCGCGCTTTGTGCTGAGTCCGGAGCGTTTCGACGTGGTGGTGGCGTCGAACCTGTTCGGCGACATCCTGTCGGACCTGGGGCCCGCCTGCACAGGCACGATCGGCATCGCGCCTTCGGCCAACCTGAATCCCGAGCGCAAGTTTCCGTCGTTGTTCGAACCGGTGCACGGCTCGGCGCCGGACATCTACGGCAAGAACATCGCGAATCCGATTGGCATGATCTGGTCAGGGGCGATGATGCTGGACTTCCTGGGCGAAGGTCAGGGTAAATACCGCCAGGCCCACGACGCCATCGTACGCGCCATCGAGCAGAGCCTGCTGGACGGCAATGTCACCCCCGACCTGGGAGGCAAGGCCTCTACTAGCGAGGCCGGCGCCGCCATCGCCAAGGTCCTGAAGATCTGACGCGTCGTTCCGCTCGCCGATGGCCGCGAGAACCGCCGAGCGCGGGCTGGCTAGGCCAGCTCGCGCAGCAGCAGTTCCCAGAATTTGGCGCGCGCCTGCAAGGTGGACACCAGGATGTACTCGTGCAAGGTGTGCGCCCCGTCGCCGTCGGCGCCCAGGCCGTCCAGGGTGGGCACGCCCATGGCCGAGGTGAAGTTGGCGTCGCTGCCGCCGCCGGTCATGGGGGCTTCTTCCAAGTCGAAGCCGGCTTCGCGCGCGTAGCCCTGGGCCATCGACAGCAGCGCCGCGGCGGCGTCGGTGCGCACCATGGGCGGGCGGTTCAGTTCGACGTCGATGTCCAGTTCCACATCCGGCCCCACCGCGCACAGACTGCGCATGCGGCGCAGCACATCTTCGGCGGCGCCCATGTCGGGCACGCGGAAGTCGACCACGCAGCGGCATTGCGCCGGCACCGTGTTGGTGACCGTGCCGCCGGCGATCGTGCCTACGCTGACCGTCACGCCGCGTTCGTAGTCGGTCATGGCTTCCAGCGCCAGCACCTGGTGCGCCATCTCGCGGATGGCGCTGCGGCCCTTTTCGTGCTGCATGCCGGCGTGCGCCGGACGGCCCTTGACGTTCAGGCGCAGCATGCCGGTGCCCTTGCGGGCCGTGACGCATTTGCCGCCATTGGGGCGGGCCGGTTCGCATACCAGGCCGTACTTGGCATTGGCCGCATAGCGCTCGATCGACGGGCGCGAGGCGTGGCTGCCGATTTCCTCGTCGGGCACCATCAGGAAATCCACCGGCAGCCGCGTGCTGCCCGGCTTGGCCAGCGTGGACAGGGCTGCCAGCGCCAAGTAGATACCGCCCTTCATGTCGTAGCTGCCAGGGCCGTACAGGCGGTCGTCCTCGATGCGGCAGGGGTTGTCCTGCAGCGTGCCGATGGGGTGCACCGTGTCCAGGTGCGCCAGCACCAGGACGCCCGGGCGCGTGTCGCCAGGCGCGCGGTTGGTGGCGTACAGCAGCGGGCCGGTGGCCGCGTCCAGCGGCGTGATCTCGACCGTCAGGCCGGCCGCGCGTGCCTGCGCTTCGACCAGGGCGGCCATGGCGGCCACGCCTTCCGGCGAGCTGGAAGGCGATTCGCAGCGCACCCACGATTGGATGCCGGCGACAAGTTCTTCGGTAGTGGGCAAGGCAGACATGTTGGCGTTCCAGGTAGGCAAGGGATGGCGCGGGCTCAGGCGACCTGTTGGCCCGCCAGCTTGGCCAGCTCGGCGTCGCTGGGCAGTTTGCCCTCGAACCAGAGGCTGGCGCAGGCGGCCGACATCGCGCGGCCGTCGTGGCCGATGCCGGGCACCACCTGCAGCGTCCAGCCGAACGGCACGCCGCGCTGCTGCGCTTCGCGCTGGCCGGCCTCGAAATAGTAGTGCGCCCGTGCGAAACGGTGCGGGCCCTGGCGCAGGGCGGGCGGGTCGGACGGCAGGTTGGGGTCGTTGGTGGCGATGTCCTGGTCGCCCGCCAGGATGGTCATGGGGTAGGTCAGCAGGCGCACCAGGTGGTCGTCGGTCAGCCCGACGCCGTCCAGGCCCTCGGGGAAGCGATGCTCGAAGGTGGGCAGCGTGTACCAGCCCGGGTTGGCGGCCGCCACGGCGCAGAACGGCGCATGCGGCTGGCTGCTCATCAGCCGGTGCACGAACTGGCCGCCGGCCGAATGGCCGAACAGATGCGCCTGCTCGACCTCGGTGACGCCCGCGGCGCGCAGATCGGCGAACACCCGGCCCACCAGCGCGTAGGTCCAGCCGTCGATATGGCGGGGGTTGCCGCCCGCGCTGAAGACGCGGCCGTTGTTGTAGCTGTCCACGCCCGGCCAGATATCGTTGGAGAACGTCGGCGCCACGATCAGTACCTTGTGCTTGTCGGCCGCGGGGATCCAGAAATCGCGATAGTCGTCGCCGTTGCGCAGCACGCCGTGCTGCACCATCACCACCGGCCGGTCGGGCGTGTAGCCGTAGGGCCGGTAGGTTTGCAGCGTGAACGGCCGATCGGCGTTGCGATCGTCGTCGACATAGGTAATGGCATTGCGGCCGGCATGGCCCAGTTCCTGGGCAATACGGTCGGCGTTGGACATCTCTGCTTTCATGACAGGCTTCAGGGGTTCAGGTGACAGGCCGACCAGTGGCCGGGCGCGATTTCTTTCAGTTCGGGCGCCTGCTCGCGGCAGCGCGCGGTGGCGTGCGGGCAGCGCGGGTGGAAGGTACAGCCCGGCGGCGGGTTCAGCGGCGATGGGATCTCGCCCTGGATGGGCGTGAACTGGCGGCCGCGCCGGCCCACATCGGGCACTTCGGCCAGCAGGGCCTGCGTATACGGATGGTTGGCGCGGGCGAAGATCTCGGCGGCGGGCGCGCGCTCGACGATCTTGCCCAGGTACATGATGGCCACCCGGTCAGAGATGTGCTTGACCACGCCCAGATCGTGGCTGATGAACAGGTACGTGAAGCCGTGCTGTTCGCGCAGGTCCATGAACAGGTTGATGACCTGCGCCTGGATCGATACGTCCAGCGCGGCCACCGGCTCGTCGCACACCAGGAACTTGGGCGACACCATCAGCGCGCGCGCGATGCCGATGCGCTGGCGCTGGCCGCCGGAAATCTGGTGCGGAAAGCGGTCGCGGTACTCGCGGTCCAGGCCCACCTCGGACAATGCGCGGTCGATGCGCGCGGGGATCTCGGCGGGCGGGGCCAGCTTGTGCACTTTCAGCGCTTCGCCCAGGATCTGGCGCAGGCGCTGGCGCGGGTTCAGCGAAGCCTGCGGGTCCTGGAAGATCATCTGCACGCCCAGCGTGTAGGCCAGCAGCTCGGCGCCGCGCAGGGCCGCGGTGGGCTGGCCCTGATACAGCAGTTCGCCTTCGGTCTGGCGGTGCAGGCCGGCTACCACGCGGCCCAGCGTGGACTTGCCGCAGCCGGACTCGCCCACCAGGCCCAGCACTTCGCCGCGCTGGATGGACAGGTCCACGCCATTGACGGCGTGCACCGTGCGGCGGTCGATCGGTTTGCCGGCCAGGGCCAGCATGCGCTGGGCCAGGTCGGGGCGTTGCTCGAAACGCTTGTGGACGTTGCGCAGCTCGATAACGGGCGTGTCTTGCGGGGTCATGCGGAGGCGGTCTCGCGGGGGATCGGGGCGTAGCAGCGGAAGCTGCGTGGGCCTTCCTGGATGGCGTCGGGCGCCTGTTCGGCGCAGCGCGTGATGGCGTTCGGGCAGCGCGGCCGGAAGGCACAGCCGGCGGGCCGGCCCGCCAGGCTGGGGGCCATGCCGTCGATCTGGTGCAGGCGCGCGCCGGGCGGCGTGTTGGACGGCATCGAGTCGAGCAGGCCCTTGGTGTAGGGGTGGCGCGGCGCGTCCAGCACCTGGTCCACCGGGCCCGCCTCGACGATGCGCCCGGCATACATCACGGCCACGTGGTCGGCCAGTTCGGCCACCACGCCCAGGTCGTGGGTGATCCAGATCAGCGCGGTGTCGTGCTTGCGGCAGATTTCCTGCATGCGATACAGGATCTGGCCCTGGATGGTGACATCCAATGCCGTGGTGGGTTCGTCGCAGATGATCAGGTCGGGGCGGTTCAGCATGGCGATGGCGATGGCCACGCGCTGGCGCATGCCGCCCGAAAACTCGTGCGGATAGCTGTCCAGGCGCTTTTCGGGCGCCGGGATGCCCACCATGGCCAAGGCCTCGCGGCAGCGCTCGCGCGCCTGGGCCGCCGGCACGTTCTCGTGCGTCAGGATGGCTTCCATCATCTGTTCGCCGATGCGCAGCACCGGGTTCAGCGTCATGAGCGGGTCCTGGAAGATCATTGCGATGCGGTTGCCGCGCAGGCGCCGCATGCTTTCTTCGTCGAGCTTGCGCAGGTCCTGGCCCTTGAACAGGACCTCGCCCGACACGACTTCGCCCGGCGGGTCGATCAGGCCCAGCAGCGAAAACCCGGTTACCGACTTGCCCGAGCCCGACTCGCCGACCAGGCCCAGGATCTCGCCGCGGCGCACGGTCAGGTCGACGCCGTCGACGGCCGGCCAGGCGCCGGCCTCGGTATGGAATGCGGTGCGCAGGCCGCGCACCTGCAGGATGGTGTTGTTCATGCTCGTCGCGGGTCCAGGGCTTCGCGCAGGCGGTCGCCCACGATGTTGATGGTCAGGATCAGCGCCAGCAGGGCCACGCCCGGGAACATGCTGATCCAGTAGTCGCCCGACAGCAGGTACTGGAAGCCGTTGGCGATCAGCAGCCCCAGCGAAGGCTCGGTGATGGGCACGCCCACCCCCAGGAACGACAGCGTGGCTTCCAGCGCGATGGCCGTGGCGATCTGGATGGTGGCGAACACCATCACCGGCCCCAGGCAGTTGGGCAGCAGGTGAAAGACCATGATGCGCCAGGCGGGAAAGCCCAGGTTGGCGGCCGCCTCGACATATTCTTTGCGGCGTTCCTGCAGCGCCCGGCCGCGCATGATGCGCGCGTAGTGGGCCCATTGCACCACCACCAGCGCCAGGATCACCTTGTCGACGCCGCGGCCCATCATGGCCAGCAGCACCAGCGCCACCAGGATGGTGGGAAAGCCCAGGATGAAATCGACGACACGCATGATCACGGTGTCGACGAAGCCGCCCACGTAGGCCGCCACCAGGCCGGCCATGCTGCCGATGGCAGTGGCCAGCGCCACCGCCGACAGGCCCACCATCAGGCTGATGCGCAGGCCATACAGGATGGCGCTGAGCATGTCGCGGCCCTGGTCGTCGGTGCCCAGCAGATAGACGTGGCCGTCCATCGAGGCCGCGCCCGGCGGCAGGCGGCCGTCCAGCAGGTTGAGGTTGGCCAGGTCGTAGGGGTTCTGCGGCGCGAAGTAGGGCGCGGCCAGCACCAGCACCATCAGCACGGCCAGCGCGATGGCCGTGCCCATGACGGTGGGGCGGCTGTGCAGTTTCTTCAGGATGGCGGCGCGGCGCGGGGTGTCGTCCAGCGGCTGGATGGTGCGCGTGCGGCCGTTTTGTGAGGGTTGGGCCATGGCGTTACTGTGCGGGGGCGACCAGCTGCACGCGCGGGTCGAGCGCGGCGTACATGATGTCGACGATGAAATTGACGATGACGAAGATCAGCGTGACCAGCATCACGTAGGCCACCACCACGGGGCGGTCCAGCTGGTAGACGCTGTCGATCAGCAGCTTGCCCATGCCGGGCCAGGCGAACACGGTTTCGGTGATGGTGGAATAGGCGATCAGGCTGCCGAATTCCATGCCCACCACCGTCACCACCGGGATCAGGATGTTGCGCAGGATGTGGCGGCGCACGATGCGCCCGGGCCGGACTCCCTTCGCACGCGCGAATTTCACGTATTCCTGGCTCTGGGCCTCGGATACGCCGGTGGCAGTCAGGCGCAGCACCAGCGCGATGTTGGCCAGCGCCAGGTTGACGGCCGGCATGGCCACGTGAGCCCAGCCGTCGGCCGTCAGGATGGACAGCGGCACGCCCAGCACGCTGACGGTGTCGCCGCGCCCCGAGGCCGGCAGCCAGCCCAGCCACACGGCGAACAGCAGGATCAGCATCATGCCCTGCCAGAAGTTCGGCAGCGAAAAGCCCAGCACCGAGGTCGCCATGATGCCGCGGCCCAGCGGGCGGTCGCGGTACAGGCCGGCCACCAGGCCCAGCGGGATGCCGATCACACAGGTCAGCGTGATGGCCACCACCACCAGCTCGAAGGTGGCGGGAATGCGCTGCACGATGAGCTCGATGGCGGGGATGCCATGCACGAACGACGTGCCCAGGTCGCCGTGCAGGGCGCGCCACAGGAAGGTGAAGTATTGCTGCCAGATGGGCTGGTCCAGCCCCAGGCGGGCGATGGTGGCGGCGCGCGCCTCCATCGTGGCCTCGGGGCTGACCAGCAGTTCGATGGGGTCGCCCACGGCATACACCGCGAAAAATACCACCACCGACACCGCCAGCAGCACGAACAGGCTCTGGATGAACCTGCGCAGGGTGAACAAAACCACGTTGTGCGTTCCTTGGGTCTTGCGGGAAAAAGCTCGCCGGCCCCCTAGCGGGCCGACTTGACCGACGATGCCAGAGTGTACTGGTCCGCGCGGCCTTCGTAGGTCAGGCCCTTGCGGAACGCCCAGATGCTGCTTTCATAGTGCAGCGGGATGCTGGGCAGGTCCGCCAGGGTGAGAGTAAGCGCCTGCTGCAGCAGTTTTTCGCGCTTGGCGTCGTCCACCGTGGTGACGGCCTGGCGGAAGATCCGGTCCAGTTCGGGGTTGGAATAACGGCCGTAGTTGCTGGTGCCCATGCCCAGCTCGGGCGCGAACGACGTCACCCAGTACTGCAGGAACGACGAAGCCTCGCCGGTTTCCGACGACCAGCCTCCCATGGCGAAGCTGAATTCGCGCTTGGCGCGCTTGGGGAAATACACCGAGCGGGTCATGGCGTCGACGTGGGTCTTGATGCCGACGCGCGACAGGTACTGCGCCACCGCCTGGGTGATCTGGCCGTCGTTGATGTAGCGGTCGTTGGTGGACGACAGGGTCAGCTCGAAGCCGTTGGGATAGCCGGCCTCGGCCAGCAGCTTCCTGGCGCCTTCGGGGTCGTATTTCAGCTGCGGCGGATGCGGCAGGGTGCCGAACATGCCGTCGGGCAGGAACTGGTTGGCCGGGGTGGCCATGCCGTCCATGATGCGGTCGACGATGGTCTTGCGGTCGATGGCCATGCTGATGGCGCGCCGCACGCGCACGTCCTGCAGCGGGTTCTTGCCGTTGTCGGCCTTGACCAGCGGGCTGGCATCGCGGCCCACGTCGAACTGGAAATACACCACGCGCACCGACGGCGTGACCACGTAGCCGAAGCCCGGCGTGCTCTTGATGCGCTGCACGTCGCGCGCGGCCGGGCTTTCGATGACATCGAAGTCGCCGGCCAGCAGGCCGGTCAGGCGCGGGCCGGCATTGGGCACGGGCACGAAACGCACGTGGCGCCATTCGGGCTTGTCGCCCCAGTAGCCGTCATTGCGCTCGAGCTCGATGCCGGTGCCCTTGACGTACGACTTCAGCTTGTAGGGGCCGGTGCCGATGGCGTTCTTGCCGTTGTTGAAATCGGCCACCTTGGGCCAGGCGCCGGTCACCCCGCACTTCTTGTCCAGGTCGAAGACAATGGGCCCGTGCTCGACGATGCCGCTCCAGAGGATGCCGGTGCGCGTCAGGTCGTTGGCCAGCAGCGGGTAGGGCTTCAGGGTCTTGATGCGCAGCGTGTGGGCATCGACGGCCTGGACGTCGGCGAACTTCTGCACCACCGCCGCGTACGAGCCGGCGATGGCTTCTTCGTTGTTCATGGCGCGGCAGAAAGTGAAGATCACGTCCTGCGGCGTCAGCGGCTGGCCGTTGGAGAACTTCGCGTCGCGCAGCTTGAATTCCCAGGTGGTGTCGTCCAGCGTCTTCCACGAGGTAGCCAGACCCGGGATCAGGCTCATCTTGGCGTCTTGCGCTACCAGGGTCTCGAAGATCTGCGAGGCCATGGCATTGTTGGGCGTGGCCTGGTGGTAGTGCGGGTCGATGGCGGTGGGCTCGGACGCCAGCGCGATCGTCAGCGACTGGGCGTGGGCGCCGGCCGCCAGGCCGAACAGGGCGGCCAGTACAGCCGTGCGAAGGCAAGAAGCGGACATGGGGAGTTCTCCTGGGCGAGTCCTGCAGGGGGGCGGAATCAGGTGATGGGCTGGGCCAGCCGCAGCACGGTGACCCCGGGCCGCACGTTGGCCAGCGACGGCATGATCAGCACGCAGTCGTCGTAGGGCGTGCTGAATGCCTCGCCGGCGTTCCAGCCCAGCAGGGTGCCGGCCTGCGGCAGTTTTTCCAGCCCGCGCCAGGGCTGGGCGAAGCGTACGTCGGCGCTGCGCGCAGCCACGGCGTGCGTCACGCGCAGCGCCTGTTGGCGCGGGGCGTCGGGCGCGAACCAGTCGGCCGGCAGGTCGGCGCGGTCCAGCGTGCCGGCGGCCGCCAGGAAGCGCGCCATCTGGTCGATCGCCACGTCGCGGGCCTGGGGCGCGCCATGGAAGCCGCATTCGATCAGCAGCGAGCACGTGCCGTTGTCGCCACTTTCGCCGAAGCGGCCGTAGTCGCGCATGCGTACGCCGGCGGCGTGGCCGGCATCGGCGATGATGTCGGCCGGGTTGCCCAGCCGTAGCGCCAGTTCGATGTTGCGAGGTTGCAGGCCGGTCAGTTGCAGCGGCACCTCGGAATTGCTCATCGAATGGAAGTCCATCAGCCAGTCGGCCTGGGCGATCCAGGGCCGCAACGCCGCGGCGCGGCGCCGTTCCTGGGTGGACGGGTCGGCCAGCTTGTCGTCGCTCCAGATGCGGTTCATGTCTTCGTCGACAAAGCGGGCCGGCAGGTAGTTGGCGGCATCGAAGCGATCGAAGGCCGCCAGGTTGCAGAACGCCAGGGTCAGGGCGCCGTGGCGCGGCCGCAGGCCGCTGGCCAGCAGCGTCTTCAGCGCCCAGGCGCCGCACAGTTCGTTGCCGTGGATCAGCGCGGTCAGCATCACGCGCCTGCCCGGCGCGCCCGAGTCGAAGTGCCACACGCCCGGCGTATCCGTGTTGCCCAGGCGCTCGGCCGCCAAGTCGGGGCAGGCAAGTTCGAACGGGCGCAGGGAGGCTGCGGCATCAGGCTGGGACATGGAGGCTCCGCGACAACGCCGCGCACCCGCAGGTACGGCGGCACAAACGGGGGCGACACGCGAGTCTGGGCGCGCGAAGGCAACGGATGCCCGCCGGACCGGGCGGGCAGGTGGCAGCCAGGAACACGTATTTCCCCTGAGGAAACGACCGGGCCGCGGGCCAGGGCGGCGCCGGTTCTTATCTTGAGGCAGATTCTAGGAGCCCGGGAGCTTTCTAGACAATTAGAATATTTGCCAAACTATTTGCCTTTTCGGCAACGCAAACCCACAGGGGCGGCTGTTCGCCAGCCCCCGGCATCCTGGTGACGAACCATGCACGGAATTGCCCTGAAGTACTTTGTGGAAGTGGCCCAGGCCGGCAGCCTGAGCGGCGCTTCCAAGCAACTGCACGTGGCGGTGTCGGCCATCAGCCGCCAGATCGCCCGGCTGGAAGAAGAGGTGGGCGCGCCGCTGTTCGAGCGGGCGCCGCGCGGCATGGTCCTGAGCGAGGCCGGCCGGCTGTTACTGGCCCATGCGCGCCGTACCCAGCTGGAATCGGACGAAGTGATGCGCCAGATTGCCGGCCTGCAGGGAGCGCCGCACGACGAGATCCGGGTGGGCGCGTCCGAAGGCCCGGCGCAGGGTTTCCTGCCGGTGGCGATGGTGGATTTCCGGCGGCAGCATCCGCGCACGCGCTTTTCGCTGCACGTGCTGACCCCGCCCGAGGCCATGCGCCACATCGCCGGCGGCGACATCGACGTGGCCGTGTCTTTCAACGTCGAGCCCACGCAGGGCGTGAAAGTGCTGCATTCGTGGCGCGCGCCGGTCTATGCCGTGATGGCGGCCACTCATCCGCTGGCCGGGCGCAGCCGGCTGCAACTGAAAGACGTGCTGGCCTATCCGCTGGCGCTGACCGACGACAAGAGCACGGCCCGGCGCCTGCTGAACCGCACCTGCGCGCTCGAGGACATGCAGTTGCAGGCGGCCCTGGTCTCGAACTATTCGCCGGCGCTGCATGGCTTCGTGCGCCATTCCAACGCCGTGATGTTCGCCGGCTATATCTCGGTGGCCTGGCGCCTGGCCCAGGACGGCCTGGTGGCACGCCCGGTGGTCAGCGCGGAACTGCAGTCGCGCAACCTGCAGATCCAGACCATGGAAGGACGGCTGCTGCCGCCCGGCGTGACGCGCTTCATCGAATACCTGAAGGCGCGGATCGACGAGGTCGAGTCGACCTTGCCGTAAGGGGCCGTGGCGGGGGTAGGGGTAGGCGAATGCGAAGGTGTCTGACACCCTTCGGGGTGTCAGACACCTGGCAAGACCTGTGGTCAGGCACGGTTGGTAAAGGCACCGCCGCAACGACTTGGCAGCTTCCGCCCAGGTGTCAGACACCCCGCAGGGTGTCTGACACCATCCGGCCCTGGCGTTCCAGGATGCCCGGCGCGCCAAGCAGCCGGGCAGTGCCGGGGTTACTTCGCCGGCCGTACCGACATCGCCAGCGTGTACTGGTCGCGGCGGCCTTCGTAGCTGAAGCCCTTGCGGAACGCCCAGATACTGCTTTCGAAGTGCAGCGGGATCAGCGGCAGGTTGTCCAGCGCGATCTGGGTGGACTGCTGCAGCAGCGCCTTGCGCTTCTCGGGGTCTACCGTCACGATCGCCTGTTCGTACACCTTGTCGAACTCGGCGTTCGAGAAACCGCCGTAGTTGCTGGTGCCCAGGCTGCGCGACGAATCGAGCGAAGCCACCCACAGCTGGAACAGCGCCGAGGCCTCGCCGGTTTCCGCCGGCCAGCCGCCCATGGCGAAGCTGAACTCGCGCTTGGCGCGCTTGGGGAAGTAGATCGAGGCGGTCATGGCGTCGACGTGGGTCTTGATGCCGATGCGCGACAGGTATTGCGCCACGGCCTGCGTCACCTGGCCGTCGTTCACGTAGCGGTTGTTGGTGGACGACAGGGTCAGCTCGAAACCATTGGGGTAGCCGGCTTCCGCCAGCAGCTTCTTGGCGCCTTCGGGGTCGTACTTGATCTCGGGCGCCTTGGCCAGCGCGCCGAACATGCCGTCGGGCATGTACTGGTACGCGGGGGTCGACAGGCCGTCCATGATGCGGGCGTTGATGGTCTTGCGGTCGATGGCCATGTTGATGGCGCGTCGCACGCGCAGGTCCTGCAGCGGGTTCTTGCCGTCGGGGCTCTTGACGAACGGGCTGGGGTTGCGGCCCACGTCGGGCTGGAAGAACACCAAGCGGGTCGACGGCGTGGCCACATAGCCGAAGTTGCCGTTGTCTTTCAGGCGCGGCAGGTCGCGCGCGGCCGGGTTCTCGATGACGTCGAAGTCGCCCGACAGCAGGCCGGTCAGGCGCGGGCCGGCGTTGGGCACCGGCACGAACTTCACCGTCTTCCAGTGCGGCTTGTCGCCCCAGTAGTCTTCATTGCGCTCGAGCTCGATGCCGGTGCCCTTGACGTACGACTTCAGCTTGTAGGGGCCGGTGCCGATGGCGTCCTTGCCGTTGTTGAAGTCGGCCACGGTGGGCCAGGCGCCGGTCACGCCGCAGCCTTCCTTGGGGGCGAACTTCAGCGGGCCGTGCTCGACGATGCCGTTCCAGATGATGGGCAGTTGCCGCGCCAGTTCGGCCGGCATCAGCGGGAAGGGCTCGGCGGTCTTCAGGATGACGGTGTGCGCGTCCGGCGTCTGGACGTCGGTCAGCAGCTTGGTGACCGTCATGTACGACTGCGACACGTTGGTCTTGTTGTTCAGGGTGCGGCACACCGAGAACAGCACGTCCTGCGAGGTGAACGGCTGGCCGTTCGAGAATTTCACCCCTTCGCGCAGCTTCAGTTCCCAGGTCAGGTCGTCCAGGTTCTTCCACGACGTGGCCAGCCCCGGGATCAGCGTCATGTCGGCGGTGCGGTTGATCAGCGAGTCGTATACGTGCGCCGCGAACGCGTCGTTCTGCGTCTGCTTGTGATAGTGCGGGTCGGCGGAGGTGGGTTCGGACGACAGCGCGATCGTCAGGGACTGGGCCAGGGCGGCGGGCGCGGCGGCCAGGCCGGCGCTGGCTGCCAGCAGGGCCAGGGAAGTACGCAGTTTCATAGGGGCTCCGAATCGGTGTCCGATCGCGCCGCTGCCCGGCGGGGTGCCGGCAGATGCAATCAATCGTGACAAGGGGGCGATTATCGGAAGCCGCTTCCCGCGTTGTCAATTCGCAAAGACCGCTAGACGGGGGGCGCGCGCGGGGTGGCCAGACCCGAAAAACAACAAGGCGCCGCGCCCCGCTTCGGGGTGCGGCGCCTTGGGGCGCCCGAGGGCGTACAGCACAATCGCCCGGCCCTTGTTCAGGGTCGGGCGATAGACCGGAGGGCTATTACCACTGCGAACCGGCGTAGCGGGCGCTGGCAGCGCGGGCGCGATTCATGGCCTCGTGGACTTCGGCGACGTAGTCGGCGAAGGCGCCGATGGCGCGGACAATCTTCGAGCCGGCTTGCTTGAACAGCACCAGCGGTTGGGCATTGGGTTGGCTTTCCAGCGCGCCGCGAAGCAGGTCGCGTTCCAGCGCATCGGTCAGGCGGGCATTTTGGTTCAGGGTCAGTTCGCTCATGGTTTCTCTCCAGTCCGTTTCGTCATGGGGTAAACCATTATAGGGATAACCCTATGTGCAATGCAACATCAATCTGTGGATAAGTTGTAACGTGGGTTATCCGTGGCCATTTCGCAACTGTCGCACCGCGTCGGCCAGTTCGCCGGCCGTCAGGCCGATGGGGCCCACGCCGGCTGCCGCCAGGGCGTCCGCGGCGGCGCCATGCAGCCATACGGCCCCGGGCACGGCCTGGTCAAGCGCGATGCCCTGGGCGATCAGGCTGCCCAGGATGCCGGCCAGGACATCGCCCGTTCCGGCCGTGGCCAGGCCGGGATTGCCGGTGGTGTTCAGGCGGCACTGGCCATCGGGCCGGCACACGACCGTGCCGGCGCCCTTGAGCACCACCCAGGCGGCATGGCGGGTGGCCAGGGCACGGGCGGCGGCCGGCCGGTCGACCTGGATGTCGGCGGTGGCGGCGCCCAGCAGCCGGGCGGCTTCGGCGGGGTGCGGCGTCAGCACCACGGGGCCGGGGCCCCATGGCGCCCGCCCGCCGCCGGCCAGCAGGTTCAGGCCGTCGGCGTCCAGCACCAGCGGGGTCGCGCCGCGCCCGGCGAACAGGGCATCGAGCGCGGCCGCGGCGTCGGCGCCGGTGCCCAGCCCGCATCCCGCCACCCAGGCGTCGACCGGCAGCCCCGCCTGCAACAGGCCGGCGGCATCGCGCAACATCAGTTCGGGCTGCAGCGGGTCGCACGCCATGGGGGACGCGGGCTGCGCGAAGCCCACCAGCACCTTGCCGGCGCCGGCCTTCAGGGCCGCGCGCCCGGCCAGCAGCACGGCGCCCGCCATGCCCGCGCCGCCGCCCACCACGGCCACGGTGCCGAAGGTGCCCTTGTGGGCGTCGGCCGCGCGGGGGGCGAACAGCGCCGGCAGGTCTTGCCGGCGGATCGGGGCAGGGGGCGCTGGGCGGGCGGGCATGGGCGGTTCCGGGCTGTTGGGGGGCAAGAGCTATCCACTATAGTGCCCGGACAGCGCCAGCCTCATTTCCGGAGACGACCATGTCCGACTTATCGCTCGACCACTATGCGCACTATCAAGCCCTGAAGCTGCGCCGCCATCCCCAGGGCATCCTGGAAATCATCATGGGCGCGCGGGGCGGGGCCCCGGGCAAGCTGTCCACGGCCGACGAACACCTGCACCGCGAGCTGGCCGACATCTGGCGCGACATCGACACCGACCCGGACACGCGCGCGGTGGTCATCCGCGGCGAAGGCAAGGGGTTCTCGGGCGGCGGCGACCTGGAACTGGTGCGCCAGATGGCCGACGATTTCCAGGTGCGGGCCCGTGTCTGGCGCGAAGCGCGGGATCTGGTCTACAACGTGATCAACTGCAACAAGCCGATCGTGTCGGCCATGCACGGGGCCGCCGTGGGCGCCGGGTTGGTGGCGGGCCTGCTGGCCGATATTTCCATCGCCGCGCGCGACGCGCGCATCATCGACGGGCATACCCGATTGGGCGTAGCCGCGGGCGACCACGCCGCCATCGTGTGGCCGTTGCTGTGCGGCATGGCCAAGGCCAAGTACTACCTGTTGCTGTGCGAAACCGTCACCGGCGAAGAAGCCGAGCGCATCGGCCTGGTGTCGCTGTGCGTGGACGAGGCCGAGCTGATCGCCAAGGCCTTCGAGGTGGCCGGCAAGCTGGCCAACGGGTCGCAGACGGCGATCCGCTGGACCAAATACGCGCTGAACAACTGGCTGCGACTGGCCGGGCCGACGTTCGATGCGTCGCTGGCCTTGGAATTCATGGGCTTTGCGGGGCCGGACGTGCACGAGGGCATCCGCTCGCTGCGCGAGCGCCGCCCACCGAATTTTTCGCCGGATGCACCGTTCTGATGGTGCCGTTGTCGGTGCAGGCATGCTTCTTTGGTGTCAGACACCCTTCGGGGTGTCTGACACCTGAGCAACCGGTTTGCGCCCAGACGGTATCCCGCCCGCCCGGCCATGGCACCGGCGCCACGCGCCCCGGCTGAATCAGCCAGGTGTTGCGCCATGGCTGGATCGGCCAGGTGTCAGACACCCCGAAGGGTGTCTGACACCCTCACGCCTCTTCAAGGACGCCGGCTCCTCTCAACGCTTGTTCAAAAACCGCGCGAACGCCTGCTGGGCTTCCGGCGTTTGCAGCCGGGCGCGGAATTGGGCGGCTTCGAAGTCCAGTGTCTCGTCGATGGCCGCGCGGTCGGTGCGCTTGAGCATCGACTTGGTCAAGCGCAGGGCCTCGCGCGGCTGGGCGGCCAGTTCCGCCGCGGTGGCGCGGGCGGCGGCCAGCGCCTGGCCCGGTTCGGTGACGGCCGTGGCCAGGCCGGCCTGCATGGCCTCGTCGGCCCCGAACGCCTTGCCCTGCAGCAGCCATTGCGCCGCCCGGCGCGCTCCGGCCAGGCGTGGCAACAGCAGGCTGGACGCGCCTTCCGGGCACAGGCCCAGCGCCACGAACGGGACCCGCAGCGTGGCGTTGCGCGCCGCGTAGACAAAATCGCAGTGCTGCAGCAGCGTCACGCCGATGCCGATCGCGTAGCCTTCCACCGCCGCCACCACCGGCACATCGGTGGCGATCAGCGCGCGCAGGAACGTCATGCCGGCGCTGTCGCCTTCGGGCCGGTCGGCCTGGAAGTCGTGCAGGTCGTTGCCCGCGGTGAAGTGCTCGCCGGCGCCCGACAGCACCACCGCCGACAGCGTCGGGTCGGCCGTGGCCTGGCGCAATTGATCGGCCAGCGCGTGGTAAGTGGCCACATCCAGCGCATTGCGCCGCTGCGGGCGGTTGATCGTCAGCGACAGGACGGCGCCGTCGCGTTCGGCGAGCAGGCTGTCCGGCAGGGCGCTCATGCCAGCACCTTGCGGCCCAGCCGCGCCTGCGCCTGGGCGTATTCCTGGCGCAGCGTGGCGATGATCTCGGCGGCGGGCCGCACGCTGTCGATGCCGCCCACCCCCTGGCCCGCGCCCCAGATGTCTTTCCAGGGCTTGACGCGCGTGGAACCGAAGTTCGACGCGCCGGTTTCCGGGTCGGGCAGGTTGGCCGGGTCCAGCCCGGACGCGGCGATGCTGGCCTTCAGGTAGTTGCCGGGAATACCCGTGAAGAAGGGCGTGTACAGGATGTCGGACGCGCTGGCGTCGACGATGGCCTGCTTGTAGCCGTCCGAGGCGCTGGCTTCGGTGCTGGCGATGAAGCGCGTGCCCATATAGGCGAAATCGGCCCCCATGGCCAGCGCCGCCAGGATGCCCGAACCCGAGGTGATCGCGCCCGACAGGATCAGCGGGCCGTCGTAGAAGCGCCGCACCTCGGAAATCAGGGCGAACGGGCTGAGCGTGCCCGCGTGGCCGCCGGCCCCCGCGCATACCAGGATCAGGCCGTCCACACCGGCTTCCAGCGCTTTTTCGGCATGGCGCACCGTGGTCACGTCGTGGAACACCTTGCCGCCCCAGGCGTGGATGCCGGCCACCAGGTCGCCGGGCGCGCGCAGGCTGGTGATGATGAACGGCACGCGATGCTTGCTGCACAGTTGCAGGTCGTGTTCCAGCCGGTCGTTGGACTGGTGGATGATCTGGTTCACCGCGAAGGGGCCCACTACCGCCGACGGGACGGCCTGCCGATGCGCCGCCAGGCCTTCGCCCACTTCGGATAGCCAGTCGTCCAGCAGCGTCTGGGGGCGTGCGTTCAGGGCCGGGAACGAGCCCATGACGCCGCTGGCGCACTGCGCCACCACCAGCTTGGGGTTGGACACGATGAACATCGGCGAGCAGATGACCGGCAGGGTCATTTGCGCATACAGCTGGTCGACCAGGGCGTGGGGCGGGGTGGCGTCGGGTGCGTTCATGAAGGGGGCGATAAAAAAGTTGAACGTGGAAGAAAGCCGTGCGTATAATTATCTACCGGATGTCCGGTAATTAATTATCCACCATTTAACGGCATGCGCTGCCGGCCTGTCAATGCGGCCGCGCGGCCCACGCCCGCCCGTTGCCATGCCCGATAGCTCCGCACCCGCCAAGCGTCCCCGCGCCGGCCGCCCGCCCACGCTGGCGGCGCCGCGCGAACGCATCCTGGAAGAAGCGGCCCGCCTGTTCGCCCGCTGCGGCTACGAAAGCAGCTCGGTGGCCGACCTGGCCGCCGCCATCGGCGTGTCCAAGGCCGCCATCTATCACTACTACACCACCAAGCAGGACATCTACGACGCCATCATCCTGGATGTGCTGCGCGGCATGACCGACGCCGTGGCGCAGGCCGTGGCGCAGGCGCAGACGGCCCACGAGCGGCTGCGCCAGTTCATGCTGGCCCACGCCCGCTACTTCGAAAGCCATCACCCGCAGTTCGTCACCATGCTGGTGGGGTATTCGGGCATGGCCATCACCGAACGCGACGACGCAGCGCGCCTGCGCGACGGCTACGAAAAACGGTTGCGCGACATCGTCGCCGGCGGCGTGGCCAGCGGCGAATTCCGCGCGCTGGACGTGCCCGCCACCGGGCGCGCGGTGCTGTCGATGCTGAACTGGATGGCCCGCTGGTACCAGCCCGGCGGCCCGCAGACGGCCGAGGCCATCGCCGCCGGCTACTTCGATCTGCTGGCCGGCGGGTTGTCCAGCGGGGGCTGACATCCCCGCCCATCCTCTGCCACTTTCCTTCTCATTCTGTTGTTGCTCTACAGGCTTCCATCATGGCTCTCGATACTGAAACCCTGACCCTGCTGCTGGACGCGGTGCATCGCTTCGTCGCCGACCGGCTCGTGCCCGCCGAAGAGGCCCTGGCCCATACCGGCGAGATCCCGCCCGACATCGTGGCCGAAATGCGCGAACTGGGCCTGTTCGGGCTGTCCATCTCGCCCGACTACGGCGGCCTGGGCCTGACCATGGAAGAAGAAGTGCGCGTGGTGTTCGAACTGGGCCAGACCTCGCCGGCGTTCCGCTCGCTGGCGGGCACCAACATCGGCATCGGCTCGCAAGCCATCGTGCTGGCCGGCACCGAGGCGCAGCGCAACCGCTACCTGCCGAAGCTGGCCAGCGGCGAGCTGATCGGTTCGTTCGCCCTGACCGAGCCCGATGCCGGCTCGGACGCCATGTCGCTGCGCACCACCGCCGTGCGCGATGGCGACCACTACATCCTGAACGGCACCAAGCGCTACATCACCAATGCCCCGGTGGCCGGGCTGTTCTCGGTCATGGCGCGCACCGCGCCCGAGCGCAAGGCCGCCGCTATTTCGTGCTTCCTGGTCGAGGCCGGCACTCCCGGGCTGACGCTGGGCAGGCCCGACAAGAAAATGGGCCAGGCCGGCGCGCTGACCTGCGACGTGGTGTTCGACAACTGCCGCGTGCCGGCCTCGGCGCTGCTGGGCGGCGAAGAGGGCAACGGTTTCCGCACGTCGATGCGGGTACTGGACAAGGGCCGCCTGCATATCTCGGCGCTGTGCGTCGGCATTGCCGAGCGCCTGGTGCGCGATGCGGTGAAATACGCCACGGAACGCAAGCAATTCGGCCAACCCATCGCCGAGTTCCAGCTGGTGCAGGCCATGATCGCCGACAGCCAGACCGAACTGTACGCCGCGCGCTCGATGGTGCTGGACGCCGCCCGCAAGCGCGACCGCGGCGAGAACACCACCCTGGAAGCCGCCTGCTGCAAGCTGTATGCCACCGAGATGGTGGGGCGCGTGGCCGACCGCGCGGTGCAGGTCCATGGCGGGGCGGGCTACATGTCCGAGTACGCGGTCGAGCGCTTCTATCGCGACGTGCGCCTGTTCCGCATCTTCGAGGGCACGTCGCAGGTCCAGCAGCTGGTGATCGCGCGCGAGACGATCAAGGCCTATTCCTAGCGCGCCGCCGCGCGCCGCGTTGTGCGCGGCGCGCACAAGAACGTTCGGAAAACGGAATACGCCTTTGCCGCGGCTGGGGCTAATATCCAGAGTTCCCTTTCGCCATTGCTCTTACGCCTGCCCACCATGTCGCAACGACCTGCTCCCCTGACCGGCATCCGCGTGCTGGACCTGACCCGCGTGCTGGCCGGCCCCTGGTGCACCCAGAACCTGGCCGACCTGGGCGCCGAAGTCATCAAGATCGAACGCCCCGGCGCGGGCGACGACACGCGCGCCTGGGGCCCGCCCTACCTGAAAGACGCCGCCGGCGCCGACACCACCGAGGCCGCCTATTACCTCAGTGCCAACCGCAACAAGTACTCGGTGGCGCTGGACATCGCCTCGCCGCGCGGCGCCGAGCTGGTGCGCGAGCTGGCGCGCCAGAGCGACATCCTGGTGGAAAATTTCAAGGTCGGCGGGCTGCGCAAGTACGGCCTGGACTACGACAGCCTGAAGGCCGACAACCCCGGCCTGATCTACTGCTCGATCACCGGTTTCGGCCAGACCGGCCCCTACGCCAGCCGGCCCGGCTACGATTTCATGATCCAGGGCATGGGCGGGCTGATGAGCATCACCGGCGAACGCGACGACCTGCCCGGCGGTGGCCCGCAGAAGGCCGGCGTGGCGGTGGCCGACCTGATGACCGGCATGTATTCCACCGTGGGCATCCTGGCGGCGCTGCACGAGCGCGGCCGCAGCGGCCTGGGCCAGCACATCGACATGGCGCTGCTCGATTGCCAGGTGGCCATGATGGCCAACCAGAACCTGAACTTCATGACCTCGGGGCAGGCGCCCCGGCGCGCCGGCAACGCCCACCAGAACCTGGTGCCCTACCAGGTGTTCGGCGCCAGCGACGGCCACCTGATCGTGGCCGTGGGCAACGACAGCCAGTTCCGCAACTATTGCCGCGTCATCGGCCTGCCCGAGCTGGCCGACGACCCGCGCTTCGCCACCAACCCGCAGCGTGTGCAGAACCGCGATACGCTGGTGCCGCTGCTGGTCGAGCGCATGGCCACCGGCGAGCGCGACCACTGGCTGGCCGAACTGGAATCCGCCGGCGTGCCCGCCGGCCCCATCAATACGCTGGACCAGGTCTACCAGGATCCGCAGGTGCTTGCGCGCGAGATGCGGCGCGAACTGCCGCACCCTACCGCGGGCACGGTACCCGTTGCCGGCAGCCCGCTGAAATTTTCCGCCAGCCCCGTGCAGTACCGCCGTCCGCCGCCCCTGCTGGGCGAGCACACCCGGCAGGTGCTGGCCGAGCGCCTGGGCCTGTCGGAAGACGAAATCCAGGCGCTGGCGCAGCCGCGCGGGTAGCGATCACAGACATACAAACATGAACAGGAAGGAGCACATTCGATGACAGACATCCAGACCATCGCCGTGGTCGGTGCCGGCGCCATGGGGCGCGGCATTGCGCAGATCGCCGCGCAGGCGGGCGTGCAGGTTCGCCTGTACGACACCAGTGCCGACGCGGTCGCGTCGGCTCGCGAATCGCTGCGCCAGCTGTGGGACAAGCTCTCGCAAAAGGGCAAGCTCAGCGCGGCCGACGCCGAGGCCGCGCTGGCCCGCGTGCAGCCCGCCGCCGCGCTGGAAGACCTGGCCGACTGCCAGCTGGTCATCGAAGCCATCGTCGAACGGCTGGACATCAAGCGCGACCTGTTCGCCAAGCTGGAAGGCATCGTCGGCCCCGATTGCATCCTGGCGTCCAACACCTCGTCGCTGTCCATCACCGCCATCGCCGCCGCCTGCAAGCGCCCGCAGCGAGTGGCGGGCTTCCACTTCTTCAATCCGGTCGCCCTGATGAAAGTGGTGGAAGTCATCGACGGCCTGCGCAGCGACCCGGCCGCCGGCGACGCCCTGACTGCGCTGGCGCGGCGCGTGGGCCACACGCCCGTGCGCGCCAAAGACATGCCGGGCTTCATCGTCAATCACGCCGGCCGCGGCATGAACATAGAAGGCCTGCGCGTGGCGCAGGAGTCGGTGGCCTCGTTCGCGCAGATCGACGCCATCATGCGCGAGCAGGCGGGTTTCCGCATGGGCCCGTTCGAGCTGATGGACCTGACCGCGCTCGACGTCTCGCACCCGGTCATGGAATCGATCTACCGGCAGTTCTTCGACGAGCCGCGCTTCCGCCCGTCGCCCATCACCACGGTGCGCCTGGCCGGCGGCCTGATCGGCCGCAAGGCGGGCGAAGGCTTCTACGCCTATCCCGACGGCCAGAAGCAAGTGCCCGCCGAACCGCCCGTGCCGGCCGCGCAAGCGGGCCTGCGGGTCTGGATCAGCCCCGCGCACGAAGAAGGCCACGCGCGCGCGCAGGCCTTGCTGGAAAGCCTGGGCGCCAACATCGTCGATGCGGCCGAGCCGCCCGACCAGGCCCTGATCCTGGTGACGCCGTTCGGCGAAGACGTCTCTACCTGCGCCTACCAGCAAGGGCTGGACGCCGCGCGCACGGTGGGGCTGGACACGCTGCATCGCCTGGAAGCCGGCAAGCGTCGCACGCTGATGCTGTCGCCGGCCACCCAGGCGCCCTGGCGCGATGCTGCCCATGCCTTGTTGGCCGGCGACGGCACGCCGGTCAGCGTGATCCAGGATTCCCCGGGTTTCGTGGCGCAGCGCATCGTCGCGGCCATCGTCAATGTGGCCGCCGACATCGCCCAGCAGGGTATCGCCACGCCCGCCGACATCGATCGCGCTGTCACGCTGGGCCTGGGCTACCCCGCCGGCCCGCTGGCCATGGGCGATGCGCTGGGCGGCGCCCGCATCCTGGAAATCCTGCGCAACCTGCATCGCGTGACCGGCGACATGCGCTACCGGCCCAGCCTGTGGCTGCAGCGGCGCGTGCAGCTGGGCCTGTCGCTGCTGGCCGAAGCCGCGGCGTAAGCACCGGCTTCCCGGCGGCCCCGCGGCCGCCGCCCAACAAAAAACCCCGCGCAGCAAGCTGTACGGGGTTTTTTTACGGGCGCCCGGTTGGGGCGCCCGCAGGTCGGGCGCAGCTTACTTGGCGGCGTTGACCATGTATTCGACCGCGGCGTGGATGTCGGCTTCCGAGGCATTGGCGGCGCCGCCCTTCGGGGGCATGGCGCCCTTGCCTTGCATGGCCACCTTCACCATGGCATCGATGCCGGTCTTGATGTACGGGTCCCAGGCGGCCTTGTCGCCGAACTTGGGCGCGCCGGCAACGCCGGTGCCGTGGCAGGCGAAGCAGGTGCTCTTGTACAGCTTTTCGCCGGCCGGGTTGACGGCGGCCTGGGCCTGCGGCGCAGCCGCTTCGGGGGCTGCGGCCGGTGCGGGGGCCGCGGCGGCCGGCGCCGGAGCCGCCGCGGGGGCGGGCGCAGCAGCCGGGGCGGCAGCCTGCTTGGCGGCTTCGGGCTGGGCACCTTCCTGGGCGGGCTCGGCCGGTTCGTCGAACGAGCCGCCGGACTGGTTGGCCATGTAGACCACCGCGCGGGCCACTTCATAGTCGCTCAGGGCCGGGTTGCCGCCCTTGGCGGGCATGGCGCCCTTGCCGTGCAGCGCCACGTTCAGCATGGCTTCGAAGCCGGACTTGATGAACGGCGCCCAGGCGGCCTTGTCGCCCATCTTGGGAGCACCCGCCACACCCGCGGTATGGCAGGCCGTACAGACGGCCTGGAACACTTGCTCGCCGGTCTTGAAGACCTTGGGCGCGTTGGCGTCGACCAGTTCGAAGCCGGCCACCGGCGCGATGCGCTTGGCCACGGCTTCTTCGGTCAGCGTGTCGGAGCCGGCCCCCACCTTGGTGCCCGACGTGACCATGTTCACCAGCATGATGATGATGATGATCGGGACCAGGAAGGACAGCACGACCGTGACGATCAGTTGTCGAGGGGTCTTGATGGGCGAGGCGTGTTCTTCGTTGTGTTCCTGCTCGTTGCTCATAACCAAATCCTGCAAATCGGGTACCGGGGCGCCTGGTGGCGGCAACAGACGAATAACTACTGCGCAAGGATCGGCCCAAAAAATAGGCCCACCCCGCATGCAAACGATGGATTATATAACGGCCTGCAGGCGAGGGATGACGGCAAGCAATAGTCTTGCATGCCGCGGCGCCGCAAGAACTCAAAACTTGGGTACAATACCGCCTCTTTGCGCCCGTAGTTCAATGGATAGAATGAGAGTTTCCGAAGCTCTTGATACAGGTTCGATTCCTGTCGGGCGCGCCATAGAATCAAGTACTTGCGTTTTTTTGGGTCCGTTTTGGGTCCAAACGATGCAAATTAGCGCGTGTTCTTTGGCCTTCTGTTAGCCCTCTGATGCTGGCAAATGGTCGGCGTACAGCGCAGCCATCTTGGCCTTCTCCCTTTGGTTTGATTCGCCGTCGATCCACTTGGAATACACGCGGAAAAACATCTGCGCATTCTTATGCCCCATCTGACGGGACAGATAGCCAGGGTTCATTCCAGCGTGTAGGCCAAGCGTGGCATATGTGTGCCGTGTCTGACGCGCGTCTCGATCCCGGATGCCAAGGGCCGACAGGGTAGGGCGCCACACCTTTCGGACCGCATCGGCAGTATCGATGAACGGCCTCTCCGTCTCAGGATTGAGAAAGACGTGGCCCCCAGGTGCAAATGTCAGCTTCTGCTGCTGCCGTAGAGCTTCCAGGGCAGGCCCCTGCAGGTCTACGTCGCGCGACTTGTATGTCTTGGTGGCCTTGTTGTGACGCCTTGCTAGCGCCCGGTCGATTCAGCCTGAACGCCAGCGCCCAAACTTGTCGGGCGGGCGTCATGACGTTGTTGAATGTCTTGGCTGCCATGCGCGGAAATTCGGCGACATCCATCGCGAGCTCTTCGTAAGTGATCTCCGCGATTGGGCGATTGGCGTACAAAGGGCGCCAACGTGAGTTCAGCAAGTTCTCGTATTCGCTAAGCGTCGTTGCGGCTTTGTGACTGATTAGCTTGCCACATGTCAGCCATCTCGTTGCTTGAAGAATCTCGCTGCGCATGCGTGCTGCAGCGCGGATATTGGTGGCGGTGGGGCGCAGTGCTACGCGCTCGCGGAAGCGGCGGTCATTCCAGCGGAAGTCGATTCGGATCTACGAGAAGCTTGAGCTCACGGAGATGCTGAACCGCTTCGAGCGTCTCTGGACTGATCTCTTGTTCTGCACGCTCATGGCTGGCCCGATACGCGCTAAGAAGGTCGAAGGCATTTTGCTGAGGCATGACGTCGAACGACCAGCCCTCCGCGCCGTCGTAGTTCGAGTGGACATACTGCTCTACTAGAGCCATCCCCTGCTTGGTCTATAGCGATAATCGACGCGGTAGATTGTGTCCAATCCAGACTGTTGTCGGGGCGCCCGTGTACTCGCGCCGCTTTCTGTACCGCCCGGTACTCGATCGGCACAGATTCCTTCAGAAGCGTCAGCGCGGTTCGCGGGGCGACGTATCGAAAAAAAGCAGCAGAACGACCTGTGTCACCGGGATAGCAGGCCGACCGTTCCGCAGCTGCGGAGGCGGCGTTCGCTAAGATGCGCGTGCGAGCACGCCAGAAGGCAGAACGCCCGGTAATCCAGGAAGCTGGTCAAGCAGCACTACGGCGGCTCTTCCCGGTCGCGCAGAGCGACACCGGGCAAGCAGGGGTCGTTGCCAGATTCTTGCTGAATCTCTACAACGGTAATCGCTTTCCATTCGACAACACCGATCTTCGCCGCCTGGACTACGACTTGTGTGAGGACTGCTTCTCGGTACTGCGAATGGACTCGCGTCCAGTTGAGGAAGTCCACAACTACTTCGAAAACGGCTCGAAGATTTGGGAACAGCTTGCCAAGAGTTGGAGTTTTAAGGACTGCTACGGCCAGGAGCCCTGGCGGTAGTACAACGCCGCACGAGGGTAGCCACCAACATGGCGCCAATCACGTCCTAGACGCTCGACCCATATCTCTCGGCGAGGTAACAGCTACTTCAAGATGCGCGACTCTGCCCCTGAAGGAACGTCATCGGGCTGTTAACAGCGCGGTGATCACTCAGCTGCTGGAGGGCCTCATTGTGGCTCCTCGAACACTTCATGCTGGGCATGAATGACCATACGTTAGCTCTTCCTCGTACCATTGTAGGAAGCATTCCAAGTCAAGATGGCGTTCGCGGATGGCTGGCAGGCGTTCGTTTCCCCTGGCCTCGAAAAGCGGGATTCGCCATCGTCCGGCAAGGTCTGGCACAGTGTGTATTTGAATATTTGAAATTAATCGTTCATTGATCGGCAGGAACGCTCTACGCTTCTCAGTTCTTCGACATGCACAGATCGGCCGCCTTCGCCTTCGCCTGCGCGTTGCGGCGGGCGCCGAACCGGGCTGTCGCGACCATCACGAGGCAGTTCCTACGACATGAGCCAATCGACATTGTTGGCGCCGGGTGGCCGGCCGTTGCCGCAAGCCGCCGGCGAACCGCCGCTGAAACGGGCCAGGCCCCCTGCCAGCGATCCCGCACGCCAGACCATCATCATTTCCCGGATCGCTTTCGCGGTGCTCACGGTCGCACTCTGGGAAGTGGCCGCGCGCTGGCTGGTCGATCCCTTCTGGATCGGGCAGCCCAGCAAGATCGCCGAGCGGCTCTGGAAACTGATCGTGTCCAATGATCTGCTCTGGCATGCGGTGCCTACGGTGCTTCATGCGGCCGCCGGCCTGCTGCTCAGCCTGCTGGTGGGCATTCCGGTCGGCTTGCTGTTCGCCTCCAGCAAGTTCGTGGAGCGCGTGCTCGAACCCTTCTTCCTGGGCCTGTACAGCATTCCACGCATTGCACTCGCGCCGCTGTTCATTCTCTGGTTCGGCATCGGCCCGATGTCGAAGGTGGTCATGGCTTTTTCGTTGGTGGTGTTCGTGGTGATCATGAACACCTACGAAGGCATGCGCGGCGTGGACCGCGAACTGATCGACATGATGAAAGCCATGCGGGCTTCGCGCGCTTACATTCTTCGCAAGGTCATGCTGCCCTCGATCGTGCCGTGGCTGTTCGCCTCGGTGCGGGTCGGCGTCGGACTGGCGCTGATCGGCTCGGTGGTGGGGGAATTGCTGGGGTCGAACCGCGGGCTGGGCTGGTACGTCGAGCATGCCGCGGGCCGCATCGATGTGATCGGCGTGTTCACGGGGCTGGTCATCCTGATGGTGGTGGGCATCCTGCTCAACGAACTGGTGAAGACGGCGGAAACCCGCCTGATGCGCAACCGTCGCTGAGCGCGGCGCGATCTTGTTCCTCGGATGGTTGAAAATGAATGATGTTGTGTCGGATCCTTCCATTGCCGCGTTGTCCGGGCAAGCGGCCGAACCTGCCGTGGTGCTCAGGAACGTCGCCATGGACTACGGCGGCGCGGTGCTGGCGCTGGCCGATATCGACCTGGCCCTGGCCGAGGGAGAGTTCCTGTCCATCGTCGGACCCAGCGGCTGCGGCAAGTCGACGCTGCTGAAACTGATCTCGGGGCTGGCGCAGCCGGCCGCGGGCCAGGTCATCGTACGGGGCCGTCCTGTGCAGGGTACGCCGGCGGGTATCGGTTTCATGTTCCAGCGCGATGCCCTGTTGCCCTGGGCCACTGTGCGCGAGAACATTGCCGTGGGCCTCGATTGCGCCGGCCTGCCGGCCGGCGCCGAGCGCGAGCAGCGCATCGACGAGTTGCTGGCCTTCACCGGTTTATCCCAGTTTGGGGATGCCTATCCGCGCACCCTGTCGGGCGGCATGCGGCAACGCGTGGCATTGGGTCGCATTCTTGCCTATGCGCCCGATATCTACTTGATGGACGAGCCTTTCGGTGCCCTGGATGCGCAGACCAAGCTGTTGATGGGCCAGGAGCTGCTGAGCATCTGGGGCCGGTTTCGCAAGGGAATCATATTCGTCACTCACGATATCGAAGAGGCGGTCAGCCTGTCAGACCGGGTGGTCGTCATGACGGGCAGGCCGGGGCGGATCAAGGCGGAGTACCGGATAGACCTGCCGCGCCCGCGCGATTCACGCGGAGTGCGCAAGCTTCCGGCGTTTCACCAGTATGTGGATAGTATCTGGGGCGACATCATGTCAGAGTCGGTTCGCAACTGAACACCCGCAGAGAGCCAGGCATGTCATCGAAGCCCTTGTGGGGCTGGAGCGCGACCGAATTGGCCGAGGCCATTCGACGCCGCGATATTTCCAGCCGCGAAGCCGTCCAGAGCGCATTCGAACGCCTGGCCGAAGTCAACCCGGCCGTCAACGCGGTCGTCGATATCCTGTACGACGAGGCCCATGCAGCCGCCGATCGGGCCGACCAGGTCTTGCGGCAGCGGGGCGAGCCTATCGGCGGCCTGCATGGCGTGCCGGTCACGGTCAAGATCGATACCGACTACGCGGGGCGGCCTACCACTCGCGGCGTGGTGGCCTATCGCGAGCAGATCGCCGGCGAGGACGCGCCCGCCATCGCCAACTTGCGGCGTGCCGGCGCGCTCATCATCGGGCGCACCAACGTTCCCGCCTTCACCGCCCGTTATTTCACCGACAACGATTTGCACGGCCGCACCTATAACCCTTGGAACCGGACCGTGACTCCCGGCGGTTCCAGCGGCGGCGCCGCGGTTGCCACCGCTGTCGGCATCGGGGCGCTGGCCCACGGCACTGACCGCTCGGGTTCCGTTCGCTATCCGGCTTACGCGAACGGGGTGTACGGCCTGCGGGCTTCGTTTGGCACGATACCGGTATATAACGGCACGGCGATGGCGCCGCCTGGGATGACCTCGCAGATCACGGGTGTGCCCGGGTTGTTCGCGCGTCACGCGGCCGATCTGCGCCTGGGGATGGCGGCGTTGTCCGTGCCAGACCCACGCGACCCCTGGCATGTGGCCGCTCCATGGTCCAAGGCGCGCGCTCCGGTGCACCGCAAGGTGGGTGTCGCGCTGGCGTTCGAGGCCTACGACGTGGACCCGGCGGTCGTGCAGGCGCTGGCCAGGACGCGCGCCGAGCTGGACGCCGCCGGCTACGAGACCACCGAAGTCGAGCTGCCCGCGTTTGAAGAACTCGCGACGCTGTTTCGCCAACTGGCCTCGGCCGAAGAGGCCCTGGACCGGACCCGGGCCATCGAGGTGCACGGCGACCAGGCTGTGCGGACGGCCCGGCGCAACGCGCGCGGTGCCGTTCCCGCCCTGGACTTCCAGGGATACATCCAAGGCCTGGGACGGCGCCACGCGCTGGCCCGGCGGTGGAATCTGCTGCTGGCGGAATACCCCTTGCTGTTGCTGCCAGTGTCGTTCCGGCGGCCGGTCCCGGTAGACCACGATCAGGGCGGCGTTTCGCAGATGCACCGTTTCGTGCGCGACCAGCACCCCATGTTGGCGGTGGCGCTGCTGGGACTGCCCGCGCTGGCGGTGCCCGCCGGCATGGCCGGCGGGGTGCCCGTGGGAGTCCAGTTGGTGGCGCAGCGGTTTCACGAGGAAGACCTGATCCATGCGGCCTGCGCCATCGAGGCGGCCGGGCCGCGCGTGGCCAGGCTCATCGATCCCAGGTAGGCGCGCGGTTCATTGCGCGCCCAACCGGGAAAATGCCTACGCGGCGACCGTCGTTCGATTGTCCACTAGTTGTTCGAAACCCAGGTTGGGCGGAATCAGGTCCCACCCGACCAGCCAGTCGTACGTAGACTGGAATTCCTCGCGGTCGTACGGGCTCGGGTCGATGTACCGCAAGCGCGGCAAGTGGAAGTCGTCGGGCGTGAGCTGCTGGCGGTAGCCGTCGGGCAGCGCGTCGATCAGGTAATGCAGGTACTTGCGTTTGTCGGCGTTGATGCGCTTGACTGCCTCTTTGAGCACGACCGTGATTTCCTGCCACGTCTGCGCGTCCACTTCGGGCGAGGCGATTTCCGAACCTGTGTAATGGGCCTCGATGATCTTCTGGAAGTCATTCTTTTCCGCCAGGCTCAGCCAAGGGTCCATCAGGGTGACGGCAGCCAGGCGGCCGTCGCGAACCGCCTCGTAGCCCTCGTGCGGGCTGACATTCACCACCTTGATTTCTTCGCGTGCCAGGTAGCCTTCCAGCATTTGCAGCGTGGCGTAGTGGGTGCCGGTGTGATAGCCCACGCCGATGACCTGGTTGCGCAGCGTCTGGGGGTGCGTGAACCGCGAACCGGGCGCCGCCAGAATGGCCTGGACGCCGATGGCCGAGCGTTTGCCAATGATGCGGCCGCCCCGCTCACTGTCATGGGCGCGCCGCACCTGGCCCCACTCGCATGCCCGGTAGACGGCGGCCTGGCCTTCCTCGAAGGGCCGATGCGGCCCGATGGAAGGCACGTCGCGGTGGTCCGCCACGAACTCGTACCCCTCCAGCGGACGCGCCTTCACGAACTCGATATCCAGGCCTGCCCGTTCGAACAGGCCTTCGTCGCGGGCGACCAGCCAGGGTAGTGAAAAGATCGTGCCGGAAATTTCGTTGACTATCTTCTTGCTTGCCATCATCGACTCCAGTGTGTGGGAGAAACACGCGGCCCGATGGAGCGGGTTAGCGTTCCAGCAGGGTATTGGTCAAATCCACGTCGGCCTGATCGATGGGCTCCAGATCGGGCTCCACCGAACGCAGGATCTCGACCATCTTCAGGAATCCGGGTTCGGAAATCCGGCCATCGGGCGAGAGGATGCCCGGCACGACGGCTGCGAATTGCTTGACGAAGGCGTCGCTGCGCTCGGGGAACAGCGTCCTGACACCCCGCTGCACCGCCGCGGGATCGGTCTGTATGATCTGCTCGGCTTTCAGCACGGCGCGCGCGATGCCCCTGGCTGCCTCGGGGTGGTCGTCTATCCAGTCTTTCTTGGCAACGACCGCCTGCCCCGAATGCGGAATCTTCCGCCAGTCGTAAAGAATGCGGTACTTGCCCGGCGACTCTAGTTCATCGTTGATGAAGTCGGGCGTGGTCGACATGATGGCGTCCACCTGTCCCGAATCCAGGCCGGCGCGCCCGGCGGCACCGCCGCCCGTCCCGATGATGGTGAAGTCCTTGTCCGGGTCCAATCCCAGTTCTTTGATGGTCCAGCGCAGCACATTGTCGGAGTAGCTGCCCGGCGCCGAGACCACGATCTTTCCGCCCCGCAGGTCGGCCAGGCTCTTGTAGTCTTTGTTGGACGGAACGACCAGTATGTGCGTGATATAGCGGTCGATGCCGACCAGGTACCGCGCCTGCACACCCCGGTTGCTCAGCCGAAGCACGTGGTCGGTCGCGAAGGCGGCAAGGTCGACCGAGCCGCCCACCAGCGCCTGAACGGCAACGCCGCCGCCCCGGAAGTTCACGGTCTCGACATCGATGTTCTCGGCTTTGAACAGGCCCTGGTCGATGGCGACCACGATGGGAAGTTGCGACTCATTGGTACCGATCAGGCCGATCTTGACTTTGGTCTGGGCCGTGGCGGGCATTGCGGCGGCCGCTGCCAGGGCCAGCAAGAGCACCCGCGTGGCGCCCAGCGCGGCGGGGCGTGAAACGACCCGTCTCGCTTGGGCGAGCAGGCGTGAGAAAGCAGAGGTTGAGAACATCGACAGTCCGTAGGTTGAAGCCGGTCGTAGACCGGAAAAACGAGGGGAAATGAACCGGGGCCGGCGCTAGACGACGCAGGCGCGGTAGAACACGCGCCGCTGATTGGCGAAGTCGCCGATACCGCGATGCTGGACCACGCGGTTGTCCCACAGGATGAGGGCGCCTGGCTCCCAGTCGTAGCGGGCCTGGACTTCGGGCGATTTGATTTCCTCGAACAGGATGGCCAGCAGGTTCTGGCTGACCGTGCGCGAGACGTGCTTGATATAGGTGGTGTAAGACTCGTTGACGAAGAGCTGCTTTCGGCCCGTATCGGGATGTACGCGCACGAGCGGAGTCTCGATCGGCGCGGCCAGCGCGCGCTGCCGCGCGGCTTCTTCGGGGTCGTGAAAGCGGTCGGCCAAGTGGCCCGTGGCATCCCAGTAATGAACTGCGGTCAGCGTTTCGAGATAGGCGGCGAAGTGCGGGTCGAGTCGTTCGTAGGCCAGGATGGCATTGCTGAACAGCGTGTCGCCGCCGTACGCCGGCACTTCCTGCCCGTACAGCGCGGTGAGCTTTGGAGGATCCGGCCGAAAGGCCTGGTCGATGTGCCAGAGGAAGTTGCGGGCCTGGCGCTTGTCGCTGGAATCGACCAAATTGGCCCGCGCATTGGCGGATGCCGCGGGCGTCTGCGGGCCGTTGTACAGCACCACTTCGCCAAAAGCCTGCAACAGGTCGGTGAAGTCGCCGGGCGTCACGCTGCCAGGTTCAAAGATCAGCAGGCCGTATTCCCGAAGCGCGTCATGCAGCACGGCGCGGGTCTCGGGCGGCAGGGTCCCGCCTTCGTAGCGCCAGCGGCGAACCCGGGCCCCGAGCGCGGGTTTCCAGCGTTGGATGTCGGGCCGGGCCGAAGCGGTCGAGGGCGGCGTGCGAACGGGGGCAGAAGCGGTAAGAGTGGACATGGCAGTTGCGGCGGATGAAAGGTGCCAGCCCATGGCTGGATATTCCGTTGACAGAGGTGTGTCCGAAAATGGTAGCGATGTTGCTACGCCAATGGAACGACACCTCTCTCATTTCCTTATGCCGCATCGCGTTGCGCGCGCGCCGACATCCGCGCGCGCTACGGCCTTCAGCGAGGCGCTGCCGCGCGTTCCGGATCGGCGGACCAGGCGCTCCAGGAGCCCGCGTAGAGCGCAGCCTTGACGCCAAGGTCCTGGGTGGCGGCGATCAAGTACGTCGCCGCCACGCCTGAGCCGCAATAGGCGACCACCGGCCGATCGCTATCGAGCAGCCCCAGCGATTGCGCCAGGGCCTGGCGTTCGGCGCGAGGCAACAGGCGACCTTGCGAGTCCTGCCACGCAGCCGCCGGACTGTTGCGCGCGCCGGGCAGATGCGATGGGCCCGTGCCCGAGCCATCGAACGCGGCTTTGCCGCGCGCATCGACTAGCAGGAAAGCCGCGGGATCGCGCGCCAGGGCGGGCGTGTCGATTTCTTCGAAGCAGTCGCCTGGCGAGGCGCCCGGCGCCTGCGGTGTCTCGGCGGCCGTGCGTGCCTGCCAGGCGGCCAGGCCGCCATCCAGGATATGCACGCGCGGCCGCCCGATCCAGCGCAGCACCCACCAGGCCCGGCTTGCGCTGGTGCCGCCGGTATCGTCGTAGACCACGATGTCGTCGTCGGTGCCGATTCCCAGGCTGTTCAGCCAGCGTTGCACGGCCTGCGGGTCGGGCAGGGGACGCCGGCCTTTCTCGCCGCCACCGGCTGCGGCATAGTGCGACGCCAGATCGGAAGTGCGGCTTGCGGGAATGACGGCGATGGGATCGGTCGGCTCGGGCGATACGAACAACAGCGCCGGCGGACTGGAATCGGCCAGCCGGCTGGCCAGCGTGGCTGCGCTGATGAAGGGCGATGTTGGTAGGGCGGTATGGTTTTGCGGCATGGCGACCTCGATAGGGGAGTCAGGAGCGGGGTGTGCGGGCGAGCAAGTGGCCGCCTGCGCCCGCGGGCATGGATACACATAAAAGAGCACTGAGCAGGCATAACGCACTCAGTATCAATGCAGTCCACAGATGGCTATGCCTGGCAGCGGCGTCGCCCAGGGTCTCCAGGGCGCGCAACAACACGGCTGTCAGGGCCACGCCAAGCGCCACGGACAGGTTCTGCACGGACAAGAAAAAACTGGTAGCCGAGGCGAGCTTGCGCTTGTCGACATCGGCGTAGGCCAGGGTGCCGTAGGCGTTCATCTGCAGCGAACGCGCCCAGCCGAAGCCGAACAGCGCCATCACGTAAATGATGAAGGCTTCGCGCGGGTCGAGCGCGGCGGCCAGCGCAAGGCACAGCGCGGTCAGCAGGCCGTGCAGCAACAGGCCGGCGCGATAGCCCAGGCGACGCAGCAGCCGCGTGCTGAAGAACTTCATGGCGAATCCGCCGGCAGCTGGCAGCAGCACGATGAGCCCGGCGGCCAACGGACTGTACCCATAGCTTTCCTGCAGCATGAGCGGCAGCAGGAACGGAACGCCGCCCACGGCGATGCGGAACAGCGTGCTGCCGGCCATGGCGTCGCGGAAGCTGGCGATCGACAGCAGGGCCAGCGCCAACACCGGCTCGGGGTGCCGCCGGGCATGGTGCGCGTATATCGCCAGCAGCAACACTCCACCGACCAGCGCCGCGACGGCCAGCCGCCATGTGCCCGCGGCCGCGCCGCGCTCGCCCAGGAGCATCAGTCCGTACACCACGCCGGCGAAGCCCAGGCCCGTCAACCCGGCGCCCAGTGCGTCGAAACGCGCGCCAGGCCGGCCGGGCTGCGCCGGCAGGAAGCGCCAGACCAGCAGCAGGGTCGCCAGGCATAACGGGATATTGACCCAGAAGATCCAGCGCCAGCCCAGGTAGGTGGTGAGCAGGCCGCCCAGGAAGGGGCCCACCATGGGCGCGATCATGGCCAGCAGTATCACCAGCGCCATGGCCTCGACGAGTTCGTGCGTGTCGGCCTTGCGCAGCACGATCAGCCGTCCTATCGGGGCCATGAGGGCGCCGGCCAGGCCCTGGACGAAACGCAAGCCGATCAGCACCGCGGCGTCCTGGGCCAGGCCGCAGGCGGTCGAGCTGGCCAGGAAGGCGAGTATGGCCAGGGTGAATACACGCCGGTCGCCGTAGCGGTCGGCCAGCCGCCCGCTGAGCGGGATCAGCACCGTCAGGCCGAGCAGGTACGCGGTGATGGCTGCGCTCAGCGCGACGGCGTCGGTGCCCAGGTCGGCCGCCATCTCCGGCAACGCGGGCGCGATGATGGTGGCGTCCAGCTGTTCGATGAAGAAGACTGCCGAGACAATCCATGCCACGCGCCGGGTAGTGGCCGATAGCGGTGGCGTACCCTCGGCATGCGCTGCGGACGCTGCCATCTCAGTCGATGACCGCCCGGTGCAGCAAACGGCGCTGGCCTCCGTAGTTGTACACCCCACGGTGCTGCACGATGCGGTTATCCCAGATCAGCGCGGCGCCGTCCTGCCAGTGGTATTCCGTGCAGACCTCGGGTGAACGCAGGAACTCGAAGACAATGCTCAGCAGGCTGTCGCTGACGCCGCGCGGCACGCCCAGGATGCGCTGCGCGTAAAGCTCGCAGGCGAACAACTGTCTGGCGTGGGTCTCGGGATGCACGCGAACCAGCGGTACTTCCAGCGGCGGCCGGTCGAGCCGGGCCTGCGCCAGGCGCTCGGCGTCGCCGAACGACATCGAGACCAGGCCCATCTGGTCAGGGTTGTGGATGACCGAAAGCGTATCCAGGTAGTGGGCCAGCGCCGGGTCGATCAGCGCGTAGGCCGCGGTGGCGTTCGAGAACACGGTGCCTCCGCCGTACCCCGGCGCCTGGACGCAATAGAGCGCTGTGAATTTCTGCGGCCGCTCACGGTAGGCCTGGTCGATGTGCCAGATGTAATTGGTGCGCGTTTTCTTGCTGGCTGAATCGATCGCATTGGTCTCGCCGCTGGCCCTTGGCGCCTGGGGGTTTCCGGCGAACTGGGGCGAGCCGAACAGGCGGGCAAAATGTTCGAAGTCTTCGGGCACCAGCGAGCCCGGCGCGAATGACAGGAAGCCGTACTTGAGCAGCGACTGGTACAGGAAATGCCGCACCGACGGCGGCACGCTCTTCCCGGACGCCAGGCGCAGGCCTTGCACGACGCCGCCCACGACAGGCGAATACGGCGTCACGGTGATGCCCTCGTGCTCGTCCGGCTCGTGGCGCAGCCAGGCCGCGTCCAACACCCTGGGCTGGTGCCGATCGGTATCGGCGGGTCGATGCAGTGGCAGGGGGGTGGCGCTCATTCCAGGTCTCTTCCGGGCAAAAGGAAATCCTAGATACAGCTGCGCGTAGCTCCAACCAATATCTCTTCATTTGCTTATGGCCGACGTGCTGCTCCAGCGGGCACGCCAGGCGGATTCACCTTCCGGATTCTTCCAGTGGCGAGGAGGCCGGCCTTCCAGCAGGTTTAGCAGATTGTGCAGCGCGGCTTCCTCGAACGAGTTCGCCATTTCGCGCGTGTGGCCGACGAGGTGCGGAGTCAGGATGACGTGTTCGCTTCGACGCAAGGGGCTGTCGGCCGGAAGGGGCTCCACCACGAACGTGTCCAGAGCGGCGGCGGCCAGGCGCCGCGATGCCAGGGCCCGAGCCAGCGCGGCTTCGTCGACCGCCGCGCCTCGCGCGGTATTGACCAGGCAAGCATGCGGCGGCATCAACGCCAGCGCGCGCGCATCGATCACCGGCGGCTCTCCTGCTCGCACGGTTGTATGCAGGCTGAGCACGTCGCTGCGACGCAGCACCTCGTCCAGTGACGCCATCTCGATACCGGGCAGGTCGACGGAGATGTCCAGGCGCGCGTGGGCAGCCACCAGGATGCGACAGTCGAAGGCCCGCAGGCGCTGGGCCACCGCGCGGCCGATGCGGCCGAAACCGACCAGGCCCACGGTCTTGCCCGACAGGGTGCGCGCCCAACGGGCAGAGGGGCGTGGCCGCTCGCGCTCGTTGCGCATGACCTGCATGCTGGCCAAGGGTGCGTAGAGCAGCATCAGGATCAACAGCAGCGTCGCTTCGGCCATGGAAATGACGTTCTCCGGCGTGGCGCCATGGCCGATCAGCACGCCGCGCTGTGTGGCACGGTCGATGTCGATGTTCTCGGTGCCGATGCTGGCGCAGACGATGCCGGCCAGTTTCGTGGCCGTATCCAGCAGAGCCGGTTCGACACGAAAGCGCGAGCTGACCAGCATGGCCCCCACCGTGGCCAACCAGGGTGGCGTTGGCACAGCTGCGTCGAACCGGGCCGGGCCGTGCACGACATCTATACCCTGCGCGCGCAGTTTCCCGGCGATGCTGTCGAAGGTTTCCGCCAGGCCCTCGTCATGCCAGATGGCGACACGTCGTTCGGGCAGGCGCGTGGGGCCAGGTGGCAGGGCCATGAATATACGCCTGCCTGGGTTCAGTTCCGGTAGCTGGGGAACTGCCGCTCGGCCTGTCGCAGCAGCGCGCCCCAGTCCTTGCCGTCAGCGGTGATGCGGGTCAGGTGCCGGGCGACCTGCTCGTTGGTGTAGGCCTGCACCGACTCGGGCGGCAGCACCAGGTCGTCGATGCCGCCGGCCGACAGGGCCGCGATCTGCGCCTTGCAGGCCAGTTCGAAATTATGGTGTTCGACGTAGGCCTCGGGGATCGTCTTGCCGGTGATCAGCACGCCGTGGTTGCGCATCAGCAAGAAGGCCTTGTCGCCCAGGCTTTCGAGCAAACGGACAGTATGGTCGGGGCTGAACTCGAATCCGGAAAACGGATGATAGGCCGTGCGGGAATGGACCCGGAAGGCATGTTGCGATATCGGCAACAGTCCGAATCGCTGCACGGATACGCCGATGTTGGCCGGGGTATGGGTGTGGAAGACGGCCATCACGTCGGGCCTGCCTTTCAGGACGCCGCCGTGGATGATGTGGCTACCCTTGCTGCCGCTGCCCGGGTCGTTGCTCAGTTTGGTACCGTCCACATGATATTTGAGCAGAGAAGAGGCCGTGACCTCTTCGAAGAAATGCCGCTCGTTCTTGACGAGGTAGTGGTCGGGCTCGCCGGGCACGCGCGCCGACAAGTGATTGTAGGTCAGGTCGTTGACGCCCGCCGCAGCCATCAGGCGGTGGCAGGCCGCCAGCTCGACACGGGCCTGCCATTCGGCGGGATCGATGTCTGCCGCGCGGATGCGGGAGGCGGCGGGTTGATCGAGAAGCACGGAATCGGACATGGCGTGAAATGCGCGCCGGAGCGCGGGCTGGAAGTGAAGAGGACCGATCTGGGCGATGCGAGGAAATTATAGGAGCGCGAAGTACGGCGCATGTCCGCTTCCCCATACCGATTGCTTATTTGCACATGCACTGCCCGTCGAGCTGCATTTGGTTATCACTATTGCCAATTTCCGATTTTTTACGGACTTCCCTAGTATCGAGCGTTTATGGATACGGCCGCTATCACGGCCCAGGACATCGAAACGTCATGAGATTTTCCAAACTGCTCGCCAGCCTGTTCCTGGCCATCCCCTTGCAGGCCGGCGCGCAAGCCCAGGATCCGAAGGTGCTGGACATTGCCATCGTGGGCGGGGCGAGCGCCACTTACTGGGATATCTTCGCGGCGCAGGCGCTGGGATACTATCGCGATGCGGGCATCGACCTGAAGATCGTCAGCATCGATACCGGCAGCAAGGCCGCCCAGGGCCTGGTGACCGGTGCGGTGCATCTTGCCTCGCTACCAGCCGAGGTCGCGATTTCGGCGATCGAGAAAGGCGCGGGGCTGGCGATTATCGGCGCCGAAACCGCCCGGCCGCATTTTTCCTTCGTGGCCAGCAAGAGCATCGACGACTACGCACAACTGCGCGGAAAAACCATCGCCGTCTCGCAGCTCGCCGAGGCCGGCGCCACCATCCTGCGCAAGCTGCTGGCACACCACGGCGTGCAGGCCGGCCAATACAACATCATCCAGCTGGGCGGCAACAGCAACCGGATGACTGGCCTGATCAAGGGCGCGATCGACGCCACTTTCCTGTCGCCACCGCTGGATTTCCGTGCGGAATCGGAGATCGGCGCCAAGCGCCTGGGCTACCTGTACGAGGTTTTCGAGAATCCTTACATGGTGTACACGGTGCAAAGCGACTGGGCCAAGAATCATCCCGACGATGTCGCCGCCTTCCTGCGGGCCACGATCCGAGGTTCGCGCTGGTTGTTCGACCCTGCCAATCGCGAACACGCCATCGATGTGCTAGTCCGGGCACGCACCGCGACAAAGGAAGATGCCGCGAAGACTTACGACTTCTTCTTCGGATCCAGAACGATCCAGGCGCGCGACGTCGCCATCGAGCCGCGGCACATTCAGGCGTACCTGGACTTGCGCGATGGCGGCCCGTTGAGCCCGGACGCATTCCTGGACCTGCGCTACCGCGCGCAGGCCTTGGCTGGCCTGCAGTAGGGTTCGCCCATGTCCTCGTCACCCGAATCCCTGTCTCCTGGCGTGGAGCTGGCGCGCGGTCGCGGCGCGCGGCGGGCAGGCAAGCTCTGGCAGCATCTGTCGTCGCGCACCACGCTGTCGTTGGCCGGCGGATTTCTGCTTTGGGAGATCGTCGGCCGCTATGGGGTAACCAGCAAGATCCTGTTTGCGCCATTTTCCGAGGTGCTGGCAATCGGCATGCAAATGCTGCTGCATGACGATCTGCTGGCGCATATCCGCCTGAGCATGCTGCAGTTCCTGCTGGGCTTCGGCTTGGCCGGACTGGTGGGCGTTTCGGTCGGGGTGTTGATGGCGGCCAGCCGATGGATGCGCGACCTGCTGGATCCCTGGGTGTCGTTCTTCTATTCCAGTCCGCTGGTCGCCTTAATGCCCTTCTACATCCTGATATTCGGCATCGGAATCAGTTCGAAGGTGGCGATCGTCTTCACGGTGGCGGTGTTTCCCATCCTGCTCAATACCACGACTGGCATCCGCTCGGTCGACCGGCACTTCGTCGAGGTCGCGCAGGCCTTCGATTGCAGCCGGCGACAGTTGTTCGCTTATGTGCTGCTGCCCGCATCGCTGCCGTACATCATGGTGGGCCTGCGCCTGGGCATTGGCCGGGGTCTCACGGGCGTGGTGGTGGGCGAACTGTTCGCCTCGCAAGCGGGCCTGGGCCATATCATCGCGCAGGCCGGACAGAGTTTCGATACGCCCACGCTGCTCATGGGCGTGCTGGTTTTCTCTTTGTTCGGCGTGCTGCTGATGAAGGCCGTCGATTGGCTGGAACGCCGTGTGGCACCCTGGCGTAGGCCGGCCCTGGAGCAAGAATGAACGACGCCGCCGCGCTCGACATACAAGGCCTGGGAAAATCCTTCACCGGGCGCGATGGGTTGCGCCATCAGGTGCTGGATGATATCGACCTGACCGTGCCGCGTGGCCAGTTCGTGTGCATCGTTGGCGCCAGCGGCAGCGGCAAGACCACGCTGATCCGCGCCATAGGCGGCCTGATTGCGGCCGAGCAGGGCCGCATCGTATTCAATGGCAAGACGGTGAGCGGGCCCGGCAAGGATCGAAGTTTCGTATTCCAGAACGATTCGCTGTTTCCCTGGCGCACGGTGATGGACAATGTGCTGTTCGGCCTGCAGGTTCAGGGTGTGTCGCGCAAACGCAGTCTTGCCAAGGGCGAAGACCTGTTGCGCCGCGTCGGGTTGCGGGGCTACGGCGCGCATTTTCCCGCCGAGCTCTCCGGCGGCATGCGCCAGCGCGTCAACCTGGCGCGTGCCCTGGCGGTGGATCCCGACCTGCTGCTCATGGACGAGCCGTTCTCGGCCCTGGATGCGCAGACCCGCGAGATCATGCAGCGCGAACTGCTCGATATCTGGGCCCAGCAGCAGAAGACCGTGGTGTTCATCACCCACCAGATCGACGAGGCCGTCTATCTGGCCGACCGCGTGCTCGTGCTGGGCTCGCACCCCGGCCGTATCGCCGCGGACATCGACATCCCCTTTCCGCGGCCCAGGTTGCTGCAGCAGAAGCGCAGCCCCGAGTTCGTGGCCTACGTGGACAGGATCTGGAACCTGATCGAGAAAGACGTGATGGTGGCTGCCGCCGGCAGCCATTGAAGCGCCGGTTCAGCGCGCATACGCATTTTTCGGACGCGGCAGCCCGAAGTGCTCGCGCAGCGTCGAGCCTTCGTACCCGGTTCGAAACAGTCCACGCCTTTGCAATTCAGGAATGACCAGCTTGACGAAATCGTCCAGGCCCCCGTCCATATAGGGGGGAAAGATCATGAACCCGTCTGCCAGGCGTGCCTCGAACCAGTGGGCGAACAGGTCGGCCACCTGTGCCGGAGAACCCACGACCTCGCGGAAAACAGGTTGCCGCTTCCATGTCTTGAACAGGTCTTCCAGCGTGATGGCGCCATCGCCGTGCAACTCTCGCGCCAGGCCGAGCAGGGCTGCGCCGCGCTCGTCGACCTGTCGCAGCGGCGGCACGGCATCGATGGGCTCGTCCGGGGCATATCCGGACAGATCCGCGCCCACGGCCTGGCCCAAGGCGGACAGGTCGACCGGGATGCGCCAGGCGCGCTGGACGCGCTTGTACAAGGCATGCGCCTCGGCGCTGGTATGCGCGGTATAGACGCAGACGCCCGGGATGACGAATTGTTGGTCCGGATCGCGGCCCAGGTCTGCCGTGGCCTGTTTCAGCCGGGCATAGTAGGCTCGCGCCTGCTCGAAGGGCAGGGTGGAAGAATCGGTGAACTTGATGTCGGCGTACTGCGCGCCCAGCAGGACCGATTCCTGCGAATGGCCCGCGTTGACGATGGGAAGCTGGCCTTGCGGCGGGCGCTGGCTGTTCAAGGGCCCGTCGATCGAAAAGAACGCGCCGCGATGCTCGATGCGATGGACGCGGTTCTCGTCGATGAACTGGCCGGTTTCCTTGTCAGCGATCAGCGCATCGTCTTCCCAGCTATCCCAGAGCTTTTTCACGACCTGCGCGAATTCGGTCGCCCATTCGTAGCGCCGCGCATTGTTCCAGTGTTCCGACCGGCTGAAGTTCGCCGCGGCGACCTCGTCTTCCCCCGTCACGATATTCCAGCCCATCCTGCCGCCGCTCAGGTGATCCAGGGTGGCCAGGGAACGGGCGGCCGAATAGGGGTCGGCATAGGTCACGTTGATCGTGGTGACGATGCCGATCTTCTCGGTCACGCCCGCCACGAATCCGGCCAGGCTGAGCGCTTCGGGCCGCAATACCTGGTTGGGGCTGGTCAGCTGCAATTCGGGCCGTGCCGAGAACCGGTCGCCGATGAAGAAGAAATCAAACAGGCCCGCCTCGGCAAGCCGGGCGGTGCGGCGGAAGAAGGCATGATTGTCGTTGCCGTTCGTTCGCGCTTCAGGCAGGCGCCATCCGGCGGGATGAAAGCCGACCGGCCAAACGGTGAAGCCCAGGTGCAGTTGGCGTTGGGAAGAAGACAAGGCGGGTATCTACACGGTCTCGATGTTCTTGCCCGAGTCGATGTCATCGGCGATCGCATTGATGAACTCTTCGAGTTGGGCCGGCGGGATGGGGTGGCTGAACATTTCCGAGCGCATATGCACCCGTTGCCTGCTGATCGCGATGATGGCGTCAATGACTACCTGGGCGTCTTCTTCCGAATCGATCTGGTCATTGACCTGCCGGGCCGCATCCAGGAAGTGGTCTTTCTCGTCGTCATAGATGCGTTTCATTGCCTGGGCGATGCGGCTTTGCAGCTCGCCGCCGGACAGTTTCGCACCCTCGCGGAAGATCCGGGCGCCGCCGCCCTCGGTGAACAGAACTGCCGCGCGTTGCAGCGCCGAGCCGGATTCGACGTAGTTCTTGCGTAACGCCTGTAGCTTTTTCTCTTCGGGAAGTTGGAGGCGGTCGTCGACGTGCACCGGGCGTCCGAGCACGTATTCCAGTACATCGGCAAAAGCGACATAATGCTGGAATTCTTCTGACAACTGGGTCAGCAGATCGCCGAATTCGTGACGGCTCAGGGTGCGGTCTATTTCGTCGAACCGCTGCGCCAACTGGCTGAGTTCGCGATGCAGCCCATTGAAGTAGCCGTCAACGGGATTCAGCTCTTTCCAGATCATTGCGCGCAGCCAAAGGGCTTGCTGGTCTTGCGACGGGTTGCCGGCAAAGAACCGCCGGGCGATTTCGGCTTCGGCTTCCCAGTAGGGAAGCGCCGCGTTGACCAGGTATTGCGCGTAATCGGTGCCCATGGAGAATCTCGCCCGTTCAAACATCATGCGGAGCACATACAGCCATCCGCGGAAGAACTGGATTCTAGGGGAGGCCCGGCGCGTTGGGAAACGCCATAATCCTATATGTTTATGCGAGCGGGGAAGTTACCCGGGCACGGCGGACGGCCTTGTCCGTCACGCCTTGCCCGCAGCCGCGGGCGGCATGCGGAACCCCACGCTCAGCCGGTTGAAGGCATTCATCAAGCCGATGGCATAGGTCAGGTCGGCCCGTTCTTTTTCGCTGAATTCGGCGGTTGCCGCGGCATATGCGTCATCCGGTGTGCCGGTGGCGGCGACGTTGGTCACGGTTTCGGCCCAGGCCAGCACGCTCGCGGGCGCTGAATACATTGCCCGATTCGTGCCATACCGGCACCAGCACCGGCTTGAGCAAGTCGCGCGAATGCTGGTACACAATGGGCGCGCAAATTCATGCTCAGGACAACAGCCCCTATTCTTTGTCGCCCTGAGCAACTGGCGTCCAGGCGCGGAGAAAGACGAAGCGCACGGTTTCGCCATCCTGACGAACGACGCTGCGGGCGGCATGATTGACGTGCGTGATCGCCGCTCCGTCGCTCTGCCGCCCGACATTGGGCTGCAGCATCGCATCGATATGGTGGCCAAAGCCGAATACGCCTGTTCCCAATGGGGTGCTGAAGTCCTCATCGTAGAAGTGGAACTGCGCCCAGAACATGCAATGCGGCCGCATATCCACGACCACCACGAACTCATCATCGTCGTTTCGTACTATCGTGGGGTCGCTGAAGTTGGGTGGGCCGACTTCGATCCGCACTATTTCTGCTACGTAATCTAGGTGCGATGTCCCACGAGCTCGCGTTTCAGCCATAAGAGCACGTTTAAGTTGGCGTTGTACATCCAACACAAAGTCGCCGCTCCGAAGGGCTTCGAGTAGCCTTTCTTTTCGGGCCTCTATTCGGCCGGCGCGTTTAACCTCGCTCTCGTTCAGGATCTTCAGGGCTGTCGTTAAGCTATCAAAGACGAAGAGACGACCAGACTCAGAATTTTCACAAAATCTAATCCAGTCGTTGTCGCCAGAGACGACGATGATGCCGCGATCTGCGGTCTTGGCGTACTCCTCGAGGCTCAACAGTGCAATCGCATCAGGGAACTCGCAGCGTTTTTCTCTAAGCCGAATGGGGCTTTGCCTTCAAAGTGAAGGTCCAGCACCATATCCAATTCGTCTTGCCCGCTGGGATGACGTCCGCTTCAGTATTTCCAAGAAATTGGTCAATTTCTCGCTGGGCCACCTGGCTAGGAATCAAGCCCTTCAGCGCACGATCCATCGCGTTGACATTTTCGGCAATCTCGGGGAGATGTCTCAGTCTGCCGGCGATCCTGGGCCAACCGGCCTTGTCTGCCTCGAGCAAGTCAATGATGTGTCGACGAATCTCTCGGACGACAATTTCGCACCACTTGTTCGCACCACTTGTGGCCGGCGGCCGTCTTCAACACTCGAGCGCTGCGCTGTGCCGTGTCCTCCAGTTCCGGGCACTCCCGCCCTGGCAACCGGAGAACAAACATGGCTACGAAAGCACAATAGCGCAAATTCATTCAGTGGCCGACATGCGCCCGACGCCCGTGCCGTAGATCATGTGAACGCGATTCGGATGGTTGGGCAGGAAGAGCTCGTGAGCGTCCTCGATCGTGAGGATTCCTTCCGACACAGGGATGCACTCTAAGGCTACGCGCGAAAGTAGCCTTGCCTGACCCCGTCTCGCCCGCCACGATGATGTTTCTGCAGCTCTCGACTGCGAGCTCGAGAAACTCCCGCATGCGGCCGTCGTTCTTCAGTGCCAGGAGCTGCTGGTCTTCCGGAGTCAAGGGCGCGCCGCTACTGGTGGCTCCGCTCACATCCGTCCAGTTATCGAACGCGCCCTCGGCCTGTAGCTCGTCCAGGTTTTCGACCAAGCTGCTGTGCTTTCGCATGTTTATCGACAGCGTTCCGTCGACGACCGCGGGAGGCCTCGCGACCTGGCCACGCTCGCCGTCTGGCAGCAGCAGTGACATGATAGAGATGAATTTCACGTTGTTGTAGCCGGCCATGGCGGACACGAGGGCATCCAGATAGCCGAAGGAGAGCGACGGGTCAGGGGTCCAGCATGGAACCCTCTGGCGTTCGGGTTCTAGATGGATTGCACGCAGGTCGCCGGGAGAGGATTCCCGACGCGCTAACAGCAGCAGTTCGAGCAGAATGGGCGTCAGATGCTCTGTACCAAAGTTGATCTGAAGCGGTATCCAGCAGCGTGAGGCGCGATTGAGAGGCTTGTTCTGATACCGCGTCCTCAGTCTCCAGCCGAGCATGAAGGTATTTCGACAGATCCATGCCGTATTGCTGGGCCGAAACAGAGTATTTGCGGTGCGTTTCAGCGGATAGGCGAAAACTCACCAGGCATTCAAGCCGATGCACGGAGTCGTCCCTTCTACACCGCAATTTGACCGACCGTGGCCGCATATTCCTGGCGAAATGCGTTGAGACGGATCCTGCGCTCTGCAGGGCCGTCCTTGTAAGCGAGGCAATGGTCGCGAAACAGCTGATCCCGTAATTGAGCAGGGATTAGGTGCGTTCCCGTCTGGAAAAAAGACGGGCAGCTTTGCGGGCTGCGCGGACGGTGCACAGATAGTCGTCGGGTGCGTCAATGCCAGGGGACGCGGTTGCGTCCGCCAGATGGGGTGGCCTCATAAGGGAATCCTAGGGAGGTCCGCCGAGCGAATCAGCGAAACGAGGGGCTACAGCTGAACAGCGGAGCGCGATCCACGAGCAGGCTCTGCCTGGAGCGGTAGGGCCTGTTGTGCCCAAAAAATTGGGCCCAAGTGCGCAAATTAATTAGGCTTGCTGACAGTATCTTGCTGGGATTTTGCACCCAACATCGCGGTAATTGGCGCTAATTTTGCCCCGTACAGATTCGATTCCTGTCGGGCGCGCCAGAATATCAAGGACTTACGATGGTCGCGTGACCATCGTGTGGCCAAACACCTGATTGGCGTTCAGCGCAGACGACTTGGAGAGCGCGTCGTTCCTAGCCGACGTCAAGCCGGTATACCCGGCGCGCCGTATCGAAGAACAAGGCGTCTTTCTCGGCCTCGCTGTATCGCCTGGCCAAGCGCTTGAAGGCGTTCCATAGCACTGGATACGAACACGACGCCTTGTCCACCGGGAAATTGCTCTCGAACATGCAGCGGCTGGCGTCGAACGCATCCACGCATGCGTCCACATACGGTTGCCATCGCTCTGCCAACGCGAGCGAGTCTGGTGGTGTGGCCTGTTTGTGAAAGGTTGTTCCGCTGATGCGCATGGCAAGTCCGCCGAGCTTCACATAGACGTTGGGGCAGGTTGCGAGTTCGTGCATCGCGCGTAGCCAGTCGTCGAACACCGCGTGGGGAGACGCCGCGTACTTTCCAATGCCCACGGGCCCGCCGGCATGGTTCAGCACGATGGTGGTTTGCGGGCAGGCACGTGCCAGCGCCGCCACCTCGGGAATCTGCGGATGGTAGACCCACGTATCGAAGCTCAGGCCCAGCGTGGCCAGGTGCGCCACGCCGGCACGAAACGGCTCGTGCGCCAAGGCGTGCGGGCCGCCGCCCAGTTCGGGGTTGAACACCTCGGGATCCCTGTCCCATGCGGTGCTGTGCCGCACGCCTTTGACCCGCCCTTGGCCGGCCTTGATGTGCGCGCGTAGCACCTCGTCCAGCGCGTCTCCGGAGGCCATGTCGGCGTGGCAGATAATGCCCTGACACGCATGTAGCTGCGGGTGGTTGGCGTCGATCTGAGCGGCAATTCGCGCGGCATATTCGGTTTCGCCCACTGGCCGCAACGCCAGCGGGCCGTGCTCGCGATAGTGCGTACGGCACTGTGCAAAAACCGTGGCCCGGATATCGTGCCCGCAGAGCAGGTCGGAGGTCAGTTCGCCGGCCTCGTATTTCATGCCCTTGCGATCCCATAAGTGATGATGAGGGTCGATGATGCGGCGGCCGGGTTCCAGGATAGGTTCGTCATGCAACGCCAGCCAGCGCGCATCGACGGTGGGATGATTGGCCTGCGAGGTCGGGTGGCTCATGGCGTTCTACAGAGTGGGGTGGCCATTACAGGTTCAGTACCCGCTTGGCCAGCACATTGCGCTGCACCTGGCTGGATCCGGCCGAGATGGTCGTGGAGCGGGAGTCGAGGAACGGGCTGAGGACGTCGACCGTGGCGCCCTGGAAATCCTGGTAGCCCGAAAGGCAGCCTGCGTCGCCCAGCAGGTCAACCAGCAGTTCGGTCAGGCGCTGCAGGGTTTCGGTGGCCCAGATCTTCATCACGGACACCTCAAAGCCCGGATTGGCACCGGCCTTGACAGCCTGCACGAAGCGTTCGTACATGCTGCCCAAGTCGGCAACGTCGAGCCAGCACTCGGTCAGCCGGGTGGCGTAAAGCGCCCGCTCGGCGTCGGACAGGCTGGCGCTGGCGATTTCAATGCGTTCCAGGGCGGCCAGGCAGGTGCGCGGTGAACCGACCGTGTTGCGCTCGAATCCGAGCAGCGTGCGCGCCACCTTCCAGCCGTCGTTCAGGTCGCCCACGAGATTGGCGCGCGGGGTCCGGACGCCGTCCAGGAAGACTTCGCAAAACTCTTCGTGTCCGACGATGTTGCGGATCGGGCGCACGGTCAGGCCGGGCGTCTTCATGTCGATCAGCAGCAAGCTGATGCCGGCATGTCGCTCGGCGTCCGGATCGGTGCGGACCAGGGCATACATGTGGTTGGCATGGTGCGCCATCGTCGTCCAGATCTTCTGGCCGTCGATGACGAACTCGTCGCCGTCGAGCACCGCCTTGGTGCGCAGGCTGGCCAGGTCCGACCCGGCATTGGGTTCCGAATAGCCTTGGCACCAGAGGTGTTCGCCACTGAGGATCCGGGGCAAATACTTGGCCTTCTGTTCTTCGCTGCCGCGCGCGATCAGCAAGGGGCCGATGTAGTTGATGCCTTGCTCCAGGTGCCGGGGCGCGCCGCTGCGACCCATCTCTTCGTGGTAGATCATCAGCTTGGCGGGTTCGAGGCCCATGCCGCCATGAGCGACCGGCCAGGCCGGCGCCAACCAGCCGTTGCGCGACAGCGCGGCGTACCAAGGTTTGAGTTCGTCCCAGCCCGGTCGGTGGGGCAGGAATCGCAGCTCGGCGGGCAGGTTGTCGCGGAAGAACGTGGCGCAGATCTGGCGGAACACCTCATCGTCGGTGCCGTTCCAGTCCCGGTTTTCGACGGGCCGTGCCATCTGCTCCTGGAAGCAGCCGGCTACCTCGTCTTGCGAGACGCGCGATTCGGCGCCTTGAACCGCCCGGCCCGGCTGGAGCTCACGCACGCGCGCCTTGTGCACGTCCGCGTTACCCAGCCATGCCGATAGCACCATGGCGCGCTTCAGGTACAGGCCGATATCGCACTCGTCGGTGAAACCGATGGCGCCATGCAGCTGGATGGCGTCACGGCCGATACGCATGCCCGCGTCCGAGCAGCGGGACTTTGCGCGGCTGGCGGCGATACGGCGCTGGGTGTCGGGCGCACCAGCATCCAGCGTGCGTACCGCAGAGGCCAGCGAGGCAGCCGCCAGATTCCGCTGCAGCAGCAAGTCTGCCGCGCGATGCTGCAAGGCCTGAAAACTGCCAATCGGCTTGCCGAATTGCACGCGCGTGCGCAGGTAGGCCAGCGTGATGTCGAAGGCGGCGCTCATGACGCCCAGCAATTCCGCGGCCACCATCACCGTGGTTTCGTCCAGTGCTCGGGTGATGGCCTGGGCGCCGACGGCCGGCGTTGCTGCGATGTTCGCGTCGGCCACCATGACGTCTTGCAGTTCGAGCGCGAACGACGCCGTGCCATCGGCGCGCCATTCCGGAAGCACGCTCAGGCCTGGAGTGTTTGCGGGAATCCACGCCAGCATTAGCTGGCCGTTTTCCTGGGCGCTGACCAGGTGGCCGTCTGCACCCGCTCCGCATACGAAGCGCTTGCGTCCGCTGATGCGGTATCCGCCCGGCACGCGCTGTGCCGTGGTCTGGATTGCCAGCGGATCGATCGAGCTGCCGCGCTCTTGCCAGGCCAGCGCAATGGTCAGGCCGCCTTGAGCGGCATCGGGCAGCAGCTTGTGCTTGAGCGGTTCGTTGTCGCCGTGCAGCAGGGCGCGCGTGCCCAGTACTGCCGTAGCGGTCAGCGGCTCGGCCAGCAGGCCCTTGCCCAGGGCTTCGGCGATCGCCGCCATGTCCACGAATCGCAGGCCCAAGCCGCCATAGGCCGCTGGTATGAGCACGCCATGCCAGCCCAGTTCGCGCATTTGCTGCGCCACGCCAAGATCGTAGGGCGGCATCTGCCCGCGGCGCGTGCGCAGGGCCTTCAGGTCGGTTTCTCGCTGAGTAAAGTTGACGGCGCTGTCGACGATCAGGGCGTCGGGTTCGGCGTCGCGGTCAAGTTCGGGTACATCCATGATAGGGAGTCTCGGAGTTCGTTGAAGAAGGAATGAGTCGTCAGCGCTCAGTCTCCGATGATCAGCAGGCCGTCCACCGCCACGGCGCCGTCATCCGAGCAAAGAACCGGATTGAGTTCCAGCGTGAACTCGCGCCAGGGAATGGTCGAGGCCGCAAGTGAGAAGTCGGCCAGGTATCGGGCGGCGTGCGCCAGTGCGGCATCGCTCAGGGTCGTAGAGCGCTTGCGCATCAGGCGCAGTTTTCCGATGGCGCATGCTGCCGCATCGACGGAGAGCGGTGCGGCGACGACCACGGCGTCATCGATCAGTTCCGTCAGGCCTCCGCCGGCCGCGCAGGTGATCATCACGCCAAAGGTGGCATCGCTGAAGGCCGAGAACAGCAGCTCGCTGCCGCCCTTGATCATCTGTTGGACATAGCAGCCTTCCAACTCGATACCCAAGCGATCCGCCGTTGCGCGATACCGCGCGTATACATCCTGTGCGGCTTCGACGCTGTCGATGTTCAACGCCAGCAGGCCGGCATCCGCACGATGCGTGATCGCGGCCGAAATGCCCTTGATCGCCCAGGGGAAGGGGACTTGCGCCGACACGTGCGCCAGGTCTTCGGGCGCGCGGACCAGCTCGCCCGCGGCTACGGGCAGTTGCGCTTCCCGCAGCATCGCCGCCACGTCGTGCTCGGAGATGACGCGCGACCGGGCATCCGCGGATGCCCATTTTTCCCAACGCACCGGTGTGTCCGCTTCGGGCGAGCCAGTCATTGCATCTGTTGCGTGCTGCCCTGCGGCTGTCAGCTTGCCGATGGCCCGCGCTGCGCGCGCATTCTCGGGAAAGGCGTAGACGCCGATGCTGCGCAACCCTTCCAGCGCGGCAGGGCTGGCCAGGGGCCAACTGACTGTCACCGGAACGGTGGAGTTCGCGCGCAGCTGCTCGACGACGCCGATGACTTCACGTTCGCGGTTGCGCATGGCCGATGACAGGAACAGGACGGCGTCGTAGTTTTCGTCACGGGTCAGCACGCCCAGCGCCTGCGGCAATTGCGTCAGGTAGCGGGGATCGTTGACGGACTGGGGTGTCAGATCGACCGGATTGCCGACGGCGGCGATGGGCGGCAGCCGGCTTTCGAGCCATGCCCGTGTGTCGGCGCCGGGAAGCGGCGCACGCAAGCCGTGGCGCTCGGCCTGATCCACGGCCAGCACGCCGGCGCCGCCACCGAAAGTGGTGATGGCGACGTTCGGCCCGCGGGGCAGGGTGGTGCCCAGTGTGGACGCCAGCAGCGCCACGTCGAGCATCTCTTCGATCGAATCGACCCGGATCGCGCCGGCTGCCCGGATGACGGCGTCGAATGCCCGGTCGGCTCCGGCCAGGCGCCCCGTATGGGCGAGCGCGGCCCGTCCGCTGGCCTCGCTTGCGCCGCCTTTGAGAATGATCACGGGTTTGCCGGCCTGCCGGGCTTCGTGCAGGCTGCGCAGGAACTCGGCGCCATCCGTGATCGCTTCCACATACATCGCGATGACACGGGTATCCGGGTCGCGTATCAGCGCGCGGGTAAAGTCGGCGATGCTCAGCACCGCCTCGTTGCCGCAGCTGATCACATAACGAAAGCCGAAACCGGCCCGCTGCGCCAGCGCGAGCGAAACGGTAGACAGGCCGCCACTTTGGCTGACCATGGCGATGGAGCCCGTGTTGAGACGGTCCATGTCCAGCAACGCCGTGGTGAAGGTGCCGGTGAAGCGAGTATGCGTGTTGATGATGCCCAGGCAGTTCGGCCCGCATAGCCGGATTCCGTGATGCCGGCACAGTTCAGCCAGGGCCGCCTGCTGTGCGCGTCCTTCCTCGCCCGCCTCGGCGAAACCGCCGGCCCAGGCAATGACGTTGCGTATGCCGTGTTCGGCGCATTGCCGTATGGCATCGACGATGCCCGCGGCGGGGATGGCCAGGATCGCCACGTCCGGCGTGCCGGGCAGCGCGGCCAGGTCGGCATAGCAGCGGTAACCGGCCACGGGCTGTTCGCTGGGGTGCACCACCCAGACGTCGCCCGTGAATTCGAAGCGGCTGAGCAGGCGGGCGGCGGCGCCGCCCAGGTTTCCATCACGGCCGGATGCCCCGACCAGTGCCACCGAGCGCGGAGCCAGCAGGCGGCTCAAGTCGTCGGCGCCTGCCGGCGCGTCTATCGTATTCATCGCAGACACACGGATTCCTTACTGCCGGCCGGCATACACCGGCACCCGTTTTTCCAGAAATGCCTTGATGCCTTCTTTGGCATCGGCCCCCGCCGTCAGGCGCGCGGAGTACTCTTGCGCGAAGCGGCGTGCTTCGCCGCGCTCCATGCCCAGGACGGCGTTGCAGCAGAGCTTGGTGGCCTCCAGGGCCTCGAAACTCTTGCCGGCGATGACTTCGGCAAGTTTCAGCGACTTGTCCAGCACGTCTTCCTTGGCGACGACGTAGTTGAAGAACCCGGTGTCGGCCAGTTCCGCCGCGGTGAACTTGCGGCCGGTAAAGAGCAGTTCGCGCATCTTGGCGGCGGGCATGAACAGGCGGTTGAAAGGCGCACCGCCGCCGCTGGTGGTGCCGCGATCGATCTCCGGCATGGCGAAGTACGCACCCGAGGCGGCCACGCGCAGGTCGCAGATGGCGGCAAACGTCATGCCCGCCCCGATGGCGTGCGAATTGATGGCCGCGATGACGGGCCGGCGCAGGTTCATGAACCGGTCGTTGGCCCGGTTGACCAGCTCGTAGCGATCCAGCCGGGCCTGGTAGTCCAGGCCGACGAAATCGTTGAGATCCGCCCCGCCTATCCACGCCCTGCATTGCGGCGCGCCCGAGAACACGACTGCGCGGGCCTGGTCATCGGCCTCGATAGCGTCGGCCAGGTCGATAAGCTCACGGTACACCGCCGCGGAAAAGGCGTTGGCCGGCGGCCGGTTGAAAACGACCAGCGCGACGCCCCGGTCGATTTCCAGCTTGAAAAATTCAAAAGATGTCACGGTTGTCCTTGCGTTCGGCTGGGCGCACGCATTGCCTGCTCCCGCCATGCGGTGTTGCCGTCAATCGACCTGCGCGCCGGAGAGCTTCACGACTTCCGCCCATTTGGTCACTTCACGATCGAGAAAGCTGGCGAATTCCTGGGGTGTCATCGGCGCGGCCTCTGCCCCGAGCGCGTTCAGCTTGGCACGGATTTCGGGCTCGGCCAGGATTTCGTTGATGGTGGTATTGAGCACCTTGATGACTTCGGGGGGTGTGTCGGCCGGAGCCACCACGGCGTACCAGACGGACGCATCCACATCCGGGAACCCGGATTCGGCCATGGTGGGCACGTCAAGCAACACGGACGAACGCTTGGCACCGGTTACTGCCAGGGCCTTCAGGAGGCCCGACGTCGTGAACTGCTTGCCGACCACGACCGAATCGAACCCCATCTGCACCTGGCCAGAGGCCATGTCGGACAGGGACTGGGCGCTGCCTTTGTACGGAACATGAACCAGATCGATGCCGGTCTTGGCTTTCAGCAATTCCGTGGCCAGGTGCGGCGCCGTGCCATTGCCCTGGCTGGCATAGCTGATCAGGCCGGGATTCTGCTTGGCATAGTCGACCATTTCCTGGACGGTGTTGGGCTTGAACCCTGGGTTGGCCAACAGCACCATCGGCGCGGTCGTGAGCATGGCAACGGGGGCCAGGTCCTTTTGCACGTCGTAGGAAATGTTCTTGTAAAGCGATTTGTTGATGGCATGGGCCGCGCCGATGATCAACAGGTGATAACCGTCGGCCGGCGAGCGCACGACATAGTCCGCGCCGATATTGCCACCCGCGCCTCCGCGATTCTCGACGATGAACTGTTGACCCAGGCGTTGCGACATCCGCGTCGTGACGAGCCGGGCGGCAAGGTCGGTAGGGCCGCCGGCCACGTAGGGCACCACGACCTGCACGGGCTTTTCGGGGAAGGCAGCCTGTGCCTGCGTGGCCGCGAGGGGGCTGAGCAGCGCGGCCATCGAGGTCGCGAGCAAGCGTTTGAGCATCGTTGTCTCCTTAGGCATGCCGCGCGTCCCATCGGAAGGTTGGAAGCGCCCGCGGCATCGATTTCTTTTCTTATAGTTCTAAGATTAGAACTTTTAAACCGATGACGCAAGACAGTCTTTTCCGCAAATCAGTGAAATCAAGGGAATACCCGAGGCCAGTCTTGCACCTCGGGGGGTGCAAGGCTAGCTTTCGGGGTCGCGTTCGGCGGGGACAATGCCGCTGACGAAATCCATGTCCGACGGGGTGGGCGTCTCGATGTCCAGCACGAAGCGGTCTCCGCGATACAGGTTGATCGCCGCGTAAACGATGCGCCGTTCATTGTCGTACCGCCAGCGCCGCACCCGGACCAGCACGCTGCCGACCGGGCACTGGAGCAGGGCCGCGATGCCCATGTCCGCATGGGCGATGGTCAATTCCTGGCGATAGGAACTGATGTGTATTGCGCCATGGTCGCGCAGCAATCGCGCGGTTTTCGACGTGCGGTCGGCCCCTTTGGGGAACCGCGCGTAGACCGGCTCGGCAACGTAGGTGTCCACGACCTGGAAGGGCATGCCATGCAGGGAATGGACTTTGCGGATACGCATGTATCCCGAGTATTTGGGTTGCCCGGCATCGAGTTCTTCCGGCAGCGTGGGGGCTTTCTTGCGCAACAGGATCTTCATGCTTTCCGTTGGCGCGGTTTGCAGCGGATCGTTGATCGTGTTGCGCAGATAGTCGGCTTCGCGCGGATTCTGTCGGGTCGGCTCGACGAAGGTTCCGCGTCCCCGGGCGCTGGTCAGCAGCCCGCCGTCGGCCAATACGGCAAGCGCGCTGCGTACTGTGACGCGGCCGACGTTGTATTGGCGGCACAGTTCCGGGATGGTGGGTACCTGCCCGCCCGGTGGCCATTTTCGCGTATCGATGTTGTCGCGAAAGACATTGGCTAGTCTGATGTACAGCGGCACGCCCCCGGGTTCCATGGTTCGTCCGGCAGCAGCTTCTGTTTGATTGTTGCGCGACACCCGCCCTCCACCCCGTATGGTTGATCTGCGTATATCGTAGCGCCCGCAACGGAATTGTGCGCGACAGCGCCATCGTCGCGCCGCTGGTTTTGCGATTCGCTTCTTTGCGTCTATGCTCGACGCGAAATTCACGAAGCCAGCGGGCAAACGTCCCGTGCAGAACTAGGCGATACAGACTCCATGAATGACGACATGCGCTTTGTACGGTCCATCGACCGGGCGATCGACATCTTGCTGCTGCTTTCCGAATCGGATGTGCCGCTTACCTTGCATACCATCGCCATGAAGCTCGACAGCCCCAAGAGCACCATGCTGAACATCCTGCGCACCTTGGTCCGGCGCGATCTGGTCCGACTCGACGAAAGCAGCAAGACCTATCGGCTCGGGCACCTGCTGGCCACGCTGGCACGCAAGGCTAATAGGGACATTCTGATTACCGTGGGCGTGCTGCAAGAGATGGAGAACCTGGCGAACGTGACTGGTGAAGTGGTCTGCCTGATCGCGCCGCAAGGTGACGAAACCACGATACTCGAAATGGTGCGCGCGCCGCAGATCATTCAATACAACGCCTCCGTAGGCGAGCGCCGCCCCTTGTATTGCACGTCTCCGGGCAAGTTGGCGCTGGCCATGCTGGCGCCCCGGGACCTGGACGACTACCTGAAGCGTACGCCGCTGCACGCATTCACCGAGCACACTATCACCAGCGCCACCGCACTGCGCAAAGAGCTCGAGCAGATCCGTGGCCAGGGCTACGCCATCAGCGACGGTGAGTACGAGCTGGACCTGTACGGGGTATCGGCGGCCGTGTTTCGCGATACCGACCGCAGCTATGCGGCGGCGTTGACCGTGGCAGGCTCCACGCTGCGCATGCGCGCCAAGATCCACGACATTCTTCCCCTGTTGCAGCAGGCCGCGGCCAAGCTGGACGACGGCGCTTCCCGCTAATCCCCCTTTCGTACCTTGACGCGCCCGGCTGTTGACGGGCATTGCTTTCGCCTGCTATTTTTATATATGTGAATTTAAAATTCACATATATGAATTTATGGGAAACAGGCAGGGCCTGCCCCAAGGACATCAGGAGACGTCATGGCACAACGATTGAAGACCGCTTGCGCGCGCGTATTGGCGGCGGCGGGGGTGGCGGCAGGATTGCTAAGTTTTTCTTTCGGCGTTCAGGCCGAATCGCACTTTCCGACCAAGCCGGTCCGCTTGATCGTGCCCTTCGCTCCGGGCGGCGTTACCGACCTGACCGCTCGCGTCATCGCGGAAGGCCTGACCGAGCGGCTGAAACAGCCGGTGGTGGTCGAGAATCGGGCCGGCGCGTCGGGCAACATCGGCGTGGCCATGGCGGCGCAGGCAGCCCCCGATGGCTACACCCTGGTGTTGGGTACGATCGCCACCCAGTCGGTCAACAGCTTCCTGTTCAAGAACACCGGTTTCAACGCCGAGAAAGACTTCGTGGCGGTGTCGCAGGTCGCCGCGTTCCCGAACGTCATCGCGGTCACGAACAACTTGCCTGTGCACACGCTGCAGGAACTGATCGCCTACGCCCGCGCCAACCCTGGCAAGCTGAACTACGGATCGACGGGGCCAGGCAGTTCTATGTACCTGGTCATGGAGGCCATGAAACTGCGTTACGGCCTGGACATCGTCCACGTACCGTACCGCGGTAGTTCGCTGATCCAGACGGCGCTGATTGCCGGTGAAATCCAGGTAACGGCCGACAACCTCAGCACCGCGTTGCCATACGTGCAGTCCAAGCAGACACGCGCGCTGGCGGTCACCAGCGCCGAGCGATCCACGGCCGCGCCGGACATTCCTACGGTGGCCGAGGCCGGTTCTCCGGAACTGGGCATGACCTCGTGGCTGGGCATGCTGGCGCCCGCCAAGACCCCGGCGCCCATCGTTGACCTGTTAAGCACAAATCTGCGGGCCATTCTGACCAACTCCGCCGCTGCTGAAAAGCTGACGCGTCTGGGCGCCACGCCCACGGGCAGCACGCCGGCGGAGTTCGATGCGTTCATCCGCGCCGAGCGTGCCAAGTGGGGGAAGGTTCTCCAGGCGGCCAACGTCAAACCCGAGTAAGAGCGAAACCTTCGATGGATCTTATCTTTACTCAGGCACAGCGCGCCTATCGCCGCCGGCTGCGCGACTGGATCGCCGCCAATCTTCCCGATGAATGGAAGCACGGCCTCTTCCGGGGCCCTGCCGACGAAGGCGCGGCGGTCGAGATCGAGCGCGAATGGGATCGCCGCCTGTACCAGGCAGGCTACGCAGGCGTGGCCTGGCCCAAGGAATACGGCGGACAGGGCCTGTCCGTCGTGGAGCAGTTCATCCTGAACGAGGAACTGGGCCGGGTCGCGGCGCCGGAAGGCATCAGCACCATCGGTGTCGAGCTGGCCGGCCCTATTCTGCTGGCGGCGGGAACCGGGGAGCAGAAGCAGCGCTACATCCGCGAGATATTGTCGGGAGACGCAATCTGGTGCCAAGGGTTCTCCGAGCCCAATGCCGGGTCAGACTTGGCCTCATTGCGCACCACGGCCGTCCGCCACGAGGATGGATGGCTGATCAATGGCCAGAAGGTGTGGACGACGCATGCGCCGCACGCCGACTTCTGCCTGTTGTTGGCCCGCACCAACCCTGATGTTCCCAACAGCCGTGGCTTGACGCTGTTCATCGTGCCCATGGACCTGCCGGGCATAACGGCCCGGCCGCTGACGCAAATTACCGGGCGCAACGAATTCGCCGAGGTCTTCTTCGAGGACGTCCGCATTCCCCTGGACAGCCACGTCGGTCCGGTGGACCAGGGGTGGCAGGTTGCCAACGGCGTGCTGGAAATCGAGCGCGGGACGATGAAGCTGTACCGGCAGGCCAGGTTCACTCACGAGCTGGAAGGCATTCTGAAAGTGGCTCAGCAGGCGCGGCCAGGACAGGTCATGCCCGCTGCCGCCGACGATTTCCGCCAACGCATCGCCACTATCTATGCCGAACTGGCCATCTTCCGTTATCACAACCTGAAGCTGGTAAGCCGTATTGCCGCCGGAGAACGGATCGGCGCGGATGCGAGCGTCAGCAAGCTGTTCTGGAGCGAAATGCACCAACGCCTTGCCGCGTTGGGCTTCGATGTGCTGGGCGATGCCGCCTCGGCGATTGACGACGCATCGTTGAGCGCCGGTCGCTACCAGGAACTGATTCTGCATTGCCGGTTTGAGACGATTTCGTCAGGCACTTCGCAGATCCAACGTACCCTCATTGCCGAGCGTATTCTCGGCCTTCCCAGGTAAGGTTGCCATGGAGTTCGGATTTACACACGAGCAGTCGTCGATGGGCGACGCGATCGGCCGGTTGTTGCAAGACCTCATGCCGTTTGACGCCGTACGCGCCGGGGCCGACCGGTCGCAATGGGACGAGAGACTGGGCGCGGCCCTGGCCGAAACCGGGGTAGCGCGCCTGTGCGCACCGCAGGCCGTAGGCGGCTTGGCGCTGGGCGCGGTCGATGCGGTAGCGGTCATCATCGAATGCGGCCGGCACCTGGCTCCGTGGCCCGTCAGCGAGACCTTGCTGGCGCACGCGCTGATCGACGAGGCACAGGCTGCCTATCTGAAAGATGCCGACCCGGGGGCGGACGAAGATTGCGCCATGGCCGTCAGCCTGGGACCGGGCCTGAGTTTCGCGGCCGGCCCGGCTGGACGAACGGTGAACGGTGTCTTGCCTGTCGTGCCCTGGGCCGCGGGCGTGCGCTGGCTGGTCGCTGCGGTGGGCCAGGATGTTTCGCTTTCTGTTTCGCCGCAAGCGCAGGAACTGGTTCTGGTCGATCTGCACCATGCTTCCGTGCGGGTCGACGCTGTGCAGGGCCTGGATCTGACCAGCCCGGGCGCGTCGGTCAGCCTGCAGGCTTATCCGTTGCCCGATGACGCATTGTTGGTGCGCCCGGCCCGCGAGGCCAGGAACCGGGCCGCCTTGCTGGCGGCCGCAGAGGCCTTGGGAGCCGCCGAACGCTGTTTGCAGCTCACCAACGAGTATCTGAAAGAGCGCATGCAGTTCAAGCGTCCTATCGGTACGTTCCAGGCGCTCAAGCACATTATGGCCGACGATGCCGTCCGAGTGGAAAGCATGCGCGTCGCGCTGCTGTACGCCGCCTGGGCCATCGATGCAAAGAGCGAAGACGCCGACATGGCGGTGGCCGTGGCCAAGAGCTATGTCTCGGATGCGGCCCGCACGGTGGCGGAGAACGCTGTCCAGCTGCATGGCGGCATTGCTTATACCTGGGAGTTCGGGCTGCACTTGTACCTGCGCCGCATTCTGCGATGCGCCGCGCAGGCCGGCACCGCGCGAGAACATCGCGAAATGCTGGCCGCCGCGCTGCTGGACCAGCCATTCGGCTTGCATCCGGCCGCGGCATTCCAAATTTGATTTCCCAGGAGAGATACAGATATGTATGGCGCACCGCCTGTAATCAAAACGGAAGTCTTCGCCCGCCTACCGGATACCTTCCGGCGTAGCACCGCCAAGCCCCAGTGCTTCCTGGAGGGGCCCGCGTTCGATCGGGCGGGAAACCTGTATGTGGTCAATATCCCGCTGGGACAGATTCTGAAGGTGTCGCCGCAGGGCGACTTCAGCCTGCTTACCGAGTACGACGGCGAGCCCAACGGGCTGGCTATCCATAAAGACGGCACCCTGTACGTCGCCGACCACCGGCGGGGGCTGCTGACAGTCAATCCCGACACCGGCGCGGTCAAGACCATCGTCGACCGGCCGCGCCGCGAAGGCTTCAAGGGCTTGAACGACCTGACGTTCTCGAGCGAGGGAGATCTGTATTTCACCGATCAGGGCCAGAGCGGTTTGCAGGATCCCTCCGGCAGGCTCTGGAAATGGTCGGAGAAGGAGGGCCTGGAGCTGCTGCTGGACAATATCCCCAGCCCGAATGGCATCGTGGTCTCGCTTGACGAGCGTCTGTTGTACCTGGCTGTCACGCGCGCCAATGCTGTCTGGCGTGTGCCCGTACGCGGCCGAGGCGGAGTGGGGCGCGTCGGTGTGTTCCTGAATATGTCGGGCGGCGCGGGGCCTGACGGCATGGCCCTGGATGCGGCCGGAAACCTGGCGGTCGCCCATATCGGTTCGGGCTCGGTCTGGCTGTTCAGCGCCACGGGGCGCCCGCTAGCGGAAATCCACGCGGACAAAGGCACCATGACGACCAATATCGCGTACGGCGGCCCGGACGGAAAGACGATGTTTATCACCGAATCCGAGACCGGCTGCATTCTTACCGCGCGGCTCGATGTCGCGGGCCACGCGCTTTACGCGCATTGCTGAGTACCCCATGACTGTTCCTAGATTGGATGCGCTTTTCAAGCCGCGATCGATTGCCATCGTCGGCGCTTCGGATGATCCCGAACGCATCTCCGGGCGTCCGCTGCGCTACCTGAGGGAAGCGGGCTACGCCGGCCCTCTTTATCCGGTCAACCCGACCCGCGCGACGGTCCAGGGGTTGCAGAGCTATCCGTCGGTGGCAGCTCTGCCGGAAGTCCCCGATCTGGCCATCATCACCGTGGGCGCCAAGCTGGCGCGCGCCTCGGTAGCCGATTGCGCGGCTGCCGGCATCCCGGGCGCGGTGATGTTCACGGCGGGCTTCGCCGAAATCGGCGTCAACGGAGAAAGCGAGCAACGTGGCATCTCGGCCATCTGCCAGCAGTCGGGCCTGCGTTTGCTGGGTCCGAACTGCGCCGGCCTGTTCAACGCGCAATTGAAAGCCTTCGGCACGTTTGCCAGCATGTTCGACCGCGGGTTCCCGGGTGGAGGCAATGTCGCCATCGTCAGCCAGAGCGGTGCTTACGGGCAGCACGCGACCTATATGGCGCAGCAGCGCGGCCTGGGCCTGGGCTACATGATCACCACCGGCAACGAGGCCAACCTGGGGTTGGGCGAGGCCTTGTACTGGCTGGTGCACCAGCCGGACATCGAAGTCATCATGGCGTATGCCGAAGGCATGTCGGACGCGGCCTGGTTGATCCGGGCGTTCGAGGTAGCCCGCGTGCTGGGCAAGCGCATTATTTTTGTCAAGGTCGGGCAATCGCAGGCCGGCGCGCGTGCGGCGGCTTCTCATACGGCCGCGCTGGCGGGCGACGACCGCATCTATGACGGTATCTTCCGGCAGTATGGCGTCGTTCGCGCGCGCAGCATCGAAGAGCAAATCGACTTCGCGTATGCCTGCTCGTTCGGAAAACGCCCACGCGGATCGCGCCTGGGCATCATCACTTTCTCGGGTGGCTTCGGCATTCATATGTGCGACGTCGCCGAAAACTGCGGGCTCGATGTCACGCCCATGCCCGCCGCGGCGCAAGCGCGCCTGCGCGAGATGCTGCCGTTCGGCACCAGCGAGAATCCGGTCGACTGCACCGGGCAAGCCCTCAGCGACCTGAGCGTGCTGGGCGAAACGTTCAAGGTGGTGCTGGGCGAAGGGCAGTATGACTCGGTCATCGCCTACTTCGGTGGCGTGCCCCTGGCGCGCTCGCGCATCGAGACTCTGCCGGCCGCGGTGGCCGCCGGCACGGCCGGATTCGAGGATCGCGTCGTGGCGCTGTGCATGGTGGCCGATCCAGACGTCGTCCAGGCCTACGAGCGGGCCGGGTTCATGGTGTTCGAGGACGCCGCGCGGGCAGTCAGAGCCATCGAGGCGCTCAGCCGCGCTGCGGGTCATGTGGCCAGCGACCCGCAACGCGAAACGTCGCATGCAGATGCCGGGCCGGACGACCTTGTCAGCGGCCTGGTCTCTGAGCACACGGCCAAGCAAATCCTGGCGCGCGCGGGCATTCCGGTGCTGCAGGAGTATCTGGTCCAGACCGACGACGATGCGGCGCGGGCCGCTCAGAAGCTGGGCTATCCAGTCGCGCTGAAAATCGCCTCGCCCGATATTGCTCATAAGACGGAAATCGGTGGCGTCATGCTGGGGTTGCAGGATGAGCAGGGAGTGCGCCGCGCCTGCGCCTCCATCCTGGAGCGCGCCCGCGGCGCCATGCCGGATGCCCGCATCGAAGGCCTGCTGGTTGCGCCGATGGCGCCCAAGGGCGTGGAGACCATCATCGGGGTGCTGCACGACGCGACCTTCGGCCCGATGGTCATGCTGGGCCTGGGAGGCGTGTTCGTCGAGGTTCTGCGCGATCTCAGCTTCCGCCAGGCACCGTTCGACGAGGCCGAGGCGCACCGGATGATCGGCGAGCTGAAAGGCAGCGCGGTGCTGGCGGGCGTGCGTGGAGCGTCGCCGGCCGATGTCGATACTCTGGCCCGCACGCTGGCCGCCATTTCGCGTTATGCCCACGCGCAAGCCGGCCGCATTGAAAGCGTAGACATCAATCCTTTTGTGGTTTTTGAGGCCGGCAAGGGCGGGGTCGCCCTGGACGCGCTCATCATCCCGAGCATGCCGCTGTCATCCACCAACCCCAACGACGCAGGAGTGGTCGTATGAATTTCGACTCGTTTCATATCCAGATCGATCGCGGCGTGGCGCTGGTCACCTTTGAGCGACCACCCGTCAACGCCTTCGCCGAGTCCACGTACCACGAGCTTATCGGGCTGGCTGCCGAGCTCGATGCCAACGAATCGGTCCGTTCGGTGGTGTTCGCTGGTTCTGACAAATCGAAGGCCTGGATCGGCGGGGCAGATCTCAACGACTTCGTCAAGCTCGACTATCAATCGCGCATCGATCGCTATCAACTGGTGAACGAGGCGAACGACGCGTTCTACCGGCTGGCGCGGCCCGTCGTGGCCGCCATCGGCTCGCACGCCATCGGCGCCGGCATGACGTTCGCGGCGATCTGTGACATCCGGGTGGCCGCTTCGGGTGTGTATTTCAGCATGCCCGAAGTCGACCGCGGGACCACGAGCGGGGGCGGGATCGCCTTCAACCGGCTGTTCATGCCGGTGGGGAAAATGCGCGAGATGCTGTTTACCGGGCGGAAATTTCGCACCGAAGAGCTGGTCGACACCGGGTTCTTCAACTACATCGTCCCGAGGGTGGACGTGCTGGACAAGTCGTTGGAGATCGCGCTGGCGATCGCTGAAAAAAGCCTCCCTGCCCTGCAGGCGACCAAGATCAGCTGCAATGCCGTCGAAACGCTGCCCCGCGAAGAAGGGCGCCGGTTCGCGCAGGAGTATTCGGCGCGCCTGATCGCCAGCGACGAAGGGAAGGAGGGCGTGCGGGCGTTCCTGGAGAAGCGGGCGCCCGTTTACGTGCACCGCGACTAGCCGCCATGGCAGGCGTCCTTACCTGATATCCCGCATCATCGCCGCCAGCGCCTTGGCCTCTGAGTTTTCGTGCTCTGCCAGGGCTGCTGCCACGCGATGTCTCTCGTCGGGCTGTTGCCGCTGGCCCAGCTTGGCCTTGCCCTCGATGCGCGCGACCGGGATCTCGAATGCGACGACCCTGGCTTCCTTTCGGGCGACGAACTCGGATGGCAGGTTGCCCAGCTTCCAGTCTTTCTCATAGGTAGCCGCCTGACGCGCCAATACGGCGCGCCTGTCTTCGAGAATGCGTGGCGTGCCATATACATGGACGGCTACGTAGTTCCAGGTCGGAAGGGCCGGCTCCTTGATGCGCTGTTCGCTGCCTGTGCCCGAGTAGTTCCATTCGGGCACCAGGTCTGCGGGGTCACCGTAGAGTGTCGGTGAAATATAAGCGTGGGGCCCCGAGAAAATCACCATCGCTTCCGATTCGCCGTCGAAGGCCCGCCATTGGGCGTTCGCCCGTGCCAGGTGGCCCACGAGTTTCCATTCGCCCGCCGGTGTGCATTCCGTTGCGCTGAAGGGCAGATGGGTGGCCTGAAGCTGCCCCTGCGAGGACGTGACTAGAATGCCGAACGAGTACTGTCGTATCCATCGACGCAGGACCGTCACGTCTTCTTGCTTGAACAAGCCTGGGTTGTACATGTCGTTCCTTCCCGCCGGCACCCTTGCCGTGCCGGCAACCTACGTCGATCCGGATGCTATTCCGCCGTCATGTTGCTGGACTTGATGATGTCATGCCAGCGGGCAGAGTCAGTCTTGATCAGGTCGAAGAACTGGGCGGATGTCGTGGCGTGCGGCATCAACCCCAGCGTGGCGAAACGCGCTTTCATTTCGGCGTCGGCCACGGACCTGACCACGGCGGCATTCAACGTATCGATAATTTCCCGCGGCGTGCCGGCCGGGGCGACCAGCCCGTAGAAAACGGCCAGATCGGTATCTTTGTAGCCTGCCTGCACCGTCGTAGGCACTTCGGACAGGGCGGGAATGGTGTTGTCGGCTGACGCGGCCAGGATGCGGATCTTGCCCGCCTGGACAGACGGCAGGACTGTCGGCACGCCGCTGAAAGCCATGTCGGTGCTTCCCCCCAACAAGTCATTGACCGCGTCCGCCGTGCCCCGGTAGGGAATGTGCGTCATCGAGATGCCGGTCGAACGTTCCAAGAGCAGGGCGGCAAGATGCGGTCCGCTGCCAATGCCCGAAGAACCATAAGACAGTGGCTTGGCGCTTCGTGCGGCCCGGGCGACAAGGTCGCCAAGATTCTTGATAGGCGAGTCAGCTCTTACCGCAATGACCATGGGTCCGATGGCGACCACGGAAATGGGCGAGAAGTCCTTCAATGGGTCATAAGGCACGGTGTCGTACAGTGAGGCGTTCACCGTGAGCGGGCCCGTGCTGCCAAGCATGATGGTGTAGCCGTCCGCAGCGGCCTTCGCGACCTGCCCGGCGGCAATATTGCCGCCCGCCCCGGTCTTGTTCTCGACGACGACCGGCTGTCTCAGCTGCAATGCCATCGATTGCGCAATTTGGCGCGCGACGATGTCGGCGCCGCTACCCGCACCGAAGGGAACCACCAGCCGGATGGGCTGCTCCGGGTAGGGGGCTGCCCCGGCGATGGAGGTGGTTCCGAGATACAGCGCGAGCGGAAAGAGGATGCCGCGAAGGAATTTCATCTGGGCCTCTCGCTGTGATGGTCGGTGTGTTCACTGCGCAGCGATCTGCGGATGTGCCTTCAGGAAGGATGCCCATCGCTCGACATCTTCATTGATGTATTGCTGGAAGGCTTGCCTGTCCAGGTCCAGCGGGGCCGCTCCGAGCCCAGCAAAACGCTCGACAACGTCGGGGCTCTTGATGGCCTTGCGGACGGCCGCGGCAAATCGTTCTTCGAAGGCCGTTGGCGTGCCGGTGGGAGCCAGGATTCCGAACCAGGCGTCGGCCGCAAATCCCGGCACGCCGGCTTCGGCGAAGGTGGGGATGTCGGCGGCAAACGGCGCGCGCTGCTCGGACGCCACCGCCAGGACTTTCAGCCGGCCCGACTGTACGTGCGACGCGACCGAGGGCAGGCCGGTAAAGACCATGTCCACGGTTCCCGCCAGCAAGTCGTTGATGGCGGGCGCGGTGCCTTTGTAGGGGACGTGCAGGAGATCGAGGCCTGCCTGTTGTGCGAACTGCGCGGCCGCCAGGTGTGGGCTGTTCCCGGTGCCTGACGACGCATACGTCAGCTTCCCCGGGGATTTTTTCGCCAGGTCGATGAGTTGCGCGACGCTGTCGACGCCAAGGGAACTGCGCACCACCAGGAAAAAGGGCGTCACGGCCAGCGGCGCGACGGCCTTCAGGTCACCCAGGGTGTCGTAGGGAAGCTTGGGCATGAAGCTGGCGTTGATGGCGTAGGCGGAGCCGCCGACGACATAGGTGTAGCCGTCTGCCTGGGCGCGTGCCGCTTCGGCGATGCCGATCACGCTGCCGGCCCCGGCCTTGTTTTCGATGACGACGGGTTGGCCGAGTTCTTCGTTCAACGTGGGGCTGATCAGGCGTACGAGCACGTCGGTCGGCCCGCCGGCGGCGAATGGGACGATCAACCGCACGGGCCGGTCGGGATAGTCCGCGCCGAAGCTGTTGCCCAGGCCCATCGCGAACACGGCGAGGGCGCTGCAGATCTTTGCTGAAATCTTCATGGTGCCAACACGGCCAAGGCTGGCCGTTCCCCTTTGTAGTAATGACGAGCGGCTACATTAAGGCAATCTGTTGGCGCTTGGAAATGAATTAATCAGATCAATTTAATAATTAAACTGCATTGACTTGGCGATGCCGGGAAAGAGGGCGTTCACGAGAGCCCCCGCTGAGCGGCCTCTCTGCGCAGGCAGGCCAGAAAGTGTTGCGTGGCGCTGGACAAGGTGCGGCCCTTGCGGGTCAGGACGCCGATTTCCCGGGATGCCGAGACGGCGTTCAGCGGATGTACCGCCACCCGGGTCGTGTCCATCAGGCACAGTGCCATCGTGGGGATGACCGATATGCCCAGGCCGGCCCCCACCATGGCCCCAAGCACCGAGATGTTGGCGACTTCATAGCGGGACGGCACGACGAGCCGTCTATCGAGCAGCACGCGATCGACTTCCTGGCGGATGCTGCTGGAAGCGCCGCTGGAAATCAGCGGGCGCCTGGCGATGAATTCCCAGATGGCGTTCGGCGAGGCGGGCCCATCGTCTTCGGCACTGCAGATCAGCACCAGCGGGTCGTTGAGCAGCCGCTCATAGGCGATGTCGGGATCGGCCGACCTGCTGCTGACGGCGAAATCCGCCGTGCCGTCCTTCAGCATGTTGGGAAGCAGCAGCCCCGATGTGGGATGCAACGCGATCGTCAGTTTCGGATGAGTCTGCTGCAATTGCGCCATGACGGGGGGCAGCAGTCCCGCCGCGGCCGAGGGCAGGCATGCCACGCTGATATTGCCGCGGCGGCCGCCGATGAATTCGGAAAGATCGCCCAGCGCACCATGGAATTCGCCCAGCAGCCGACGGGCAATCGGCAGCAACTCGCGCCCCGAGGGGGTCAGTTCGACACGCCGAGTGTTGCGGTCGAACAGCCGCACTTCGAGTTTCCCTTCGATGGCTTGAATGATGCGGGTCAGCGCGGGCTGCGAAACAAAGGTATGTTCGGCGGCGATTTTGTAGTTCAAGTGCTCGGCCAGGCAGACGAAGGCCTCAAGTTCCCGAACGGTCACGGACTGGCGCATCTACGCTCCGTTAATGCGAAAACTGAATTAAATAGATCAGATAAATTCAGTTCTCATCTTACTACGAGGCCCCCATAATTTCGACATACCAGTAGAACCGGTGTGGAAGAAAGGGAATCGCAGTGGCAGAACGCAATCGAATCAGGGTGGGCGTGGGCGCCGGTTTCGCAGACGATCGGATAGAACCTGCACGCGAATTGGCGATGCATGGGGCGCTCGACTACCTCGTATTCGAGTGTCTGGCGGAACGCACGATCGCACGCGAAACCTTGACGAAGCTTGGCAATCCAGCGCTGGGGTATACGCCCAACCTGACAGATCGCCTGGGCGCCGTCTTGAAGACCTGTGTCGATAACGGCACCCGTATCGTGACCAACATGGGCGCGGCGAACCCTCAGGGTGCGCGGCGGGCGCTGCGCCGATGGGCGCAAGACAACCAGGTTGCGATGGGGCCGGTCGCGGTGGTCGAAGGCGACGACGTGCTGGAGCAGATCCGCGCGAATCCCGGCATGAAAATGCTGGAATGCGGCGAGCCGATCGAATCCATCTTGCCGCAGGTCACGTCCGCCAATGCCTATCTGGGCGCCGACGTGGTCGCAGAAGCGCTGTCTACCGGCGCACAGCTTGTAATCACCGGCCGCGTCGCCGACCCGGCGTTGTTCCTGGGGTGCATGCTGCACGGATTGGGATGGTCCTATGACGACTACGCCCGCCTGGGAGTGGGCACGTTCGCCGGCCATCTGTTGGAATGCGGCACGCAGCTGAGCGGCGGCTGCTTCGCCGATCCCGGCCGTAAAGAGGTCGGCGACCTGGCGCATGTCGGGCTGCCTTTCGCCGATGTCGGTGTCAACGGCGACCTGTCGCTGGGAAAAATGGCCAGCCAGGGCGGCCGCCTGGATATCTCGACCTGCAGTGAACAGGCGCTGTACGAGATCCATGATCCGGCCAGCTACACCACGCCGGATTGTGTGCTGGATATTACGCAGATGCGATTCACGCAGGTGGCGCCGGACCGGGTCGCTGTGCATGGCGTGCGCGCCAGGCCCCGAACGGATTCCTACAAAGTGACCGTGGGATACAAGGCGGGATGGCAGGGTGAGGGCGAGATCGGATACGCCGGCCCCAACGCATTGGGCCGCGCCCGCCTGTCGGCAGCGATCGTCAAGCAGCGGCTGGAGGAAAGCGGCCATACGTTCCTGGATTACCGAGTCGACTATATCGGCTATTCGAGCCTTCACGGCGAATTCGGCCAATTTGCGGAACCCTACGAAGTACGGTTGCGCATCAGCGGCAGGAGCCAGAGCAAGCAGGCTGCCCAGGCTCTGGGTTTCGAGGTGAAAACGCTGAATCTGAACGGGCCCGCCGGCGCGGGCGGCACATCAAGCGCGGTACGCGAAGTGATCGGGGTGAAATCCATCTTGATGCCGCGGTCCTGGGTGCATCCCGTCGTTTCACTGGAGGCCGCTTGATGAGCACGCGTGTCTACGATCTTGCGCATTCCCGGGCAGGGGACAAGGGCAATACCTCCAATATTTCGGTGATTGCGTACGACGAAGCCGGGTGGCAGCGGCTGAGGCAGCAGCTGACGGCCGATTATGTATTCGACGCCTTCAGGCACATTGCCGCCGGCCCGGTACAGCGCTACGAACTGCCCAATCTGCGCGCCCTCAATTTTGTCATTCATAACGCGTTGGGTGGCGGGGTCACCGTGTCGCTCGCCAAGGATCCGCACGGGAAAACGCTGTCGTACCTGATGTTGAATATCGTCCTGCCCGAGTGATCGCAAACAAGCAAGGGGCAGAAAAGTTCTTAAATCGCAGTCGGCATTCAAGGTGAGTAATGAAACTAATACGATTTCTGGGGGTGGCAGTGGGATTGGCTCTGGCGTCAGCGGGGGCTTTCGCCGAGGATACATTCCCCTCAAGGCCCGTCCATTTCATCGTTCCCAACGAGCCCGGCGGCACCACCGATGTCTTGATCCGCGCGCTGGCGCCATCGCTGTCCAAGACGCTGGGCCAGTCGGTCGTCATCGAGAATCGCGCCGGTGCCAGCGCGACCATCGGCTCGGCGATGGTCGCCCGCTCTGCGCCGGATGGCTACACCCTGTTGGTCGGCTCCAGCGCGACCAGCAGCAACACATTCGTGCTGGGCAATTTGCCATACGATGCCAAGACCGACCTGGAAGCGGTATCGCGGATCGCCTACACGCCTTATTTCCTTATCGTCAACGACAAGGTAGAGGCGAAGAGCGCAGCGCAACTGGTGTCCTTGGCGAAAGCCCGGCCGGGCAGCCTGACCTATGCGTCTTCGGGAACCGGCACCAGCCCCCACCTGACCGGGGCGCGCTTCGCCGCCGCGACAGGCATAGACCTGCTGCATGTTCCCTATAAGGGCACCGCACCTGCTCTGAATGATGTCATTGCGGGGCGCGTGGACATGATGTTCGTGGGCTTGCCGTCCACCATCGCGCAGATTCGCGCCGGCCGCCTGCACGCCTTGGCCATTGCCAGCGACGCGCGGCTGGAGTCCATGCCCGATGTGCCGACCATGAAAGAGGCCGGAATCGGCGACTTCAAGGCGGATTCGTGGTTTGGCATACTGGCGCCCAAGGGTACGCCTGAAGCGGTGAAGGCGAAGATTGCGCAGGCACTCAAGACCGCCGTCAATGACAGGGAGGTCAAGGTTACGCTCGCGACGCTGGGTGCGGTGCCGGTTACCGAGACGCCTGGGCAGGCACAGCAGTTCTTCAATGACGACCTGGCTTTCTGGGAAGGTGTGGTGGCGCAGTTCAAAGACCAGCTCGAGTAAGGTGAAGAGGATGGCAAAGATTGTCGACGGGCAAACCCATCAGCACGCGTGGCTGAAAAACGAGAAAGAGGTCCGCGCACGCGCGAACCAGCTGGGCCTGATGTCAGTAGAGGACGCACAACCGGGAATCTTGTCGGCTTCCGCAGCCGTCACGTATCGATATCTGGAGATTCTCGCGCGCCCCCCGGTGTCGTTGCCTGAGCCCTACTTGACACCCCCTGAGCAAGGGGGGCGGTCTTGATCACGTTCGATAGCCTCAGCCTCGCCGACGCGAGCGACCAGATGCGCGCGGGCGGCCTGACGCCCGTTGCGTATCTGGCGGCCTTGCTGGATGGCATCAGCAGGCAGAACGCCTCGTCGGTCAATGCCTTCATTTCGTTGACCCCGCAGGGCATCGATCGTGCGATGGCGAGTGCCGAGCAGGCCACGCAAGCGCTTCGCAGGGGCGAAGACGCCGGCGCGCTGCATGGCATCCCGTATGGCTTGAAGGACCTGATCGACTACCAGGGCGTGGCCACGACCGGCCAATGCCAGTTCTACCGGGCCAACGTCGCAACGCGGGACGCTTTCGTGGTGCGCCGCCTGAAAACGGCCGGGGCCGTTTTCCTGGGCAAGTTGGCGACCGATGAGCTGGCCTGTGGCGGGCGGCCCGAAGACAGTGCTTGGCCGGTGCCTTCCAACCCTTGGAATCCCGCCTACATCACCGGCGGATCTTCCAGCGGCTCGGCGGTGGCCGTGGCGGCCGGTTTCGTTCCCTTCGCCCTGGGTACCGATACGGGCGGGTCCATCCGGAATCCGTCATCCCGCTGCGGGCTGGTGGGTCTCAAGCCAACCTACGGACGGGTAAGCCGGGATGGCCTGATGCCGCTGTCCTGGAGCCAGGATCACATCGGCCCCATTACCCGCACGGTGCGCGACAACGCCTTGGTCCTGCAATGCATCGCGGGCCATGATGCGTCCGACAAGACGAGCAGCAGGCATCCCGTCGACGACTATGCGGCGTTGATCGGCCACCCGCTCGCGGGAATGACGATAGGCGTGCTGAGCGAGCCGTTCCTGCAGGACCCGGATGCAGACCCTGAACAGGTGGCCGGCATCATGCAGGCGGTCGAGGTGCTGAGACACGCGGGAGCAAAAATAGTCGAACGCCGGTTGGCGGGCATTCCGCACATCAACGCCGTTGCGCGCTTGTTGCTCGGCGCCGATGGCTTCGCCGTCCATGCCGACGGGCTGCGCACGGCCCCCGATCTGTATGGCAAGGGTGCCCGATCGCGCCTGCTGCAAGGCGCCTGGCTTTCCATGGCCGACTACGTGGACCTGCAACGCAGGCGAGCCGGTATCGTGGAATCGATAGAACGCCTGATGGCCGGTATCGACGTGCTGGTAACCGCGTCCGGATACGATAGGGCTCCCAAGGTGGGCGATGCGTCGGCTTTCGCAAAATCGTACGACCAGCAATTGCGGATGCCGTTCAATCTGTCGGGCCATCCGGCAATGGTGGTTCCGACCGGAGTTTCGGCAGTCACGGGGCTGCCGTCGTCGATGCAGATCGTGGGGCATTACTTCGACGAGGCCCGCATGTACCAGGTGGCCGCGGCGTACGAGAGCCAGGCCCCGTGGTCGGCGCCGGGCCCCCGCTTGAACATTCATCCAGGAGACATCGCGTGAAATCGGAAAACACGGACAGCAGGCCTGTGGCGTCTGTGCAAGACAGGGCGGCCGCGCTATCGCAAGTATTCGAAGCTCGGGGATTGGTGCCTGACCAGTATTACGATGATTTTCGGCACCAGGCCGAAGAGGAATGGTCGCCGGCCAACGGTGCCCGCGCCGTGGCGCGCGCCTGGTCCGACCCGGAATACAAAGCGCGCCTGCTCAAGAACGGCAAGTCCGCCATCGAAGAAATCGGCTTGTCGCTGCCGATCCAGCAGCGTCACCTGGTCGTGCTGGAGAACACCCCCGAGGTACACAACGTGATCGTGTGCACCTTGTGTTCTTGCACCGCATTTACGTTGCTGGGCGTCGCGCCGCACTGGTACAAGGACTTCGAGTATCGGGCACGCATCGTTCGCCAGGCACGGACAGTGCTGCGGGAGATGGGCCTGGATTTGCCGGAAAGCGTCGAAATCCGGGTCTGGGATACCACCGCGGACACGCGCTATATCGTCTTGCCGCTACGTCCAGCGCATTCGCAGGGCTTGAGCGAACCGGAACTTGCCAGCCTCGTGACCAAAGAATCCATGATCGGCGTCACGCGGCTCGAGGCGCCGTATCGGCGCGGGACGGAGGCGTGACATGGACGGCATGCACGATCTGGGCGGGAAAGAAGGCTTCGGGCCGATAGTTTTCGAATTCGGCGGCCCGGTGTATCACGAAGCGTGGGAGGCCCGTGCGCATGCGCTGGCGTCGCTGGCGCGAAAGCTCAAGCTGTTCAATATCGACGAATACCGGCACGCCATCGAGCGGATGGAGCCGCGGCACTATATGTCTTCGCTGTACTACGAGCGGGTGCTGACGTCCTGTGCGTCGCTGTGCGTAGAGAAAGGCATTTGCACGGCCGATGAATTGCAGGAACTGGCACGCGGCCAGTTCCCGCTTGCGCGCCCCATTTCGCCGGGGCGCGTCAACGTGCCTTGCGGCGGCAACTATGCGCTGGACGCTCGCGTCCGGATAAAGAATGAATTTGTGTCCGGCCATGTGCGTCTTCCGGCGTACGTCCGCGGAAAAGTAGGCACCATCGTCGGAATTTCCCCCGTGGTGCCGTTCCCGGACGCTGCGGCGCATGGCCTGCAGGGAAGCCCCGAGCCGACATACGACATCAGTTTCGACAGCGAGCACCTGTGGCCGGATGCCTCGGAGGCCGGCAAAGTGTGTCTGGCCGTATTCCACAGCTATATCGACGAGGCGGTCTAGGCCGCTTTGGCTGGGGGGCGGCGGGGGCCATGCCCGCCTTCCCCGCCAGTATGCCGGGATACCCCGGCTATTGCGGTTCGAGCTTCGCCGCCTTGACGATGGCCGCGTACTTTTTCATTTCGCTGCGAAAGTACTCGGCCGTGGCCGCAGGGTCTTTCAGCCAGATGCTGTTGCCCTGCGCGTCCATTGCCTTCTTCACTTCCGCGTCGTTGAAGGCGGTGCGGAAATGATCGTAAACGGCCTGCACCTTGGGTTGCGCGAGCCCCTTGGGGGCGATCACGGCGAACCATCCCGACGCATCATATAGGGGCAACCCTTGTTCGCGCAGCGTGGGTAGGTCGGGCAGCATGCCGCTGCGTTCGGTGCCGCAGGCGCCTACCGCGCGCAACGCGCCGCTTCGAAGGTTGCCGATCACGGACGGCAGCGACAGCACGCCGAACTGCACTTGTCCGCTCATGATGTCGGTCATCATCGGGCCCACGCCCTTGTAGGGAATATGCCTGGCCTGCACTCCCGCTTGTTGCACGAACATTTCCACGGCCAGGTGCAGGATCGTTCCGTTGCCTGATGACGCGAAGTTGTAGTAACCGGGCTTGGCTTTCAGCAGGGCGATCAGATCCTTCGCGTTGGCGACGTCCAGCTTCGGGTTGACCACCAGGACGAAGGGCGACGAGCCCACCACCGATATCGGCGTGATGTCGTTCAATGGGTCGAACGGAACGGTCTTGTATACGCTCGGGAACGTGACGTGGTTATTGGAAACCATGCCCAGCGTATGTCCGTCGGCCGGTTCACGCAGCAGCGCGGAGGTGCCGATGATACCGCCGGCCCCCGGGATGTTCTCGATGGTCACCGGGGTGCCAAATGCGGCATTCAAGGCGGGGCCGGCAGAGCGGGTGATCGTGTCCACGCCGGAACCGACGCCCACGGGAAGGATCAGGCGTACGGGCCGCCCATCGTTGCCGGACCGGGCCAAGCCCGGATAGGACAAGGCCGCCAGCAGGCCGGTCGAGCCCATGGCGGCCAATATTTGCCGCCTGCCGGTATTCAGACGTTGTTCGTTTTGCATCTCTCCTCCTGTCTTTTTTGTGATGCTGCGTTGCCGTGGATGGCCCCACGGCGGGGATGGTCCTGCGTCAAGACACGGCGGCGCGCTCGCGCATGGCTTCAATCGCGTCGCCGGAATAACCCAGTTGCCTCAGCAGCTCGGTGGTATGTTGCCCCTGTTCCGGAGGGTGCAGGCGCACACCCAGCCGGTGCTTGTCCATCAACAAAGGCAAGAGTGCCGCTCCGGCGGTTTTCCCGGCTGGCGTGCCATCGGGCACGCGCACGTCCGCCAGGCCGCCTGTGGCACGCAGGTGAGGGTCGTCGTAGAGCTCTTCGGGTTTGACGATGGGCGCGAAGGGTAGCCCTGCCTGTTCAAAGATGCGTGCCAGGTCGGCCACCTGGTACCCCGCCAAGCGATTGCGCAGGTCGGCCAGCAGGTGCGGGCGCGCTACGACACGCTGGTTATTGGTGGCCAGGGCGGGATCGGCCAGCAGGTCGTCGAAGCCGAATGCATGGCAGAAGTTGCGCCATTGGGCCTCGCTGACGGCGGCCAGGAATATCTGCCCATCCGATACCGGGAAAACGTCGTACACCGCCCAGGCGGAAATGCGTTCCGGCATGGGCGCAGCCGCCTCGCCGGTAATGGCGTACTGCATCATGTGCTGGCTGACCAGGAACACATTGTTCTCGAACAGCGCGGATTGCACTTCCTGACCCCGGCCGGTGATGCCGCGTTGGGTCAGGGCCGCCAGCACGCCGATCGCCCCGAACATGCCGCCCATGATGTCGTTGACACTCGTGCCCGCCCGCAACGGGTCGCCTGGCCGGCCGGTCATATAGGCCAGGCCGCCCATCATCTGCACCACTTCGTCCAGGGCCGTGCGGTTTTCGTACGGGCCCGGCAAGAAGCCCTTGTGGCTGGCGTAAATCAGGCGCGGATTCCGTTCCGCAAGCGATGCGTAATCCAGGCCGTACTTGGTCATGGTGCCGGGCTTGAAATTCTCAATGACGACATCGGCATCGGCGGCCAGTTTCGTGGCGGCCTGCAGGGCTTCCGGATCGCGCAGGTCGAGCGCGATGCTTTTCTTGTTTCGGTTGAACAGCGGGAAAAAGCCCGCGCCGGTGCCCAGTAGGTGACGGGTGCGGTCGCCCTCGACGGGCTCGACCTTGATGACTTCGGCACCTAGGTCGGCCAGCACCATGCCGCAGGTGGGGCCCATTACCATGTGCGTGAACTCGACGACCCGCAGGCCGGCCAGGGGCAGCGGTTGCGCCGCCGCGGTTTCGGTAGGTACAGAGGTCATGGAGCGATCAGGGGTGAAAGGTTCGATTGCCGGCCGGTTGGTATAGTCAGGCAGCACGCCGCAGTGCCGCCGGAAAGGTCTTGGGCAACCCGGCTTGCCACACGGCGCCGTGCAGCGGGGTGCCGGACAGCCATTGGCCCACGCGTTGGCGCAGGGCCAGCAAGGCTCGCATGTCGATGCCGGTGTCGTGTCCCATGCTGGCCAGCATGAAGGCCAGGTCTTCGCTGGCCACATTGCCGCTGGCGCCGGGGGCATGCGGACAGCCGCCGATACCGGCCAGCGATGCGTCGAAGCGGTGGATTCCCTGGTTCATGGCGGCCAGCACATTGGCGAGGCCCAAGCCGCGGGTGTCGTGAAAGTGGCCAGCCCACAGCCGGTCGCCCGCGACATGCCGCGCCGCTTCAAAGATACGGCTGACACTGGCGGGGTCGGCATAGCCGACGGTGTCGGCAAGGCTGACGCGGTCCGCGCCGGCGTCAAGCAGGGCCTGTAGCAACCTCAGCACCTCTGCTTGCGGGACTGCGCCCTGGATGGTGCAACCGAATGCCGTCCCGATGCCGCCTTCGATCAGCATGCGCGACCCGGCGGCATCGCGTGCCGCACGCATCCGTGCCACTGCCGCCACGACCTCGTCGGGCGTCTTGCGCAGGTTGGCCAGGCTGTGTTCATGGCTGGCCGACAGCGGGACCAATATCAAGTCGGCCTGGTGGTCGAGGGCGTCCTGGGCGCCGCGCAGGTTCGGCACCAATACCGATACCAGCAGCCCGGGCAGGCGCCTGGCATGCGCCACAAGCTCGGCCGTATCCGCCAATTGGGGCAGCAGGCGTGCCGGCACGAACGAACCGACCTCGATCTCGCGGATACCGGCGGCGTACGCCGCTTCGATCCATTCCAGCTTCTGCGCCGTGGGCATGATCTGCGGCAGGCTTTGCAGGCCGTCGCGCAGGCCGACTTCGCGGATGACCGAATAATGCGCATCGGCGGGCAGGGCAGAAGAAGGGGGCGCGGACATGGCCATCGGTGCGGAAGGAAGATGGCGTCCAGTTTAATTATTCCCAATGTTCAAATAAGTGGTTATTTGGAAGCATTGAAGTTCCATTTAGGAATATCATGATGCGATTGCCGATCCTTCTGAAGGGGATGCCATGCGCGATCTGGATATGACCAGCCTGCGGCTGTTCGCCAGCGTGTGCGATACGGGCAGCCTGACCCGCACGGCCGAGCAGTCGAATATCGTGGGTTCGGCCATCAGCAAGCGCCTGACCCAACTCGAAAGCAGCGTGGGGGTGCCGTTGTTGGTGCGCCGGCGGCGTGGCGTAGAGCCCACCGCCGCCGGCCAGGCCCTGCTGGAACGCGTTCGCGTCATCCTGGCCAGCTGCGATGGCATAGAGCGGGATATGTCCGGCTACCTGTCGGGCGTGCGGGGTACGGTCCGCATCCTGGCCACGGCGTCGGTCCTGGCAGAGTCGCTGGCGTCGGATGTGGCGCGCTTTCTGAAGAATGAGCGCTACCGCGATATCCGCATCGAACTCGAAGAGCGCCTGAGCCACGATGTGATCCGGGGCGTGCGCGAAGGCATGGCGGCGATTGGCATTTGCTGGAACGTGGCGGATTTCAGCGGGCTGGCGTTGCGGCCGTATCGCCACGATCATCTGTCCGTCGTCACGCCGGCCGGCCATCCGCTTGCCGCGCGCAGCAGCCTGACGCTACGCGATACGCTCGATTACGAGCATGTCTGCATGCCCCTGGGCAGCGCCGTCCTGATGACGCTCAGGCGCGCCGCAAGCCTGGTCGGCCGCGAGCTACCGATGCGCGTGACCGTATCCAATTTCGATTCCGCCTTCCGAGTCATCGAAGCGGGCCTGGCGATCAGCATCCTGCCGCGCGAAATCGCCGGCGTCTACGCCCATAGCCAAGGCCTGGCCGTCATTCCATTGGACGAGCCCTGGGCGCGGCGCCGCTTCGCGCTGTGCGCGCGCGATATCGGCGGGTTGGCGCCGGCGGCTGGGCTGGTGCTGGCGCACCTGGCGGCGTGCGGCGAAGAAGATGGACAAGACGCCGAGGCCGGGCGGAAAGCCGCGGAATCGGGGTACAGTGCAAGGCTTCGCTGACCGCCGGCGCCTTTCCGGCGCGGCCAGTTGCGTCGGCGAATGCGGACACCCAAGAGCATCGAGTACATGCGGCGCTACGGACTTCTCAAACATTGGCTGAGCCTTGCCCTGGGCACGGTCGTGCTGGCGTGGGCGCTCAAGCCCTGGGTCGCAAGCGCCAGCGCCTTGCTGGCGGGCATGCTGGTGGCGATATTGCTGGGCCTGCGCGGCACGTCGATCCGGATGCCGGGTATTGCCGTGTCGTTGTCCCAGGCGCTGGCCGGCGTGGCCATCGCCAGCACGATGCATGTCGACGGCCTGACGACGGTGGTCCAGTATGGCTGGGCCATCGGGCTGGCGGCGGTGGCAACCCTGGCCGGCGCACTGGCGACCGGCTTCGCCTTGATGCGCCTGACGTCCCTGCCCGGTACGACCGCGCCGTGGGGGTGCCTGCCCGGGGCGGCCGCGGCGATGGGGTCGCTGGCCAGCCAGAATGGCGGCGACGGCGTCGTCGTTTCCATCATGCAGTACCTGCGCGTGGCCCTGGTGCTGGGGTCCGGTTCGCTGATCGCGCATTGGCTGAGCACGCCCGTATCCGCCGCGATGCCGGCGTCGGCCCCGGCGGTGGCCTGGCCCGAGGCCGCGCTGGGGGCGCTCGTGTCGGCCGCGCTGGCCGGCGCGGGAACGTGGATCGCCATCCGCATGCGCATCAGCGCAGGTACGCTGCTGGTGCCGCTGGTGCTGGGGGCCGCCTGGATGTTCGCGGGCGTCGCCCCCTTGCATGTTCCGCGCATGGGGCTGGACCTGGGATTCATGATTATCGGCTGGAGCATCGGGCTGCAGTTTCGCCGGCCCATCATCAAGCCGTTGCTGTTGTCGCTGCCGTCGATCTTCTGCGCCGTGCTTGCCCTGATGGCCATCTGCGGCATCGTGGCCTGGGTGCTGACCTTGCTGATTCCCATCAATGGCGTCACGGCGTACCTGGCGACTTCGCCGGGCGGGCTGGATTCCGTGACGGCCCTGGGCCTGGGCGCCGGCGCGGACATGAATTTCGTGACCGCCATGCAGACCGCTCGCCTGTTCTCGGTGATCCTGTTCGGCCCGGCGCTGGTCAAGTTCCTGTGCGAACGGTACGTGCGCCAGGAGTAAAGGGCCAATGGATCATGGACATGGTCCATCCAGCCTGGGTTTGAGCAGCGGATAATCGCCAAACCAGGGATATCAAGAGGACAGCAGGGGTCGACGTTCCATACCTGGTGCATAAGCGTGCAGCGGCTCGCCCTTCAATGACCGGTCGATCCAGTCCGGATTGGCGAGAAAGGGCCGGGCCAGCGCCACCATGGTGCAGCCAGGCGTGGCAAGCGCCAGTTCGCAGTCGTCCAGGCTCGCCAGCCCGCCCCCGGCGATCAAGGGCCCCGGCGCGCATCGGGCTGCCGTTTGGGCCAAGGTTTCTTCCCATTCCTCAGGCCGCAAGGTCCTGCGCGTGCTGACGTGCAGGATGTCCGCGCCGGCCTTGCGCAGACCTTGGAATATCGTCTCGAGTTCCGTGACGCCCGCGCTTGGCTTGTACTTGTAGTCGTCCATGGAATACATGGAATAGTTGTAGCTGACCGGCAATCCGGCGGATGCTGTTTTGACGGCTGCCAGAATGCGAGCGGCCAAGTACAGCCGTCCGTCGAGCGAGCCTCCCCACGCATCGGCGCGGTCGTTCTCTTCGTTCATGAATTCATGTATCAGGTATCCGCGCGCGCCATGCAGTTCTATGCCGTCGAAGCCAGCGGCGATGGCTCTGCGCGTGGCGTCGGCGAATCCCGAGACGATCTGCTCGAGGTCGTCGTCCGTTGCGGCGCTCGGCATGGGATTGCGGCTTCCCGTCTGCCAAGTCGTGCCCGCAGCCTGCTTGCCTGTGGCGCCGAGGATCAGGCCATTCAGTCCCGGTTCGGCCAGCCGTCCTGCGTGCTGCAGTTGGGCAAAGATTCGTGCCCCTTCGGCGTGTACCGCATCCGTCACCGCCCGCCAGGCATCGACCTGCCGGTCGTGGGCCAGTCCGGGTTGGTTGAAGTAGGCACGGCTCGCGATCTCGTCGGTGTACAACGCCTCGGTTATGACCAATGGCACCTTGTGTCGGGCGTAGCGGGCGTAATACGCCGCGCAGTCGGGGGACGGCAGGCCGTCGGGTGAGCCTTGCATGCGCGACATCGGCGCCACCGCGAGGCGGTTGCGCAGGGGAATGCCGGCAAGTGAGACAGGGGCCAGCGCCCGGTAGAAATTATTCTGCATGCGGATGCGCCGTATCGTCGGCGAGTTTTCGGATGATCCTGGGGGCCCTTTCCACAGAAAGGGCGCTGCTCAATTGGGCCGCGGCGCGTTTCAGGCTGGGAAGGTAGCGATTGAGCCAGTCTTCTTCGCCAGCTCTGGCATTCATGCGGCTGACATTCAGGGCGGCGATCAGCCGGCCTTGCTGGAAGATCGGCACGGACAGTCCGCATGTCCGCTCTTCTACTTCTCCAGCGGTCCAGGCGTATCCTCGGCGTCGGACGTCGCCGACGATGGTGCGCAAAGAGGCGCGGTCCGTATTGGTGTAGCGGGTCAGCGGTTGCAAGTTCGCCTGGGACAGATAATCGTCCAGCTGTTCCGGCGTAAAGCCCGACAACAGCACGCGCCCTGCCGAGTGGCAGTAGAGTGGAATCCGGGAGCCTATCGACACATCTTGCACCAAGGTTCGGTGCACGGGAATGCGCACGACGTAGATAAGCTGATGGCCGTCCATGGCGGCGATACTGCAGGTTTCGCCCAACTCGGCTACCAATCCTTCCAGCACTGGCTCGGCAAAACTCCACAGCGGCATGGACGAGAGGTAGGCATAACCCAGGGTCAGCACGCGGGGGGTCAAGGCGAAATGGCGGTCGCCATGGCGAGATGCGAAGCCGAGTTCCACCAGCGTGAGCAACACACGCCTGGCCGCGGCGCGGGTCAGCCCCGTGCGGGCCGCCGCCTCGGATAGAGTCAGTGCGCGCGCCTCATTGTTGAAGGCCTGGATCACGGCTAGTCCTTTGGCCAGGCCGTTGATGAAGTACTCGTCGTGCTTACTGTTTTCCATTGATTTCGACCAGCGCGTCGGCGGCCACCAGGCCGCCGTGCGGCAGAGCCATGAGGGGATTGATGTCAACGGAAATTATGCGGCCATTCTCCGCCTGGACCCAGTTGCCGACGGCGATGGCGAGCCGGGCGAGCGCTTCGACGGGCAGCGGCGGATCGCCCCGCGTCTCCTTGAATAGCGGTGCCAGGCGCAGCGTCTGAAGCCGTTGCAGGACGTGAGCCAGGTCGAAGGGCTGCACCAGGGTGACAGCATCGGGCATGGCCTCGACATATTTCCCGCCGTCGCCGACCAGCAGCACGCTGCCGAATTTCTCGTCCCAGCGCGCGCCGATCAACAATTCACGGCGGCCCCGCACCATCGACGCCACGATGATACCGTCCAGGGATTTGCCCAGGCTGCGGCAGGTCGCGCGCATTTCTCCGGCGATGGCGCAGGCCTCGTCGACATCGCCGACGCCCAGCCGGACGAGGCCGTACTCCGACTTGTGTGGAATGTCGGCGGAGCAGGCCTTGATGGCGACGGGCAGCTGCAGGGTGCGCATGGCCACGCGCAGGTCTTCGTCGGTCTTGCACAGCCGCCAGGGCGCCGTGGGGATGCCAATAGCTTCTATCTGTTCCAGGCTGTCGGCTTCCGACAGGAAGCGGGTGCCCTCGACGGGATTGCCGGGCACATGGCGCTTGCCTGCCGCCCCGTCCACCCATCTTCCAGCTTCGGACTGCAAGGCGGAGACCGCGGCCAGTTGCCCCAATGCCGCCATGGCGTCTTCGTCGTGTTCGTAGGTCACGACGCCGTGAGATTCGAACAGTTCGCGCGTACGCTGCAGCGGGCAGGCGAGCACCACCGGTTTGCCCGAATCGCACTGGAAAGCCGCGGTATCGCGGGCGAATCGTTCAGCATCGTAGCCTTTACCGGACATCGGCAGGCTGATGAACAGCGCGTCGCAGCACTCGCCTGCCAAGTGCGGCAGCACGTCGCCAAAGAAACCGTTGTTCGTCAGAAGCGCTGCAGTGAGGTCGATGGGGTTCTGCGCGCTGGCGAAGGAGGGCAACAGTCTCGCTATGCTCTGCCTGATGTTCTCCGGCAGGGGCGGGACGTCCAGGCCGTGCCGCTCGGCGGCGTCGGCCGCCATGACGCAGGCAGCTCCCGAGTTGCTCAAGACCGCCACGCGGCGGCCCTTCAGCCGTTGCGGCTTGAGCAGCAGGCGCGCGCCCTGTACCAGGCTGCGCATGTCCGCCACCCTCAGAATGCCGTTCTGCCGGAACCATGCATCCAGTACCTTGTCTTCCGTGGCGACCGCGCCAGTGTGGGACAGGGCGGCGGCCTGGCCCCGGTCCGAGATGCCTGCCTTGAGGGCGAGCAGGGGGATGTCCCGTTGCCGTGCCAGGCGCGCCGCTTCGGCCAGTGTGTTCGGGTCCGACAGATCTTCAAGATAAAGCAGGATGAGCCGGACGGCCGGATCCTCGGCCGCCGCACAGGCGAAGTCCGCGACGGTCAGATCGGCCTCGTTGCCCGTGGCGAAGGAGTAGCGCACGCCGATGCCCTGGGCCAGCAGTAGCGCATAGGGCACCATGCTCATGGCGCCACTCTGGCTGGCGATGGTGACCGGGCCGTCTTGGGGCGGCACTTCCCCCAGCAGGGTCGCGAAAGTCGGCAGGGCATTGCTGCCGAAGCTTGCCAGGCCCTGGCTGTTGGGCCCGACCAGACGCATGCCCGATGCCGCTGCCATCTCGGTCATCTGGCGCTGCACGGCCAGGCCTTCGGGTCCCGTCTCGCCGAACCCAGAGGAAATGACGATGCAGACCTTGACGCCGCGCTGGCTGCACTGGGCGACAGCCTCCAGTGCCGCGGTACCGGGCACGCAGACCACTGCCATGTCGGGCGTGTCGGGCAGCGCGGCGATACTCGGCCAGGATCGGATCCCCTGGACCTGCTCGCGCGTGGCATTCACTGGATAAAGCGTGCCCGCGTACTTGTGTTGCAGCATGTACTTGATCGGCCGGCCGCCTATCTTGTCGGGATTGTCGGACGCGCCGATGATCGCGATCGATCGGGGATTCAAGGCGGCATCTATCCATGCTTCGCGTGCGCGGACGGGCGCGGGCGGGGGCATCACGGCTTGCATAACGAGGAGTTTCCTGCTGTATTGCTGATTAATCGGCGGTCGCGCCGGAGATCTCGACGACCTTTTTCCACTTCGGCGATTCGCTGGCGATGAACGCCGCGAATTCGGCTGCGGTGTTGGGGGTGTATGTCACGCCCTGAGCAGCCAGCATCTCTTTGGTCTTGGGGTCTTCCATGGCCTTGGCCAGCGCCTTGTTGAGCTTGGCGATGACATCCGTGGGCGTACCGGCGGGTGCGCCCACGCCGAACCATGCCGTCGCTTCGAAACCCGGCACGCCCGCTTCGGCAACCGTTGGCACATCGGGCAGCAGCGGCGTGCGCTGTTCGGTTGAGACAGCAAGGGCGCGCAACTTGCCGGACTTCACATGTGGCAGGGCGGTGGGCAGGTTGTCGAACATTAGCTGCACCTGTCCGCCCAGCATGTCGGTCAGGGCGGCGGTACTGCCTTTGTACGGAATGTGTTGCGCCTGAATGCCGGTCTGCTGCTTGAACAACTCGGACATCAGGTGGCCGCTGGTGCCGGTGCCCATGGACGCGAAGTTCAGTTTTCCGGGGTTTTTCTTCGCGTAGGCGATCAGTTCTTTTTCCGTGTTCGCGGGTAGCGTTGGGCTGGCCAGCAGCACGTTGGGGACTTTGCCGGCGAGCATGACGGGCGCGAGCGTACCGGGGTCATAGGGAAGGTTCTTGTACAGCCACTTGTTGATGGCAAACACGCCCGAGGACGCGAGCAGCAACGTGTAGCCGTCCGGCGCTGCGTGGGCGACGTAGGCGGCGCCCAGGTTGCCGCCCGCGCCGGCGCGATTGCTGACGATGACCGGCTGCCCCAGCAACGGCGAAATCCCGGCTGCGAGCGCGCGCGCCAGGATGTCATTGGTACCGCCCGCACCGTAGGGCACGACGATCGTGATCGGCTTGATGGGATAGGTATCCGCTGACGAGACGGCGGGTGCCGTGGCCGTTGAAACGACGGTGAGCGCTGTAATGATTGCTTTCCACACAACTAGCCCCTTGAAAAGTTGGAAACGCAGAAATGCGTGGCCGTTGCATGACCCTTATGTGTGATCTCAGCACGGCACGCGGTTGGAACGGTTTTGAGCAGCGAACCCGGTGCGCCTATTTCTGCTCGCCGACATAGGCGACGGCGCGTATTTCGATCAAGGCAGCCGGCCTGACCAGTTCGGAGACTTTCACACCGGTGGCGGTTGGGAACGGTCCGCTGCCGAAGACTTCCCGCCGGACGGCGGCGGTTTCCTCGTAGCCTTCGAAGGTGGTCACGTAGTCGACCGTCTCGACGACATGGCCCAGGTCGGCGCCGGCCGCTTCGAGCACCTTCGCGATCTTCGAATAGATGAAGCGTGCCTGCGCGGCGATATCGCCGGCGCCAACTATCTGTCGGGTCTCGTCCATCGCGGTCATTCCGGACACATAGATGAAGTCGCCGGCGCGGACAGCGGGAGAGAATGTGGATTTCGGATTCGCCCCAGCCGGGATGATGGGTTCAATGTTCGGATGCATGAGAGAGATTCGGGTGATCTTTCAGAAGGAATTCCAGCGTGAACACGGCTGCGGGGCGGGTAGTGGGGCTGTCGTTGGAAACCTCGCCGCCCCTCGGCCCTGCTCGCGTCGGATCAATGCGGTGGACCGTGACATCGAAGCTGACCTTGACCAGACCCTCGGCATGAGGGCGCTTGGCTGCAACCGTGTAGTCGAGCCGCAGCACGTCACCCGCAATGACAGGGCCTAGGAACCTGGCCTGGGCGCCGGTCATCGCCACCATGCTGTCGTGCAGCTTGTCCGACATATCGGTGGCGCCTAGTGCGCTGAGCGAAAGCAGCAGCAGTCCGTGTGCCACCGGGCCACGGAAGCCCTTGCCGACGGCATAGTCGGCATCGTAGTGAATGGGATGGCGATCGCCGGTAAGGGCGGCGAACTGCCTGAATGCCGCGGTGTCGACCGCGATCTCGCGCTCGGCGACGTGGTCGCCGACGGCAAGATCGCTGGCGGTCAGCTGCTGTGTCGGAGGCATCATGGAAGGAACCGGTGGCCGGTCAGCCGGCCAGCGTCACGCTGCCTACCATGACGGTCTTGCCGCCGGAAGTGGCCGTCAGTTCGCCGTTTTCGGTGACTTCGGCGACGAAGGCGTCGCCGGGGCAGACGGGACCGATCCACTTGGTGTGCAGCTTGCCGCGGGTCAGCCAGTCTTTGCCGTAGCGCTTGGCGCCCAGGTCGGCCGCGAAGGCGGTCATATGGGGGCCGTGCAGCAGGGTGCCGCGGAAGCCGCGTTGCACGGCGTAGTCGTGGTCGTAATGAATGATGTCGTTGTCGCCGTTGATTCGGCCGTAGCCGTCGATCATGGGCTGGGTGATTTCAATCTGGCGCTTCATGCTTACTCCGGAACGTGAAAGGTATTGAGCAACTCGGCGAGCGGCTGACCTTTGTCGTCGGCGAAGACGCCGCGCCACTGCACGTATTTCCGGCCGCGCTTCTCGAACTTGCTGACGATGGTTCCCGTTGCGGTGACCCGGGTCGTCTCGTCGGCCCAGATGGGGCGATGCCAGTTCATTTCCAGCTCGGCCATGACGATGCCCTGAATGGGCGGATAGGTCTGATAGACCGGCACGGTCATGTAGGGAAGGATCACATTGGGGGCGGCAGCCTGGCGGCCATCCACAACGTACAAGGAAGGGTCGGCCTGAGATGCGGTGAAATACTCCTGCACGATCTCGGGCGTGATGTCGAACGAGACGGGGCCAAGTTGCGCGCCTTCGGCGAAGGTCGCGTAGGGCGTGCCCGGAACGGAGCCTTCGCGTGGCTTGATTTCGCTGGGTCGGGTCATGAGAGAACCTTGGGAAAGTTTCGGATGATGGGTCAGTGAGTGAGCCGAATCTTAAGTAGGTTGATCTAGATCAACAATTTTCTTTGGGAATGTGCGTAAGCCGCACAGAACGGAACGAAAACGTCGAATAGCGGCCCGCGCCGCTAGGGTTTCTACGGATGTCGATGGGGTTTACACGGAGTCCGAAACGGATGCCCGATCCATGCCGATGGATGCGGCACACTTGAGTTATGCCGGCATGGTCGACCGCTACCGCAAGCGGGAACTGGGCAGCTAGCGCACGCCTTCGGCCAGGCTTTGCAGCAACAGGCGCAACGCCGGCGTTTCGTGTTCGCGCCGCCATAGCGCGCGGACTTCCTGGGCGGTTCGTGGAAAAGCCAGTGGCAAGATGGCGAGCATGCGGCGGTCGATGTATTCCTGCGCGTAGGCCCGCGGCATCAAGCCGACAAGCTGGCCGTCGGCCAGCAGCCTGGGCAGTACCGTGATCGAATTCGCCGTGATGAAGCCTGGCCCCGCTTGCAGCGAATGGCGCTCGAATACGCGCATCAGGCCGTCGTGGACGGCCGATCCCTCGGGGGGCAGCACCCACGAACATTCCGCTAGGTCCGACCATTGCAGCGATTTGCGCGCGGCCAGCGGGTGTTGGCCCGCGCAGACGATCACCAACGGGTCGCGGCCGATCAGCCGCTCTTCCAGCAAGTCTTGCTTGTGCGCCGCGCGATCTATGCGAGTGCGCGACACGACCAGATCCAGGCCGCCTTCGCGCACCAGCGGGAACATCGTGTCGGTGGTGGCTTCCATCAAGGTGATCGTGATGGCCGGCGCCCGCTGGCGTAGGCGCGCAATACCCGCGGCGACCAGGGTGGGCATGGCGGTGGCGACCGCGCCCACGCGCAGCGTGCCGCCCAGGCCTTCGTGCAGGTATTCGATTTCGCGCCGCGCGGTATCCAGGCTGTGCAGTACCTGGCGGCCGTACTGCGCCAGGATTTCGCCGGCCGGCGTCAGCACGACCCGGCGTCCGGACCTGGCCACGACCGGCGTGCCCAGCAGCAGCTCTAGTTCGCCCAGCTGCTTGGAGATCGCCGGCTGCGTCACGTTGAAAAGCTCCGCCACGCGGCCGACGCGTCCCACCCTGGCCAGCGTGGTCAGAATGCGCAAATGACCCAGCTTCAACCCGGAACGAAAGGCCTTTTCCAGCGCGGTGGGCGGCAGTACTTCCATTGCAATTGATAACTTTTTAGTAATATCAAGTTGAATATATATCACTATTCGGTGACCCGTCGCTGGTCGATACTGAGGCCCAGCCTATCCACACAATAAAAACGGAGAGAGACATGAAACTACCCGCATTCGCCCGCAGGCTGGCGCCGGTCGTCCTGATGGCCTGTACCTTGGCCGGCGCCCAGGCCGCCGAGCCACCCACCCGGCTGGTGGTGGGGTTCCAGGCGGGCGGCGGCCTGGACTCGGTGGCGCGGGCCTTGGCGGATGCGCTGAACAAAGAGGGCGGGCAGCGGGTCATCGTCGAGAACCGTCCGGGCGCCAGCGGCATCATCGCGATCGATTTCGTGCGCAACGCGGCCCCGGGCGATTCGGTGCTGGTGATCCTGCCCAGCGGCAGCATCACCATGACGCCGCATACCAACCGCCACTTCAAGTACGACCCGAAACGCGATCTGGCGCCCGTCGCCCGCCTGGCGACCTACCCGCTTGGGATCGCCGTGTCGCCGCAGGCCGGCGTGGCGACGTTGCCCGAATTCCTGCGGCGGGCGGCGGGCTCGAACGCGCTGGCCGCCTATGGCACGGCGGGGGTCGGCTTGTCGCCGCATTACATCGGCGTGAAATTGGCGGCAGCGTCCGGCGTCAATCTCGTCCATGTGCCGTACAAGGGGGCGGGCCCGGCCATCAACGATGCGCTGGGCGGGCAGATTCCCGCTGTCATCGCGACCGTGCCGGCCTTGCTGCCGGCCACCCGGGACCACCGCCTTCAGTTGCTGGCCACTTCGGCGGCGCGGCGGGATGCCGCCATGCCGGATGTGCCGACATTCGACGAGCTGGGCTACCCGGGGCTGGAACTGGAGGAGTGGTTCGGCGTGCTGGCCCCCGCATCGACGCCGCCCGAGACGGTGGAACGCTGGAATGCCGCCATCAATCGGGCGCTGCAATCGAAGCCGTTGCACGATCTGCTGGTGTCGCAGGGGTTCGTGCCCGCGCCGGCATCGACACGCGAGTTTCGTGACCTGGTGGTCGCCGATTACGAAAGATGGCGCGATGCGCTGAAAGATACCGGCGACACCTTCTCGAATTGAATCCTTCCTTCCCGAACCTGTTATCGAGATGCCCGCCATGTCCCGTTCCAATGTCCTGATCCTGCTGTCGGACGAGCACAATGCCCGCGTCATGGGATGCGCGGGACATCCTGTCGTCCATACGCCGCGCCTGGATCGGCTGGCAAGCGAAGGCACCCGGTTCGCCAACGCCTATACGGCTTCGCCGATCTGCGTGCCGGCGCGCGCCAGTATCGCCACCGGCCGCTATGTGCATGAACACCGGTGCTGGGACAACGCCCTGGCGTACCAGGGCCAGCCCCCAAGCTGGGGGCACCGCATGCAGGCCGCCGGCGTGCCCGTGGAATCGATCGGCAAGCTGCACTATCGCAACGAGGTCGACGATACCGGGTTTGATCGCCAGCAGCTTGCGGCGCACATCATGGATGGCATCGGCCAGGTATGGGGTTCCGTCAGGGATCCGCTTCCCGACCCGTTTCCCGCGGCCCCGCTCTTCAAGAACATCGGCGCGGGTGAATCCAGCTACAACCGGTTCGACCGGGCGGTAGCCGACGAGGCCGCGCAATGGCTGCTGCAGCGCGGCAGCGCGCGGGACGAGTCCCCCTGGGTGTTGTTCGTCGGCCTGGTGGCGCCGCATTTCCCGCTTATTGTTCCGCGCGAATACCTGGATCGCTACCCCGTGGCGGACATGCCCCTGCCCGAATTGCATCCGGACCGCGGCTATCGCCGCCATCCATGGGTGGAGCGGCACGCGCGCTTCAGCCGGCACGACGAGCAGCTGGGCACCGACGATCGCCGCCGCCTTGCGCGGGCATCCTACTTCGCGTTGACGTCCTTCATGGACGAGCAGGTTGGCAAGGTGCTCGATGCGCTCGCGGCGTCGGGCCTGGCCGGGAACACCACCGTCATTTATTCCAGCGACCATGGCGACAACCTGGGCGAGCGCGGCCTGTGGAACAAATGCACGCTATACCGGGATTCGACCGCGGTGCCCATGATCGTTCGGGGGCCGGGCATCCCGGCCGCGAAAACCCTGCAGACGAACGTATCGCTCGTCGACATCTTCCCGACGGTGCTGCACGCCACGGGCGTGGCATCCGTCGCGGCCGATTCGAGCCTGCCGGGCCGGTCGTTGATTGCCAGCGCCGCCGGCGCGGAAGACATGTCGCGCCTGGCGTTCTCTGAATATCACGCGGTGGGCTCGGAATCGGCAGGCTATATGCTGGCCGACACCCACTACAAATATCACCACTATGTCGGCCATGCGCCGGAACTGTTCGACCTGCGGTCCGACCCGGCTGAAACGACTGACCTGGCCGGCGACCCAGATTACGCCCCTGTGCTGGCGCGGTTCCAGGGCCAACTGCTGGACATGCTCGACCCGATCGAAGTCGATCGCCAGGCGAAGGCCGACCAGCGGCAACTGATCGAGCAGTTTGGCGGACGCGAGGCCGCCCTGGGCATGGGCACGCCAGGCGCGACCCCCGTGCCTTCGGCCTGATACAAGGGGCGACCATGAGCCATCCCGCCGGGCTGCCCGGGGCCGAGCCCGAGATCGATGCGCGCTACCGCGCCGACTGGAGCGGACTGGCGCGGGGCATTCCCGATACCTTGTGCCGTCCGCGCAGCGTGGAAGAGGTGAGCGCGGTCTTGCGCCACTGCCATGAACACGGCCGGCCGGTGACCATACAGGGCGGGCTCACCGGCCTGGCCGGCGGCGCCGTGCCGGCCGACGGGGACGTGGTGCTGAACCTGGAGCGCATGGCGGCCATCGAGCAGATCGACGAGCTGGAAGGCATCATGACCGTACAGGCCGGCACGACCCTGCTGGCCGTACAAGAGGCCGCGGCCGCGGCGGGATGGTATTTCCCGGTAGACCTGGGGGCCCGGGGGTCTTGCCAGGTGGGCGGCAATGCCGCCACCAACGCCGGCGGAGAGCGGGTCATTCGCTATGGCACGATGCGCGACAGCGTGCTCGGCATCGAGGCGGTGCTGGCCGACGGCACGGTGCTATCCACCCTGACGCGGCTGGTCAAGAACAGTGCGGGGCTGGACCTGCGCTTCCTGTTCATCGGCTCGGAAGGCACCCTGGGTGTCATCACGCGCCTGCGCTTGAAGCTGCAGCCGGCGCCCGCGCCGGCGGTAACGGCATTCGCCGCGGCGGCCGATATCCACGCCTTGGCGCGCCTGCTGCGCCGGCTGAAGCGTTCGCCGGGCGTGAACCTGACGGCCTTCGAGTTCATGTCGGGACAGTTCGTCGATGCCGCCAGCCGCCTGGCGGGCCGACCTTGCCCCGTTGCGGCCGGACAGCCGTGGTACGTGCTGATGGAGTCCGCCGAGCATGCCGGCGAGGGCGACAGCGCATTGCAGCAAGCCCTGGAGCAGGCGCTCGAACAGGGGCTGGTGCTGGACGGCGCGCTGGCCTGCAGCCTGGCGGACGCGCAGGATTTCTGGCGCCTGCGGCACAGCATCCCGGAACTGCTGGGCGAGCTCAAGCCCACAGTGAACTTCGACTGCGGATTGCCCTGGGCCGAGATGGAAGGATTCGTCGACCGCGTGAATGCGGCGATGCACCAGCGTTATCCCGATGCGCGGCACCTGTTCTTCGGCCACATGGGCGACAACAACATACACCTGATGACCGGCCCGCATCGCCCGCAGGACATGCATGCCGTCGAGGCGCTGGTATACGCGGAATTGCGCGGCCGCGACGGCACCATCAGCGCCGAGCACGGCATCGGTTTCATCAAGAAGCCGTTTCTCGGCTACACGCGCAGTGCCGAGGAACTGGACACCTTGCGCAAGCTGAAGGCGGCGCTGGATCCGAAGAACATCCTGAACCCCGGAAGGGTGTTGGATCAGATCGGCTAGGGGCTGGCTCTCACGACATTCGAAAATAATTCATCAATAGATGGAATTAATATCGCTTGTTTCCGCTGTGCGGGCGGCTTAGTCTCCCTGTGATCCCGGCTCGACGCCGACCGAACTCAAGGAGACAGACAATGAAACAGCGACTGCTCGGCCGCTGGATGATGGCGCTTGCCTGCGTGCCCGCCATGGCGCTGGCGCAGGATTTCCCGGCCAAACCCATCAGAATGGTGGTGCCTTTTCCCCCTGGGGGAACCGCGGACATCGTGGCGCGCGTGGTGTCCGACAAAATGGCGCAGGATCTGGGCGTGACGCTGGTCGTGGAAAACCGGCCGGGCGGGGCGGGTGGCAGCGTGGGGACGATGGAAATCGCCCGGGCGCCTGCCGACGGGTACACCATCGGCATTGCCACGGTCGGCACGCTGGGTACGGCGCCGGCGACGGCGCCCAAGCCACTGTACGACCCCGCCAAGGATTTCTCGTACATCAGCAATATCGCGGCCATGCCCATGCTGCTGGCGGTGGGCCCTTCGGCCAAGGCGGATTCCCTGGCCAAGCTGCTTGAATCGGCGAAGCGGGAACCGGGCCGGATGACGTTTGCGTCGGGCGGCACGGGCGGCGTGGCGCACTTGATGGGCGCGCGCTTCGAAGTGGCCTCTGGCGCCAAGCTGGTGCACATTCCGTATCGCGGCGCCAATCCGGCATTGAACGATGTGGCGGGCGGCCAGGTGGACATGATCTTCGATGCGCTGGCGTCATCCTGGCCTTTCCTGCAGGCCGGTCGCATTCATGCGCTGGCCGTGTCGGGCGACCATCGCCTTGCCGCCTTGCCCGATGTGCCGACGTTCGCGGAAGCCGGCCTGCCCACGGTCAGCACGCGCGCATGGTACGGGCTGGTCGGGCCGGCAAACATGGACTCCAAGGTGGTCGAGCGGCTGCATGTGGCGGTGGAGAAGGCCATTGCCTCGCCCGAGGTACGCGCGCGGCTGGACAAGCTCAGCACCGAGGCCATCGGCAATTCGCCGGCGGACTACCGCAAGCAGGTGGTGGAAGAACTGGCGGCCTGGCGCGAGCTCGCGTCGGCGCAGAACATCGTGGCGGAATGAGCCATGGCCGGGTCGAACGGCGGTGGCCGTGGCCTAGCGGACAGGCATGACCGCGGACCAGGCCCGGCTGAAGTCGCAGGTGTCGGTGGCCAGAGAGGTCACGAAGCGGATGAAGTCGTCGGCGGTGGATCGGTCGTACAGCATCGAATAGGGGACGCGCGGCAGGGCGGGGGTGCTGTGTATGACCTTCAGCTGGCCGGAGGCGATGACAGGGTCGAACATCCGGCGCGGCAGGTAGCTGATGCCCAGCCCGGAAAGCGTGAGCGAGGCCAGGGCGGCCAGGTTGCTGCTGGACAGCGAGTCTTCGATCTGCACGTTGTTCTCTTTGAGCCAGCGGCCCACCATGTCGCCCAGGCCCGAGGCGTGCAGCTGCACGATGATGGTGTATTCGGCCAGTTCGCGCAGCGGCAGGTCGTCGACGCCGTCCAGGTAGGCAGGGCTGCACATCCACGCATATTCGACCGAATCCAGCGGCACCACTTCGAAGCGGGCTTCGCGGAAGGCGTCGGGCACGACGGCCAGGTCGAGCTCGCCGGCGCGCACGCTTTCCACCAGGCGCACGCTGGTGTCCACCACCGGAGCCAGGCTGACTTGCGGGTGGCTGCCGCGGATGCGGCGGATCCAGGTCGGCAGCCAGGTCATGGCCGTGAGTTCCGTGACGCCCAGGCGAAGCGTGCGTGCAGTGGGCGTCAGCGCCGTGCTGAGGTCCATGATGCGGTCGCGGTTCGAGAGCGTTTCGCGCGCGAGCGCCAGCAGGCGTTCGCCCTGCGGCGTGATCTGCGCGCGCCGGCGGCTGCGGTCGAACAACTCGATGCCGAGCACGCCTTCCAGTTCCTGGATGCGCTTGGAAATCGCCGACTGGGTCGTGTTCAGCCTGCGCGAGGCCGGATCCAGCCCGCCGAGTTCGGCCGTCCAGAAAAAGGCCTCTAGTTGCTTGAGCGTAATCATGTATGGGCGCGGCGCGTGGACCAGTGCGGAACTGCTTCGCATCTTATCGCAATGCCGTCGCGGGCAGCAGGTTCGCCGCGGCCCGATGGTCAATTCCGGGGCCACCTTTCGATTTTCAACCCCTAACAGCAACCCGCAGTAGACAGACTGCAGTAAAGGAAACGACATGGATCTTGGCTTGAAAGATAAAACGGCGCTGGTGCTCGGGGCCGGGGGCGGACTGGGGTCGGCCATTGCGCGAGCATTGGCGGCCGAGGGCGCGCGTGTGGCGCTGGCGGATATCGACGAGGCTGCCGCGGCGCGCGCCGCGCAGGTCCTGGACGCGGATCGCTGCATGGCCCTGCAATGGGACCTGTCCGACCTGGACGCGATCCCGCAGCGGCTGTCGGCCATTCGCGCGCGGCTCGGTGAGATCGATATCTTGGTCAACAACACCGGCGGCCCCGCGCCTTCGCCGGCCGGCGGACAAAGCCCCGTCGCCTGGCGCGAGAGTTTCGACCGCATGGTGCTGCCCGTCGTTTCGATCACCGACGCGGTGCTGCCCGCGATGCGCGCGCGCCACTGGGGGCGCATCATTACCAGCACATCTTCAGGCGTGATCGCGCCGATTCCCAACCTGGGCCTGTCGAATTCCCTGCGCGCCTCGCTGCTGGGCTGGTCCAAGACGCTGGCGCGCGAGGTGGCGGCCGACGGTATCACCGCCAACATCGTCGTGCCGGGCCGCATCGCCACGGCGCGCATTCGCTACCTGGACGAAGAGCGCGCGCGCCGCGAAGGCAGGCCCGTGGCGGACGTCAGTGCGCAGAGCACGGCATCCATCCCAGTGGGACGCTACGGCGAGCCCGAGGAATACGCCGACCTGGTGACCTTCCTGGCGAGCCGGCGTGCCGCCTACATCACCGGATCCGTAGTGCGCGTCGACGGCGGCTTGATCGCCAGCGTTTGAGTCCATTCGTACCACTTCAGCTTATCGGCAACCATGACTACTATCGATCCCCAGGTCGTCCAGACCCTTTCCCAGGTGACGACGGCCACGCTGACGACGATCCTGTTCAAGAAGGGCTTGCGCAACGTGTGGCTGCGCGGCACCGTGCCCCTGGCGCCGGGGCAGGCACGCATCGTCGGGCCAGCATTCACGCTGCGCTTCATTCCCCAGCGCGAAGACATCACCTCGCCCGCCTCCTGGTCTTCGCCCACGTCCACGCGGGCCGCCGTGGAAGCCATGCCTGCCGGCTGCATCGCCGTGGCCGATACCGCCGGCATCGCCGATAGCGGCATCTTCGGCGACATCCTTTGCGCGCGTATGCGCCAGCGCGGCGTCGCCGGGCTGGTCACCGCCGGCGCGGTGCGCGACCGGGCCGGCATCCTGCTTTCGGATCTGCCGGTCTGGTGCAGCGGTGTGGCGGCGCCGCCGGCCGTGAGCCAGCTGGCGTTCGTGGGCTGGCAACAGCCGGTCGGTTGCGGCGGGGTCGCGGTGATGCCCGGCGACATCATCGTGGCCGACGAAGACGGCGCCGTGGTTATCCCCACAGCGCTGCTCGACGACGTGCTCGAGACCGCGCTGGACCAGGAACGCACCGAGGCATGGATTCTGGACGAGGTGCGCAAGGGCGCCGCGTTGACCGGGTTGTATCCGATGAACGCGGAAAACCAGGCACGCTACGAGGCCCATCGGTTGCGCACCTGACCGAGAAATCAGGCGGAAACTTCCATTTCCCGCCTGTTGTGCTCCATGTCTTCAGAAGGAGGGCAGGCTGGGGGCGGGCCGGGGATGATTCTTGCGGGAACGCCCACTGCGGTCGCCCCGGCAGGCACGTCTCGCAACACCACGCTGCCGGCCCCGATGCGGGCCTGCGCGCCGATGCGGATGTTGCCCAGCAACACCGCGCTTGCGCCGATCAGCACGCCCGCGCCGATCTTGGGGTGCCGGTCGCCGCCGTGTTTGCCTGTACCGCCCAACGTGACACCCTGCATGATGGAAACACCATCGCCGACGGAAGCGGTCTGCCCGATGACAATGCCGGTGGCATGGTCGAGCATGAGTTCGCGGCCCAGCCGGCAGGCAGGGTGGATGTCCACGCCGAAGACCCGGGCGGCGGCGCTTTGCAACTGGCGGGCCAGAGCCTCGCGGCCTTCCTGCCACAAGGTGTGCGCCAGGCGTTGCAGCAGCACTGCCTGGAATCCCTTCTGGTGCAGCACGACGTCCAGCTCGTCCCGGCTGGCGGGGTCGCGCCTCAGGGCCGCCGCTACGTCGCCCGCGGCTAGCGGCAGCAACTGCGGGTGCAGATGGTATTGAGACAGGAAAAGCTTGGCCAGCCGCGCGGCGCTGATGTCGGCGTCGGCCAACCGCGTTCCCAGCAGGCGCGCCAGCCAGCCGGCCAGGCTTGGCGTGGGGCCCGCCAAGCGCCGCAAGAAAGGGCCGAGCAAGGGTTCGGCCTGTGCCAATGCTTCGGCCTGTGGCAACAGCCGGGCGGCCAGCGCCTGGCCCCGATCGGGACTGGCCGGGCTCATGCGCCGCGGATGTCGGCCACGAACTTGCGCGCGCGCGGGTGTTCCGGCGCCTGGAAGAATTGCTGAGGCGCCGCGCGTTCCAGCACACTGCCGTCGGCCATGAACCACACCCGGTCGGCCACCTCGCGGGCAAAGCCCATTTCGTGCGTGACGCAGATCATCGTCATGCCTTCGCGCGCCAGTTCCTTCATGACTTGCAGCACTTCACCGACCATTTCGGGATCCAGCGCGCTGGTGGGTTCGTCGAACAGCATGACGGGCGGCTCCATGGCCAGTGCCCGCGCGATGGCCACGCGTTGCTGCTGGCCACCCGACAGCTGGGCGGGGTAGGCGTCGGCCTTGTGAGCCAGGTCGACGCGCTCGAGCAGCGCCTGGGCCTGTTCGCGGGCTTGGCGTCGGTCTTTGCGGCGCAGGCGCACCGGCGCCAGCATGATGTTCTCGCAGGCCGACAGGTGAGGGAAAAGGTTGAACTGCTGGAAGACGAAGCCGATGCCCGAGCGCAAGGCATTGACGTTGATGCGGTCGCCCTGGACGTCCTGCCCGTTGACTTCGATGCGACCTGACTGGATGGGTTCCAGGCGGTTGACGGTGCGGATCAGGGTGGACTTGCCCGAGCCCGAGGGGCCGCAGACGACCACGACCTCGCCGGCCCTGACTTCTTCGGTGATGTTGTCCAGCGCCAGGTAATCCCCGTAGCGCTTGTTCACGTTGACGAATTTGATCATGCGGATGCCTCGGAGAAAGACGGCTGGGAAGCCGCGGGCCGCGCGCGGCGGCGCACCACCCGCCGTTCCAGCATCCTGGACAGGCGGCTGAGCGTGTAGCACAGCAAGAAATAGATGCCGGCCAGGATCACGTACACCTGCAGGGGCTTGGTCAGCAGCTGCGCATTGATCTGCGTGGCGGCAAATGTGGCCTCGTGGGCACCCACGATGTAGGCGAGCGAGGTGTCCTTGACCAGCAGGATGAACTGGTTGACGATGCTGGGCAGGCAGTTGAACAGCGCCTGCGGCAGGATGACCCAGTAGATGGTTCGCCAGTATCCCAGGCCTAGCGCCCTGGCCGCTTCGGCCTGGCCGGGCGGCAGCGCGCGGATGGCGCCGCGGATCGCTTCCCCCAGATAGGCGCCCTGGTACACCACCAGGGCGGCCACCACCGTGACCGAGGCGGGCGCGTCCAGGCCCGTCAGCAACGGCAGCACGAAGTAGGCCCAGAAGATCAGCAGCAACAAGGGAATGCCGCGCACCGCATATACATAGACAGCCGCGGCGCGGCGAACCGGCCGCCAGGTGGCTTCCCGCGCCAGGGCGACCAGGATCGCCAGCGGGAAGGCCAGCACCAGCGCGGTCGCCGACATGGCCAGCGTGAGCGCGATGCCGCCCAGCGGCCCATGCGGGAACTGTCCGATCAGCAGCGAAAGGCCGAATCGTTCGAGAATGTCGAGCATGATGTCACCTCGCGCTCAGGCGGGTATGCAGCCAACTGCCGCACGCCATCAGGGTCAGGGTGCAGATCAGGTAGAGCACTGTCGGCACCAGGTAAGAGGCGAACGTGGCGTAAGTTGCGCCGTCTACCTGGCGGGCGATGTACATGACGTCGGCAACCCCGATGGCCATGGCCAGGCTGGTGGCCTTGAACAGGCTGAGCGCCTGGTTGACCAGGGCGGGCAGCGCCGCGCGCGCGGCCTGTGGCATCAAGACCAGTTTTAGTGTTGCCACATAACCCAGCCCCAGTGCCCTGGCGGCTTCGTATTGGCCATGGGAAACGGCGCGAAACCCGCTGCGCAGGTCTTCCGAAATGTACGCGGCGGCGTTCAGGCTGAGGGCGACGACCGCATAGAAAAAGCCACTCAGGTGCGCATCGGTCCATCCGGTCCAGGAAGCCGGGAAGGCCTGCGGCACGCCGAAGTACCAAACCATGAGCTGCACGATGGCCGGCACGTTGCGGTGATAGCCGACGAACGCCTGGACCAGCCCAGAGCAGAATGCCCCGGCGAAGTGCAGGGCCGCCAGCAGTGCGCCGAGCGCGTAGGCGGCCACGGCCGATAGGGCGAACAGTTCGAGCGTGACGCGCAGGCCGTCCAGGAAAAGCAGTTGCACATCCCGCTGCCACAGGATGTCGAAAGTCGTGGAAGTGAACATGATGGTTCCAGCCGGAGGTGCGGCCTCCGGCGATCCGGATTATTCGGACTGGAACTGAGCCAGCGACGTCACTTTTCGTTCGCGCGTGAGCTTGTATTCGGTTTCCGGACCGAACCACTTGTCCCAGATCTGCTGCAGCCTGCCCGAGCTTTCCAGTTTGTCCAGAGCCCGGTTGACCGCCTCCAGCAATGCGGTCTCGCCCTTCTTGACGCCGATGCACTCGGGTTCCCAGTGCAGCACCTCGTTCATGAAGACGATGCTGCCCTCGGAGCGGTTGCGAAAGCCCACCGCCGCGCCTTGCGAAATCGCCATGCCCTGGACCTTGTTCTGCTGCAGGGCCAGGTAGGCGGCCGGCCCGTCATCGAAGGTGATGATCTCGGTGTTTTTCAGGGTTTGGCGGGCGAACAGCTCGGGCGTAGAGGCGCGTATGGCGCTGACTTTCTTGCCGCGCAGGTCGGCGAACGTCCTGTAGGGGCCATCTTTCTTGACCAGCACAGGGATGGGGGTCTGGTAGTAGGCCGACGAGAAGTCGATCTGTTTGGCCCGTTCGGGGGTGTAGCCCAGGGCCGCGGCCACGACATCGACACGGCCGGCGCTGACGGCGGGAATACGCGCCGCCACCGACACGGTGCTGATCTGCAGCTTGACACCCAGGCTGCCGGCGATTTCCGAGCAGATGTCCACGTCGAAGCCTACCGGCTTGCGGGTGGCCGGGTCTTCGAAGCCCAGCGGCACCAAGTCCCCGAATACGCCGCAGACCAGGGTGTTGCGGGCCTTGATGTCGGCCAGTTGGTCGGCCGAGGCGGTGCCGGCCATAAGCAAGCCGAACAGGATCGCGCTGATGAGTCTCTTCATGATTATTCCCCTTGAAAGGTTGTTGTGCGACAGAAAGACGTGCCGGCTCAAGTCAGGACACGGCACGCCTGGAGGATGCGTTCGCAGGCCGTCTCGATGGTCTGCATCGACGTGGCAAAAGAGATCCGGAAAGCGGGCGAAACGCCGTAGGCGGCGCCCTGAACGGTGGCCACCTTGAACTCGTCGAGTAGATACATGACGAAATCGCTGTCGTTGTCGATCTGCCGGCCTTGCGGCGTGCGCTTGCCGATGTGCGCCGCGCACGAGGGGTAGACGTAGAACGCGCCGGCCGGGGTCGGGCAGCTCAGGCCGTATTGGCCGTCCAGGCGCCCGACGATGTAATCGCGGCGGCGCCGGTATTCTTCGCGCCAGGCCGCGAAAAAATCCATGGGGGCCTGCAATGCCGCCAATGCCGCGGCCTGGCTGACGGCCGCCGGATTGCCGCTGGTCTGCGACTGGAGCTTCTCCATTGCCTTGACCAGGTCGCGCGGGCCGGTGGCGTAACCGATGCGCCAGCCGGTCATGGCGTAAGTTTTGGACACGCCGTTGACGGTAAGCGTGCGTGCCGCGAGTTCCGGGTTGACCTGCGCGAAGGTGAAGTATGGGGTGTCGTCGTAGCGCAGGTGTTCGTAGATGTCGTCGGTCAGCACGCGGACCTGCGGGTGGCGTGCCAGCTCTTCGCCCAGGGCGCGCAGTTCGGCCGCGCTGTAGACGGCGCCGGTGGGATTGTTGGGCGAGTTCAGCACCAGCCACTTGCTGCGCGGCCCGACGGCGGCGCGCAATTGGGCCGGCGTGATCTTGAATCCGCTGGCGGCATCGGTGGCAATAAAAACGGGCTTGCCGCCGTTCAGGCGGACGATGTCGGGATACGACACCCAGTAGGGCGCGGGCACGATGACTTCGTCGCCGGGGTTCACCGAGCAGGTCAGGGCGTTGTAGAGTACCTGCTTGGCCCCGGCGCCCACCGAGACCTGATCGGGTGTGACGGCAAGGCCGTTCTCACGGGCGAACTTGTCGCATATCGCGCGCTTGAGCGCCTGTGTCCCGTCGACGGCGGTATAGCGGGTTTCCCCGGCCAGCAGCGCCTGGTGCGCGGCCTCGACAATGAAGGCGGGGGTCGGGAAGTCGGGCTCTCCCGCCGCCATGTTGCAGACATCCTGCCCGGCGGCAATCAGCGACTTGGCGCGATTCATTGCCGAGATGCTGGGCGAAGGCTGGATAAGTCCCAGCCGGTCGGCGATCCATTCCATGAAGACGATTCCTGATGTGACGGCAGGTGCTAATGTGGCTGCCGTCATCAATGTCGTCAATGGAATAATTGGATCTTGTTATTTTCCTTTTTGGAATGTCTCGGTCGGAATGATGGCCGGCTGCAAGCAGCCATGCTGCGGCGGGGGGCACCGCCCCGAACGCCGCGTAGCCTTGCGCAATCACCACCGCCGCAGTCAGTCGCCTGCCCCGATAACGCCGCGATGTTCGCTCAGGCTAAGCCGCAGGGCGGCGATGAAGTGCTCAGCCTGGGCCGATGCCGGACGCTGTTCCGAGGCCACCACGCCGACGTGGATGATGCGCTCGGGCATGAAGGGCCGTACCGCGATATTGGGGTAGGCCTTTTCCGGCATCGAGAAATGGTCTACTACCGACACACCGTAGCCTTCGTTGACGATGGCGCATATTGCCGAGGTCTGGTTGACGCGTACGTCGATATTCTGTTCGATGCCGGTCTCGGCAAAAGCCTGTTCCACCAAACGGTTGATGGGAACGCTGGCTCGGTACGCCACCATGGGGCAGTGAGCCAGGTCTTGCGGCGAGACAGTGTGCTTGTGTGCCAACACGTGGCTCTTGGGAAAGATGCACACCATCGGGGCGGAGCCCAGGATTCGGATCGGTTGAATATTTTCTTCGGGCGTGAAACAGACGACGCCGATGTCGATCAGGTGCTTGCGGATATTGTTGCGGATGAGGTCGGTGCTGGCCAGCCCGATGTGCAGCCGGGTGTCCTTCCAGCGGTGCTTGAAGCGGGCCACGGCCTTGGGAACGACGGAAATGGAAAGCGCCGGCGAGATCTCGATGTTCAAGCGACCCGCCAGGCCTTCGCGCAGGTCGCTGGCGACCCTTTGGAAGGACAGCATTTCTTCCCGTATGCGGTCGGCTTCCGATAACAGGATGTAGGCGTCACCGGTCGGTTTCAGCCCAAGTCCCGTCCGGGTGAACAACCGGAACCCCAATTGCCGTTCGAGCGCGCCCAGCGCCTTGCTGACGCTGGGCTGGGTGGTACACAGCAACTTGGCCGCGCCTTGCATGGACCCCGATTGCATCAGAGCAAGGAATACTTCGATGTATCTCAGCTTCAGGTTGACCATGAGGCGTATGTCAGCGAGGGGCGTTGGCCGAAACCATCGTACCAGACGCCGGCCTGCGGATGGTCTTGTCGCCACTGCAGATCAGGGAAGCGGGCGTCCAGATAGCCCAGTGCGCAGGCGATCGCCAGGGTGCCGAGGTCGGCGCGGCCGTCGAAAGCCGGCGCCAGCTGCTCGATGCGCGCCAGTGCCCGGCGCACTTTGGCCATCTGTCCTTCCCGCCATTCCGGCCAGCGCAGGTCCGGCGGGCGCAACGACATTTCGTAGCGCGCCAGCAGCGCGGCGTCGAGCAGGCTGTCGGCAATGGCTTCTTCCCGCATGGCTTGCCAGCGCGTCGGTCCCGCGGCGGGCACGACATGGTTGCCGGGTACCCGGGCGCCCAGGTAATCGCAGATCACGTGGGAATCGAAGATAGCGCCGTCCGTTTCGGTGAGCAGCGTGGGCACCATTCCCGAGGGGTTATGTTCGGCGATGGTCATGTTGCACTTTACCGGGCTGGCGGAACTGGCCTGAAGCTCGATCAAAGACGCGAGACCGAGTTCGCTGGCCACGGCCATGACCTTGCACGCGTAAGGAGACGCAGGGGAAAAGAAGAGTTTCATGTCGGTGATGTCTTTTTTCAGGGGATGTAGCCATATGCCTCGCGTGCGGTGCGCACATCGATGCAGCCGGCAGCCAGGTCTTCGGCGATTGCTGGCCGCGCGCGTTCTGAGGGAAGGCCGAAGCCGCCCGAGCCGGGGGTCATGATTTCCACCACATCACCCTTGCGCAGGATGCCGGTATTGGTGACGAAGGGCTGCGTGCCGGAGCCGAACCGGACTTCTCCTTTGCCGCCGGGCATCCCGCCCGCCAGTCCCCAGGGCGCATGCTTGATGCGCGAGCCCGTGATCGCCAGCCGGCACTCGGCTTCGGCGCGATAGACGCGGCGCAGGCCCATGCCGCCCCGGTACCTGCCCGGACCGCCGGAGTTATCGACCAGCTCGTATCGCAGCAGCGTCAATGGGTATTCCTGTTCCAGCGATTCAGCCGGCAGGTTCGATGTGTTGGTCATGTGCACATGCACGCCGTCCAGACCGTCCTGGGTCTGCCGGGCGCCCATGCCGCCGCCGATGGTTTCCAGATAGGCCCAGACGCGGCCGTCTTCCCTGGTGCCAGAGAACATCGCCGCAGTGCATGAGCCGTTGCTGGCTGCCGTCACCGCATGAGGCAGGGCCTGGGCCAGGGCGCCGTATACCAAGTCGACTACCCGCTGGCAGATGTTGACACGGCTGTTGACGGCTGCCGGGCTTTCGCAATTCAGCACCGACCCCTTCGGCGCGTGCACGCTGAGCGGCCGCGCGATGCCGCCGTTGGGCAGGACATCCGGATCGACCAGGCTTTTGACGGCGTAATACACAGAGGCCAGCAGCCCGGTGTAGACCAGGTTGATGCCCGCCCGGACCTGCGGCGGCGCGTCGAACTTGATGTCCATTTCGTCGCTCTTGACGGCGATCTGTACGGAAAGGGGAAAATCGTAGTCCAGCCCGTAGAGATCGAACGAGTCGGAATAGGTGTAGACGCCATCCGGAATCGCACGGATGCCGACGCGCATTTTTCGTTCGGCATAGTCTTGCAGTGCCTTGCCGGCAGCCGTGACCACCTCTTTTCCGTATCGTTCGCACAGCGCGGCCATGCGCTGCACTCCCAGGCGGTTGGCGGCCATCTGGGCACGCAGGTCGGACAGGCGTTCTTCGGGGATCTGGCAGTTCAGCAGGATCAGGTCCTGGATATCGCGCTGGAGTTCCCCCCGACGGTACAGGCGCACGGGCGGAATGCGCAGGCCTTCCTGGTAGATGTGCGCATGGCCCCGGTCGACGAAATCGGCATGGTGGGCGGTATTGACGACCCACGACAGCAGCGTGCCATCGACGAATACGGGCTGGGCCAGCACGATATCGGGCAGGTGCGTGCCGCCGCCCTGGTATGCGTCATTGCCGATGAAGACGTCGCCGGGCGAAAGTTCGGCCTCCGGGTAGCGTTCGACGATATGCGTGACGACACCCAGGAAACTGCCCAAGTGCATCGGAATATGTTCCGCCTGGCACAGTACGGCGCCTTGCGGGTCGAATATGGCTGTAGAGCAGTCTCGCCGTTCTTTGATGTTCGTGGAGTAGCTGGCGCGAATCAGTGTTTCGCCCATTTCGTCCGTGATCGACGAGAATGCACTGCCGATTATCTCGACGGTGATCGGATCAAGCGTTGCCATGAGTATCCCTAGTGAATGATTCTGCGATTGCGTCAATCGTCTTGCAGCACGAGATTGCCCCATGCGTCGACGCAACAATGCATACCGGGCAGGACTACGGTGGTCGTATCCATCTGCTCGACAATGGCCGGACCCTGCAGGACGTTGCCGGGCACTAGCCGGTCGCGCGAATAGACTGGGGTGCGCAATGCGTCGCCGGCTTCCGCGAACCAGGTCTCGCGGTAGCCGTCGATGGCGGATGTGGCGTCTGCCGCCATCGATTGCCTGGCGGGGAGTTCGGCTTTTTTCATGCGCCCGAATGCGGATAACCGGCACGTCACGATCTGTATGGTCTCGCCGTCGACCGAGAATCCATATTGTTGGCGATGCGCAGCTTCGAACCCCTGGCGAAGGGATGCTTCATCGAGCGCTGCATCGCTGTCGAGGGGCAGCGACAGTTCATAGTTCTGGCCGGCGTAGCGCATGTCGGCTGCCAGGGTGACCGCGCGCGCCGCCGGAGGAATGTTCTCGGCCTCGAACCATGCAAGAGCTTTCGCGCGCAGTTCCTGGAAGATGTCGCGCAGGACGTCAAGTGAGTCGGCGTCGAGTCGCATCAGGCTGGCGCGCATGAAGTCGGTGCGAATGTCGGTCATCAGCAGGCCCATGGCACATAGGGCACCCGGCGTGGGAGGAATGACGACCTGTTTGATGTCAAGTTCGCGGGCCAGGCGGGCCGCATGCAGGGGGCCCGCTCCGCCGAACGCGAACAAGGCGTAGTCCCTGGGGTCGTGGCCACGCTGAACGCTGACTACGCGGATTGCCTTGGCCATGTTCGCTGTAGCTACCGAGATGATGCCTTGCGCGGCGGCCATCAGGTCCAGGCCAAGCGGCGCGGCCAGGCGGTGTATTGCCGCCACCGCCAGATCCCGTTGCACCGGCATCCGGCCGCCGAGTAGGAATTCGGGGTTGAGGGTTCCGAGCACGACGTTGGCGTCGGTAACGGTGGCCTCGGTATTGCCGTGGCCGTAGCATACCGGCCCCGGGAATGCGCCGGCGCTGCGCGGGCCCACTTTCAGCAATCCGCCGCTGTCGATATAGGCGACTGAGCCGCCGCCCGCACCGACGGCCTGGATGTCCAGCATGGGAGCCTTGATGGGGTAGCCGCCGGCCATGGCCTCGCCGGTCTCGCGGAATTCGCCGTGGTGCAGCAGAGCTACGTCGCTGCTGGTGCCACCCATGTCGAAGGTGATGATGTTGTCGAAGCCGGCCTGACGTGCAATAGCTTGCGCGGCCACCAGGCCGGTCGCCGGGCCGGAAAGAATGGTTCGCACGGGTAATGCCGAGGCCGTCCCGAAATTGACGGCGCCGCCATTCGACTGCGTCAGTTTGGGTTCGACAGAAATGCCCATCTGCTTTAGCTGGCGGTACAGCCGGTCGATGTAGCGCTGCATCACGGGGCCGAGATAGGCATTGACCACGACGGTCGACAGCCGCTCGAATTCTCGGAATTCCGGCGCGACGTCGCTGGATGCGCACAAGAAAATGCCAGGCAGTTCTTCTTGCAGGATATGCAGGGCCCGTAGCTCATGGGCCGGGTTGCCGAAACTGTATAGGAAGCATACGGCCACGGCTTCGACGCCGGCGTCGCGCAGCTTGCGTGCTGCGGCCCGGACAGCGGCTTCGTCCAGCGGGATTTCGATGCAGCCGGCATGGGTCATCCGTTCCGGCACTTCGCATCGAAGCTGCCGCGGCACCAGGGTCGGGGGTTTGGATGCCTGGTTGTCGTACAGGTGAGGTCGCTTTTGCCGGCCGATTTCCAGCAAGTCCCGGAAGCCACCGGTGGTGATGAGCCCTGTGCGCGCGCCCCGCAGTTGGATCAGCGCATTCGTCGCTACCGTCGTGCCGTGGCCGAGGAACGATATGTCGGCAGGCGCGGCACCGTTGCGCTGCAATGCCTGCTCGATGCCGGTCAGAATACCGATGGAGGGGTCCTCCGGAGTCGAAGGCGTTTTCCAGATGTGGCCTTCGCCGGTACGCTCGTCCAACAGATAAACGTCAGTAAAAGTGCCGCCCGAGTCGACGGCGATGCGCCATGTCATGGCCAGTGATTCCTTGGAAAAGGTGATGCACGCGAGCGTGCGCGGTCAATGAGAGGGTGCTTATTGCGGCTGGATGCCGAGCTTTTGAGTGATCGTCGCGAAGATCCCAAGGTTGTTCTTGACGATCGCCGTGGTTTCGTCCGGTGTAGAGGCCGTGCCCACGACGGCCATGTCGGATAGACGCTTGACGATTTCCGGCGAACGCAGATACTTCGCGATTTCGGTCTGGAGGCTTTCGACGATATCGCGAGGCGTGCCAGCCGGCGCGGCGATCCCGTAGAACGCCATGCCGAAGTCGCTCTTGATGCCGACCTCGCTGAATGTCGGCACATCGGGCAGGAAGGCCAGCCGCTGGCGCGACGCCACGGCCAGGCCCCGGGTCTTGCCGGCATGCATCAGCGGCGTCTGGGTGATGACGTTGTCCATGGCGCCGTCCACCGTGCCGCTCAGCAGTGCCGACACGACTTCGCCGCCGCCTTTGTAGGGAATCAGGTTCAGGGACACGCCGGCCTGGCTGGCGAAGTGGCTTGCCGCCAGGTACTGGTGCGAGCCGACGCCGGCGTTGCCCAGCGATACCACGCCAGGATGGGCCTTGGCCTGGACGACGAACTGTTCCATCGTCTTGAAGGGCGAGTCGTTCCGGACCACCAGGATCAGCGGCAGGTCGGCCAGAATAGTGACATGGTCGAAATCCTTGACCGGATCGTACGGCAAGTTCTTGTACAGGTAAGGGTTCACGCCCACCGTGCCGGATGACGTGATGGCCAGCGTATAGCCGTCGGCGGGCGACCGAGCGACATAGGACATCGCGATCTGGCCCCCTGCGCCGGGCTTGTTCTGCACGATCACCGGCTGTTTCCAGGCCGTGTACAGGTGCTCTGCCACCATTCGGGCAAGGATGTCGCCGCTGCCGCCGGCCGAGAAGGGCACGACCAGATTGATCGGCTTGTCCGGGTAGGCGGCATGGGCGGCGGGCCCCGCCATCGGTCCGCCCACGGCAAGGATGATCAAGCCGAGTACGAGGGCGGTCTTTCTTTTCCAGCTGAATGTCAGCATTCCATTTTCCCCAAGGATATCTGCGCGGTAAGGCCGCATTGAGTGTCCGATCGAACGCGGCCACCGTCTTCGATGAAAGGCGTGAATGCGTGCCGGTGCGGATATCTTCAGGCAGCCGGATGGTGTGCGGCAAATTCTTTATTCGCCATGCTGTATTCGATTATGGAATGTCGTCTTGTTTTCTCGACCTGCCTCGCTACGATTTACTCCGCAGTATCAACAGCTATTTGGAGTAATGCGTAACTCCAATGTCCAAATTTGATATTCCTTTGGGGAATATCGTTATTGCCCAAGACAACTGGGCAGTGAGACTCAGCAGCGGGAGCGAATCTTGAACAAGTACGAACGTTTTTCGGCCGCAGTCACCGGTGGTGCAGTCGATCGACCACCCGTGACCGCGTGGGTGCATTTCCAGTCGGATCATCTTTCCGGCGCAAAAACTGCCGAATTGCACGCGAATTTTCTACGCGCCTACGATTGGGACGTGCTGAAAGTCATGAACGACTATCGCTATCCGGTGCCCGAGGGCGTCACCACGCTGACCGACGCTTCGTCGCTGGCGGCATACCGCCGGCTGGACATGGCCGAGCCGTCATTCACGCGGCAGCTGGATTGCCTGAAGCGGCTGCAGGACGCGGACCTGCGCACGCCCATGCTGGAAACCGTATTCGAACCATTCCAGCAGATTGTCCGCAATATCGGGTTCGGGCAGGGAAGCAACCTGTTGAAGCACCGGAAGGCCGCCTTGCAGGCGCTGGAAGTCGTGACTGAAACGGTATGCGAATACGTGGCGACAGTGAAGGCAATGGGAGTCGAGGGAATTTTCATCTCGGTCAACGGCGCCATGCCGGAAACCCTGCCGCGCGGCGTGACGGCGGAAGACCACGACATCTTGCAGAAACCCTTTACCAAAGCCGTCCTGGAGGCGGCGGCAGGCATGGTGCGGGTGCTGCACGTACACGGCAACAGGCTCGACATGACCCGGGTGCTCGATTATCCGTGCGAGGTGCTGAGCGTGTCCGATCGATTGGCCGACAACCCCAGCCTGGCTACGCTGCGCGGGATGACGGACAAATGCCTGATGGGTGGACTGGATGAAACCCGTTTGCCGGAACGCACGTTGCCGGAGCTTGCCGCGGAAGTGGATGACGCCGTCCGGCAAGCCGGGCGCAGCCGCTGCATCGTGGCACCGGGCTGCACCATTCCGTCGTTTACGCCGCAGCGCGTGCTTTCCTACCTGGGCGCATATGTAGGGCAGCTGTAGTAACCGCGGCGGCGCCGCGCCCGGCCCCTACACCGGATCCCAGTCGAACACGTCCTGCGAGCGGTCCAGCTTGTAGAACGAGGGCTGTAGCGCCGGAATCACCCGCTCGGCCACGCTGCGCGGCGTCCAGCCTTCGGCGGTGTGCATGCCGCGCAGCGGGCGCATCTGGCTCATCAGGAAGATCTCGTTGGCGCGCACGGCGAAGACCTGGCCGCTGACGTCGGCCGCGGCGTCGCTGGCCAGGAACACCGCCAGCGGGGCGATCTTGCTGGTTTCCATTTTCTGCAGGCGTTCCACACGCGCCTGCTGTTCCGGCGTTTCGGTGGGGATGGCGCCGATCATCCGGCTCCAGGCGAACGGCGAGATGCAGTTCGAGCGCACGTTGAAGCGGGCCATGTCCATGGCGATCGACTTGGACAGCGCCACGATGCCCAGCTTGGCGGCCGAGTAGTTGGCCTGGCCGAGGTTGCCGATCAGGCCGGAGGTCGAGACCATGTGGATGCAGGCCCCGGACTGCTGGGCCTTGAAATGGGGCGCGGCCGCGCGCGACACATAGAACGCCCCGTTCAGGTGCACGTCGATGACCGCGCGCCATTCCTCGGCGGTCATGTTGTGGAAGAACCGGTCGCGCAGGATACCGGCGTTGTTGATCACGCAGTCGATCCGGCCGAACGTGTCGACGGCCAGGTTGACCATGCGGTTGGCGGCGTCCCAGTCGGCCACGCTGTCGCCGTTGGCCACCGCCTGGCCGCCGGCGGCCAGGATCTCGTCCACCACGCCCTGTGCGCGCGAGACATCCTGCCCTTCGCCGTTGACCGACGCGCCCAGGTCGTTGACCACCACGCGGGCTCCCTCGCGCGCCAGGGCCAGCGCGAAGTCGCGGCCGATGCCGCCGCCGGCGCCGGTGACCAGCACGACCTTGTCCTTGACGAAACCTGTGCTGTCCATCATTGGGGCTCCTTGTCGCTTGGGCGCAGGTGCGCGGTGGCGCTTTCGTCGATCCGGTGCCAGATTTCCTCGGCCATCGGCTGGCGCGTTTCTTCCAGGATATGCCCGACCAGGCCGACCGCGCGCGCCATGACGCCCAGGCCGCGGCAGATCTTCCAGTCGAAGCCCATTTCGCAGCACAGCGCGCCGATGGCGCCCGTGGCGTTCATGGGCAGGACCTTGCCGCTGGCATGGCCGGCTTCGGTGGCGATGGCTTCCATCAGCTGCACATAGGGGCCGCAGAAGCCGTTTTCCTGCGCCAGCGCCTTCAGGCGCGGCGTGCGCGGGTCGATCGGCTTGTGGATGGGATGGCCGATGCCCGGGATGATGCGGCCCTGCTGCCGGAAGCGCTGCACCACCGGGCGGGCCAGCGCGGCGAAATCCGCCTGCGGGTCGGGTTCGGGCAGGGTCTCGCGCAGTACCCGGGCCGCGCCTTCCATGCTGCCCACGAACACGGTGCCCAGGCCGTTCAGGCCGGCGGCCACCGCGCCCTGCAGGGATTCCGGCGCGCCCAGGTAGGTCAGGCGCGCGACCAGCGCGCTGGGCGTCAGGCCATGTTCCACCAGGGTGACCACCATGGCGTTGAACATGCGGGACTCGGCGGCGGCGGGAAAGCGGCCGGTGAGCTCCAGGAAGCCCATGTCGCCCAGGTTCAGGTGGCCCAGGATCTCGCTGGGGAAGTCCTTGCCGAACAGTGTGATGCTGGACGCGTCGCTCCAGCCGATATCGGTGCGTAATGGCTTCTGCTTGCGCGCCACGGGGTTTCTCCGGTTTGTCGTTCCTGCGGCAATGCTAGTATCGGCCGCACAGTCGAACAATTAAAATAATTTGATCGATTGTTCAACTCGATTTCTTCAGCCGCCGTTAACAATGGTTCGGATGATTTGATTTGTTGGCGGCGGGGTTTCTTGTCATGATCGCCGTGCCACAGGGTCGCAAAGCGTGGCGGATCGCGGTTGCAACAAGGAGCCAGGACATGGCGCATGCAAACCATTACACGCGACGCCAGGCCATGGCCGGCATGGCGTCCGGCCTGGCGGCCCTGCTGCTGCCCGCCGCGGCCTTGGCGCAGGGCTATCCGGCGCGGCCCGTCACCATCGTGGTGCCGTACGGCCCCGGCAGCTATATGGACAGCGTGATTCGTCCGTTCGCGGCGGCGCTGCAGAAGATCCTTGGGCAGACCGTCGTGGTCGACAACAAGGGCGGCGCCAATGGCGTGGTGGGCAGCCAGTTCGCGGCGCGGGCGCAGCCCGATGGCTATACGCTGCTGGTGGGGTCGAGCACCACGCTGGCCGCCAACATGGGGCTGTTCAAGTCGTTGCCCTACGACCCCCTGAAGGATTTCGTGCCGATCGCGGGCATTGCCGCGACGTCGATGATGTTCATGGTGCGCGCCGATTTCCCGGCGCGCGACCTGAAAGGCTTCCTGGCCTATGCGGCCCGGCAGTCGCAGCCCCTGCCGGTGGGTTACGGCTCGTCCAGCGCGCAGGTCGCGCTGGCGCAGCTGTCGCGGGCCAGCGGCGTCGGCTTCACCGGCGTGCCGTACAAGACGTCGCCGCAGGCCCTGACGGACCTGATCGGCGGCCAGGTGCCGGCCGCGATCGTCGATGTCAGCAATGGCGTGCCCCACATCAAGTCGGGCAAGCTGGCGGCTCTGGCCATCTCGGGCGAAAAGCGCAGCGTGGCCGCGCCGGACGTTCCCACGCTGGGCGAGACCTTCCCCGGCGTGCGGCTGGTGACCTGGATCGGGTTGGTGGCGCAGGCGGGCACGCCCCAGCCGGTGCTCGACACGCTGGGCCGCGCCGCCGCCCAGGCGCTGGCTTCGCCGGAACTGCAGCAACAGCTTGCCGCGCTGGCCACCGACCTGGATGCGACGACCGGGGCCGACATGGCGCAGCGCATGCGCCGCGACCAGGCCGAGTGGCTGGAACTGATCAAGGCGGCCGGCATCCAGCCCAGCTAGGGGCTGGCGCCCGGCCGGTGCGCGGCCCTTTCAGGAAGAGCCCCAGGCTCAGGCCGGCCGCTTGCGCAGCAGGTACTTCTGGATGCCGTCCAGCACCAGTTCGCCGCGCTGGTTGTGCACGGTCGAGCGCAGCGTCAGCACGCCGGTGGTCCGGTTGGGGGCCAGCTCGGCGACCTCCAGGGCGGGGTACAGCGTATCGCCGACGAACACCATGCCCAGGAAGCGGCTGCTCTGTTCGATGAACCCCTTGAGGGAATCTTCCACGTAGTACGCGAAAAGGCCGGCCCCGCCGCAGGTCTGGGCCAGCACCTGGAAGCCGTGCGCCAGCATGTGCGGCATGCCGCGGGCGCGGCAGTATTCCACGTCGTAGTGCACGGGGTGGTTGTCGCCGCTGGCCATCTGGAAGGCGGCGAAGAGGCCGTCGGTCATGGTACGCGACGGCAGCACGAAGCGTTCGCCGATGTTGAAGTCCTCGAACCATCGGGTTTCCAGCATGCGGTGCTGGCGCGGGTCGAATGCGGGTGCTTGTGTCATGGGCCGCCGGTCGTCAGGGTGGGGAACGAATTCCAGGATGTCCCGCCGATGCTACAGGCGTTGTCCCCGGCCAGTCTATTCAAAGAATCCGGGGCACTGTTCAGCCGCATGCTTCCCGGCAACCAGGATTATTGAATAATCGTTCAGATCATTTGATTTGTCGGTGCGTGTGGCCGAGCCTACTCTGTGGCCACAACCAGAAAACAAGGAGACAACATGCTGACCCGCAGGCACTTCCCGGCCGTCTTGCTGGCGTTGCTGGGCGCTTACTGGGCGCCGCCGGCGCCGGCCCAGGAACTTCGGTCGCAACCCATCACGCTGGTGGCCCCGTTCCCGGCGGGGTCGGTGACCGACGCCGTGACGCGCGTGCTGGCCAATGCGCTGGGCAAGACGACCGGACATACCGTGGTGGTCGAGAACAAGGCGGGCGCCCAGGGAACCATCGGCGCCGCCTATGTCGCCAACGCCAAGCCGGACGGGCACACGCTGCTGGTGGGGTCGTCGGTCATGTTCGTGGCCAACAGCCTGTACAAGAAACTGTCCTACGACCCGGTGCGCAGCTTCACGCCGGTGGCGGGCGTGGGGTCCACCGCCATGATGTTCCTGGTATCGAAAGATTCGCCCATCCAGAGCGCGGCAGACCTGGCCAAGGCCGCCAAGCAGGACGCAAACCCGTTCACCATGGCCTACGGGTCGCCCAGCGGGCAGGTGGCGGTGGCCTTGTTTTCCACGGTGACCGGCACGACGCCGATCGGCGTCAGCTACCGCGGCATTCCGCAGGCGATCACCGACTTGATCGGCGGCCAGGTGCAGGTGGCGGTGGTCGATATCGGCAACGGGCTGGCCCAGGTGAACAGCGGCCGGGCGCGCGCGCTGGCGATTTCTTCGGCGCAACGCTTTGCCGGGGCGCCGCAGGTGCCGACACTGCAGGAAGCCTTTCCCGATGCCAGCGGCGCGCTCGAGACCATCATCGCCATCGTCGCGCCCGCCGGGGTGCCGCCGGCGGTGGTGCAAGAGCTGGAGTCGGCGTTCAACCGGGCCATGGCCACCGACGACGTGCGGCAGCATTTCCAGGCGCTGAACACGTCGGTGCTGTCGCTGTCGGCCAAGGATCTGCAGGCCCGCATCGAGGCCGACAACCCCCGCTGGCAAAGCCTGATGGAGAAAGCCGGCATCCGTCCGCAGTAGGCCGGGCCGTGTCAGGCCCGCGGCGCGTCGTGCGGCGAGGCCAGCGCCTCGCACATGTCGACGAACTGCATCGCCGCCGGAGACAGGGAATGGCCCTTGATCTTGATGATGGCGATGGTGCGCTTCATGGACGGGCGGATGACCCGCGACATCTTCAGCGAGGCACGCTGCGGGATGGCCACGGCCGGTAGTATGCCGACGCCAAGGCCGGCATCGATCATGGCGATGACGGTATTGACGTTGGTGAACTCGTAGCTCAGGTCGAGCGACAGCCCTTCGTGCTGCGCGGCGTCGAGCAGGTGCTGGCGGAACTGCGAGGCCCCCAGCGCCAGCAGGCGCGTCTTGGATAGTTCCCGCAGGGAAATGGCGCGCTTGTCGGCGAACGGGTGGCCGACGGGAAACACGGCCGCATAGTCGTCGTCGAACAGCGGGCGGGACTCGAATTCGCTGCCCGCGTCGGCCTGCAGGCCGATGCCGAAGTCGACTTCGCGTTTGCGCACCGCCGCCAGCAGGTCGGGCTGGGTGACTTCGCGGACTTTCACCGTGATGCGGGGGAATTCGTGCGCGAACCGGGTCAGCAGGGCAGGTAGCCGGGTGCCCGCCACGGTGGGCACGCAGGCGAAAGACAGGTTGCCCTGGTGCAGGTCGGCCACGCGCTGGATGCGTTCGAACGCGACGTCGAGCTCGGCCATGGCCTTGCGCGCGCTGATCATGAGCTGCTCGCCTTCCTGAGTGAGCTCTACCTTGCGCGTGGTGCGATGGAACAGCGTGACGCCCAGGCGTTCTTCGAGCTGCTTGATCTGCATGCTGACCGCCGGCAGCGACAAGTGCACCTGGGTGCTGGCCTCGCGGAAACTGGCGTTCTCGGCGACGGCGAGGAAGGTCGACAGCAGGTTGAAATTCAGTCGCATCGTGTGCCTCTTGAACAATCGTTTAGATTATTTGACTTGTTGCCGACGCGTGGCAATCCTAGCATCCCTCACCAGGGAAAGGAAGAAACGCGAGAGACATCCGATGATCAAGTACGACGTATTGAATGGCGTGGCCCAGATCCTGCTGGACGAGCCGCCCGTCAACGGCATCACCAATGCGATGCTGGACACGCTGATGGCGCGCTTGCGCGAGGCCGGCGCCGACCCCGGCGTCGGCGCCATCGTGATCGGCAGCGCGATACCAGGCCGGTTCTGCGGCGGCCTGGACCTGAAGAAGTTCCGCGAAAGCACGCCCGCCCAGGTGCACGAGATCGTCAACAAGCTGTATTTCCAGCTGTTCGAGCTGCAGTCCGGGCTGCCCAAGCCCGTCATCGCGGCCATTACGGGCGCCGTGCGCGGCGGGGGCATGTCCATCGCCATCACGTGCGACATGCTGGTGGCGGCGGACGACTGCACTTTCGGCTATCCGGAACTGGAAGTGGGGCTGTTGCCCTCGATCCACTATCACCATCTTCCCCGAATCGTCGGCCGGCATCGCGCGTTCGACCTGCTGTTCACCGGCCGGGTGTTCGACGCGCACGAGGCCATGGAGCTCGGCCTGGTGGGCCGGATCGCGCCGCGCGACCAGGTGCTGGCCAAGGCGCATGAGCTGGCGGCAGTGCTGGCCGGCAAGTCGCCCGAGTTGATGCGGCTGGGGAAGGCGGCTTTCATGCGTGTCACCGACAACGGCTACCGGCAGGGCGCGGCCAGCGCCGTGGACCTGGTGTCGGCGGTGTTCGGCACCGACGACTGCGCCGAAGGCCTGGCCGCGTTCGCGCAGAAGCGGCCGCCGCGCTGGGGCAAGGCATGAGCGCGCTGCCGGCGCTGCATGGCTTGCGCGTGCTGGACCTGTCGCGGGTGCTGGCGGGGCCGTTCGCCGCGCAGATATTGGCCGACCTGGGGGCCGACGTCATCAAGGTCGAGCGCCCCGGCAAGGGCGACGACACGCGCCAGTGGGCGCCGCCCAGGATGGTGCGCGACACGCCGTCGCCACTGGACGAGTCGGTTTACTTCTGGACGTGCAATCGCGGCAAGCGGTCGATGACCGCGGACATCGCCGCGCCGCACGGCCGCGATACCGTGACCCGCCTGGCGCGCGAGGCCGACGTCGTCATCGAGAACTACAAGGTGGACACGCTGGCCCGCTACGGCCTGGACTATGCCAGCCTGCAGGCCGACAACCCGCGCCTGGTGTATTGCTCTATTACCGGGTTCGGCCAGACCGGCCCGTACCGCGCGCGGCCCGGCTACGACACCATCATCCAGGCGATGGGCGGGCTGATGAGCATCACCGGCGCGCCCGGCGAGGAAGGCGGCGGCCCGATGAAATCGGGCCTGGCGGTGGTGGACCAGATGACCGGCCTGTACGCGGTGATCGCCATCCTGGCGGCGCTGCAGGAACGCCACGCATCCGGCCGGGGCCAGCACCTGGATATGTCGCTGCTGGACGTGCAGGTGGCGGCGCTGACCAACATCGGCATGAATTACCTGGCAACCGGCGAGCTGCCGCGGCGCCAGGGCAACCGCCTGGCCACGGTGTACCCCAGCGACAGCTTCCGTTGCCGGGATGGCGACATCATGCTGATCGTCGGTACCGACGACCAGTTCCGCCGATTCTGCACGGTGATGGGCCTGCCGGGAGTGGCCGACGACGAGCGCTTCAGTTCGAACGCGGCGCGCGTGCGCAATATGCTCGCGCTGGATCCGCTGTTGCGCGAGGCGTTCTCGCGCCACACCATGGCCGAATGCCAGCAGATCCTGGATAACGCCGGCGTGCCGGCCGCGCCGATCAACAACCTGGCGCAAGTGTTCGACGACCCGCAGGTGGTGGCCCGTAACCTGGTGCGCGACGTGGTGCGCCCGGACGGCGGCCAGAGCCGCATCCTGGCCAGCCCGATCCGCATGTCCCGCTCGCCGCTGCGCGACGGCCGCCTGCCGCCCAGGCTGGGCGAGCATGACGTCGGGCAGCTCGAGGGCTGGCCGGCGGGGGATTAGGGGCGATGCCGCCTAGACCCGCGGCATATTGAACAGGTCGGTGGTGCGCGCATACCACCCGCCGCCATGCATCCGCGCGATCAGGCCCGCCTGTTCGGCGTGGACATGAAGCGAGTTCGCATCGATCAGGTCGTCGCGGACATGCAGATAGACGACTTCTCCGATGACGACATTGCGCCCGACGGAGAGTTCTATGTTCAGCATCCGCACGCACTCGAACGAGATGGGCGCTTCCGCGATGCGCGGCACGCGCACCCGCTTGCCGGCCTGGGGCGTCAGGCCCACGGCATCGAATTCGTCGATTTCCGGCGGGAAACTGGCGCCGCATTGATTCATTTTCGACGCCAGCGCCTCGTCGACGAGGTTCACGATGAACTCGCCGGTGTCCCGGATATTCTGCGCCGTGTCTTTCGTTCTTCCCGGCACGTTGCAATTCACGCCGACGGCGACCGCGGGGGGATCGTCGCAGACGGCGTTGAAAAAGCTGAACGGCGCGATATTGCCCTGACCGGTTCGGCTCATCGTGCTGATCAGTGCGATGGGGCGCGGCACCAGGCTACTGACCAGCAGCTTATAGCGACGATCGCTGGGCAAGGATGCAAAGTCGATTTCCATGTATTTCCTGGTATGGCCGTGTTCCGGTGCCGCGTCACATCCCGAGGTAAGCGCGCCTGAGGTTCTCGTCGGCGCTCAACTCGCTGGCCGGCCCCTGCATGGTGATCCGCCCGTTATCCAGTACATAGGCGCGATGCGCGATGCGCATGGACTGGATCACATTCTGTTCGACCAGCAGGATGGCCAGCCCGTCTTGATTGAGCCGTTCGATAAGCGAGAACATCTGCCCCACCATCAGGGGGGACAACCCCAACGACGGTTCGTCAAGGATGAGCAGCTTGGGCTCGGCCATCAGCGCGCGCCCGATGGCGAGCATCTGTTGTTCCCCGCCGGACAGGGTGCCGGCCAGCTGGGTGCGGCGTTGGGCCAGCTTGGGGAATGTCGTCATGCAATATTGCAGGTTGGCCTGTCGCCGGGCTTTCCCCCGGCGGAAACTGCCCACCAGCAGGTTCTCTTCCACGCTGAGGTTCGGAAAGATCCGCCGCCCTTCGGGCACATGGATCAGGCCGCGGGCCACAATGTGGGACGACGTTTCCCCGGATATATCCTGGCCGTCGAACATCACGACGCCGCTCAAGCGCTTGCAGATACCGGACAGCGTATTGTTGAGCGTCGATTTGCCGGCGCCGTTGCTGCCCAGCAAGGCGACGATCTCGCCTTCTTGCACGTCGAGGTTGATGCCGCGCAGTATTTCCAGCCTGCCGTAGCCGGCGTGCAGGTCCTTGACTTCAAGCATGCGCGTCTCCTGCATCCAGGTGCGCCGTGTCCTCGCCCAGGTAGGCTTCGATGACGGCCGGGTCGCGCATGACCACGCTCAGCGCGCCGTGCGCGATGACCCGCCCGTTGTTCAGCACATAGGCGTCGTCCGCCAGGGCCACTACCGCCTGCATGACGTGTTCGGTCAGCAGGATGCCGATTCCGGATTCCTGGATCTTCTTGACGATTTCGACGATCTCGGCGACTTCGGTGGGATTCAGCCCCGCCATGACTTCGTCCAGCAGCAGCAATTGCGGGTCCGTCGCCAGCGCGCGGGCCAGCTCCAGTCGCTTGCGCGCAGCCACGGTAAGGCCGGACGAATCCATGTCGAGCAAGTGTTCCATGCCGACGCGGCTGGCGATTTCAACCGCCTTGTCACGGGCGAGCCGACGGTTGGCGGTGGTGGCATAGGCGCCCACCATGATGTTTTCCAGCACGCTCAATCGCATGAAGGGTTGCGTGATCTGGAATGTGCGGACGAGCCCCTTGCGGCTGATGGCGTGCGGTGGCGTGGCGGTGATGTTTTCGCCATTGAAGACGACGGTTCCGGAATCCGGCTTGACGAAGCCGGAAATGGCCGCGAACAGCGTTGTCTTCCCGGCGCCGTTCGGGCCGATGAGCGCGACGATCCGGTCTTTGCTCAACGACAGGCTGGCGCCGTCGATGGCTCGCAGGCCGCCGTAGCGCTTGCTGAGTTGGGTTACTTCAAGCATGGTGCCGGCACCGCTTGCGCAAGAGACCAAGCATGCTGGTCAAGCCGCCCGGCAGGAAGGCCACGATCGCGATCAGGATGACGCCGTAGACGACCAGGCTCAGCCCGGGCGACTGCGAAAGCGACCGGGTGAGCTCGCCCAGGGCGCCGATCGCCGCGGCCCCCCAAAGCGGGCCGAAGACCGTTCCAGCCCCGCCGACCATGGTCACGAGCAGCATCTCGACCGAACGGCCCAGGTTATAGGCGATATGCGGATCCACATACAGGTATTTGCTGACATAGAACCCGCCGCCGGCGCCGGCCATGGCGCCGGACAGCGTCAGGCACAGCACTTTCTGGCGGAAGATATCGATGCCCAGCGCCATCGCGGCCGATTCGTTGTCGCGGATCGCCACGAGGCGGGCGCCGAAGCGGGTGTATTTCAGGCCCGCCGCGATCAGCACCGCGACCAGGCACATGGCCGCGGCCAGGTAGTAGGATTCCCAGGCGTGCTCGAATTGCATGGGGGCGCCGCTTTGCAGCGGGATCAGTATTCCCAGGCCGCCTTGGGTGAAGCTGACGGAATCCGCCATGACCCGGAGGAATTCCGCGAAGGCCAGCGTGATAAGCGCGAAGTACGAACCCTTCAGCCCGAACCTGAAACTCAGGAACCCGATCATGGCGCCCATGGCGCCGCCCGCGACCATGGCCAGCAGCCAGGCCAGCCAGGGGTTGATGCCGTACGAGACCACCAGGATGGAATAGGCGTAGGCACCTGTGCCGAAGAACGCGGCATGCCCGAACGACATCTGGCCCGCGAACCCGCCGGACACATTCCAGGACTGCCCCAGGAAGGCGGTGAAGAGCACCAGCATGCCCCAGTTCACCGCATAATTGGACGTGAATATCCAAGGGTACAGAAGCACTGCCGCGAGCAACGCCAACAGCAGGGGCAGCTTGAGCCGTGTTGCGCTAGCCATTATTGTGTCCCTCTGAAAATTCCCGTGGGGCGGAACAGCAAGACCAGGATGAACAGCATCGGGATGGCGATCTGGCCCAGTTGTTCTCCAAAGAAGGCCGAGCTGACGGATTCCGCCACGCCTATCAGCATGCCGCCGGCCAGCGCCCCGGCGAAGCTGCCCATGCCGCCCAGCACGACGGTCGTGAATGCCACGAGCACAAAGCTGTTGCCCACCGAGGGGGATACGTAGAAGCTCGGCATCAGCAGGCATGCGGCCGCGCCCAGGCAAGCGATGCCGATTCCGTACGACACCGCATACATGAAATCGACGTCTATCCCGGACAGCCTGGCGCCAAGCCGCTCTTTGGCGACTGCGCGAATGGCGCGGCCGGTATCGCTGTAGCGCATGAACAGCCCCAGGATCATGCAAAGGACCAGGGCGCCGAAGAACGACACGACTTTGGGAAAAGACAGCAGCACCGGCCCCACTTCCAGCATCGCGTCCGAGTATGCCGTCGCCACGGTCCGGGTGTCGCTCGCGAAGAAGAAGAGCGCGGCGTTCTCGGCGATGATCGACAGCCCGAGCGTAATCAGCAGGATGTTCTCATCTTTGCCGGCGCTGAACCTTCCGATAACGGCCCTGTACAGCACATAGCCGGCCAGAAACGCGCCGACCGTGACCACCGGCAGGGCCAGATACGGGTCGACGTGCAGGTCGCGCCACAGGAAGAAGCTGGCGTACATCGCCAGCATCAGCAAACTGCCATGCGCGAAGTTGATGATATGCAGCACGCCGTAGATCAGCGTCAGGCCGATCGCCACCAGCACGTATACGGCGCCCGACAGCAACCCGTTCACGATGGCCGTGAGGATGAAATCCATGTTGCCTGGCCTCAGGACGCCGGGCGAGGAAAGACGGCCGCGGCTTGCGCGAACTTGTCGGGGAAGACGACGTTGATCTCGTCATTGATGACCTGCAGCCCGCATCCCGCCGCCCCTTCGTTCTGGCCGTTCACAAAGCGCGTCGGGCCATACGGCATGAAGTGCTTGTCCCATGTGGAAGCACTGAGGCTCTGGATGATCTTGTCCGCAGCCAGTGACCCGGAACGCTCGATGGCGTCGGCCAGCAGCATCACGGCGTTGTAGGCGCAATAGACTTCGAATACGTAGTCGAAGCCCTTCGATTCGATGCGTTTCTTGAGGTCGACGGCGCGGCTGTCCAAGGGGTTGTACCAGTGGTTGAAGTCCATGGCGTAGGCAGCGGCGTCTGGCGATTCTTTGGCGAACTTCACGCCGAAGCCGGCGCCCAGTATCGAATACCGCACCGCCGGCACCTTGTACCGTTGCAGGGTTCGAGCCAGCAGCATGTATTCGTTGACATAGCCGGTATGCATGACGATGTCGGGCTTCATCCCGCGGATTCGCAGCGCGACGTTGTCGAAGCTTCTGGTCGGCGTGTCGTGGGCGATGGTGTCGAGAACGGTGAATCCCAGGCGGGGCAGCTTGTCTTGCAGCAAGCGGATCGTGCCCGTGCCCAGCTCGCCGCTTTCATGCACCAGCACGACGGTCTTGGCGACACCGTTGGCTTTCTTGTTTATTTCGGTCAACGCCAGCAGCCCGTCGTCGACGCATTTTCCGAAGCCGGGCGAGAACCGGAAGACGTTTTCCAGTTTGCGGCTGACGATCAGGTCAGAGGCCCCGACGTCGACAACGAAGGGGGTGCCGTACCGGCTGGCCGCTTGCGTCGCGGCGATGGTGACGGGACTGTTGTAGCAGCCGACGTACGCATGCACGCCAAGGTTGTGCATGCGCTCGACTTCGCTGACGCCGACTTCCACCCGGCCCTGGCTGTCGCCCGTGACCGCCTGGAACGGGATGCCGCCCAGGGACTTGATGCCGCCGCGCGCATTCAGGTCTTCGATGGCCGTCAGCGTCCCGATGCGGCAATGCTGGCCATTGTAGGCAACGGGACCCGTCATGGGGTGGACGACGCCAAGCTTGACTGCGGTGTTCTGCGCTCGGCCAAGCCCGGGAATGCTGGCGCCGGCAATCGCGGCGGCGGAACCCAGGATGAACTGTCGGCGGTGCTTCAAGTGTGGCGTCATGTCTCTCTCTATCTCTTGTTTTCGGCCTAATGAACAGGGCGATGCCGAGGAAGTGAACGACGTAAAAGGCGCGTCTGGCCGGCGTCGCGGCCCGCTGGCTGCCGGGCGGCCTTCAGCCTGCCTGCCATATGCTAATGGTGGTTATGAAACCAGGGTTTCCAAATTGGAACGCGACCATTGAGCAATTGGAAAACCTGATCGTTTCCCGCGCGCCGACCATAGAGTCCTGACGAGCTTGCGCTGCCTGGGCATCAGGCTGCAGGCGCTTTCCTGGGTACCTGGTCAACGAACGCAAACGATGCCGATGTACGGGAATTGGGACAGGCAGGACAGCCTGGAAAGACGCATAGGGTTTTCGTTGATATCGCGTCGACAGAAATGGTCGCTACCGGGCGATAGCCGAGTGGCGGTGTGGGTCGTGCCCAACATCGAGCATTATGAGTATCTGCCCGCCGTCATCGGCCCCCGCGATCCCTGGCCGCGTATGCCGCATCCCGATGTGCAGGGGTACGGCGGCAGGGACTACGGCAATCGGGTAGGCCTCTGGCGCCTGTTCGACGTGCTGGACAAGTATTCCATCCGGTGCACGGTTTCTCTTTCGATGTCGGTGCTTGAAATGTATCCCCGGATCTTCGAGGCCATGGAGAGTCGCGGCTGGGAATACATGAGCCACGGCCTGTACAACACCCGATATGTCTGGGGCTGCACGGAAGACGAAGAGCGCGCGTTGGTCCGGCATTGCGCGGATATCCACCAGCGCATGACCGGCCGCCCATTGCCGGGCTGGTTTTCCCCGGCGGTTTCATGCACGCTGAATACGCCCGACCTGGTCGCAGAGGCCGGCATCCGGTTCTACTGCGATCTTTATCATGACGACCAGCCCACGCCGGTGCAGACCAGGCATGGCCCGCTTGTCTCTGTGCCGTATTCAATGGATCTGAACGATGCCATGGTGTACAGGCAGCCGGTAGAGGGCGCCGAGTTCGAAAGAATGATCGTCGATCACTTCGATACCGTCTACGCAGAGGGCGACGCGAATCCCAGGGTGATGTGCATTGCCTTGCACCCCTACATGATGGGAGCGCCTCACCGGATCCGATATCTGGACCGTGCGCTGGCGTATATCTGCAGCCACGACAAAGTATGGTTCGCCACAGGAAGCGAGATCGCGGCCTGGTATCTGCAGGACAACCCGGATGCCCGCCCAAGCGGCGTGCGCGGGGGGAGATGACCGATGGCCCACGCGAACCGCCCGCTGCCTGCCGGTATGGACCATCCCCACTACCCGTTCCGGCCGTTGGCCACCGCGCAGCCCATCCCCTGGCCCGGCAACGCCCGTATCGCCCTGGTGGTGCTGCTGCACCTGGAATACTGGCAGCTGGCAACGGACCAGGGGGTGGAGAAAGACCGCCGCTTCGTCGGCGAGTACGGCAGTTTCACCCCCGACTATCGAACCTGGTCGCAGCGCGAGTATGGCAACCGGGTCGGGATCGCGCGCGTCTTGCCGGTGCTGGACAAGTATCGGCTGAAGCTGACCGTTCCGGTGAACGCGGCTTGCATCGACCGGCATGCGGTGCTGGTCGACGAACTGAAGCAGCGCGAGGCCGAGTTCGTGGGCCATGGCACCGCCGCGAACCACCTCATCAGCAGCCGTATGGACGAGACGCAAGAGCGCGATGTCATCCGGCAGTCGCTGGACGCGGTCGAACGGGGCACCGGCACCCGCCCCAGGGGGTGGGCCGGCCAGGACGCGGGTGAGTCCGCCCGCACGCCGTGGCTGCTGGCCGAGCAGGGGCTGGATTATGTGCTGGACTGGCCCAACGACGACGCGCCCTACCTGATGACGACGCGGCCCAACCCGCTGGTATCGCTGCCCAGGCAGCCGGAATGGGATGACGTCGAGCAGATGTGGCTGCGCCGCATTGCCGCGGCGCGCTACGCGGATTTGCTGGTAGAGGCATTCGAAACGCTGCATGGGGAAGGCGGGCGGATATTCGTGCTTTCTTTGCATCCCTGGCTGATCGGCATGGCCCATCGCATCCGTTACCTGGATGCCGCGCTGGCCCGGATCACGGCATTCGACGGGGTCTGGAACGCCACCGCCGCCGACGTTGCCCGCTGGGCACGGAAAGCCCTGTAGCCCGGGCGCATGGCTATTCGACTGGATAAAACGCGGGAGCTCGTATGCGTCGTATGACCGTAGCGGCCGGACAACTGGGCCCGGTATCCCCGGGCGATTCCCGCCATGGCGTCGTGGCGCGACTGAGCCGGTTGATGCGCCAGGCGCACCGGCAGGGCGCCCGGTGGATTGTCTTTCCGGAACTGGCGCTGACCACATTCTTCCCGCGCGATGCCATCGACGATGAGCAAGCGCTGGCACGGTACTTCGAAACCCAGATGCCAGGCCCGGAGACACGCGGGCTTTTCGAGCTGGCGGCGGAACTGGGCCTGGGGTTCTACCTGGGCTATGCCGAACAGACGCCGGCGGGCCGGCGATTCAACACGTCGATACTGGTGGATGGCGCCGGCCATATCGTCGGCAAGTACCGGAAAGTCCACCTGCCTGGAGACGCCGAATTCAATCCGGCCCGCACCTGGCAGCAGCTGGAGAAAAAATACTTCGAGACCGGCGATCTGGGTTTTCCGGTCTGGCGCAGCGGCGAGGCGACAGTGGGCATGTGCATCTGCAATGACAGGCGCTGGCCGGAGGCATTTCGCGTGATGGGCCTGGCAGGCGTGGAGCTGGTCATGCTGGGATACTGCACGCCGGCCGAAAACACCCTCGACCCCGTGCGGGAACCCGCCGACCTGCGTGCCTTCCAGAGCGACCTTTGCCTGCAGGCCGGGGCCTACCAGAATGCCACGTTCGTCATTGCGGCGGCCAAGGCCGGGACGGAGGAAGGGTGCCGTAACCAGGCCGGCAGTTGCATCGTGGCGCCCACGGGCCAGATTCTTGCCCGCGCCGGGTCCGAGGGTGACGAGGTGGTTTGCGCCGAGATCGACCTGGATGACTGCCTGTTCTACAAGCAGGGGCTCTTCAATTTCGCGGCGCACAGGCGCCCGGAGCACTACGGGCCGATCGCCCGTTCGTCGATGGCTTGACGGGGGTGGCAGGCGCTGCCCGGCCCCGGAAAAAAAGCGGAGCATCCGGGATGCCCGCGATTGACAATTTCCTTGCCTTCGATATTATGATACTTGAGTTTCATAAATAACGGAGCAGACAACATGCCCAAGCGACTGACGGCAGAACAAGCCAGAAAATACCGCGACGACGGCTTCGTCGGGTCGGTGCCGGTATTGACCCAGGAAGAAGCGCGCCAGTACCGCGCCGGCCTGGAAGACTACGAGCGCCAGATCGGCAAGCCGCTGGGCTTTCCGCAGAAATCCAAGCCCTACCTGCTGTTCGACTGGGCCGACGCGATCGTGCATCACCCGGCCGTGCTGGATGCGGTCGAGGACGTCATCGGGCCGGATATCCTGGTCTATCACACCACGCTGTGGACCAAGGAGCCCGGGGCCGGCACGTACGTGATCTGGCACCAGGACGACGCCTACTTCCAGCTCGACCCGCCAGAGCAGGTGACCGCCTGGGTGGCGCTGTCCGAGGCCTCGGAGCAGGCCGGCTGCATGCGCATGGTGCCGGGCAGCCACAAGCTCGGCTACCTGCCTCATGGCGACAACCCCAACGACAAGAACATCATCCGGCGCGGCATGGGCATCCATGGCCGCTTCGGCGACGACGACGGCGTGCTGGTGCCGCTGCATGCCGGCGAACTGTCGCTGCATCACACGCACACGGCGCACGCGTCCAACCCCAACCACAGTGCCGACCGCCGCATCGGGCTGGGCATCAGCTATGTGCCGGCCCACGTCCGGCCCAAGACCGAGCCGCGCTCGAGCGCGCTGCTGGTGCGGGGGCAGGACAAGTACCGGCATTTCCACCCGGAACAACGGCTGCGCGAGCCGCTGAGCGCCCAGGCCTGCGAAGCGCATGCCCAGGCGTACAAGCTGTACATGGCCGCCACCCGCATCCCGGAAGGCGGCTGAGCCCGCCGCCCCAAGCCAACAGGAATACCGACTCATGACGGTCTCTCAGGTATTGCGCGACAACGGCTGGCCCTTCCTGCCCCGCATCCCGCGGGGCGGACGGCCGGTCATCCGGTGGCCCGACGAGGCGCGCGTGGCGTTCTGGATCGCGCCCAACATCGAGTTCTACGAGCTTTACCCGCCCGTCAACCCGGTACGGCCCAGCTGGCCGCGGCCGGCGCCGGACATCCTGAACTATTCGTGGCGCGACTACGGCAACCGGGTAGGGGTGTGGCGCTGCCTGGAAGTGTTCGACAAGCACCGCGCCACCGGTTCGGTGTCGCTGAATGCCGCCATGTGCCAGCACCTGCCCGAGGTGGTGCGCGCGTTCGTGGACCGCGGCTGGGAATTGTTCTATCACGGCCTGTACAACACGCGCTACGCGTTCGGCAGCAGCCCCGAGCAGGAACAGCAGGACATCGCCGCGGCCTGCCGCATCATTGCCGATTTCCGCGGCGAGCGCGTGCGCGGCTTTCTGGCGCCGGCCCTGACCTACACCGAGGCCTCGCTGCGCGCGGCCCGCCAGGCGGGCATCGACTACGTGTTCGACTTGTTCCGGGAAGACGAGCCGTTTCCGCTGAACCCCGCGCTGGGCCGCATGCTGAGCGTGCCGTACCAGGTCGAGCTGAACGACTTCCACCACCTGGTGGTGGGCGGCCTGTCGCCGCGCCGGTATGTCGAGCAGTTCAAGGCGCACTTCGACCGGCTCTACCGCGAAGGCGAGGCGTCCGGCAAGGTGGTGGGTCTGCCCCTGCATCCCTACGTCATCGGTTCGCCGCATTACATCGGCGCGCTGGACGAGATGCTGGGCTACGTGCGCCAGCACGACGGCGTCTGGCACGCCACCGCGGCCCAGATCGCCGACTGGTACTACGCCCACGCCTACGACCAGGCCGTGGCCCATATCGAAGACCCCTCGGAGCGTGCAGCATGACCCCGGCCGCCGAATCCCCGCCGGTGCGCCGGCTCGACCACGACTGGTTCGCTTTCCGTACCGCCGGGCAGGCGCGCGTGCCTGCCGCCGATTGCAGGCTGGTGGTCAGCCTGGTCGTGGTGCTGCAGCATTTTCCCCTGGACGCCAAGCCGCCGTTCGCGGTGCCCGGCGCGCTGGACCGGCCCTACCCGGACTTCGGCAACTACACCCAGCGCGAATCCGGGCTGGGCCATGCCCTGTGGCGGCTGACCGACGAGATCGAGGCCTGCGGCGTGCCGGCCTCGTTCGTGGTGGAACGGCAGGCGCTGCCCTGGCTGGAGGACGTGCAGGCGGTGCTGCGCGACCCGCGCCATTGCCTGGTGGCGGGCGGCGAGCACGCCGTGCGTCTGCACACCAAAGAGATGGACCGCGACACCGAGCGCCGCATCATCGCCGATTGCCTGCGCGACGTCGGCGCGCGCTTCGGCCGCCCGGTGGCGGGCTGGCGTTCGCCTTATGGTTCGCAATCGCCGGCGACCCTGGAACTGCTGGCCGAGGCCGGCGTGCGCTATGTGGGCGACTTCGCCAACGACGACCGCCCGTTCGGGATCGTGGCGGGGGGCCGGCCCCTGGTGGCCGTGCCGATGAACCACTTCTACAGCGACCTGCATTTCATCCACGCGTGCCGCCAGCACGTCGACGATTACGCGCAGGCCACGCTGCGCGCCGCCGAGTGGCTGGCGGCCGAGGCGCAGCCGGCACCGTCGGTGCTGTCGCTGGTCGTGCACCCGTGGATCATGGGGGCGACCCACCGCGTATCCGCCTTCGCATCGCTGCTGCGGTCGCTGCAGGCGCTGCCGGGCGTCCGGTTCATGAACAGCGACCAGATCTGCGCCGCCAGTGTGGCGGACGCATAACCCCACCGCATCCAGGATAGGGCAACCATGCAAGACAAGACAGTGATTGTTTCCGGCGGCGCCAGCGGCATCGGCCTGGCCTGCGTGCAGGCGCTGCTGGCGGCCGGCGCGCGCGTCGGCGTATGCGACCTGAAACCGGGCGAAGCGCTGGACCAGCTGGCGCGCGACCATGGCGAACGCCTGTGCGTCGTCGCGGGCGACGTCTCGAACGAGGCGGACGTGCGCAACGCCCACCGGCAGATCGTGCAGCGCCTGGGCCACCCGGATGGGCTGGTGTGCGCCGCCGGCATTCTGAGCGGCAAGCCCCTGCGCGAGACGCCCATCGAGCTGTGGAAGAAGACTTTCGCGGTCAACGTCGAGGGCACCGTGCTGTGGATGCAGGCGGTGCTGGAAGACATGGTGGCCCGCCGCCGCGGCTCCATTGTCACGTTCTCGTCGCAGCTGACCCGCTGCGGCGGGCGCAACAATGCCGCGTACATCGCGGCCAAGGGCGCCATCACGGCGCTGACCCGCACTGCCGCGCTGGAACACGCCGAAGACAATATCCGCATCAACGCCCTGGTGCCGGGCGCGATCGACACTCCCATGCTGCGCAATGGCTCGCTGCGCTTCGCCGACCCCGAGGCGGCGCTGCAGCGTTCGCGGACGCGCCATCCGCTGGGGCGCTTCGGCACGGCCGAAGAAATGGCGGCGTGCGTGGTGTTCCTGCTGTCGGACAACGCCGGCTTCATGACGGGTTCCGAACTGGTGGTGGATGGGGGGTGGTCGATTGGCTGAGCCATTTTCCGAACACGTGCGCGCCTGCCTGGACCGCCGCAGGCAGTTGCGCGAGCGGCCGGCCGGCGAGTGGGCCGCCTGGGCGCTGGCGGCGCATGCCGCCACCGAAGCCGACTTGCATGGCTGGGTTGGCTTCGACCGGCAGGCGCTGGCCGCGCCGCCCCCGTCGCCGGGCCCGCTGGCCGGCATTCCGGTCGCCGTCAAGGACGTGATCGACGTGGCCGGCCTGCCCACGCGGGCGGGCAGCCGCAGCCGCGCCGATGCGGCGCCGGCCGCCCACGATGCCGAGGTGGTGCGGCGCCTGCGGGAGCAGGGGGCCGTAATCTGCGGCAAGACCGCGACCACGGAATTCGCCTACCTGGATCCCAGCGCTGCCACGAATCCATTCAACCCGGCCCATACGCCGGGCGGGTCCAGCAGCGGCTCGGCGGCGGTGGTGGGGGCTGGGGTGGTGCCGCTGGCGCTGGGCACGCAGACGGCCGGATCGGTGTGCCGGCCGGCGGCGTGGTGCGGCGCCTATGCGTTCAAGCCGTCCACCGGCCGCACCCCGCTTCGGGGCGTCGAGCCGTTCGCCCCGACGTTCGACACGGTGGGCGTGTTCGGCCTGGACCTGCCCCTGGTGGTTCGCGCCGCGCTGGCCACCCTGGGCGAGGCCAGCTCGCCGCCGGCCGGGCCGGAAGACAACGGCCCGCTGTCGATCGCGTGGCTGGAAGACGCCTATTTCACGGATATCTCGGCCGATTGCCGCGCGCAGGTGGACCGCGCGCTGGCCCTGCTGCGGGCAGCCGGCTACCGGGTGCGCGCGGCGCGCACCGGCCTGGATTTCGAACACCTGCGCAACCTGCATCGCAGCGTGATGCAGTTCGAGGCCCACGCGCATCACGGGCACTTGCTGGACACCCGGGCCGAGTTGCTGGGCCCGCAATGGCGCGGCGCGCTGCAGGCGGGGGCCGCGATTGGCGCGGCGCAGGCCGCCGCCGCGCGGCAGGCGCTGGATGCGGCGCGCCAGCGCATCGAAACCGCCGTCGGCGATGCCGACCTGGCGCTGGGCTCGCCGGTGCGCACCGAGGCGCCCGCCGGCATCGGCAGCACCGGCGATGCCGGGCTGATCATTCCCTGGACGTACGCAGGGGTGCCGCTGGCGGTGCTGCCCACCGGCCTGACGGCGGCCGGGCTGCCCCTGGCGGTGATGCTGGCCGGCCGCAGGGGGCAGGACGGCAAGGCCGCCCGGGACGCCCTGGCCGTTTCCCGTATCCTGCGCGACGGCGGCCTGGCCATCGATGCCTGAGCGCCGCCCGGCGCGCGGGCTGGCGGCGCCGCGCCCGCCTTCGGTAATATCCGGGGTGGCGGGCCGGCGTGTCGCCGCAGCCCGCGCGATTTCTGATCCTGTGAAACCCGATATGCCGAAACCGAGCACGGCCGCGCCGCGCCCGCGCGGGCGCCCGCGCAGCCAGGTAAGCGTCGTCGATTCGACGCTTGCGCTGATCAAGCAGCATGGCGTCAAGAACGTCACGATGGAAGCCATTGCGGAACATGCCGGCATCAGCAAGATCACGCTCTACCGGCGCTGGACGTCCAAGGCGGTGCTGCTGGCCGATGCGTTGTTCGAGCAGATCCAGGTGGCGATCCCGCTGGAAGCCGGTGCCGACCCGGCCGACAGCATCGCGCGGCACGTGACCAAGTTCGTGGCGGAACTGAAAGGCGAGATCGGCGACCTGCTGCGCGAGATCATCGTCGAGCACCTGTCCAACCCGGACATGCTGCACGAGTTTCGCGACCACTACCTGGGGTTGCGCCGCGCCACGGCCATCGAGCTGATCGGGCGCGGCCAGCAGACGGGCCGCTTCGCCGCCCGCGGCAAGCCGGAAATCCTGCACGACGCGCTGTACGGCGCGTTGTTCTACCGGTTCCTGTTCGGCGTGGGCACGCTGGGCCGCGCCGAAGCGCTGCGCCTGGTCGACACCATCCTGGAACCGCAGGGCTGGTCCGCCGGCGACGCCCGCCCCTGACGGGCGCCCCGGCGTCCGGTCAGCGCCGGATGAACGGGTTGGGCACTTCCAGGTCGGTGGAGACCATCACGCACTTGGTTTCCAGGTATTCCTTGATGGCCTCGGTGCCGGATTCGCGGCCGATACCCGACTCTTTATAGCCGCCGAATGGCGAAGTGAAGCTGGTGGCGCGGTAGTTGTTCACCCACACCGTGCCGGCCTTCAGGCGATCGGTGACCAGCATGGCGCGATGCAGGCTGCGGGTCCAGACGCCGGCGGCCAGGCCGTACGCCACGTCGTTGCCGATCGCGATCGCCTCGTCTTCGTCGTCGAACGGGATCACCGCCAGCACGGGGCCGAACACTTCTTCCTGCGCGATGCGCATCGAGTTATTGACGTCCGAGAAGATCGTGGGCTCGACGAACTGGGCGCCCAGGTCGGGGCGTGCCTTGCCGCCCAGGATGCAGGTGGCGCCTTCGGCCTTGGCCGCCTCGATGCAGGCCATGACGCGCTCGAACTGCGGGCGCGTGGCCACCGGGCCGATCTGGGTATCCATCAGGGTGGGGTCGCCCATCTTGGCGCTGGCGACGAAGTCGACCAGCTTCTGCACGAATTCGGCCTGGATGGACCGCTGCACCAGCAGACGGGACCCGGCCATGCAGGTCTGGCCCGTGGCGGCGAAGACCCCCGACACCACGCCCTTGACCGCCTGGTCCAGGTCGGCGTCGTCGAACACGATGTTGGGCGACTTGCCGCCCAGTTCCAGCGTCACCGTCTTGAGCCCGCGCGCGGCCAGTTCGTAGATCTTGCGGCCGGCCACGCCGCCGCCGGTGAAGCCCACGTGCGCCACGCCCGAGTGGGTGACCAGCGGTTCGCCGACTTCCTGGCCGAAGCCCGTGACCACGTTCACCACGCCGGCGGGGAAGCCGGCCTCGATGAACAGCTTGGCGAACTCGATCATCGAGGCCGAGGTGAATTCCGACGGCTTGATGACGGCGGTGCAGCCGGCGGCCAGGGCCGGCGCCAGCTTCCAGCTGGTCAGCGTCAGCGGCGAGTTCCAGGGGGTGATGATGGCGACCACGCCCTTGGCCTCGTACTTGGTATAGGCAAAGACGCCTTTCTTGTCGGACGGGATGACGGCCCCCTGCACCTTGTCGGCCAGGCCGGCGTAGTAGTGGTAGTAGTCGCCGACATAGCGGATCTGGCTGGTGACTTCGGCGGCCAGCTTGCCGTTGTCGCGCATCTCGATCTCGGCCAGCCGCGGGGCATTGGCGATGACCAGGTCGGCCAGCTTGCGCAGCAGCGCCCCGCGCTGGGTGGCCGTCAGCGAGGACCAGGCCTTGCCGTCGAAGGCGGCGCGGGCCGACTGCACGGCCTGCTCGACATCGCGGCCGTCGCTGCGCGCGATCAGTGCCCAGGCCTGGCCGCTGTACGGGTTCTCGGTGGGGAAATATTCCCCGCCGGCCGGCGGCGTTTCCTGCCCGTCGATGAAATTGCCATATTGGGGTAGCGCGTTCTGGCTTGCCACAGCCGTCTCCAAAAAAGTGTGTTCTGAAAAATTCATTCTATACAAGCAAAATAGTACGATCAACAAAAAATCGTTGCGTCAGAGAGAATCGCGTTCTATTATTCTCGAAAATTCTGAGTGCAGGCCGATCGTGCGCAGTACCCGGGCGCGATCTTCGGCCGTATAGAAAGGAGGCAGGTGCATGGCAACGGTGATTGACGCGGATGTCGTCGTGGTGGGGCATGGGGTGGCGGGCCTGTCGGCCGCCGTGGCCGCCGCCGAGGCGGGCAAGAAGGTGGTGGTGCTGGAACGGGCGCCGTTCGAGGAATTCGGCGGCAACAGCCGCTGGACCGAGGCGTACATGCGGATGAAGAACGACCACGAGGTCGCCGACGACTTTGAAGAGCACTTCGCCGAGAACGCCGGCCGCAACCTGGACCCCGCCATCCTGAATGCCGTGGTGGATGCCTACGAGCAGTGGCCGTCCATCGTGAAGGCGCACCCGTTCACCGACCCCGAGTTGATCAGTTTCTTCGCCGATGCCGTGCCGGGCGCGCTGGCCTGGCTGAAGCAATTCGGTTGCCGCTTCGAGCCGTTGCCCATCTACCTGCTGACGCAGAACACCACCCGTATCGCGTCCGTTGGCGGCGGCCTGGCCATCCTGGAAGCGCTGCACAAGCAGGGCACCCGGCTAGGGATCGATTTCCATTACCAGACCACCGCGCGCGACCTGCTGCGCGACGACGAAGGCCGGGTCACGGGCATCAGCGCCGTTTCCACCGAACGCGGGCCGCTGCGCATCGATGCCGGCCAGGTCGTGCTGGCCTCGGGCGGGTACCAGGGCAACCCCGAAATGCTCACGGCCTATATGGGGCCCAAGGCGGCCGGGATCCGGCCGGTGGCGCGCGGCGGGTACTACAACAAGGGCGACGGCCACCGCATGGCCCTGGCGATCGGCGCCGCGCCGGCCGGCGAGTACGGGTCGTACCACGCAGAGCCGGTCGACCCGCGCTCGTCGATGGCCGAGGCCGTGGTGTTCATCTACCCCTACGGCGTGCTGGTCAACCGCAACGGCCAGCGCTTCACCGACGAGGCACCGGGCACGGTCGACGCCCATTACGACAACATCACGCGCGCCATGGGCGAACAGCCGGACGGCATCGCCTACGTGATCTTCGACCGCAAGGTGCAGGACGTTCCGCGCTGGCAGGCCAGCATCCGCTCGGACCAGCCGGCCATCCAGGCCGACACGCTGCCGGAACTGGCGCGCGCGCTGAACCTGCCGCAGGAACAGTTCCTGGCCACCATCGAGCAATACAACGCCGCCTGCCCGCCGGCCGACGGCTTCACCGACGGCCTGTCGCTGGACCACCTGTCCACCTCGGGCCTGTGGCCGGTGAAATCGAACCATGCGCGCGCGATCGACCAGGGGCCGTTCTCGGCCTATCCGATCGTGTCCGCCAATTGCTTCACCTTCGGGGGCCTGAAGGTGAACACCCAGGCCCAGGTGCTGGACAGCGACGGGCGGGTGATTCCCGGCCTGCTGGCCGCGGGCGAGACCGTCGGTATCTACCACCAGGTCTATACCGGGTCCACCTCGGTGCTTCGGGGCATCGTATTCGGCCGCCGCGCCGGCCAGACCGCTGCCGGCCAGTAACGTGGGCCACCCTTTCCACACACGATAAGAAACAGGAGACACACAGATGGAACGTCGCAAGTTCATTCAGTTGACCGCCATGGCCGGCCTGGGCCTGGGCATGGGCGGCCTGCCGCTGCGCGGCGCGCTGGCGCAGGGCGGAAGCAATGCCGCCGACCTGTTCATGGTCAGCGCGTTTTCGGGGCCGTTCGCCGCCAACGGCAAGTACGGCGAAATGGGCGGCCGCCTGGCGGTGAAGCGCCTGGCCGCCGAGGCGGGCCGTCCGGTCAACTACACGACCATCGACACCCAGGGCAATGTGGGCGTGGCCACGCGCAAGGTGCAGGAAGCCGTGGCCCAGAAGAATGCCCGCATCTTCCTGGGCGGCGCGCTGTCGAGCGAAGCGCTGGCCATGAGCCGGGAAATCCACAAGGCCAACGGGCTGTACATCACCTACGTCGGCGCCGACGAAGTCACCGGCTCGAACTGCAACAAGTCGACCTTCCGCTGGTCGGTGCCGACTTACGGGGCCATTCACCAGACGGTCGCGCCGGTGGCCGACCTGCACCCGCAGGCCAAGCGCTGGTACACCATCACGCCGCAATACGTGTTCGGCGAAGGCTTGCTCAACAACGCCAAGGATGTGTTCAAGGCCAAGGGCATCGAGCACGTCGGCAACAGCTACCATTCGCTGCAAGAGAAAGAGTTCTCGGGCTACCTGGCCAATGCCGTCGCCGCGAACGCGGATGTGCTGCTGATCCTGAACTTCAGCCAGCAAAGCATCGACACCCTGCGCCAGCTGGCCAATTTCGGCCTGAAGAAGAAGATGAAGGTCGTCGTGGCGTGGTCGGCCGGCCTGGATCACTTCTCGACCCTGGGCGCGGACATCTGCGACGGCATCTATTTCGGCGTGCAGTATTGGCACCAGCACGACGTGCCGGCCAACAACGAGTTCGTGAAGCTGTGCCGCGAGAACTTCAAGTCGGCGCCCACGCTGTTCACGGCCCAGGACTATTCCATCACCACCATGGCGATCAAGGCCATCGCCCAGGCCAACTCGACCGACCCGGCCAAGCTGATCCCGGTGCTGGAAGCCCTGAAGTGGGAAGGCCTGACGGGCGAGGAAAAAGTTCGCGCGTTCGACCACCAGGTCGAGAAGAACTACTACCTGCTGCGCGGCAAGCCGAAAGACAAGATGCGCGACGCGGACGATTTCGCCGAAGTGGTCTCGCTGGGCAAGTCCTTCGTGCCGCAGGACAAGTCCGAGTGCAAGTTCGCTTGACCCCGTGAAATGGCCGGGGCGCAGGGTACCGCGCCCCGGCACGTCGTCGGAAAACTGCAGGGCATTCCATGGCCATTTACTTGTTCCAGATCATCAACGGCATCGGGCTGGGGATGATCTACTTTCTCATCGCGGTCGGGCTGAGCATCACCCTGGGGCTGCTGGGGTTCGTCAATTTCGCCCACGGGGTGTTCTACCTGCTGGGCGCCTACCTGACCTATCAGATCGCCGCCATGACGGGCAGCTTCCTGGTGGCCGCGCTGGTTGCGCCGCTGGCCATCGGGGCGCTGGCCTTCGTGCTGGAGCGCGGCGTGCTGCGGCACACCTACGACATGCCGCATAAGTACCAGATCATCGCCACGCTCGGCATCGTCCTGATCGTGCAGGAACTGGTCGTGATCGGCTGGGGGCCGCTGGGGCACGGGGTGACCGTGCCCGAGGCGCTGTCGGGCATCGTCATGCTGGGCGGCTTTCCTTATCCCATCTACCGCATCTTCGTCGTGGCCGTGGCCGCGCTGATGGCCGTGGCCTTGTGGCTGCTGCTGGAACGCACGCGCTTCGGCGCGCTGGTGCGCGCCGGCAGCGAATCGGCGGAAATGGTGACCCTGCTGGGCACCGACGTGCGCCTGGTCATGAGCGGGACGCTGGTGCTGGGCGCCTTCATCGCCGCGGTGGCGGGCGTGCTGATCGCGCCGATCCGCGGCGCGGAACCGAACATGAATATCGAGGCGCTGGGCATCGCCTTCGTGGTGGTCATCATCGGCGGGATGGGCAGCTTTACCGGGTCCATCATCGCCGGCATCCTGATCGGTGTGATCCAGAGCGTGATGAGCACGGTCTGGGCGGAAGGGTCGCAACTGATGATCTATGTGGCGATGACGCTGATCCTGATCGCGATGCCGCGCGGCCTGATGGGACGGGCATGACCATGACGAATAACGCTTTCCGTTCCTTCCTGCTGATCGCCGTGCTGGTGGTGGCGCTGCCGTTCGCCACCACCTCGGACACGCTGGCCGCCACGATCCTGATCTACGGCATGGCGGCCATGGCTTGCAACCTGCTGGTCGGGTACGCCGGGCTGCTGTCGTTCTGCCAGGGCGTGTTCTTCGGCGTCGGCGGGTACGCGGCCGGCATCGTGCTGCTGCACACCGGCATCGGGCTGATCCCGGCGCTGGCCATCGCCACGGTGGTGTCGGCGGCGGTGGCGGGCCTGATCGGGGCCGTGTCGATCCGCCGCACCGGCATCTATTTCGTCATGCTGACGCTGGCGTTCTCGCAGATGTTCTACTTCCTGGCGTATTCGCAGCCGGACATCACCGGCGGCGACAACGGGCTGAACGGCGTGCCGCGCAAGCCGCTGGACCTGTTCGGCCTGCTGCAGTTCGGCATCGACGACAACCGGGTGTTCTACGGGCTGGTCGCGGTGGCGTTCCTGGCGGTGTACCTGCTGCTGCGCCGCGTGATCGAATCGCCGCTGGGCTCGACGCTGATCGCCATCCGCGAAAACGGCATCCGCGCCTGGGCGGTGGGCTACGACCCGCGGCACTACAAAGTGCTGGCCTTCGTCATATCGGGCGCCATCACCGGCTTCGCCGGCGCGCTGGACGGGCTGCTGCTGGGCATCGTGCCGCTGTCGAACATCGACCTGCGCATGAGCGAGCACATCGTGATCGCAGCCATCCTGGGCGGCGCGGGTTCGCTGTTCGGCTCGGCGGTGGGCGCGGCGCTGCTGGTCTTCGCCACCGACCTGCTGTCCGAATGGTGGCCGCGCTGGCAGATCATCCTGGGGGTGGCCTTGATCCTGCTGGTCATTTTCACGCCGGACGGCCTGACCGGCATCTGGCAGAAGCTGAAAGCCCGCCTGGGCGGCGCCCGCAAGGCGAACGCGCCCGAACCGGCCGGCGAACGCATGGGGGTGGAATGATGGACTGCATCCTGACGGCCCGCGGCCTGGGCGTGCGCTTCGGCCAGTTTGTGGCCAACCGCGGCATCGACCTGGAAGTGCGCCCGAACTCGATCCATGCCCTGATCGGCCCGAACGGCGCGGGCAAGACCACGTTCTTCAATGCGCTGACCGGGCGCCTGCTGCCCAGCGAGGGCGCGGTGAGCTTTCGCGGCCGCGACATCACGCGCATGCCGATGAACCGGCGGGCCCACATCGGCATGGCGCGCTGTTTCCAGATCACCAGCCTGTTCCAGGGGTTGACCGCGCGCGAGAACCTGCGCGTGGCGGCCCAGGGCATGCGGCCGCTGAAGGCCTTGAATTTCTGGTCGGGCAAAGAGCATATCCGGGAAGCGTCCGAGATCGCCGACGGCCTGATCGAACGCCTGTCGCTGCAGAAACTGGCGCACCGGAAGGTCAGCGAGCTGTCGCACGGGCGCCAGCGCATGCTGGAAGTCGCCATGAGCCTGGCGTCGCGGCCCAAGATGCTGCTGCTGGACGAGCCGACCTCTGGCATGGGGGTGGACGACATCCCCATGATGCGCGACCTGTTGCGCGAGCTGAGCCGCGACCACACCATCCTGTATGTCGAACACAACATGCACCTGGTGATGACGCTGTCGGACCGGATCACCGTGCTCTACCAGGGCGAGGTGCTGGTGGAAGGCACGCCGGACCAGATCCGCGGCGACGACCGCGTGCGCCGTGTCTATCTTGGAGAGCGCCAACATGCTAAGGCTTGAGAACATCCACGTCAGCTACGGCGATGCGCGCGTGCTGCACGGCGTGTCGCTCAGCGTGAACGCCGGCGAGCTGGTCTGCCTGCTGGGCCGCAACGGCGCCGGCAAGACCACCACGCTCAAGGCGATCTCGGGCCTGCTGCCGGTGCGCGCCGGCGCCATCCATTTCGATGGCGCGCCCATCGGCGGGCAGGCGGCGCACCGGATATCCCGCGCCGGCGTGAAGCTGGTGCCCGAGCACCGCGGAATCTTCTCGGTGCTGACGGTCGAGGAAAACCTGAAGATCGCCGCCCGCGCGGGCTCTCCGTGGTCGTTGCAGGCGGTGTATGATCTTTTCCCCCGCCTGTACGAGCGCCGCGGCAATGGCGGTTCTGCCTTGTCGGGCGGCGAGCAGCAAATGCTCGCGATCGCGCGGGCGCTGGTCAACCACCCGAAGTTCCTGATGCTGGACGAGCCTGGCGAGGGCCTGGCGCCGGTGATCGTCGATGAAATCATCGAGACCTGCAAGAAGATCAGGCAGTCGGGCGTTCCCATCCTGCTTGTCGAGCAAAGCGTCGACGTATGCATGGAACTGGGCGATCGCCACTATATTCTCGAAGAAGGCCGTATCGTGTATGAAGGTACGCGCGATGAATTCGCCCATGCGCACGACCTGCGGGACCGCTACCTGGCGGTCAATGTCGAGTGAGCCGGCGCAATGGCCGTTTTGAACGTCGAACGACACAGACATAGCGAAGGACACATATGAGTTCGGAAGGAGTAGGAGCAGTCAACCGTGCTCTGGAAGTCTTGGATGCATTCACGGAGCGCGATGCCAGCCTGAGCCTGGCGGAACTCGCCGCGCGCACGGGTTTCTACAAAAGCACGATTCTGCGCCTGATCGAATCGCTGGAGGCGTTCGACTACATCCGCAAGACGCCGGAAGGCGCCTACCGGCTGGGGCCCAAGACCCTGCACCTGGGGTCGATCTACCAGCGCCACTTCAGCCCGTCGGAATTCGTGCCGTCGGTGCTGAAACGCATGGCCGAGGAAGTCAACGAGACCACCTCGTTCTACATCCGCGAAGGCGACACGCGCGTGTGCCTGCACCGCCACGAGGCCAGCCGGGCCGTACGCGCCTCGGTGCACCAGGGCGACCGCCTGCCCATGAACGTGGGCGCAGCGGGGCACGTCATCATGGCGTTCAGCGGGCTGTCCGGCGAGAAGTACGACGGTATCCGCCAGTCGTGCTATGCCATTTCGATCGGCGAGCGCAACCCCGAGACCTCGGCCATCGCCTGCCCGGTGCTGGGCGTGGGCGACGTGCTGGTCGGCGTGCTGAACATCTCGGTGCCGCGCTTCCGGCTTGAACAGACCAGCCTGGAATCCTTTCTTCCCGTGCTGTTCCGGTATGCCGCGGAACTGACCGGCTTGTGCGGCGGGCGCCAGGAAATCTTCAATATGCAGACCAGACAGTAGTTCTGGCTCGATAACCAGGGGAACGGAACGCCCGGCGCGCAAGCCCCGGCGCGGGGACGGTTTTGTCTGAAAAATGCCTGGCGACACGCACCGCGGGCAAGAAGGATGAGTGAATGACTACGAAGAAGGCGTTGGCGGGTATACGCGTGCTGGACGTGACGAATGTCCTGGCGGGCCCATTCTGCGCGTACCAGTTGGGGCTGTTGGGCGCGGACGTTATCAAGGTCGAGGCGCCGGGCAGCGGCGACCTGGCGCGCCAGCTGGGCGCGGCGCCGGAGCTCAACAAGGCGCTGATGGGGGCGTCGTTTCTGGCGCAGAACGGCGGCAAGCGGTCGGTGACGGTCAACCTGAAATCGCCGGCCGGCAAACAGGTGTTCCGCGATCTCGCGGCCAGCGCCGACGTGGTGGTCGAGAACTTCCGGCCCGGCGTGATGAACCGCCTGGGCCTGGGCTACGAGGCGCTTCGGCAGATCAACCCCAGGCTGGTGTATTGCGCGATCTCGGGCTTCGGCCAGAGCGGGCCGCTGCGCGATGCGCCCGCCTACGACCAGATCGTGCAGGGGCTGTCCGGCATGATGAGCATCACCGGGGACGAGGGGTCGGCGCCCATGCGGGTCGGCTATCCGGTCGCCGACACGCTGGGCGGCATGACCGCCGCGTTCGCGATCTGCGCGGCGCTGGTGCGGCGTGGCGCCGACGGCGAAGGCACATTCATCGATGTCTCGATGCTGGAGTCCTCGCTGGCGGCCATGGGCTGGGTGGTGTCGAACTACCTGATTGCCGGGCAGCTGCCGCAGCCGATGGGCAACGAGAACTTCACCGCCGCGCCGTCGGGGGCGTTCGAGACCGGCGACGGTTTGCTCAACATCGCGGCCAACAAGCAGGAACAGTTCCTGGCGCTGGTCGAGCTGCTGGGCCTGCCCGAGCTGGCGTCGGACCCGCGATTCGCCGAGCGCGAAGCGCGCAAGCGGCACCGCCACGAACTGCGGCGCCTGCTGGAAACCAAGCTGGCCCATGGCAGCTCGGCCCAGTGGGAGCGCCGCCTGAGCGAGGCCGGCATTCCCGCCGGGCGCGTGCTGGGCGTGCCGGACGCGTTGGCCGAACCGCAGATCAACGAGCGCAAGCTGATCCGGAAACTGGGCCGGATCAAGGGCGTCGACCGCGAGATCTCGGTCGCGCTGGCGGGGTTCAAGATGCAAGGGGCCGACCCGGCCGTCGACCGGCCGCCGCCGGTGCTGGGCGAGCACGCGGACGAGATCCTGGACGGGCTGGGCTATTCCAGCGAACGGATAGCAGAACTGCGCAGGCAGGGGGCGATATGAAGCATCACGACACAGACGCGGGGCGGGCCGCCGAGCAATGGTGGAAGACCGCGATCATCGACATCAAGCCCGGGCACATCAATGTCCGCGGCTATCCCATCGAACAGCTGATCGGCCGCCTGAGCTATGCGCAGATGACCTGGCTGATGGTGCGCGGCGAGGTGCCCAGCGCCGAGCAGGGCGCGCTGCTGGAAGCGGCGCTGGTGGCGGGGGTGGACCACGGCCCGCAGGCGCCGTCGATATCGATTGCGCGCATGGGTGCGACCTGCGGCGTCGACATCAACAACGCCATGGCCTCGGCCATCAACGTGCTGGGCGACGTGCACGGCGGGGCGGGCCAGCAATGCATGGAGCTGTACCAGGCGGTCGTCGATGAAGCCGCGCGCGCGCCGGGCACGGAGTGGGGCCAGGCCGCCCGCGCGGTGATCGACCGCCACCAGGCGACCGTGTCGAAGATCGTGCCCGGCTTCGGCCATCGTTTCCATCATCGCGACCCGCGCTCGGTGCGGTTGCTGCAGATGTTGGACGCGGGGCGCGCAACCGGCGCGATCGAAGGGCGCTACCTGGATGCCGCGCGCGCGGTGGAAGCCGAACTGGAACGCCGCAAGGGCCGGCCGCTGCCGATGAACATCGACGGCGCCACCGCCACCATCTATTGCGAACTGGGATTCGCGCCGGTGGTCGGCCGCGGCCTGTTCATCCTGTCGCGCTCGGTGGGCATCCTGGCCCATGCCTACGAGCAATCGCAGTTCGGCGAACGGATCAAGGGGCCGATGCCGCCGAGCATTCCCTATACCTATACCGGGCACCCCGAACGCGATTATCCCGCCACGTGAATCACCGGCCCGCCGCCGGTTCCTAGCCATGCTGAATCCCAAGGACTTTGTCCGCACCCTGCGCTGGGCCGACGCCGGCGCGGCGCAATTCGTGTCGCTGCCCGAACTGGCCCGGGCCTTTCCCGCGGTGGCGCGTTATCCGGCGCCGCTGAAGATCATGGTCGAGGCGGCGCTGCGCCGCCACGACGGCGAGAAGATCGACGCCGGCCATCTGGCGCGCCTGCTGCGCTGGGGCGAGGGCGTGCGCGGCGAGGTGCCGTTCTTCGTCGCGCGCGTCCTGATGCAGGATGCGTCGGGCATCCCGCTGCTGGGCGACCTGGCCGCCCTGCGCGCGCAGGCGGTGCGCCAGGGGCTGGACGCGGGCTGCATCGAGCCCGGGGTGCCGGTCGACCTGGTCATCGACCACTCGGTGATCGCCGACCGGTACGGCGACGAGCGGGCGCTGCACGACAACCTGCAAGAGGAATTTCGCCAGAACCACGAGCGCTACGCCTTCGTGAAGTGGGCGCAGCAGGCGTTCGCCGGCGTGCGGGTCACGCCGCCGGGGGCGGGCATCGTGCACCAGGTCAACCTGGAGCGCCTGGCCACCGGCATCGTCGAGCGCGATGGCTGGGTGTTCCCCGATACGCTGGTCGGCACCGATTCGCACACCACCATGGTCAACGGCCTGGGCGTGCTGGGCTGGGGCGTGGGCGGCCTGGAGGCCGAGGCGGTGCTGCTGGGCGAGCCGCTGTACTTCGACAGCCCCGAGGTGGTGGGGGTGGCGATGCACGGGGCCTTGCGGCCGGGCATCACCGGCACCGACCTGGCGCTGACCCTGACGCGCCTGCTGCGCGAGCGCGGGGTGGTGGGCAAGGTGCTGGACTTCCATGGCCCGGGCGCGCGCGGCCTGGCGGTGCCCGACCGAGCCACCGTCGCCAACATGGCCCCGGAATACGGGGCCACGGCGGCCTGGTTCGGCATCGACGAGGCCACGCTCGACTATTACCGCCTGACTGGCCGCGATGCCGCGGCGGTCGCGCGTTTGCGGCAATACTGCGAAGCCCAGGCGTTGTTTGGCATTCCGGACGCCGGCGCGGCCGATTATTCCGAGACCATCGTGTTCGACCTGGGCCAGGTCGAACGGGTGGTGTCCGGGCCCGCGCGGCCGCAGCAGGTGATCCCGCTGCGCGCCGCGCCCGCGAGCCTGCCGCCGCCCGCGGTAGCCGCGCCAGGCGGCGCGGACGAGGCGGGCCTGGCCAGCGGCGATATCGTGCTGGCCGCCATCACGTCGTGCACGAATACCGCCAACCCGGCCGGCATGATCGCCGCCGGGCTGCTGGCGCAAGCGGCGGTCGGGCGCGGCCTGCGGGTGGCATCGCATGTGAAGACGGTGCTGGCGCCCGGGTCCAGGGCGGTGACCGCGTACCTGCGCGCCGCCGGCCTGCTCGATGCCTTGCAGGCGCTGGGTTTCCACGTGTCGGCCTACGGGTGCGCCGCCTGCGTGGGCAACAGCGGCGCGCTGGCGCCCGGCGTCGAGGCGGCGATCGCACGGCGCGGGCTGACGGTGGCCGCGGTGCTGTCGGGCAATCGCAATTTCGAAGGCCGGATCCACAAGGCCGTGAAGGCCAATTACCTGGCTAGCCCCGCCCTGGTGGTGGCGTATGCGCTGGCGGGCGCGATGCGCGACCTGGACGCCGAGCCTTGCGGCCACGACGCCCAGGGCCGGCCAGTGTTCCTGGCGGACCTTTGGCCGGACGATGCGCGGGTCCGCGCCCTGGTTGACGCCGTGGTCCGGGCCGAGGCGTTTGCCGACGCGCGCGCCGGCACGGCAGGCGACGCCGCGCCATGGCAGGCCATCGTGGGCGCATCCGGCGACACGTTCGGGTGGGATGCCGCGTCCAGCTACTTTGTCGAGCCGCCGTTCTTCCAGCCGCGCGCAGCGGCGGGGTGTGCCGGGGCGATCGAGGACGCCCGCGTGCTGGCGGTGCTGGGCGATTCGGTGACGACGGACCACATCAGCCCGGTCGGCGCGATCGCCGCCGATTCCGATGCGGCCCGCTACCTGGAAGGGTTGGGCATCGCGCCGGCCGACTTCAATACCTACGGCGCACGGCGCTGCAATCATCACGTGATGGTGCGCGGCACTTTCGGCAGCCCGCGCCTGGCGAATGCGCTGGCCGCCCCGCAGTCCGGCCCGCTGACCCGTTCCGCGCGCGACGGCCGGGTCTGTTCGATCCATGCCGCCGCCACCGAGAACATCGGCGACGGCGCCGCCAGCGTGATCCTGGCGGGCAAGCTGTACGGCGCGGGCAGCGCGCGCGACTGGGCCGCCAAGGGCACCGCCTTGCTGGGCGTGCGGGCGGTGGTCGCGCAAAGCTTCGAGCGCATCCACCGCAGCAACCTGGTCATGATGGGCGTGCTGCCCATCGAAGTCGCCGCCGAGGCGGCCCAGGCCTGGGAAGGCCTGGACTGGACCGGGCGCGAGCGGCTGGACATCGGGTTCGACCCGGCCATCGTGATACGCGGCGAAGCGACCCTGCGTATCCGGCGCGACGGGGGCGTGCTGGTGGCCGTGACGGGGCGGCTGAGGATCGATACGGAATCCGAGCGGCGCTATTTATTGTCGGGCGGCGTGCTGCCGTTCCTGGCTGGGCGCAGGCTGGGGTTGGTTGCGTAGCGGGCGGTCGGGGCGTGGGTGGTTGGGCGCCAGTCTGTCGGCTTGCCCGCCGCGGAGGTGTCAGACACCCTTCGGGGTGTCAGACACCTGGCAAGATCATCTTCAGCACACTTGGTTGAGGCTGGCGGGAACAGTTCAGGTGTCTGACACCCCGAAGGGTGTCTGACAACCCATGTCGTCAATCTGACGCGTATGGGGGATTTGCCAAGGGACCTACGGGCCCGGCCCGCGATCCCGTGGCGTTCAGCGGCCCTTGAACACCGGCTTGCGTTTTTCGTTGAAGGCCAGCACGCCTTCGCGCCGGTCGTCGGTGTCGATCAGGTGGTTGTAGGCCTCGATCTCGAAGCGGAATGCCGTGCGCAGTTCCATCTGGCCGCCGTAGCGCACTGACTTCTTGATCTGGCGCACCGACAGCGGTGCATTGCCGGCGATGGTTTCCGCCGTGGACAGCGCGGCCGGCAACAGGTCGGCCGGGGCGTGCACGGCGTTGGCCAGGCCCCAGTCCAGCGCCTGGCGGGCATCGAAGGGCCGGCCGGTCAGCAGGATTTCCTTGGCGCGGCGTTCGCCCACCGCGCGCGGCAGGTTCTGGGTGCCGCCGACTCCCGGCATGATGCCCAGGGTGGCCTCGGTCAGCGCGAAGCGCGCATCGCTGCTGGCGTAGAGAAAATCGCACGACAGCGCCATTTCCAGCCCGCCGGCGTACGCATGGCCGTTGACCGCGGCAATGACGGGCAGGGGCAGGTCCACCAGTGTCCAGTACGCGCGCTCGAACAGTTCGTGCTGGCGTTGCCATTGTTCCTTGCTCATGCCGTTGCGTTCTTTCAGGTCGCCGCCGGCGCAGAAGATCTTGTCGCCCGCGCCGGTCAGCACGACGCAGCGGGCCGGGCCCGGGTCTTCCGTCAGCCGGTTCCACAGGTCGAGCAGGTCGCGCCCCATCTGCGTATTGAGCGCGTTGCCCGACTGGGGGCGGTTCAGGGTGACCTGCAGCACATGCTCGTGCTTGAGCTGGACGTCCACGGTGTCATAGCGGGGCAGTGCGGCAGTCATGGGGGCTCCGTTGGAAGGCGGTGATCGGCGCCGGGCGGTGTCAGGGCGCCAGGCCGCTCAGTATTTCCGCCGCGCTTTCGCGCAGGTGCCAGTCGGCATAGGCTTCGCTGCTGAGCTGGCTGGACAGTTCCGCGGCGCAGTGCTGCAGCACTTCCACCTGGACGCGGCGCGGCGGGTTCGGCACGTGCTGGATCGACCCCACGATGGCGAGCGCGCCGGCCAGCTGGTCGCCGTTGCGGAAGATGGGCACGGCGATGGTGTTCACGCCGATCATCATTTCGCCGTCCGACATTTCGTAGAAGTGGCGGCGGATCATTTCCAGCCGCTGGCGGATGCGCGCCGGGTCTGTCAGCGACAGGTCGGTCTCGGGTGGCAGGGGTTCGGCCAGGCGGGCCTCGATCATGGCCGGCGGCTGGAACGCCAGGGTCAGGCGGCCCAGCGCCGAGCAGTGGGGCAGCGGGCGGTTGCCCGGCTTCACGCTGATCAGGATGCGCCCGTAGATGTTTTCGGCCGTGGCGATCACCATGGGGGTGCCGTTGATGGGCACGGCCAGCACGGCGGTTTCTTTCAGTTCGTCCCGGATGCGCACCATATAGGGTTCGGCGCGCGCGCGCAGGTCGAACTGGTTGCCGGCGGCCTCGCCCAGCTGGAACACCCGCCATCCCAGGTGGTAGCGGTCGGTGGTGCGTTCCTGTTCGATCAGGCCCATTTCCTTCAGGGTGGACAGGTGCCGGTGGATGCGCGGCTTGGTTTCGCCCAGCGCCTCGGCCAGTTCGGTGACCCCCATGGGCCGTTGCTGCAACGCCAGCTCGTCCAGGACGCGCACCGCGACTTTCACGGCTTCGACGGAATTGGGGTTTTTTTCGGTCATGTGGCGGTCCGGGCCGGAACTTAGCAGGGGATACCTGGGATTTTGACGCATTTGTGCTCCAGAACGGGCGGGACGCCCGGCGCGAACTTGTATGTTACGTCCATCGATATTTAATTTCTACTGGCGTAACATCAAATCATTAGTTATGCTTGTTGAAATTTGATTTCGCTTGTCGTTATTAAAATGGCGCCAGCCGCCAAGACGACAGGCCGTGTTCCAAGAGGCGTTTCCGCATGTCCGCGCGTGTCGATTGCGATCTGCTCACTGGCTACCTGGGTAGCGGCAAGACGACCTTGCTGAATGCCTGGCTGCGCTCGCCCCTGTCGGCGGGCACCGCGGTGGTGGTGAACGAGGTGGGCGACATCGGCATCGACCAACTGGTGCTGGCCCAGGTCACCGACAACGTCATGCTGCTGGAATCCGGTTGCCTGTGCTGCACCCTGAGCGGCTCGCTGCGCGAAACGCTGCTGGACGTGTGCGCCACCGCGCGGGCGCGCGGCACGGCCCTGACCCGCATCGTGGTAGAGACGACCGGGCTGGCCGAGCCCCTGCCCATCCTGCATTCGCTGCTGGGCGACAAGATATTGACCGAGACCCTGCGCCTGAACCAGGTGATCGTGACGGTCGACGGGCAGCAGGGGCTGCGCCAGCTGGACACCCAGCCGGAATCGGTGCGGCAACTGGCGGTGGCCGAGTGTGTGGTGATCACCAAGGGCGACCTGGCCCCGCCGCACGAAGCGGCGCAACTGCGCCAGGCGATCGCGGCAATCAATCCCACCGCGGTCGTGCGCGATTCGGTGGCGGGCGATGCCGCCGGCGATATTTTCACGGCCTCGGCCGGCAGCCCGCAGCGGCAGGCCGTGCTGGCCGCCGTGGCGGGCATCGGCGATGCCGGGCCGCGCCACGATCACGATCACGACCACGGCCAGCACGATGGCCACGGCAGCGGGCACCCGCTGTTCCATTCGCGCGTGTCCACGCTGGGCTTTCACCTCGATCACCCGGTCTCGTGGCCTGGCCTGGCCGCCTGGTGGCACCTGGTCTCGAACCGCTACGGCGACAACCTGCTGCGCAGCAAGGGCTTGCTGCGCATGCAGGACCCGGTGCGGCCGTTCGTCTTCATGCAGACCGTGGGCAAGGTGTTCCACCCGCCCGACCCGCTGGCCGCCTGGCCCGACGCGGATGCGCGTTCGCGGCTGGTCTGCATCGGCGTGGATCTGGACCCATCCTGGCTGGCGCAAAGCCTGGCGGCGTTCCGGATCGACGAGCCGGGCCTGCTACCGGCCACGCTGGCTGAACTTTCACGCTTTGTTCCCTGTTATTCGGAGTAACTGATGTCCAATGATTTCGTCTTGCGCGGCGGCGTCGTCGTCGACGCGCAACATGACGGGCGCCCTCTGGATCTGCTGATTCAGGATGGCCGCATCGCCGCCCACCTGACCCCCGGCACGCCGGTCGGCTCGGGGGCGCCGGAAGTGTCCGCCCAGGGCCTGCACGTGTTTCCGGGCCTGATCGACTCGCACATCCACTTCGGCTTTGGCGAGAAGATTACCGAGTACGAGACCGAGACGATCTACGCGGCGCAGGGCGGCTTCACCACCGTGCTGGGCTACTTCCTGAACAACGAAGACTACACCGACGTCTACCGCCGCGAGCAGGAATACGCGCGCACCCGCGCCTATGTGGACTACGGTTTCCACTTCAGCGTGGCCAACGAGCTGCACGTGCGCGAACTGGCCGAGTATGTCGGCAAGTACGGCGTCACCTCGTTCAAGTACTTCATGAATTTCAAGGGCGAAGAAGGGCGCTACCTGGGGCTGGACGGCACCGACGACGGCTACTTCTACGACCTGCTGGCCCAGGCCGCGCGGCTGGGCGACGTGAAGGTGGTGTGCCACACCGAGAACATCGAGATCGTCAACCGGCTGCGCAAGCGCTTCCAGGCGGAAGGGCGCGACACGCTGAAAGACTGGTCGGCGTCCAAGCCGGCGTTCACCGAGGCCGAGAACTGCGTGCGCGCCATGATGTTCGCTGAACACTTGAAGGCGCGCGTCTATATCCCGCACCTGAGCACCCGCATGGCGCTGGACGAAGTGCGCAAGTGGCGCCAGCGCTACGAGCACGTCTATGTGGAAACCTGCCCGCATTACCTGACGCACGACGAGGACGCCGACATCGGCCCGGTGGGCAAGGCGAACCCGCCGTTCCGTTCCCGCGACGACGTGCAGGCCATGTGGGAAGGGCTGCGCGACGGCAGCATCGACGTGGTGGCATCCGACCATGTGCCGCGCAAGAAGTCCACCAAAGAGCGCCCGCTGTGGCTGGCCTCGCAAGGCTTCCCGGGCACCGCTACCATCCTGCCGGTGCTGCTGTCCGAGGGCTACCACAAGGGGCGCCTGGGCCTGGCGCGCATCGCCGACCTGCTGACCCGCCGCCCGGCGCACATCTTCAACCTGGACCCCGACAAGGGCTCGCTGGCGGTCGGCGCCCACGCCGACCTGACGCTGGTGGACCTGGACAAGGTCCGCACGGTGAAGGCCGACGAGCTGGGCTCGTACTCGGACTACAGCCTGTACGACGGCTGGGACCTGAAGGGCTGGCCGGTGCGCACCATCGTGCGCGGCCAGACCGTGATGCAGGACGGCAAGATCGTCGGCCAGCCGGGCTACGGCCAGTACCTGGCCCGCCAATTGAAATCGCAATGAAGGAAACGGCAATGAAACTGTGGGACAACATCATCAGCGACGAAGAGCAGCGCGCCTACCGGGCGGCGGGCTTCGGCCGGCCCTCGGGCATGGGCACGCACCCGGCGCTGCTGATCATCGACGTGCAATACCGCACCGTGGGCACGACGCCGCAGCCGTTCTGGGAATCGATCAAGGAATTCCCCACCAGCTGCGGCGACGTGGGCTGGAAGGCGGTGGCCAATATCCAGAAGCTGCTGGCCCTGTTCCGCGCGAACAACTGGCCGGTGCTGTATCCCCATGTGGCGCCGAAGAAGGCCACCGACGGCGGCCGCCTGGCCGAGAAGGTACCTGCCATCATGAACATCCCGGCCCACGGGTACGATTTCGTGAAAGAGGTCGCCCCGCGCGAAGGCGACGTGCTGCTGCCCAAGAAACATCCCAGCGCATTCTTCGGCACGGCGCTGGCCAGCCACCTGATCGACCTGCGGGCCGATACCCTCATCGTGACCGGGTGCACCACCAGCGGTTGCGTGCGCGGCAGCGTGGTCGATGCGTTTTCGCTGAACTTCCGGGTAGCCGTGCCGGAAGACGCGGTGTACGACCGCAGCCAGGTGTCGCACGCCGTGAATTTGTTCGATATGTCCGAGAAGTACGCCGATGTCGGGACGACCGACTCGATTATTGCCAGCCTGAAAAAAATCGGCGGCTAGCCGCCTGACTATCCCTAGGGGAACGACATGAAGCAAATCCGCAGAAACATGGTTGTCGCACTGGCGCTGGCTGCCACGTGCATGGGATGGACCGCGTCCGCATCGGCCCAGGCGGCCGCCAAGGAACCGCTGAAGTTCGGGTTGGCGATGCCGCTGACCGGCTCGCAGGCCCTGTTCGGCGCCGACCAGGCCAAGGCCGCGCAATGGGCGGTGCAGGACATCAACGCCAAGGGCGGGGTGGACGGGCATCCGCTGGAGATGATCCTGCTGGACACCCAGGCCGACCCGCGCCTGGGGATCAACGCGGTCAACCGCCTGGTCAGCGTGGACAAGGTGCCGGTGTTCGGCACCGCCTGGAGCGCGGTGGTCAAGGCCGTGGCGCCCATCGCCAACCGCAGCCAGGTGCTGGGCCTGAGCGTGGGCGCGAACTCGCCCGAGATCGCCAAGCTGGGCGACTACGTCTACACGACCTATCCGCTGGCGGACGTGGACGTGGTGGCGCAGGCCCGCTATGCGCGCGACACGCTGAAGAAAGAGCGGGCCGCCGTGCTGTACATCCACAACGACAGCGGCGTCGAGGGCGCCAAGATCTACCGCGAGGCGTTCGAGTCGCTGGGCGGCAAGGTCGTGGCGTACGAAGCCTACGACGCGCAATCCACCGACTACACCGGCGCGCTGCTGAAGGTGCGCACGTCCAACCCCGACATCATCCACGTGCAGGGGCTGGTGTCCGACCTGCCGCAGGTCATTGCGCAGCTGCGGCAGCTGGGCCTGAAACAGCCCATCTCGACCTACTCGGCCGGCTACAACCCCAAGGTGGTGCAGCAGCTGGGCGCGGCCGCGGAAGGGCTGCTGGTGTCGGCGCTGGCGCCGTCGGCCGAGCAGAATCCGGAAATCGCCGAGTTCGTCGAGCGCTGGAAGAAGACCGAAGGACGCATCCCGAACGGCCTGCCGTACACCCAGTACCTGTACGACATGCCCTACCTGATCGCGGACCTGTACAGCCACCTGCTGAAGGCCGGCAAGCCCCTGACCGGTGCGAACATGCGGCAGGCGCTGGTCGACGTGGCGGAATTCGACCTGCCCATGACCGGCAAGCTGGTGGTGGGCGCGGATCACCGCGTGAAGAAGCCGGTGTACCTGTTCGAGGTCAAGAACGGCAAGTTCGAGCCCGTCGCCACCGTCCAGTAAGGCGCATGGGCACGGCGTTTCAAGAACGGGCGGCGCGGGCCGCCCGCTAGGAGCAGGAATGCTGGATTTCCAGACTTTATTGCAGATCTTCTGGACCGGCCTGGCCAACTCGACCTATGCGGTGCTGCTGGCGGCGGCGTTCGCACTGGTGCTGAAAGTGGTGAAGGTATGGAACTTCGCCCAGGCCGGCCTGATGGGGATCGCGTACTACACGATGTACCTGGCCATCCAGAAGCTGGGGTGGCCGGGCTATGCCGCGCTGGTGCTGGGCGCGGCCGCGGCGATCGTCGCGGCGCTGGCCATGGAGGTGTTCGGGCTGCAGACGTTCCGCCGCCGCCATTCGCCGCCGCTGACTTTCTTCATTTTCACGCTGGTCCTGTCCGAGCTGGTGCAGTACGTGCTGGCGATGGTGGCCGGCACCGAGCCGGTGTCGCTGGCCGCCACGATCATGTCGGCCTCGTACATCGTCGGCGGGGTGGTCGTCAGCGAATGGGACCTGAAGGCCATCGCCGTCACGGTGGTGCTGATGGCGCTGCTGTTCGTCGTCATGAAGCGCACGCGCCACGGCCAGTACATGATCGCCGCGGCCGACAACCCGCACCTTAGCCGGTTGTACGGCGTCAATGTGCGGCGGGTGTACGCGCTGACGTTCGTGCTGGCGGCGGTGCTGATCGCGGTGGCCATGTACCTGTTCGGCACGCGGGCCTCAATGGTGCCCAACACGCCGCTGGAAATGATGCTGTTCGCGGTGATCGCGGCCCTGCTGGGCGGCATGGGCAATGTGTTCGGGGCGGCCGTCGCCGCCGTGTTCCTGGGCCTGCTGCGCGCTTTCAGCATCCTGGTCATTCCCTCGGCGTGGCAAAGCCTGATCCTGTACGCGCTGCTGTTCATCACGATCCTGTTCTTCCCCCAGGGGGTGCGGGTAGCGCGGCGGGCGCGCAAGAAGCCGGCGGCCAATTCGGCCGCGGCGGGCGCCTGATACGCGGACCGGAGTCATTATGGAATATGTCGCTTCTTTGCTGGTGCTGATCGGGCTGTACGTGATCCTGGCGTCCAGCTTCAACCTGATCATCGGCTTCGGCGGGCTGATCAGCATCGCGCATCCGATCTTCTTCGCGCTGGGCGCCTACACCGTCGGGGTGCTGAGCACGCAGTTCGGCCTGCACCCGGTGCTGAGCATCGTCGCGGGCTTCGTCGTGGCCATGCTGGCCTCGTTCATGCTGTCGCTGCCGTCGTTGCGGATTTCCGGCGACTACCTGTTGATCACCAGTATCGGGTTCCAGTTGGGCCTGCTGGAGATCATCAAGAACCTGGACTTCGTGGGCGGCGCCAGCGGGCTGGGCGGCATCCCGAACGTGGTGCAACAGCATCGCAGCCTGGTGTTCGCCGCGGTGGCGCTGGGGCTGGCCGTGGCGGTGGTGCTGGGGCTGCGCGCCCTGGTGCGCGGGCCCTACGGCCGTGCCATCCAGGCGATGCGCGACGACGAGCTGGCCTTTGTGGCGCTGGGCCGCAACGCCATGAACATCAAGATCACCATCTTCGCCGTCGGCTCGGGCCTGGCGGGCGTGGCGGGCGGGCTGTACGCCTATTACTACCAGTACCTGACCCCGGACCAGTTCCAGATCCTGCAGTCGGCCATGATCCTGACCATGGTGGTGGTGGGCGGCATGGGTTCGGTCTACGGCCCGGTGGTGGGCGCCGTGCTGCTGCTGTTGCTGCCCGAGGCCATCACCTTCCTGAACCTGCCCTCGTCGGTCATGGGGCCGCTGCAGGGCTTGATCTTCACCTCGCTGGTGATCCTGTTCCTGTTCCTGCGTCCGCAGGGGCTGGTGCCGTCCAGCAAGCGTCTTTCCGCCGGAGGCGGCCATGAGTAACGTGCTCAGCCTGAATGGCGTGTGCAAGCGTTTCGGCGGCGTGGTGGTGGCCGACCAGATCACGCTGGACCTGAAGGCCGGCGAGATCCTGGGCCTGATCGGCCCGAACGGCGCCGGCAAGACCTCGCTGTTCAACCTGATATCGGGCGTCTTCCCGGCCGACAGCGGGTCCATCGCGCTACAGGGGCGGCCGTTGTCGCGCCTGCCCCTGTATGCGCGGGCGCGCGCCGGGGTGGCGCGCACCTGGCAGCACATGCGCCTGTTCGGCTCGATGAGCGTGCTGGAGAACCTGCTGGTGGCGCCCACCGACTACCCGGGCGAGTCGCTGTGGCGGCTGGTGACGGCGGGGGTCTCGGTACGGCGCGCCGAGCAGCAGGCGCGCGAGCGCGCCATGCACATCCTGGAACGCATGAAGCTGTCGGCCATTGCCGGTGCCAATGTGAACGACATCACGTTCGGCCAGCAGAAGCTGGTGGGCCTGGCGCGCGCGCTGATGAGCCAGGGGCCGCTGCTGCTGCTGGACGAGCCCATGGCGGGCGTGGAAGGCGCGGCCTACGAGACCATGCGCCAGATCGTGCGCGAAGAGGCCGCGGCCGGGCGCGCCGTCTGCGTGGTGGAGCACAACGTGTCGTTCATCCGCGACCTGTGCAACAGCGCGGTGTTCATGGCGCAAGGCCGGATCCTGGAGCGCGGCGACGTCGCGACCCTGCTGGAAAGCAAGACCCTGGCCGAACTGTACTTCGGCCAATGACCGCGGCGCATGGGGATATCGAATGCTGGAACTGAAAGACCTGAATGTCCATTACGGCAAGCTGCACGTGCTGCACGACCTGTCGATCCAGGTGCCCGACGGGCAGCGCGTCGGCATCTTCGGCCACAACGGCGCGGGCAAGACCACGCTGCTGCGGGCCTGCATGGGCGACCTGGAACGGGTGCAGGGCAGCGTGCACTACCGCGGCAACCCGGTGCGCGCCAATGAAGTGCACGCCAACGTGGCCTACGGCATGGCGTTCGTGCCGCAGGGCCACAACGTGTTCCGCGACCTGCAGGTGCAGCAGAACCTGAAGATCGCCGGCATGCGGCACACGCCCGCCACGCGCAAGCAAGCCTTCGACGAGGTGTATGCGCTGTTCCCGCTGCTGGCCGAGCGCAGCGAGCAAGTCGCCGGGTCGCTCAGCGGCGGGCAGCAGCAGATGCTGGCGCTGGGCATGGCCCTGATGACGCAGCCGTCGATCCTGCTGCTGGACGAGCCGACCATCGGCCTGGCGCCGGTGATCGTGCGCGACGTGCTGACCAGCATCAGCGAGATCAACCGCAGCCGCAAGACCACCATCGTGATCGTCGAGCAGAATGTGCAGGCCACGCTGCAGAACGTGGACCGGGCCATCGTCATCAAGTCGGGACGCGTCATCTATGACGGCGCCAGCGCCGACCTGCTCAGCCAGGAGAACCTGTGGGACCTGTTCTGAACCACGGCGCCGCCCCGGACGCGGCGCGCCGGCACGCCGCCGAGGCGTTCGAGGCCTGCCTGCGGCGGGTGGTGGCGGCCGAGTGGGACGACCTGCCCGCCGTGGCGCGCCGCCGCGCCGCCATGATCGTGGCCGACGATGTATCGGCGGCCTTCAGCGCGCTGGATGAGCCGCAGGTGGCCCAATCCAGGCTGGCCGCCCTGGCGCGCGAATCGGGCGGGCCGGCGACCTTGCTGGCGCCGGGCGGGCCGCGCGCCGGTGTGCACGCCGCGGCCACGCAGAATGCCCTGGCCATGGGCTGGAACGAGTTGGACGAAGGCTATCGCAAGGCCGTCTGCCACGGCGGTCTGTATGTATTGCCCGCCCTGATGGCGGTGGCCGAGCAAGAGCGCGCCAGCGCGCAGGACCTGCTGCGCGCGCTGGCGCTGGGATACGAGCTGGTGACGCGGGTGGCGCGCGCATGGCGTTTCGTGCCCATGCGCATCCACCCGCATGCGCTGCTGGCGCCGGTGGGCGCCGCGGCCGGCGTGGCGGTGCTGCGGCGCCTGCCCGCCGACGAGATCCTGAGCGCGGTGGCCGGTGCCTGCGCCATGGGCATGGCCGGGCCGTTCAACCAGGCGCTGCAGGGCGTGCTGGTACGCAATGCCTGGGCGGCCCAGGGCGCGGCGATGGGCATGCTGGCGGTCGAGCAGGCGCAGGCCGGCATCGGCGGCTGGGCGGGCACGCCGCACGACGTCTACGTGGAAGCGCTGGGCACCACCACCGACCTGGACGCCTTCGCCGACGACGGCGACTGGGCAGTGGCCTACGGTTACCAGAAGCTCAATGCCTGCTGCCAGTACGCCCATTCCGCCATCGAGGCGGTGCAGGCGCTGATCGCGCGCGATGCATCGCTGCTGGGCGGCGAGCAGGTCACCGCGATACGGGTGCACGCGCATCCGCTGGCCTACGCGCTGGACAACCGCGCGCCGCCCACCACCCTGGGCGCCAAGTTCTCGTTGCCGCACGCGGTGGCGGCCGCCATCGTGCACGGCCATGGCGGCGCGCAGGCGTTCGACAACGCGTCGCTGGCCGACCCCCGCATCGCGCGCCTGCGCGACATGGTGGAACTGGAGCCCTTCGACGGCCTCAAGCCGTGGCCGCACGACCGGCCCGCCACCGTCACCGTGACGACGCCGCAAGGGCAGGCCGGCGAAACCTGCTGGAGCGCCCGCGGCGGGCCGGACCGGCCGTTCGACGATGGCGACGTGTGGAACAAGATCGCTGCGTTGTGCGGCGCGCGGGCCCCGCAGGCGGCGCAGGCATTGCGCGCGCTGGTGGCGTTGGCCGGCGGCGAGGCGGCGCGGCCTGACGCGCCGGGCCTGCACAGCGGCTGGAGCGAATGGATGCGCGCCCTGACCGCGGCCTGATGGCCGCCCGGCCAGTGCGTGGCGCGTTTGAGTGTGAACAGACCCTAGAGGAACTGGACAAGTGATTCAAGCAGTAATCGAACGACGCGATCCCGGCATGCAATGGGATATGGAAGTGGACGTGCTGGTCGTGGGGGCGGGCGCGTGCGGCCTGGCCGCGGCCATCGCCGCGCACGATGCCGGCGCCAGCGTGGCCATCCTGGAAAAGCGCGAGCGGCCGGGCGGCAATTCGTCGCTGAGCACCGGCTCGGTGCCCGGCGCGGGCAGCCGGTTCCAGCGCGAGGCCGGCATCGAGGATTCGGCCGAGCGCATGGTGGCCGACCTGGAACGCACCGCCGGCCACAGCGAACTGCCGGCGCTGACGCGGCGCATGGCCGGGATCTCGGCAAGCCTGTGCGAATGGCTGGTGGACTCGGTGGGCGCGCGCATGGCGCTGATCACGGATTACTGCCACGTGGGCCATACCGTGCCGCGCCTGCACGCGCCGGTATCGCGCCGCGGCCAGGACCTGGTCGACGACCTGCTGGCCGCCGCGGCCCGCCGCGATATTCCCCTGGCGGTGAACAACGCCGTGTCCACCCTGTACGTGGACGAGGCCGGCGCCGTGGTCGGCGCCGCCGTCACCGGGCCGGGCGTGGAGTCGTCGCGCATCGGCGCGGGCAGCGTGATCCTGGCCACCAACGGTTTCGCGGCCAACCGCGAGCTGGTGCAGAAGTATTGCGCCGAGATCGCCGGCGCCGAGTATTTCGGCGCGCTGGGCAGCGAAGGCGAGGCCGTGGTGTGGGGCGAACAGCTGGGCGCGCGCCTGGCCAACATGAAGGCTTACCAGGGCTATGCGGCGGTGGCGTACCCGCACGGTTCGCTGCTGTCGTGGACCACCATCGAGAAAGGCGGAGTCCTGGTGAACGCGGCCGGCGAGCGTTTCGGCAACGAAGACCTGGGCTATTCCGGGTACGCCCGGCGCGTGCTGGCCCAGGCCGGCCCCGTGTATGCGATTTTCGACGACCGGATCAAGGCGCTGGCCAGCAAGGAAGAAGAATTCCAGGAACTGGTCGACCACAACGGCATCAAGGGCAGCGACAGCGTCGCGGGGCTGGCAACAGTGTTCAACCTGCCCGAAGACGCGCTGGCCCGCACGCTTGCCGACTACAATCGCGCGGCCCAGGACCAGGCTCCGGACGCGCAGGGGCGCAGGCATTTCGGCATGGCGCCGCTGACCGGCAAGCTGTGGATCTGCCGCGTCACGCCGGGCCTGTTCCATACCCAGGGCGGGCTGGCCGTCGACGACGTGGGCCGCGTGCTGCGCGCCGACGGCTCGGCCGTCCCCGGCCTGTATGCGGGCGGTGGCGCGGCCGCCGGCATCAGTGGCAGCGCCGGTGCCGAAGGCTATTGCTCGGGCAACGGCCTGCTGACCGCCATCGGGCTGGGCTACCTGGCCGGGCGCACCGCCGCGGGGCAGGCGGCATGAGCGCGCCCCGGGGTGCCGCCGCCGAGCGCATGGCGGCCTTCGCACAGGCGCTGGCGTGGCGCGACATCCCGTCCGACGTGCAGCAGTTGGCGCGATTGCACCTGGCCGACGCCATCGGCGTGGGGCTGGCGGCCTCGCGCGTGCCGGCGCACCGCGAATTCCTGGCCAGGCTGCTGGCCCAGGCGCCGTCGGGCCGCGCGGCCGTGCTGGGCATGGACGCGCCGGTGCCGGCCGACACGGCGGCCCTGGCCAACGGCACGTCGATGCATTCGCTGGAATACGACGACACCCACATGCGGTCCATCGTGCACGGCAGCGCCGTCATCGTGCCGCCGCTGCTGGCGGTGGCGCAGGAACAGGGCCTGCCGCTGACGGACGTATTGCGCCTGACGGTGGCCGGCTGGGAACTGCTGGTGCGCCTGGGCCAGGCGGCCGCGGGGGCCTTCCAGCGGCGCGGTTTCCAGGTGACGTCGGTGGGCGGCGCGGTGGTGGCGGCCATGCTGGCGTGCGCCGCGCGCGGCGCGCCGGCGACGACGATCGCGCGCGCCGGCGGCATCGCCGGCAGCCAGGCCAGCGGTATTTTCGAATTCCTGAGCGACGGTTCCAACGTCAAGGCCCTGCATCCCGGCTGGGCCGCGCATGCCGGCGTCTGGGCGGCCAGCCTGGCGATGGCCGGCATGACGGGGCCGTTGTCTGTGCTGGAAGGCAAGCACGGCGTCTATGCGGCGTATGCAGACGACCGCGAGGCCGGGCAGCGGCTGCTGGCCGAGCTGGACAGCCTGGGCTCGGCCTGGGTGCTGCGCGAAGCGGCCTTCAAGTTCTATCCGTGCTGCCACTACATCCATCCCTACCTGGAAGCCGCCCGGCAACTGCGCGAACAGGCCGCCGCGGCCGGGCAGCGCATCGTGTCGGCGCACTGCCGCGTGGCGCCCGGCGCGGGCCTGGTGGTGGCCGAACCTTGGGAACGCAAGCAGGCGCCGCGCGACACCAACGACGCCAAGTACAGCCTGCCTTACTGCGTGGCGCTGGGCCTACTGGACCGGCCTATCGACGTCGCGGCGATGACCGTCGGGCCGCTGGATCCGCAAGCGCTGCAACTGGCCGCGCGCATCGGTGCCTCGGCCTGGGAAGACAGCGGCTTTCCGGCGCGCTTCGGCGCCGACCTGTCGGTGACGCTGGCCGACGGCCGCGTCCTGGATGCGCGCATCGACCAGGTCATGGGCAGCGCCGAGCGGCCGGCCACGCCGGCCCAGGTGCAAGAGAAGTTCCTGCGCAATGCCTCGCTGGCGATGCCCGAGCCGGCTGCGCAGGCGCTGTGGCGCGCTCTGCAGGATGGCGATGCGATGCCGTCGCTGGCCAGCGCTTCGCATTCCTGAAAGGAATGAACTGCGGTCTTTATTTGATTTGACCGCCTTTTCCCGCCGCTGCTCAAATCACTACCACTTTGGCGCCTGCCAAAAGACAAGCCCGACGCCGCCTTTCCTGGCGGCCGGGCTGATGTCCGGGGCACAAAATGGGAGAAGATCATGGTCGGGATACGCAGGCTGGGTTCGACGGGCAATCATTCGGCGCGTCGCGGTAGCGGCGCGGCGCCACGCCGCCGGGGGACGTGGTGGCGCGCGGCGCTGTTGGCCTGCGCCGTGGCCGGGGCGGGCGCCGGCCTGGACGCGCGGGCCGGAACGTTTCCCGATCGCCAGATCGAACTGATCGTGCCCTTCTCGCCGGGCGGGTCCACCGATGCCATGGCGCGGCTGGCGGCGCCTCGCTTGAGCGAAATACTGGGCGTGTCGGTGGTGGTGGCCAACAAGCCCGGCGCGGGCGGCGCCATCGGTACCAGCTACATGCTGGCGCAGCCCGACGGCTACCGCATCGTGACGGCCGGGAACTCGAACCTGGGTCCGTTGCTGGTGCCGGGCAGCAACCAGGCCCGGTACACGCTGGACGACATCGCCACGCTGGGCATGAGCACCACCAACACGCTGGCGATCGTGTCCAGCCCGGACCGGTTCAAGGATTTCGCCGCGTTCGAGCACGAGATGAAAGCCAAGCCCGCCGGCTCGATGCGGCTGGCGTCGTGGGGGCCCAGAAGCCCGTCGCACTTCTACATCGAATTGCTGGCCCAGCAGATCGGCCAGAAGGTGCTGCACGTGCCGTTCGAGGGCGGCAGCAACGCCATGCTGGCGGCCATGGGCGGGCACGTGGACGCGGCCGTGGTCACCGTGGCGACCGCCTTGCCCAATGTGCGCGGCGGGAAGCTGAAGATCCTGGCCGTCACCTCGGGCGAGCGCGCGGCCGACGTGCCGGATGTGCCGTCCATCAAGGAACTGGGCTATCCGAAGGCCGTGTATGTGTCGTTCGACGGGTTCGCCACCGCGTCCAAGGTGCCCGCGGACCGGCTCGAACGGTTGCGCTCGGCCATGCAGAAAGTGCTGACCGACCCGGCGTACCAGGCGGACATCCGCAAGCTGGGCGCGGAACCCAAGTTCGTGGACGGCAAGGACTACGACGCCTTCGTGCGCCAGAACCTCGAGACGCTCAGCGCCATCGCGGCATCGGCCGGCATCGCGCAGTAACGCCATCCCCATATCGATCAATTCAGGCAGACAGGAGCAACTGTGGGACGACTCAAATCCGAAGCCAAGGCGCCCGAACTGGTAGAACATGTCATGGCGCCGTTCCTGGCGGACATGGGCCAGTATTTCGACGCGCACCTGCGCATCCACAAGGCCCATGTGGTCATGCTGTGCGAGCAGGGGCTGATCGGCGCGGACGAAGGCAAGGGCATCCTGGCGGCCCTGCGGGACATGCAGCGGCTGGGCAAGGAAGGCATGCAGCTGCATCACGACACCGACCTGTACATGCAGATGGAGGCCTACGTCACCCGCCAGGCGCCCGCCGCCGGCGGCAAGATGCACATGGGCCGTAGCCGCAACGACTTGTACGCCTGCGGCGCCCGACTATTGACGCGCGACCGGCTGGCCGAGACGATGTCGGACCTGCTGGCGCTGCAGCAGGACGTGCTGGACCGCGCCGGCCGGCACGTGGATACGGTGATGCCCGGCTATACCCACCTGCAGCATGCCGAGCCCATCACCCTGGGGCATTTCCTGCTGGCGTTCCACGATGCCCTGGCGCGCGACCTGAAGCGCCTGGCGGCGGCCTACGACAGCGCCAACCAGAATGCGCTGGGCAGCAGCGCCCTGGCCGGTTCCAGCTTCGCGCTCGACCGCGACCGCACGGCCACGCTGCTGGGTTGCGACGGGGTGGTCGAGAACTCTTACGACGCGGTCGCGTCGCGCGACTATGTCGTCGAGTCGCTGGGCGCGCTGGCGGTGATGGGGTCCAGCATCGCCCGGGTGGTCGATGCGCTGATCGTCTGGTGCACCTCCGAATTCGGCATGATCGACATGCCCGACAGCTACGGCTACACCAGCAGCATCATGCCGCAGAAGCGCAACCCGGGGTACTTCCTGGAAAGCGTGCGCAGCAAGTCGGCGCGCATCACCGGCGACATGTCGAGCGCCCTGTGCACCCTGAAGGGCACGACGTTCGCGCAGTCGCGCGATACCAGCTTCGAGATCACGATCGCGCTGTTCCGCGCGTTCGTGGAGGCGCGGGGCATGGTGAACGTGATGCGCGGCGTGGTGTCGGCCATGATCGTCAATGCCGAGACCATGCAGCAGCATTGCGCCGACGAGTTTTCCGGCGCGACCGAGATCGCCAATTTCCTGGTCAAGGACAAGGCGCTGGATTTCCGCAGCGCCTACATGATCGTCGCCAACACGGTGCGGCTGGCCTGCGAGCGCGGGCTGCGTCCCGCGGCGGTGACGTCGGCGTTGATCGACGAGGCCGCGCAGGACGTGCTGGGGCGCCCCGTGGGGTTGACCGAGTCGCAGGTGCGGCTGGCGCTATCGCCGGCCGGCAACGTCGGGCTCAAGCGTACCGCGGGCAGCCCGGCCCGCGGCGAGGTCGAGCGGATGCTGGCGTTGCGGCAGGCCGGCCTGCGGGATGCCCAGCGCGCGCACCAGGAACGGCTGGAACGGCTAGCCGGCGCCGACGCGCTGCTGGAACAGGCCATCGACGGCATCGTGCTGGGCTGATTGCGGGCCAGCCAGCCGCGACCGGCGCCGGCCGGTTGGCGGCTGCCGGGTTCCGCGATACATTGCTACCGTTTCCCGGGCGCCGTGCCACGCATGGCGCTTGCGGGCGCCAGCATGCGCCTTCCCTGTTCGATTCCCGGAGCACATCCCGACGATGGTTACGATGCGGCAACTGGAAGCGCTGTGCGCGGTCATCGAGTCGGGTTCCATCAGCGTGGCCGCCGAACGGCTGAACCTGTCGCAGCCGGCGGTCAGCAAGATCATCGCCACGCTCGAATACCGCACCAAGCTGAAGCTGTTCGAGCGCGAGTACCGGCGCATCGTGCCCACCGCCGAGGCGCTGTGCCTGTACGGCGAAGGCCGGCGCCTGCTGGCCGACCTGACCGACGTGACGCGGTTGGCCGAGGAACTGCGCACCCTGAATGCCGGCTCGGTCTCGGTGGGTTGCATGATGGCCCTGGGCTCGCACGTGGTGCCCGCCATTCTGACGCGCTTCGCCGAACAGCGGCCCAAGGTCGACCTGACGTTCCAGATCCGCAGCCCCAACAAGCTGATGCAATGGGCCATCGCGCAGCAGATCGATTTCGGTATCGGCATCACCACCATGGCCCACGAGGCGGTGCAGAAGGAAGAGCTGTGCGTCGTCAGCGGCGTTTGCGTGCTGCCGCCCGGGCACCGGTTCGCCAGCCGTCCGCATGTCCATGCCACCGACCTGCACGAGCAGCCGTTCATCACGTTCGTGAAAGAAGGCTACATGCGGCAGACGCTGGACCACCTGTTCGAGACGCTGGACGTGCGGCCTCGGCGCACGGCCGCGGTGTCCAACAGCTATGCCGCCTGCACCCTGGTGCTGCAGGCCGCCGGCATCGCCATCGTCGACCCCTACACCGCCATGTTCTTCGCGCCCCAGGGGCTGGTCGTCAAGCCGTTCCTGCCGTCGGTGCGCTATGAGTTCCAGCTGTTGTGGCCGCGCTTCAAGGCGCGCAGCAAGCTGGTGCAGATGCTGGTGTCGGATCTGAAGGAAGGCATCAACCAGTACAACGAGGCCTATGGCCTGCTGGACCTTCATGCCAGCGATGCTGCCGGGCCGCCGTCGCTGGCGCGGCCCTGAAGGGCGGCAACCGGCGGGCCGCCGCCATCCGGGCGGTTCAGGTGTCCAGCACCGCCACCGTCTGCCCTTCCTGGACGGCATCCCCCTCGCGCACCAGGATCTCGGCGATGCGCCCCGAGTCGGCGGCCAGCACGGGGATTTCCATTTTCATCGACTCGACCAGCATGACCACGTCGTCCGGCCCCACGGTCGCGCCGGGTTCGGTCTCGATTTTCCATACCGTGCCGGTGACTTCGGCCACCACGTTTGCACGTCCCATGTCGGATTCTCCTTGATGCGTCGATATCGATTGGCCGGGGCTCAGGGCTTGGCCAGTTTCAGGTCCAGCAGCAGGCTGCGGGTCGTGGCGTATTCGGCGTCCAGCACCTTCTGCATTTCTTCGTGCCCGGCATAGCGCGGCCGCCACAGCTGGGTTTGCAGGAAATCGTTCCATTGCTTGCTGGCGGTGACCTTGGCCAGCGCGTTTTCCCAGAACTGCAGTTGCTCGGGGCTCATGTTCTTGGGGCCCAGCACGCCTTGCACCGAGGTGGACACCGCGTCGATGCCCTGTTCTTTCCAGGTGGGCACGGCCGACAGCTGGCCGGGCAGTCGCTCGGCGGTGGTGACCGCCAGCAGCCGGATGGTGCCGGCCTTGTATTGCGACAGCACGTTGGGCGACGAGGCCGACACCACGTCGACGTGGCCGCCCAGCAGCGCCGTGATGGATTCGCCCGACGACTTGTAGGGCACGACCACCAGCTTGGTGATGTCGACCCCGGCCTGCTTCAGCGGCTTGGCGATGGCCAGGTGGATGTGGTTGCCGATCGAGGTGGCCACCGCGATCGACAGCGAGTCGGGCTTTTTCTTCAGCTGCGCGACCAGGTCGTGCACGTTCTTCAGCGGCGAGTCGGCGCGCACCGCCACCAGCATCGATTCTTCGAGCAGCAGGGCGATGGGCGTCATCTCGGCGTACGACAGGGAGTCGGGGTGCAGCACCCGCGCGCTTATCATGCCGGTGCTGAAGGTGCCCACCCAATGCGGATCGCCCTCGTGCCCGCGCAGGGTCTGCAGGCTGACCGCGCCGCTGCCGCCCGGCTTGTTGGTGACGACCAGCGTCTGGTCCAGCAGCTTCTGCTGTTCCAGCAGGCGCTGCAGTTCGCGCGCGGCCGTATCCAGCGCCGCGCCGGGGCCGGCCGGCACCACGAATTCCACACTGTGCTGGGGTTTCCATGTCTGCGCGTGCGCGGGCCACCCGAAGGTTGCCGCTACGAATGCCACCCAGACCATCAAGCTGCGAAGTGAAGCGTTCATCGTCGTGTCTCCTTGCGGATCGTCTCGGGCAGGCGGGGGGCCTGGGTACCGGCGCATCCGTCGTTCTAGAAAACGGGAATCTGCTGCGTGAAATCGTGGCCATGTACCGGGGCTAGCGGGCCTTCAGGACCTCCCAGGCGTCTTCGACCCAGTCGCACAGGGTGTCGCGCGTCTCGCGCGGGTCGATCACGTCCAGCATGCCGAACTTCTCGGCGGTGCGGAAAGGCGAAGCGATGCGGTGGTAATAGGCTTCCAGCCGGGCCTGTTCGGCGGCCGGGTCGCAGGCGGCGGCAATGTCGTTGCGGTGCGCCGCCGCCACGCCGCCCTCGATGGGAATCGAGCCCCAGCGCGCCGACGGCCAGGCGAAGCGGTGGTTCAGCCGCGGGAAGTGCTTGGGCGCATGCAGGCCGCCCGCCATGCCGAAGGCGCGCCGCATGATGATGGACACCCACGGCACGGTGGATTTCTCGATGGTGGTCAGCACCCGCACCGCGCCCAGCAGCGTGCCGCCGAGTTCGGCCTCGGGGCCGGTGGCGTTGCCGGGCTGGTCCACCAGGTGCACCACGGGCAGGTTGAAGGTCTGGCACAGCTTGACGTGCCGCTCGATCTTCCAGGCCGAAGTAGTGGTCATGGCGCCGCCCGAGACGCGCGGGTCGCTGCACAGCACGCCCACCGGGTAGCCGTTCAGCCGGGCCAGCGCGGTGATGGTCGACCCCCCCTGGTAGCGGCCGATCTCGAACAGGCTGTCGCGGTCGAACACGGACGCCAGGATCTTGCGCGGGTCGTACACCTTGCGGCGGTCTTTGGGGATGGCGTCTTTCAGCCAGTCGTCGGCGCGGCCGGGCGGGTCGTCGCACGCCACGCGCTCGGCCATCAGGCCGGCATGGCGCGGCAGGTACGACAGGAAGCGCCGCACTTGCGCGAAGGCGTCTGCTTCGCTGGCGGCCTCGTTGTGCACCAGGGCGCTGCGGCGATGTACCTGATAGCCGCCGAGCTCGTTCTTGTCGATGTCGATGCCGTAGGCCTGCTTCACGACCGGCGGGCCGGCGGCGAAGACCTGGGCCTGGTCGCGCACCATGACCGAGAAGTGCGACATCAGCACCTTGATGGCGCCCAGCCCGGCGCAGGCGCCCAGCGCCACGCCCACCACCGGCACCTCGTCGAGCAGCGGCACCACGGGCCAGTTGGGGTAGCCGGGGATCTTGCTGCTGCCTTGCTGTTCCAGCAGCTTGACGCTGCCGCCGGCCGTATCCACCAGCCGCACCAGCGGCATTTTCAGGTCGAGCGCCATGCGCTCGGCGTAGATCCACTTGTCGGAGATGGTGGCCTCGGACGAGCCGGCCCGCAGCGTGTAGTCGTCGGCCGAGATCATGGTCTTGCGGCCTTCGATGCGGCCCGAGCCGATGATGGCGTTGACCGGCGATAGCGACTGGAAGAAACCGTCGGCGTCGTAGCGGCCTTTGCCGGCGATGCGCCCCAGTTCGCGGAACGAGTCCTCGTCGCACAGCTGCGCGATGCGCTCGCGCACGTTCAGGCGCCCGCGCGCCTTGTGCTTGGCCAGCGCTTCCGGGCCGCCCATGGCGGCCGCCTGTTCGCGCCGCGCGGCCAGTTCCTGGCGTTCGGCTTCCCAATCCTGGGCGGCGGTGGCGCCGCGCGTCTGTTCCATTGCCTGCTCTCCGACGGTGTCCGTTCGCACGGGGTTGCGCTACGGACGGGTCTTGACGATGTGCTGCGCCTGCAGCGCCTGGATGGCTTCGGGGGTCATGCCCAGTTCCTGCAGCACGGCCTGCGTGTCCGCGCCCAGGTCCGGCCCGCCATGGCGGATGTGGCCCGGGGTGCGCGACAGCTTGGGAACCACGCCCGCCTGGGTGGTATGGCCCAGCGTGGCATGCGGCACCCGCACCAGCATCTCGCGTTCGGCGTAGTGGGGGTCGCGGTAGATGTCTTCGATGGTGTAGATGCGCGAGGCGGGGATCGATTCGCCGATCAGCAGCCGTTCCAGCGATTCGGCGTCGTGCTGGCGCGTCCAGTCGGCGATGATGGCGTCCAGCGCCGCCATGTTGGGGCGTTCGCCGCGCGCGCGGATGGTGGCGAAGCGCGGGTCGGCCAATAGTTCGGGCTGCCCCATCACCTGCGCCAGGCGGCTGAAGATGATGTTGCTGTTGGCGGCGATCAGCACCCAGGCGCCGTCGGCGCTGGGATACAAGCTGTTGGGCGCCATCGTGGGCAGGTTGGGGCCGACGCGCTTGGGCACGAAGCCCAGTTTCTCGAAGGCCGGCACGTAGGGTTCCATCTGGCTGAACGAGGTCTCGTACAGCGCGGTATCCACCACCTGGCCCAGGCCGGTACGGCCGCGTTCGTGGATGGCCATCATGGCGCCGAAGGCGGCGTACACCGCCGTCAGGTAGTCGGTGGTGGCCAGCGCCACGCGGGCGGGGGGCCGGTCGGGGTCGCCCGTCATGTGGCGCACGCCGCCGAAGGCCTCGCAGATGGCGCCATAGCCGGGCCGGGTGGCATACGGGCCGTCCTGGCCATAGCCGCTGATGCGCACCATGACCAGCCCCGGGTTGCTGGCCGACAGGGTGTCGTAGCCCAGGCCCAGGCGTTCCATCACGCCGGGGCGGTTGTTTTCCACCAGGATGTCGGCCCGGTCGATCAGGGCGCGGGTGATGGCGCGGCCCTGGTCGGATTTCAGGTCCAGCGACACCGAGCGCTTGCCGCGCAGGATGGTGGCCGCGTAGAGCGAGACGTCGTCGACGTGGCGGCCCATCTGGCGCACGCCGTCGCCTTCCAGCGGCTCGACCTTGGTGACGTCGGCGCCGAAGTCGGCCAGCAGCCGGGCGCACGCGGGGCCGGCGATGGTGGAGCAGATTTCTACGACTTTCAGGCCCGCCAGGGGCCCGGGCGAGGAGGGCGCGGTCATGCTTGTCTCCGCATGGGGGTCTGGATGTTTTCCGACAGCCGCCGTACCACGGCGTTGCCGGAATCTTCGACGCGTTGCCGCGAGATCGCGGCGTAGGTCTTGGCGTCGCCGCGTTCCAGCGCGTCCAGGCCCTTGCGCCACAGCAGCGCCGAGGCGCGGCGCCGTTCGACCGGCCCCAGGCTGATGTAGGAATAGCGCAGGGTCTGCAGCGACAGGGCGGTCAGCATCTGGGTCAGGCGCTGGTTGTCGCAGTTGCGCACCGACAGGATGGACAGGCGGTACGAGGTTTCCGCATAGCGGCCCTGGTCGTCTTCCAGGCGGGCCAGGGCTTCCAGCCGCTCGACGCCGGCGCGCAGGGTGGCCAGGTATTCCGCGCTGTGGTGGGCCGCGATCTTGCGGGCCACGATTTCCAGCAGGCCGACGCGGATCTCGAAGATCTCGCGCACTTCGTCCACCGTCAGGTCGGTGACCACGGCGCCGCGGCGCGGGTAGATGGTGGCCAGGCCCTCGCGTTCCAGGATGCGCAGGGCGTCGCGCACCGGCCCGCGGCTGACGCGGAAGGAATCGGCCAGGCGCTGTTCGTTCAGGGCCTCGCCGGGCAGCAGCTTGCCCTTGACGATGCTGTCGCCGACCTGCGCGGCGATCTGTTCCGGCACGGTCAGGGTGGGCGCCTGCTGGCGGCCTTCGAACAGGCGGAAGGCGACGGCGTTTTCCAGGTCGGTGAGCAGTTGGTTGGGCTTGGGCACGGCGGGGCGGGGAAAGAGGCTTGCGGTTATCTTAGATCACAATCAGATTGTTAACAATCATACGATCAAGGCGATCTGTAATTGCTATTGATACCGATTATCATTTGTGTCAGAATACATTCCGCTACAGGTCAGAGCGGCCTTGGCAGAGTCTTGAAGTTTGTTTCCCCGGCCCTGGCCGGGGTTTTTTTTGCCGCCGGGCCGCCCCAAGGCAAAAAGCCCCCCTGGGGGGCAACAAGCCGAAGGCGCAGCGTGGGGGCCTTTTTCGCCGCCGGGCCGCCCCAAGGCAAAAAGCCCCCTTGGGGGGCAGCAAGCCGAAGGCGCAGCATGGGGGCCTTTTTTGCCTTTGGGGCGGCCGCGGTACACTGCCCGGGCGGCCCAGCGCCGCACGATGGGAATGGAGCTTCCCGAAACCGCCCGCCAGGGCTGATGGCTCCTGCCATGGCCGGACATGTCCGGCTGCTGGCGGGGGCGCGTCCACACCTTCCCGCCGCAGCGGGGCCTGTCCTGATTTCCTTCACCTGGGACAGTCAAATGGGTATCTACGGTTTTCTTCTGGTTTTCATCGGCGGCGGGCTCGGCTCGGCCGGGCGGCACGGCGTGAACCTGCTGGCGGTACGGTATGCCGGCACCAGTTATCCGGTGGGCACTTTCGCCATCAATGTGGCGGGCGCCTTCGCGATGGGCGCGGTGTTCGAGCTGCTGGCCTTGCGCACGGCCCTGCCGCAATCGGCCCGCCTGTTCCTGACGACGGGCATCCTGGGCGGGTTCACGACTTTTTCCACCTATGCGCTGGAAACCGCGCTGCTGTACGAGCGCGGCGAGCTGGCCCAGGCCACGACGTATGCGGTGGGCTCGGTGGTGTGCGGGCTGGCGGCGCTGTTCGCGGGCGCCGGCCTGGTCCGGTGGCTGACGCCCTGAGGCGCGCCGCCGCCGGGCCGGGCGCGGCGGCTTATTGCGGCTGGATCTGCGCTGCCGTGACGATGTCGCGCCACTTTTTGCCTTCGGCCTCGGTGAAGCGGGCGAAGGCCTGCGGATCCGAGCCGACCGGCTTGGCCCCCAGACTGGCGTATTGGCGGACCAGGTCGGGCTGCTGCAGCGCGCGCGCCGCATGCTGCGACAGCTTGGCGACGATCTCGGGCGGGGTGCCGGCGGGCGCCCACAGGCCGTACCAGGTGCTGATGTCGAAGCCGGGATAGCCGGATTCGGCCATGGTGGGAATGTCGGCCAGCTCGTCCACGCGCTTGGGGGTGGTGACCGCCACGGCGCGCAGCTTGCCCGCCTTGATGAACGGCATGGCCGAGGGCATCGAGTCGAACATCAGCTGGATCTGGCCGCCCACCAGGTCGGTCAGCGCGGGCGCGCTGCCCTTGTACGGCACGTGCTGCATCGACAGGCCGCTGCGCACTTTGAACGATTCGCCCGCCAGTTGCTGCGCCGAGGCGGTGCCGGCCGAGCCGAAGTTCAGCGGACGCGTCTTGCCCAGTTTTTCCAGGTCCTGCACGGTATGGACGCTGGACGTCGCGGGCACCACCAGCACCAGCGGCACGTCGGCCATCTGGGTGATGGGCGCGAAGTCCCTGAACGCGTCGTAGCGCATCGACTTGTACAGGTAGGGGTTGATGACGTGCAGCGAGGCATTGGCCAGGAAGGTGTAGCCGTCCGGGGTGGCGCGCGCGACCAGGTCGGCGCCGATCATGCCGCTGGCGCCGGGCTTGTTCTCGACCACGACGCTTTGGCCGATGGTCTTGGACATTTCGGCGGCCACCAGGCGCGACACGGTATCGGTGGGGCCGCCAGGCGGGTAGGGCACCACCATGGTGATGGGGCGGGACGGGAAGTCGCCGGCGGCCGACGCGGCCAGCGGGATGGCCGCCAGGCAGGCCAGGGTGGCGATGGCGGCGGCGCGGCGCAGCAGGCCGTGGTCGTGCGGCGGGTGGTGCGGGGCAAGCATGGGGAAGTCTCCTATTTTATTTTGAGTGCCACTTTGCCGATGACGCGCCGGGTTTCCAGCGCGGCCAGGGCAGCGGCAAGTTCGGCGGCGGGATACACCGCCGTGACAGCAGGCCGGATCCGCCGGTCGCGGGCCCAGTCCAGCAAGGTGCGCATGGCGCGTTGCAGCGCCGGGGCGTGCGCGATGCGCTCGTCGGCCGGGGTCCAGCCCAGGTAGCGGCCGTAGAAAAACCCATGCAGGGTGATGTTCTTGACCAGCAGCAGGTTCAGCGGCACGGCCGGCACCTGCCCGCTGGCGAACCCGATGGAAAGCATGCGCGCGTTCGATGCCGCGGCGCGCACGCTGCGCTCGAACGCCGCGCCGCCCACCGCGTCGAACACGATGTCGGCGCCCTGGCCGCCGGTGGCCGCCTTGACCTGGGCGGCCAGTTGGTCGTCGGCCGCGAAGGCCTGGGCGGCGCCCGCGTCGCGGGCGGCCTGGCGCTTGGCGTCGGTGCTGGCGCAGGCGATCACCGTGGCGCCCGCCAGGGCGGCGATTTCGACCGCCGCCAGCCCCACGCCCGACCCCGCCCCCAGCACCAGCACGGTGTCGCCTGGCTGCAGCGCGGCGCGCCACAGCAGCGCCGTGTAGGCGGTGCCGTAGGAAAGCGGCACCGGCAGCGCCGCCAGCGGATCCAGGCCGTCGGGGATCGGGTAGACGGTGTATTCCGGCAGGGTCAGGCGCTGCGCATAACACCCCCAGCGCGCCACCGCCACGACGGCATCGCCCACCGCCAGCCGGGTGACCGCCGCGCCGCATGCCACCACGCGACCCACGGCCTCGGTGCCCGGCACGAAGGGCAGCGGCGGCCGGCTCTGGTAGCTGCCTTCGATCAGCAACCGGGTGGCGTGGCTGACGCTGGCATGCTCGATCTCGATGGTGACGTCGTGCGGGCCCGGCGGCGGCGCGTCGTCGACGTCGCGCAGCACGACGTCCTGGACCGGGCCGTGGCGTTCGCAGAGCAGGGCGCGCATCATGCCGGGGACTCCTCGGCCTGGCGCACGATGCCGGCTTGCAGCAGCGCGCGGACGTCGGCGGCGGGCACGCCCCAGTCGGCCAGCACCTGCGTGGAATGCTGGCCGATGGCGGGCGACTCGGCCAGGGGCCGGCCGGCGGGCAGGCCGGGCGCGCGGGCGTAGGGCAGTGGCGCGCCGCCGGGCTGGGGCAGGGGTTCCAGCAGGCCCAGGTGGCGCGTCTGCGGGTGGGCGGCCAGGTCGTCGTAGCCGCGCACGCGCGCGTGCAGCACGTCTTCGCGGGCCAGGCGCTCGATCCAGTGATCCGAGGGGTGCTGGCGCAGCTGGACGGCGAGGTCGCGATGCAGGGCCTCGCGCCGGGCCATGCGGCCGGCGTTGTCGGCATATGCGGGGTCGGCCAGCCATTGCGGGCGGTCCAGCGCGCGGCACAGCCGGGCGAACTGGTCGTTGTTCAGCGCCAGCACCGACAGGCGGCCGTCGGCCGTGTCGAACACGCCGTTGGGCGCGCTGACCGGCCCGGCGACCCGCGCGCCGGCGATGGCGTGGGCCATGATGTCCTGCACCTGCAAGGCCGCGCAGGCCTGGAACAGGCTCAGTTCCACATGCGCGCCGCCGCCGCCGCGCGCCTGGCGGTACAGCGCGGCGCTGGCGGCCTGCACGGCATACAGGGCGGTGGTGATGTCGGCCAGCAGCAGGCCGATGCGGCGCGGCTCGCCATCGGCCGCCTGGTTGGCGACCATCAGGCCGCTGTCGGCCTGCATGACCGAATCCGAGGCGGGCGCATCGGCGAACGGGCCGTCCTGGCCGTAGCCGCTGATCGACACGTAGACCAGTTGCGGGCAATCGGCCGCCAGTTCGGCATAGCCCACGCCCAGGCGGGCGGCCACGCCGGGGCGGAAGTTCTGCACCACCACGTCGGCCTGCCGCGCCAGCCGGCCCAGCAGCTGCTTGCCGCCGGGCGCGCGGGCATCCAGGCACAGCCCGCGCTTGCCCACGTTGTAGGCCAGGGACAGCGCGCTGTGGGCGCCGCGCGTCACGCCCACGTGCCGGCCCCAGTCGCCGTCGGGCGGTTCGACCTTGACCACGTCGGCGCCCTGCTGCCACAGAATCTGCGCGCAGTAGGGCCCGGCGATGCCCTGGCTGATGTCCAGGACGCGCAAGCCGTGGAAGGGCAGCGTCGGGGCGGTGGAAGGGGCAGCGGGCATGGCGGAACGGCAGGGAAGTGGGTGTATCCACCGATGGTAGGCAGCCCTGCCGTATTCGACAATCCACTAGTCTGTGCCTTGAATGGTGAACCATGTTTGACAATGCCCCCGACCTGAACCTGGTCCGGCTGTTCGTGGCCATGGTGGAATCGCGCAATCTCAGCGTGGCGGCCGAGCGCTGCGGCATGACGCGGTCGAACATGTCGCATCGCCTGAAGCGGCTGGAACTGGCGTTGGGGGCGCAGCTGCTGCGCCGCACCACCCGGCATGTGGAACTGACGCAGGCCGGCCGGCTGCTGTACCAGCATGGGGTGCGCGTGCTGGACGAGATACGCGCTGCGCAGTCGTCCATCGACAGCCTGGGCGGCACGGTGCGCGGCGACGTGCGCATCCGCCTGCCCACCGGGCTGGGGCATCTGTACCTGGCGCCGGCGCTGCTGGATTTCACGCGGCGTTATCCCGATATCTCGCTGCGCGTGCATATCAACGACAACATCGGCGACCTGGTGTCGGCCGAGGTCGACCTGGCCCTGAAGATCACGTCCGCGCCGCCGGAAGACCACGTGGCGCGCCTCGTGTGCGCCATCCAGTGGTGCCTGTGCGCGGCGCCCGCGTTCCTGCTGGACGGGCAGCCGGTGCAGACCCTGGACCAGCTGAGGCGGTGCTCGATGATCGCGCCGCAGTCGCTGGGCCGCCGCTTCGACCTGCGCCTGAACGCTGCGCATGGCGATCCGCTGGTCTTGCGGGTGGCGCCGCGCCTGCAATCGGGCGATTACCCGTTCCTGCGCGAAGCGGTGCTGGCCGGGCTGGGGGTGGCGCTGCTGCCGCGCTATGCCGTCTGGAACCAGCTGCGCGACGGGCAACTGCGCGAAGTGCTGCCGGAGTTCGAGCCCGAGGGGGTGGGCAACGCCATCTACCTGCTGACCGCGCCCAACCGGTTTCCGTCGGTGGCCACGCGCACGCTGGCCGGCTTCGTGCAAGAACACATCGAGCGCCATCGGCGCGACTGGCTGCGGCCGGCCACGCACTGAGCGCGGCGTTTCAGTGTTGCGGCGTGTAGCGCAGTTCGTCCAGCGGGTATCCCTGAGCGCGGGCCGCGCGCAGCGCCTGCTCGAGCTGCCCGGGTGGCAGCTGGGGCGTGCGCGCCAGGATCCACAGCGTCTTGCGTTCGGGGTCGCCGATCACGGCCCAGCGGTAGTCCGGGTCCAGGGCGATGATCCAGTACGGGGCGCCGGGTTGCAGGAAGTCGGCCTGGTACTGTGCGCCGCTGGCGCCTTCGATCGGGACGGCGCTGCCGGATACCGCCGCGATGCTGCCGTCTTTGGTGCGGCAGCGGTTGTTGATGTGCAAGCCGCCTTGGGGCATGGCGGTGTATTCGACGGTGGCGTCGGCCACGCAGCGCCGTTGCAGCGGCGTGGGCAGCCGCGCGATCTCGTACCACTTGCCGGCATAGCGGGCGGAATCGATGCGGTCGACCGGCTGCACCGGCGGCGCGGCATGCAATGAGCCGACCAGGCCCAGCGCGGCCAGCAGGAACAGGGCGGCATGGCGTGGCATGGCGGCCTCTCAGAGAGCAGCCCGCCGCGGCGGCACGGCGGGTGGAAATCCCAACGATACGCCTTTATGCCGCCCGGGTGTCAGACACCCATGGCACTACCTCAAGGCCTGCCTTGGCGTCGTTAGGTGTCAGACACCCTGCGGGGTGTCTGACACCTGGGCCATGCCGGGGGCAATCCCTGAGTCAGGTGTCTGAGACCTGGGCCATGCCGGGGTGCAATCCCCGAGTCAGGTGTCTGAGACCTGGGCCATGCCGGGGCGCAATCCCCGAGTCAGGTGTCTGACACCGTTCGGTTGGCGAGGCAGCCTGTGCGTCAGGCCTGTTGGGGCGCTTTCAGCGCGGCGTGGTAGCGCGCCACGTAGGTGTCGAAGTCGATGTCGTCGTCTTGTTCCAGGCGGGCCTGCTCGGCGTGCGACTGGCGCGCGGTTTCGGCGTAGGCGGCCGCCACGTCGGCGGGCAGCGGCTGCGCGCGCAGGGTGTCGGCGTGGCGGCGGCTGAGCTGCAGGGAATAGTCGTGGAACGAGACGCCGTTGTCGCGCAGGTCGGCCAGCAGGCGGGCCGACGGGGTATCGTCGGCATGGTCGAGCTTGGCGCGTTGCGCCTGTACGGCGCGCGCATAGGCGTCGCCGCCCAGCGCCTGGTCGTACAGCGCGGCGTAGGGCGCGACCTGGTCGAGCAGTTCGTGGCCCCAGGCCGGCACGCTGGCGGCGACGCCGTCGCGGTCGAGCTGCAGGCCGGGCTTGCGGCCTTCCTTGACCACCACCGAGAAGTTGTCGGCGCTGCGCTGGCAATAGCCGTTCTGCGGGAAATAGGGGCTGTCGGATGCCGCGCAGAACAGCAGGAAGGCGTCCATGAAGCGCGCGGTGTCGGCGGCGATGCCGGCGGGTTGCTGGGGGTCGATGTCCAGGCAGCGCACTTCCACGTACTGCACGCCGCGTTCGGCCAGCGCGGTGACCGGGCGTTCGCAGCGGCCGGTGGCGCGCTTGGGACGGATGCTGGAGTAGTACTCGTTTTCGATCTGCAGCACGTTGGTGTTGAGCTGGATCCATTCGCCGTCGCGGTGCGTGCCGATGGCCTGGTAGTCGGGCCAGGGCTGGGTGACGGCGCCATACAGGCGGCCGAGGAAGGTGTCCAGGTCGTTGTAGCAGAGCTTCAGCTGCGACTGCGCCTTGTTCTGGTAGCCCAGGTCGCTCATGCGCAGGCTGGTGGCGTGCGGCAGGTACAGGGTGTCGGGGTCGAGCGCCTGCAGGGGGTGCGGGCGGTCGCCCATGAAGCCGCGCGACAGCGCCGGCGCGGCGCCGAACAGGTACATCAGCAGCCACGAATAGCGCGTGAAATTGCGGATCAGGCCGATGTAGCCGCGCGAGCGGCGTTCCTGTGCGCTGGCCGCGGCCGGGTCCAGCACTTCCCATAGCGCGTCGGGCAGCGAGAAGTTGTAGTGCACGCCGGCGATGCATTGCATGGTCTTGCCGTAGCGTTCGGCCAGGCCGCGCCGGTACACGTGCTTGAGCATGCCGGTGTTGGACGTGCCGTACCAGGCGATGGGGATGTCGCGCTCGGCCGGCAGGGTGGCCGGCATGGACTGGTTCCAGATGTATTCGCCGTCGAGGACGCTGTAGACGAACCGGTGGGTGTTTTCCAGTTCGGCCAGCAGCGGCTCGACGCGCTGGTGCGTGCCGGTGATGAGTTCCAGCAGCGCTTCGGAATAATCGGTGGTGACGTGTTCGTTGGTCAGGGCGGCGCCCAAGCCGGCGGGATGGGGGGTGGCGGACAGGTTGCCGCGGGCATCGACCCGCAGGCCTTCTTTCTCGATGCCGCGCAGGGCTTCGGCGAGCAGGGCGGAATGGGCCTGTAGGCGGGCGAGGCGGCTGGCGGCGGTATCGGTCACGGTCATATGGATATTCTGGGATTGAGGGCGGATTTTACGGGCTGCGGGCGATTCATGCCGAGGGAACCTGCACTGCCGCCAGGGGCAAATTGACCAAACGCAGGATCGGCGACAATCATGCCGTACGGTTATGTCTATGGGAGTTCGCAACGTCATGATTTCCCGGTTGTTTTGTTTGCTGCGCGCGCGGCTGCCGCGCGTGGCGTGCGCCGCGCTGCTGCTGGTTGCCTGCACGCCGAGTTACAACTGGCGCGAAATCGAGGTGGCCGACGGCCATGCCCAGGC
>Ga0182736_1000079_pt1 | contig 195123 bp, 133 predicted proteins | sample eDN5th30CKraftBY_FD_128882 | JGI IMG/M metagenome (GOLD analysis project Ga0182736, IMG submission 128882) | Enriched backyard soil microbial communities from Emeryville, California, USA - eDNA 5th pass 30_C Kraft BY (version 2) (version 2) | ecosystem: Environmental > Terrestrial > Soil >... | reverse complement strand
TGCCGCCTGGGCCGCCAGAACCAACGCCAGGCAACGAGCCGTCGACTGGCAATTCACCATCGACAAGGCAAGGACCAAATTGAAACGCCTGTACCCGAAGATTTAGACTGGACAGGGCACTAGTCGGCGGAATGGGGTTTCGGTCTCCAGGTGAAAAGTTGTTCTCCGGTTTGTGCGTCCCAGATTCGAATCGCCCCGTCTTCTCCGCCGGCGATTACTCGATTTCCTTCGGAGTTCGGGACGCAGGCATAAACGTAATCCTCGGCACCGATTAGTGAACGAGTATTCTCTCCCGTGCTGACCTGATGGATTCGGAGATGGTGATCTCCGCTCGAAGAGAGAATCCGTTCACCGAGCCGGTCGAGAAATCGGACGGCAGTGATCTGGCGTGATGACTGGTCGATGGCTCGCTTCAGTTCACCGGTTTCCACTTCCCAGATTTTGATCATGCGGTCCGCTCCGACACTGACCAGAAGTTCTTCGTCAGGGCTGAGCGCCACTCCCAGTACGTGATCGGTGTGGCCTTCAAACGACGTGATCAATGTCCGATTGGGAACATCAAACAGCTTGCAGAACCGGTCTGCGGCGCAGGTGACGAGTTTGTTGCCGTTTCGTGAAAACTGGAGTCCTTGCACGGTATCACTGTGTGCATCGATCAGTTCGACGGGATTGTCGGCCGAATTCAGATTCCATAAGAGAACCTCACCGGAACGTGATGGATCCCCCCCACCCGTGGCGAGCGTCTCACCATTCGGGCTGAAAGCAATCGCATTGACTCGATGCTGGATTCGGGAACCCTCCAGATTTGAGAGATCCTGACTTTCCGGCCCGAGGATTCGTTCCAGTTCCCAGGTCGGAGTGAGATCCCAGACCACGGCGGTTCCCTGTGAGTCGATCGAAAGAAGCCGTCGGTCTGGCAATGCGGACAGATGCCGCGGAGGGCGTCCCGAGAACAGGGGAGGATCGACAGGTTGTCCGGTCTGGGAATTCCAGGACCGGATGGGTTCACCCGACGCTGCTGCGTAAACCCGTTCGTCCTGTTCACTGAAGGCAAGACCTTGAATTGGTCGACAGGAATGTTCAAGTTGCTGACGGGTCATGGCGGCTCTCTGGCGAGACTGTTCAGCTTCGAGTTCGGCCTCTTCCACCAGAGTCCGTCGTCGCCGGACCTGTTCACTTCCGAATTGAACAGCCTGCTGAGCATGCAGTTCTTTCCTGGTTGCCACTTGCGATTCAGCGATTGCCTGCTCAACCCGCTCAGCCTGCGTTTTGTGCTTTGCTTCCCAGTCGTTCAATGAATCACTTGCTTTGCCGGAATCTGTTAATGAACGTTCGAGTTCCTCCTTCTCGTCAAGCAGTCGCTGCAACATTTCATTCTGTGTTGCCAGACGTTCGTCTGCGGCCGCGCGCTCTTCACTTCTCAACGTGAGTTGTGACTTCCGGTTCTCGTATTCGGATTCTGACTGAACAAGTTTCTGAGAGGCTTGCCGCTTTCGAAGTTCCGCCAGTTCGAAACTGGTTGCGGCGGCTTTGTCTGCCCGGACAATCGCGGCGGCGAAGCCATCTCCCGCGAATTTCAGTCCCCCTTCTTCAGTCAACCAGTTCAAGATTTTCCCGTCCTGAGACACCAGCAGCGGTTCTCCCTGCAATGTGTTCAGCAGATGACCGGGAGTCACTTGAACCGGCCGCTCGCTGATCAGTTGCCCCGTCAGCATGTTCCAGCGCCGCAGCAACTGATCACTCCCCGCGGTCAGCAGTTCAGGCCCGACTCGCTGCCAGGTGGCCACTGTTCCTGTCTCCGCAGGGTGACGAAACTCGATCTGTGGTTGTGGTGCCTCCGCTTCCGGGGCAAGAATTTCTGACCATTTCCAAAGTCGGAATGTTCCGTCATCGTGGATGGAAGCCAGTCCGAATTGCTGGGGACCAGGTGCCAGTTGTTTTAATGCCAGTCCCGTTGAAATCGATGTGATCTGCTCTTCCCCATCGGTATCGACGCAGATGAGATCCCCTGGAGTCGTTCCGACGACGAGTTGCTTGCCATCGGGTGAGAATTGCAGATCGGCAATCGTTCTGTCAGGCAGAGAGACGGCTCGCGGGGCCATTGGAGAGATGAGATCCCAAAGAAACAGTTCCGAGTCTTCGAGCAGGACGGCGGCTCGCTGCCCGGAACGGTCCGTTCGAACGATTCGAACCGGGTGATCGAAAGTCTGTGAGAACAGAGCTCTGGCAGGTTGCTTCTTCCAGATTTTGACGTTGCGGTATCCTCCAGTGGCAAGATGGTGGCCATCGGGATGAAAAGTCATTGCCAGGATCAGATCCCGGTCGGCCGCGCCGTTCAATTCCGGTGTCGTCAGCCGCCCAACTTCCCGTCGAGAGAACAGGTCGTACAGCAGCACCCGATTCGCCTGTCCGACAGCCAGCAGGCTATCGTCCGGGGACAATGCGAGGCTGTAAATCTGCCTTCGACTTTCCGGGATGGATCGCCAGCGGACGTTCTCTGTCGTGACCGGCTTTCCGGCCGGGGCTCCCTCGTTGATCCAGCGACTCAGCAGTGTGCGTTCTGCATCTGTGAGGGGCGCGATCCCCAGATCATTCGGCTGAGGCGGCATCTCGGGACTTTCCCCGGAAACAGACTGGAACAAAAGACTGCCTGCCGCATCTCCGGCAACAATGACTTTTCCACTTACACTTCCTGCCTGAACGTGCTCGAGCCCGTCCAGCCGGAGTTTTCCTTCTGCGATTTTTCCGCCATGGCAGGCCAGGCATTTGGCTTTCAGGATGGGAGCCACATCGCGATGAAACTCGACCGGGCCCGGTTTCGTGAGAGTGGAATCCGCAGCGGGCAGTGAGGCGGTCCACACGAGGAGAACGGTGAGTACCGTGACTGGAAACCGGTTCATTTCCCCTCCGCGACGACATGCAGAATGACGGTCGGCGATGGGAATGTGCCCTTCACGGCAACTGGATTGGTTGCCCGATCGATCGCGAGCGGATTCTTCTGGTATTGCACTCGCGTTTCTCCGTCGATCCAGAAGGAATAGGTGCCAACGGGAACCTCTTTTCCAACCCGCAGCGTCACCTCATGTCGTGCCTGTCCGTCAGGAGCCGACTCCTGTTCCATCGTGACTCCGTTTGGGGCGTCCCGTAGATGAAACGTGATCGCTTCCGGCAGCGACTTGGGTCGGGGGATGGTCATCGCCAGGCGTGCCGAATCCCCTTGCGAGATCGTGAGGCTCTTCGACTCGACTTCCAAGCGACTCGGTGCCGGTTCATTCAAGATGGACAGAACATTCATTCCGGTGGTTCGGGCAACTGCCGGCGGGCCGCCTCGATTGTCGAACACCATCGCCATGAACTGCACCGGGTGTTCTCGGTTCGGAAGAGAGGATTGAGAGACTCCTTCCTCGACCGCTTCCGCAACGAGTTGAATCGGGTGCCAGCCGGTGTTCACCGTTTCACTGCTCATGATCATCAGAGTCGCCATGTTGACTCCTGCGCGAACGGTGAGTCCATCGCATTGAATGCCGGGAGGAAGATGTTCGGCACGCACCTGAATGGCGCCGGTGAAGCCATCGAGTCGATTGACGTAAATGGTCACTGGAACTCTGTCACCCGTTCTGATGCCGAACGGGATGGTTTTTCCTGTCGATGGCGCCCCGGGAACGGCGAACACCTGAAAATCCGGTTCCGCGTTTTTCAAGGTGACGTGATACTGGAGTTCGGTTCCTCCTCGATTTTCTGAAAAGCGATCATGGAGCGCGATCTGATAGACCCCGGTTTCGGGGGGGGCAAAGAGCAGAGACGGGTCAGCCGAACGGGTTTCAAAAAATCCCGGATGTAACGACGGAGCCGAGTCATCCGTGATGCTGATCTGCTGTAACGTCTCTCTTCCGGCAGCATCAGTCACGACGCGACTCAGAGTCATGACCGGATCCGTGAGACCGCGTAAACGGTTCGCAACGACTTGTATCGACACCGGTTGGCCCTGTTGTGCCAGAAAGCGAAAGCGATCTTCCTCTCTCCGTTCCGCAAACTCGCCGGAAATTGTGACCGGCAGTTCCAGCGGCTGAGACGTGGCCTCCGATTCCATCCGCAGCGGAAACGACGTCAGTCCCAGACGCAATGCGTTGGCCCCGTTCTGATCCACAGGCAGGCGATATTCAAACGTCGACAGGGGGGCATCGACTGTCGACACCGCAGTGGAATGCAGCGAAGTCCGCTCCGGAGCGTCGAGGTCGACCTCCAGTGCATCGAGTTCCAGTTGATTTAGAAGCAGACCACTCGGTCGTCCCCCGGGCAGGTGATACCCATACAGGGTCACTTTTGTCCGAGTTCCCGCTGAGACAACATTGGGGCGTGCGAACGCGAGATACGGGTCGGAATGGATCTGAACGGAGTAGGAATAGTCTTCACCGAACCGGTATGTGACGTCATGCAGTTTCAGCAGGTAATCCCCCGTGACCGGGGCGTCAAAGACGAGCACGGGATCCCGTCCGGCGGTCGATCGGGTCCGGACGATCTGGCGTCGACCGGTCTCGTCATAAACACTCATGACGGCTTCGAGAAGGGAATCCAGGCGAGCCCCCCAGCATTCCAGAATCTGACGTTCTCCCTGTTGAGCACGGAATCGAAACCAGTGGACGTCATGCCGGTTGGACAGTTGTGTTGAGACTCCTGTGCCGGGAGTCAACATGACGGCGTCTTTCGGCATCCGTCCGGGAGCTTCCAGCAGCTGTTGCGGACGAGTGAACACTGCAAACCGTCGCGGTTGACTGGTTCCCCATCCTCCTCCGGACAGAACTTCATACACTCCCGCCGGCACGTCGGCGGCGATCGTGACTTGAAACTGCGTCACATTCGAGGCTTCTCCTGCTGGCCCGTTTGGCGGAATGGGAACCGCAGTGATCCCGGGATGCTGAAAGATCAACCGGTCGACTTCATCCAGATGGTCACCGGCAATTGAGACCGTCACCGTGGTGCCGGATTCTCCAAGAGCCGGAGAAATCCGATTCAGACGCGGAAGTGGAAGCTGCGACCACGCAGGCCCGCACATCCAGCTGAAAAGGGCCAGGGAAATCCAGATGACTCGCACATGTAACGCGGTTTGCACGCCACCATCCTTGGTGAAAACTGTATCCTTGGTGAAAACTGCCCTCGAATGATCGAACGAAATTTCAATCAACCGGGATTTTGAAAATCATGCCGCCAGACACAGCGCCGGCTCCCCGGCCGACGGTTCCATCCGATCTCAATTTCTCAGCGTCAAGAGTTCAGTGATTGAACAGGAACTCCTTCGTGTTCACCAGCGCCCAGACAAGATCTTCATACGCTCCCTGCGGCTGATCACGATGCTTTTCCAGGTAGGCCAGCGCCATCTCGAGTTCCTGAGAATCCGGCTCCCGGGCGAACATCCAGAGATACAGTTCACGCATCCGGTCAGCGTGGGGACGTTCCGTCTGTTGTGACAACAGGTGAGCGCGGCCGTTTGTGTGACTGATCTTGCTGTGAACTTCCTGGCTGTTCAGCAGGTGCAGACTCTGAGCGAGATTGGCGGATTGGGATCGTTCGCACTCGCAGGCAGAATCTCCCTGCGGCTGTCCGAACACGCGCAGGAAGTACGGAGAGATCGACGCATCCGGAAGCTGCAACGCCCGGGTTCCCGAGGGGAGTCCGGGAAAGTCTTCATGAGAATTCGTCACCTGATGAAACGCGTCATACAACGACTCCGCCGTCATCCGCTTCGGGTAATACCTGGAGAAATTCTGCTTGTCTCGGGCGTTCTGACCATTCGGTTCCGAACTGAGCTGATAAGTCGATGACAGACAGATCAACCGGATCAGCGCCTTGAGATCATAGCCGGAGTCGATGAAAGACTGGGTCAGAAACTCGAGCAGTTCCGGATTGCTGGGAGGATTGGTCTCCCGAAGATCATCTTCCGGTTCCACAATCCCCCGGTTCAGGAAATGTTTCCAGTAGCGATTGACCAGGCAGCGGGCGAAGCCCCGGTTTTCGGTCGAGGTCATCCAGTCCGCCAGAATCTGTCGGGGATCCTGCTCTGCAGAAATCTCGATCGAATCCATTCCGAGACCGGCGGGACGAATCGCTTTTCTCGTTCGAGGATGTTCCAGCTGAGCGATCCCCGGCTGATGAAACAGCCGTCGGTCGCGCGTGCCGGACGGATGTTCGATTCCCATTTCCTTCTTCTCAATCCGGCTGAAGAATGCCGCGAAGCTGTAGTAATCTTCCTGCCCCCAATGATCGTAAGGATGGTGATGACAGCGGGCACATTGAATGCGGACTCCCAGGAACAGCTGGGCAGTATCTTCGGCCAGTGATTCCACCCCCACGACTTCCCGGTACCAGGTGACCGGCGGGTTCCATTGCGGGTCTCCCGTGGCGGTCAGCAGCTCCCGGACGAACTGGTCATAGGGCTTGTTGTCGTTCAGGCCAGACCAGATCCATTGGTAGAACTCGTAGGTGGTTTCCCGTTCCGATTCCTGTCGTCCTTTATTCCGCAGGATCATGTTCCATTTGTTCGCAAACAGGTCCGCATACTCGGGACTGGCGAGAAGCTGATCGACCAGTCGTTCACGTTTCTCTGGATGTGTCTCAGCAATGAACCTTTCCGCCTGTTCTGCAGTCGGGAGCTGTCCGGTCAGGTCGAGCGTCACCCGGCGGAGAAATGTCGCATCATCACACAGCGGGGAGGGGGGGATTCCCAGTGTGGTCAGCTTCTGGAAAACGGCCTGATCCACTCCGCTGCGAATGTCCGGGAGTTCGACCAGTTCGGCCGCCAGAGGAATGGTCGCCCGAAAGGTTGCCACCTGATCCTGATACCGCGCCATGACGGCAACTTCTCCCGACAGATCCTGCGCGGTCACGAGTCCTGTCACCGAGCTTTCCGCCAGTTCCAGCTCATTGGGTTCGAACAGTGTCATACGTGTGACATCTTCCTGGGAGCCGTCGCTGTATGTTGCAAGAATCGCGAGTTGCTGTGTTCCGCCCGGAGTGAGCGTGGCGGTTTCCGGAATCGCCTGAATCTGCATGACTCGTTTGGGGACTTCGATCTTCTGTGGACATCCCTGTTCAATCCAGCGGAGGAGAGTGCGATACTCCGGACTGTCCGGCGGCATCCGGACTCCGCCCCCATGCGGAACGTCACCGGTTCCCTTTGTCAGCAGCAGGCTTTTCTCCGGAGCGGCAGGAAAAATTCGACGTCCACGTCCTTCTTTGACGAGATACTCGAAGTCTTCTTCCGGATAAAATCCCAGCAGCGACAATTTGAATCCGTTCTGTCCGCTGGCTTTTCCATGGCAGCCGCCGCCGTTACATCCCAGTTTCGTGAAGATCGGAATCACCTGATTCTCGAAATCCACCGGACGCAGAGCGGCCAGATCGTCGACGACAACCTGAAACGTCGACGCCTGAGTCTGATAGCGGGCGGTGATGACTCCTGGGCCATCTTCCAGCGGGCGAACAAGTCCGGTCGGGTCCACTTCCAGCCGACCGGGCGGAGTGACAACGAACTCGCACTGTCGGGTCAGGTCATACCGACTGCCCGACTCATCCACTCCGGTGACAATCAGCTGCAGACACGCATCCGGACCAATGAGTTGAGCCGGTACATCACTTTGTGGACTGCACTCGAGGGAAACAATTGGACGCTGCGCCCAGACAGGATTCGTGGAGATCAGCCCGAAGATCATCAGGACGGCACAAGCCAGAATGGCTGGTCGCGAAGGTGACGCTCCACGCAAACCGGATCGATTGGATCGTCGCGGCAAAGTGCCAGGCTTGCTCCGGCCAAATGGGGAGCCGTTCACCGAGAAGCCGTTCATCCCTGAAACTCCAATCTCCCCCCTCCGTGGGAGTCTGCCCGTCAATTCCCGATTCACGCAGAGGGAATTTCCTGGGAAGTTACCATAACAATCCCGGATGGCCTGTCAAGAACGGCTGATTTTGCCGATTGCGGGCTGCGGGAAAGAGAGGATTGAGGCGCGACGGGTTCTGCGGCGGGGGGAGGTGAGAGCGGCAACGTCATGTCGCTCCGTCTTCATTCTGCCCGATCAACCGTTTCGCCGGGTCCGATTCGACGCCCCGTCCGCGCTTCAACAGGGTCGCCTGCCAGTTTTCAGAGAGGAGTGGAATGGATGCAAGTTCCAGTGCGGCAGCCATGTTCTGCTTGTCATTGTGCATGATCTGGTTGGCCCGTTCCACACTCCATTCTGGATAAGGGCGTTCCAGCAGGGTCAGCGTCATGCCTGCGGCCACGGTTCCTTCGATGAGGACACGGAAGTACCAGCCGGTTCTCCCACTTTGCTGAACCTCCAGCGCGAGCGTCTTTCGCTTCCAGCGCCGTGCCAGCTTCCAGCAGGGCTGGCGCGGCTGAGAGATTTGCACCTGGACCGTCTCACCAACTGCCCAGCGGTCACCGATGCAGACATCCCGTTCTGTTAATCCGACGAGTGTGAAGTTCTCACCGAACGCACCAAACGGCAGGTCGGGATGACTCATCTCACGTCGCCAGGAATCGTAATGGTCTGCGGAATACGCCAGGACGGCCTTGTCCCGGCCTCCATGGTGGACGAGATCCGCCTGTCCGTCCCCCTCAAGGTTGGTCCAATGGAGTTGGACGGGACCGGAGATCCGCTCCTTCAAAAAGCCGGTGTACCAGGGACGATCCATCGGGTGCCCCGCACCTTCTTTTCCATACTCCCGGGGCATCCCAACTTGAATAGAGACCAGGTGCGAGTGACTCATTTGAGCGAACTTTCCGGTCGTGAAATTGCAGATTTCCGCATCAGACCTGTCCGCGGGTGACCGGGTTCAGGTGGATTGATCCGCCTGCTGTTCTGCTGAATCAGGCGAGACGCCATGAAATTGCCACAAACTCTGAACACAAGCTGATCTTCATTATTTCTTAATATAGTTGCTGCAGAGAGATGTCGATTCAATTTGAAGAACCGTCACAATCGATTCAATCAAGCAACTCGCCTCGTCCCTCCTAATTTCACCATAGCCCCGTCCAGCGATGACTCCTCCCGTCTTCAATTTGTCCGATCCTCTGCGGACGATTGTGTTTGCAGTGACGCTTCTAATCGGTCAGGCACTGCCGGGAGTTGTCAAGGCCCAGGAACTTTTCCCCACCCAGCTTCCCCAGGATGCCGGGGCTGTCTCGCTGAGTTCTCCGGTCATTGACGCGCAACTCGTGGATCCTGCAGTGGCATTCTGTCTCCCGGAAGAGTCTCGAAACACGCTGCTGGGGGACTGTGCTGTCGAAACCCGACCTTACGGGCCGGAGGGAATCCTGGATGGAGCCGTTCCCACTCCGGCCAAGGATACCAAAAAATGGTATGACCGGATCAATCTCCGTGGGTACGCCCAGTTCCGATATAACGAAGTGGTTCACATGGCCGACGGCTCTGCCGACCCGAGCTATGCCGGAGACAATTCCATTGACGACGAACGAAACTTTCTCGTTCGCCGGGCTCGTCTCGTCTTGAGCGGCTTTGTTCATGATCGCGTCTTCGTCTACCTGCAGCCGGATTTTGCGAGTGGGGTTCCCAACAGCCCGGACGCCGACATGTTCGCCCAGATCCGGGACTGGTATGCCGATCTCTTTCTGACCGAAGACAAGGTCCATCGTATTCGGGCCGGACAGTCCAAGGTTCCCTACGGCTGGGAGAACATGCAGTCGAGCCAGAACCGAATTCCGCTCGACCGGAACGATGGATTGAACAGTGCTGTCCGCAATGAACGAGACCTGGGACTGTTCTACTACTACACACCGGTCTGGGTGCAGGAAATCTATCAGGAGGTCATGGACAGGAACCTGAAGGGTTCCGGGAACTACGGGATGTTCGGGCTCGGGATCTACAACGGCCAGGGAGGTTCGTTTCGTGACCGGAACGAAGGGATTCATGTCGTCTCGCGATTCAACTATCCCCTCGTTCTCGGCAATGGTCAGATTCTCGAACTGGGAATTCAGGGGTACACCGGAAACTATGTCGTGCTCGGTTCTGCGATTCAGCCGCTGGGAGTCGGACCGGCAGTGATTCCGCTCAACACCGAGCAGACCGGAGAGCATACCGGACAACTGGATCAGCGGATTGCCGGGTCATTCATCATGTACCCCCAGCCGCTGGGATTTCAGGCAGAGTGGAACATCGGCCGCGGCCCGGCCTTGAACGATGCCCAGACCGCAGTCGAGACCCGTTCGCTGTACGGCGGCTACGCGATGCTCTTCTATAAGTACGACTCCCCCACTCTCGGAACATTCTTCCCGTTTGCCCGCTACACCCACTTTAAAGGAGGGTACAAGGCCTACCGAAATGCTCCCTACTCTGACATGCAGGACTGGGAACTCGGGTGTGAATGGCAAATGAACAAAGCGGTGGAATTCACCACTTCCTACTTGTTCGCAGACAGAACGAATCTCAACGCCTTGAGCACTGGGGAATCTTATCTTCCCTTCGAGGGGCAGGTGTTACGATTCCAGCTGCAGGTCAACTACTGATTGATCACTGCAAGTCGGAGGTGCCATTCAGAACTTTCAATGGGCCGACTTCCTGAGACGGCAATGCACAACACGTTGACTGCTTGAGCAACTTGCGAACTGAATGCCCCGTCCCCGCTCCGTGGAGTGCAACCTTTCCTCCTTCTGCGGCCCCCTCAATCTGAATCACCTCTGAAAATGGCGCGATCCCCGGTCTCCCAAAGCGGGTGACGGGGATCGCGGGAACAAGTCTCTTCAACCGGAGTCATCCGGTCTTTCATCAGGACTCAGCTGGTGGAACGGGCGGAGTCGGTGTGGAGTCGGTCGGTGGAGTTTCTTCCGATTCGACGTCTTCAGCGACTTCAGCTGGAATGCGTGCCAGCGAAACGAGTTTGTCGTCGTTATCCAGACGCATGACACGGACCCCCTGCGTGTTCCGGCCGATGACATTGATGTCCGTCGCCCGAATCCGCTGGATCTTTCCGGAGGAGGACATCATGAGAATGTCATCTCCATCCTGAACGGCCAGGACTCCAATCACCTGTCCGTTCCGGCTGCTGGTCTTGATATCGCGGACCCCTTTTCCTCCCCGCTTCTGGCGGCGATACCGCATACTGCTGCTGGGGGAATTGCCGTTTTCGTCTTCTCCCGTCGCGGATCCTTCGGCCGAAGCATCTTCCTCACCGCTCGATTCGTCATCTGAAACGGCGTCCAGTTCGCCGGCTCCAAACGGCGTCCGCTTGCCGTATCCGTTTTCACAGATCGTCAGCAGTGTCTGGCTCTCATCCGCGATCACCATGCCGACGACGGCGTCATTCTTTCCGAGAGAGATCCCTTTCACTCCCATGGTGTTTCGACCCATGGAACGGGCATCCGACTCGGTGAATCGAATCGTCATTCCGGTCGCCGTGCTGAGCACGACATCCTGACCGGCGGCCACTTTGACGACATCGATCAGTTCGTCTCCTTCGTCCAGCTTGATCGCAATGATCCCCCCCTTCATCGGGCGGCTGTATGCCGAGAGGACCGTCTTCTTCACGATTCCCTGTTTGGTCGCCATCAACAGGAAGTGCAAATCATCAAACTCGCGGACATCGATGCAGTCTTGAACCTGCTCGCCGTCTCCAAGATTCAGCAGGTTGACCAGCGCACGCCCTTTCGCGGTCCGGGCCTGCAGTGGGAGATCGTAGACCTTCTGCCAGTACACTTTGCCGAAGTTCGTGAAGAACAACAGCCAGCTGTGTGTGCTGGAGACAAACAGGTGTTCAACGGGATCTTCGTCGTCACTTTTGGCCCCTTTGATCCCTTTTCCGCCCCGGTTCTGAGCCTGATACATCGTCAACGGTGTCCGTTTGATGTACCCGCGCTGGGACAGAGTGACCACCATCGGCTCTTCGGCGATCAGTTCTCCCTTGTCGACGTCGGTCAGCTCATCTTCGGAAATCTCGGTTCGGCGCGGTGAGGAGTACTTCGCCTGAAGAACTTCCATTTCCTTACGGATTTCCGCCCGAATGTGAATCGGGTCGGACAGCAGATAGAGATAGTCGGCAATATGTTCGAGCAGGTTCGCGTGCTCTCCCTGCAGGTTTTCCCGCTCGAGGTTCGCCAGCGATCCCAGCTGCATCGAGACGATGGCTTCCGTCTGATTTACGGACAGCGAGTAATTGAGAAACTCTCCATGCTCTTTGACGAACATGTCGAATCCCTGCTCGCCGAGTGCCCGGGCAACGAGCTCTGCCGGCATCTCGATCTGCTGCAGGCGAATCTTGGCTTCCGCACGGCTGGGCGAGTTCCGAATCGTCTGAATGATCTGATCGATGTCGATCTGGGCGATCAGCATCCCCTCAACGGTGTGCTTCCGTTTGCGGGCTTCTGACAGCTGGAATTCCGTCCGGCGACGAATCACTTCTTCCCGGTGGCGAACGAACTCTTCGATGATCTGTCGGATATTCAGCGTCTGCGGGCGGCTGCCGACGAGTGCCAGCAGGATCACCGACACCGTGGTCTGCAACGGAGAGTATTTGTAGAGCTGATTGAGAACAATTTCCCGATCCGCATCCCGCTTCAGATAGATGTGCAGGCGCACCTGCCAGCTGGGGGTTTTGCGGTCGGTGTAGTCGACGATCCGCGAGATTCCCTCGATCTTGTCATCTTTGACGAGTTCCTCGAGTTTCGATTTGATCCGGTCGCGTGTGTCGAGATACGGAATCTCGGTCACGACAATCACTTCGGTGTTCTTCTCGGTTTCGAATTCCACCTTGGCCCGAAGAGTCAGCGTCGAGCGTCCTGTCCGATACCCTTGCAGAATGCCGTATCGGCCGCAGATCACTCCGCCGGTGGGAAAGTCCGGGCCGGGAAGCACTGACATGATCTCTTCGATACTGGCGTCCGGCTGATCAATGATCAGCTTCACCGCCTCGGCCACTTCCCGCAGGTTGTGCGGAGGAATACTGGTCGCCATTCCGACCGCGATTCCCTGCGACCCATTGACGAGCAGGTTCGGATAACGGGACGGGAGAACGACCGGTTCTTCACCGCGCTGGTCGTAAGTGGGAATGAAGTCGACGGTCTGCCGCTGCAGATCGTCCAGCATTTCCGACGCCGCGGAAGAGAGTCGGGCTTCTGTATACCGCATCGCCGCAGGGCCAAGACCGGCAAGCGAACCGAAGTTCCCCTGTCGATCGACCAGCGTTTCCCGCATCACCCAGTCCTGAGCCATACGGACCAGGGTCGGGTAGATGACCTGTTCCCCGTGCGGGTGATAGTTTCCGGAAGTGTCTCCCGAGATTTTCGCGCATTTAATTCGCGCCGAAGCGGGGCCGAGATTGAGGTCGTTCATAGCGACCAGAATCCGGCGCTGAGCCGGCTTCAATCCGTCCCGAACGTCCGGCAGAGCACGGCTGACAATGACCGACATCGCATAGGTGAGATAACTCTGCTGCATCTCATCCCGAATGTCGAGATCTTCAATCTCCCGGATGCCGGAACCACCGTTGCCCTCCCCGTTTGCATCATCTTGAGGGATCTCTGAGTCTGAGGGGGGGATTCCATTCGACAACGTCAAAACTCCTCAACTGGCAGTCAGTTCGTTACCGCGACGAAATGGTGCAGATTTCGCGGAAATGAATCATCTGCAACTTATTGATTTTCTTAAAGTTACAGTGAACAGAGGGCTGCCGGAAACAGCCTGCCAAATTGTACAGAAACCGGCAGTTCCAAACAACTTAGATGCCGGGGATTCCCCCGATGCCCGAAATGGCATCGGTCACAGAAATTCCCCTGTCGCGCCGGTGCCGTTTGACCGAAAGATCCGGCGGAGAATTTGCCTGGCGCTGGACGCTGCGCGATTTGCCTCCCCGGGGAATCTGGACTGACCGGCCGTTCAAGTGGACCAGTCAGTCTTCAAAATCAACGACGAACGATTGTTACGGCAAATTGACACCACTGGCAGTCTCTCTAGAATGCAGGAATGCACGTGGAATTGCACTGGAGCGCCATTTCACTCTCATCCGTTCCGACAGGTCTGGCACACAGGAGGTCTCTCGATGAAGAAATGTCTGCGATGTGCCAACCAGGCGACGCTTCACATCACGGAGCTCAAGGGAGGAAAAACCCTGTCGCTGCATCTGTGTGAAGGCTGTGCCCGTGAGTACCTGAGCACAGTGGAAGTGGGGGGGATTCCGGATGATTTCCCCATGTCCGGGCCGAAGGATTCCGGCGACGAACCCGACTCAGGGGAGGAGGAACCTGTCGAAACGGCGATTCGAGCCTGCCCGCAATGTGGAATCACCTTTAAGCAGTTCCGCAGTCAGGGTCGCCTGGGGTGCCCCCGCGATTACGAGGTGTTTCGAGAGGAATTGATTCCCCTCCTCGAAAGCATTCATGGCGAAACTCAACATGTTGGAAAATTTCCACCGCGAGTTTCTGATTCCAGCCGTCGCCAGTTTGAACTGGCACGCTTGCGGACCGAATTGAAAACGGCAATCGACGACGAACAGTACGAACAGGCCGCCCAGCTGCGCGATCAGATTCATCAACTGGAATCGGGCGAAACGGAGTCTTGAGCCTTCCGAAACGGCCATCCAGCAGCGACCATCAGTATTCGACCAGTACAGCAACCCAGTCGGCGATCTCACCCGGGAGTATGATCACGTGGCAGATGAAAACAAATGGGCCGGAGAATGCTACCGTCGCGGAAACGACGCGATGCAGAAGCAGAACTGGGACCTGGCGGTCGAAATGTTTTCCACCTGCGTCAAACTGGTCCCGGACAATCTTCTCTACCGGCAATTCCTGAGAAACAGCACGAAGAAGAAGTACGGAGATAACGGCAAAGGAGCCGGAACCCTCGCGAAAACCAAGCTGATGGGGATTCGGAGTCGCGTCAAAAAAGCCCGCAGCGCTGAACAATGGAACGATGCCTCCAAGGCGATTGAAGAAGGGTTGTTCATCAATCCCTGGGATACGCAGCTGAATATCGAGCTGGCAGAAATTTCCATCAAACAGGATCGAGGCGAAATTGCCAAGTTCGCTTACATCGAAGCGATCAAGACGGATCCCAAGAACCGCACGATCTACGAATCGCTGGCCTCGCTTCTGGACGATCGGGCCGAGTACGACGAAGCCATCAAGGTCTGGGAAAAGATTCACCAGCTCAATCCGGCCGACATGACTCCCGCGCGTCGAATTACCGAGTTGCAGACCAAGAAAACCACTCATCGTGGCGGGTACGAAGATGCCGAACGAACCCGGGATGTCATGACCAATAAGGGAGCCGCCGCCAAACCGGGCGCGAGTTACGCCCCCGGCGAATCGATGGAAACCGACCTGAAACATGCCATCCGGAAAGAACCGGAGAAAGTGGAGCCGTATCTCAAACTGGCCACTTATTACAAGCAGTCCCGCCGGTTGAAGGAGTCGTTCGCCACACTGCAGAAGGCCTTCGAAGTTTCAAAGAGTGATCCCGGCGTCGGCGAGCAGATGGAAGATGCTGAACTCGCCATGAAGAAATCGGACCTGGATGAAGCCAAGGACAAAGCCAACAAGTCGGGAGACGTGGAAGACCGCAAGGCGACCGCGGCCCTGTCTGTGGAACTGCGGGACCGCAAAATCGAAGTGCTGGCCAAACGGGTGGAACGCTACCCATCGAACCTGGGGATCAAGTACGAACTGGCCGAACTGTACATGCAGCTTCAGAAATGGACTCAGGCGATTCCGCTGCTGCAGCGCTCCAGTCAGGATCCGCGGTTGAAAGGAAAGTCTTTCGTCGCGCTGGGCAAGTGCTTTGTTTACGATAAAAAACTTCCCCTCGCACGCGGGCAGTTCGAACGGGCTGTCCCGGATCTGAATTCTGACACGGATCCGGAGACGTTCAAAGAATGTCACTACCTGCTGGCCCGCGTCTGTGAAGAACTCAAAGACTTCCCGAGCGCGGAGAAGCATTACGGGGAAGTCCTGGTATTGGACTACGACTACAAGGATGCCAAAAACCGGATCGAACGACTTCAAGGCGGGGGAGAAGAGTCAGCGTGAGCGGAGTCGATCCACACTCCTCTTCTGACCATCGCGAGCCCCGCCTGCCGGATCGATGAGTTCGACTCTGGCTGGCGGTGACCAGAAATGGTGATGAACAGAAAAACGCGGCAGCCGATTCGGAATCGACTGCCGCGTTTGGTTTGAATCACCACGGTCAGATCTGCACGCTACCGGTCTGCACTCTACCGGCTCGTGGCCTGCTGCACGAATGATCCGGTTCCGGCATAGACCGTTGGATCATCAATGATCCAGGGTGTTGACCAGCTTGTTCCATTGTCGGCAGAGCAGACGTTGAAGAAGATCGTGTTGAACGTCGTTCCACGAATTCGATACGGCAGCGACGAGCGAATATGGTCGCGTTGAGTCAGGTCTTCAACACCGGCGTGTGCATAGTAATGGACACGTGAATCTGGCGTGACCGACATTCCCAGTGTCCACCAGCCTGGTTCTTTGATGACCGGTCCCTGCATTTCGTGTCCGAGTTCATCGGATCGCAGCAGCAGCTGGGCAAACGGGGCTCCCGTTGTGTTTCCCGGGGCGTCCTTGGGGGTGTACTGGATGAAGAATCCCGGGTAGTACGGTTCGATTTCAGTGGTCGTCTGCTTACGGGTTCCACGAAATGGCCGGCGAACTTCCTTTTCCTTCTCCATCGGCCCCTGCATTCCGGCACGGAAACCAAACGACACTCCATGTCGCTGTTCCCAGTTTTCCCACTCTGGCAGATAGACCCGTACGACTGCACTTGGAGAATTCGCCACGGAGAGCGGACGTCCCCGCATGATGAAGTCGTCCTGAGCCTGATGGGTTCCGCTCTTGCGGAAATTGAAACCGGGCGTTCCTGGAATTCCGGTGTCCCGTGAACGGAGATACAGGCAGCCGGTGCTTCCTGGAATCGCTCCCAGGGGAGCTTCCGCCCATTTCACAGAGTCTGGAGCCCCTCGTTTCGGGCTTTCGAACCACATCCCGTTGTTGCTTTCTCCCAAGGGATAGCGAATCTGGCCATCCTCCTCTTTGCTGCTTTTCGGCAGGTGAGGGGTGTAGGAGAAATTGGGATCTTCAAAGTTGTCGACGGAGATCACCGTCCCAGTCCCGGGAACCACTTGTGCGAATGAGATCGCAGGTTGCAGAAGAACGGGAGTCGCGAACAGAAGAATGTTTACGTAAGCCGCAGAGCGAAGCATCGTCTTGTTTCCATCCTGGAGACATGCGAGCCATTGGCACCTCCGTGGCGCCTGTCATTGGGGTATCGGATTTTCGGTTTAATCCGAATCATCGGTCTTCAGAGAAGTCCGGTTACACCAGCTGCGCAAAGATCTCCTGCTGCAGAAGTAGCCGATTCCCTCCCGGATTGTCCAGTCTCCGGCGGTTTTGGCTGCTGGCCAGGGCAGCCGGTCCGTGTACGATCCGGTTGCCCCGCCGTGCCTTGAACCATTTTCTTCCGCAACTGCGGAAAGACTTGTCAAATCACCCAGGCGCTCCAAAAGTGCGAAGGTCGAGCGGAGGAAAGAACCAAATTCAAAGAACCAAGAACCAAAAAATTTTCTCCTTTTGGTTCTTGGTTCTTTGAATTTGGTTCTTTGGTTCTTTGGGATTGAGATCGATCTGGTCGATCAGAACAGTCCCCGAAATTTGTCTTTGATGGCGACAATGCCTTCCTGAAACGTGCGGATGTCGGACGTCATGGAGAACAGGCGGCATCCGTATTCCTGAAACATCGGAACCTGTTCCGGAATGAACGAAACGGCTCCGAATGTTTTGCCATGTCTTTCGCAGGCCTGAGAGATTTTTGCAATCGCTTCCAGCAGCGTCGGATGCATCATCTGACCAGTGACTCCATAGGCCTGGCTTAAATCGGCCGGACCGATGAAAAGATGGTCGACTCCGTCGATTGATGCGATTTCATCACAGCAATCAACGGCCGCCCTGGTTTCAATCTGAATCGCAACAAATGTTCTGTCGTTGGATTCTCTGCAGAACTCGGCGATGGGGGAAAGACTGAACTTTCCGTCATAGCCCCAATTGTTCAGCCCTCGTTGCCCCCGGGGAGCGAACTTGGACCATTGAACGAATTGTTCCGCCTGTTCCGGAGTGGAAATCTGGGCGGCCATGACTCCGCCAGCCCCCGACTCCAGACAGCGTGTCACCAGTGCGTAATCGGTGGGAGCCAGTCGAACGAAGGAATCGAGTCCACATGCCCGACCGGCACGCGTGGCCGCTTCAATCTGGTCGATGGTGAAGCCGGAGTGTTCATGATCAATCCAGAATCCGGCGAATCCTCCCTGCAGTGCATACATCTCGATCTGATTCGGATGGAACGAACGGCTCACGGTAAACACATTCACGCGTTCACCGCTTGCTAAACGTTCCTTAATGGAAACGATGGGGGAGAAATGATTCATCAATCAGGCTTTCTTCTGTCTCAATGATCAAACAGGAACACTTACGAAAGTAATGCCGTCACCGGTCGGCCATTGTCGGTGATGGGGACCGGGCGATCACCATCGTAAAGAAACTTCGCATAATCAATCCCCAGAGAGGCATGAATGGTTGCAAAGAAATCGGGAACACTCACCGGGTCGCTGACGATCTTCTTGGCGAGATCGTCTGTTTCACCATAGGCGCCCCGGTGGTTTAATCCTCCTCCGGCCAGAACACAAGTCATGGCGGTTCCCTGGTGTCCGCGTCCTCCTCCTCCGTCAAACTCGGGAGGCCGCCCGAATTCTGTTGTAATGACGATGAGTGTTTTATCGAGAATCTTCTTCTTTTGAAGATCGAGAATCAACGTGCTGACGGCGCAGTCCAGATCCTGAATCAGGGCGTGCTGCTGAAGAATTCCTTCGTTGTGAACGTCCCAGCCGGTGCCGTTCAGGAAGTTCAGGTTATGGGAAACTTCCACAAACCGCACTCCCCGTTCCACCAGTCGACGGGCCAGGAGACACCGCTGTCCGAATTCACTGCCGTACTGATTGCGCAGGTCTGCCGGTTCTTCATCGAGAAGAAAACTTCGATTGAAAGCCGGACCGCTGAGTTGAAGACTTAAGTCGATCGCTTCTTCGTAATCCTGCAACAGTTCTTTCTGTTGCTGATGCTGTCTCAATGTCGCGAGAATCGATTCCCGGCGTGACTGTCGTTGCGGGGGAATGGATGCGGGACGGGACAGTCCGGCCGGCCCTCGACTGGTGTCTGTGAGATATAAATACCCATGACGCGCCCCCAGGAACCCCGGTCCACGGGTGACATTGGGATATCCGATCAGAACATAAGGAGGAACTCCCGCTCCGGCAGAGCCCCGTTCGTGTGCAATGATCGAACCCAGTGAAGGATAGACAACCGTTCCGCTGACAGGACGTCCGGTGTGCATAAAGTTAGTGGCCGCGGCATGTTCGTCAATGACATTGTGATGAATGGTTCGAACCGCCGTCACCCGATCCATTAACGGGGCCAGCTGCTTAAAGTGCTCGCAGAGTTTGACTCCCGGCACTGCGGTGTCGATGCCGGGATAGTAGGAACCCGGAACCTTTTTCTGTGGATCCCCCACACGTTTGGGATCAAAGGTGTCCATGGCTCCCATGCCTCCTCCCAGCCAGATGGAAATGACATGTTCCACTTTCCCTTGAATCCGAGGGGATTCCGCACGGGCGAGGCAAGGCATTGAAGAAGAAGCTGCCGTCGCGATTGCGGCCGTTTTCAGGAAATCTCGACGATGCATGATGTCTCCTGTTTTTTATCTTAAATAACGGACGTTAATGAGTTGGAAGAGAGAGGAATTAGGGGTCAGGAGCCAGGAGTCAGGAATTAGGAACTGATATTCGTATTTCCCTGACTCCTGACCCCTTTCAGGGAAACTACTGTTTCCCTGCCCCTCAGAGTGATTATGGAATCCACACAAATTCACTGAGATTCACAATTCCCCAGACAACATCTTCATAGGTCTCCCGCCATTGCGGGCGCAGTCGGGGGTCGGGTGGAATCCCGGCTTGAGCGCGGCGTTCCATCTCCACGGCAATTGAATTCGCTTCCGGCTGAACATGGTTTGACCACGTCACCACCGGCAGCGGATCAGGGAACCGGACTGGTCTCTGTTCTGACTCCGGAAGCAGTCTCTGCTGAAATCCCTCTGCAAGAAGCGGGGTTAAAGCCAGACGCTCTTCCTCGGAGGGAAGGCGGTTCAGGATGGTCAGGAACAGAGTTTCAGTCAGTTCCTTCGGAGAAGCCGCATTCACTGCAATTTCCGCCAGACCGCTTTGAACGGAAGCCCGGGTCAGGAGGACGGCAGCGTCACTGTTCTGCAGCACACCGGGTTGCAGAACATTCGGGTCGATTTCACGATCCGTTCGAGGACTTTGCCGGGCTCCGCTCCAGCCAAAGGCTTCCATAATGTCGGCAATCGCGCGCGCTCTGGGGAGGCTTAAACTGGGGCGGTCCCGTTCATTTGCCAGGTTGACAAATTTCCATGCACGGTCGGGAACCCCCAGGGTTAAGCGAGATTGAGAAGTTCGTCCTCCTTCCGGGGCAAATGTCATCTCTTCAACACTCATCACCTGTCCCATTGCCACGTACAGGGAATCCACAATCTGTTCGGCTGACATTCGTCGTCGCGTGGGGCCCACGAAGAACTGCATCTCAGGAGAAACCGGCTGTGGCGAGCGTAACGCTTCCTGTTGATAAATCTGTGAGGTCAGAATCAGCCGGCTGAGATATTGAATATCATACCCATGCGTGATGAATTCCTGTGCTAACCATTGTAGCAATTCCGGGTGACTGGGAGCTTTGCCTTCCCAGTCATCTGGTGAGTCGACAATTCCCGTTCCGATCAATCGTCGCCAGACACGGTTGACGATCACTTCTGCAAATCGCTGATTCTGGGGAGCGGTGATCAGGGCCGCCAGTTTCTCCCGGGAGTCGGCAGGGTGATCCATCAGTGCGGAGAGAGTCTCGCCGTCAAGATTCCGGGTCAGTTCGTTGAACGGCCAAACCGGCAGGACAGGCTCATCCGGCTTTAAGGAGACCTGAATCAGCGACTCACGTCCCTGATTCTCAAAGAAGGCGGCGGGAACGCGACTGCTGGCCGGAACGGTGACCGGCTTCTTCTGAAACATGGCTGCGAGGGCATACAGGTCCTGTTGTTTTGTGCTGTGATACGGAGAGTCATGGCATCGGGCACATTGCAGTTCGATTCCCAGAAAGGCGCTGGAAAGAATCTGGCCTTTCGCGGCGAATGGAGCATCATTTTCCGCAGCGATCCCAAAACCGGCGCTTCCCCCTTCGTAGGGACTTCCTTTTAATAAAACTAATTCCGTGACGAATCGGTCGATCGGTTTATTGTCTTTGAAGGAATCATAAATAAACCATCGGAACGGGCCTGTTGTGTTCAGGCTTCCATTTAACAATGTCGGATTTTCGGCGAGGACGTCCATCCAATAGGCCATCCAGTGATCAGCCCAGCGGTCATCCGCAAGAAGGCGATCGACCCAGCGTGTTCGCTTGTCGGGGGAGTCGTCATTCAGGAACTCCCGGACTTCTTCAGCAGTGGGAATGACGCCGACCGTGTCCAGAAAGAGACGTCGTAGAAAGGCCTCGTCATTGAGAAGCGGAGGATGTTTCACCATCTCCGGAGTGACTGGAGGAGCGGGCCATTTCGCCCCCTGATTGATCCAGTCTTCCAGTCTGGAAAGTTCATTTTCGCTGAGTCCTGCCGGTCCGGGAGGCATCCGTTCTTCCGGAGAGTCTGAACGCAGACGGCGCATCATTTCGCTGTCATGAGCATTTCCTGGTTGGATGGCGGCAAACCCGGAGTCTCCTCCCGTGCGTGCTGCCTCGAGTGAGATGAGACTCAGCCCCCCTTGTGTTTTCTCTCCATGACACCGGAAGCACTGATTGCGCAGAATCGGGAGGATGTCCTGATGAAACTTCTGCGCCTCTTCCAGTGGAGATTGTGACGAAGCCGTCAGTGCCGATTGAATCCTGGCTTCCAGAAACGCATCAATCGGATGACTCTGCTCTGTTCCTGCTGGCACTGGTGGGGCCGGATTCTGTCTGGCCCAGTCTCGGGCAATCTGGTGACGGCGATTCCAGAACGCTTCCTGACTCAACCCTGCGGTCCGCCGGCGCTGATCATCGAACCGCTCCATTTCCGTGTTCTGACGGGCCAGTAATGAGGTGACAACCGGGTCGGTCAGAGACGACTGAGGTTCATCATCCGGTTGCAGCAGACGGAACGACTTTCCGTCTGCCGTTTCCATGGCCACGCAGAGTTCACCTGGGTCGGTCCGGAAATCTCGTCCTCCCACAAGAGTTTCCAGGATGACACGCGATTTCCCGTCAATCGTCACTTCATACTCACCAAAGACTTCCTGTTGACGATGCTCGGCGATGCGCAGGTCGGGTTTGGGAGGAGCGGCCGGGGGAGTCATGGCTTCAAAACCATCCTGTGAGCCTTTGGCGGGAGTTCCACGGGCGACCAGTGTTCCATTGATCCAGAGTCGACTGAGTCCTCGAACCCGCATCAGAAAACGATGCTTCCCCGGTGGAAGAGAGACATCCGCAGCCAGACGGACTAGAACCGGAGCCTTCCAGTTCTCCCGGATTCCCCAGGAGTCATATCGTTGTGGAAGGCGGTCCATGAGAAAGGCATTCGTCTGCCATCGCATGGTCTCGGCAGGAACTGTTTCGTCGTCATTGAGCCAGCGGAAATGGACCGGCATTCCTTCGTGATAGGTCACCTGAACCGATTCGGTTGGAATGTTTCCCAGTTCCGGCATCACTTCCGGCTGCAGTCCGGACGAAAACGGAACATCAGGACCACGGTATCGGGTTTTCAGCGTGGCCAGTGGAATGGCCGTTCTGTAGATGGCCACATTGTCCAGATCGCCTCGAAAGCTGGTCCCTGCGGCCCCTCCCATGGCAGAACCAATCCAGACGGCATCGTTGTCGACTGTCGGAGGATTCTTTGTGGGGCCTCCAGCATCCCAGCGTCCGGTCACCTGCTTCCCGTCGATCACCGCGACCAGACTTTCCGGGGAGCCAAAACGATAGGCAATCGCGATATGGTGCCAGTCGTTCCCTTTCTTGAAGCCTTGATCGGAAGTCCAGCGGTGCCAGTTCTCCTCATTCTTTGGAGGGGAGGTCCCTTCATGAACGGAGGAAAACAGAAAGCTGGTCCGAATCCGCCCATCCAGCATCCGAATTCGAAGAGCCCAATTCTGATTGTCTCTGGCAAAGCCTGGATTTCCCGTTCGTCCTTTCCCAATGATGTAAACATTCTCTCCTTCTGAAATCTGGTCGACCTTCACCCAGGCTTCAAGTGTGATTTCATCTCCATTGGTAAAGTCAAAGGGACTCTCTGGACCGGGATCGGCAAAGGTGAATCGGGCTCCTTGACCGTCGAATCGGGCAGCCGTGTTGTCCGCAGGGAAGTCGGGATACCGATCCGGACGTGGGCCGGGAACATCCCGATAAACCCCTCCATGTGATTCCAGGGGAGTGGATTCTTCCTGACCGAATTCCCATGACGCGACCGGCTTCACGTCCCCCGCGATGGCCGGATGACACAGCCATATCGCCCCCAACGACATGGAGAGGAGATTGCCTCTTTTGCGAACAAGGCCAATGAGGTTTGAAATGATGGAAGGAGTTTTCATGGCATTTCCCTGACAATTTGCGCAGCAGCTCAACGCACCGGATGAATTGATGCAATTACAGGCGGGACGCCGACGGCAGATCATGATCCTGTCGGCGCGATGGAAGCGGGAGATTCCTCGGAAGGAGCGATAGCGGATTCACTTAAAGTGTTCTGCTTTCCGCAGTCGTCAAGAGAGGCTTCCGCGTGTCCGAACGCCTCCAGACGACTGCACATTGTCGATCAAACTCAGTCGTTCCCAGCTTGATCCAACAGGCAGCGAAGTGGGCAGTGGAGAGTCGGAAGTGAATAGGAAATGCGGGCGTTTTCTGCCCCTGAATCCTGATTCCTCACCCCTCGCTGTCCATCACAACCAAACTTGAAAGTACTGAAATTGCTCTATTGATCCGGAGGGATTGGCGGGAGCCCCACAATCATGACGGGGTCGACCTTATCCCCATCTGATTCAGAGGCATGCTGAAAGAACAGCTCTTCGACACTCTCTCCGTCAGCATAGCCTAAATCGGAGAGATCGATTCCAACGGCAATGACCTGAAAATGACTATGACCGACATCGATTACAATCGGAGTCTCCAGCGTTCGAAGTTCCTCCAGTGAACCGGCAATTTGTTGAGATCGGTGCGACCAGAGCGGAGCCACTTTCCGAACCGTCGGCGAGTTCACCGTCAGATCAAATTGTCTGACGGTGAAGGATTTCAAATCCGAACGGTCAGAAACCGGGTAGACATGAAACGCATCTCCTTCCACCGGATTTCCGAACGACTGGATTTCAAACAGCACCACATCGGGGCCCGGATGGTTGATGACAGGAGAACGGAATCGGATTCCCAGTCCTGGTGGAGCAGAGTCTCCTCCCTGCGATCGCAAGGCATTGAATCGTTGGGGATTCATGGGCTGTGACTGACCCCCGAAATTGATCAACCCGGTGACCAGCTTCCGGTCTTCGAGCAGATCTTCAGGTCGATTCGGCTTTTCGAAAAAGCCGCACATGTATCCATTGGGTTCTGATTTCGGGTCTCCCCGAAACGAGGTGACTTCAATGGGAATCAGTTCATCGACAGCATACGTATGACTCTGTCCGTGACGTTGAACGGTGAGAGAGGTTAATTCGTCGGCTGTTCCGTTCGACGTCGACGAGGCTTCGTAACTGACGACGCGGTCCGGGAGTTGTCCACGATAAGAGTCCACGTCAAATCGCTTCTTTTCACCGGACATGCTTGCGAAGCCTCCCAGTCGAACCGATTCTCCATCTTTCAGGTGGACCGATTTCGGGACAGGGGGCTGATTGTGATTCGCTTCCAGTGAAAGATCGCTCTTGCCCGAGGAGGGGATGGAATACAAATCAGCCGCTCCTTCGATCACATGCACTTCGGTTTCACTGTTGTCCTGAACATTGACATAGAACCGGGTTCCCCGATCCACCACTTTGGTCAGTGGTGTCAGGACTTCAAACCCTTCGGCTCCCGGTGGTGCATGGACCGAACAGCCCCCGATACTCAGAACAAGGCGGTCTTCCGAGGCGACTCGAAAAATCGAAGGGGCTTCCAGAATGGTTGTTGCTCCGGAAGGAAATTCCAGTTTCACCATTCCGTTTTTCAGCATGTAATCCTGCTGCGGAGTGACGAGACTTCCCGCCGTCAACACTGCAGGACCGACAAATGTCGCCCGATTCTCTTCGACCAGAAAAACGGAGCGTTCCTGAATGGATGGAGTGACAGGCTCCGGCTGCACGACTTCCTGCCGGTTTCCCTGACCATTCCAGACGATGACCCCCGTCATGAGCAGAGCCCCCAACGAGATCCCCCCAATCCAGCGAATCAGCGAACCTGTTCGTCGGGATTGTCGCCGACGGGAATGAGTCGAAGAGACTGAGTCTGGCGCTCCCCGTTCTTCTGACTCCATGTCCAGCAATCGACTGGTTCGCCCGAAGGCATCCATGCGCAGAATGTCATGCAGTGCGGCGGTACGGATTTGGACCCGTCGAAACAGTTTCTGCTTTTCAGGATCCTTCCGCATCATCTCCGAGAGTCTCTGAGTTTCCTCTGCGGAGAGTGTTCCGTCCTGATACCGCATCACCATTTCCAGAAAGTCGTTGGCCCGACTTTTTTCGGAATCATGATGTTCATGTGAAGGATTCATGTGGCCCCCTTTTTCAGCATCTCCAACCGCATTTGAATACATCGTTCCAGGACACTGTGAATGCGGGCCAGAGCCTGATAGACCGTGGCCGGCTTTCTTCCCAGAATTTCGGCAACATCAATTCCGGAACGTCCTTCGAAGTACCGCAACTGGAGGATTCTGCGATTGTTTGGTGTCAGATCTTCCAGGCAATGCGCCAGCGCATCCCGCGATCTGGAAAATTCTTCGTCCTCTTCGTCTCCCCACATTTCGAGCAGGGAATCCAGTACATCTTCCGTCAGTCCGCCATACCGGCCATCTCGTGACCGAATGACGTCAATGGCCCGATTGCGACACGCCACCCGTGCCCATTTCATGAGTTGGGCACGTGATTCAAACAGTTCCTCGTGAAGCAGCGCTTTGACGCAAACATCCTGAAAGATGTCTTCCGCGAGATGAAAGCTGCGCACAATCGTGATGACGAACCCCGTCAACGACAGACGTTCGTCCAGCAGAATGGCAGTGGCTTGTTCCCGGGCGAGCGTCAATCGTCCAACTTTCACAGAAGCGTTTCAGAGGAACCCGGTTCAGGTCTCGCACCTGAACACTCACAAAACAGGACGGATCAACCGAACAAAACTCGACAAATTTACGACGACAAAATCATGGGGGAACATCCCGTTCGGAGATTGTGGCATCACCGGCAGGACGAGAGCAATTCCCGATCGCCAGACAGTGCCTCTTGATCGGAACCCGTTTGCGTGAATGGCTTTGTGATTTCGTCTTGTCGCCGGAGATTCATCGGGCAGGGTCGGTTTAAAAAAAATTGTCGAGAGAACATGCGTTGATACGTCCTGACTTGATGTCCATATGTGCCTGTTCTGGGTGCCTGTTCTGCATCGCTCAATCGTAAGGGACGTCTTATGACTCATCTTCTGTCACAAGTTCGTCGGGGATTTACCCTGATCGAGCTGCTCGTCGTCATTGCAATCATTGCCATTCTGGTGGCGTTGCTGTTACCGGCGGTGCAGCAGGCCCGGGAATCAGCTCGAAGAACCCAATGCAAAAGCAACCTGAAACAGTTGGGACTGGCGTTGCAGAACTACCACGATGTTCATTCGACATTTCCCATTGGAGAGGGTTATGGGGGAACGGTCTCGAATTCAGGTACAAATCAGGCCTTGGTTCGGGCTCCGTGGACAATTCTGAGCCTGCCCTATCTGGAACAGAATGCGACCTACCAGAGTTTCGAGTTCTCTTCTCAATTCCGCAGCCTCTTCACTGAAGGACCGGCTTCCACGACAAAAAATTACATCGGATCGACTCAGGTTGTTCCGGTCTATCATTGTCCCTCCTTTTCTGCTCCGGATGGATTGCATACAAACTATCTGGGTGTCAGTGGGGGAGGAACGGCATTCTGGGCCAGCGGAGGGCTACCGGGACGGGCTCTCTGGAATAATGGAACACTCTATCTGAATTCCAGTACCAGAATGCGCGATCTGACGGATGGTTCCAGTAACACTGTTGTGGTTGGGGAAACCAAGTATCAGATCGGACCACGGGCACGCGCAAACAGCCTCGAACGATTCGGGTGGGCTTCTTCTGTCCGCATCTCAGACGGCAGCACGTCATCGGGGGTTCTGGCCGCTGTGACCGATGTTCCAATGAATGCTTTCAAAGGGGACGGAAACAGTGCAGACACTGTTTGGACTGATAATAGTCCAGGTACCCTTCCGAACGGGATTGGTACCGTGAACGGCACTGCAGCACGGTGGAACCTGCAAGGCCGTACTTTCAGCAGTGCCCATACCGGCGGTGCTCATTTTGCTTTAGGAGACGGTTCTGTCCGCTTCATCAGTGAAAACGTGAATCTCGTGACGATGCGGAATCTGGCAATCCGAAACGACGGGGAAGTCTTAGGAGAGTTTTAAGATTATTGATATTCATCTCTTTTATCGCCTGTTTTTTCGAAAAGAGGGGACGTTTTATGATTCAGTTTTCGTCTCGGAATCGTCGGGGATTCACGCTGATTGAACTTCTGGTGGTCATCGCGATTATTGCGATTCTGGTGGCATTACTGTTGCCTGCAGTTCAGCAGGCACGTGAATCGGCTCGAAGAACGCAATGCAAAAGCAACCTGAAACAGCTGGGACTGGCGTTACAAAATTACCATGACGTCCATTCAACATTTCCCATTGGAGAAGGGTTGGGGGTGAGCGTTGCGAGTAGCAGTTGTGCCGATAGTCGAGTCCGAGCCCCCTGGACGGTTCTGAGCCTGCCCTATCTGGAACAGAATGCGCTCTATCAGAGTTTTGACTTCTCTGCGCAGTTCCGTGGCGGCTTTCACGAAACGCCCTATTCCGGAAAAAACTTTGACGGGTCGAACCAAAAAGTCCCCGTCTACCATTGCCCATCGTATTCCGCTCCAGACTCGTCACACACAAACTATTTTGGCGTGATGGGAGGAGGACAGGCATTCTGGGCGAGTTCGGCGGCCGGAAGAGCACTCTGGAACAACGGAACCTTATATCTGAATTCCAGCACCAGAATGCGAGATCTCACGGACGGGTCGAGTAACACCGTGGTGATCGGGGAAACCAAGTACCAGATCGGGCCACGCGCCCGTTCGAATTCTGCCGAGCGAATGGGTTGGGCATCGTCAATTCGCGCGTGCGGTGATAGTACGACATCTGGGGTGCTGGCTGCGGCCACCGATGTTGCGATCAATGCTTTTAAAGGGGACGGGAACAGCGCTGATACCGTTTGGACTGTGAACAACAGTGGCACACTTCCGAATGGGACCGGGACCGTCAACGGAACTGCTGCGACTTACAACCTTCAGGCACGCGCCTTCAGCAGTGCACATACCGGCGGTGCTCATTTTGCCTTAGGAGACGGTTCCGTCCGCTTCATCAGTGAGAACGTGAATCTCGGGACGATGCGGAATCTTGCAATCCGAAACGACGGGGAAGTCTTAGGAGAGTTTTAACATTCGCTGAATTTCTTTTCTCTTCCGTGTTTCCGGAAAGGGAGTGTCGTGTGGCACCACGATCGTCAGGAGATCATCGGGGTTCGCACTCATTGAGCTTCCGGTTGTGAGCGCGATCAGCGCCATTGTTTCATTGAGGGAAACGGGTTCTTCGCGGCCAGATGATCGCCCAAACTGGTCCAGGAAATGGCCGTCGATCACTCTTCCGCCTGTGGGGCCGGGAGGGAGGACATCCAAACGGCGGTTTCAGGTGCCGCTCCGGAATAAAACGCAATAAAGTGCCGATCTCCAATGACCGTCCCGTTTGCATTTCCGGCATCGACAGTGATCTGACTTCCGGTGGCCACCGTTTCTGCGGCGGGCCAGTTCAGGGAATCGTGAAACACGTTTCCCGGTTTGACGACCCGACGTCGAAGAATGCCCCGTTTGGGACCGCGATGGTAGTAATAGAGGCTCAGCAACCCGGATTTTGAATCAAGGATCAGGCTGGGAGTGGAGATGAGCACGTCACCGATGTTGGCCTTGGTTCGGGTCCATGTTTTCCCGGAGTCGGTCGAGACCATCTGGAACTGGGACCGAACGGTGGAGTTGTCCCCCATCTCGGTTCTTCCGACGGCAAGAATTTTTCCGTCACCGAGAGAAACGGCGGAGGGTTCCGTCGGCCATTCCGATTTGATCAGGTTCGATTCAATGACGTCCTGTTTCCAGGTTTTTCCGTCGTCGGTACTCGTCACCATTCCCCAGGAGTGGTTTGGTCCATTGTCGCCGTAGTTGCCGGCGAACCAGAGTGACACCAGTCCCACATCGGGAACATGGAACACATCCGTAATCTGAATGGGGGGCACCTCGAGTTGCGGCGTTGCGAGCAGTTCGAACGTCACGCCATCGGTGGTGCGATACAGGTCATGATGCCATCCTGAGCCGACCCGACGGACCCAGACGAGCATGGCACCAGTGGAATCGAGCCCTTTTCCGACCGTGACATCGCCGAAGCCTGGTGTGTTGGCGATCAGCGTTTCGGGGGTCCAGGTCTGTCCGCTGTCGGAGGATGTCCGCGCATAGACGCCACGGGACGATTCGCCGATGGTGTGTCCCGACCCTCGACTGTAAACACAGACCAGTTTCTCACCCATCGCCTGAATCATGGGCCAGGAATTGTATCCATGCCCCTCATTGACAAGGTGTGCCGGAGCGGGGCCTGTCAGAGGAGTGACTTTGACCATGGCCAATCCGGTGGGATGCGTGAAGGTGTCGGCCGGGTCTTCCGGTTCCCGCTGAATCCGCACTGAGACCGGGGCATTCGGCTCGACTGCGTAATAAGAGTCCAGAACAATCGTCCGGGTCTGGAACGGCCCGGACGGCAGTCTGGTTCTGACGGAATCTCCCACGGAATTCCGCGTCGCAAACGAGGCGTTTCCCACCATCTGAGACAGATGGACCCGGTAGACATCCTCGAAATCCGCGCTGGTGGATTCTGCCGTGCTGGTGACGATGATTTCGACTTTCACCGCCGCGACACTTTCAGGAAACCCGTTGATCAGACCGGCAACCGACTGTCCGACGGTCCCTCCGGACAGCGACCAGACCGGAATCGACGTGCCTCCATTCGACATGAGAACCAGAGACGGATTCCCGGTCGCCAGCGACATGTTGTTCGCCGTCAGATAGACCGGTGCCAGGTCCTGCGCAGAGAGGCTTGCGTTTTTCGACTGGTGTGAACGGCTTTCCTGAACAACCGGATTCCCCCCGGCGGAGGAATCCACTGGGCTGTCCTGTCCGAAGCTGTTGGCAGCGGTGCCGGCAAGCAGGATCGAGAGCATATAAGCACGGGGTAACATCCGTCTCATCATGATTTCTTTCTGAATGGGAACATCTCCTCATGACTCAACACCGTGGCACTCAGCCCGGGAAGAGCGAGAGGATGATTTGCGGTCGACTTGATGGGAATGCTGTTCCGCCTTTTCGCGGAGACTGCGGAACATTGCGTGCAGCGCCCGGTTACGGCGCCGAATCGAGAACGGTCTTTCAGTGACGAACCGTTTCTGTCTCCACCCCTTTCGGATGGGATCGAAGCTGAAACTCGCTGGGGGTCATGCCGTTCGGAGTGACTTCCGCAGTCAGACCTGACGTCTCGGTCTGGGAGTACATTTTCGGAATCAGCCAACGGATACGATGTTGTTCGGGAAGGGCTTCCTCGTTCTCCATGGCAACGGGTTGTCCCTGTGCGTTCAGGTTTTCCTGCTTGGTCACAATGACCTTGAATGTCCCCAGCGGGAGTCCATCGGCCGTCTGATAAGTTCCCGGAGAGAATTTCCCAGACTGATCCGTCGTCCCCCGTGAAGGGCGTCCATAACCGGGGACCGCGGTCGATTCCGGAACAAACGAGATCTCGGCTCCATCAACGGGTTTGCCATCCAGATAAACCGTTCCCGTCACAGGAACCAGGCTGGGACGACCGGCATTTCCACATCCGAAACAAAGGAACAGCAGCAGGCAGGCACCAGATCGATAACAGCGGATCTCCATGGGGCCCCTTTTTCAAAAAGGAATGAAAACAAACAGGATCAACGTGCCGACGAACCGTCAGCGCAAACGAAAGGGGCAAATGCCGCAGCAGATCAAAATTCCCCGACGACATTGCCGTCGGAATAGTTTGCGAGATTCTGGTAGAGATGGTTCGAGCTGGACTGAAAGAATGTTGTGTCAATGCTCGGCTGGGTCTGAATATTTTCACTGATCAGTCGGATTGCCCCGTCACACAGCAGAAAATGGGCTCCTCCGGTATGCATGCTCGAAAACACCATGCGAGTCGCGTTCGAGCTGGTGCAGTTTCCGCCAACTCCTTCGAATTGTTCGGAGGTCCCGTTCCAGTTGGTATTAATGGGATAGTTCGCAATTCCATGAACGGCTGCCGAGCTGACGCCGAGACCTGGCCAGATGGCTCCACAACTCTTCAGGCCGGTCCCGAAAACCCTGGCCCGTTCACCCACCAGCAGTGTATTGCTGGTTCCGTCCGTGATATCCCGAAGTTTGCGTGAGCTATCCCGATCGCCGATGACTCTGGAAATGGGATAGTTGTTCAAGCCATATCCCCCCAGTCCCGAGTTCCTTGCCGCCCCCGGATCCGACGGGCATTTATAGACTGAGAGGAGTAATTGCGTATTGGAACTGGGTGACGGCATGACTCGACTGTTTGGCGCCAGGGTCATGTAGAGCGGACCCTGATCGACAAACGGAAGAAGGTAAGTCGCCCAGCCCCAGTGACTGCTCGTGTCGAACGCCCCCTGCACCCAGCCCGGTGGAAAGACTCCATGGGCGTCATGATAGTTGTGCATCGCCAGCCCGATTTGTTTGAGGTTGTTTTTGCACTGGCTGCGGCGGGCGGCCTCGCGAGCCTGTTGAACAGCGGGGAGCAGCAGGGCGACCAGAATGGCGATGATGGCAATGACCACCAGCAATTCGATTAATGTGAAACCGGAATGTTTTTGATGACCCGTATTCATAACGAAATCCTATTGAAGTCTGTCAAAACGGTTGGAATCGATTTCCGAGAAAAAGAAGTCAGTGAGCGGGTGCGGTCTGGATGAGGATTCTCACCTCATCCAGATTCCGGGGGGGACTCATGTCAAAATGAAATGAAACGGTCTTCATGTCATTTGAAATCTGGACCGTATCTTCGTCCGGCGCCAGTTCCACTCCGCGAAAGTTCTCGGTTTCATACCGGGTTTCGGAAAGTCCCAGCAGTGCATCGGATTTCCGCAGCTCAGTGGTTGTTCCGATCACGGCGACGACAGGGTCAAAAAACGTGACGGCCCCGCGCGGAGCACGGCTGAGGTTTCCCGGCGGGTCGTAATGCACCAGATAACTGCTGACGACGCTCCCGGCGGGAAGATGAACGGGCCCGGAGATGCTCATCACCGTCAGATCCTGCGGCAACGTGAAATTCAACTGTTCCGGCATCACAAGGATATGGTTCAACGTCAGGACGTCGCCGCTTTTGAGTGAGGGCAATCGTTCCGTTGATGTTCGCAGCATTCCGTTGAGACTGCGGATTCCCCCTCGACTGCGATCCACCACTTCAAAATCACGGGAGTGAAAGTCAACCTCCCAGGCAGACTGGGACCCCTTCCGGAACGCAGCCGCCCGAGAATCGGTCAGATCCAGCCGCTGGGTCGGCTGGCCTGTCTTGTCCAGCAGTGTGGCCTGGACCCGTCCCTGTCGAACACTGACATCGGTTCCTGTCCCCGGAAAATGCTGGACCAGAAACTCCGTTCCCAGATCGACCACTTCGGCCACTGGCGTTCTGATGGTGAAGTTCGGATTGCCCCCGGTCACCTTGGCGACCAGCCGGCCATCGTCCAGGAGAATCTCTCGGGTGCTGTTGATGCGGAACGTCGCAGGCCCCACGACATCAACGATCACGTCGGGCAATTCCAGACTGACGACCCCTTCAGCGACGGTCATCCGTTCCCCCTGGCGAACGATTCTGCCCAGATCCAGAGGCTCGGAACCGACACGGACATCCGTCGACAGGCTGGAAATCGTCCCCACCGGAGCGGACTGAAAGGTCTTCCAGTGGAGAACCATCCACCCTGTGACCGAGAGAATCATCGTCGCCACGCCTGCTGTCAGGAGTGACCACAACCAGCGCTCCCGGCGATCCCGAAGACGGACGGCGGTCGAGAAGCCCTGCAGGACATCCAGCGCGGCCCGCTCAGGCGATTGGGTTCGGGATGCCTGCGAGACAACACCATGAAAATTGATCTGTTCCACATAGATCTGCAAACATCCCAGGTCGCTGAGAATGAGCGACTCCAGACGCTGCAGGCGCGCGGCGTCGATGCGGCCGTCAAACAGCGAGTTCGTCAGAGTTCGAACTTCTTCCTCTCTGGAAGAAAAGGGATCCACAGCTATTCCTCACTCCTCAATGTTCGTTTGACACATTCCACCAGCCGTCGGCGGAGCCGTTTGACCTTGCTGTAAACCGTTCCGATCGACATCTGCATGTCGCGGGCATAGTTCGCGAGAGAAGACGCATGGCGATAACAGGCCAACAGGAAGGAACGGTCTGCTTCCGGCAGTTTTCCCATGCAGTCCAGCAGCACATCCCGCTGCAGTTCCAACAGTTCGCTTGCGCCAGACTGAACTTGTGCAATGCGGGCGAGTGCCTGCTCCCCCATCCCGAATCCCCGCCTGCGACGCTGCTTTCTGGTGTAGGCCTTGGCCACGTTGAAGGCGATGGAACAGGCCCATTTCCGAAAATTCGTCCCGGTCTCAAATTCCTCGTAGCGTTTCCATAAGACGATGCAAACCTCTTGAATCACGTCATCTGCGTCGTTTCCGTTCCCGACGATGGCTAATGCCGAAGCATAGATGTCGTGATAGGCCGCCCCCAGATGGCGCAGAAATGCCGCTTCCCGCGACGGCGGAACGTCACCTTGAAATAACTCGTTGTGGCGAAAAACGTTCGGCATTTTCCAGTGGGTCAGATCCAGTCCGTCTCGATAAAACTACATATAATGTCCCGTTGTCTTGCGATGAGGGGCAACTACTTTTCGGAATTTCCAGAATTTCCCGGCTTCCTCGAATTTCTGCCATCGACGACGCGGTCACCATAGAGCGAATGACTCGCCGGGGTTCCCGGCTGATCTCAAGGCGGGTTCTCAAGGGAACGGCGGAATTTGAACCGTACCGACAAATTGCTATGCTGGTGACGCGACGACTGAACATTTGTAATGAATCAACCTGCAGGACCAGTCAAAAGTCATGGCAAAGAAACGATTTCTGGTGACCGGGGCTTCTCGTGGAATTGGCCGGGGGGCGGCCGTGCAACTGGCACGGTCCGGTGCGGATGTGGCCGTCAATTTCCGCTCTCATCCAGAAGAAGCCGAAGAAGTTGCCAACGAAATCCGCGCCTGCGGGCAGCGGGCTCTGGTTGTTCAGGCCGACGTCTCCGAACAGGAGCAGGTCGAAGAGATGGTCGCCCGTGTCGTGAAAGAGTGGGGTGGACTGGATGGATTCGTTTCCAATGCCGCCTTCAGCGACCGGGAGCGCATGATCAAGGCGGATATGAAGGGCTTCCGCCGGACGGTCGACGTCTCCATGTGGGGAGCGTTCTATGGCGTTCGGGCCGTTTCCCAGCATCTCGTCGAACAGGGAACCGGAGGAGCAATCGTCGTCATCAGTTCCCCGCATGCCGTTCTCCCCATTCCAACAGCGATGGCGTACAATATGGCCAAGGCCGCGATCGACCACATGGCCCGAACGGCCGCGATTGAACTGGCTCGTCATAAAATTCGGGTGAACATTGTTCACCCAGGCTGGATCGATACTCCGGGAGAGCGAAAGTTCTTTTCCGACGAGCAACTCGAGGAAGGTGCCAAAGGAATCCCCTGGGGACGCATGGGACAGCCTGAGGAAATCGGTCGACTCGTCAGTTTCATGATGAGTGACGACTGCGATTATATGACGGGAAGCACCGTGCTGATGGACGGCGGAATCAGTCTGCCGTGGTGGTCAAACCGGGATGAGGGAAAACAGTAGAAAATTTGAAGAGAGTTTGCCCTGAGCCAGCACGATTGACGTTCGTTGCCAGAGACTCTCAGGGAACAGGAGATTCGTCGAGCGTGACTGACGAGAGCATGATTCGTCTCGAGGGCTGCATTCGCGCAAAGGGGATGCAACGCGGAACGGTCGGCCTCTGTCAGTGATGTTTGACAGCGTGTTCAATTCCATCGATCAGGTTTCTGTGCTCAAGGAAGGATTGAAGTATGGCTCCGCAAAATCTGGAAAATCAGGCGTCCTGGGGACGCGTTCCGGCCACGATCGCCACGTGTGGACTGGCGTTTATGCTCGGATGTCCAAGTTCCAGTTCCGAGTACCGTGAGCTGGGAAAAGGGGACGACGTCAAAAACACGACGCCCGTCGAACATCACCATGACCATGATCATGGTCCCAACGGCGGTCATCTCGTCGAACTGGGGAAATACCATGGGGAAGTGACGATGAGCCCGGAACGGGTTGTAACCGTTTATCTGCTCGATGAGGCAGTGAAGAAGGCGGTTCCCGTTGCTGATGCGACCGCGACGATCGTGGCACTGATTGGCGCCGAGAAAGTCGAATTCGCGCTGACGGCCTCTCCACTCGAAGGAGAAACGGACGGCAAGTCGAGTCGGTTCGTCGCTGCGGCGGATGTCGTGCCGGCTTCCATCAAGAATCTGGAAGAATTGAAGGGGGAAGTGGTCCTGGTGGTGGGGGGGGAGAAAACCGTCGGATCCATCACACATGATCACGACCATGATCATGACCACGATCACGACCATGACTCCAAGTCCAAGTAAGACGACCCATGGCGTCAGGAAATACGAATTGATGCCGATGATGTCGTGATGAAACGGGATCGACCCCGCGGGATGGATCTCCCTTCCAGTTGCTCCTGTGAGGACAATCGGAAGAGGGATTTGTTCCGCGGGGTCGTTTTTCGCGCTCAGCCCGGCGCGGAGGGGGGAGCGACGGGAGTGAATCGAATTTTTTCTGAATTTCTCAAATGCTGTTCCCGCGAGACCCGTAGATGGAAGCGGGCGCGTTCGGATGACGTGTTTCTGGACTCCTCTCACTCAAATTGGCGGAAATCGCTGCGAGAGCCGTTCCATGAACTCTCTGGCGAGCGGGGATTCGGTTGAGTAAACGGCTCTCGGCAGTGTGGAGATTCGAGTTCGAGATTTCACCACGAAGCATGAATGTCCACGCATCCTGAAAAACAGCAATCATACGGACCACAGAGCAGATTATGCTTCACGGATCATTCATCCTGCTGATGCGATCGATACGGGAAGATGCTCTGCAGCAGTATGCCCACCTGCTCCGGCTGATGTCGGTCATGATCCTGTTGACCATGTTTCTGGTTGCTTCCAGAGAATCCGCTTATGAAGGGATTCCCGGGCAGACGTTTCTGCAACAGCTGTCGTTCCTCGGAGTGATTCTGATCACCCTCGCCGGCATTGGCCACTTTTCCTCGTCGATCACCGAAGAAAAGGAAGAAGGCACATTGGGACTGCTGCTGCTGGCCAATGTCTCACCATTAGCGGTTCTGCTTGGAAAATCCACGAACCGGATCTTTTCCTCGTTGCTGCTGCTGGCGACACTGTTTCCGTTTTCGCTGCTGGCGCTCTCTCTGGGGGGGATCAATTCCAACCAGGTGATCAATCTGTTCCTGGCACTGGGCGCTTACCTGTTTCTGATTGCGAATCTGGCGCTCCTGGTTTCCGTTTCCGTTCGACGAACCTCGGAAGCGATCATTCTGATGACGTTTCTGATCCTCCTGCTGCACGGAGTTCCGGAACTTTTGAACTACCTGACCCGAGAGCGTTTCGGTCAACTCCCGGTTCGGCCGCCAGGAATGCCGCAAGTCGTTGTCGATCGGCTGATCGACGGTCATCGGCAGTTTTCGGTTGTTCACGCGACTCAACAGATCCTCGACAATCCGCTCTCCAACACCTTTCCAGCATGGCAGGTCCTGGGATCACTCCTGTGTGGGCTGATTCTGTTCGGGCTCGCTTTGTGGAGATTTTCAGCGGTGATCTGGGCTCCTGAAGTGTCGGAGCCCATCCAGCCACGAACAATCAATCAGTCAAATCGTACCATCCAGATCGTGTCTCGCCCCTGGACAAAAGCCATCGCCTGGAAGGAATTTTACTTTATCACCGGCGGTCCCGTTCTGTTTCTCGCGAAGTCTGTTGCCTATGTCGTTCTGATTCCGCTGATCCTGTTCTTTCGGGATCCGCTGGAGTCGTTTTTCGGAGTTCAGATTCACCATGCACTGCAGATGGGGTGTGTGATTTTTCTGACGACGGAGGCCTTATTGGTCTCTTCGCAACTGTTTTTGATTGAACGTCGCCTGGGGACACTTTCGACATTGCTGATGGTCCCGCAGTCGCTGTTTCGGATGACGGTCCAGAAAATCTGGGGGTGCCTGATTGGAAGTTTTCCAACAATTGCCGCCTTGTTGTTTGTTCTCGGAATCGACGCACAGGGGCACTGGACTGGCTGGTCGGAGACGCTTCTGCGATTCCCGGTCGAGCAATTCTTCTGGATCGTGGTGTTCGGGTGTGCTGTGCTTGTGATGTGCCAGTTGACGGTTCTTTGTTCACTTTACGTCAGTTGGGGAGCGTTGCCGCTGGCGGCGGCTCTGATGGCCATTGTTCTCATTGTCGCCGGTCCAGTTCTGTCCGGCGTGATCATTGTGCTCAAGGAACATGGACAACCGACGTATGCAAACTTTGGTCCTGTGATCTATCTGACCGGACTGCTCTCCGTTGGCATGACCTTCGAAACCGGACGACGGTTGATCGCACTGGCGGGCCGTTAACAATGACCGGCACCGGAAATCCAGATGACTCTCCCCACAGGAAATGCGGGGCGGAGATGCGGGGACTGCAGACCATCGCAACGACAGCGGGCTGAATGGGACGGATCGTTCCGAGATGACAACAGGAACTCAGCCAGTTTCAGTGGGGCGGTTGTCGTTTGATTGCCGTTGTGATTTCAGCACTCGCTCAGGTTCACTGCCAGTCCCGCCTGTGAGGTTTCCTTGTACCGCACCGACATGTCGGCGCCGGTACGCTTCATGACACGAATCACCCGGTCCAGTGAGACGAGATGAGTTCCGTCGCTGCGCAGGGCGAGTCGGCTGGCATTGATCGCTTTGACCGCACCCATGGCGTTGCGCTCGATGCAGGGGATTTGAACGAGACCTTTGATGGGGTCGCACGTCAGTCCCAGATGATGTTCCATGCCGATTTCAGCAGCCTGTTCAACTTGCTCCGGTGTGCCGCCGAGGACTTCCGTCAACGCTCCGGCCGCCATGGAACAGGCCACGCCGACTTCTCCCTGGCACCCGACTTCGGCACCGGAAATCGAAGCATTCCGCTTGTACAGAGAACCGATCACAGCAGCGGTCAGCAGGAAAGACTCGACTTTCTCCAGGGAGAATGCCGGGCAGAAACGCTCGAAATAGTGCAACACCGCTGGGATGATTCCCGCCGCGCCATTTGTGGGGGCGGTGACCACTCGTCCCCCCGCGGCATTTTCTTCATTGACCGCGATGGCGAACATGTCCACCCAGTCCAGCGCATGCATGGGATCCAATGCCGTCTTATTGCTGGAGGATGTCAGTGATTTCAGCAGGCCGGGAGCCCGGCGCGTCACGTGTAATCCACCGGGGAGTTCACCGTCGGATCGGCATCCCCGTTCCACACAGGCCTTCATCGTGGTCCAGATCCGTTGCAGACCTTGATGGATTTCATCATCCGGTCTCAAAACACGTTCGTTTGCCCAGGCCAGGTCACTGAACGAACACCTGTTTTCGTTAGCGAACTGCAGCAACTGTTTGGCAGAGGTGAAAAAATAGGGAACCTGCGGAGCGGACTGCGGAGCGAATGGTGTCGGTTCCCCATCGTGAACGACGAACCCGCCGCCAATTGAAAAGTATGTTGAAGCACAAAGAAGAGTTTGGGAGTTCTCTCCTCCAAATGCCTGAAAACGCATGCCGTTCGGATGTGCGTCCAGAAAAATTGTCCGATTGAAAATGAGGTCCCGCTCCTCCACAAATCGAATCCGATGGTCTCCGGCCAGATCGAGTTGTTCTGTCGTCCTGATCAAAGACAACTTCTGAGCAATGCTGTCCGGGTCGATCTGATCCGGTTTTTCTCCCTGAAGCCCCATCAGAACCGCAGTGTCAGTGGCATGTCCATGACCGGTCAGCGCCAGCGATCCATACAAGTCTGTTTGCAGGTGGGTCACTTGCGGTAGCACACCGGCAATGGTGAGTTCCTTCAGAAACGCTTCGGCCGCCCGCATTGGTCCGACCGTATGTGAACTGGACGGCCCGATCCCGATTTTAAAGAGATCGAAGACTCCATAGTACGGGAGGATTTCGACAGATTGTGGAGCCGGTGTCGTCTCGTTTTCCACTGAAGTCACCATTGAATGCCGTTGCAGGTCGGGCCCTTCGCGGGTGATTGGGCACAACGTGCGGGAACTGATGTGATCAGCATTCAGCATACCATCAATGACTGTCTGCAGGCTTTAAATGCCGGATCAGAAATTCATTTTGCCGCTGGGTGCCCGCCGGTGTTCCTGCCGCTCCGTGTCCCGTATCGGCGATCGGAAAGAAGTCGAACTCTTTTCCGCATTCTTTCAGGGCATTGACCACCTGCATCGTCGAATCGGGATCGACATTGCTGTCTGCTTCTCCCACGATCAGCAGCAAGTGCCCTTGCAACTTGCCTGCATCATCGACGTTGGAGCTTTTTGAATAACTCTCATCCACTGGCCAGCCCATCCATTGCTCATTCCACCAGAGTTTGTCGATGCGGTTATCGTGGCAGCCACAGTCGGCGACGGCGACATGGTAGAAGTCGGAGTGATCCAGCAAGGCGCGCATTGCACTCTGCCCCCCGGCACTCCCCCCGATGACGCCGACCCGTGACAGGTCCATCCAGGGACGAGTCTGAGCGGCGGCTTTGATCCAGGCAATGCGATCCGGAAATCCGGAGTCCTTCAGGTTCTTCCAGCAGACATCATGAAACGCTTTGCCACGGAAGTTCGTTCCCATGCCATCCGCTTTGACGACCACGAACCCCAGATCGGCAAGCCCTTGTAGCCGTGAATGAGTTCCAAACGTCCTGGGACAGAATGCCCCGTGCGGACCAGCATACAAGTCTTCGACGATGGGATAGGTTCTGGCAGGATCGAAGTTCGATGGCTTGATGATGATGCCGTAGATCTCTGTCAGTCCATCCCGGCCTTTGGCAGCGAACCGCTCCGGCAGTGGGGCAAAGTTCGCCAGAGCCGACTCATCAGCGGGAGCGACTTCGCAAATCAATCTGCCGTCGAGACTCTGCCTGAGTTCTGTCACCGGCACCCGATCCACACGCGACCAGGTATCGAGGAAGAGAGTGTGGTCTGGTGAAAACTGAATCTCATGCTCGCCGTCTCCGGCAGTCAGCTGTTGAAAGCCCGTTCCATCCAGCCGAACCTGACACAGATGCACATGGTAAGGGTCTTCGCCGGACCGTAAGCCGCTGGCGGTGAACCAGACCATCCCCAGGGTTTCATCCACATGCTTCACCTCCCTGACGACCCAGTTTCCATCAGTCAGCTGCAGAGGGGGCGACTGTCCGGAGACGTCGTACCGATAGAGATGGCACCAGCCAGAGCGTTCACTGAGCCAGAGCACTGCATGTGAAGTGGAGAGCCAGTACTTCCAGCTTTTCTTGCGATAATCGATGAACGTCTTCGCGGTCTCTTCGATGACCGGACGAACCTGCCCGGTCTGAACATCGACTGCCAGCACGCGATAACACTGGTGGCCGCGCTGATTGTCGTCGAAGTAAAATTCCCGCCCCTCTTTCTCCCAGGTGTATCGGTGCGATCTCGACTCACTGAACTGATTCGGGAACAGCGTCTGGTCGATGACCCTGGCCTCGAACTCCTGTCCGTTCCAGCGAAACAGTACCGGAATCGGTTGCGGCAACGGGTCACCCGCTTTGGGATAGTTGATGGTGCGGACGTTTGATTCTGAATGGTCCCCCAAAAGGGATCTTCCGATGGTGATCTGACGAGTCGTCACAGGGACGGTGAGAGAAACGACAAAGGCGTCCGATCGCGGCGACCATTCAATGTCTCCGTGAAATTCTGCTTCTTTTTCAGCGGGAGCTGTCAGCTGAAAAATGGAATTGTTCTCCAGGTTTCGGAGTTTGATTGTTTGTCCAGCCAACTCCGCCTGCCACATCTGATCAGGAGATCTTCCGCGCGGGAGACGTGAGTGCGAAGGGATCGCGGTGGGGTGGGACTCCCCGTTCGGCGGACCATCGATGATGATCTGCGTACGGATCAGGTCCGCAGGAAATCGGGCGATCACCGTCCCGGAAGGATCGTCGACCTGCCAGAGATGCCCTTCGAAGGTCCTTTGTTCATGCGTCTTGCCGGGAAGCAATGTCGCATACTTCACCTTTTCGCCGCTCGGCTTGAACCATGAGACGTCGACCGGATGGAGACGTTGGTTCACGAACGTCATCGAGCACTGCAGGCCATCATTGATGGATCGGGTTGCCGCAGTGATCTCCAGCGCGGTCGTGCGAACTTCTTGTGGAATCGGCAGTCCGAGTTCACTGGTGTTCGTCACCGTTCGGGTGGTCCCGGTCACGGCATTCACCATCGTCAACTCCACGACATTCGCTGCATTCCGGCGACAAAACCAGAAGCCCTTGCCGTCCGGCAGCCAGCGAGGTTCAATGCGATTCCACCTCACGAAATGAGTGAAGTCACTCCTGGACCACTGCGCCGGAGTATCATTCGCAGCGGCCTCATGAGTCCAGAATCCTGCTGTACAAATGACGAGCAAAGGGACGAGAGTCCCGATTTGAATTCTCATCATCATCATCCAGAGAGAGTGAGTCGTCATCGTGGTCGTCAAGTTAGAGCGGTTTCGTAATTCATGTAACGTACTGGCTCGTGGAAACTCAATATTTCATTGAAGGAAAGGCGTTCTCCGCGGCCACATGATCGACCAAACTCAGTACTTCCCAGTTTGTCCCGCTGAGGGTGAAAGTGGATCGGAAATGCAGGACTTTCCCCGTCTTTTCTGCCCCCTGAATCCTGATCCCTCCTCCCTCGCCATTCTTCGCTGGAAAACTGGGAAGTACTGAAACTGGTCTAGACTTTCCCATGACTGGTGGGGCTGTGTGAAGCGGATGCGATTTCGGCGACCACGGTTGTAGACCATTTCGATGTCTTCAAACAGGAGGGATCGAACTTCGATGCGGGGCGGGGACTGTTCGAAGAAAAACTTCTCGCCGCCCGGCCAGGGCGTGTCTATCATCCTGCAGGCTGCGATCGAATTCGATTCATTCATTGTCAGATCCAGTGAGGATTGGACAATGGGCGAATGTGGCTTTTCCCAAGTACAAGGCAAAAAGGAACCATCAGATGGCATGGCAATCCCCCAGTTACTGTCTGGCCGCAGCACTGTTGTTGACCTCGGCGGGCTGCAGTGTTCAAAACGATCGAATTTTTGCGGACGGAGCGGGACAGGGGACGACAGATTCCCGGCCTGATGCAACGGCGACCTGCCCGGTGATGGGCAATGTCCTTCCGGCAGCTCTCCGACATACCGCTGCGGGATCCCTGTCCAATCGGGACTGGTGGCCCAATCAGCTCAATCTGAAAATTCTGCATCAGAATTCTCCCAGAGGAAACCCGATGGGGGGGAATTTCAACTATGCAGAGGAGTTCAAAAAACTCGATCTGGCGGCGGTCAAGAAAGACCTGCACGAGCTGATGACGTCTTCTCAGGACTGGTGGCCGGCCGACTATGGACATTACGGCCCGTTGTTCATTCGCATGGCCTGGCATAGTGCCGGAACTTATCGGGTTGCTGATGGTCGAGGGGGCGCGGGGTATGGAACACAACGATTCGCTCCCCTCAACAGCTGGCCAGACAACGTGAGCCTGGACAAGGCGCGTCGGCTGCTCTGGCCGATCAAGCAGAAATATGGAAATCAGATTTCCTGGGCCGACCTGATGGTTCTGACCGGAAACGTGGCACTCGAGTCGATGGGAGTGAAAACCTTTGGATTCGCCGGGGGCCGGGAAGATGTCTGGGAACCACAGGAAGACATTTACTGGGGCCCGGAATCGGAATGGCTCGGCGACAAACGCTATACCGGAGACCGTCAGCTGGAAAATCCGCTGGCGGCCGTACAGATGGGGTTGATCTACGTGAATCCGGAAGGGCCGAACGGCAAGCCGAGTGCTCTCGAAGCGGCTCGCGATATTCGTGAAACCTTCGCCCGCATGGCCATGAACGATGAAGAAACGGTGGCACTGATCGCGGGAGGACATACTTTTGGTAAAGCCCACGGAGCCGCCAGCGCCGACAACCTTGGGCCCGCTCCCGAAGGAGCCAGCATCGAAGAACAGGGACTCGGCTGGAAGAACAAATTTGGAAAAGGGAATGCCGGGGACACGATCACCAGCGGACTCGAAGGGGCCTGGTCCACAACGCCGACAAAGTGGTCGAATGATTACTTTGATCACCTGTTCGGGTATGACTGGGATCTGGTGAAATCTCCGGCCGGAGCGTGGCAGTGGATTCCAACGGATCCCGCGGCGAAAGGGACTGTTCCCGACGCACACGATCCCAAGAAGTCACATGCTCCCATCATGTTCACGACGGACCTGTCGTTGCGAATGGATCCGGCTTACGGGAAAATCTCAAAGCATTACCATCAGCATCCGGAAGAATTCCAGGCGGCATTCGCCAAGGCCTGGTACAAGCTGACCCATCGCGACATGGGCCCGGTCTCCCGACTCCTCGGTCCGGAAGTGGCGAAACCACAGCTCTGGCAAGATCCGGTCCCTGAAGTGGACTTCCCGCTCATTGATGCAAAAGATGCGTCCGCACTGAAAGCCCAGCTGCTCGCCTCCGGGTTGTCGATCTCCGATCTGGCCACGACCGCGTGGGCCTCGGCATCCACATTCCGGGGGAGTGACAAACGGGGCGGAGCAAACGGAGCACGTGTTCGTCTGGCCCCGCAGAAAGACTGGGATGCGAACGATCCTGCGAAGCTCGCCAGAGTTCTGAAAGTCCTGGAGAAGGTGCAGCAGGAATTCAATCAGGCACAAACCGGTGGAAAGAAAGTCTCACTGGCCGACCTGATTGTTCTCGGGGGAAATGCCGCTGTTGAAGAGGCCGCGAAAAAGGGAGGACACACACTTCAGCTCCCGTTCTTCCCTGGACGGACCGATGCGACGGATGAGATGACGGATGCTGCCGCGTTTGATGTCCTGGAACCAAAGTCTGACGGGTTCCGGAACTATCAGGCGCGCGAGATCACTCGTCCTGCCGAGGAGCTTCTGATCGATCGCGCTCAACTGCTGACACTTTCCGCCCCGGAAATGACTGTGCTGATTGGGGGTCTGCGAGCACTGAAGACGAACACGGGAAGCGGACCGTTTCAGCAGCTGGGGGTGTTGACGGAGCGTCCTGAGACTCTGACGAATGATTTCTTTGTCAACCTGCTCAACATGGAAACCCAGTGGGAAAAATCTCCGATGTGCGAGTACTTCTTTGAAGGCAAAGATCGCAAGACCGGTGAAGTGAAATGGACTGCCACTCGAGTCGATCTCGTGTTCGGATCCAATTCGCAGCTGCGGGCGATCTCCGAGGTCTACGCCAGTGCCGACGCTCAGGAAAAGTTTGTGAAGGACTTCGGCGCCGCCTGGACGAAGGTGATGAACCTGGATCGTTTCGATCTCAGTCCGGCTGAACGAAGTGGAGTCGTCGCGGCTCAAACTCCTTGAACCGGCGGGGTGATCCACTGCTCACGCGAGGTTCGAGCAGTCACGCCCGATTCCTTGTGCCGTCACCGGTCGCTGACAGCTTTCGGAGAGATTCGAACGGCTGTCAGCGACTTTTCATTGAGCCCATGATGTTGAGCCGATGATGATGTTGAGCCGATGCAGTGTGTCCGAAGAGATTGGAAATTCCGCCAGCGATCAGATCGCCAGTCCCCCCTGAGCTGTGGGAGCGGATGGCATTCAAGTTGACCGGCGTTGGCGCTGAACTTCATAGCAGAGGATGCCGGCGGCGACTGCGGCGTTCAGGGAGCCGACGTGGCCTGTCTGCGGGATCGCAAGCTGAACATCAGAAAGTTCAATGAGTTCCGGCGGAACTCCGCTCCCTTCATTTCCGATCAGGATCGCCAGCGGTCCTGTCAGGGAGACCTGTGCCGGAGCGAGATTTCCCCGTTCCGTTGCCGCATGCAGTTTCAGTCCAGCCCCCTGGAGTTGCCGGCAATACAGCAGCAATTGATCCACCTGCACGATGGTCAGATAGTTCACGGCTCCCACGGAACTGCGGACCACATGAGAGGAGACCGCCGCCTGCCCGGCTTTGGGGACCACGACTGCGTTGATTCCGAACAGGTCGGCGGACCGGAGAATCGACCCGAAGTTGAAGGGGTCCTGAATTCCGCACAGCACCAGGACGGCAGAGTCTTCCGGCAGACGCCGCAGCAACTCGTCAGGATCTCCATAAGGAAAAGAGGGCATTTTTGCCATCAGTCCCTGATGCTCCTGTGATCCGCAGAACCGTCGCAGTTCTTCACTGGATGCCGTTTGAAACGGAAACCGCAAAGTCCGTTGCAGCGCCGAGAGTTCCTGCTGCTGCTCCACCGTGAGCATCTCCGGGCAGGCCACCACTTCCAGCGGCAACCAGCGTCCGGCGCGAAGCGTTTCCAGAACGGCATGACGTCCCCAAAGCCAGCATTTCTGATGGTTCCCGAGAAGTTCCCGCTTCTTTTGAGATTGCTTTTGACGTCCGACCAACGCCGTGACCTTTTCGCTCAATTCGTGGACAGGACGGAATTGGTCAGTGAATTTCCTCGACTTCCGCAGCTGTTTCATGACCACCGACAACGACTTCGAAGCCGAGGTCCTTGACCATGGCATAGTCTTCTTCCGGTGTCTGCCCTTTGGTCGTGAGATAGTCACTGACAAACATCGAGTTCGCGGCATACAGCCCCATGGCCTGCATGGAACGGAGATTCAGTTCACGTCCCCCGGCAATGCGGATTTCGACAGCCGGATGAGCCATTCGCAGCAGACAGAGCACCCGCAGACAGCTGCGCGGATCGAGGTTGTCCTGCTGAGCGAGTGGAGTTCCATCGATGGCATGCAGAAAATTGACCGGGATCGATTTCACATCGAGTCCCCGGAGTTCGAAGACGGCATCAAGAATATCCTGCTGGACTTCCCCCATCCCGACGATCAGGCCGCTGCACAGTTCCATCCCGGCATCGTGAGCGACTTTGAGGGTGTCGAGGCGATCCTGATAGGTATGCGTCGTACAGATTTCCTCGTAGTACCGCCGTGACGTATTCAGGTTATGGTTGATCCGGTCGACTCCGGCGTCGGCCAGTTTCTGGGCCTGATCCGGTTTCAGTAACCCCAGACAGGCGCAGATGTGCAGTCCCAGTTCGTCTTTGATTTTCTTGACGACATTGCAGACGTGATCGACTTCCCGGTTGGTCGGGCCCCGTCCGCTGGCAACGATGCAGTAGGTTCGCGCCTGACTGTCTTTGGCCTTGCGGGCCCCTTCCAGCAGCACGCGCTCATTCGCGATTGAATACCGTTCAATCGGAGCATCGGAAATTTTCGACTGTGAGCAGTATCCGCAATCTTCCGGGCACAGTCCGCTCTTGGCATTCTTGAGATAGTAGAGATGGACGATGTGTCCGAAGTGCGCACGGCGCACGGCGTACGTCGCGGCCAGAAGATCGAGCAGTTCTTCATCTGCCGAATCGAGGATCGCGCGTCCTTCTTCCATGGAGAGGGATTCTCCAGACAGAACACGGCGGCTCATTTCCTGCCAGCGGGAGAGGGAAAGAGAGGTCTCGATGTCAGTCTGCAGCATGGAAGATCAATATGAAAAGAAGGATTGTTTCAGTCTGTGTGGTCGAGCAACTCACTCGGAACGACAGTGCGAACCATTCAGGATCCTGCCGTCTCGAACCACAGAGCCCCCGTCAATGATTGCCGGTCGGAGGATGTCACACCGGGACGGGCGCCGGGCTCAGTCCCGTTTCTTTTTGACTCGTCGTCGCAATGGATTGTCTTCACCATCGGCGCCGTCCGCCTGCAACGCTTCCAGTGCCCGCCGGACCGTATCCAGCAGGACATCCATCGCGAATGGTTTGCGGAGATAGTCGACAGCGCCAAGCATCTCGGCATAGGCCTTGTGCCGGCCCCCTTCGTTGGCGGTGATCATGATCACCGGCGGAGCCGATTCCAGTGTCCGCAGATATTCGAGCACCGGGAATCCTCCCATCCGCGGCATCATCATGTCCGTGATGATCAGATCCGGGTTCTCTGCATGAATCAGTTTCTGCCCTTCGGCTCCGTTCGAGGCGGAGAAAACACGATACCCCGCTGCTTCGAGCACCGCTCGCAGCGTCGTCTGAATTTCCCGATCATCTTCGATCAGAACGATTTTGTTTTCTGCCATGGGCTTTCCTCTGCGGATTCCACCGCGGTTTGACGATCCTCACCGGGCGCCGGACATCTTATGAGGGGAGCGTTGCCGACTCAACGAGTCGATTCCACAAATTGTCCAGTGTCCTGAAATTTCCGACGGAAATCACTCGAATTCGATTCCGGTCAACAATCCGGCCGCCGTCCAGCTTTGAAACCAGCTTTGTAGCGAGACGGGCGAGAATTCCGGATCTTCCGGACCGGAGCTCAGTGCCGATTCCAGAGCATTTGCCAGGGAAACACCAGCCCGAAGTTCTCCGAGGAGATGGAACTGGACCGGAAGAACCGCAAATCGTCTGACCACGTACTGGCGACGATGAACAACCAGGAAGGTGTCCTCCGGCACAGGCGCTTCCACCGGGTCTCCACGGCGGATTTTTGAAATCACCTCATGAACCGGAAACTGGAAATGAAATTGTCGAAATGAACGGGAAAAACGGAGCCGAACATCCGGCCAGCGCTCCGCTGGGACCTGTTGCAACGCTGCCAGTGACAAGGCCGCATCCCGTTCCTCGCCGGGACCGTCGAACACCTCGGCATACGCCCGTTCCAGTGTGGCCAGTTCGATCAGAAAGTCCGCCCAATCTGGTGTTGAACTCTCTGTCTCGCGATCTGGGCGCGTCCGACGAAGCGACCCTGGAAATCCCCCCCCCAGGTCACCCAGCGTATAACTGGCAGGAGGAGACGACTGTAAATAGGACACCACGAAGCCGGCAAACGGGTCATCACCGACGATCTGTCTGACGGTCGGGAATTCGGCTCCCAGGCACTCAATCAGACGGGCGAAGTAGGCGTTGTTGTAAATGGCGAGCCGGGTCTGGCTGGAAATGTTCCGCGAAGACACGACAACCTGAGTCAGATTCCCGGAACCGACGGGAATGACGTTCTGTGCCGGCGGACTGGAGATTCCCGCTTCAACTCCCTGCGGATGGGTGATGACAGAGAACATCCATTCCTGGAGCGTCTTCAACGAATATGGATCCATTACTCCACCTCGGCTGTCACGAAGATGGCTGGCTGCGGAATCGAGATCCTTTCGGAAACCGGTTGACCAGCACCAGAAAGTGCTGCCGTCGAGACGCCGGGGAAATCGCTCGGTTGGGGGGATTGTCCAATGAACTGTTGTGCCTTCAAGACTTCCTGGTGCACCACCGGGAACTCCGGAATCCGCGCATCCCATTCTAAAAGCGTCGAAACTCCGCCGGTGAGTTGATGTGTCCGGCGATAGAGTTCCCACACGGCGTCGATGACCGGGCCGTCATGCGTATCGATGCAATGAGTCCCGAGATCGGTATGGCCTGCCAGATGCACTTGAACAATCCGGTCATGCGGAACATTTTCAATGTACTCGACCGGATCAAACTGGTGGTTGACGCTCGACACATACACGTTGTTGACATCCAGCAGCAGTCCGCAATTCGTGTCATCCGCCAGTCGCCCCAGAAATTCCCATTCGGGCATCGTGGAACTGGCAAACTCGAGATAGGTGCTGGGGTTTTCGAGAACCAGCGGGCGCTCGAGGACATCCTGAACAATCCGGACACGTTCTCGAACGTGACGCAGCGTTTCTTCGGTCAGCGGCACCGGGAGGAGATCGTGCGTATTCCTTCCGGCGATTCCGGTCCAGCAGAGATGATCAGAGACCCAATGGGCGCGAACATCCCGGGCAAGGCGTTTCAGCTTGTTCAGGTAGTCGAAGTTGAGCGGATCAGAACTTCCGATCGACAGTGAGACCCCGTGCATGACGATGGGATATCGTTCGGCAATCTCTTCCAGAACGGCCCGTGGTCGTCCCTGAGAATCGATGTAATTCTCAGAGATGATTTCGAACCAGTCGACCTCGGGAGCCTGTTCGAGGAGATAGGGATAATGCTGTGAACGCAGCCCGACCCCGAATCCCAGCAGTGGCAATCCCAGACGCCGCTGACTCATGGTGCTTCCTTCACCGACGGGCTCGATCGAAGATGTGGCCGCGCAGCACGCGACACACCGGTAAAACACGGCTGCCCACAGGCCTGTCAGGGTCATCCGTGTTGTGAAAACGCGTTCGCAGCGCGTTACATTTTTGCTGGTGCGGAACCAAACGTCTTCCCGGCGGCAGTCATCGCAGCTTCAAAGTTCTTTCGACCAGATTCCCAGGCGTGTTCGAGAGGAACATGGCACAACCCCTGTCCTTTACAGGTGTTCTCTCCCGGATTGGCTCCACAGCCTCCCTGCCCTTTGCAGTCATTCTGGCTGCCACAGGCGTGAGCAGCGACCGTCGCGCAGGTTCCCTGTCCGGCACACTCGTTCTGTTTACTGGCTCCCAGGTTTTTGCAGGTATTCAGGCCACGGCAGACGTGCGGCTCAGTCAACAGCAGATGCTCTGATTCTGACGAACCTGAGGGAGTCGTTCCGGTGGTGCTTCCGGTTTCGGTCGGTTTCGTCGGACAGCCGGACAGAGAGCCCGCCATCATTCCCCCCAGTGCGACGAGTGCCAGCTGGTGAAAATGTCTCCGATTCAAATCTGAACTCATGGCAAGCACTCCGTTTGAAGAGTTTGGCGAATGGCAACAGGACGTTGTGTTCCGGACCGATTGACTGAAACAGACGATTTGAGAAATAGCTATTCCAGCGGCAGCGACACAGGTTCATTGGCCTCGGCACTACGGGCGACCGCCTCCAGAAATTCCATGTACTTGACCCCTGACGCAAAGTCGGTCAGCGTCACTTTCTTTTCACCACGGATCGAGGCGATGAAGTCGGATTCGACATGCCATGCCCCGCGATCCTCCAGCGGAATCTGAATCTCTTTCAGTTCACTGTCTTCAGAACGGGCCGCGTACAGGCGTTCTTCTCCGTCGATGAAGTGAACTTTCACGGTGCCACGGCTGCCGTAGAAATGGATCTGCAACCCGGGTCCGAACAGCACGACACCACTGAAGTGGTAGATCACCCGGACTCCTCCCTGAAGCTCCGCCAGAATCTGCACGCTGTCCGGAACGGTGGCCTGCGCGAAGCGGCTTTCTTCCGGCAACGGGCGGGTCGGTTCAAACAACTCGGTCTGTGCGAACACCTGAACCGGTGCGGGAGCCCAGCGCTGCAGTGTTTCCTGCAGAATCCCCAGGCTGAGGATGTTGTTGCCGACGATCTCGGCATCCTGTCGCCAATGCAGCGGCTGGCTGTAATCCCAGAACTGGGACGTCACTCCGAGAACAACGATCTCACGCAGATCGCCGATGAAGTGACCTTTGATCAACTGTTCCACATACTGACCACTGATCAGTCCCATCGGGCTGGGAACGATCTGTGCGATGAGTTTCGGATGCTTGCGTGACGCCTGAAGCATCTGTCGTGCTTCTGCCAGATTTCTGGCCATCCGGGCTTCCGTCAGAACATGCTTTCCCGCTTCGAGGGCGGCACAGGCGAGTTCGCAATGGGTATTGGGCCAGGTTCCGATACAGACGGCATCAATTTCCGGGTCGGCGATCAGCTGTTGCCAGGTGTCATAAACCTTGGGAATTCCGAATTCCGCCGCGACCGCTTCACTGGATTCACGAGAGCGGTTGACGACTCCCGTCAGCTCGACACCATCTATCGTCCGAAATCCGGGAATGTGCTTCAGTCTCGTGTTGGCCCCTGCTCCGATCAGACCAATCCGTACGCGCTTCGACATATCGCCTCAATCAAACAGTGCTTGGACAACCTGCGGTCACCAGAACGGCATCCAATCAGCGTTCTGATTCTGACCTGACAAGTCTAAAGTGTTTCTCCACAATCGTTTCCGGATGAAGAAAATCAATGCCGGAAACCGATTGAATCACCGGTGACCTTCCGTCATCCGGCAACCCCGATTGTGAGAGACACATCGTGTCCATGCAATCCCAGCGAACAGGGATTTCGCCTGAAACCCCGTCTGTGCCATTGCGGCTCGGTTTTTCGGACGAGACGCTTCGAAGAGGGACTTCTGCAATAACAGCAGAGAAACAGCGACCGAAGTTGAAGAACGCTGCGACAGGGGACGGGATCTTCCAGATCCTGATCAACCCTCATCCAAAACCCGCGATATTGTTTTGCAACCCGTGTAATAGAACGAAGTTACAAACAAAGGGTGAGCAACGGGACTTGAACCCGCGACCCCCAGATCCACAATCTGGTGCTCTAACCAACTGAGCTATGCCCACCATCAACGGCGAAATCACCGCGGGCATGAGTATTGTGAATCCTCTGGGAATTGCAAGCCGGAAAGGACTTGTGGAGCGGGAATCTGGGTTTTTCCCTGTCTCAACACCGGAGATTCCCACTGACATGGGCTGGCGTCTCTGTATGCCGGATCGCGTCCGCTGAACGTGTGGAAGAGTGGCGGTGTCTCAACTCGTCCGGATCGGATTGGTTCTTCTTCCGGAGCGAATCAGTGCTCAGGTCCGGGGAGGTCGACCGGTCTTTCGAGACATTCAAAACGTCACATTTGACGTGAAACAATCTTCTCGAATACGCTTCGTGATTGAAGGTGATTTCACGTTCCACGCTCAATTCGAATGGCGCACAATCATGCCTTGGATTTCCGAAACAGCTCCGCACATTTCTCACGAGCGGTTGCATGAACTGATGGCCGAGACAGTGGCGGAAGCCCGTCGGCGACTGACACCGAATCCGCGTCGGGTGCTGCTTCTTCCGCCGGATATCACGCGAGCGCACGCGTACGTCGGAGCGTTGACGGAAGCATTCTACAAACTGCTGCGAGACGAAGCGGAAGTGCATGTCATCCCCACGCTGGGACAGCATGTTCCCCATACGCCAGAGCAGAATACCTGGATGTTCGGGTCGATCCCGGAAGAGCGGATTCACGCACACGACTGGCGTGACGGGTCTGTTCAGATCGGAACGATCCCGGCTGACAAAGTCAAAGAAGCCAGCAACGGCATTGCGGACTGGGAGATCCCGGTCGTGCTGAACAAAATGCTGATCGAAGAACAGTGGGACTGGATCATCAACATCGGGCACGTCGTTCCACACGAAGTCCTGGGCTTTGCGAATCACAACAAGAATTACTTCATCGGACTGGGAGGCAAAGACATGATCTGCGCCTCGCATATGATGGCCGCCTGCTGCGGAATCGAGAACAATCTGGGCAATCTGATTACGCCGCTGCGAGCCCTCTTCAACTGGGCGGAAGAGAAATACCTGTCTCATCTGCCGGATCTGTATGTGCAGGTCGTCATGGCCCGGAATGATCAGCAGGAGCTGGTTCACACCGGCTGCTTTATCGGTGACGACCTCGACACGTATCTCGATGCCGCCCGTCTCTCCCGTGAACAGAATATCACGGCCTTTGATGAACCGCTCACAAAGGTGGTCTGCGTGATGCAGGGGGACGAATTCTTCAGTACCTGGGTGGCGAACAAAGCGGTTTACCGGACACGGATGGCCATGGCCGATGGCGGGGAACTGCTGATTCTCGCTCCTGGCCTGAAGCGGTTCGGTGAGCAGGATGACGTGGACAATCTGATCCGCAAGTACGGGTATTGCGGCACTCCGAAAGTGATGGAGCAGTATGCCGTGCAGGCGGATATGCAGGATCTGGCCCATGCGACCGCTCACCTGATTCATGGTTCCTCGGAAGACCGGTTCACGATTCGTTATGCTCCCGGTCATCTGAGCCAGGAGGAGATTGAACAGGTCAATTTCGCTTATGCGAACCTGAAAGAAATGTGGGAGCGTTACACTCCCGACCAGCGGCAGCAGGGCTGGAACGAGACGGCAGATGGCGAGAAGTTTTTCTTCATCCCGACGCCGTCCGCCGGTCTCTGGGCCACGAAAGAAAAGCTGTTCAAAGCCCGTAAGGATTAAACATCACAACTGACTGCCACCGGGAGGCGCGTCTTCAGCAGGAACGTCCCCTGGTGTCGGTTGACCTGATGTGTCATGCAGACGACGGATGATCGCCTGTCATTTTCTATTCGCGATGGCAGGATGCTCCCGCAGGGGGTGTCTTGTCACCGCTTCGATTCGGATTCCTCAACGATGTCTTCCCCGACTGTCTTATTACTGTGCAAAGATCTGTTTTTCTCCAGTCAGCTGCATGGGGCGATCCAGCGGGCAGGATTGACCGGGCGAACCTGCCTGTCAGTTTCCGGATGTCTGGACCAGTTCCAGAACGGGGGCATTACCGACATTATCGTTGACCTGCAACTGCCGGATCTCGATCTGAACGCGTTACGAGCGGGAGCCCCGGCCCCCTGCCGATTGACGGTCTTCGGGCCGCACGTGCATGAAGATCTGTTTCAAATGGCACAGCAGGCGGGATGTGATGCGATCCTGACGCGGGGGCAGGCTTCGGCCAAACTGGATTCCCTGCTGAAGCAGTGGAACAACCTGGCCTGATTCGCGTGACGGACTTCCGCGTGACCGACTTCCGGTCGATTACATCGCGGCGCGGCGCCCCGGCTTGGCGCGATGAATATGTTCATTCGCACAACCGGCCGACGTGGGGAGCAGCTTCTGCGGACTGCAGCGTCCTTCCGGGTTGAACACGTGCCGTACATCTCCCATGACCGCGAGGTCGGTGGGAGTGAACAGCTTGTCCATGAAGCTGATTTTTTCGACTCCGATGCCGTGTTCGCCGGTGACACTTCCCCCCAGTTCAATGCACCGGGCCAGGATTTCGTCTCCGGCGAGGATCACCCGCCGGGTCTGATCGGCATCTCGTTCATCAAACAGAATAATCGGGTGGATGTTTCCGTCACCGGCGTGGAATACGTTCACGATCCGCAGTCCATGACGCTTCTCAGTCTCCTGAATGGACGCCAGAATTTCCGGGAGCTTCGTGCGGGGGACCACGCCGTCCTGCGTGCAGAAACTGGGAGCCAGACGACCAATCGCCCCAAATGCCTGTTTTCGGCATTTCCAGAGCAGCATTCGTTCCTGCTGCGACTGGGCGCGACGGACTTCGCGGGCCTGATGTTTCAGGCAAATTTCTTCAATACGGGCCGCTTCCCCGTCAATTCCCGCTTCCAGTCCATCCACCTCGATGAGGAGGACCGCTCCGGCATCGAGCGGAAATCCGAAGTGGAACGCCTGTTCGACGGCTCCGATGATTCCCTGATCCATCATTTCCAGAGCGGCAGGGATGATTCCGGCAGCGATAATCCCGCTGATGGCTTCTGTCGCCTGGGTCACCGTTTCGAAAATGCCGAGCATCGTTCGGTAGGCGACGGGATCGCGGGTGAGTCGGACCCAGATTCGTGTACAGATTCCGAACGTCCCTTCACTTCCGACAAACAACCCGGTCAGGTCGTACCCGGGAGCATCTTCATGGGGACCACCCAGGACGGTGACTTCTCCATTCGGAAGAACCACTTCCAATCCCAGAACGTGATTGACCGTGACTCCGTATTTGAGAGTGTGCGGGCCACCGGCATTCGTCGCAGTATTTCCGCCGACAGTGCAGGCTCCCTGAGAACTGGGGTCGGGGGCGTAGTGGAAGCCGGACCCTTTCAGTTTTTGTGTCAGATGCACATTCACGGCACCGGGCTGAACCACGGCATACCGGTCGCGCAGATTGATTTCGACAATCTCACGCATCCGTGTCAGGCAGATCATCACTCCGCCGCCGACTGGTAATGTTCCACCCGCCAGACTGGTGCCTGCTCCGCGCGGAACGAATGGCACATTGAATTCATTGCACAGCCGGACGATCTGGACGACATGATCGGTGGTTGAGGGGAAGACCACCACATCCGGCAGGGTTTTCTCGACGATGTAGCCGTCACATTCGTAGACCAGCCGTTCATCGGCACTCGCCAGGACCGAACTGCTTCCCAGCAACTCGCGAAGCCGGGAAACCAGTTCTCCTCCGGTTTCCGTAGCGGTGACGGGGCCGGTCCGGGACGTGGCGGCAGTTGCACTCATGATCAGGATCTCGGGAGAGTGGATAAACGTCAGGGCTCTGTACGGAACTCCGCATCAACTCAAATCACGAATGATGTCCTCAATACTCCCCAGCTGCTTTTTCAAGCCATCGAGCGTTTCTCGCATTTGCACGACGATGTTCTCCGGGGCTTTGGCGATGAACCCTTCATTCGACAGTCGGGCTTCGGATGACTCGATGTGCTTGCGGACTTTCTCGGCTTCCTTCTGTTGCCGGGCCAGTTCCGCCTGCGTGTCGATCAGTCCTTCCAGCGGAATGAATCCGTCAGCATCTCCCAATGTGAAGCTGGCCGAGCCGGTGGGCCGTTGCACTTCTGCTCCGGCGGCTTCGAGAACGGCCTTCGCGAGGTTGTCGAACTGCGCAGAGACCGACTGCATGTCTCCTGCCACGTCCGGATTCGCCCGCATCAGCAGCTTCACCGGTGACCCAGGGGGAATACTGTAGATTGCCCGGACATTCCGCACGGCGGCAATCGTTTCCTGCAGGCGTTCGAATCGTTTTTCAAGTGCCACGTCCTGCCAGTCTTTGGGAATGACCGGCCAGGCGGCAATGATCACCGCATTCTCGACCGTCTGTGGATCCAGTCGAACTGGTCCCGCGATGCCATCCCTGGAGGGCAAGGCACGCTCCGGAGCGATCTCTTTCAGTCGTTGCCAGAGTTCTTCACAGATAAACGGAGCGAACGGCTGCAGCAGGCGGGTCAACGAATCGAGGACCGTCAGCAGAACTCGCTGCGCGACCGGTCGGGACGCTTCGTTTCTCAACCGTGGCTTGACCATCTCCAGATACCAGTCACAGAACTCGTTCCAGGTGAAATCACGAATCGCACGGGTGGCCGCGTCGAACTGATAGCGTCCCAGAAACTCGTTCATCGAGTTCGCAGTGGTCGACAGGCGGGACAGGATCCAGCGGTCTTCCATCTGGAGCTGATCGCTTGCCACTGTCTCAGGCGTATAACCTTCCAGATTCATCATCGCGAATCGGGCAGCATTCCAGAACTTGTTGCAGAAGTTCCGCCCATACTCGAACCGTTCACTCACCATGCGGGCAACAGGTGCATCCGGATCGGGATCGTAGTTGGGTGTCGTGTACTGGAATTCCTGTTTGCACTTTGGACACTTGACCGTCGGCTTCACTCCCGCTTCGGGTTTCGCCGACTGGTGTTTCAGTGTCTGCGGAACAAGCGTTTCGCATCCAGGACATTCGTAACTGATCGGCAGCTTGACGTCCTGCGTTTCCCCTGCGAACGAGGCAATCGTAAATCGGACCGCGTCTGTTCCATACTTATTGATGAGATCGACCGGGTCGACACCGTTCCCCTTCGATTTCGACATCGTCTGCCCGAAGCCGTCGAGGATCTTGGGATGGACATGCACATGCTGAAACGGCACATCTCCCATGTTGTAGAGACCGGTCAGCACCATTCTGGCGACCCACAGCGTGATGATGTCGCGCGAGGTGATCAGCACACTGCCGGGGTAGAAGGTGTCAAGAACGTCATTGGAGCGTGATTGATTTTTCGCAGGGGTCGCGGCCGTCTGCCGGGCGACTTCGATTTCATCGAGCGGCGGGTTCTCATCGAGATTCGGCCATCCCAGCGTGGCGTGCGGCCAGAGTGCTGACGAAAACCAGGTATCCAGCACGTCCGGATCCTGCACGAATCCCAGCCGTTCACACTTCTCTTCGATCTCCGGCAGACCGTCCGCGATACAGACCGTCAGGCGGCTTTCCCCGAACAGGTTGCCGTCTTCATCTTCCTGAAATTCGCAGCTGGCTTCGACACCGTCGGTTTCAACGAGCGCTTCCATTTCCTCCAGCAGCGCCGAGGCTTCATCCGGAGAGGAGAACACACGGGTCCAGACCGGAATCCGATGTCCCCACCAGAGCTGCCGGCTGATACACCAGTCCCGTTTCTCTGACAGCCAGTCCAGATAGGTTTTCGCATAGCGCGACGGGAAGAAGCGAACGCGGCCGCTTTCCACGGCATCAATCGCGGATTGAGCCAGGTCGAACTTCCTGCCGTTCTCTTCGGTATCGAACTCACCCATGCGGACGAACCACTGGTCGGACAGGTACGGCTCGACCGGCGTCTTCGAGCGGTCGCTGTGCTTGAGCGGAATGGTGCGGTCTTCGACGGCTTCGAAGTACCCCAGCTGTGTCATCCGATCGACGATGTACTGGCGGACAATGAGACGGTCTTCTCCCATCCACTCGCCGCCGTACTCGTTCAGCGTTCCATCCGGATTCAGGATATTGATGATCCCGATTTCATCCGGCTGTCCCAGTTTGCGGGCGTAGCAGGCATAGTCGTTGGGATCGTGTGCCGGAGTCACCTTCACGGCACCGGTTCCGAGGTTCTTATCGGCCAGTAACCCATCCGCAATGATCGGGATCTGCTGACCGTTGACCGGAATGCGGACGTATTTCCCGATGAGATGGAGATAGCGTTCGTCCGTCGGATTCACACAGACCGCGGTGTCTCCCAGCATGGTTTCCGGGCGCGTCGTGCTGAACCGGATTTTCTCTCCCGTCGGATTTCCGGATTCGTCAATCACCGGATAATAGAAGGTCCAGAAGAATCCGGCCGTGTCTTCTTCAAACACTTCATCGTCGGCCACGGCCGTCTGCAGGTGAACGTCCCAGTTCACGAGACGTTTCCCTCGATACACCAGACCGTCCTGGTACATCTTGAAGAACGTCCGGCGCACGGCCCGGGCGCAGACGTCATCGAGCGTAAAGCGGGTCCGCCGCCAGTCACAGCTGTCTCCGATGGATTTCAGCTGTGACAGAATCCGTTTTTCGTAGGTGTTCTTCCATTGCCAGATGCGTTCGACGAGCGCATCCCGTCCGACGTCATGTCGTGTCAGTCCTTCTTCTTCGAACATCCGGCGTTCCACGACCGCCTGGGTGGCGATCCCGGCGTGATCGGTTCCCGGCATCCAGAGAGCTTCGTATCCCTGCATTCTCCGCCAGCGGTTGATCACGTCCTGGCAAGTGCTGTTCAGGGCATGTCCCATATGCAGCGCCCCCGTCACGTTCGGGAGCGGAATCATGATCGTGTGAGACGGTTTGCCGGTGCCCGGGTCGGCATTGAAGTATCCCTGCTTTTCCCAGAAGGAAAACCATTTCGACTGGGCGCTTGCGGGATCGTACAGCTTTGGAATTTCAGACATGACTTGGATCAGACGGTGGAAATGAATCAACTGGAATGCGGCCAGAACTTCCAGGCCGACAAATGAAACGGCGGACCATTACAGCTTGTAAGACAGGTACGCCAGCAGTCCGAGAATCAGGACCATGAAGACCATGATCTGTACGAACATCCGAAGCGACCGCTTGAGGATCACCGCGGTCGATTCATACCGGCTGGCATTCCAGACGAGACTGACGGCGGCAGCCATCGGCAACAGGAACCATGTGACATTCATCAGATGTTCAACTCTGTTTAATCGACCCGAAAACTCAAAGACAGGTTCAGTTTCCATCACACTCCAGCTAGGGAGCCGGGACCGGATCGGGGGCAGGTTCCGGGTGCTGTTCGTCCCGGCCATAGCCATAGGCCGGACCTTCAAACGCGTCCCAGATCGCAAGCACATTCAGAAGTCCTGCAATCCAGGTGAAGACCATCGCCAGCTCATAGAATTTCCCGAGACGGTCGTGCAGGTTCTGTTCTTCCACTTCATCCATCGGAACGGCGAACCAGTTCCAGAACGAACGGGGAATCGTTCCTGAGACATGCCCCAGATCGGCCTGATTGCCATTGAGCTCTGAAATGATTCCGGAAGAAACGGCTCTCAGTTTGTTCCCTTCGATGGGGCGGGAAACCTGGACATGGTTGGACAACCGGAACTGAACCGGCTTCTCTCCCATTTTTCCATCGAATCGGCCGGTGATCGACTGCTTGCCGAATCGTTCTTCGGAGGGCTCGAGAAACATGGTTCCGGTGACGCGACCAGTGTGGTTGCCCGTCTCATCCTGAAAACTGGCAATCCCTTCAAAAGGACTCGAAAACGGCCGGGCCAGCGTCTGAGGGGGGATATTCTCCTCGCTTCTCAGGCGTTGGCGCTGAAGCAGTCCGAAGAGAGCGGGACCGCCCACACCGGCCTGTCCCCCGAATTTCAGCAGGGTGAAGCCACGGGCTTTTTTCAGTCCCTCATCGGATGGACTCTGTAATGCCTGCCAACCGGACAGAACCATTCCGGACAGAAACATTCCCCAGATGCAGACTCCGTAGAGTGCCGCTTTAAAATATCGCTTCTGGTAGAAGTGGCCGGCTCCTGGGATCAGGAACGCCAGCAATCCCGCCAGCCAGGGACGTTTCAAAGAGATCCGGGGATCGGGCATGATGACAATCGGAAGGTCAGTGAGAGCAATCGGTCACGAGGGTCGACTCAATCCCCGTATCATTGAGACATCGTTCTCTGTCCGGAATCGATTCCGCACAACGTCAAGAGGACAAACGGCTTTGAGACGTCGATGCAAAAATCGGTGTGCGAACAGAGTTTCATTGGAACAGGGATTGTAGACCCCAGTTCCCCTGTCCGCCAGTACACTTCCAGATGGTGGAAAACGGGACACGTTTCCGCCTGCGTCTGCCCGCTCAGTCCTCCGCAACTCACTGGGATTTCAAATCCTCTTTGACGACGGAGTGAATGGAGCGCACTTTTTCCGACACGAGCGTTTCGACGGGAACCCCGGCCAGAATCTGCGCAGCCAGTCGAGCGGACTGTTTTCCCCAATCGGCGAAGTTCACGCCGATGGCCGCGTCCGCTCCTTTCTGCACCAGATCCGGTTCCGTGCAGTAGATCGGGATGTTGAGGGGCTTTGTGACGGACAGAATCGCAGGGAAGCCGGAACTGGTTACATTGTCGGCGGAAATGACCAGCAGATCGATCCCGGTCTGGCAGATCGCGGCGGTGACTTCGCGGAGTTCATTCACGCCAGCGGCATGGCGTTCCACCAGTTTCAGGTTTCGCTCGGCACAGGCTGCCCGCAATCGTTTCACTGAAATTTCCGAGTTGGGCTCGGCCGGATTCCAGATCGTGCCGACGGTCTGAATCTTCCCCATCCGCCTGGCCGCGAGTGCCAGCAATTCTCCCAGCGGCGGATCGTCATAGACTCCCACCAGATTCGGGCGCCGTTCACCGGGAGGAACGACCCCCACGTCAGGAGGATTGCTGGCGACGGTGAAAACAATCGGAGTGGTTTGCGTTGATTGCGCTGCGGCGATCATGGCCGGAGTGGTCGACGTGAGAATCAGGTCCACTGAAGTGCCTGCGATTGTCTGATAAATCTGTGGCAACTGTGACAGGTCTCCCTGAGCGTTGAACTTGCGGAGTGTGAAATCCCGGTCTTGCTTCAATCCCAGTTCCTGCAGTCCGTCAAACACCCCTTGTGTCGCATCGTCGAGTGCCGGTCCATCTGCGAGTTGCACAAACGCGATTTTGAACGGACGACCGAGACGCTGACGAACGTCAAAATAGGCAACGCAATCCTTCAACACATCTGCAGAGAACGTCACGCCCAAGCGTTTCGCCGCATCAAAGTTGACAGCCAGGTCGACTGTGGCCACCTCTTCAAACGGAATTTTTGCCGGCTTCTCTCCACGCAGCACCCGGGCAACAAGATCTCCGGCCGCATAGCCACTTTCCGAAAATCGAATTCCCACACCGGCCAGCGCCCCGCGCTCCGTGGCTTCAACGTCGCTGTTCACGACGGGAATCCGGGATTCCCGTCCGACTTTGATCAGGGCTTCGAGTCCCTGAATCACGGTGTTATCCCCCAGTTCCCAGAGAACCTGAACATTTCGTTGTGCCAGCACTTGAGCGGCCTGAAGGATTTCACTGGAATTCGCAATTGGGACTTCTTCCAGTGTGATGTTGTTCTTCAGGCAATACTCTCGTGCCAGTTCCATCGCCTTGCGGGAATTCACTTCCCCGTTGTTGTAGACCACTCCCACCGACTTCAGCCCGGGAATGATCCGTTGCATGGTGTCGAACATTTTCTCAACCGGCGGAAACGAACTGACCCCGGTCACGTGGGGCAAGTGATCCTGACGTGATGTTCCCGCACCGGCGGCAATCGGATCATAAACCTCAGTGAAGACAACCGGTTTCTGTCTGACGACCGAACTGGCCGTCATCAGACAGGGAGTCGTCAGACTGACGATGACATCTTCTGCTGACTGATCGAGCTTTTGCATCAAGGGGGCGATCAGGGCCATGTCCCCTTGTGCATGTTCCAAGCGGTAGCGAATATTCTGACCTTCATGGAATCCGAGTTCCGCCAGACGCCGCTGAACTCCCGCGATGGCCGCTTCGCTCACGTTGTTCGGGCCGAAGTAGGCGAACGTGACCTGATAGTTTTTTCCGGCCAGCGCTTGAACGGAAGTCGATCTTCGTTCTTCATGGATCCCGGTGTCATCCACGATCAGCTTGGCCCGACCGTGCCAGTCCGAACCGAATTTCCAGTTCGGAAAATTCTTCAGAGCGACCGTGTTGATCGCCAGCTGTTCCGGAATGAAATTCTTCACCGGAATCTCTCCGGGACTTTCCCCTTTCAAGATACGGGCAGACAGTTCTCCCGCAGAACGCCCCACTTCGAAGTAGTCGGCTCCCAGTGCAAACAGCACTCCCTTTTTGACATCCCCCGGCATGTTGGTGAACACCGGAATTCTGGCCTCTCGTGTCGTTGAGACGAGAACATCCAGACCGGCTGCGACAGTGGTGTCTCCACCGACCCAGACCGCATCGACTCCACGACTGACCAGTGCCCGCGCGGCGTCGACAATGGCCGAAGAGGAATCAACGGTCACTTCGATCAGTTCGAGATTCAGTTCTTTGCAGACCTCACGGGCAATCAGCGTCGTGATTTCAGAATTCGTTTCGGCGGGATTCCAGGCGACCCCCACCTTCTTCAGCCCCGGAAATGCCGCTTTCGCCAGCGGAAACACTTCTCTGACGGGCTGCAACGTGCCGTATCCGGTCATGTACGGGGGATCTTCAGACGGATTGTCACGATTCAACCCGACCTTGGCTCCCCAGGGGTCAGCCACCAGTGCAAAGAGATGCGGGCGCCGAGGGATCACGTTCGCATTGGCGACCGCCTGAAGTGTGGGAGTGGAAATGGTGACGATCAGCTCAAAATCGCGGCCGACCACTTCCTTGGCAATCAGAATGGCAGTGGGGCGATCCCCTTCTGCGTTATAACGTGTGACCTGAAAGTCTTTGCCGTCGACAAAACCGGCTTCCGCCATCCCGGCCATCCAGCCCGCTTCCCCTTCTTCCAGGACAGGAATCGAGGTGTAGTTGAACAGCGCGACTTTCGGAAGCACTCGTTCACCGGGTGCCGTTTGATGCCGACGCGGATCGGTGAACAACAGGATTGCCGAAGCCATCAGGATCAGTGTCACCCCCACACCCAGATGCTTCACCAGCATTGTCAGCAGTTTCACGCGGAATTCCCTTGATGATGCTTCTTCAAAGTGGACCCGGATCGCATCGATTCGGAATCCACTTCAGACAGACTGCCCGCAGCACCGGCAATCCGGCACGGCTCTTTCCGTCAAACGTCAGGTTGAACTGTCCGGAGATCAGAGTTCAATATCGAAGTCATTCCGTCACGGTTCAGGCAGCAATTCCTGAAGGGCTCGCGCGAACGCTCCGTACTGCCCTGAACCAAAGAGAACAACCCGAACCAGTTTTAACGAATGTGGTTGTTTCAGGAAATCGATGATTGTTTCGAGGGAGTCTGTTGCCGCTCGATCGACGGGATATCCGTAAACTCCAGTGCTGATCGCTGGAAAAGCAACGGATTCGTACTGATGGCTGGCCGCCAGTTGCAGGCTGGAGCGATAGGCATTCCGCAGGCGTTCGGATTCCCCCTGCCGCCCCCCTTTCCAGGCAGGACCGACCGCATGAATGACCGACTTCGCCGGTAATGCCCCGGCCCCGGTCATCACCGCGCTGCCGGTCGGACACCCGTTCGGATAGCGTCTCAGAATTTCCTGTCGAATTTCCGGGCCACCTGCCTGATGAATCGCCCCGTCCACGCCACCCCCGACGACCAGTTGTTCGTTGGCGGCATTGACGATGGCATCCGTCGTCTCGCGCGTCAGATCTCCCTGAACCAGCTCCAGCAGGCAATGGCCAATCCGGCGACGCATCGCGTCCGTTCTCCCATTCAGAAGTTGTGACTCAAACTCGCTCACATTGAGAGGTGTCGACAGGACTTCTCAATGGCGGAGATCAACACTCCAGACTTCCGTCGAACGCACTCCCGGCTTTGCCTCTCCGCCGGGAATCACAAATTGACCGTGCCACTCGACTGTCGACGTTGTGACAAGAGAAAAGGGCATCTCCGGTCCGGCAGTCCAACGATCATGTGCCGGATCGTACAACAGCGTATTCTTTGGGAAACCGGGATGCTCGGCAGGCGGAATCGACAGAAGAGTTCCATCGTCTCCCCCGACAATCAGCAATTGTCCATTCGGAAGCGCCATCGCCGGACCGGGGGCTGCCACGGCAAAACGGGGCAAGTCGGCGATGCGTTTCCACCCGGATTGCGGATGGAACCGGTAGGCGTCTTTCAACAGTTTTCTGGTGGGATTTCCACCAGGAGCGGTTTCCAGAGCGGTTCCGGAAAATAAATAGACGGACTCTCCAATCGCTCCCATGATCGGCAGCATGCGTCCGGGACCAGGCCAGCTCTCCAGTGCCGTCCAACCCGCTGAGATCTTGTCGAGATCCAAAGACCAGAAGGACGCCATCGCTTCAGGAGCATCCGGTGCCATGGAGCCGCCGGCCACATAGAGGCGATTTCCGGCCTTCACTCCTCCCATCATGGCACAGGGAAGCGGCAGTTCCGGAAGTGTTTGAAACTGAACCGTCGAACCGTTCCAGACGGCCCTGCGCACCGTCTGAACATGCCCTCCGGAGTGACTTCCTCCGACCAGAATGATCCCCTCGGGAGTGCTCAACGACACGCCGTATCCCAGCGGTTCCGGAAGACGGAACCCGGACTTCCACGGTCCCGTCGGCGTCTCGAGGACAAACAGAGAGTCATGCCAGACCTTGGTGCCTCCGGCCCAGGGAGGAGCCTCGGGGAAGTTTGCCCCTCCGGCCACGATCAACGCTCCCTGACTCACGCCGGCAAACGATCCGGCAAAACCATGAGGATCGGGAATCGAAGGAAGCTGCGTCCAGTTCATGCGGATTGGATCCTGACAGTGTCCGGTGGAAATCAACAGGGCGCTGCCGGTGACAACACACAGCGCCAATGAGAGAAGCCGCAACCGATTCCGTTTCATCGAGCACCTTTTGAGGTTTTCACTCCGACAGTGCGGTCAGACTCCATTCAGTTCTTTAACCGGTAGAACGAGGTGGCCGTCTCACCGAAAATCTGTGACTGTTCCGCCGGACTCAGAGACTTCAGGCAGGTCTTCAGAGCCCCGAATGTCTGTTCATAACTTCCGGCCAGTTCACAGACCGGCCAGTCGGAGCCATAGAGACAGCGTTCCGGACCGAACAACGTCACGACATGATCGACATACGGTTGCAGATCTTCTGGCTGCCAGTGTTTCCAGTCTGCCTCGGTCACCATGCCGGAGAGTTTGCAGAACACATTCTTGCATTCGGCTGCGGATTTCAGGTGGGGTAACCAGTCGTCGAAACTCTGCTGTTTGATTCCGGGTTTTGCCAGGTGATCAATGACCAGCGGCAAATCAGGAAACCGGCGCGCGAGCGTCGCCGCATGCTTCAAATGTTTCACATAGAACAGCAGGTCGAAGGGAACCTGATGCGTTTCGAGAACCTTCAATCCCCGCAGGATTTCAGGACGGAGGAGAAAATCCGGATCCGGTTCTCCCTGGGTGATATGTCGAATGCCGACGAATTTGGGATTGGAACGAAACTCCAGCAGTTGATCTTCACAAGCCGGATGCGCCAGATCGATCCAGCCGACGACTCCTGCCAGGAAGTCATAATGATCTGCCAGTGAGAGCGCCCAGCGGTTTTCGTTCAGGTCATGCTGCGTCTGCACGAAAATGCTTTTCTGGACCCCGCACCGGTCCAGATGCGGCTTCAGATCGGCCGGAAGAAAATCACGACAGATCGGCTGATGTTCCGGGGTGCGCAGCCAATTCGTGTCGAACGGCAAGTCGAGTTGCCAGAAATGCTGGTGGGCATCAATCACCGCCATCGCTCGTTCTCCTGCATGATTCGAAAGAGATTCCATTGTTCAAATCAGTTTCCGACACGACAACTCAGCGGCCAATGCGGCGCAGCTGGTCGAGGGATCGTTCGACCCGTTCCGGATGCTGCGACGCGACATTGAGCAAATCCCAGAGATCTTCCGGCTTTCGAAACAGGGCCACGTCGTTCTGTTCGAATGCTTCCTCAGTGGAGTCGAGTCGCTCCACGATCAGCCAGTCTTTTGATCGTCTGGCACGGCAGTTCGGCAGATCCCAGAGAATCTCCTCCTCCGGGCTCTGCGCCAGAAACGACGTCAAATCCGTCTGTTGGTCCTCTTGCTTTCGTAAGGCAAAGTCCCTGACCCTCCGCAGCAGACTTTTCGTTGAGATCGCCTCTTCAACCCGCTGGTGTTCCTGTTGTCCGATCTGATGAATGAGCAGGGGCAGATGGACAACCGGTTCCGAAACCTCTGCCAGCCAGGCCGGACAGGATTCCGGGCGTCGGCGCACGTCACCACTCTGTCCGACAATCATGAGCACGTCATTGGGGGAAAACGACATGCCGTCGACCCACTCCCCCAGGGCGTCATCGTAGGTCAATGCCAATGCCGTGGCCTGGACCGTCGCGTGCAGTGACTTTGGGCAGACGTCCCACAGCCGCTCCACCGAGCCGGCAGCCGAGTCATGAGATTCTGAGTCATGAGATTCCGTCGACAGAAGCTGCTGCCATTGTTCAGCGTTCAACCAGCATTCCGCGGCGTTCAACAGCCGGTCCAGCTCCGGTTCCGGCACGGCCCAGCGATGAACGGTCAAACCTTCTGACGGTTCAAACGCCAGTTCATCATTCGAGTAGTAATGATTGAAGACTGTGGACTGTGCTGCGAGTGTATCGAAGCAGGGAGTCGCAAAACGCTGTTCGCCGTAGCATCCGAGAGAGCAAGCGGGCAGCAGCGGGATCTGAAGGAGATGAACCATCATGGCTGTTTGTGCTGCTCCGGTCCGTCTTGAGATTCCTGCAGTACCGCTGGATCGCAACGGCAATCCAGCGCCAGCCAGAGCGCCCGTGCGTGACGGAAAATCAGCAATGGAAACAGACAGCAGAACACCAGCAACGGCCAGATCATCTGCTGCGCAGGGACTTTCCAGACAAAGCGCCCCAGGATGTAGCTGGCGGTCACAATCAGCGTTGTCCATCCATAATTCAGGTAGATGGATCCCAGATAATATCCGGGGCCGCGCAGGAAGGTCAGCCGGCAGTTCGGACAGCGGGGATTCATCTGAAGCCATCCCGAAAACAGCTGACCCTTTCCGCACCGCGGACATTTCAATCGCAATGCCCGCGATGTGATTGCCATCCCCGACGGTCGTTCGAACATTGAAGACTCGGATTCATTCACGATCAATCTCCTGAGACCGTCACGACAGGATCCGTTTCCACTTGACTGGCCCAGACCTTGATTCCGGGAAAACGGGATGCCAGCTGGTCTGCCAGTTGTTCCACTCCCGAACGCTCCGTGGCGTAGTGTCCCGCCAGCACCAGGGTGATCTCCTTCTCGCGAGCCTCCAGGCAGGTATGAAATCGGGTTTCTCCAGTGAGGAACAGGTCGCAACCGTGGGTGACCGCATCCGACAAAAACTCTCCCGCAGATCCGCAGGCGACCGCGACCGTGGAGATCGTGGATTTCCGGGAGCCCGCCATCGGAAGATGCGTGACTCGCAACAACGTACGAATCCGGCCAAGGAACGTGTCAAATGGAACCGGTTCCGGCAGGCTCCCCATGCGTCCACCACCGACATCCTCGAATCCCGCCAGTGGACTGGGACGCAGCGGCCGAATTTCCGTTAACCCGAGCCCTTCTGCCAGTTGCTGATTGATTCCCTGTCGGGCGCTGTCAAACGCCGTATGCGGACTGTACACCGCCACGCCGGAGCGAATCAGGTTCAGGATCATCCTCCCTTCACTCGTCGCCGTCGTCAGTTTCTGCACAGGACGAAACAGGATGGGATGATGGGAGACAATCAGATCGACCTGCCTGGACAGCGCTTCGTCTGCAACATCGGGAGTCAGCGTCAGGCAGGTCATCACCCGCCGGACCGCCTGATGCCGATCACCCAGAAGTAACCCGACATTGTCCCAGCTTTCCGCGAGTTCGAGCGGAGCGAACTCTTCGAGAAATGGCAGAACCGTTTCCAGCGTATCAGTCATGGCGGTCAGTTCGACATTGAAATCAGATGTTCCGTCGGCCAGCAGGGGGCACACGTTCCAATCAGCTTGCGTGCAGTCTCTTTTATCCTGATGCGGAAATCCAGCGGGCGGCAATGGCGGTTGTTTCACCTGCCGTTTCGGATATGCTTTTGAATTCCCCGACAGGGATTCTGACAACAAGACGGTTCAGGTGGACGATGCGGCTGAAAGTTTCGGTTCCCACGGTGTCATTGCACAAGGATCTTCGCCAGGCGATTGCACTGGCCATGCAGTCCGGTGCCGACGGCGTTCAATTCGACCTGCGAACCGAAGTCGTTCCCCGTGAGTCTGGCGATTCCGCCCGGCGACAGTTGCGGCATCTGCTGACAGAACGGAATCTGGAACTGGCGTCGGTTCATTTTCCGCTACGGGGACCGCTGACGGATCGTGATCGGATGGATCAGCGGCTTGCCGCGATTGCCGAGGCCATCAATTTCGCGTCTCAGATCAAAGTTCGCACGTTCACACTTCGCCCAGGCAGCATTCCGCCCGACGGAAACCCGGAACGGGAAATTCTGATTCAGGTGTTGAATGAACTCGCCGCACAGGGAGATCGGCTGGGAGTTGCGATTTCACTGATCCCCAGCGGAGACTCGGCTGCTGACCTGAAGCAGATGCTTTCCCAGGTGACCTCTGGTTGGATTTCCGTCGATGCCGATCTGGCGGAATGGGTTTTGAATCAACAGTCCTGCACTTCGGAACTCCGTGAGCTGTTCGGTTCCATTGGACACATCGAAGGCCGGGACGCGGCTCGTGGTTATTCGGGTTCCGGGCGGGAAGTTCCTCTCGGTCGGGGAGAGATCGACTGGGACGAAATTGTGGCGCTGTTGACGGAAATGGATTACGTCGGCTGGATCAACGTCACTCGCACCACTGGTCAGACCATTGCAGATGACATCGTTCGCGGTGTGAAATTCCTCCAGGAGCGATTCACTCCCGGACGGCATCCCAATCTCTGATTTCCACAGTGGTGTCACCGTCAGAAAAACAGATGGTGCTGAACAGGACCGCTGAACGGGACCATCGTCAGCCGCGCTGGCTTCACATCCGACAGTGCACAACACGGCAATTGACATGAACAAATTGTTCTTCCCGGAATCGACTCCGGGATTGGACCGGGCACGAGTCTGGTGAATTGGAATTCTCAGCGACGAGCCCGCTGGAAATCCCGTCGGAAATCCAGTCTTATGCCGCTTTGATTCGTTCTTCGAGTGCCTGAACCAGATCCTGCAGCGACCAGCTTTCTGTTCCGACTTTGATGGTCTCTCCGGAATTCACTTGAGAATGGATTTTCTTCTCGGCGGACATGACGGTGCTGTGATTGCGGCCACCGAAGTGCGCACCGATTTCACTATAGGCAGACTGCGTCAACTTTCGAGTCAGGTACATGGCCAGCATCCGGGGTTGAGACACCGACTGCTTCCGTGAACTCGACCGCAGCAGTTCCGGCGTGGTGCCGAAGAATTCACAAACCGCGGACTCCACGTCTCCTGCCCGAATCACCCGGACGCAATCCCGTTCGAGGCGTCCCAGCAGCTTGCGTGCGGCCTGAACCGTCACCCGGTTCTCGGAAATCTGCCCCCAGGTGGAGAGGACATTCACGGCCCCTTCGAGTTCACGCACATTGGACGTGAATCGTTTGGCGACATGCTCCAGTGAGTCCGGAGTGAAGCGGACCTTGGAACGGGTTGCCCGACGGCGAACGATTTCGAGTCGAGTCGGTTCGTCGGGAGCTTCGATCCGGCAGACAAGACCGGATAGAAACCGACTGACCAGTTCTTCGGAAGTTTCCGTCAGAAGTCGCGGATGCCGGTTGGCAGTCACCACGACCCCCCGGCCAGCCTGTTCAAAATGCTTGAGTGTGTGCAGAAACTCTTCCTGAAAGCCCTTCTTCCCGTTCAGGAAGTCGATGTCGTCAATCAGCAGAACGTCAGCACTGCGGAACTTCATCCGGAAACTCGGCAGCGATCGAGCTCCCAATGCCTGTGTGAAGTAGTTGGAAAAATGTTCTGCGGTCAGGTGCAGAACCTGAAGATGCGGAGACTCCTTGCGCAGGCGCGCCCGCAATCCTTCCAGCAGATGTGTCTTTCCGTTCCCGACTCCACTATGCAGGTAGAGCGGGGAGACGGAATCCGGTTCTGAAAGAAACTGCTGAACTCCCGCCATGGCCAGGCTGTTGCAGTCACCGACGACAAAGTCGCTCAATGAAAACAGACGCTTGCCGCGCGGTTGCGCAGTCGGAGCAGGCTGCTCCGGGACAGTGCTGCGTGACAGGCTGGCTTTCGGAGTGGACGGCACAGCGGCCGGCGCTTTCTCGGGCACCAGCGACATGTCGCTGCCGACTTCGTACACCAGTGTGACGTCCGGCCCGACAATCTGCGCGGCGATCTTCAGCAGTTCCTGTTCGAACTGCTGTTGAATCCACTTGACCAGATAGGGACTCTGGACGTGCAGCGTCAGTGCTGCGCCCGAGAGTGTCAGTCGTGATCCGTTCCCGAACCAGTTCTGGAACCGTCGTGGCCCGAGGTGAGTCTGCAAAGCGGTCCGGATCTGTTCCAGAAGAGCGGTTTTGCCATGGGGGCGTATTGTCCTGTGAGGGGATAGGACGGGTGGCATCTTGCAACCCTTGGAGCGCGCAGTTTCCTTGAGAGACAGCGACTGCTACGTGAAGAAGAAAGAGGTAAACGGAAGACGACCACACGCCATCATTCGTTCAACCGATCCACGTTTACGTGACAAATCGGATCGCTACAGGAGACTGTCGCAGGACCACTGACTGGACGCCGTCAGAATCGGCGGCGCCTTGGATGAAATTCTCAACTCAACGGGGCTGATCCTACTGCCGGCGACGGGTTAGTCAAATGTAAATGGATGATGAACATTGTCCGCGATGACATTCCCGCCTCAATCGTCTTGCGAAATCGACAATTGCGGCGAACAACAATTTTTCTCACCGCTTTCTCCACGTCTAAAAGATGTCAATGACTTCAAGCTTCCGCTGACCAGCAGAAGCTGATCGGAATTGCCGAAGTGCGGCGATTCTGCAGAAATTGTCTGGTGTTCCCCGATCGCAGGCGCCGAACGTCACGACTTCAGGAATTCTTCGTCTCCGAAGAAAGATCTTCCACCGGCATGATCACCCTGACGATCTCGCCAAGATCAAAACGCTGACGATGAGGTGAAAGCGTTTCAATCAGCCGGAGCATCCCGACATTGGACGGCAGGATGATTCCTTCAAACTGGGTAATGCCGGAAGATTCCGCCAGGCTGGCCAGTTGCCGCAACAGATGGGATCCCAGGCCACGCCGTTGAAAATCATCGTGAACGGTCACCGCGATTTCGGCCATTTCACTGCCTGCCGCTTTGCGGACATAACGCGCCCCGCAGATGATTCGGGCATCGCCGGCCCTCTCCAGTTCCCCCAGCAGACACAGGTCCGTCAGTTGATCGATTCGCAACAGATTGCGTAACGCCGGCAGCGGAACCGTACGGATCGGCGAAAAGAACCGGTGCAGCATCGTCTCGGGAGAAGCCGTCCGAATGGCCTCGGCAATCCGTTCCGCATCATCCGGAGAGACATGGCGAAACCGGACCAGTTCCCCGGTTGGCAGTGAATAACAGGAAATCCAGGAGGAGTGGTTCGACACGCTGACTCTCTGCCGTCAGAAAAACTTTCCCGCGACGGTCTCGAAATCGCTGGTTTCGCCCGATATCATCATCGATCCGATTCTCTCTGGCGGCAACACGGCATACAACCGTTCACTTTAAGATTTTTCCATGTTCCAGCTTCCCGTCCTTGGCAACTCGTCCGGCCCACAGATTCTCCAGCGCGGAGACGGGACTCGGGGAACTTATGCGTTCATCAGCCTGGGCTGCCCGAAGAATCTTGTCGACAGCGAGAAAATGCTCGGAAACCTCGCGATGGAGGGATACACCCTCGTCTCGGAACCGGATGACGCCGATTTCGTCATCGTGAACACCTGTGGATTCATCGACGAATCCCGGAAAGAATCAAAAGCTGTCATCCAGGAAATGCTGGATCTGAAGAAGCAGGGAAAAACCAAAGGAGTGATTGTCGCCGGCTGTCTGCCTGAACGAGTCGGAGGCAGCCTGCTCGATGAAATGCCGGACATTGATCACATTGTCGGCGTGTTCGGGCGAGACGAAATCACTCAAGTCGCCCAGCGGCTTGTGGGAGGTGTCCGCGAACAGCGCGAACTGTTTCGTCCTGCGGCGATTCGGGCACTCGATGATCGGGCCCGTCTCCGCATGACTCCCAGCCATTACGCGTATCTGAAAATTTCGGAAGGATGTGATCGGACCTGCACGTTCTGTTCCATTCCCAAAATGCGCGGGAAGCACGTCACCAAACCGATCGAAATGGTGCTGGAGGAAGCGGAAGAACTCATTCGGGACGGTGTTCGGGAACTGGTGCTGGTCGCTCAGGACACCACGTATTACGGCATGGACTATTACGGTGAAGTCCGTCTGGCAGAACTGCTCCGGCAGCTCGATCAGGTCGAAGGGCTCGACTGGATCCGGCTGATGTATCTGTATCCGGTGAACTTCACCGATGAACTGATCGACACCATCGCCGGAGCAAAACGGATTCTTCCGTATCTGGATATGCCGCTGCAGCACATCAACAGCACGATGCTCAAGCGGATGCAGCGTCGTGTCAATCGAGAGAAAACCGTTGAACTGGTTCAGAAGCTGCGAGACAGTATTCCGAATCTGGTTCTGCGAACGACGTTCGTCGTCGGGTTCCCCGGTGAAACCGATGAGCAGTTCCAGGAACTCTGCGACTTCGTTGAGGAGACACAGTTCGAACGCATGGGAGTGTTTCCGTATTCGCTCGAACCCGGAACACCTGCCGTGAAACTGCCGGACCATCTTCCGGAATCAGTCAAACTGGAACGACGTGACGCCCTCATGGAACTCCAGCAGGAGATTGCCTTCGGCTGGGGAGAGAAGATGGTCGGGTACGAACTCGACTGTCTCATTGACAGTCCAGCAGATGAAGAGGGGGTCTTTGTCGGTCGGACCTTTGCTGATGCTCCGGAAATCGACGGGACGGTGCTCATTCAGGCAGACAATCTCGCCGCCGGACAGATGGTCCCCGTCACCATTCTCGAAGCACAGGAATATGATCTGATTGCGGAACTGTCAGAAGACTGAAACGCTGCGGACGGGCGTTGGCGGATGCCCGCCAGTACCTGATTTCTGCTGGCAGAATCGGAGTCTGCCTGTCCCTGCAATCGAGACTGACGAATGATGCCGAACACTCCAGAGTCACGTCGATCCGAAACAACGTCCGGTCAGGTCGTCACGGCAGCGTCGACGGCGCCCACCTGGAACATTCCCAATCTCATTACGCTGTCCCGGCTGATTCTCACATTTGTCATTCTGATCCTGATCAGTCTGGAATGGTGGTGGCTGGGAACGACCGTCCTGTTCGTCATCGCTGTCGCGACGGATTTCTTCGATGGCTATCTCGCCCGAAAGTGGAATCAGGTCACCACTCTGGGACGAATCATGGATCCCTTTGTCGACAAGATCATCATCGGTGGATCGATGATCTTTCTGACAGCGATCCCCGCCAGCGGCGTCACCGCCTGGATGACGTTCACGGTCATTGCCCGGGAAATCCTGATCACCGCACTCCGATCCGTCCTCGAAGGACAAGGGGTCGATTTCTCGGCGAAGTGGAGCGGAAAACTGAAGATGGTGCTGCAGTCCGTTGTCATTCCGTTTGCTCTTCTTTCACTGAGCCCGTGGTTTCAGTCGCAACTGGGGAACAGTTGGGAAGCGTTCCTGTTCACACGTGATCTGCTGCTGTGGATCATGGTGGCCGTGACGGTCTACTCAGGAATCGAGTACATTTCCCGGGGCGCACGGATCCTCCGGGCTCAGGCCTGATGACGAAGCAGTGTCTTCGCATTCCTTTACCCCCCTGCATTGAAAGCAGACAGAGTCATGACCGGGAACGGAACCCCGACGAACGGCAACGGAACACTCGACTCCGATCAATTGCAGTTTGTTTCGATCAGCGATGAAACGCGCCGCCGTTATCTGAACTATGCGATGTCCGTCATCATGTCACGGGCGTTGCCGGATGTCCGCGACGGCTTGAAGCCGGTGCAGCGTCGTGTGCTGTACACGATGTATGAAGATCTGCGGCTGACGGCCGACGCCAAGTACCGGAAATGTGCCAAGATCGTCGGGGATACGACCGGGAACTATCACCCGCACGGAACGGTGGCCGTGTACGACGCCATGGTTCGGCTGGCACAGGATTTCACACTGCGGGCTCCCCTGGTTGATGGTCAGGGGAACTTCGGCAATCTGATGGGACTGCCGGCCGCGGCGGAACGATATACCGAAGCCCGTGTCACCCGTATTGCAGAACGCCTGATGGCGGAGCTGCGCTACGATACGGTCGAGATGCGCCCGACGTACGACGCCGTCCGTGAAGAACCGGTCGTACTGCCGGCGCAGTTTCCGAACCTCCTCGTCAACGGTTCGCAGGGAATCGCCGTGGGGATGGCGACGAACATCCCTCCGCACCATCTGGGCGAAGTGATCAAAGCCTGCAGCTTTCTGATTGAGAATCCCGATGCCAGTGTCGCGCAGGTGATGAAGTCCATCAAAGGACCCGACTTCCCGCTGGGAGGACGAGTCGTCACGGACCGCACAGAACTCCGGGAAATGTATGAATCGGGAAAAGGAACCATCAAGGTGCGCGCCGGATGGGCGTTCGACAAGGAGGGCCGGAAAGAGGTCAACAGCCGCATCGTCATTCATTCCATTCCGTATGGAGTTGAAACCGGTTCCCTGGTGAATTCACTGGGGGACATTCGGGATTCCCGCAAACTCCCCCAGCTGATCGACGTTGCGGATGAATCGAACGGAGAGCTTGGGCTCCGGATCGTTCTGCACATCAAGCCGGGGACGGATCCTGAAACCGTCATGGCGTACCTGTATAAGCACAGTCGTCTGGAAGACAATTTCGCCTATAACGCCACCTGCCTGGTTCCGGACGAACAGGGGGCACTCCTTCCCCGGCGCTGCAGTCTGGTGGAGATCCTGAAGCACTTTCTCGACTTCCGGTTCGCAACGGTCCGTAAACGATTCCAGTTTCTGCTGGCACAGCTCGAAAAGCGGATTCACATTCTCCGCGGCTTTGTGATCATTTTCGATGGACTTGAAAAAGCCTTGAAAATCATCCGGCAGAGCACCGGAAAGCAGGATGCCTGCGAGAAGCTGATGAAGGCCTTCCCGCTCGACGAACTGCAGACGAACGCCATCCTCGAGTTGCAGCTGTACCGGATCTCGACTCTCGAGATTGGCCGCATTCGGGAAGAACTCGAAGAGAAGGAAAAAGAAGCGGAACGGATTCGGAGAATTCTGGCATCCGACAAGCGGCTCTGGGGAGAAGTCCAGAAGGAACTGGACGCCCTCGGCGAAGAGTTTCAGGACAAACGCCGCACGATACTGGGGTCATCTGATGAAATTACCGAGTTCGATCCTCAGGCGTACATCGTCAAAGAGAACACGAACGTCGTGCTGTCCAGCGAAGGCTGGGTCCGCCGCATCGGAAAGGTTTCGTCAGTCGATAAACTTCGTGTCCGGGAAGGGGAAGCCGTTATCGGGATTCTCCCGGCGTCGACACTCGATCATCTGATTTTCTTCTCCAGTGACGGAGTGGCATTCACTCTGCCGGTTGAACAGATTCCGCCATCGACAGGATATGGAGAACCACTTTCGAAGCACGTGAAAATGGGAGATGGTTGTTCGATCGTTTCGGCCCTGACAACCGATCCCCGATTCACCCCTCCTGATGTCGAATACGAAGAGTTTCCGCCGGCCCCGTACCTGTTCGTGGCCACCGCACTCGGGCAGGTCATGCGTGTTCCCCTCAGTCCGTTCCGCGTTCCATCCACCAAGTCGGGACGACGGTACTGCCGTCTTGTTCCCGGTGACAAAGTGGTCCATGTCGAATTAATGTCTGATGAAGAAACGGTCTTCCTGATTTCGAAACAGGCCAGGCTGATTCACTTCGCCGTCTCGGATGTTCCGATTTTGTCCGGGGCCGGAAAAGGGGTACGGGGAATTCGAATCCCGGACGGTGATCTGGTCCTGGGAGCGAAACGACTTTCCCGACCGGGAGATGTCCTGAAAATCGTCAACGAGAATGACAAAGTCCTCAGCCTGGGACAGATGAAGTACAGTGTCACGTCCCGTGGAGGGAAAGGCTTCCGTGTCAGTCAGCGAACCGAGATCAAGCACATTGTGCCGGAAGAGATTGTTCCGGTGGACTGGGGAACCATCGAGCCTGAATGATGACCGGTACTGGGGTGATGCGATTTTTCAGGATGTGATCAACACACGATTCGGGCAGAGAGTTCATCGAGAGGGATATTGTCATGAGTGATCGCTGGCTGGCAGACCGGGTCCACAAAATCGACGCTTCGGGAATTCGAAAGGTGTTCGATCTGGCTGCCAACATGGTCAATCCGGTCAACCTGAGTATCGGGCAGCCACACTTCGATACACCGGAACCGATCAAGCAGGCTCTGGCCGAGGCGGTCCAGAGTGGAAAGAATGCCTACAGCCAGTCTCAGGGGATCAAGCCGCTGCTGGACCTGATTCAGGCAGACGTCGATCGCCAGTTTGGTCACGCGGACCGGAAGGTCTTCATCACCAGCGGAACGAGCGGGGGGTTGCTGCTGACACTCTCCGCCCTGCTGAATCCCGGAGATGAAGTGATCGTCTTCGATCCGTACTTCGTCATGTACAAGCATCTGGCCACCATGGTCGGCGGTGTGATTCGCCCGATTTCCACCTACCCGGATTTTCGCATCCCCATTGATCAGGTTCGGGCAACGATCAATGAGCGGACGAAACTGATCATTCTGAACAGTCCCAATAATCCGACCGGGCATGTCGCCAGTGAAGCAGAGGTTCAGGCCCTCGCAGCGCTGGCCAAAGAGCATGACATTGCCTTGCTCAGCGACGAGATCTATCGGTCATTCTGTTACGACGACGGGTTCGTCAGCCCGGCCAAGTATTATGACAAGACCATCGTGATCGACGGCTTCAGTAAATCGCACTCGATGACGGGCTGGCGCATCGGCTGGGCACATGGTCCGGAAAACATCATGCAGCAGATGATCAAGCTGCAGCAGTACACATTCGTCTGCTCTCCGCATCCGGTGCAATGGGCCGCGTGCACCGCCTGGAATGTCGACATCAGCGATCGTGTCGCCGACTACAAACGGAAACGGGATTTTATGAAGCAGGCCCTCGCCGACGACTTCGAACTGCACGGAGCCGGGGGAGCCTTCTATCTGTTCCCCAAAGCCCCCTGGGGAACAGGCACCGAGTTCGTGAAAAAGGGGATCGAAAACCGCTTGCTGATCATCCCCGGAAATGTCTTCAGCGACAAAGATTCTCACTTCCGGATCTCCTATGCCGCTCCGGATGAAACCCTCGCACAAGGGGCCGAAATCCTGAGAGCGATTGCACGGCAGGGAGCGTGAACGTCGTGTCTGCAACCGCTTCCGATGTTTTGCTGGCGATCGAGTCCTCCTGTGACGAGACCGCTGCGGCAGTCGTCGACCGGAACGGAACGGTGCTCAGCAGTGTCGTTGCCTCGCAGGATGAACTCCATGCCCGATTCGGCGGAGTCGTTCCCGAGATCGCGTCACGCGCGCATCTCGAACGAATTCTTCCCGTCATCGACGAATCGCTGCGCCGTGCCGATGTGTCACTGCCAGACCTGTCGGCCATCGCCGTGATGACGGAACCGGGACTGGTCGGTTCTCTGCTGGTGGGAGTGACTGCGGCCAAGACGCTGGCGATGGTGTTGAACCGCCCGCTGGTGGCCGTGAATCATGTTCACGCTCATCTCTATGCCTGCCGGATGAGCGCGGGACGCGACATCTTCCCGGCGATCGGGCTGGTGGTGAGTGGCGGCCATACGAACCTGTATGACTGCCAGAGTGCGATTCGATACGAACTGCTGGGATCCACGATCGATGACGCGGCTGGTGAAGCATTTGATAAAGCAGCGGCACTGCTCGGGCTCCCCTATCCCGGCGGGCCATGGATTGCGAAAACGGCAGAAGCCGGAAACCGCAAGGCCTTTGACTTTCCCCGCTCCTTCCTGCGCGACGAACGACTGGCGTTCAGTTTCAGTGGACTGAAAACGGCCATTCGTTATGCCGCTCTGGGGCAACCCGGTGCGGCGGTTGCTCCTCCTCCACTCACGGAACAACGCATTGCAGATCTCGCAGCCAGTTTTCAGGAAGCGGTCGTCGACGTGCTCATCGCGAAGTCCCGGCAGGCTTTGAAGGCCCATGGTCGCAGAACACTCTGTCTGGGGGGAGGCGTGGCCGCAAATCGGCGTCTGCGTGAACGCCTGCAGGAGATCGCATCAGCGCAGAAGTTTGAAGTTCTCTTTGCTCCCATGTCTCTCTGTACGGATAACGCCGCGATGGGAGCAATTGCCTGGGAATTGCTCGACGCCGGTCAAACAGCCGATCTGGACGTCGACGTCACCCCTGGACTTGTGCGTCACTCCCGGTAGGGGGGGCGAAGCACGAAATTCGAAGATTTCAAATTCAAAACCCTCTGACGGTCTGTCTGTCTGGGTGATGGATCTTTTGAATGTGTTTCGAATTTCGTGTTTCGAATTTCGGATTTCCATGGGAAAAGACCACTCTGATTGTCCACACTTCCTGATCCATTCTTCTGGAATCACTCGATCTCAACCGAAGGTTCTTCCCCGCATTGATGTGTGATGGATTTTGCGAAATTATTTCGTTTTTGAAATCTATACCTTGACATACACAATTCATCGCGACATGATAAGCCATCAGACATGCGAACTCTTCGACACTGCTCCCGGTGACTGTTCCAGGTTGTGAGAAGGGGCCTTGTCGTGATCGTTCCACTGAAGCGTTCCCCCTGACTGTCACCGCACCGGAAACCGTTGATCCCGAAATCGGCCTGTGGCCCCCTTCTCCCGTGTGGGGAGAAGGATTTGAGCGACATTGTTGATTTCCGGGACAGGCTCCTGGTCGACAGTGTGAGATTTCACACGGTGACATCTCCCCGTTGAGTTCCCTCCTTCTCCTTCTGGAGTTCCATCATGATCAGTGAACAGAGCCTCAAGATTGTGAAAGCAACCGCCCCGGTTGTTGGCGCCCACGCCGAACAGATTACCCGGCGGTTCTATCAACTGCTGTTTGCGGCCTACCCGCAGGTGCTGGCTTACTTCAATCCGGCCCATCAGCAGTCAGGGACTCAGCAGCAGGCACTGGCCGGTGCCATCTGTGCCTATGCGGCAAACATCGACAACCTGGGGGCGCTGGGAAATGCCGTGGAACTGATCGCCCAGAAACACTGTTCACTGGGGATCCAGCCGGAGCATTATCCACTGGTCGGCGAACAGCTTTTGATCGCGGTGAAGGACGTTCTTGGTGACGCGGTAACTCCGGAAGTGACCGCCGCCTGGGCGGAAGCCTATGGGCAACTGGCCGACATCTTCATTCAGCGTGAGCAGGAAATTTATCGCGGGCAACTGGAACGTCCAGGCGGATGGAATGGCTACCGGCGATTCCGTGTGACCCGCAAAAAGGCCGAGAGCGAAATCGTCTCATCGTTCTATCTGCAACCGGAAGATGGGGGCGAACTGCCGCATTATCATCCCGGACAGTATGTCACCGTTCGAATTCAGCATCCGACTGTTCCAACCTCACCGCGAAATTACAGCCTGTCAGATCGTCCGGGACTGGACTACTTCCGCATCAGCGTGAAGCGGGAACCGAATCCTCAACCGGAAACGCCGGCAGGCCTGGTTTCCAACTATCTGCATGATCAGATTCACGAGGGGGATGTGATTGAACTCGGGCCACCGTGCGGAGAATTCGTCCTTCCCGCAGAACGCACCGCCGAGCGACCGCTGGTCTTCCTCGCAGGCGGAATCGGGATTACACCGTTGTTGTCGATGCTGAAGCATCTGGGACACGTCAATGCCTCGACGCCGATCCACTTCCTGCAGGCGGCCCGCAACAGTGTCGTCCATGCACTGGGACATGAAGTCCGGGGAATTGTGGAATCCCTGTCCAACGTCAACTACCACGTTCGTTACAATGATCCATTGCATGATGATCTGGAGGAAGGGCGTTGCCACAGTGTCGGAATGATCGATCAGGAGTTTCTGAAGGGGTTTGTCCCGACACTGGACGCGGATTTCTACTTCTGCGGACCAAAGCCATTCATGGTGGGAGTACATCGCCAGCTGCGGGAATGGGGAGTTGATCCGGCCCAGCTGCACTTTGAGTTCTTCGGCCCCCGGCAGGAAATCGCGGGTGTGGCGTAACCACGGTCGTTTCGGATTGGACATCTCCATCGTCGACCTGCTCGATGAGAATGGAACGAATTGAGGATCCCGGCTGATGAGACTGATTCTTCGAGTCTGGTTGCTGCTGATCGTCTTTCCTGCAATGCCGGTTTCTGCAATCGACGAGTTCGAGCAGGATCCGATTCAATACAGCAGCCGCACTCCGGAGAATCCGGTCTCACGGTTTCAGTCCCAGCTGGAAGACGGGACGGTGACGTTGACCTATGACCCGGAATTCGGGTTTCTCAAATCACTGCTCGATCAGCTGCATGTTCCGCTCGATTCGCAGATGCTGGTCTTTTCCAAGACGAGTCTGCAGATCGGGCGGATTTCGCCGCGCACGCCACGGGCCCTGTACTTCAACGACGACATTTATGTCGGGTACGCACAGGGAGGGGATCTGATCGAACTCTCTGTTGTCGACCCGCAACTCGGCACCGTCTTCTACACACTGGAGCAGAACGCCGAGGAGCCTCCCCTGCTGATGCGGCAGGGAGATCGCTGCCTGACCTGTCACGCATCGACACGGACGGAAAATGTCCCTGGGCATCTGGCTCGATCCCTGCATGTCGACCGACGTGGTCATCCGATCTTTTCCGCAGGGAGCAAGAATGTCGATCACCGGACACCGCTGGCGGACCGTTGGGGGGGCTGGTACGTCACCGGCACACACGGAGAACAGACGCATCTGGGAAATCTGATTGCCGGAACCCGCGCGGCGGCCGAACCGGTCGACAACTCGGCAGGTCACAATGTGACCTCGCTGGAAGAACGGTTTCAGCTCGAACGGTATTTGACGCCGCACAGTGATCTCGTCGCGCTCATGGTGTTTGAGCACCAGTTGTATGTTCACAACCGGCTGACGAAATCGGCATTCAACTCCCGATCTGCACTGCATTACCGGACGACGATGACCGCGGCGCTGGGGAAGTCTTCCGACTCGATTGAACAGAGTGTGCAGCGCCGGATTCAGAATGCTGCAGAAGAACTCATCGACGCCATCCTGCTGGTTGACGAAGCGCCGTTGACTCAGCCGGTTCAGGGAACGTCCGGCTTCTCAAAACGCTTTTCGGAAGAGGGGCCTCGAGATTCTCAAGGACGATCGCTGAAGCAGCTGGATCTTCAGAAACGGCTGTTTCGCTATCCGTGCAGTTACGTGATTTATTCGGACGCGTTCGACGCGCTTCCCCCGGAACTGCTCTCCGTCTTCTGGGATCGCCTGCACGTTATCCTCTCCGGAAACTCCGAATCCCCGAAGTATGAACATCTGACTGCGGAGGATCGTGCCGCGATTCTCCAGATCCTTCTGGAAACCAAATCCCATCTTCCTGAAAGCTGGCGTTCGTAGGCCCGCCGGGAAGCGCTGACAGGCCGCACCGGGATTATGTCAATTCCGTCCAATGTGAGAATGTCGCTCCCTGACCGGCAGGCTTCCCCTCGGCATCGGTCAGATTCCAGACGATCGCCTGATCAATCCGGAATCGCCGACCGGTCCGACTGATCCGAATCCCGGAATAGTCATCGACATAACCGTCCCGGGTGGTCCGTTCCAGCAACCTGGCCCGTTCGTCCCGGTGAACTGGTTCCGCGGTATACCGGGATGGGGTCTGCAGAAAGGCCGCGAGATCCATCTCCCAGAGATTCAGTGCAGTGCGATTCCCATAGTTCAGGATCGGATCTGCCTGAGTTCCGTGAGAGACGACCACGATGGGAGCTTCAAACAGCCGCTGTGCCTGCTGCTCCGGAGTCCCCTCTCTCGAAATCAGATCCCGCTTCAGAAGATATTGAAATGAATCAAGCAGCAGGAGTGATTGGGCAATTCGCTGGGAATCTGTCCACGGAGTGTCGGACATCGTGAGAACCTGTTCTGTTCGGCCAGTTGACTCGATCTCGTCTCCGGAAATCGGAGATTTCATGATCCAGTTCCTCTCAAGACAAGAGTCGGTATCATGATGGCCGGTTCCACATCTTCGGACAATGCTCCGATTGAAGTGGAGCGGACCAATTCCGATCTTTCAGTGCTGATGCCATGTCTTTGCTGAATTCGCAACACCCTCCCACTGTTCTGACGACGGACAGGCCGGACTCCATCAAACACCGGGCTCCCAGGGTTCTGCTGATCGATAATTACGACAGCTTTGTCTTCAATCTGGCCCGATATCTCGAAGAACTGGGAATGGTGACGGAAGTCTGTCGCAATGACGAACGGTCTGTTGACGACATTCTCAGCCACCCGCCGGAGGCGTGTGTTCTGTCCCCCGGCCCGTGTACTCCGTCGGAAGCCGGGATCTGTGTCGAACTGGTTCAACGGTCTCAGGGGACGCTTCCGATTCTGGGGGTTTGCCTGGGACATCAGGCGATCGGAGCCGCACTGGGAGGGAAGGTCATTCGCGCTCCGGCTCCCGTTCATGGAAGAACATCACTCATTCGCCATTCCGGGACCGGGCTCTTTGATGGCTGTCCCGATCCTTTCCCCGTCGCCCGCTATCATTCTCTGGTGGTCGAATCCTCGACGCTGCCCCCATCGCTGCAGGTGACGGCCAGAACGGAAGATGGCTTGATCATGGCCCTGGCCCATCGGCACTGGCCGGTGTTCGGCGTTCAGTTTCACCCGGAATCGATTCTCACTGCAAACGGGCATCTGCTGCTGTTGAACTTTCTCCGTCTCTGCGGGGTGCCGGTCCCGGATTTTTCTCACCGGACTGAACTCTTCGGCCCGGTAGAAGCCGCTGACGATTTCTATCGCCGTGAATTCGATTCATCGGCATTGCGTCCGTCGTAGCGAAACTGTCCGACCGGGATGGTGGTCCGGAAGGTACGGACAATCAGGAACGGGATTTCACCATGAAGGCGCGGACAGGTCAGGCTTTTCTCTCTGCCGTCGTGGTAAAGACGGTGTGTCACGATCAGGCGTGGAGGGCCCGTTTTAACTCGCTCATCTGAGATGCAGCACGGTTCTTGACGAATGTCATGGCCGCAGCGACCTTTGCTTCCGCGGCACCATAATCCTGGTGAATTGTCATCAGAATCTCGAACATCCGTTCCGCGGGGGTGCTGTCGAATTCCGGAGCCCACTCTCCCAGACCAATGTCCTGAAACATCCAGCATTTCGGGGAATGGAACTCTGAGAACGTGTGCATCATCGGTGTGCCGACGGCGAGGGCCATGATCGGGGTGTGCGGCTCATGGCAGATGACGGTGTGTGCATGCGAGTAAAAGGAACAGGCCTCATCCACATTCCAGAACTCATCGAAGTTGACGACGGACTGCTTCAAGGTGTCCGGCAACGGGTCATAGATGAACTTCTTGTTGTACTCCATTTCCTTGTAGACCTCGGGGGCAATCACCACTTTACCGCCGGTCTTGTTGACCCACATGGCGATGAGGTCCTGATAGACCTTGGCGCGGCGGGTGTCGTCGGCGATGTTTTCCGGAGTCGGATGGAGTGGATTCAATTTCTGAGGACGCTTGTCATCAACACCCGGGCTGGTCGGTGAATGGGTTCGCAGCTGCAGGGTGATGAACTTCTTGCTTTCCAGGCCATGTTTCTTCATGCGGGCGAGTGCCCGATCGTCATCCCGGACATCGATGCCAAAACACCCGTCAGGTCCAAATTCCAGCACCGGCGGATGAACTCCGGCATCCTGCAGCGTTTTGAGCGTGCGTGAATCACGGCAATAGATGAATGCCGCACTGTTCAAAAGAGCAATCCGTTCTTCCGCACCCGGCCCCGTCACCATGTCCGGAAAGTACGACTGCCCCTGCAATCCCCATGGCTTCCCGATCTTGTTGCAGTGTTTCATGAAGTCGGTGGATTGTCCCATTCCTGGACCGCGCAGAAAAAAGTCCGACCGGTGAATCGCCTTCTGAACCGGACCATCATTCTGTGACAGCGATCCTTTGACAATTTCCAGAGTCGGAAACCGCTTCATCAGCATGGCGTCCACCTGCTCATTGGTGTGTTGAGCCCAGAGGATGACGTTTGCCTGGGGAAGATACTGCTCAAGGAATCGCAATGTTCCCGGAGTATGCCCGATGTCGCCGATATTCTTCACGGCCCAGGCACATTGGAGCAGCACGGTCTTCTGCGGCTGACGTGCCTGGGAGAGACCTGGCAGTCCTGCCGCTCCGAGCGCGAATCCGGTGGTCTTCAGGAAGGTGCGGCGTGAAACCATAAGTGAAACTCCTGGCAGGGCAAGAACGATCAGGACGGTCGCTTATCGGTTCTAAGGATGACTCCTTCCTCCTGTCAACAGACCCGATTCCGCCTGACGTCCCTGTCGGCGGAACGGGCTTCCTGATGGATAGAGTTCTTCCGGTTCTTTACGGTATCATTGCATCATGCCTCGCTCGCTGCCCACCGCACGGCGTCGATTCTTTGACCTCTCTCCCCGGACCGATCGCAATGCCTGATTTCCTGGCCCGTCCTGTTCTCTCTGCTGTTTTGTCCGGACTGCTGTCGATGAGCGTGGTTCCGTCACTCGCCGCTCAGGAGTCTGAGAAGCCGCTGATGGCGTATGTCGGAACATTCAGTTCTCCGTTGACCGACGTCCTGCCGACTCAGGTCGATCTTCCGCCTGGGAATGGACTGGGAATTCATCTGTTTCAAGTGAATCGAGCCAGTGGGGAGTTCACTTCCGCCGGAGTCGTCAGGTTGGGGAACAGCCCCAGTTGTCTGGCCGTGAACGCCACCGGAACCCGACTCTATTCCGCCAACGAAACAGCTCGCTTCGAATCAACCAAGTCCGGAACGGTCAGTTCGTTTTCCGTTGATCCGGAGAACGGCAAGTTGACTCCCATCAACTCGGTCTCCTCAGGAGGAGCGGGACCAACCTACGTGAAACTGCACCCCTCCGGCAGATACCTGCTGGTCGCCAATTACTTCGGCGGGTCAATTGCTGTCGTGCCGGTTCTCGAAGATGGGTCTCTCGGGGCTCCGGTGGATGTGAAAGAATCGGCCGGAGAAATCGGACCACCCCGTGCGACCAATGCTCCTCCCGGCAGTTTTGCGTTCAGCGGGCATGACCGGACGCATGCTCATATGATCGAAGCTGACCCCACAGGGCGTTTTGTGCTGCATGTCGATCTCGGACTCGATCGGATCTACTCGTGGAAATTCGACGTGACCACCGGGAAACTGACGGCCAATGATCCGCCGTTCGTGTCATTCCCTCCGGGGGACGGGCCACGGCATTTCCATTTTCATCCGAACGGCCGATGGTTCTATTCCATTCAGGAGGAAGGATCTACCATCGTTCTCTTCGACTATGACGCTGAGAACGGGACGTTTCAGCCACGACAGACGATTTCGAGCCTGCCTCCCGGGTATGCCGGCAGTAACTTCTGTTCAGAAATTCTCGTGTCACACGATGGGAAGTTTGTTTACGCCGGAAACCGCCTGCATGACAGTGTCACGTTGTTTGCGATCGCGGACGATGGAACGCTGAGCTATGTTCATGATGAATGGACACGGGGGAATTACCCTCGCAGTTTCAGCTTTGATCCAACAGGCCGTTTTTTCTATTCGTTGAATCAACGGGCAGACAACATTGCGTCCTTTACCGTCGATCGGGTCTCTGGACGCCTGACCTTTTCCGGTCAGTACATCCCGGTCGGAAATCCGTCGATGCTGTTGTTTCTGGATCTCAATACCCCCCGAGCGAATGCCGCCAGTCATTCAAAATGAGTTCCGCATCATGGAAATTGGAAGAAAAATTTCGACCTGACCGGGTTGGTCACGGTGTTACAATACCGGATGGATCGACCGGAGGATCGACTTGAATTTTTCCATGATACGGGCTGGAGCATGTCGCATGAATCGCCGCCACTTTCTGCAGTCTGCCGCTGTCGGGAGCAGCCTGATCTGGACGCCTGGCCTGTTTGCCGAACAACTCGCCATCACTCCTCCGATGACGGAAGGTCCGTTCTACCCTGACAAATTGCCGCTCGACACGGACAATGACCTGCTGGTGATCAATGATTCACTGACCCCGGCGGTCGGAACGATCACCCATCTCACCGGTCGGGTTGTCACGGCCAGCGGCGCACCGGTGCGCAATGCCTTTGTGGAAATCTGGCAGTGTGACCATCACGGAGCCTACCTGCATCAGGGGACCGGAAACAAAGAGAAGCAGGACAAGAATTTTCAGGGGTACGGCCGCTTCCTGACCGATTCGACCGGTCAGTATTACTTCCGGACGATTCAACCGGTTCCCTATCCCGGACGAACGCCGCATATTCATTTCGGAGTCAGCCGAAATGGGCGTCGTGTGCTGACCACCCAGTTGTACATCAAAGGTCATCCGCAGAATGATCAGGACGGAATCGTCCGAAGTCTTCGTGATGCACGGCAGCGCGACAACGTCATCCGCCCGTTCGAGCCGATTCCGGATTCCAAGTTCGGTGAACTGGCGGTGAACTTCGAGATCGTTCTCGGGATGACGCCGGATGAAACGCAGGATGCTCCCACTCATGGAATTTCCCGTTCCGACCGGGCGTCTGGTCGAAACCGTCCGGAGCGGCCTCCCGCACGTGAGTAGCGGAATTCGGACGAACAGATTTTCGGACCACCGGTTTGTCGAGTGTTTCGCGGAAAGGGGCTGAATGACGGGGGACCTCAAGTCCCCTTCTTCAGTGCGCGGGCTTTCGTCATCAGCGGCGAAATCACCTGTTCAGGAATGAACTTCAGAAGCTGTTGCGGCGTCGTATCCCGACCGAGCATTGCGACCTGCTTGATCAACGTGCTCGAGATGTGTGAGAACTGCTCCGACGCCATCAAAAAGACGGTTTCCAGATCGGGGGCCATCATCCGGTTCGCGAGAGCCATCGTGAATTCCGTTTCGATATCGGAGACTGTCCGCACTCCACGCAGCATGGCCGTCGCGTGAATGGACCGGGCGAAATCCACCGTCAGTCCGGTAAAGCTTTCACAACGGATATTCGAGACGTCGGCGAAGATCTCTCGCGCCATCTGCACCCGTTCTTCCGGACTGAAGAGAGGTCTTTTTTCCGGATTGATTCCGATCGCGACGACGAGTTCATCGAACAACATCGCACCACGTTTGGCAATATCCTGATGACCGAGGGTCAACGGGTCAAAACTTCCGGCGTAAACGGCGATTCGATTCGACTGGAGCGACACGAGCGGGAATCCTTCAATGTTGAGTACGGGACACGAGGGTCCCGGAATCAGGAGAGCCGCGCTGCCCGGCGCGGCTCTCTTCGATCATCCTGCGACCCCCTCTGACATCAGTCTAACAGCCCGTTGAAGAACTCGAATTCCGTTGCGGCGGGTCTGTTTTGCCGATTTCTGCGTCGTCAAACCTCGACAAATCTGAGGATTTGCCTGCGGTTTGAACTCCTTGAACTCAGCAAAACATCCTCCGCCTCACCAGGAAGCCGTTCTTCAACAGACTGCTAAGGCAGTCCACTACTTGGCGGAGAAGTCACCGGCGTCAAAATCGGCCTTGGCCTTGGCTTCCTGTGCGGCGGAAACATCGGGATTCGGTGTGGCATCGACATTGAAGTCACCACGAATCCATTTCACCGCGGCGGTGATGGATTCCAGATAGGCGGGATTCGTCCAGGTGGCTTCGTTGTGTCCCAGGTTGTTGCAGTAAACACGTCCTTCGCCATAGTTCTTGATCCAGCAGACTGGAACGTGATACCCGTTCTGGGTCGGAATCGCGGCTTTCACCGGGCTCTTGGCATAGTTCAGGCTCAACAGCACATGCACTTTGGCGGGCTGCCAGTGATTGTACATGTAGATTTCTTCTTTCAGAGTGAAATCCTTGCCGAACGATTTTGTCAGTGGATTCTCCGGTTCAAGATTGTCCAGTGTGACCTGGGTTCCAGAGCCCCAGGGATGGGCCAGAAATGTTCCGCCGATCATGTCCCAGTACGGCTCGTACTTGTGAAAGGTGTCCATTGCCGAATGGAACCCGAGGACGCCGTGTCCTTTCTGTGTCAGCCATTCCTTGAAGAAGTAGTCCAGATTCTCTGGAGAGATGGGAAGTTCCCCAGTCGTGTAAAAGGCCACGATGTCGTAGTTCTGAAGATTTTCTTTGGTGAAGTCGGACTCGCAGTCCTGGGTGCAGACGACTTCGAATTCCCCGGTTTTCTGTCCCAACTGGGTCAGTGCGACTTCGGCGACCGACAGGGCGTCACCCCGCTTCACGGAACTGTGAACGAACCCCTTGCTCTGGGAGACGAACAGAATTTTCGTCTTTTTGTCCGCCGCGTTGCCGGCCGCCAGTGGCAACATCGCTCCGACGAGCAGGGCGAGAAACAATCGTCTCAGTGACATCGGGAACCTCGTCTGTGGAAATCTCAGAAGTTGTGTGTCCAACGAACGCATCCATTTACGTTCACATCAAAGCCGTATCATACGCGGTCGGGACGATCTTGCCAGTCGTGCAGATGGGATTGTCGGATCTCCAATCCTCCGGAAAGTCCTGGCAATGAATTGGTCCCGGAAGTGGATCGAAGTTACACTGTGCGTTTTGAACTCATTCTGCATGGTGACGCACGACATGACCAATACCGACTCCATTCTCCCGGAAGATGTTCCGCTCCAGGTCGGGAGTCATCTCCTCCACTCCCGGCTGATCATTGGCACCGGGAAGTATGACACGTTTGACCGGATGCGTGATTGCCTGCAGGTCAGTGGAGCACACGTCATTACCGTCGCCGTCCGTCGAGAACGACTGATCGACGCGGAAGGACGAAACATCCTCGATTACATCGATCTGGACCGGTATACGATCCTGCCGAACACTGCCGGTTGCTTCAATGCGGAAGATGCTGTTCGTGTGGCCCGCCTGGGGCGTGAGATTCTCAGTGGACTCGGGAATCCCGGCGCGGACTGGGTCAAACTCGAAGTGCTCGGGGACAAGAAGACCTTGCTGCCGGATCCCGTCGCGACGCTCGAAGCCACTTCAAAACTTGTCGCCGACGGATTTCAGGTTCTGTGTTACACCACCGATGATCCGATCACGGCCCGTCGCCTGAAAGAAGCGGGCGCCACGTCCGTCATGCCGGCCGGAAGTCCGATCGGCAGCGGTCAGGGAATCCTCAACCCGAATAACCTGCGAATCTGTCTCGAATACCTGAAGGAAGGGGATCCGACCTATCCGGTCATTTGCGACGCAGGCGTCGGAACCGCGAGCGATGTCTCATTCGCCATGGAACTGGGATGTGACGGCGTGTTGCTGAACACCGCCATCGCCAGTGCCCGCGATCCGGTCCTGATGGCACACGCCATGCGTGACGCCTGCCGCGCCGGACGGTCCGCTTACCGCGCCGGACGGATTCCCAGGAAGCTGTATGCCACGGCCTCGAGCCCGGAAACCGGAATCATCAACTGACGGTTCATTCCACTGCGGCCTCGGGGAAGCGCCGTTCCTCCGAGACACGGTCAGACCGTGGAATGCGGTTCCGATTGCTCGGTCATCCGCCGGGCCAGAAATTTTCAGGTCCGGTCGTTTTCTGTCCGATTGCTCCGTTCCCGGCTGCGCGGCGAACCAGCAGTTCGAGGAGATCAGAGTCGAATTCTGAGGAAACGACGGTGGCCGGACAGAGTTCTGGCCCGCCGTGGCTTTTCTTCGAATCAAATTTCAAAAAAAAAATGTCCAATCTGTTGATCGCTGGCGCAAAGGACAGGGTGTCGGAGTTTTCCTTGTACGGAGAAACAAGCGGATGGCGCCAGATCGCGTGGTCTGGATGCAAGAGGATCTTCTGTGCCGGCCGAATCCATCAGCCAGAATGACTTCCTGCGACTGCTGCTGAAAAGCGAGCGGGAGATCCTGCGTTATGTCATGACCATCGTTCCCAATGCGGAAGATGCCCAGGAAATCATGCAGGAATCGGCTGTCGCGCTCTGGCAGCAGATTGATAAATACGATCCCGCTCAACCGTTTACGGCCTGGGCCTGCGGTTTCGCCGCGAATAAAGCCCGGGAGTTCTGCCGTAAGAACCACCGCTGGCAGGGATTTCTTGACGAGAAGCTGGCGACTCTGCTGGTGCAGCGACGGATGGAGATCAGTTCCGAACTGGATCGGCGCCTCGATTCTCTGCATGACTGTCTGTTGAAACTCCCGAAGACACAACGGGACATCATCGAAAAGTATTATTACGAACAGTCGTCGATCGAAGTCGTGGCGCAACTCGTCGGGCGTTCGTCCGACGCGGTGTATAAGGCCCTGCAGCGAATTCGCTCTCAGCTCATGGACTGTGTCTCATCGAGACATCTCGCCCGGGACCAGCAGCCATGACTGAAGACATTCCATCGGAGCAAAACAACACGAGCCCCTGGCGAGATCTGTTTTCCGCCGTGGTTGATGAGACAGCCTCGGACGAGCAACAACAGGCTCTGAATCGCCTGCTGAACGACTCTCCCCAGGCGGTTGATGAGTATCTGGCGTATATCGATCTGCATGCGGCATTGTCGGCTCCCTCGATGATTGCCCGGACGCTGGAACAGTCTTCGTCTGGAAATGACTCTGTTCAAAGGGCGAACCTTTCGACCAGGCGATGGCCGCGTCGGATTGCCCTGGGGGGTGTGGTCGGGCTCCTCATTGCGATCACTCTTTTCCTGGGACTTCCACCCCGTCATGCCGGAGTCGTTCTGATCCGGAACGTCGGTGCTGATGTTCGTTATGGCAACAAACCGGCAAACGTCGGCGCGGCACTGGGCTCCCGGATCTGTGAATTTCAGTTCGGGATGGTGGAACTGGAATCCCCCAGCGGTGTGCAGATGGTCATCGAGGGCCCGGCACGGTTCTCCTTCCGGTCACCAGTCTCCCTGATTCTTTACGAAGGACGCCTGACAGCGGATGTTCCGCCTCAGGGCGTCGGGTTTCGAGTCGAAACTCCCCGGATGGAAGTGGTGGATCTTGGCACTCGATTTGGTGTCGATGTCGATTCCGATGGAGTGTCTGAGGTTCACGTCTTTCAGGGAGAGGTCGTCGCGAAGGGGAATACAGAAACCCAGTCGACGAAACTGCTGAAGGGGGATGCCGGTCGCGTCTCGGAAACCGGAAACTTTGGCAGTCGCTCTTTCCGGAATGCCGCGTTCATCCACAAGCCGGAACTGTCCGATCTCGCGGTCGGGATCGAGTCAGGCCAGCGCAGGCACTGGCAACATGCCATTCAAACCATCAAAGACGACCCGTCCCTGATTGCCTGCCTGCATTTCGACCAGGCGAATTCACAGCATGCCATTCATGGCGGTCGAAAAGTCCAGGGGAGATTCCCCGGCGTCACGGCGATCGAGTTCGTCAATCCGGACGATCATATCCGGTTTCTTGCGGACGGTGTTTTCGAAGAGCTGACAATGATGACCTGGGTTCGTCTCGACCTCAGCCCGACCGGCGAGAATTCCCTTTTTCACACGGACAACTGGAACCGGGACGGACAGGTTCACTGGCTGGTTTCGGACAAGAGCCAGATGCGGTTTTCCCTGCATCGGGGTGATCGGGATCCGTATCGCCATCTGCCGGTCTCGATCTGGCCGGAGTCCACTCAGAACATCATTCAAAGTGTTGGACGCTGGGTTCACCTGGCAGCCAGCTATCAGGCCAGCCGTCAGGCGATTCGCTTTTATATCAATGGACAGTTCGACAACGAAGTGATCGATCCTGTGATCAAGCAGGCCATTCTCTCGCCAGCTCAGATCGGAAACTGGGATTCCGGCGAACTGCCGTATCCCAATCGTCGTCTTTGCGGGCGGCTGGATGAATTCATCGTCCTGGGACGTGTGATGTCCGACGAGGAGATCACGCGATTCCACAACGCCGGTTCACCGTATCTCAAGACGGTGAATTCCGCGTCGCCCTCATCAAATCAAAATGTTCAGTAACTTCAGTGGCATTCGCCCTTGTTCGTTTCCCCTGTCTTTTTGGTCCGTTCATTGAGAGGAGACTCTGATGTCTCGACGTCGTGTGTTTCATGCCGGGTTTACATTGATTGAGCTGCTGGTCGTGATTGCGATCATTGCGATTCTGATCGCCTTGCTGTTGCCGGCTGTGCAACAGGCTCGAGAAGCCGCGCGACGATCTCAATGTAAAAACAATCTCAAGCAACTCGGATTGGCGCTGCACAACTACCACGATCAGTTTCAGGTCTTTCCTCCCGGTGGCGTTTCAGGCTTGAACACGTCCAAGTGCAATGCCTCAGGCGGGAATGAAGGAGGAGGCGCCGGGAATCAGCAGGGAGCCCCCTGGACTGTGCTGATCCTTCCGCAGATCGACGAAGCAGCACGGTATGGAACTTTCAACTTCAATACCTTCTTCCACTCCTTCTTCAATGGTTATCCTCCGACTTCCGGGTTTGCGGGAACCGGCGGGAATTACACGGCTCAGGTTCAGCCCTGTCCACGATTCCAGTGCCCATCCGAATCCACATTGAACTCCGCCGTCAGCAACCATTATTTCGCCATCATGGGGGGCGGATTGAGTGTGCCGCAGGGAACGAATCAGGACACCTTCCCCTGCAGCGTCGATGGCGGCATCAACTCGCGCGTGCAGTTCAATACCGGTGCGTTCTTCTACAATTCCAACCGGGGATTGCGACATATTACGGACGGCGCCAGCAATACGTTCCTGATTGGAGAATCCAAATATGCCATGATGCCGACCTCCGCGAATTCGTTCGCGCAGACCTGGGCCTCTGCCATCCGGACTTCAGGGGGAGAAACCAACATGTTTTCATCCGTCGCGGCGATCGTGCAACCCTTGAATGCGCTGCCAATCACGGGATCCATCAATCGGGTGCTTGCAACAAACTCTGTGCTGGGAAGCTGGCATACGGGTGGTGGACACTTCTTGAACGGTGATGGTTCTGTCGTGTTTGTCAGCGAAAACATGGACCTGACAACGATGATTAACAAGGCCAACATCGCTGACGGCAACGTGGTTCAGGGATTCTGATCTTCCTCGCGGCATCTATCAGTCATGCAGGAGACGCCGCGGGGGTTTCCTATGAACAGTTTGATTGGGAGTGCGATCCTGAGTTCTCGTTCCGCTTCGAAAATTTCGACGGGCGGATGCGGGATTCTGGGATCGCAGACATTGTTGATCACCAAACGCCGTCTGTGACGGAACGCGTTTTTTCCTGCTCAGAAAATCCCTTCAGCAGAGAACGGTCTGACTCGGAACATCGTCCCGAGCCCCTCCCTGTTGAGAGATGGACGAGATCACTTTCCCGGAAAATTGAAAATGAGCGTGCTGAAAAACTGGTCAATACTGGTAATGGTCCTCATGGTGACCGTTGTCTGCGTTCCCATGACGGGATGCGGGGAGAAAGGGGAGTTCAAGCGGTACCACCTGGAAGGAACTGTCACCTTTCAAGGGCTTCCACTCCCGTATGGAGAGATGATCCTGTCTCCAGACGTCTCGAAGCAGAACTCCGGCCCCAGCACGGTTCTGGAAATCCACAACGGGAAATTTCACACAGAGCCTGGCCAGGGACACATCGGTGGTCCTTACACCGCGATCATCACCGGATTTGATGGAAAGCACCCTCAGGTCAATGACCCGCTGCGGGATCCCAAATCCTTGAAAGGGTCTGTCATCGTTCAACACTTTCAGACCAGCTTCGATTTTCCGAAGGCCAACCATCAGGTTTCCATCGAGATCCCTGCCGGCTCCAAGAAATAACCTCACCCGAACGGCCTGTGCCTTTCAAACTGGCCGTCCATTTCCCCCTGCCCCCCACTGTCTCTGCATTGTCCCACCGACAACAACTGCCGATGCCAGACACCATTCCAGCCAGGATGCCCATCATGCTTCGTTCGTACCGGACGATCCTTCTGACACTGTCAGCACTGATTCCCTTCGCCGGATCGTTCCTGTCAGCAGACGATTTTCCCGTTCCGGTGAATACCGAGAAAGAGAAGACGATGCCGATGGACCCTGCGGAGGTGCTGCGGACGACGCAGCTTCCACCGGGATTCCAGTTGTCGCTGATCGCAGCGGAGCCGCTCATTCAAAATCCGATCGCCATGACAATGGACGAACGGGGACGCCTGTGGGTGGCTGAGAATTACAGTTGGGCCGGTGCCGGAGCGGGAGGATTCGATCCGCAGCAGCGCGACCGGATTGTCATCCTCGAAGACACCGACGGAGACGGAATTCACGACAAACGGATCGTGTTCTGGGATGATGCCCGCATGTTGACAGGACTCGAAGTCGGCAACGGCGGTGTCTGGGCCATTTGTCTTCCGCATCTGGTCTTTCTCCCAGACAGAAACCGGGATGATGTTCCGGATTCCGCCCCGATTGTCATTCTTGACGGATTTGAAAACAGCCAGAAAAATCACACTCCCGTCAACGGACTGAAGTGGGGACCGGATGGCTGGCTGTATGGCCGTCAGGGGATTCTGTCGACCGCGAAAGTCGGAGTTCCAGGGGCTTCGGATTCCGAACGCTTTCAGATTGATACCGGAGTCTGGCGTTACCATCCCCAGCGCAACGTGGCCGAAGCGGTCATGCACGGCATGACAAATGCCTGGGGGTTTGACTTCGATCAGTATGGCGAAATGTTCGTCATTAACACGGTGATCGGACATCTCTGGCACGTTGTCCCCGGAGCCCATACCGAGCGGATGTTCGGTGTGGACATCAACCCTTACTCCTATCGCCTCATTCCCCAGGTGGCTGACCACGTCCACTGGGACACCGGTGAAACCTGGGACAACGTCCGCAAGGGGGTGACCAACAGCACGAGTGCGGCCGGAGGGGGACATGCCCACATCGGGCTGATGATCTATCAGGGAAACAACTGGCCGGAAGAGTATCGAAATCAGGTCTATACCCTGAACCTGCATGGTCGGCGGATCAATGCCGATCATTTGCTGCAGCAGGGAGCCGGTTACACGGCCACGCATGGAGCCGACATGTGCTTCATTCAGGATCCCTGGTTTCGTGGAATGGAGCTGCTGACCGGGCCTGACGGGGGAGTTTACATCACCGACTGGAGCGACACCGGCGAATGTCACGATCACGATGGAGTGCATCGCACGAGTGGACGCATCTATAAACTGACGTATGGGACTCCGGGAGCCGTTCCGGCTTTCGATCTTCGCCGTCAATCAACGACAGAATTGATCGCACTCCTGTCGCATCTCAATACCTGGTGGGCACGGCAGGCACGTCGAATCCTGACTGAACGCTTTGCTGCAGAATCATCGCCGAATCGCAGTCAGGTCCAGCAGGAACTCCTGTCGGCTTTTAACGGAACAGACCATGTCATTCATCGACTGAGAATCATGGAAGCCATCGCCACGGTGACCGGCGCCCCTGCAGGCTGGTGGCAGAGCCGACTTCAGTCCGGCAATGAGTTTGAACGGGCAACAGCACTTCGATTTCTTGTCGATCAGCAGGCTGGGAATCACCAGCTGAATGCTCCGGAGTTTCTGGCGTTGCTGAAAAGTCTGGCGACAACGGATCCCTCCGGTCGAGTCCAGTTGCATCTCGCTTCGACCTTGCAGAAGCTCGCAGTGAACAGCCGTTGGGAAATCGCCGCGGCACTCGCTGCCCGGCCAGAGTTTGCAGACGATCGAATGTTGCCGCTCATGATCTGGTATGGCATCGAACCCGCTGTCCCGACCGATTCCGAGAAGGCATTGTCACTGATCAAAGCGACACGAATTCCCCTGCTGGCAGAACTGATCTCCCGCCGGATCACCGCGGAAATGGACAGGGCGCCACAGGCGCTGGAGTCACTGCTGCAAGAGTTGGCGGCCGGTGCGATTCCATTCCCGCAAGAGACGATCAGCGGAATTGCCCAGGCATTGGAAGGCCGGAAGAATCTTCCGGCGCCGGCAGGCTGGGGACCCGTTGCTCGCCTGCATTTCGACTCGACCTCTGAGGCGACACGCAATCAGGTCCTGAATCTGAGTGTCATTTTTCGTGATGAGCAGACGATTGCAGCCGTCCGGAATCAGGTGAGTGACCGTGAGTTGTCGCCTGAAGTGCGGCAGCGTGCATTGCGGTCTCTTCTCATCAGTCGCCCAGAGAACTATTCCCAGACGTTGTTGCTGCTCCTGCAGGAACCGTCGATGGTCATCGACGCGTTACGTGGTCTCGCACAGTATGACTCCCCGGAGATTCCGTCAAAAATTCTGGAGAGTGCAGGCCGTTTCAACCCCGCTCAACGGGCAGAAATGATTCAGACTCTTGCTGCTCGCCCGGTCTTTGCCGGTGAGCTGCTCAAAGCGATTCAGAATGGAATCATTGCCACTTCTGAACTTTCCGCGTTTCATGCCCGGCAGATCGCCTCGTTTGAAAATTCCGAGCTGACAAAATTACTGACAGAGGTCTGGGGTGACGTTCGGGTGAGCGCTGCCGAGAAGAAGGAACAGATTGGAAAGTTCAAGACATCGCTGACACCCACCGTTCTGGCCAAGGCCAATCTTCCCGCCGGTCGAGTGCTTTTTCAAAAGAGCTGTGCGAATTGCCACATTCTGTATGGAGTCGGTCGGCGCGTCGGACCGGACCTCACGGGATCACATCGCCACAACCTGGACTATCTGCTGGAGAACCTCGTTGATCCCAGTGCCAGTGTGGGAGCCAGTTTCCGCAGTCTGGTTGTGGTCCTCAAAGATGGCCGCGTGTTGAACGGAGTCGTCAGCGAGCTGAATGAAAAAACGCTGACACTGCAGTCTGCCCAGGAGTCGCTCACGCTGGACCGCGGGGAAATCGATGAGATGAAAACCACGAACGTCTCGCTGATGCCGGAAGGTTTAATGCAGAATCTGACCCCGGATCAGGCCCGTGACCTCATTGGCTACCTGATGAGCCAGGAACAGGTTCCCCTGCCGCCAGACTCCGTTCCACAGTAATGCGGAAGTTCCCACGAACGGTGGACGCCCGAACCAGGGCGTTTCACCACTCGTGCGGAGCACCTGAATCCCGCAGCATCTGGAAACCCATCCAGTCCGCGTGGCCCGCGTGGATTCTGAATCGTTGTCCGATCAGTCCCGTTTCAACCGGTACGTCGAGGCCAATTTTTCGCGGCAGCGTGCCGGTCGGCAAAGTCAATGAGTGGTTGACGCCACCGGCAACGTGATGGTGAATCGAGTTCCGCGTCCGACTTCACTCTCACATTGAATCGTTCCGCCGTGAGACTCGACAATCCGGCGGACGGTCGGCAGCCCGAGACCGCTTCCGGCCGGTTTCGTGGAATAGAATTCCTGGAAAATTTTTGGGAGCACTGCCGCTGGAATTCCCGCTCCGGTATCGATGAATTCAATGACAATCTCATCCCCCCGACGGTAGGCCTGAATTTCGATCAACCCTCCTTCCGGCATCGCCTGCAGAGCATTCCGGAACAGGTTGTCGAACAACTGCCGCATCAACCGCCGGTCGACAGCGAGTGACGGAAGGTCGGATGACAGGTGGGGGCGGATATCAATTCGATGCTGTTCCGCGAGCGGTTTGTTGGTTTCGACATGGCTGCGGAGAAGTTCTGCCAGAGAACTCTCCTCGAGCGACAGTTCTCCCGCGCGCACAAACTGCAGAAAGGCTTCGAGAATGGATTCCAGATGTCCACATTCACTCTGGATGGTTTTGACCTTCCGAACCATGCGGTGGGCCGAGGGATGATCCAGCCGTTCCGTTTCCTCAAGCAGGAGATCGAGGTTCAGACGAATCGTCGATAGCGGGTTGCGGACTTCATGAGCCAATCCACCCGCCAGGGATGCGATTTCGTTGTACTGGGCCAGCAGTCGTTCTGCGTCGATGTGAGTCAAGATCATCCTTCAGTGGGGACCGTCACCGGTGGCAGGCAGATTCGATCGTTCCCGCCCTGCTTATCGGCTGTTTACTCTCCTTGAACTGTTCTCAGAATGCAATTCCTGTCAGCAAACAGCTCCTCATCTTCTCCGTTACAGGAACGCCTGATCGACAGAAATCCGACAGAAACAGGTTTCCTGCCACCGGCAGCGAGGCTCCCGCCCTCCTGCATCTCCCCCGCGCAAAGAATCGCGGTGTTCTCGAGCGGTTTCGTCATTCCTGTGACGTACTGGCTCGTGGAAGCCCCATGTTTCATTGAGGGAAAGACGTTCTTCGCGGCCACATGATCGACCAAACTGGTCGAAATCAGCAGCTGCTCAATCTCAATGTTCACCAGGGGGGCAGACGGCGACACGCAGGTCCATGACGTTGGTGTGTGTCGGTCCAGTCTTGAGCAATGCTCCGAACTGGTCGAAGAAGGGGTAGGAGTTATTCACCGACAGATACGCATCCAGATCAACCTGACTGGACCGGATTGTTTCAAGTAACTCGGAATCGATGATCGCTCCTGCGGCATCCGTTGGGCCGTCCTCACCGTCTGTTCCGCCAGAGAGCAGTGCCCAGGGAGTGGGAATCGGGGGGGGATTCATCAGTTCCGCGGTGGCGGCCAGAACAAGTTCCTGGTTCCGGCCCCCTTTCTGCTGTCCGGGAGTCTCCGCCAGTTGGACCGTCGGTTCTCCTCCTGAAATCAGGCAGACTCCCGCCTTTGCTGGAGCAGAAGATGAGACGTTCAATTGCCGCAGTGCTCGAGCCAGTTTCCTTCCGCAGTCTGCCGCGATTCCCGGCTGATCCCACTCGAAGATTGGGACGGAATATCCTTGCCTGCGCGCTTCCTCAGCGGCGGCCGTGACAGCGGTTTTGTTGTTTCCGATCACCAGATTGACAGAACGGGGAAGGGGGCCGGACGTCTCATGCCGAGCCGCTGAACCGTGACTCCGGCCTGTCTGCTGGAGAAAGGTCATGACAGACTCCGGAACGGATCCCGCAGACTGCGACTCCAGTTTCCGGAGAATTTTCAAAGCCGCTGCGCAGTCGACCTGCAAATCCACCGTCGGTCCCGAGGCGATCACATCGAGTGGGTCGCCGATGACGTCGGAAATGATCAGCGACACCATGAGTCCGGCCCGACATGCCCGCAGGAGCCCCCCTCCTTTGACACGGGAAATCGCACGCCGAACGCAGTTTAATTCCGAGATGGTCGCCCCGTTCCGGCTCAGAGAACGTGTCACCTGAAGCTTGTCGGCAAGTGTGATCCCATCGACAGGAGCCGGCAGGAGAGCACTTCCTCCACCAGACAGCAGCACAAGACACAGGTCCTGCTCGCGCAATTGAGAGACTCGATGCAGGATCTCCTCGGTCCCCTGAACCCCTTGCTCCGTCGGCTCGTTTCGACCTGCCGGCCGGGAGGGGTGGAGATGAATCGCCTGCAGCGGGCGAACACAGTCATCAGGCACGTTGACGAAGCCGGTCGTCCTGCTCAGCCAGGCGGAGCCCAACTTTCTCTCGAGCCCAGCCGCCATTCCCGCTCCCGCTTTTCCAGCACCGACAACACAGATTTGACTGTCCGCTGCAGCGCGCCAGAGTGTTCGATCAAAGGACAGCCCGCTCTTCCAGCAGTCAACATGGTTGGCGATCAATCGGTCCGATGCGACAGCATTGACACCGGCCTGCCAGATTTTCAGTGCGTCTTCCGCCACCAGAGAGGGAGTCCGACGTTGCATTTTGTATCACCTTAACACAAAGGACAGCCCGCGCTTCCGCCGGAGCTGACCGAAGGCAGATCGGGATTGGGACCATGCAGTTCATGCACTCGATGTCGGCGACCGCATTGAGAGGATCGCCTGCAAGAGCAAAACATCCTGGAAATCGGGCGAATTGCCCAGCAGTCCATCCCCGCCCCTGGCATTCGTTCATGACAGGATCTTCTTTGAACCCAAAATCAGCGGAATGCGGTGCGGAGAATCTGCACAGAGTTGCATCCTGACGGGGACATCCTGCCTGCTGCTGACATCGTCATGAGAGACAACCGGGGGTTTGCGACATCCTTCAGGAAAAAGAAAGCCACCGGTCAGATTCGAACTGACGACCTACGCTTTACGAAAGCGTCGCTCTGCCGACTGAGCTACGGCGGCGAAGACTGTTCAACGACAGTCACACCAAAGCCACACCAAGATGGTAGAACCAGTCATTTCTGGCTCAATACCTTCACAAAACCGGCCGATCGAACCCTGACCTGGCAGGTGAGAAGTTGTGTGAAATCTTCCGAAGACTCGGCCTGATTCACAACCTCACACCTGGCAGGACAGCGGAACATTCCTCGAAATGCGCCCGACTGGACTCGAACCAGTGACCTCATGCATGTCAAGCATGCACTCTAACCAACTGAGCTACGGGCGCTTCCTGTCATTGATGAAAAGCCCTGACTGCTCTCGCACTGTCCCATTGGAAATGAAAACCATTTCCAAACCAGAGATTGCCAGAGCAGCATGCAGGCAAATCAGTCCTGACGCTCGGCACTGTAATCATCTCGCCCAGAACGGTCAAGCAAGAGCCGTCACTCATTGGATGATGCGTCATGAAAAAGCAGAGAAGTTTTCATAACGTCATGCCCGGTCATCGGATGCAGTGAAATCTGCGCATAAAACAGCCCGAGATCCAAAAGAGAATCTCGGGCACGCCATTGCTTCGGGAAAACAAATTCAGCCGGCAAGGTGAATAAAAAGAATCTCCCGTTTCAAAATGGTCATGGCGATTGATAGGGGAATAATCTGCATTGGAATGGCAATATCTGTGCCGTTTGACTTCAACGACAAAGTCGTTTCGTCACAAGCACCCAAATCCAGCGGAATCATTAATGGATGATCGGAACCGCCGTCAAGTGAACGTGATCCAAGAAAAAAGAGTATTGTTTTGACACAGGCGATATGGATTATATTGCAGTCAATGGTGTTCTAAATCGATTCACGTGTCTGGGATGAGATGCTGCAGAGTGCTGAAAGAAATCTTTCTCGTTCTGGCACTCGATCTGCTAACGCTTTACGCGAGCAGTCTGTTGAAAATAAGTGTCACTGGCGGAGGAGCCGCGAGTACCACTCGCATTCGTCACGATGGATGTTTTTCAACAGGCTGCCAGGACACTCCGGAGAGTGACCGCGTGTTGTGGGCCCCTCAAGATCAAGACATGTCAGTTGCCGTTCGGGGCCGATTCGGCTGCGTCCTCTGGCAAGTGAAATTTCCGATCGACAGCGGTCGCGAAACAATCCGAATGGAAATTTCGTCATCCAGGTTCGTCATCCAGGTTCGTCACCAGTTCGTTATTGGGAAAATCCTGATTCCGGATGTCGACGTCTTGAGGCCCCGCCGTGGAGACACGGACGCCAATGCGAACTGACGGGCTTGGCGCTTCGCTTGAACGCACCTTCAATTCCCCCCTCCCGCCACCGCAGGGCCAAAAACTTAGAAATCCGACCCCGAGTATAATGACAAAGACCGCATTTTTGGTGGTTCAACGTGGGCCAGCCTTGTTGGATGTTGTTGAACTGCCTGAACAGGGGCGCGTCACAATCGGACGGGCGCACACCAACCGTATCGTTCTCGAAGACTCGAAGTGCTCTCGACAGCATTGTGAGGTTTTCTGGAGGAACGGCGGTTGGGTCGTACGAGATCTGAATAGCCGTAATGGCGTCCTGCTGGACGGAGAGAAGATCGAGGGGGATCGCTCACTGCAGTTCGGGCACGATCTGACAATCGGCGATTTCAAGCTGATTTTGACCGACAACCCTGAAAGGCTCCGCGACGCCGGCCGTTCCGCCCCCCCACCTGAAGCCAGGGAACCGGCGTTCGCGATTACTGATCGGAAGTCCGGAACTCAATACGACGCTGCGTCGGCTCTGAGGAAAATTCAGGATAGCGAAGATCAGGCGACAGGTCTTTTCCGGCTTGCCAGGACGATGGCAACCTGCCAGACAGAGTCTGAGCTATGCCATGTTGTACTCGACGGACTCGTCACGCAATCCGGAGCGACACTGGGGGGGATCCTTCTCGTCCCGGAAGGAGATCCGGGAGTCTCACCAGACCGGTTGGTTCCCGGTGCCGTGGTCGGAGTACGAAGTGTGACTGAGTTCTCGACCTTCCTGACACAGATCGTCCTGCGCGATCAGGACGCCATTTTAGCGCATGATATCCCCGGAAATTCATCACTCTCCTCTCAGGACAGCCTTTCCGGCCTGAACGCCGAGAGCGCCATCTGTGCCCCCGTCCGACACTCCGCGAAGCTGTTCGGCGTCATTCATCTGTATTCCATCAACGGCGGGAATGGACTGACACAGACCGATCTCGAGTTTGTGCTTGCGGTTGCGGATCAGATGGGAGATCAACTCGTCTCCCTGAGAGAGCGGGCCAAGCTGGAAGTGGGGCTCGATCGGGCCCGCCGTCATGTCTCGGATCTGCAGGATCAGCTTCGCGTTGAAACGGAACTCGTCGGAAACAGTCCGCGGATGGAAGATCTGCGCCGTTCAATTGCCCGCATCGCTCCAACCGACGCGCTGGTTCTCATCCGTGGAGAAAGCGGTGTCGGCAAGGAGCTCGTCGCTCGTGGAGTTCACTTCAACAGCAAGAGAAAAGATGGCCCGTTTGTCTGTGTGAACTGTGCTGCCCTGTCTGAGAGTCTCCTTGAAAGTGAACTGTTCGGGCACGAAAAGGGGGCCTTCACCGGAGCAGCGGCGCGGCGTGCCGGGAAATTCGAACAAGCCAGCGGCGGGACTCTGTTTCTGGACGAAATCGGTGAGATGAGTCCGGAAGTTCAGGCCAAGTTCCTTCGGGTTCTGGAAGGACAGGCGTTTGAACGTGTGGGGGGTGGCGAAGCGATCACCGTCGATGTGCGGGTCGTCACTGCCACAAATCGGGATCTCGAAGAAGCCGTTCGCCAGAATCGATTACGTCGCGATCTGTTCTTCCGCCTGCAGGTGATTGAGATTGAAGTTCCGGCACTTCGAACTCACCGGGAAGATATTCCATCGATTGCACAGCACTTCCTGCAGAAGTTTGCCGCTCAGTCCCATCGTCGGGTGCGGGGCTTCACCCAGTCGGCCCTGCAGAAGCTTCAGTTTCATGATTGGCCAGGCAACGTCCGCGAACTCCGTAACGTTGTCGAGCGGGCCGTCATTCTGACCGAACATGAGTATCTCAGCGCAGATGACCTTGCACTCACGAAATTGCGTCTGGATGCTGATGATTCCCTTCCGATGAACAGAGTCCCCGTAATGGAGGAGGTGCTGCCGACAATGGTGAATCTTTCGGAAGCCGATATCTTTGAACGGTATATCAGGCAAAACACAACGCTCGACGATATGGATCGTATTTATATCGAAGCCGTTCTGAAATCGACTTATTGGAACAAATCGAAGGCTTCCCGCATCTTGCAAATCGAACGGACAACGCTTGATCGGCGATTGAAGAAGTACGGACTGGCTCGCCCTGGTTCGTTTGGAGATGAAGAGGATTCCGATCTCGAAAGTGGAACCGATCTCCCCATGGATTCCGAGAGACCGCTTTGACATCGACCGAGTTCCCTGACCCAGCGTCCAATGACGTTGGTCCTCGGGTCCAAAAAAGCGGAGTGCCGCCCGAATTTTGATTCGACGGCACTCCGCTTTTCATTTTGCTCTGACGATTGGTCCTGGTTCCCAAGCTGGAGCCTGGGAACCAGGTTAATGTCCCAGAAATCCTCTTCGGTCGAGATTCATTTCACCTCCACAGTCAAGACGTTTCTGTCACTTGTTCTGCGGCTTCAGATCGATTTCATAGTTGTTTTCCCCCGGTTTCAAGACTGCAACCTGAGAAGTGTCCTTGAATCTCTGGATCGGGTTCGCCAATGACCAGGCATCTGTCTTGGCGTTCGGGTCTGTCGCTGACACGGTTGAAGGAGATTCCACGCCTTTCGGACGCAGGGGAATCACCGTGATCTCCACACTGTAATTCCCTTGAATCAGTCCTTGCTGAAGAGGAACCTCAAAGCCCCCGTCGGTGATTTGTGCTCCTCCACTGGGGCCGGAAACCCCGGTTTGCGGAATGAACGTAATCACTCCCGCCGGCACCGGCTGACCGTTCAGCAGAACCCGACCATGTACGATCGCAATGTCTGGAGAAACGGATGACCCACAGCCGGTCAGAGAGAGGCTAAGGACACCAGCGCCGAACGCCAGCGAGGTCAGTAAACTTTTTGCAAACCGAAACAAGAGTCCCTGCCGATCGTCTCGAATCTGGACGGAATGAAAACAACTTTGTCGCAATAATGAATCAGGCCTCATGCGGATTTCTCTCCGTCGTGTGCAGGAAATTCCGTCAGAATTCACCAATCACGTTGCCATCGTTATGAATCCCAATATTCCTCCAGGTTTGATTGGCAATGTTGCTGCTGACAAAGCGAACTGCCCCGTCGGCCATCAGGGTATGGACACCTCCCGTGTGAAGGCTGCGCGCACTTTGAGTTAATTGCTTATTGAAATACGCTGTAAATGTTCCAATGCAGGGCATGCCGGGCGCGTCGACGCAGCTGTTACGAATTTCATCCGGAACAGCTGAATTCGGATTATTATTAAACTGCACGAACGGTCCTTCAGGATAGTGCAACGCTCCTCGCATATCGTTTCCGGAGGATCCTTGTCGCAGTTCAGCCAACAGAGCCGAGTTGCTCGTCCCGTCAGTGAAATCACGAACTGCTGTTCGGGAATTTGCTTCAAAGGGACCAACATTCTGGCGATACGTTGTCGCGGCATATTCGGCCGAGTTCGTTCCTGGGGCCGGTTGTGGACCAATCCCATTTGCCGCCCCGTAATTTCCTCTCGCCATGTATCCGAAACTCAAATGCGGACGGATTGTGTCTGAAGGGCAGGACATCACGGATAATGGCGTACTGAGGATGGGGAAGTTGTCTGAATTTGCGGCTGGAGGAATCTGAGTGCTGCCTGATCCGATATTCCAGTTGATCTTGTTATACGAGTTCGCCTGATCGATAAAGGGCATCAACATCGTCACCCAAGTCCATTCAAGATGCCCGAAAGGAGTTGTCAGCGATGAGCCGGGGGTTTGCACATACCCGAAAGAGAACACCCGATATGTTTCCGCGTAATTGTGCATCGCCAGCCCCAATTGCTTCATGTTGTTTTTACACTGTGACCGGCGGGCGGCTTCGCGCGCCTGCTGCACGGCGGGCAGCAGCAGCGAGACCAGGATGGCAATGATGGCGATCACCACGAGAAGTTCAATGAGGGTAAAAGCCTGTCTTCGTTGCAATGGAGCATGAAACATAGCACGACACCTTTTCAGGAAGTGAAGGAACGAACGTCATCAGAAAGTGACAGCGCGAGAAGCCGTCACAGAGAACATGGAACCGAATCGAAAGAGCGAACGCCGAAGTGAACGTGATGGATTTTGTGTCAGGGGCCCGTCTGCGGAGATCCGGTTTCGAATTCCCGTAGAGTTCCCGTTCAATGAACGGCCATGCGGCAAACATCGCATGCCCCCCCCCGGTGATCACCGAATGTTGATCACCGAAATGCCCTGAATTCCGCCTGATTCAATACCTGAATGATTCAGTCAATCTTCGCGCGCAGCATCCGCCTGGCGTCTTCGAGTGATCCAGTCCGGAAGCATTCCAGGATGGCTTTGTGTTCCTGGTAAATTTCATTGGCTTCACCGTTGCCGCGCTGCATCCGGCGAAAGTGAGAACGGACGCGCCCGACGAGAGCATCCCAGATGACCAGCAGGTCGGGCTGGCGTGCGCGTTCCACGAGAGTGCGATGAAAGGCGATGTCCAGTTCCGCCAGGGCATAGAGATCGCCGTCGCGGCTCGCCTGTTCCATCCGGTTGACGATCTCTTCCCATTTCTGGAAGTCTTCTTCCGTCAGACTGTCAAAGACCGACTCCAGGGCAAATGTTTCCACGGTCCGGCGAATCGGGACAACGAGCTTGCGAATTTCCAATGGTGCCCCCGGAGAGATCACGGCGCCGCGATTCGGACGGGACGTCAGCAGCCCTTGCATGGAGAGTCGCAGAACCGCTTCACGGACCGGACTTCGTCCGACTCCAAATCGCTTGGCCAGTTCCTGCTCCGTGAGCCGGCCCCCTTCTGCAATGCGCCCGGAAAGAATGTCCCCCCGCAGGCGATCAGCGATCTCCTGCGAGTATGTCTGGTTGTTGTTTTCCGCTTCCAGGGACACAAGGTTTCTCCGCTGGCGTGAGGACTTGACGCCGGCTGTGGATCGTCATCGCCCTGTTCCCGCAGTGCTCGTGGCTGCTTGGCGTCTGCGACGTCACAGTAGCGACTATTTGTATATTTTGATTTTTGATTTGTCAACAATTTAAGCTGGAAATTGTCGATTAATCGAATTAAAATAAGTCCATCAAGTGAGGATAATCAACAAGAATTGACGCAAAAAGCAGGAAATTCGTGTTTTATGAAGATTACACAGATCATCTGTCAGGTCCTTCGAATTCCGAATGTCGAAGCCAAAACGGCCAGCAGCCAGGATTCCGTTCTGGTTCGGGTGCGAACCGACAACGGCCTGGAAGGCATCGGAGAAGCCGATTCGTCACCGGAAATGGTCAAGGCGGTGATCGATGCTCCTTACAGCCACAATGTCGCGTCCGGGCTGCGGCGTCTCCTCATTGGTGAAAACCCGCTCGAGTCTGATCGTCTGTGGGAAAAGATGTACCGGCACACGATGTATTGCGGACGCCGTTCCACCACGATTACCGCCATGGCGGCGATCGATCTCGCTTTGTGGGATCTCAAAGGAAAACACTTTGGTGAACCCATTCACCGTCTCCTCGGCGGCAAGAAGCATGATCGCATTCAGGCGTATGCTTCGATTCTGTTCGGCAAAAATGGTGATGAAACCGCCAGGATTGGAGAACGGTTCCGTGAGAATGGATACCGGGCAGTGAAGTTCGGGTGGGAACCGATGGGGCACAGCGAAGCCGTCGATATCGACCTTGTCAAAGGGGCCAGAAAAGGGGTGGGGGAAGACGGGATTGTACTGGTCGATGCCGGTTGTGTCTGGGACGCCCGAACGGCTCTTGATCGGGCGAACGCGTTCGCTGAACAGCGAATCGGCTGGCTGGAAGAACCGCTGCGCCCGGATGATTACGAAGGATATCGCTGGCTGCGCGATCGTTCTCCGGTTCCCATTGCCTCCGGTGAAGAAGAGTGCGGACGACAGTCGTTCCGCCCGTTGATTGATGGCCGCTGCCTGGATATCTATCAGGTGGATCTTTCCCGAAACGGTTTCAGTGAGGCGCACTATCTCCGTCAACGAGTCGAGGAAATCGGCGCTCGACTGTGCAATCACTGTTACACCAGCCCGGTCACCGTCGCAGCGAGTATTCACTGGCTCAGCACCTGCAAAGATGCCTTCATTTTTGAAGATTGCGTGGAAGACTCCCCGCTGCGTCATGAGTTGACTCACGAACGGATCCAGGCCGTGGATGGCTGGATTTCCCCGCCGGATCGTCCCGGACTGGGGATCACGATCAACGAAGACTTCGTGAAGTCGACATTGATTGCAGAGTCACGATAACGTGATCGAGCCGTTCTGCCGGACGCCATTCCGTCTCCAGGAAAATGACTGGCAGGACGAATGATCCGGCAGACATCGATTCCATCGCTTCTTGATGCTGGTCGCGTTGAATTCACTCTGACCGGATTGAGCGGAGTCTCAACCTGTTTTCCCTGGAGACGCAGATGGCCCGTCGACGTATTCTGATTGCGGAGTATCTCCACGAAATCTGTTCGTTCAATCCGGTCGCGACGCGCTATGCCGACTTCTTCGTTCATCACAGAGAGCAGATTCTCGCCTATCACCATGGCATCGGTTCGGAAATCGCCGGAGCACTCGAGGTGTTCAGGAGTGTTCCGGAAATCGAAATTGTCCCGACATTCAGTGCCCGGGGAATCACCTCGGGGGGCGTCATTCCCCATGAGGACTTCGCCCGGATCGAAGCCGGGTGGATCTCCGCACTGCAGTCCGCTGGCGAAATCGACGCGGCGTATTTCTGCCTGCATGGGGCCACGGCAGCAGAAGGAATTGACGATCCCGAAGGGCACTTGCTGGAAATTGCCCGTCAGATTCTCGGGGAATCGATTCCGTTTGTCGCGTCGTTTGATCTCCATGGAGTTCTCACGGATCGAATGCTGCGCCACTGTGATGCCATCACCGTGTATCACACGTACCCGCACGTTGATTTTCTCGAGACCGGTCGACGTGCGGCGTCCCTGCTGATGCAATTGCTCGACCGGAAAATTCGCCCCGTGATCGCCAAGGTGGAAATTCCCGCTCTGGTTCGCGGAGACGAGCTGCTGACGGAAACCGGATGTTTCGGGACACTGCTGAATCAGGCGAAATCGATTCAGTCGACGGCCCCCGGATTGTCGGCGGGATACTTCATTGGAAACCCGTTTACGGATGTTCCTGAGTTGCGATCGTATGCCGTTGTCGTGACTGACAACGCTCCGAAGATCGCACGAGACCAGGCCGTTCAGATGGCGGAACGATTCTGGACTCACCGTGATCAGATGCAGGCGCGACTCATTCCCCTCCGTGAGGCCGTCAACGCCGCGCGGAATGCTTCTCATCAGATCGCACTGGTCGATGCCGCCGACGCCACGAGTTCGGGCGCTTCAGGAGACAGTGCCGAGATTCTGTTTGAGCTGCTCGATCAGGACTGTCATCGGACCGCCTTGATTCCACTCGTTGATGCGGCAGCCGTTCACGCGGCAATCGAGGCCGGGGTCGGCCGTCAGATCACTGTTCCTCTCGGAGGCAGTCTGGATTCGCAGCGATTTCAGCGGCGCGCCGTCACGGCACGTGTCCGCCATCTCTCTGATGGACGCTTTCGCAGTGAGTCGTTTGGTCAGGAATGGAACTCGGGGCAGACTGCCGTCCTGGAAATCGGTTCCATCACACTGGTGGTGACAAGCCGACCGGTGCATCTTTACGACCGTTCTCTCTTTCTGGCTCACGGACAGAATCCGCAGCAGTTCGATCTCATTGTCGTGAAATCCCCACACTGTCAGAAGCACATGTACTCGGACTGGTGTGAACTGATTCCTGTGGACGCCCCCGGTTCCACCAGCGCGAATGTGTCGACCTTGGGGCATCGCCACTGCCGCCGACCGGTCTTCCCGCTCGACGTCATCAAAGATTGGCAGCCGACCCCCAAATTGTTTTCCCGTCATCCGGGGCGCTGACGTGAAAGAACAATCGCTTCAGAACGATCGCTTCAATCATCTCTCCCAGGCAATCATTCTGTTCTGGAAATTCCGGTTCGCAGACTCCCACTTCCTCAGGAAATCAGCGACAATCCAGAACAGGTGTCGAGCAGGCAAAGCCTGTCGAAATCACAAGTGCTCTGGAAATCGGCGGAGACGATGGCGGGATACAATCAATTTGATCGGCGTCTGGAAACATTGATTGTTGAGACGCGCACCATCTGGGGGGCAGAACTGCCGGCACTTTCCGAATCCGACCAAAAACGGATCGCGCAGTTGCTGCATCAGAATCCCGGGCAGGCGGCCCGCCTGAATTACGAGCGGACGCATACCGGTTTCATCCGTGAAATCACAGTGACTGCAGCGGACCTGGAACGTCTGGAAGCCACTCATGCCGGCTGAATTCCGCATCACCAGAAAAGGGGCTGGGGTTTCTTTGGGACGAGATTCAGGGGAGAGGGAGAATTCCGGGACAGACTTCTCGACCGGTTCGGTCTATCATGTGGCCGCGTAGCGCGCGTTTCACCAACCAGAACACCGGTGCCTGCGCGCCAGATCGGCCAAATTTCTGATGGAAGTGCTCTATGTCTCAGGGACACACAGGCCTGCGGGTCATTGGGTTAATGATTGCTGTCGGCGGCCTGTTTCTCGCCACGGCTCAGGCGGATCCGGTTCCCCCGTGCCAGCCGATTCCTGCCGGCTTTCAACTCAAAACGATTTCAGACGAGAGTGGGACGCATCGTTACGCCATTTTTGTTCCCAGGAACTATTCCCCTGATCGGCAGTGGCCGGTCGTGCTGTTTCTGCATGGCGCCGGAGAAAAAGGGACCGACGCTCTTCTCCCCATCTCCAATGGACTGGCACCACTGCTGGAAACATGGCCGGATGCTCCGTTCCTGGCAGTCTTTCCTCAATGTGAAGATGTGAACGGTCGGGCATTGACAGGCTGGCTCGCTTCCGGACCAGACGGCCGTCGGGCCATGGAGATTCTGAAGCAGGTGGAACAGGAATTTGCCGTTCACCCGCAGCAGCGCCATCTCGTCGGATGGTCAATGGGAGGGTATGGAGCCTGGTCAATCGCCGCAGAATTTCCCCGACATTGGGCGTCCGTGATGGTTCTCGCCGGCGGTGCTGTGCCTGGAACAATCCATCTTCAGTCACTCGCTGATGCCAGAACTCCGGTCTGGGCATTGTCTGGAAAGCAGGACCCGCTGGTGGCTTCGACCGCCGGTGAATCCCTCGTAACAGAACTGAATCGACTCGGCGGAAATGGTCGCTTTCAACTGTTGGACCCCGCCGGCCATGCCATTTGTCCACTCGTGTTCGGGCAGCGCCAGTCGATCGAGTGGCTCCTGCATCCCGCAACCGTTTCGAATGCGGAGATTTCGTTTCAGGGAGTCAAACCTCTGCCACTTCGAACGGAGTGTTATCGGCGGTGCGCTCTGCATGAACGGCTGATTCCCGATGTGATCGCCCTGAGATTTGGAAATGATGCACTCGCAGAACTGGCTCAGGGGTTGCCGGCCACGATTCCTGCCGAGTCGCTGCGAGGCACAATTCAGGACATTCATCAACAGGTCGGCTCCTCGGACGATCCCTGGTCGGTGTCTCTCACCGGAATTTCGTTTCAGTCGACTGTTCAGGAGGTGCGACTGCGGGGAATCTCCGGTGGACGGCTGGAAGTCGTCGTGTCGTTCCAGCCGCTGGCATTTCTGATTTCCGAAACGCGACTGAACAGTCAGCAACATTCCGCATTGGCAGGCCCCATCCGGATTGAAATCGGCCGCCAGCGCCCGGCACGACTGAAGCTGGAAGTCCGGCCAGAGATGGTGGCGGGAACCGTGAAACTGATCTCACTTCGACAGTCATTTCAATTCGATGAGGGAAACTGGTACGTCGCTCCTCCTTCGCACATCGACGTCCAGTCACCACTTTACACCGCAGATCAGATGACGACGGGAATCGTCGGCAGTCTTTACGAAAGCCGAAATCTGCTGACTGAGCAGGTGCTTGCGGTCGTTCCCGAGCTGCTCTCCACCGTGGAACGCCAAATGGGGTTTCGCCCTGCTCCGGAACTCGCGCGACTTCTCTCTCCCGTTCCGTCGCTGATTCCGGAACTGGAAGTGGGACCGGCGGGCATTTCCACCGATTCTCAGGGACTCTCCCTGTTGTGTGACATTCGGGCTCTCACGCGATCGGCTGGTCCCGATGTGCAACTGCCAGCGGCATTGAAGCTGGGTGATCTGGCGCGTGCCGAAGGATTGAAAATGGGACTGGCACTCCCGGTGATCTCCCGCCTGACGGAAATGAATGTCAACCAGAATCTGGCACAGGTGAATGTGCTCGACATCTCGGATGAACAGTTTTCTTCGCTGGCGGACCCGACCGTCATGCAGCAGGTCTTGCCGGATTTGAATTCGGAGCGTCCGGGACAGCTCAGAACCGTCCTGCGCTTACGCAGCCCGCTCTCCGTTGTTGCGTCAGAAACTCAGGGCTCCGGCGACCGGTTGGATCTCCTCTTGTCTGCCGAGCAGGTTTGTCTGGATCTCTATGACCTCCGCACAGACGAATCCCCACTTCCGATCGGTCGACTCCTTTTCAAAATGCAGCAACCCATTCAGATCCGGTTGCTCCCCCCCCCCGGGCAGACCGCTGGAGACGAGGCCGGCAAGGCGATTTCCATTCACTGGGCCGAACAATGTCACGTCACCTATCTCGGAACGGAGTCTCTGCAGGGAGCCCCGGTGCCGCGTGTTGACGGCTCCGCTTTCGAAGAACGTTTCCGCAATGCCTGGCAAAGCTGGGGAGCGGAACATGGTGCCCAGCAGCTTCCCACCGATCTCTTTCACATCGGAGACGTGCGCATTCGTGTTGCGTCCTTTCGGATCGAGTCCGGTCGAGTCTTTGTCGAACTGGACACCGCTCCTTTGAAGAATGAGACTTAACAGCCCGTTGAAGAACTCGAGTTCCGTTGCGGCGGGTCTGTTTTGCCGATTTCTGCGTCGTCAAACCTCGACAAATCGACGGAACTGATGGGCTCCTGGCACGGCTCTATTTCTGATAGGGCATGAGGATGTCTGCTTCGTGGATTCCGGCAATCTGCGAGAATCCTCCGTCCGCAACTTTCTTTCCCAACTGCGTGACGGATTTGAATTCCCGGTCCGTGACGCGGCGGCCATCCAGTTTCTGTCGCAGATGCGAACAGGCAACATCTGCGGCATCGCGGGTGAGTCCGTCCTGCTGGCGAATGCCGTAGAGAGCGGTGACAAGCATCACGACTGCCGACTGAATTCGTGATGACAGTTCAGCCATCCGGCACTGACGGTCAGGCAGCTTCAACTGATAGGTTCGCATCACTCCGGAAATCTCCAGTCGTGATGACCGCAGAAACGACGTGGCAAACTTCAGGTGCCGGTCCAGGCTGAGAATTGTTCGCCGTTCTGCATCATTCGCGCCCCGGGTGCGTTTCGCGTCCGAGAGATCGATCGGAACCAGATTCACTCGAATCGCCTCGGAACCATACCACTTCGCGTAATTCCAGAGCGGTTCACGCAGGGCCCAGGCGTGTGACGGGTTCATCAGGTTCGGCTCTTTGATTCCCTGTTCATGGAGAGTCCTGCCGATCGGTTCGAAATACTTCCGCCCATGCTCTTTGACCAGGGATTTGAAGAATGCCATGCCCAGCATTTCCCCTTCTCCTTCATAGATACAGGGGGCCAGCAGGTCATGAACATTGTCGCCGAACCAGTGTCCATGCAGGAACGAACGGCCACCGTGCGTTTTCATCGACAGTTCGATCGTGGCCTCTTTCTGGGCTTCACTCCCGAAAATTTTGGCGATGATACATTCCATTTCCCCTCGATATCCCAGATCGAGGAGAGCAGCCGTCCATTCTGTCAGGGCGTCACAGGCGACGATGAGACCAGCCAGATGGCCGATGCGGCGGCGAACCAGTTCCCGTTTGACGATTGCTTCCCCGTAAGTTTCGCGGAAGCGCGCCCAGGGAAGAAGATTTGCCAGCATCATCCGCATCGTCCCGGCGGCATTGGCACACAAGGCGACCCGTCCGCGGTTCAGCCCGTGATAGGCAATTGTCAGTCCATCGCCGCGTCCCGCATCCAGCAGATTCCTTTTCGGGACCCGGAGTCCGTTGAAAATGATTCCCTGGTTATACGCATGTTTCAGGGCATACAGTCCATACTTCTTCAGCTGAAACTCTGCGTTCTCCTGTGCCGGGAGTTCGACGATCAGAACCGACGGACGCCCCTGAATCAGACAGACGACCCCGACCGTTCGCCCGGGGCGGACGTTCGTGATAAACAGCTTTTCGCCGGAGAGCAGGAAGTCGTCACCATCCGGAACCGCATGCGTCTTGAGTGCGGTTAAATCCGATCCGGCTCCCGGTTCCGTCAGTGCAAAAGCAGACAGTGTTTCTCCTGAAGCGAGCTTTGGAAGGAACCGGGCTTTCTGGTCATCGTTTCCAAACGCGAGTACCGGATCCACGGCACCGATACAGGCATGGACGGAAGCCAGGCCGGCAATTGTCGGATCCAGTGTCGCGATTCGCGTAAGGAAAGGAGCGAACTGTGAAAACGGGGCTGCGGAACCTCCGTATTTCCCGTCGACCAGTAATCCCCAGTATCCAGCCGCGGCAAGCTCATTCAGAACATGGTCCGGGATTTTCCCGCTCTCACGATCGATCATTGTTCCGGACAGGACATGCCGGCGAACGATCTGATAGGACCGTTCCATCACGTCACCGGCGTTGGCCGAGGGAATTCGCGGGGCATCAGCAAACGAGAATAGGTTGACCGGAAGATTCGCATCCCAGATCGCACGGTGGACCGGGCTGGAAACCGTCTGATACTTCGGATCAAACATCTCTTCCACCCGTTCGTCGGCAGCATCCATGGCCCCCATGCGACGGGCTTCTTCTTCAGACTTTCCCCCCAGACGCATGGCGGTTTCTGCGAAGGAGAGATTCACTTCCTGTTCGGATGAAGCGGAGCCCGGCTGCTCTGTGTGGCCGGAAGAATCCTGAGTTGGTCGCGTGACAGTGGCCATGATGACTTCTCCTGTCTAGACCGGTTCGGTCTATCATGTGCCCGCGCAGCGCGCGTTTCGATGGATGAAACGCTGGTGCCCGCGTGGCAGGACGTCTGACATGTTTTACAAAAACGCTCTGGGGTGATATTCGGTGGGGACTTGATGGGAAACATCCCGGTCCAGTTGATCCAGTTTCGGTGCCGATGTGAAACGTGCTCCACACCGTTCACGCAGCAGATTGAGACGCGCCACGACATGCTTCCGTCCCCATTTCTCCAGGCAGGCCATGGGTCCGCCACGAAACGGAGCAAAGCCTGTCCCCAGAACCATCCCGAGGTCGACCATCCAGGCTTCCGGAACCACTTTTTCAACAAGGCATTTCTGAGCTTCATTCACCATTGTCAGAATCAGTCGCTGCTGAATCGGGCTGAATGTTTCCCCTTCAATCGTCCAGTCATCGAGTTCCACTTTCGGAACCGGAAGGAGACCGTCGGGTTGTGGCGCGACGCGCAGTCGTCGGGAGTGATCCCATTCGTAAAAACCGCGTCCCGACTTCTGGCCTTTGTGCCCGAGATCGACCAGCCGGGCGAACAGTTCCGGGCTCGGTGAACTTTCTGTCGCCAGAACGGCTAGGGTACTTGACACATCCAGCGCGACATCGAGCCCCACCACATCCAGTAATTCGAGCGGTCCCATCGGCATTCCAAACCGGCGGGCTGCTCGATCAATGTTTTCGACCGACTCCCCTTCCAGAACCAGGCGGGCCGCTTCATCGAGATAGGGAAACAGAATCCGGTTGACGAGAAACCCGGGGGACTGGTTGACGACGACGGGGGTCTTTCCCAGTCGTTTGGCAACTCCCACCAGGGTGGCGATGGTCTCGTCCGACGTCATTGGAGCACGAACCACTTCCACGAGCGGCATTTTGTGAACCGGATTGAAGAAGTGCAGGCCACCGACTTTTTCAGGACGATGCGTGGCCTGTGCCATTTCGTTGATCGGCAGTGCGGAGGTATTTGAGGCCAGAACCGCATGCAGCGGCAACTGATCATCCGCCTTCTTGAAGAGAAACTCTTTCGTGTCAAGTCGTTCCACGATCGCTTCGATCATCAAATCAATGTCATCGCTGGGTCCCCAGTCGACGCGACTCTGGATCTGTGCAATCGACTGTTCGGCGTCGTTGCGTTCCATCGCCCCTTTTTCGACGGCTTTGGTGAACAGACTCCGGATTGTCCCCATCCCGCGATTGACGAACTCTTCTTTGAGATCCTGCAGCAGGACTGAATAGCCACGGGCTGCCGCCAGCTGGGCAATCCCTGCACCCATTGTTCCGGCACCGATGACAGCAATTTTCCGAACAGGAATCTGTTCGGTGTTGTCAGTCCATGTCGATGTTTTTCTGGCTTCCTCCTGTCGCAGAAAGAGACCGATCAGGTGCGGCGCAACATCCCCCAGGATCAGATCGCAAAACGCGGCACGTTCCGCCGCCAGTCCTGCTGAAGAGAGTGTCTTCGACCGCAGTCCGATTTCCGCTGCATCAAGAATCCGGGCGAGCGCCGGGTAATTCCGGGAGGGCTTTTCGATCTCCCGACGGGCCATTCTCATCACCATCGAACGTCCGAAGGGATTGGAATCCAGCAACCATTTCGTCAGGCTGCGGGGAGTACGCGCAACCGGGACTCCGCCAAGTCGTCTGGCAACAAAACCGTCCAGTTCGGTTTCCAGTTGATCCGGGGAAATCAGGCGGTGGACCAGTTTGGCCTCATAGGCTGCCTGTGCCGACAGGAGTTTTCCTTCCAGCAGCATGGGAAGTGCGGTCGAAATTCCGACCAGTCGAGGGAGTCGCTGAGTTCCTCCCCAGGCTGGAATCAATCCCAGCTTCACTTCCGGAAGTCCCAGTTTCGTCGAGGCATTGTCAACCGCCAGTCGATACTTGCAGGACATCACGAACTCGAGACCGCCACCCACGCAGGCCCCGTGAATCAGGGCGACTGTGGGAATCGACAACGACTCCAGCTTGTTGAACAGGGTTTGCCCCTGTTCGAGGATCCATTCACATTCCGTCCGGTTCTGGATGGACTGCAATCGATGAATGTCTGCACCGGCAAGAAAGCCAGCCGGCTTGCCACTGCGAAACAACAGCATCCGGACCGTTCGCTGACCGTCCGGCTTGTGACTGTCATGCTGCACGAATTCGACGATGGCGTTCAGATCCTGCAGGACGGAATCGTCCAGGACGTTCACCGGCCGGTCTGGTACGGAAAGTGTCGCGATGAACACTCCGCGTCCATCCAGATGTGTTTGAAAGTTCTTGAGATTCATCATGGCTGTGCTCCCAGCTTCCTGCGCCAGATGTGGTCATTGTGACGATCCGCAGTCGTTTTGAAGACGAGTGGGAATGCCGGTCGGCTGGACTTGAGCGTTCCGGACGTTCCCCATTCGGGTCGTTTCACCGTGAGTGTCAGTCGTCGGCAGTTTCCGTTCATGGCGTTCTCCCCTTTCCATCCCGCTCGTGAGTTCCCGGCCGCGTGGTGCGGTCCGAAACTGGCGGTGAGCGGGGCTGGGGAGAAGGCGGCTTCCACAAGGACGCCGGCCTTATCCCCATTCCCTAATGCCTTGAAAAATCCATCCAGACATCGCAGTTGGCAGTCATGATTCGCCTTCAGTCCGTTCCACCCACATTGCCATTCCCTGGCCACCGCCAATACACATGGCGGCAAGACCTCGTTTGAGCCCACGCTCTTTCAATGCTCTCAGTGATGTCAGGATCAAGCGATTTCCCGAGGCCCCCAGCGGATGCCCCAGTGCAATCGCTCCTCCGTTCACGTTCAACCGGTCTCGTGGAATTCTGCCGATCGCTTCGGTACGACCGAGGGACTCCCGGCAGAACTCCGTTGATTCCATCGCTTTCAAACAGGCCAGGACCTGTGCGGCAAAGGCCTCGTTGATTTCAAACAGATCAAAGTCGTTGATCGTCATTCCCGTCTGACTCAGCAGTTTGTGAATCGCATAAACGGGTCCCAGACCCATCCGGCTCGGATCGAGTCCTGCCACCGAATAAGCAGCTATCGTGCCCAACGGAGAAATTCCGAGTCGGGCCGCCGCTTCCGGAGCCCCGACCACTAAGGCACAGGCTCCGTCCGTCAGCTGAGAACTGTTTCCGGCAGTGACGGTTCCTTCTTTCTGAAAGACCGGCTTGAGTTTCGCCAGCGCTTCGAGTGTCTGCTGCGGACGAACACCATTGTCGCGTGAGACATTCCCTCCCGCGGTCGTCACCTCAATGGTCTCTCCTCCCAGGAAGCAGCGTTCCCAGGCGGCCGCTGCTTTCTGATGGCTCTCGAGTGCAAACTGGTCCTGATCTGCCCGATGGATATGAAACTCTTCCGCGAGAATCTCGGCGGTTTCCCCCATGTTCAGTCCACAGGTCGGATCGGTCAGCCCGACCTGTAATGCGACAACGGGCATCAACATCGACGGTCGGAATCGGGCGAGATGGGTCCACCAGGCCATTCCCTTCTGACGTTTCCACTCCAGCATCCAGTCCTGAAATTCCTGACGGAACAGCAGTGGAATGTTCGACATCGATTCCACACCGCCGGCAACGACCACTTCCGCACGCCCTTCCTGAATCGCGTGCCAGGCTCCGACGATCGATTCCATTCCAGAGGCACAGTTGCGGGACACCGTGTGGGCAGGCTTGTCCAGACCGATCCCGCTCTCCACGGCGATCACCCGGGCGATGTTTGCCGCATGAACCGGTGTGGAGACGTTCCCGAAGATGACTTCATCCACCGCCCCGGCGGGAATTCCCCCGCGCTGTAGAGCGGCTTTGACAGACTCGGCTCCCAGTCGATTGGCGGAGATCGCATTGAACTGGGTGAAAATTTTGAGAAATGGTGTGCGTGCCCCGCTGAAGACGGCTAATGGAGATAAGGAGTGTCTGGTCGACATGGGAAACTCCTGTTCGAGTTTCTGGTCGCGCCCACGTTATTCCTGAGCGCGACAAGGGTTCATTCCGAAGTGACGGAGGTCTCAATCTGCTTCGCAATTTCCGTCACTCCGCATGGTGTCTTACTGGCATGGTGTCTTGCCGGGAGGAAACGCTGTGCCGGCAACCGCCAGGGAGTCAGCGTTTCCTCCCGTTTTTCCAATGGGTTCTATGTGCTGGAACGACTCTGGTCTCTCAACTCCCGACGCAACACTTTCCCGAGGAAGTTCCTGGGAAGGGGATCAGAATGTTCTTCAACCAGTCTGGGACGTTTATGGGCGGCCAGATGTTTCTGGCTGAAGGACTGAAAATCATGGAGATCGAAAGTCTTTCCGGATTCCATCACCACGAAGGCCTTGACGACTTCTCCTTTCCCTTCATCCGGAACTCCGATGACTGCGACTTCCTTCAGGCCGGGGTACTTCCGGAGGACATCTTCCACGTCTCCTGGGTAAACATTGAAACCTGACGTAATGATCAAATCTTTTTTACGATCCACGATTCGGAAAAAGCCGTTCTTGTCACAGGTTCCCAGATCTCCGGTGAACAGCCAGCCATCACGGATCGCATGCGACGTCGCGTCCGGATCGTTCCAGTATCCTTCCATGACCTGCGGACCCCGAATCACCAGTTCTCCGACTTCTCCGACTGGAAGTTCTTCCGTCCCCGTGGCCGCATCGACGATGCGGGCATCGGTATCCGGAAACGGCAATCCAATCGTTCCGGCAATGGATGTTCCGTCCAGGGGACCCGCGTGTGTCACCGGGCTGGCTTCAGACAAGCCGTACCCTTCCACCACTTCCGCCCCCGTCAGATCTGAAAACCGTTCAGAAACGGATGCCGACAGAGGGGCTCCGCCGGAGATGACCGCTTTCAATGACTGAATGGGGCCTTTGGAATGGCTCTCGAGTAAGGGATTCAGCGCCGCCAGCATCGCCGGGACGGCAGGAAACAGCGTGGGCTGATGCTGCTCGATCAGCCGCAGCACCGACGCCGGTCGAAACCGGTGATGCAGAACCAGCGTCGCTCCCAGAGCGAGACCGTTTGTCAGGCAGGTCGACAGTCCATAACTGTGAAAGAACGGGAGGACCGCCAGCAGGATTTCATCACCGGCACGATTTCCAGCCCAATGGCAGATCTGCCAGGCATTGGCCAGCAGGTTGGCGTGGGTCAACGTGACCGCTTTGGGAGCCGACGTCGTTCCTCCAGTCGGCAGGATGTAGGCCCGATCCTGCGGCAGCACCGGGACCGGATCGAATCCGTCTTCCCGAAAGCGGCCTTCGCGGAGGACCTGTCGCAACTCAACACTCTGGCCGTGAGTTGAGACTCCTTTCCAACCGAGCCGCATGAGCCGGACCCAAGCATAACCGAGCCTCTCGAGCCGGCTCATGCGACTTCCGAGCGAAGAATAGACCACGATCTCCGGCGTGTGATCACCGTGACAGACGAGAGGAGACAGCACATCCAGAGTAAAGGCAAACCGGCACTGCGTCGCTTTCAGGAAAGAACTGGCTTCCTCCGCGACGAACAGCGGGCTCAGCGCGACGGCCACCCCGCCGGCCAGCCAGATTCCATTCAGGATGGAGAGATATTCCGGAGTATTGGGGAGCAGAACAGCCACCCGTTCTCCCGGCTGCAATCCCTGATTGACGAGCCATAATGCAATGCGTCGCGCCCGTGACAGCGCGCGGCTGTAGGTCACTTTGTCGTCATAATAGACGCAGGCGACGCGGTCCGGCCATGTTGATGCCGCCCGTTCCAGCAGCCAGGGCATGGCATGCGGCGGGTACTCAAGCGTCTTGGGCACGTCAGACGGGTACGACTTCAGCCAGGGGCGAGATTCCCGTCCACTCCACTCAGCAGTGACTCGCATGATCTGATCCATGGCATCCGCTCCTTTTCTCAGGCCGGAAGTTGTCCACAGGGTATCCCCGGTGGACATTGGACAGATCGAATCAGTTCGAGCCGCGAGTTGTCAGTCGAGACACAATGGAGAAAGCCTCTTTCTCAAAACAGAACATGAAACAGCAATCTACAGACAGTTGAACGGCTCGGTGATTCGTTGCTGTCCACTCCAATCCTTCGGCTGTCGACGTGATTCGTCAAATGCAATTCGGAAAATTGCGTTCCGGATCTCGAAAATTCGACATCCCGTGACGGATCGAGTGGACGAAGGTCATGCAACAGGGATGCCGCATTCTCCGGAAATTCAAAATTTTTGCCGTGAGACGCCCCGGGAATTTGCGTGGTTCTCACGGTGGAAGACGACCGGCCCCAGTGACCGGCCCCGGTGAAATGAGGCGAAATGAGCCATCTCAGGCCACCCGGGAAACTGACGACTGGCCTCGATCGAACAGCCTGCCGGTGTCGCAAATTGCCGACCGTATGTCGTCTAATGGACCTCATGTTTTGTGCGACTCGGTTCGTACACTCTGATCTCCCAGAGCGCATTCTGCCAGATGCGAGAGCAGTCATCTGGAATGTCGAGATGGGCGTTCAACGTCTTCGGCATCACAATGCGGACATTTGTTTCGACTCTGAGAAATGAAGGCTCGTCTCTGAAGGGTTCTGACCGCGCGGCCGGAATCATCCCGCTTGAATGGGGAGATTCCGCTGGGGTTGCGTTGCAGGGGAGAAATCGACTCTGCACAATACCGGATCAGACAGGAAATCCACCCTGCCCCCTCTCACCGGGTTGAAAAATGCCAGAACATCACACGATCTATCTGAGTGCCTTCGCGGATGAAGCCGCGAACCGGAAAACCGCGCTGGAACAGTTTTCGGCGCTCGCTGCGCTCGGGTTAAAGTACTACAGTCCGCGCTTCATTGACGTGACCGGCTCCGGCATCGTCAAGCATGTCGTCGAACTGAATGACGAAGAACTTGCGCGTCTCTCAGAACTGCAGACTGAATATGGAATGTCAGTCACGAGCATCGGTTCACGGATCGGGAAGATCAAACTTCTCAATCAGGAAGACGGCTCTCACAACAAGTACGTTCCGTTCGACGAATACATGGCCGGAGAAGTTGCCAGCACGATTCGGGCAGCCAAAGCGCTCGGCGCAAAACTGATTCGCGGGTTCTCGTTCTATCAGCCGAAAGGGGAGGCCCCGGACGGATATGTGGATCAGGCCGTCCCGCTGATTTCAAAAATTGCGGAAGAGTTTGGAAAACACGGCATCGTGTACGGGCTCGAGGTCGAAGCCAACCTGATCGGTCAGAACGGAGTGATGCTGGCCGAACTCGCCCGTAAGATCGACCGGGACAATCTCGTTGTGATTTTCGATGGCGGAAATCTCTCCTCACAGAACATGAATCCGGTGCAGTGCTTCCAGGAATACGAGGCGATGCGTCCGTACATCGGCTGGATTCACGTGAAAGACTATGCCATCGATTCGTCTCTCGAATGGAAAGGGTATGTCGACGAAGAACGGCTGAAGAACTTCGTCCCGGCCAACGTCGGTGATTCCGGGCATGAACTCATCCTGCGTGATTTCCGCGAACAGATTCCTGCTGTCAGCGCCCGCATGCAGAAGTTCGGACTGCCGGGAACATTCCTCGAACTGGAACCGCACCTGAAGGGGGGAGGACAGTTCGGTGGATTCAGCGGTCCGGACGGAATGGGGGTTGCTGTTCGGGCATTGTGTTCACTGCTGGATTACGTCGGAATCGACTATCAACTCCGCACGATGCAGGACATCAAAGTCGCCCGCGGATTCTGATCTCGTCAATCGACTTGAAAACACTTCGGCCCCGGTTCCTGTTCATGCAGGAAGACACCGGGGCCGGTTGCGTTTCGACCAGCACAATTCTGGAGAGTCAACACAGCGGACATGCGGATGAGAACACCTCCCTCCTGCATCTGCGTTGAGGTCGTGAAATCACTCCCAATCAAACCGACAGATCCATCGTCTGTCCATCCCGCGCTCGTAATTCCACGATGAACCTGGCTCTTTACTTCAGTGACATCAGATAAGAGAACAGGTCACTCACCTGCTGCGGAGTCATGGATTCCAGCAGGCCATCCGGCATGACGGAGCCTGCGGTGAAATCGGCTCGGTCAATGTCACCTGTTTCGATCACCTGATCAGCAGTATTCAGAGACCGCAGAATCACGCGGTTCTCATCGCGAGAGACGAGCAGGCCGTTCAGAACTCGTCCATTTCGAGTCAGAACCCGATAGTTACGATACCCCCCTTCCATTGCCGCACTGGGAGTCAGAATGTTTCGCAACATCGCTTCCACTCCCCTGTGTCCGGTGCCGTCGAGCGCTGGCCCGATCTTTCCTCCCTGGCCCCCCTGCACGTGACAGACCAGGCATTTCTCCTGAAACAGGACTTTCCCCCGTTGCAGGTCCCCAGGCTGTTGGACCAGTTGTCGAAAGTGAGCGAACTTCTCTGCCTGGCGTTCCGCCTGAACCGTGTCCAGCAAGGCGGGGCCATCCAGCAGGGAGATCACTTTTGCCGTCCCGTTGAGTGGCCCCCAATCATGGCCGGAATAGCAGCGCACCAGACCGTCAATCTCGACGCCGCTGGGAAACCGTTGATCGAAGGTTTCACGGATCTCCTCTGGAGACCGTGCCCGCGACCAGACCCGGTATTCCACAAATTCCCCATCAGTTCCCTGGCCCGATGGGGTCGTGCGACCGATCTGTAAACCGTCCAGAGGACCGTTGAACGGAAGACTGCTCGAGGCATTGAGTTCCCCATTGATCGAGAGATGAATCAAGCCGAGTTCATCCCGTGACAGGGCATAATGGGTCCAGACTCCCGGGATGGTCCGGAACCTGGCCGTGACGACATCCCGCCCGGCTTCCTGAATCCAGAGACGTGACTGTTCGCCATGAAAGTTCCAGTCCGCAACGCCGGGCTTCCCGAGAATCCCATCGGCATTGGAGATGCCCGGCCCCAGTCGCAGCCAGGTCTCAACGGTAAACGGCCCCTGCAGTGTCAGTGCCTCCGCCGGATAATCTCCATTCCCTCCGGACAGTTGCAACGCCTGCTGGACCTGACCTGCGATGTCATTCCAGAGTCGATTGACATCCGGGTCTTCCGGGAGCAGATCACGCAGGGACTGAAGTGTCCCGATGGTCAGATCGGTCGGTTCCAGATCGCCGTCTCGAACCGCGGCGACGAGACGGACCGCACCAGTACGGCGGGTTGCCAGTTGCTCGATCAGCGCTGTCCGCCGTGCGAACGGAACGTCCGGAAGACGCTTCAGCACCTCGTCCTGTGCTGCGGGATCCGGCGATTCGATCAGCGCGGCGAATGCCAGATCCTGAAGCGCGCTGTCGGAGGGAATCGCGGTCGTGATGGTGATGAGACGTTCCGTCTGACGTGAGCCCAGTTCCCGTAATGCCTGCAGTGCTGCCAGGCGATCCGGTCGTGCTGCCTGGGAATTTCCCGCCAGTTCCACCAGTGGCAGATCCATTTCCGCAATGCGAAACTCTCCGGCCACTTCGATCAGGAACCTCCGGTCTTCTGGTGTCTCAACCTGCTTCCAGGCGCGCTGCACCGCGGCGTTCAGATCAGACTGCAACTCTTGCGTCGGAATTTCGGTTCGAAGCTGCCTGAGTGCCAGGAGCGTTCTGCGTGATGTCTTCGTATCGGCCAGCAGCGAACGGAATGCCGTTACCACTTCCGCTTCATTGAGATGACTGATCAGCAGCCGGATTTCTTCTTCGGACAACGAGCGTTTCAGTTCCGGAAGCACTCGGGCCACCGCGATGGCACCTGACCGTCCGCCAACCGCTTGCACGGCCAGCAGACGAGATTCGACAGGAATCGATGCCGCAAGATCAGAATTGAGAAACGTCGCAACCGCTTCAGGGCGTCGTTCCAGCGCCCAGCGGATCAATCCCCGCTCCTGTGCCCGGTCGTATCCGACTCGACCAGCGGCCTCGATGGGCTCACCGGCGAGGGACAGCATCTGTTGAATTGTCTGGAGACTGGAGTGTGGGACTTTTCGGAATGCGGTGGCCAGTGCGAAGCGAACTTCCGGATCGGAGCTGGCTCCCACCTGCTTCGCGATTTCCAGGAATTCGCTTTCGTCTGTCACCTGACGGGCTGCAATCCGAATCGCTTCCCGCTGCAAGGCCGGCTGACCGCTCGCTGCCAGTTCCAGCAGCAATGGATTTTCGACGGTTGCCATTTCCGCCAGCGCCCACAGTGCTCCGACACGACGGTCGACGGGAGTTTGACGATCGCACACGATCGCCTGCAGTGCCGGGATCGTCTCAACGGCATCGCGATCGACCAGTTCCTGCCAGGCCAGGTCTGCGATGCGATTGTTCTCGTCTCCCAGAGTGTTCACTAATTCCGAATTGCTCAGTTCCATCAGACGGGCAGGGGGGGCCTGTGATTGATCACGATGGCGGATTCTCCAGATCCGCCCGTGGGTTTTATCACGTTCCGGATGGTTTCTGGGAACTTCGTTATGGGAGATGACCTTATTGTACCAGTCCACAAAGTACAGACAGCCATCCGGACCGAACTGCAGCGAGACCGGTCGAAAGTTCGGGTCATCCGAAGTCAGGAAATCCGGTTGCTTCTCAAAGTGAAACTGTCCGTCCTCCCGACGGGTTGCCGTGACGTGCTGAAGTCGGCAGGTAATCGGATTTGCCAGATAGAAATGGAGTGGTTCATCGGACCTGGCACCGTTCAGTCCCCAGGGGGCCGGCCATCCGTTTCGATCATCTGCCAGTGCGAGTCCACTCAGGCCGGTTCCTCCCATCTGAGGTGGCGACAGGGTGGCCGGCATGGTCGGGAGATAGGGACGCAGCTTTTCCTGGCTGCCACTGGGATAGTGACTTCCAGGGTAGTACGGCGTGACCGGATGGCCGATATCGTTTGCTTCCTGCATCCAGATTTCGCCGGTGCGTGAAACGGTTAATCCCCAGATATTATTGAGTCCTGTCGCAGTGACTTCGAACTCCTGGCCATCGAATGAGAACGCACCTGTTTTACACTGACGAAATGGAATCTCCGTTTCACCAGATTGAAACGGCTCCCCGTTTGCACGACGGACTGTCGAATAATTGAAGAGTCCTTGTGCGCAGAGAACTTTTCCGCCGGGAAGCCGTGTAAACTGGTGAGGAAACAGGTGTGAATCCTGAGTTCCGAAACCGGTGAGAACGGTCTCAAATCCCTCCGCCCGGCCATCTCCATCCTGATCACGGTAGAAGCGAATTTCTGATCCATATTGAACGTACACCCCATCCCGGTACGGAAGGATCCCCAGCGGAATGACGAGTCCGTTCGCAAAGACGCGCGGCGGGGACGGCACTTTCTGAAACGGCTGATCGATCACCAGCACCTGATCCCGCCCACCGGCCGCGAAGATCTGTTCCGATTCCTTCGGCGATTCATTTCCATCGATCGGGTACTCCAGCGCGGTCATCGTCCACAGACGACCGGCTGCATCAAACGCAACGGCGATAAACTTCCCGGTCGATTCGGTTTCACTTGCGACCAGTTCGACTTCGAATCCTTCCGGCACATGAAATCCGGCGAGCTCTTCGGCTGGAGTGCGAACTCCTGACACCGTTGCGGCCTTTGATCCGGTTGACGCTGCCGGCTTCCAGGTCGGGGCCCCCGGTGTGGGAGGAAGTTCAACGATTTCAATCTCACTCACCTGCACCAGTGCTTTGCCGCCGCCATGCACTTGAATTCCGATCTGTCCATCCAGAGGAATGGAAGCGTCCCGCTCGACGTAGTCCAGTGCCGGAACGCCATTGATCCAGCTTTGAATTCGTTGTCCTTCTGCTCGAATCCGGTACTCATTCCAGTCGTCCGGGCGAATAGCCGCATTCACGGCGTCCAGATTCGCCGCCTGCCCGATGACCTGATTGCGACGTGACTCGTCATACAGCTTTCCCCACCAGCCCTCTCCGGCATCGACTTGATACCCGCTCATTTCCGGACTGCCAGGCACGCGAATGGATCGGATCTGGATTCCGGAATTGATGAACCCGCCTGCGCCGCGAATGCGGATTTTCAGTTTGAGGTCGAAGTTCTGAAACGATTTCTCTGATGACAGAAACGTGTTCTGAGGAACCGTCTCGGTCAATGATCCGCCTGTCATCACTCCTTCTTCGACACGCCACCATTTCTGTTCTGCCGGCAGCGCTTGCCAGCCATGCAGTGATGACCCGTTGAAGAGTGAACCAGGTTTTTCATCTGCGAACGCAGGACTGACCGCTCCCAGGGCCAAAGTCAGATACAGCGGGAGTGTTTGCAGGCAGAACAGGTTCATTGAAAATTCCCGACACAGTGAGCGATTCATCATTTCCATCATCGGCTGGAGCGATTCGGGACACAGGGACGAGCGGAGTCGCCAGGAAGACACAGAGACCGGTGAGATCACCGGCGAGTGATTAAACAGCAAAATCGAAGACCACGACACGCTTCAGGCGGGGAGCGACAATCTGCCTGACCCGTTCATGCTCAGGGTGTGGCAGATACTCATCACGAGCCTGGGCACTTTCAAAGGTCATGATGAACCCGTGAGTGAACCCGTCATTCAGTCCTTCGTCACTTTCATAGGGACCATGAATGAAGTCCATCAACCCCGGAATCCGGCCGACCATCCCCTGCATTTCCCGAAAGCATTCAGAGATCTGATCCGGCGTGATCGAATCCAGGAACTCAAAAACGCCAAAGTGCTTCACCTGCGACATCCGCAAACCTTCTTCCATCTTGATAAGAGTGCAACATTTCGAAAGTGGAATGAGAGTAACGTGGATCCCTCTGGACAAGGTGCCAGCACGTCAGCATGAGAATCGTCACCCGATTTCCCCGGTCGTTTCCGCCACGATTTCGCCAACGAAACGCCACTCTTCCGACAGAGGACTCTGCAAATGCATCTTCCTCTGTATGAGAGCAGTTCCATCAAATCTCTGGCCGGTCTGGCACGCGGGCACCGGCGTTCTGGTTGGTGAAACGCGCGCTGCGCGGCCAGATGATCGACCGAACCGGTCTAATGTTCCTGAAGGTCGAACTGAAAACCGTGACCATCACTGGCAGGAATCTCAATTGATAATTCGGATGAACGGTTATAACGGTCCGGAATCACCTGCCTGATCTCATCCGCCTGCCCGTCCGGTCCGATTCCCGGAATTTTCTTACCGGTTTTGACATTGGAAATGATTTCGACGCGGTACTGACCTGGGGGGAGACCAGCGTCGCCGGTGAGCCGAAAATTTCCGCCATCAATACTGGCCGAAGAAGGGTTTCCCGCCCCTAACGGATGAAACGTGACGACCCCTGCTTCCAGAGGAGTGCCGTGAAAAGTGACCTTGCCGTTGACTGGGAAGGTCTTTGGTCCCGATCCCAAAGGGCAGGCCGAAAGCAGGACGGGAAGACAGATCAGTAACAGATGAAACCAATGACGAACGTCCGACATCGTCGCTCAACTTCCTGAAAAAAGAGGGACCTGATCAGAAATCTCCAATGATCTCACCGGAGTTGAGTGTCGAAAGCGCCTTCCAGACGTGAGCCGTATCGTAGAGTCCTGTTGTCGTATCAGGAGTCGTTGGACCGGCATCGACATTGTCTGAAACAAATCGGACCGCTCCATCGAACAGCAGGATATGCACTCCGCCGGTATGAACACTGCGAGCGCTGATATTGAAGGTTCCCCCGGACCCGCCAGCGGTGCAGCCCAGTTTCATTTCCGGCTGACTGACACACCGCTCGGTGACATCGAACACGGATGTGTTCGGGGGATAACGGTGTGAATAGAGATTGGTTCCGGTGTCAGCAAAAAGTGCTCCCCGAGAGTCATTCCCGTTGACCTTCCGAATTTCACAGATTGCTGCGGTGTTTGACGTACCGTCTGTAATGTCGCGCAGTTTCTTCGAAGAGTTCGTGAAGAACGCCGCGGCCGGCTTGAGGTCCACTTGAGCCGATGCGGAAGCGCACCGGTCTCGCTTGTATTCCCCGATCCCGACATTGGCTGCGTAGTTTCCGCGGAATCCAAAATCCAGAGTCGTGTTGAAGATTTCGACGCCAATGTCACTGGGACACAGAAATGCCTGAACGGTCACAGCCCGCGCCGGTTGGTTCAGGGCCTGCCACCAGTCTGTGGTATCGACATACAGCGTTCGCAGATTCTGCTGATCGACGAACGGCAGAAGTCCAACAACCCAGGACCCGTATTGCCTGCTGCAGGCGCCGTTCATGATGTGTCCGGGAGGCAGTGTCGTATGCACGTCGTGATAGTTATGAAGCGCCAGGCCGATCTGCTTGAGATTGTTCCGGCATTGCGACCTTCTGGCCGCTTCACGTGCCTGCTGAACAGCAGGCAAAAGCAGAGACACCAGAATGGCAATGATGGCGATCACCACCAGCAATTCGATCAGAGTAAACGCGCGACGTGACATAGGACCCTCCAGAAGTCATGAGACATGATGAAATGTCAGTGGAAAAGACGTGATGGCGATGAGATCATGGTCGCGAGTGGTCGTACTCGCCATTTCTGGATGAAATGGCCTCAATGCTCGCGAGCGAGATGTTTTTGAATTCCCGTGTCAGTCGGGGAAGGGCCTGCTCGATGGCGAGCCGTTCCAGACTGGATGCTCCGACAAATCCCACGGAACCGGTCTGTGAATTGATGTAACTCGCGTCGTCAGGTGTGGAGATCGGTCCACCGTGAGACAGGCAGAGAATCGATTTTCGAACGGATTTCGCAGCGTGAATGATTCCCCGCATCCGCTCGGCCGCTTCCGGCAGCGTACATGCGGCATTCTGAACCCCGATGGTTCCGCCAACCGTCGTTCCCACATGCCCGATCACCACGTCGGCCCCCGCCTCGGCCATGGCACGGGCTTCACCGGGAGTGGCAACATAGACGATGGAGAACAGATCCATCTTGCTGGCGAGGGCAATCATCTCGACTTCCTTCTGGAAGCTCATCCCGGTTTCTTCCAGGATCTGTCGAAACTCGCCGTCGACGATACAGTGTGTCGGAAAATTATTGACGCCGGAAAACCCCATGTCTTTGACTTGTTTCAGCCAGTGCCACATGCGGCGTCTCGGGTCCGTCGCATGGACGCCGCAGATCACTGGAGTCTGTTGAACAACCGGCAGAACTTCATGCTCTCCGATTTCCATCGCCACGGCATTCGCGTCACCGTAGGCCATCAGTCCAGCCGTGGATCCGTGACCAGCCATGCGGAACCGGCCGGAGTTGTAAACAATGATCAGATCCACTCCCCCCTGCTCGAGGAGCTTCGCACTGATTCCGGTTCCCGCGCCGGCTGCAATGACCGGTTCTCCACGTTCAAGCACTGCTTGGAGACGGTCGATCACTTCCTGGCGGGTGTAAGGATTTCCGATTCCAGTCCAGGGATTCGGCATTGTCGTGAACCTGATCGATGATGTGTGTTGTGGATGCCGGCTGACGAGTCATTCTGAATGTTCGATCTGGTCTGCTGCGGGCTGATAAGCCGACCAAATGAAATCAAAACGTCTAGATGAATTGTTGTGTCGCGACCGCCGATGAGTCCATCGGGTGAATCCACCACTTCATCTGTGAAATCCACATGACGGGATCCATCACACCGGGTTTCTCACGACAAACACGGGGGCCGGATTCCCCGATCAGCCGGTTGAAAAAGATCCATCGTGATGAGTTCGTGTGCCACTGGCAGCTTCGTGGTGAACTCTCGAGCCGGAGTGTCCACACTGCCTGGGACACTCACAGGGCAGATTGCCCGGGAAAAGAACGTACGCAGAGACGGGGAGTGTCCCGCAGCATCTCGCAGTGTCTCGTCATCGCCAGAACAGGGCCATGAATCACGCTCCGCCGCGCGGCCGAAGAATGGGATTGGACCATAAAAAAAGAACCGCGTTCTTCTGGAACGCGGTTCTCGAAATGTCAGCTGGTCATCCTGCCGGATCAGCCTTCCGGAACCAGTTTCAGAGTCTGAGTCAGACGGGCCAGAATTTTGTATGGGTCAGCCTGAGAGTTCGGGCGACGGTCTTCGAGGTATCCGCGATAGGCATCGTCTTTGACGAAGGAATGCGGAATACGGATCGATGCTCCACGGTTGGCGACACCGTAGTTGAACTTGTCGATCGACTGAGTTTCGTGCAGACCGGTCAGGCGGAGATGGTTATCCGGCCCGTAGGCGGCAATGTGCTCGTCTTTGTACTTTTCGAAGGCGGCCATCAGGCGTTCGAAGTAGGCCTTGCCTCCTTTTTCACGCATGAACTTCGTGGAAAAGTTGGTGTGCATCCCGGAACCGTTCCAGTCTCCACGGACCGGTTTACAGTGCCATTCGATGTCCAGGCCATACTTTTCGCCGAGACGCAGCAGCATGTATCGGGCGACCCACATGTCGTCGCCGATATTCTTGGAACCCTTGGCGAAGATCTGGAATTCCCATTGTCCTTTAGCGACTTCGGCGTTGATCCCTTCGAGGTTGATGCCGGCCGCGCGGACGATGTCGATGTGTTCTTCGGCAACGGTTCGGGCGATGTCGCCCATGAACTTGTAGCCGACGCCGGTGTAGTAAGGCCCTTGAGGGGCAGGATAGCCTTCTTCCGGGAAGCCCAGTGGCTTGCCGTCAGCCCAGAAGAAGTATTCCTGTTCGAGACCGATCCACAGATCGGGATCCTCGATCACAGCGGAGCGGAAGTTGGTCGGGTGTGGCTCACCGTTCGGCAGCAGCACTTCACACATGACCAGGTAACCGTTGGTCCGTGTGACGTCAGGATAGAAGGCGACTGGTTTCAGCAGACAATCCGAACTGTGTCCTTCAGCCTGCTGTGTGGAACTCCCGTCGAATCCCCAGACCGCCAGATCAGCGAGCGACTTTGGTTCAGTGTCCACAATCTTCGTCTTGCTGCGAAGATTCGGGGTTGGCTGATACCCGTCCAACCAAATGTACTCAAGCTTATACGTCGGTAAACTCATTCGTCACTCACTCCAGTCGAGATCATAAAGGCGAGGCGACAGCATGCTTGACTGGGCAGTCTCGCGCGAAGTCACACTTCGAATTTCCCGTGACTTCCCTGTTGGTTCGCCCCGTCCGGCAGGTTCCATTCCTGCTGATTCCGTTTGAGCTGCGAGAGCTCGTGGATTGAACCGAGGGCGCGTTTCAGTGGGGGACGAAAATGGACATCTCATCGAGACCGCCATTCAGGCAGGTCGTCACTCCAATTCAGGCACCACGCTGAAAATGGAGGCAGGATTGCTCATTTCGAGGGCACCTGGAAATGGCTGACTTCGCAGAAATTCTTGAAATCTCGAGAGTTCTGACAAATCCGCTCATTTCGGGTTAGGAATAAAGCAAACGCAATGCCAATTCAAGCCTCGGCGCGACGGCGAAATCAAAGCCGCTCCAGGTGACGCACAGAAACACGGATTGCCTGAGTTGAATCCTCTCGGGAAATTCGTCATATCAGAAAAAGCGTTGACGTCACTCCGACCTGCAGCAAGGGCAGATCTCATGAAATTGGCCGTTTTTTCCTTCGTCACAAGTTGCCTGGCAGTGACAGTTCTGAATGCGGCGGAACCGCCCCGATTCGAAGTTCAGTTTCTGGCGGTCGACGCAAACGAAGGGTGTGACATCGGCGATTTCGATGGTGACGGAAAACCCGATATCGTGGCCGGTCGGAACTGGTTTCACAATCCGGACTGGCTCCCGCGCCCTGTTCGAAGTATCGAAGACGTGAACGGGTATGTGCATTCCAACGGCGATTTCGTCTATGACGTGAATGGTGACGGAAAGCCGGATGTCGTTGCTGGAGATTTCTTCGATACGAAAGTCTTCTGGTATGAAAACGGAGGAGCCGATGCGCTGCTGAAGGGGTTTCAGTGGAAGAAACACCTGCTCATCGACACGGGCCTGGGGGCGAATGAAGCCGCATTTCTGCAGGACCTGAATGGAGACGGAAAACCAGAATGGATCTGCAATTCCTGGGTGAACACGAATCCGCTTGTCGCCTGGGAACTGACGACCGTGAAGGACACCGTTCCTCCTGCCGACGGAAAGGGAGAACCAAAACAGGTCGAACGAATCACAATGAATCGCCATCTCATCTCGGAAAAAGGGCAGAGCCACGGGATGGGATTCGGAGACATCAATAATGACGGCCGCTCAGATATTCTCACTGCCGATGGCTGGTTCGAGTGCCCTGAGGGGAATCCTTTTGAAAGCCCCTGGACCTATCATGCTGACTGGAAGACCCGGTGGAGCGTTCCCGTTCTGATTCGAGATCTGAACGGCGACGGAAAGAACGATCTCGTCATCGGCAATCCTCATGACTACGGTCTGTACGTCTGGTGGGCGGAAGGTCAGGACGCCGCAGGGAAGCTGAAGTTTCGAGAAGAAACCATCGACAAATCGTACTCTCAGCTGCACTGCGTCCATTTCGCCGATCTGGATGGAGACGGCCGGGATGAGTTGATCACCGGCAAACGCGTTCGGGCACACAACGGTGGAGACCCAGGCGCCGGCGACCCACCGATTCTGTGCTATTACAAGATTGACGATCAGGGAAAATTCACCCGACATCTGATCCACGAAGGACAGGCGGGAATCGGCCTGCAGATTCGGACCGCTGATCTCGATGGAGACGGACGAATCGATCTCGTCGTCGCCGGAAAAGACGGGACTCAGATCATCTGGAACCGTCCTGCCGCGAAAGCCCCATCGCGAGAATGAAGACGATATTGGGGAGACGGTCCGGTGCCGAATGAGCCAGTTGGGGACTCACAGTCACGAGCGCCAGGCCCATGATTTTCCATGCGACCTCCGCATCGTTCAACTCCACCCTGCGTGCCTAAGAATTCAGGATGGACGAAATGTCCAGCAAATGAACGTCGGATGGCCGACTGTTTTATCTTGTGCCACCGGTTGTCGAAATCCTCGCCCCAATCGAAAAATGTGTCTCTAAGAACAGGGATAGACCGCCTGAGTTCCATGTTCCTCGGTTGGGCTCAGCTGGCTTGCCGGTCCACCATCCTTAAAAGGTTTTGACGGTGACTCCCTGTCAATAATTTGTTCTTCTCCCGTTAACAGTCTGTTAAACGAGAATTTCCTGGATGACATGACCTTCGACATTCGTCAGCCGTCGCTGAATTCCGTTGTGTTCGTATGTCAGCTTCTCATGATCGAGTCCCAGCAGATGAAGAATCGTTGCGTTGAAATCGTAAAGTGGATGCACGTTTTCCACCGCTTTTTGTCCCAGATCATCTGTCCTGCCATGACTGACTCCCGGCTTCACTCCTGCACCAGTCATCCAGCAGGTAAAACCATCCGGGTTATGATCACGACCGGCTGAACCTTTCTGGAACATCGGCATCCGTCCGAATTCGGTACACCAGACGACCAGGGTCTCTTCCAGAAGTCCACGTTGTTTCAAATCCCGGATGAGTCCGGCAACCGGCTGATCGAGAATCATGCCATGCCGGTCATATTGCTCCTTGAGTTTATTGTGCCCGTCCCAGTTTAATTCTCCTCCACTGGCATAGGCTCCATTAAACAATTGCACAAATCGTACTCCCTTCTCGAGCAGCTTTCTTGCAAGTATGCAGTTTCGTGCGAACCCCGCTTTGATTGGATTTGTTGTGTCATTCGCACCATAAAGATCCAAGATATGTTCAGGCTCCTCGGAGAAGTCGATCACATCCGGCACACTGAGTTGCATCCGCGCCGCGAGCTCATAGCTGGCAATTCGCGCCAGAAACGGGTCATCTCCCGGGTGGAGTGCCGCATGGCGCCGATTCATTCGTTGCAGAGAATCTCTCGCCATCTCGTCCGCGTTTCGTGGAAGCCCCGGCGGGATCAGGTTTTTGACCGGTTCTTTTGCGCTGAGCACCGTTCCTTGAAAGGCGGCAGGTAAAAATCCGGGGCCCCAGTTGTTCGAACCGTTTTGCGGAACACCTCGCGGGTCAAGAATGGAAACGAATGCCGGCAGATTCTGATTTTCGCTTCCCAAGGCATAACTGATCCAGGAACCGATACTGGGAAATCCATCAAGGACGAAACCGGTTGAGAGAAAGTTCTCCGCAGGCCCGTGTGTATTGATCGTGCTGGTCAGCGAATGCACAAATGCAAAGTCGTCCGTTAATTCAGCAAGACAGGGCAGCAAGTCGGAGACCATTTTTCCGGTCTCGCCGCGCGGGCGAAACGAATACTGTGGCCTGGCCAGGTCTCCTGCCGGTCCTTGAAAGGTGACAGCCGGACCACCGGGGAGTGGTGTGCCGTCAAATCGGATCAAATCCGGCTTGTAATCCCAGGTTTCCAACTGACTGACGGCCCCGGCGCAGAAGATCACGATGACGTTCTTGGCTTTCGCGGGAAAGTGAGTTTGCCGAGGAGCATAAGGACGTGCCGGATCAATCACTGGACGAGATGCAGCGAGCAGACCCTGCTGTTGCCACAGATCAATAAGAGCGATTGATCCCAGGGCTGACCCTGCGTGTGACAAGAACCCCCGGCGGTTGAGCATTTGTCTTACTCTCGTTTCCATGACAGATCTCCTGTCGTTGCAATGGCCTGTTGAAGACCCTTGTTCATAAACTTAAAGACTGCGCGCTTCGATGGATTTATTCAGGAAATTCAGGTTTCCCTTCCCTTGTTCCCAAGCTCTGGCTTGGGAACACACTCGACGCCAAGCTCCAGCTTGGCCACTCAAACTTTCCTTTTCCTCTCGCAAGAAGAGGAGAGAGTTGTGAGTCTGGTTGTCTTCAATACGAATCACGAAGCAGAGCTTCTGGGCGAGTGCGTTCCCAAGCCGGAGCTTGGGAATGAGGAAGATCTCGCGGAACCCTCGTTATGGCATGAAGAGAAATTCATTACTGTTCATAATAATCCGGCAGAGCGTTGATAGCCCTTGCTGGTGTACGACATTCCGGGCTTCCATGATCTCCTCGGCTTCCGGATCTCGGCCGAAGGCAAGATTCCAGGCACGATGGATTTGCTGGTCCACTTCAGTTCCCGCCTCCTGTTGCAGACGATCCGCCATGGCATGGCATTCGTTCAACATGAATGAACTGTTGAACAGATTCAGGGCCTGTAAGGGAGTTGTCGATTCAGACCGTCGTGCAGTGCTCTGGCCTCCATCCGGACGGTCAAACGCCCCGAAGACGGGGTCGCGTTCGCGTCGGATCTGATGAGCATAAATCATGCGGCGGCGTCCGTTCTCATCAAATGTTTCGATCGGAACAAATCCCGACAGACCGCCACGCTGATTGAATAAATCAAACCCCGGTCCTCCCATCTGCAGATTCAATCGTCCGCTGCAAGTCAGGATGCTGTCTCGAATCGTTTCGGCATCATGACGACGAAGCGGATAACGCCATAGAAGTTTTGCTTCGGCGTCCTGCAAGGCCGCCTGAGCATTGAACTTTGTGGATTGTCGATAAGTGGCGGAAAGAACAATCAGGCGGTGCATCTGTTTGATCGACCATCCGGATTGCACAAATTGTTCGCCCAGCCAATCCAGTAGCTCCGGATGCGTAGGGGGCATCCCGGAACGCCCGAAATCGCTCGGCGTCTCCACCAGACCGGTTCCAAAGTGCCCTTGCCAGATCCGATTGACCATGACCCGGGCCGTGAACAGGTTTTCCGGGCTGGCGATCCAGTCTGCGAGTGCAAGCCTCCGGGCCTGTTCCGTCGTCTCTTCGGGTAACTGCATCGAACTGAATGAACTGAGGATGGCCGGTGTCACTTTTTGTTTCGGCTGTTCAGGGTCACCTCGAGTCAACAGGAAGATGTCGTCGGGCTTGCGAAACTGCCCTGCAAAAATCAACTGATTCGCCTGCAATTTGGCGATCTGTTTCACGACATTCTGCCGTAGCTTGAGATGGCGCTGAGCCTGCTTTTCGGCCTTGGGGGTACTCCCTTGAAAGAGGTTCCCTTCTTCTTGTTCACCTGAAGAGTTCAGGCGGTCCTCCGAATCGGCAACGACCTTCCAGTGTCCCTGTCGATCGGCAACCAGGATCCGATATTTCGTCGCGAGTCGATCCTGATAGCGGGCATCTCGATCCCGCGCCCAGTCGACACGCTCGATGGCCTGTTCACTGGAAAACTCCAGTTCCACCCAGCCCCGGCCGGTTTCATTCGACATCCAGCTGCTTTTATTTCCATACTTTCCGTCGTTCACATAAGCCAGATCATGAACCCCCGTCACCAGAGTCTCCCCCGAAGAAGTGGCGACAGCCCCGGCGCTGGCCAGCGCGACATTTTCTCCCCTCTCATTGAAGACTTCCAATTCGTCCAGACAGGGCTCCAGCTTATTGGTCTCAAGAACTTCAAAACGAAGCCGCTTTGTCGTGACTACGGGAAATCGATCAAAATTCAACCGGGCGTTCACAGGGCTTCTCGTGGCGCCGGACTGCCACAGCGGAACGAATGCCGTGAACCGCCGTTCCACGTCCGCCAGTTCTGTCTGTAAAGTCGCAATCTGTGCCTTGGATTCGGCGTTCGGATGTGTCTCCACTTCCCGATTCTCGTACCACACTCCTGAGACGAAGGCCTGCATGGAGTAATAATCTAAATGCGAAATCGGGTCGAACTTATGATCGTGGCAGCGCGCGCATCCGATACTCAGTCCCAGAAACGTCTGCCCGATGTTGGTCACAATCTCGTCGATCGAGTCCTGTCTGGCCAGCCGTTTTGACGGCTCATCCTTGCCGATCTGGCCCGGCAACAGAACGGAGGCGGTGACCAGAAATCCTGTGGCGGCATCCTTTCCCAGCGCATCCCCTGCAATCTGTTCGCGAATAAACTGATCGTAGGGAAGATCATGATTCAAAGCCTGAATGACATAGTCACGATAGGGCCAGGCATGTGGACGTTCGGTATTCACCTCAAACCCGTGAGTATCCGCATAGCGGACCACATCCAGCCAGTGCTGGGCCCAGCGTTCTCCATAACGCGGTGAATCCAAAAGCCGGTCAACGGCTCTGGCATAGACCGCTTCCCGGGTTTCCGGAACAGAGAGTTCCTGTAGAAAGTTTTGAAGCGTTTCTGGAGTTGCAGGGAGACCTGTCAGATCGAAGGTGACTCTTCTCAGCCAATCTCGAGGAGATGCTTCTGGAGCAGGCCGGAAATTGTTCGCGGTGAGTTTTTCCAGAATGAAGCGGTCAATCTCGTTTCTGCACCATTGGTCCTCTTCAAGATCGGGAGGAGTTCTTTTCTCAGGCGGATGAAACGACCAGTGGTCGAGTTTGTCCACCAAGGTTCCGGTGTCAATTCCGTCCGGCCATTCCGCTCCGGAATTCACCCAGTCGGTGAGGATTTTGATCTCACTCTTTGAGAGCCGCGTCTCGGGGGGCATCTGCATGTCCGCATCAGGATCGGAAATGAATTGAATCAACACGCTTTCAGCGGCTCGTCCCGGAAGAATTCCCGGCCCATACGCATCCCCTCCCTTCATTGCCTCGGACTTGATATCCAGGCGCAGGCTCCCCTTTTGCTTGTCAGGACCATGGCAGGAATAGCAATGTTTTTCCAGAATCGGCCGGACCTGATGCACAAAGTCGACGGAGGACGCCTGAAGCGAGGAACAGACCAGGACTGCCAGGGCACATCCACAAAGAAGAGATACGAGATGGCGTACGGAGACGAGCGATTTTACTGGGAATCGGTGCGCGACTCGGCCACATGATCGACCGAACGTGTCTACCGTCAGCAATGCAACTTGAACAGGTTTCATGGAAAGCTCCTTCCGGTTGCCTGTCAAACAGATCGATGAAAGCGAGCTGCTTCTCCCTGCGTCCACACTGCACCTGTTTCAATCAGGAACGCGATTCGCCGCGCGGGAGACGACGGGCAGTGCCGGGGAAATCTGTTATAGAGGCCACTTCTTATTTCCGGAAGTGGCTCCAAATTCACGCACTATTTACAGACTGAGTGCCCGATTAGAGCAGTTTCAGTCGTTCCCATTTTGCCAGCGAAGTACGGCAAGGGGGCAGGGATCAGGATTCAGGGGTCAGAAAGACTGGGAAAGTCCTGCATTTCCTACCCACCATCTACTACCCACTTTCGCCCTCATCCAGACAAACTGGGAACTGCTCTAGCGGTAGGGGTTTCCTGCATCGTAGAGGGCCCGGATCTCCTCGTCACTCATCGTGCGGCCCAGTAGAATCAGTTCATCGATTCGACCGCTCAGCTTCCTGTCGTGACTGTTCCAGTTGCCAATCTGTGCAGGCCCCAGTCGGGCAGGGTAGGCAATCTCCTGACGGGCCTCATTATTCAATTTCCCATCTAAATAAAAACGAGCAATTTTCTGATCACTGTCATAGACCGTCGCGAGATGAACCCAGCGATGAGCTTCTTGAGAAATCGGTGTGGCGGAATCGGAATAGATGTGATCTCCCGTCTGACCGGGAGCAATCTGATTCCCGAAGAGTGCGAACCGCATGGTCCTGTTGTTCGTCACCATCCAATGGACCTGCCCCAGGATTTCCGGCGATTTCCAGCCATTCGTGTGCAGCAATGATTGATACGGTTCGCCAAAGCGGTCCAGCCGCACCCAGGCAGCCAATGTCAGTTGAGGCCATTCGCGCCCCTCCCCGACATTCAGCTTCATATGATCGCCGACGTTCATAAATTCGGGAGCCCGTGAGCCCGGCCAGCGACCTTGAACCAGATTATAAACTCCGGGATTGTTTTCTTCGGATTCGAAATCCAGCAATGCGATGAGATCCGGATCTGTCCTGAGTTTCTCCAGAGCCGTTCCAGAACGGGATGGCTGTCCTGCCTTGAGGGCCGCATGCAGCGCGGCGACCTCATCCGGACGAATAAAAGCGGCAGATCTGAGTTCCCGTGTTTTCCCGGCGCCGGCCTGCAAGAGAAATGCATCACCATCATAGAGATTCTGTCGTGTTCCCCCCTGGGAAGGCTGCGCAATCACTTCTCCCTGAAAGACGTGAACCTCGGATTCTCCATTCTGCGAAACATCCACTCCGAACTTTGTCCCGAGGTCGACCACTTCTCCGGTGGGGGTCACGACAGTAAACTTTTTCGCCGACGGTGGGACATCTGCCGCAAGTCGCCCCGTGACCAGACGCAACCGCTGCGCGGATTCAAACTGAAATCGAGCAGGCGCTTCGATGACGACGTGGGCTCCGCGATTCGTAACCAGTTCCAGTGTTCCCGCGACGATCTCGTGCCAGTCCCCATTGATGTGGGTCAGGTTCGTCATCTCATTGACACCTGTGGCACTCTTGACAACAGCATAAATCCCGGAAGAAGCCCCCCGCCAGAAGATTCCTCCGATCGCGAAAACAAGAAACAGGGAAGCGGCAACAAACCACGGAGCAATGGCTCCGACTTTTCTTCGTGATCCGTGATCAGGGCCCTTCCGCCTGGAAAATTCGGCACCGGCAATGAGGTCTGAAAGCCCCGATTCCAGATTCATTGACTCGATGAATCGTTCCCGCAGGACCGGATCGTGACGCAGCAGATGATTCAGCCGATCCATCTCGTCAGGGCTGATTCGCCCCTCCCGATAACGCTGCACAAGCTCATGAAATGTGGAATGCGGAGTCATAATGAGGCCTCGCGGGCGAGTTCACGATGGACACATTCCTGAAGTAGCTGCCTCATTCGGTAGAGCCATTGATAGAAGCCCGCAACAGTTCTGCCACTGGAGAGAGCCAAGTCCTGAATCATCGAGTCTGATTGATACGCCTGCAACAGAAGTTCACGATCCCGAAGGGGAACTTTCTGAAAACAGAATTCCAGTAACTCCCGCTGACGCTGCAATCTGTGATCCATGTGATGCGAATCGGTCGCAATCATTTCCACGACATCATTCGCCAGCATGAGCCGGTCCCGTTTCTGATCGCGAATCCACGAAAGAACTTTGAATTTGGCAATTCCATAGGCCCATGTTCGAAAATCACCATCGAATCGAAATTCATCGAATTTGTTCCAGAGAACAATCGCGACTTCCTGAAGAACGTCATCCGCATCGACGCGTGAAGGAACAAGGTTTCTGACAAAGGCACGAATCGCCGGTTCGTTTGCTGTGAACAAACGAAGAAATTTTTCATGACGATTCATGGTTTCAACAAATCTTTCCGCTCCACGGCTGACACGTTCAGTCTGACGAGACATCGTTCTCTCCAGGCGGGAAAATTTCAGTGGCCATGGCACCCGGAATCCCTTGCGAAAGGACTCAGTTCCCTGTCAGGATCTGTTACTTTTGAGTCGTTCGAATCGAGATGTCGAACTTCTCCTTTTTTCCAGATTCCAGCCTGACGACCAGATCGCTCTTTCTGGCATCCGAATACTTTCCATAAGATTTCGGTGCTCCTGGAATCACCTCCTCCTGCGGCATCCCATTCTCGTCTTCAACAGTTCTCGAGTATTGTGGCCGGATGACGGCGATAAATTCGCCAGGAGGAATCTTGATACTACTCGGTGGCCGGTAGTCATAGGTCCCATTCTCGCTGACAACCGTCGAGAAGGAATCGGAATCGTTTTCACGGTTGATGAAACTGATCAGCGTCCCTGGCGCCGCGGTGGCGGAATTGATTTCGACCGAACCGTAGATGCCGGAAATTTCAGGAGAACTTTTCTTGAAGCATCCGCACATGACGCTCAGAATCAGCAAGGGATAAATCCAGTTTGAGTATCGAGGCATTAAGACTCCCTTGGGAAATGGATGGGTTGATCTGTCCAGACAGAAGCTCTCTTCCTCAACTTGTACTCTGGAAATCAGATCGTTCTGATTCAGACGAGCGCCTGATGACTTTCCTTCAATACTCACCCACAATCCCTCCATCATCTCGAGTCGCCAGACGTTTCAGTGTATCGAGATTGATCGAATCAGAAATGAACGCCACGTGACCGTCTCCCGCCAGGACCATCACGCCGCCGGTGTGATCGGAAATGAGTGGGTTATTCGCTCCCTGATTGGCGCTGATTCCATCACGATCATAGTTTTTTGAATTGGGGGAATACCGTATTGTCGTCAGGTTCCAAATCCGACGACGGCTTGCGCCTGACGGAATTGTTGTCAGCACATCGGTCCCCATCAGAAAGCCGTGATAATTTCCGGCAGCAGTCATCGGGACATTCTGCCCTTCGATGGCGGGAGATGTGTACGTGGTGTTCGTCGTTGTCATGCGGGAGCCAATTTCTCCGACCATAATGACATTGCTCGAACCATCGGTGATTTCCCGCATCTGCACCACCGCATTCGGAATCAGCATCCCTCCCGAGGAGAAAAAACCGCTCCCTTGTGGAGTGGCGGTGTTGTTACAGCATTCACAACAGGCATCAAGGCGTGTTTCCGTGAATTCCGGTGTGTCCAGCATTGCCCCGGAAATTCCTGCGTACGTCGATTTGGCATCATTCGCATTCGCCAGCGATCCCCGCACCTTGCCTGCATAGGAAGGACAAATCGCAACGGGAAGTGGGTTTCCACCAATTGCCGCCATGTTCGCCGCGTTGTTATATCCCGCATTGGCAATTTCCAGATCCAGTTTATTGTAGAGCGCCGCCTGCTCGAGATAGGGAAGCAGGCCACCCCACCAGGAAATTCCATAGCTGCTGTTGGTGCCACGGCCTCTGACTCCTAATGGAAAGCTCTTGAAAGCGTCATGATAATTGTGCAAGGCCAGGCCGATCTGCTTCAGATTGTTCCGGCACTGAGAACGCCTGGCCGCTTCCCGAGCCTGCTGGACGGCCGGCAGCAACAGGGCGATCAGGATGGCGATGATCGCGATCACGACGAGCAATTCGATCAGTGTAAAAGCGCGTCGTCCAGATTGAGACATGGGATGCGTCACGAAAACCTCCATTGAGCTTGAAAATCAGAGATCGGAGAAGAGGAATACCGAACGTGCAATGTGAATGCTCTTTGAATCGGTCTCTGGATCTCTCAGCAATAGAGACCGCAAAGACCTGCAGGAGTTGCAAACTTGAAGTGATCAGCCCTGATGGTGTGAACACGCCGACAACCATTACGGGCCCCATCGGGAAAAACGGGATCGGAGTCGTCGTGATCACACGCTCGTTCTATGGATTTCCGCGACTTGATTGCATTTAACGGAAATTTTCCAGATTTCTTCAAAAATGAGATTCACACACATTGAGAGTCTGTCGACATCAGTCCCCAAACGTCGCGTCTGGCGGGCCGAGTTGAACCGAGAAAACGCAAACGCCCCCCCGGTGACACATTGACGTGTCATGTGACTGAGTTCGTTTTCGGCGATGTTCAGTCACGTCTGCCCGTTTGTCATCGCAATCGACGCGCCGAGGATGGGGTCTGGTCGCAACGATCGGCCCTTTGATGTCTCCGGCCCGTTGCACAGGCTGTTCGTCCATGCGCAAGGCGAGGATTTGGGCGTCAGAAAGGGGGGAAACAACCAGAGCGTCCCTTTGCCATCCTCCCTCTCTGGAATCTTCCTCTTGAGTCTTTGAGGAGACCTGTTCTACTGAAATGGATTCTGTCCATTTTTTGAAAGGAGGACTGGGTGTATGTTCCGCAAAGAGTTCGAGAAGTGTTGACGCCTGTTTTCTTTCGGCGAAAGACTTCGTTCAAAGAATCCGTATTTTCAGCGGACGAACAACCACTTCGAGCAGAGCTGTTCAGCGTCGATCAGCTTGAGCGACATGCCAAGACGATCGCGGCGGCGCATCACGTCACAGCGCATCCGGTCCGTGACACATTATTGTCGCGGTTACGGGAGAACGAACAGGTTCTGATTCAGACGTATGATCTGATCGCCGCTGCCGCGGCTCAGAACCGCCGGATTGAACCCGCGGCAGAATGGTTGCTCGACAACTTCTATCTGATCGAGGAACAGATTCGGGCCACACGGCGATTGCTCCCCCCCGCCTACAATCGCCAGCTTCCCCATCTGGAGAGCGGTCCGTCCGCCGGGCTTCCGCGCGTCTATGCCATCGCGCTGGAACTGATGGCGCACGTCGACGGACGGGTCGATCTTCCGACAATCGACGCCTTTATCACTTCTTACCAGTCGGTGGAGTCGCTCAAGCTCGGTGAGTTGTGGGCACTTCCTCTGATGTTGCGTCTGGCATTAATTGAGAATTTACGGCGCGTCGCGGTGCGTCTCACTGCCGCTCGGCGTGACCGTGATTTGGCCAGCAGCTGGGCGGAACGCATGGTCAGTACCGTTGAGCAGAAGCCCAGCGACCTGATTCTGGTGCTGGCTGACATGGCCCGGGCCAATCTTCCTCTTTCAGGTGCGTTCCTCGCGGAACTGACGAGGCATCTGCAGGGACAGAATCCCAATTTCGCACTGGCGAGTACCTGGCTCGAACACCAGTTGACTGACGAAGGACTGAGTATTGAGCATCTCGTGCGGGTTGAGGGGCAGGCTCAGGCGGCGGATCAGGTTTCAATCGGTAACAGCATCAACAGTCTGCGGCTGCTGAATTCCAGTGACTGGCGGGATTTTGTCGACGAGCACAGTCTGGTCGAGCAGACATTGGCAGGTGATCCCGCGGGTGTGTATGACAGAATGGATTTCGCGACACGAGACCGTTACCGGCACGCTGTGGAATCACTTTCCCGGCGTTGTCGTCTCAGCGAATATGAAGTCGCACTGAAATCCGTGCAGCTGGCAGAGACGATTGCACGGAAAAATCCCAAAGATCGCGCGGCACATGTTGGTTTTTTTCTCGTGGATCGGGGGCGTCCCGAACTCGAACATGCCGTTGGCATGTGGCTTTCTTTCGGCGTTGTCCTGGATAAACTTCGCCGGCGTTGCCCGTTGACCTGTTATCTCACCATTGTTGCTTTCGTGGCACTGCTGACGGCCTGGCTGTTCCTGTATTGGCTGCAGATGCAGGCAGCCGGCTGGTTCTTGCTGCTGCTGCTGGCGGGACCTGTTCTGCTGGTGACCTCCGGTTTCGGAGTGGGAGTCGCCAACTGGCTGGCAACCCAGTTGCTGAGTCCGCAGTCGCTGCCTCGCATGGACTTCGAAGACGGGATTCCTCCCGAACACCGGACCCTGGTGGTGGTGCCGACCATGCTCACCAGTGCGGCGGGAATCGAGCATTTGCTGGATGCGCTGGAAGTGCGCTCTCTCGCCAATCGCGATTCCAATCTCCACTTTGCGCTGCTGACGGACTTTGTCGATGCTGCCGAAGAAACCCGACCCGACGACGCGGAACTTGTCCGGATGGTCCGTGAGGGGATTGAACGTCTGAATGAAAAGTATGCCTCCGTTCGACCGGACCTCTTTTACCTCTTCCATCGTGCGCGTCACTGGAACGCAAAAGAAGGGGTCTGGATGGGGTGGGAGCGAAAACGGGGGAAGCTGGCCGATTTGAACGCGACGCTGCGAGGCGCCCAGGGCCGTTTCACGGATGTGGTCGGTCAGGTCGATGTGCTTTCCAGTGTCCGCTATGTCATCACACTTGACACCGATACGCAGTTGCCCCGTGATGCGGCGCGACAGATGGTCGGCACGCTCGCGCATTGGCTCAATCGGCCTGTTTATGACACGAGACAGCATCGGGTCATTGACGGCTATACCATTTTGCAGCCTCGCGTCGGAGTCAGCCTGGCCAGCGCGATGCGGTCTCGCTTTTCGCAGCTGAACACGGATGATCCGGGACTCGATCCTTACACGCGCGTCGTCTCGGATGTTTATCAGGATCTCTTTGGTGAAGGTTCCTTCATTGGCAAGGGCATCTATGATCTCGATTCGTTTGAACGATGCTGCGGGAATTTCCCCGACAATGCCATCCTCAGTCATGACCTGATTGAAGGGGCCTATTCCCGTTCGGCACTGCTCAGCGACGTCATGCTGTTTGAGGAATATCCTTCCCGCTATCTGGCAGACATGGCCCGTCGGCATCGCTGGATCCGTGGCGACTGGCAAATCGCCGGGTGGCTGTTGCCGTGGGTGCGCGGTCAGTCGGGGCAACGTGTCCGCAACCCGATTTCCCTGCTCTCCCGCTGGAAAATCCTCGACAACCTGCGCCGCAGCCTGGCACCAATCGCCATGCTGTGCGTGCTGCTGGGATCGTGGTTCATTTCGCCGGTCGTCGCGGGGGGGACGCTCTTCTTCATGGCCGTTGTCGTTTTGCTCCCGACGCTGCTGGATTTCCTGTCTAAGCTGATTCACAAGCCGGTGGATCTCCCGGTGCGCCTGCACGTGCGCGCGACACTGAACTCTCTGGAGCAGCCGCTCGGTCTCAAAGGGCTGGAGTTTCTTTTCCTTCCGTATGAAGCCATTGTCAATTCCGATGCCGTTGTCCGCACCGTCCTTCGTGTCTTCTGGACAAAGCGGAAACTCCTGGAATGGAAAACGGCCAGCGATTCAGAACGCAGTGCGGACGGCACGGTGTGGGACATGTTTTCTGACATGGCGTTCGCACCGCTATTGGGGATTGCAACACTGCTGGGGCTGATCTTCTATCAACCCGGCGTATTGGCAATCGCGGGGTTGTTCATTGCTGGTTGGATCGCTTCTCCCCTCCTGGCCTGGTGGTTGAGTCAGCCGATTCCCAGGCGGTTGCCGCAGCTCACAGAAAACCAGCGGCATTTTCTCGAAAAATTATCTCGTCGAACCTGGCGCTACTTCGAGGAGTTCGTCACGGAAGCCGACAACTGGCTGCCACCCGACAACATCCAGCAGAATCCTCATCTCGTCATCGCTTCCCGAACAAGCCCCACGAACATTGGCATGGCCCTGCTTGCCGACCTGTCCGCCTGTGATTTCGGTTATTGTTCGGCGGGGCAGCTGCTGACACGGACGCAACGGACCTTCGAAACACTCTCGCGCCTGGAACGGTATCGAGGACACTTCTTCAACTGGTATGACACACGCACTCTCGCACCGTTGCCTCCCCGATATGTTTCGATGGTCGACAGCGGCAATCTGGCAGGCCATCTGCAGGTGCTTCGGCGCGGATTTGAAGAACTGTGTGAAACACAGGTCCTGCCGGCCCGTATGTTCGGCGGCTTGCGGGACACGCTGCGCATCATGCTGGACGTGGCCCAAAGTGCCGGAAAAACCGTGGTGGATGCGGATGTGCTGCGGCAGATCGAACGTCAGATCACGGATCTGAACCAATCCCCGTCGACTCTCTCCGCAGCCAGATCGTTACTCTCGCGACTCCTCACTGTTGCGGAAGAGCTGCGTTCGGCGACGGAAGATCATTCCGAATTGTCATGGTGGGCAAAAGCTTATGAGCGCTGCTGTCGCGATCATCATGCCGATCTGCTGCACCTGGCCGGATGGATGGATTTCCCCCCGCTTTCCGAAAATCTCTGGGAAGCGAGAGAGGACGAACAACTTGAACAACGGAACCAGCTGCGTGAGATGCTGACGCGTCTGGACCGCAGCGCCACGCTCCGTGACGTGGCCGATCTGCCCTCGACGCTGCTTCCGTTATTGGACCTTGTGAGAAAAGATTCCCCTTCAGAACTGGCCGACTGGCTCGGACAACTCGCCGGCAAGCTGATGACCGCCTCTGCAAATGCCGGTGCACGCATCCTGGCGTTTGAACAGATCGCCCTGCAATGTCCCGATCTGGCGGAGATGGATTTCAGCCTTCTTTACAATAGCAGCCGTGACCTGTTTGCGATCGGCTATAACGTCGTAGATCACCGACTCGATGCCAGTTTCTACGATCTGCTCGCCTCCGAGGCGCGACTGGCCAGCTATCTCGTCATCGCGCAGGGAGACTTCCCTCAGACACATTGGTTTGCACTGGGCCGCCTCCTCACCACCGAAGGCCGACTCCCGGCCTTACTGAGTTGGAGCGGCTCGATGTTTGAGTACCTGATGCCGCTGCTGGTGATGCCGAACTACGAGAACACTCTGCTCGACCGGACTTGTCGGGCCATTGTCCGCAGGCAGATCGAATATGGACGACAGCGCGGGGTCCCGTGGGGAATCTCCGAATCCGGATACAATCTGATCGACCAGTATAAAACGTATCAGTATCGTGCATTCGGCGTTCCCGGACTGGGACTGAAGCGTGGTCTGGCGGAAGATCTGGTGATTGCCCCTTATGCCAGTGCCTTGGGACTGATGGTGGAACCGGAAGCCGCGTGTCGCAATCTGGAACGTCTGCACGAGGAAGGGCAGCAAGGCCAGTACGGGTTCTACGAAGCCGTGGACTACACTCCATCGCGGTTGCCTCCCGGTGTCGACAGTGTCACCGTACGGCAGTTCATGGCCCATCATCAAGGGATGAGTCTTCTCTCTCTGGCCCATGTGCTTCTTGATCAACCGATGCAGCGGCGATTCCTCGGCGATCCGGTGTTGCGATCGGCCGAGCAACTTCTGCAAGAGCGTATTCCAACGGCCACCGCGCCGGTCTTTCCTCATGCCACGGAGGCGAGCGCCACACGGATCGCCTCGGCAGAGGACGTCGGAAGCATGCGGATTCTGACCAACCCCAATAGTGCGAATGTGGAAGCCCACCTGCTTTCCAACGGTCGTTATCACGTGGTCGTGACCAGTGCCGGCGGTGGCTACAGCCGGTGGAATCAGCTTGCGGTCACCCGTTGGCGCGAAGATGCCACCCGGGACAATTCTGGAACATTCTGCTATATCCGGGACGCCGACACCGGAAAAGTCTGGTCCAATTCCTGGCAGCCGACAAAGACTCCCACAACGGGTTACGAGGCGATCTTCACGCAGGCGCGGGCAGAGTTTCGGCGCGTGGATCAGCAGATTGAAACCTACACGCAGATCAGCGTCTCCCCCGAAGATGACATTGAACTGCGTCGAATCACGTTGACAAACCGTTCAGAAATCCCACGCGTTCTTGAGGTGACCAGTTATGCGGAAGTCGTGCTGGCGCCCCAGGCGCAGGATGAAGCTCATCCGGCATTCAGCAATCTGTTCGTGCAAACCGAACTGATCCGTGACCGTCAGGCGATCTATGCCACGCGCCGTCCGCGCTCGGCGGACGAGCAGCCTCCCTGGATCACACACATGATGACCGTACAAGGCACCCCTCATGGGGAGCCTTCTTTTGAGACGGACCGCATGAAGTTCGTCGGCCGGCAGCGGACACTCACCTCTCCCGCGGCACTTGAAGAGAGAAAGCCACTGTCGAATAGTGCAGGGCCCGTCCTGGATCCCATTCTTGCCATTCGTCAGACGATCGTTCTGCAACCGAACGAGTCCGCGCGGATCGATCTGGTCACAGGTGTTGCAGCCTCACGCGCCGAGATCGAATCCCTGACGGAAAAATACAGCGATCCCGGCCTGGCCGATCGTGTCTTCGATCTTGCCTGGACGCATAGTCTCATCCTGCTTCAGCAGCTGGGAGTCACGGAAGCGGACGCCCAGATCTATGGGAAGCTGGCCAGCTCGATCATTTATGCATCGTCGTTGCGGCGCGCCAAGGCGAGTACTCTCAGCCGCAACCGGCAGGGACAATCCGGCCTGTGGGGCTATGGGATCTCCGGCGATCTTCCTATCGTACTGGTCCGGATTCGTGATCACGAACAGATCGGGCTGGTCCGTCAGGCAATCCTGGCCCACGCCTACTGGCGGTTGAAAGGACTCACCGTCGACCTGGTCATCTGGAATGAAGATGATTCCGTTTACCGGCAAACTCTTCAGGACACCATCGTCGATCTGGCCACCACCAGTTCGGAAGCTTCGCTGATCGACCGGCCTGGTGGAATTTTCATTCGTCGTGGAGAGCAGATGTCGGATGACGATCGCAACCTGCTGCAGGCGGTGGCACGAGTTGTCCTGTTCGACGAAGGAGGAACTCTTACCGAACAGACCGAGCGCCGACAACGCAGTGACGTTTCGATTGCACGTTTAAAACCGCTTGCAGACCGGTTTCTGTCGACGATTCCCGATCCGTCTCCGCAACGTGATCTGGCCTTTTTCAACGGCATCGGCGGTTTCAGCCATGATGGTCGTGAATATGTCATGATCCTCCAGCCGGGACAGACCACTCCCGCCCCGTGGGTGAATGTCATTGCGAACTCACAATTCGGTACCGTCGTTTCCGAAGGGGGAAGTGCCTATACCTGGGCGGAAAACAGCCACGAGTTTCGACTCACTCCCTGGTACAACGATTCCGTCTCGGACACCAGTGGCGAAGCCGTCTATCTGCGGGATGAGGAGTCGGGAGAATTCTGGTCCCCGTCTCCGCTTCCGGCACGCGGGAAGAATACTTATATCGCACGCCATGGTTTTGGATATAGCATCTTCGATTATACGCAGGGAGGGATCACGACCGAACTGTGCCTTTATGTCTCCACGGACGCGCCGGTCAAGTTCTACAAACTCAAAATCAAGAACCATTCCGGACGTTCCCGGCAACTCTCCGCGACGGCTTACTGGGAACTTGTGCTCGGAGACTCCCGCAGCAAATCTTTGCTGCATGTCGTGACCGAAAACGATCCGGCGAGTGGGGCGATTCTTGCTCGCAACGTGTACAGTCCTGAGTTCGGCGATCGAGTCGCCTTCATGAATTGCAGTGAGGCGAATCGAACACTGACGGGAGACAGGACAGAGTTTCTCGGCCGGAATGGCCGGTTCGCCACTCCGGCAGCCATGCAGCGCGTTCGGCTCTCGGGGCGTCTCGGAGCAGGTTACGATCCGTGTGCTGCGTTTCAGACACCGTTCACCTTGGCGGACGGGCAGGAACGGGTTATCACGTTCACGATCGGCTCGGCCCGGGGAGTGAATGAAGCCCGATCTCTTGCTCAACAGTTTCGCAGTGTTGACAGTGCTCACCGGGCAATTGAGGGGGTCTGGCATTACTGGAGCCGAACCCTGGGAGTCATCTATCTGGAGACCCCCGATGCCGCCGTGAATTTCCTTGCGAACGGCTGGCTCGTCTATCAGACACTGGCCTGCCGCATGTGGGCTCGCTCGGGATTCTACCAGTCCGGGGGAGCATTCGGATTTCGCGATCAGCTTCAGGACGCGATGGCCCTGATCAACGCTCAACCGCAGTTGCTGCGAGAGCATCTGCTGCGCGCCGCATCACGACAGTTCGTCGAAGGAGACGTGCAGCACTGGTGGCACCCCCCGGTGGGACGCGGAGTGCGGACCCAGTTCTCCGACGACTATCTCTGGCTTCCTCTGGCGATCTGCCGGTATGTCACCATGACGGGAGACACGGGCGTTTTGGAAGAACGTGTTCCGTTCCTGACGGCACGCCTGTTGCGGGAAGACGAAGAATCCAATTATGACCTGCCACAAGTTTCCGACGACATCGGCACTCTTTACGAACATGGCGTTCGCGCCATGAACTATGGCCTGAAATTTGGTGAGCATGGATTGCCATTGATGGGGTGCGGGGACTGGAACGACGGCATGAATCTCGTCGGTCAACATGGAAAGGGAGAAAGCGTCTGGCTGGGATTTTTCCTGTTCCATGTGCTGACTCAGTTCTCCGTTCTGGCGCGACAACGTGGCGATGGGGCTCTCGCGGATCGGTACGCAGTGGAAGCAGGTCGCCTGCGAGGAAATCTCGAAAACCACGGTTGGGACGGCCAATGGTATCGTCGCGCGTACTTCGACGACGGCACGCCTCTGGGGTCGATGGAGAACGAGGAATGCCAGATCGATGCCATCTCCCAGAGCTGGTCAATTCTTTCAGGAGCCGGAACCAGCGAACGGACCAGACAGGCCATGGAAAGCCTGGATCGACGTCTCATCCGCCGGGATGCCCGCCTGATTCTGCTCCTCGATCCGCCGTTCGACAAATCGGATCTGAATCCCGGATACATTAAAGGCTATGTCCCGGGAGTCAGAGAGAACGGTGGACAGTACACGCATAGTGCCATCTGGACGGTGATGGCCACGGCGGCGCTCGGAGAAACCGAACGTGCCTGGGAACTGCTCGCCCTGATCAATCCCATTCTGCACGGCACGACTCCGACTGAAGTGGCCACGTATCGTGCCGAGCCGTACGTTGTCGCAGCCGATGTTTATGGAGTCGAACCGTACACTGGTCGAGGCGGCTGGACCTGGTACACCGGTTCGGCGGGCTGGATGTACCGTCTGATCACAGAATCGTTACTGGGTGTGAATCTGGAGGTCGATAAGCTGCATCTGAAACCGAAACTGCCGACGGCCTGGAAGGAGTTTCGGATTCATTATCGATATCGCGAGACGTTCTATCACATCACGATTCGTGCCGGTGGACCGGAAGGGCCGGCCTACCGTTTAAGCCTGGATGGATCGGAGCTCACAGACGACTTCATCACCCTCGTTGACGACCGCCAGAACCACAATGTCGATCTGGAAATACGTCAACAGGACGACCTGACAGAATTTCGCAACACACTGTCTTAAATCATGTTGCGGCGATAATTGCCTGTAGGGAAACCGCTTGAATCCGGCCCTGAGTTTGTCGAGTTGCCCGTAGTTTGCCGGCGTTCTGGAACACTGTGCTTTTATGAACCGGCTTCCATTTTGAGAATCTTTGGCGAAAAATGTGTTACATTATTGACTAAACAATGTGTACAAAATAGAGTTCACAGTGTGAGAAGAGACGTTCTGAGCAATCTCTCAGGTCTTCCAACGCGTTCGATCTGCATCCCGTCTCCGACCGGAATCGCACCCGTTCGTGTCTTGCCTGCCGTAAGGTTTTTCAGAGAGGAGTCAGCGTTGATCAACCTGATTGAAACCAATGTTCTCTATTCTGCAGTGGTCAGTGACGCACTCGACGCCCTGGGACATCCCGGACAGTGCGCCCGACCGGGATTGTTGCCGCTGACAGTCAAAACTCCTCTCATTGGACGCTGCCGCACAACACTGTGGGGGGACATGACCCACAAGGACCCCGAGCCTTACGCAAAAGAACTGCAGGCTGTCGATTCCCTGACGCCGGGCGACGTCATGATCGCGGCGGCATTCGGGTCAATGCGTTCCGGGATTTGGGGCGAATTACTGACGACTGCTGCCATGAACCGGGGCTGCACGGGGGTGATTGTCGAAGGTGGGGTCCGGGACCTGGCAAAGATTCGATCTTACGAGTTCCCAGTCTATGCCTTGGGGACCTCCCCATTAGACAGTCAGAACCGTCAACGGGTCTTGGACTGCGATGTCCCCGTCGAAATCCTTGGGGTGCTTGTCCATTCCGGCGATCTGGTTGTCGCAGACGAAGATGGTGTCGTCTTTGTCCCGCAGGCGGTCGAGCAAGAAGTGCTCGACTTCGCACGCCAGAAAGCTGAAGACGAAAATCGGGTGCGAGATGCCATCCGAAACGGCATGCTGGCCAAAGAAGCGTACGATCGGTTTGGAATTCTCTGACCGTGGCCTGCAGGCAGGCTCTTCTTTTACTGTGACTTCATTTGACGGTGCCTGCGCGATGTCATCTCTTCCAGCTGACTCGTTCCAGGCTGAGGTGTCCGGCCAGTTTCCCCGCGAGGACTCTCCCGGTCTTTTCTGCCCCCTGAATCCTGATCCCTACCCCCTCGCCATTCTTCGCTGGCAAACTGGGAACGACTGAAACTGGTCTAAGCATTCCTGTAGTCAGGTGTCCGGACCTTTCTGTATCCGGTCGAGCGACCCGCTTTTCCATAGTACCCTTGGAGACCTCCGATGAGATACTCGAAACAACTTGCGGCTTGCTGCTTCCTGCTGTTGGTCCCGCAGCTTCAGGCAGGACCGATGTTGCACCCACAAGGGAAACCCCTCCCAACTCGGCAGCAGGGGCCCTTTGTGACCACCGGAGACGGAGGCATTCTGTGTGTCGACGGAACGCACGCTCACAACAGTGCAGATGAAGGAAAAACCTGGACTTCGACACCACTCTTCCAATCGCCAGAAAAATATCAGGTCAGTAACGAGCGAGCGTTGTTTAGAACTCGCAACGGGACCGTGATCGCTGCGTGGATGAATATGAAAGAGCGGCAGACGGCTCCTGGATCAAAGTGGGGAGGAACACCGGAGGAATTCGACCAATGGGTCCTTCCGACCTATATCTGCCGAAGCCTTGATGACGGCAAAACATGGGAAGCTCCTCAGTTGCTGCATCGTCCCTGGTGCGGCTGTATTCACTCGATGATCCAGACGAAATCTGGACGAATCGTGCTGGTTGGTCAGACCATTATCCCGGAATGGAGACATGCGACAATGACCTTCGTTTCTGACGACGAAGGCCAGACCTGGAAAATGAGCAACATTCTCGACAACGGCATTGGTCGTCATGATCACGCCGGATCTTGCGAAGCCACGATTCTGGAGCGGGCTGACCACACTCTCTACATGCTGTTGAGAACAGAGTCAGGTTATTTCTATGAAGCCGAATCATCAAACGAGGGATTGACCTGGAACAATCTCCGGAAGTCAAACATCCGCTCGGTGACCTGTTGCGGGAACATGTATCGACTCTCCGACGGCAGGGCGGTGTTGCTTTGGAATCATCCTCTCCGAACAAATCCGGACGACACTCGTAACCGATTCGAACTGTCACTGGCGTTTTCCAGTGACGATGGAGCGACCTGGACAGGGAGAACAGTGATTGCCGCCCAGTACCCGGACTCTGCAAATGACACTCGACGCCCGTGGGTCGCTTATCCCTATCTTTATGAACGTCACCCCGGAGAACTCTGGATCACGACCATGCAGGGAGATCTGCGAATGCAGATTCCGACGGCAGCCATCCCGACAGGAGAGGCCCCTCTTCCGGAGACCGTCAATTCGGGAAAAGCTCACATTCTGTTTGTGGGAGATTCCACGACAGCTCCCCGCCCGAAGGAAGTGCAGCAAGTGTATTCCCAGCGGCTGGCGAGTGTCTTGTCGTCGTCGCATCCGAACTTCGCAATCATTAATTCCGGGGTTCCCTCCAGTACAATCTCCAGCAGCTTTAATCGAGTACAGTCTCAGCTCTCTCTGTTTAAGACTGACCTCGTCGTGATCCAGTTCGGAATCAATGACGCAGCCGTGGATGTCTGGAAAAATCCACCGGCGACCGAACCGCGAGTTCCTCTGAAAGCCTTCGTTCGCGATCTTCGTGAGATCATCGCTGGCGCACGTGCGAGCGGAGCAAAAGTGATCCTGATGACGACAAATCCAACTCGCTGGGGAGGCCGGTACAAGGAACTCTATGGGAAGCCTCCTTATGATCCCAATGCCGAAGATGGTTTCGATCGCCCGTTTCTGTCGCAATACAACCAGGCCGTTCGCGATCTGGCTGCCGAGCTGAACCTTCCATTGATTGATCTTCACGAACTTTACCTGAAGCGTGCTCAGGAGCAGCAGGTTCCTGTCGATTCACTGCTTTTGGATGGCGTGCACCCGAATGACAAAGGACACGCCCTGGTCGCAGAGGCACTGCTCCCGGTGATCCAGAAAGTGCTTGATCAGAAGTGAGCACGAGGGGATTCGAAGGCGGATTCCGTAGGCAGAAGCGAGCTTTTGATGAGCGTTTTCACACGGCGGCAGGTTCTTCGAGTATTCGCTGTTGGTGCGTTTTCAGGAGGGGCAATTCCAAGGGGAAATGCCCAGCCAGAGCAGGGGATCACATGGCATGACGTTCGGGACTGGGGAGTCGAGGGAAAAGGATGGAGCGATACAGCCAGTCCATTCGATCGACTCCCTGCCCGTGCCGAGGGAGTGGTTCCGTCTGACGTCTGGAGGCAAAGTCGGCACTCTGCGGGAATGATCGTCCGATTTCGAACGGCAGCCCGTGAAATCTGGACCGATCACGTCGTTGGCTCCGAGGGACTGTCGACCCCGGATCTGGCAGCAATCGCTCATAGCGGGCTTGATCTCTACGCAACAGATTCTCAAGGTCAGTGGAAGTGGGTCTCGGTCACACGGCCTCGCTCCCGATTGATGCGTGGTCCGATGATTTCCGGACTCATGGAGGGGGAGCGCGACTATCAGCTTTATCTTCCTCTTTACAACAGTACGCAAGCATTGAAGATTGGAGTTCCATCGGGTGACATACTGACACCGATCTCTCCGCGACAGGAAAAGCCGCTTCTGTTTTACGGAACATCGATCACTCAGGGGGCGAGTGCCTCCCGTGCCGGTCGCTGTCATACTGCAATTCTGGGAAGACAACTCAATCTCCCCGTTCTCAACCTCGGATTTGGAGGAGCTGGACGGATGGAACCGGAAGTGGGGAGATTCCTCGCCGAACTCGACCCTGCGATTTTCGTGATTGATTGCCTTCCGAACATGCAGGCCGCACAGGTTTCTGCCCGTGCCGTGCCGCTTGTCAGGCAGATTCGGAATCGTCACCCCTCCACACCGATTGTACTGGTCGAGGACCGCACCTACTCCAACTCGTTGTTCCTCCCTGCAAGGCAGCAGGAACAACAGGCGAACCGAGCGGCTCTCCAGCAGGCTTTTGCTGATTTGAAGTCCATGGGGGAGGAGCGACTGTGGTACATCGAAGGGGCTCAGCTCCTCGGCGAAGATCAGGAGGGAACGTCAGACAGCTCGCATCCCACTGACCTGGGATTCTGGCGTCAGGCCAACATCTTTGAGCCCATTCTCAAGGCGGCGCTGAACAGGGAAGCAGCATCGTAGCTGGAGTTGTTTCTCTTCAGTCTAAGGGGAATAACGGGACATTTGGTTCAACATCCTGATTTTTCCATGAGCGCTGAAATTCTAATGGAGCTTCAATTCCGAAATGACATGTTGAAGAAGACGGTTTGAGCAGGCCAACGAACCTGCGGGCCACGTTCGGGAACCTGTCAGTGGAGAGTGGTCACACCACTCGATTCAAAACCAGAATTTTGTGTGCACAATAACATGCAAAAATTGAGACAAAACGAAGATCGATCCAGTGGTGCTTGAACTCGCGGGAAAGCATCCAAAGCAACGAAGTCCTGCTGTCCAGGCTTTGAATTGCTTTACAAATAAAGTCGTAAAGCAATAATATAAAATAGATTGCGACATTGTGAGTTTCTGGTGGGCTTCAGAGTCAGAGATTGCGATCTCATAAAAACTTGTCAATTTTCAAAGAAGTCTCACATAATTTCCGATTGACTTTGTGTACATTTTATGGCAGAATCGTCATATGGTTACTCTGGAAACTCAAAATGAAAACCATCGTTCCGCACGAAGTAGCGAACGGTGTTATGAAATTTTGCGGCGGATGCTGATCTGCGGGCAAATTCCTCCCGGGACCCGCCTTCGAGAAATCGAATGGTCAGAACGGCTTGAGGTCCAGCGCGCAGCTCTCAGAGAGGCAATGGTTCTGCTGGTCCACGACGGCTTGCTCCTGCGTCGCTCCAGTGGCGGATTTTTCACGCCAAGTTTGAGTGAAATTGATATTGAATGTGTTGTTGACGCGAGAATCGTACTTGAAGTGGGTGCGCTGCGATTGACGTGTCAACGAAAGCTTCCGGATTCTGCCTTTCAGCATGTGGAAGATGCCTGCAATCTGATGGAGCGTTGTCATGAAGCCGGTATGGCTTCGGGCTTTTCAGAAGCAGATTTTCTGTTCCATCAGAGGTTGCTGGAACTGTCCGGGAATTCGACTCTGATTCAGATGTTCTCTCATTCTGCACAGTTGATCTTTGTGATCAACCCGGTCACCGGCGAACAACGACGAATTGCCGAGTCAAACACGATCCGGGAGCACCGGGACATTTTGAATCTGGCGCAGTCTGGAAACGAAGCTGTTGCAGTTTCGAAACTTGAAGAACACCTGAAAACAACAAAATCGGGTCTCCGAGCATTGTGACCTTCGTTAGAAATTGATCGATCCGGCGAGGAGTTCCTGAGTTTTGTAAAGATGCGCAGGCCGCACGAGTGGCTTCGGATGTGGGCTTTGTCGAGAAACGGAACTTCTGATTGCAGCTTCATCAGAAGTTTTGACGGTGGCTGATCCCCCTATAGCATTGACTGGCGGGAGTTGTTTCAGATGTTCAATTCTGCAATGCGTTCCTCGCGCTCATCAAAAGCATTCACGCTGATCGAGCTTCTGGTCGTCATCGCGATTATTGCGATCCTGGTCTCCCTGCTGTTGCCTGCGGTTCAGCAGGCGCGGGAAGCCGCACGACGATCGAGTTGCAAGAATAACTTCAAGCAAGTGGTACTGGCTCTTCACAACTACCACGATACCCACGGAGTGCTTCCGATGGGAGATGCCGCTGCTGCCGGCAATCCCGGTTCCTCCTGCTGGGGCACAACCGGACCGAATCGTACCATGTTCGGCTGGTCTGTTCACCTGCTTCCATTCCTTGATCAGGCGAATCGCTATCAGAATCTGACATTCAATGTTCCCCACCAATGGGAACTCGCAACGAATTTTGATCCAAGTCGAACTCTGGGCCGGGTGGAGGTTTTTCTTTGTCCCAGTGATCCTCAACCGGGGTGGCAGACTCAGAGTCTGGCGACATTCGTTCCTGCATCAACTCTCGAAGTTCCTCGAACGAATCTGGCTGGAGTCTTTGGCACTCAAGATTGGCCCTGTCTCCCAGGTCGTCAGCACACGGTCGCGACGAATGGAGATGGAGTGCTTTTCGGCTTGTCGAGTGTCCGGGCTCGCGATGTGAGTGACGGACTCAGTCAGACGCTGGTGATTGGTGAGTCTACAGGAAATCCCACCGCTACCACTGGCCTGCGAGCCCCGACTTATTCCGGATATAATGTCCTGGACACTCGGTCCGGAATCAATGGAACAACGACCTATCCGGGATGGAAGGGGCCAGGGAGTTTCACTTGGGGACTCCGTACCACCGGATTTTCGAGTTATCACACCGGCGGAGCTCACTTCGCCCTGGGAGATGGATCCGTTCGGTTTCTGTCTCAAAATATCAATCTGGGAACGCTTAATGCCTTGGCGTCTCGTTCCGGCGGCGACATTATCGGCGACTACTAGCAAGCTGTAGAAAAACACGAGCCATCTGAATCCCGGGTGGAGTGATAAAGCTGCCGGAGCGAAGTGGCCAGACTACTCGTCGTCACCTGACACATAAGACACTTGTATCAAGATTGATTCGCTCACTCCGTAAGGTGCTCAGCGTCTCATTGTCTCGAATATCGCACACGTGGTAAGGGTCAAGTGCTCTCACCTGACACTCATTGAGAACTCCCGGATTCGGGCTCTCTTACTTGAGTGGTTGAATGACTCATCCAAGGCAAGCCTTCGGCGGCTTTGTGAGCTTGTCATTTATTTTTGTACCGCTTCACGTTCAACTGCGCCACAGTCCGTTGCAGCCAACAAAAATCCGGAAATGATTCTGAGGTCAGGCTGTCAGGACTGATCCGTCAATAATTCCTCGTTGCGCAATCACAATGAAGTGTGAAGGCGCAATTAATCGTCCCCTCATACGGTTGTATTGCGCACGCGTTGTACCTATTCACTCCTGGAGCACGGTTTATGCTTTGTTTGATCTTTGTTTCTCGAAAACGACAGCACGCTTTTACGCTCATTGAACTCCTGGTCGTCATCGCAATTATTGCGATCCTCGTCGCGTTGTTACTTCCGGCTGTACAGCAGGCACGTGAAGCCGCCCGTCGCTCGTCCTGTAAAAACAATTTTAAACAGGTCGCGCTTGCTCTTCATAATTACCATGATACGCACGGTGTCTTCCCGATGGGTGATGGAGTGGCGACGGGAGGAGTTTCGGCTCCCTGCTGGTTGAGAACCGGTACCATTGACAGGACGCTCTTTGGCTGGGGCGTTCACATTTTTCCCTACATTGATCAGGCGAATCGGTATCAGAATTTGACCCTGAATGTTCCCAGTCAGTGGGTCATCCCGGATAATTTCGATCCGGAACGCACACTGGGTCGCATCGATCAGTTTCTCTGTCCCAGCGATCCACAGCAGGGATCGACAACCGCACGGCTCGTCACCTTTTCTCCGGTCAGCGAACGAGAGTTTCCTCGTACGAACATGGCAGGAGTCTTTGGTTCGAATGACTGGACCTGCCAGGCCGGTCGAAACTACTCCGTTGGCTTGAATGGGAACGGCATGTTCTATGCGATTTCCAGCGTTCGTATTCGGGATGTCGTCGACGGAACCAGTAATACATTGTTCGTTGGAGAAGCGACTGGTAATCCTGGGGTGAGCACCGGGATTCGGGCCTATTCCTACGCGGGATATAATGTGCTCGATACAACATTCGGAATTAACGGAACCACAAGTTATCCGGGACGGACCCCCACCGGAACATTCACCTGGAATTTCCGACGTGCCGGCTTTTCGAGCTTTCATACAGGCGGGGCTCACTTTGCTCTGTGTGACGGATCCGTTCGGTTCATTTCCCAGAATCTTCATCAGGGAACATTGAATGCTCTGGCAACACGACAGGAGAGTGATGTCGTCGGTGAGTTCTGACGAGTGAGCAACCAGGCAAGGCTTCGTTGTTCACGGATTCCATTCGAATTCTGACGGTTGAGCGCATTGCCTGTCGTCGCGTTTCATGCCTGAATTCTCCTGATCGCTGTATGATTTATGCTGCCGGAAACACCATTCGGCGCACTGAATTCAGTTACCGGTCCATATTGTGTTCATCGTTGAGGTCAATGTGAGAATTTTTTCCTGTCTGGCGTTGTTGATGTCTATGCCCCTGATGGCAAGTTGTTCCTCAAAGAATGACGGACCGCCACGTCGGTCCGTTGTCGGAGAGGTGACGTATGACTCCCTGCCGCTGGAATATGGTCATATCCGCTTCATCCCACAGCCAGAGGGGCCGTTGACAATCGCGGTCGTCACCGATGGAAAGTATGAAGTTCCGGCCTCACATGGTGTTCCCCTCGGAAATCAGCGAGTGGAGATTCTGGCGCTTCCGAAGCCCACTCCATCCACGGGGGATGAAGTCTCTTTGCCGACTGGATCAGCGGAATTCAAAGATCTTCCCGAAAAGTTCAACAGGCAGTCGGAATTGACGGCGGATATTCCCTCTGGACAAGGTCAATTGCGGCTGGATTTTCATCTGACGAAGTAAGCTGCAGTGAGTCACTACGCCGGCAACACATGACATGCTGAATTGAGAGACGCCAGGTCGACGGACAATGATGAGTCAGGCAACACATCGAGTACTGATTATCGGAGTCGGTTCCATTGGAGAACGGCACCTTCGCTGTTTCCTGAAAACCGGTCGGGCCGTTTTAGGTTTCGTGGAGACTCGGACGGAGCAGGCAGCGGAGTTAAGGGGCCGTTATCCACAGGTGTTAAGTTTTTCTTCCCTGGGTGCGGCACTGGAGCAGACGTGGGATGTGGCAGTGATCGCAACACCGGCCCCGTTACATATTCCGCAAGCCCTCGATTTGATTCGGCGGCAGATTCATCTGTTGATTGAAAAGCCGTTGGGAACAAGTCTGGAACAGGTTGACGAACTCCAGTCCGCGCGGCTGCAGTCCTCCAGTGTGTGCGGAGTTGCTTACGTCTATCGGGCTCACCCTGTTCTAGCCGAGATGAGAGCAGCGATTCAGACCGGAGAATTCGGCAGACCGGTGCAACTGATTGCGAACTGTGGTCAGAATTTCCCGACATACCGTCCCAGCTACGACCGGATCTACTATGCCGATCGAAAACTGGGGGGAGGGGCCGTTCAGGACGCATTGACTCATATTGTCAATCTTGGCGAATGGTTTGTCGGCCCGATTGAGAAAGTGGTGTCCGATCTGGGTCATCTCGTCCTGCCACGGGTTACAGTGGAAGACACTGTTCATGTTCTTGCCCGGCATGGGGCCGTACTTGCCAACTACTCATTGAACCAGCATCAAGCCCCTAATGAAATCACGTTCACGATTGTTTGCGAACACGGGACGTTGCGATACGAGCATCACCTCAATCGATGGCGGGTCATGACAGCGCCAGAGAGTCCGTGGCAGGATTTTGCGTTCCCGCCGATGGAGCGTGACGAATGGTTTCTCCGGCAGGCCAACAGCTTCCTGGATGCCGTTGAAGGAAAATCACAACCATTGTGCAGTGTGGAAGACGCACTGAATACGCTCAAGGTGAATCTGGCGATTCTGCGGAGTGCCGAAACGCAGATGTGGTGTCAGGTTTCCAGTCTGAAAGATTGAATATGTCGAATCGTCACATCTGGGAGCTTTTCAGTCTGCAAGGGAAGGTCGCCCTGATCACTGGAGCAAGTGGATATCTCGGCCGTTCCCTGGCTGAAGCTTTGGCAGAAGCAGGGGCATCGGTGGTGGTCAGCAGCCGTACCCGGGAGAAAGCGGAAGTTCTCGCTGCCAGTCTTCCAACTGTTCAGACGGCCAGACATTCCGGCGTCGAGTTGGACCACATGGACGAAGCATCGATTCACAATGGATTCGAAGAAGCCTGCCGACTCGCCGGAAAGATTGACATTCTGATCAACAACGGCAATGAGCCACAGGGGCGAGACTGGACCGACGTGACCGCAGATCAGTTCCGACGACAGCTGGAGAATCTGACTGGATATTTTCTGCTGTCCCGGCAGTTTCATCAGCATGTAACGGGACGGCAGGGAACCGGGAGCCTGGTTCTGATCGGATCAATGTATGGACTCGTCGGTTCCTATCCCGATGCGTATGAAGGAATCTGTGCGGCGAGTCCGGTTGGATATCACGCGATGAAGGGAGGCGTCGTTCAGATGAATCGCCATCTCGCCGTTTATTGGGCGAAAGACGGGATTCGTGTGAACTGCTTGTGTCCTGGACCATTTCCTCCGGAGTGGGTTTCCGCAGACCTTTCGGAGCGACTCAAAGCCAAAACGCCGATGGGCCGCGTGGGAACCCCCGAAGAGTTGAAGGGGGCGATTGTCTTTCTCGCCAGCGACGCTTCCAGTTATCTCACCGGACAGAATCTGGTGATCGACGGAGGCTGGACGGCGTGGTGACCTTACGGGAATTCGTCGAGTCGGCAGCCCGGCCATGTGCCGATGCCTCGCATGAATGAATCGCTGTTTCCAAGTGACTTGAGACGTTTTGAGTGCAGACTGATTGACGGATGAACTTGAATCCAATCATCATTTCCGGGCAACACTCAGGTCCTCGCCTGTTGATTCTGGGTGGGGTCCATGGGGATGAATATGAGCCGATTGCGGCACTGCGTCGATTGTCGCGTGAAGTGTGTCCCGCACAACTGCGCGGGGAGTTGATCCTGATTCCTGTTGTGAATGTCCCTGCATTTCTGGGGAGATCACGCACGGGACCGGATCATCTTGATTTAGCCAGAACCATGCCCGGCCAGGACAATGGATCGGTCACCGAGCAGATTGCATCGGAACTTGCACGACAGATTCGACAGAGTGACTCTCTGATCGATCTGCATACCGGTGGACTGGCGATGCAGATCAGCCCGTTGACTGGATATCTGCTGCACGCGGACGCGGAGGTTCTTGATGTTCAACGCCGAATGGCAGAGGCTTTTAATCTGCCGCTGATCTGGGGAACGAACCCTTCACTTGAAGGTCGAACACTCTCAACAGCACGAGACGCCGGGGTCCCTTCGATTTATGCGGAATGGGGAGGAGGAACCGGTTGCCATCCTCAAGGAGTGACCGATTATGTTCAAGGATGTCTGAATGTCATGCGAGAACTGCAGATGATCTCGCACCCGATTCCGGAGAAGAGAATTCGGATTCGTGTGGAAGATTCCCGAGATGAAAGTGGCGTTCTGCAGAAGAACTATCCTGCTCCGGAAGACGGATTCTTCGAACCGGCGGTCGAACTGAATCAGCGCGTTCAGCCGGGAGATCTTCTCGGAACGATCTCCTCCGTCGAAGGGGACAGTTCCACTGAAATTCGATTCACTCAACGGGGGATCGTCATCCTGCTGAGAGTGATCCCGGCAGTTCTTCGAGGGGAATGTCTGTCAACGGTCCTGGAATCTGACGGGGACGGGGAGTTTCGTTATGAATGATTCCCCTGTTGTCCTGATCACAGGAGCGTCACGCGGAATCGGAGCAGCGACGGCAAGAGCCTTCGCGAAGCAGGGATACAGTTGTGCCCTGCTCGCGAACGACTCCCATTCGTTAAGAACGGTCGCTGCGGAACTGCAGTCCAGCGGCGCGCGAACCATGATCCTGGAGGGGGATCTCACGGATCTCGACTTCGCCAGAGATTCTGTGCGTCGGTGTCATGCAGAATGGGGGCGACTTGATGTTCTCGTCAATAATGCGGCGTGGCGAGAAATTGTCACGATGCGTCAGATCGAACTGGAGTCTTGGGAAAAGACATTGCGAGTCTGCCTGACCGCTCCGGCGTTTCTGGCAAGATGGTGTGCTGAAATCATGGAACCGGTGGGGCGAGGGGTGATCCTGAACGTCTCGAGTATTCAATCACGGTTCCCCAGCGGACTCAGTCCGGCCTACATCGCTGCCAAAGGTGGTCTCGACTCGCTGACCTATGAGCTTGCGACTCTTTATGGACCAGCAGGAATTCGCGTCCTGAGTGTGAACCCGGGAGCGATCGATACGGAATTGAGCCGGAACCACGGTCGATCAGAAACAGATGATGCACTGCGGTCCCATGTCGAAGACATGATTCCACTGGGACGCTTTGGGCAGCCGGAGGAAGTTGCCTCCATGCTCGTCCTGCTCGCGAGTCAAGGAGCAAGTTATCTCACAGGAACATGTCTCGATCTCGATGGTGGCTGGCATCATCAGTGTACACCGTATGCATTAAAACGGGCACAGCTTCCCGGCCAGTTTGGCGAACAGTTGAGTGAACGGTCTGGTGAACCAGGAAAGGCCAGGGCTGATGCCTGATTCCATAACACTCACACTTGGTGAAGGGCACACTCCACTCGTTCGATCACATCGGATCGGCCCTGTGGTTGGCCTGCCGAACCTGTATTTCAAACTGGAGTCACTGAATCCGACCGGATCTTACAAAGACCGGTTTGCCGCGGCCGCGGTCAATGCAATGTTGCGATCGGGAAAGCGTCGCGTCATCGGGACCTCAAGTGGAAATGCCGGAGCGGCAGTTGCCGCGTATTGTGCCGCAGCAGGAATCCAGTGTCAGATTGCCGTGGTCGAAAGTGCACCAGAAGGAAAACTGAAGCAGATGCTGGCTTACGGAGCCCAGCTGCGACGGATCAGAGACTTTGGGCGAGATCCTGTTGTGAGCGGACGTGTCTTCGAAACTCTCACACAAGCGGGAGATTCGCCGGACACCGAACTGCAGATTACCGCCTACTGTCATAGTCCCGTTGGAATGTCCGGAGTCGAGCAGATCAGTTTCGAAATCGCAGAACAGTTGAGTCAGCCGATCGATCATGTTTTCGTCTGCTCTGGGGGAGGAGGATTGCTGCTGGCGGTTGCCAGAGGATTTCAAAGAGCGGTCAAACAGGGGTTCCTTCAGAACGGCCCGCGAATGCACTGTGTTCAACCAGAGGGAAACAACACCATTGCCGGCCCCTTGCGCGACGGAGCCACGGCGGCGGCTCCGTGCGAACGGTCAATGACGGAAATTTCGGGACTGCAGGTTCCCAGTGTCATGGATGGACACGAGGTCGTCATGGCCTGCCGGAAGTCCGGTGGGACCGGCTTTCTGGTTTCAGACAATCTGGTCTTTCAGCTGCAGTCCCGACTGGCAAAAGAAGAAGGCATCTTCTGTGAACCGGCAGCAGCCGTTCCCCTGGCCGGGGCACTCCTCGCCCACCAACAGGGACTGATTGCTCCCGAGGAAACAGTCGTTTGTCTGGTGACAGGGGCCGGATTCAAAGACCCCGGCGCTGTCGACCGCATGGTGGCTGAAAACCATTGCCCTACGATCACACTGGAGGAGTTTCAGCGTCAGACCATCTGAAACTTCTGATGACACTTTTTTGAGGATTTCATTGTGGCGACTGCAAAAATTATCACCGCACTCTGCACTCCATTGCAGGAGGATGAACAACTCCACCTGGAAGGGCTGGAACTCCACATTCAGGATCAGCTCCGCCACGGGATTGACGGGCTGCTGATCGGCGGAACAATGGGAGCCATGCAGCTTCTCACTGATTCTGTTTATCTGGAATCGGTCCAACACAGCATCCAGTTCAATGCAGGGCAGGCGGAGCTTCTCGTCGGAGTGGGTGACACCAGTTTCGTCCGCACCCGCGACCGGATTCGTCAGGTCGAGAATCTCGAGATTGACGGGGTTGTCATCATTTCTCCGTTCTTTTTGAAATTCCGACAGCAGGATCTGATCGACTACTTTCAGGCTCTCGCGGATCTGAGTTCGAAGCCGGTTTTTCTTTATGATCTTCCCGGAACGACAGGGACGAAACTCGCTGCGGAAACAGTGCTGACTCTCTTACAGCATCCGAATATCGCAGGAATCAAGTGCTCGGATCATATCGCGACCACACGTCCGATTCTGGATGCCGTTCCGGATCAGAAACGTGTGATTGTGGCCCAGCCGACCCTGGTCGACATGCTGGTCCGTTCTGGCGTCGAGGAGCATCTCGACGGAGTGTTCGGCCTCGTGCCACACTGGATGGAACAGTTGAAACAGGCGGCGCAAGCTGAAAACTGGGATGAAATGACCGAGGTGCAAGGCGACCTTTCGGAACTGCTCAAGTGTCTCCTCGGATGTCCGGCCCCCGTACTTTCCGCGGCAAACGAAATCCTCAGATTACGAGGGATCCCGGGTAAGATCGCTCCTGCTCCCATGCCCGTCCTGACAGAGGCACAACGAGAACAATTCGCAGAGGCGAGTATTGTGCAGAAAGCGATTCAGCACCGCCCTGCATATGCAACACGCTCATAAATTCTCTGTTTCCTGACCTTGCCTTGGCTCCTTCGAAAGAGGCTTTCCTGATGATTGGACTGCGTACCATGCTCTATCTTGGCACCGCTTTCGTTGCAACTGAAATGGCATTTGCCGAATCGCCTGCAGAAGCGATCCCGGATCCGGCGCAGATTCAGGAATCGTGTGTCGACCTGCTGAAGGAGAATCTGCTGACGGCAGATTTCTGGCCGGCGATGCATGCTGCAGAAGCCTTGTCGTCAGCTGGTCATCAGCAGTTTGTCATTGACGCCATCAGTCCTCGCCTGGATTCGATTTCAGATGCTCGACAGAAGTGTGGACTCGCCCGGGAACTCGTTCGGGCAGGTGACCGTTCAAAAGTCGAGATTCTGCTGAACATTCTGGCGAGTCCCGATCCGTATGGGCACGTTCATGCCTGTGAATCGTTATACAAGGTTCAGGAAACAGGTGACGGAACCCTTCTGAGACAGGCGATGCAGGATCAGGGAGCGCCCGTGAAAGCCCTGATGGCGGCGGCAGCACTCGCACAGGCCGGGGACGAAGACGCATTTCGATTCATTCGTCAGGAAGTCCAGAAGCCTGCTTCCGGACAGAGTTGGGTTGCCGCCTGGATTCTCGGGAAAATCGGGGATCAGCAGGATGTGACGCGACTCAGGACAGGTCTGGAAATGCAACTGACCGAGCGAGAACAATCCTATTTCCAACATGCCCTGGCGCTGCTGGGAGATGAGACAGGACAAGCGGCGCTGCGTGCCAACTTCACTTCTGACGATGTGGTCATTCGTGCGGATGCTGCCTACATGGCAGGAGACGCCGGGATGAAGGAGGCACAGACGGATCTCCTGAAGTTGTTAAAGGACGATCACCCGGATGTTGCCATTCGCGCGGCACAGGGATTACTCGCACTTGCACAAAACACATCGGATGACCTGGAGCCAGAACACCTGAAACGCCAGCTTCCCAGGACCGTCCTGACGCTGTCTCCCGGTCCAGGGAACTCCCGCAACAGCGAAGGTGATTTCATTCAGACCAAAGACGGGCGTCTGCTCTTTATTTACTCTCACTTCGGAGAGGGGCATGGAGGTGACCACGACATCGCCTTCCTGCGGGAACGGGTCTCGCTCGATGGGGGCAACACCTGGCTGGCTGAAGAACGAACCATCCTGAAACCAGCTTCCGGTTTGAATGTCATGTCGGTGTCTCTGTTGAGACTTCAGTCCGGAGATCTGGCATTGTTCTATCTGGCAAAAGTTTCTCTCGGAGACTGCCGTCCTGAGATGCGGATATCGAAAGATGAAGGTCAATCCTGGGGAGAACCTGTTCAATGTATCACTGATGACATTGACTATTATGTCTTGAATAATAATCGGGCAATTCAGTTGAAATCCGGGCGACTGGTTTTATCTGTTTGTCGCCATCGAGATCTCGGTGACCGAGGAAAACGGGATTGGCAGGGAGAACTCATGTGTTATCTCTCGGATGACAACGGAGCGACGTGGCGACGAAGTACGTCCTCACTGACAGCTCAGACAGACACCGGGAGTCGGCTCACCGTTCAGGAACCGGGAGTCATCGAACTCAATGATGGCACCGTGATGATGTATGCCCGATCGAATTCCGGCAGTCAGATGATTTCGTTCTCAAAGGATCATGGAGACACATGGAGTCCATTGAAGACATCGAACATCGCTTCTCCACTCTCGCCGGCATCCATTGCGAGAATTCCGGCCACCGGAGATCTGCTGCTCGTCTGGAATCATGACAAACAAAATACGGGTGATCCCAAACCACGTCGTTCCCCCTTCACGGTCGCCGTTTCCAGAGATGACGGCATCACATGGGAACACGTGAAAGATCTGGAAACAGACCCGGACGGGTGGTACTGCTACACCGCGATTGAGTTCGTTGACGATACGGTTCTGCTCGGGCATTGTGCGGGAAATCGCCGTGTGAACGGCCTTGTGACGACGAAACTGACCCGGTTCGGACTCGACTGGCTTTATGATCGAGTCTCAATGCAGGACTGACCCGGTTTGAGAAAACAGGGGGCAGTACCAGAGCATTCGCCCTTCCAGGAAAGCGAATGCTGTGATGGCTCTCTTGATCGACCATTCGTCACAAACGATTGGGGGTGCCAGGGCTCCTCTGGCATTGTGTTTCCTCATGTTTTGCTGTCTGGAAAGAATCTCCGATGCCTGAGAATGGCCTCGCTCTTGAAACTGGCCTGAAGTCTCTGGATTTCATTGCTGTCGCTGCCTACCTGCTGGTGACGTTCGGAATTGCGCTCTGGTTCGGATATCGACAGAAGAATGCCGATGATTTTTTCGTGGGCGGGCGACATGTCCCCTGGTTCGCTGTTGGGCTCAGTATTCTGGCGACGTTGTTTTCAACACTGACTTACTTAGGGACTCCTGGTGAAGTCATTAAACATGGAATCGGGTTCTATTGCGGATATCTGGCATTGCCGCTGTCGATGATCGTCATTACCCGATTCTGGATTCCATTCTACATGAAGTTGGGTCTGACGAGTGCTTATGAGTATTTAGAACTTCGATTTCACTTTGGGGTCCGGTGTGTCGGTGCCATTCTGTTTATTCTCCTCCGACTCGGATGGATGAGCATGGTGGTTTTTGTGGCGTCATTCGCACTGGATCAGGTCAAGGGACCCGATCTGGAATTTCTTCCGGGAGAAGACCTTTACTGGTGGATTTTCTGTATTGGCAGTATTGCGGCAGTTTATACGGCTGTCGGGGGCATTCAGGCTCAAATCTGGACGGATGTGTTGCAGTGTCTGTTACTGCTGGCCGGAGCAATCATGGTGATTGCCGCAGTCGTGGGTTCGACCGGAACCAGTCCTGTGGATTGGGTGGCCTCCGTCGCTGAGCAGCAGACCAGCCATGTGTCTCCTCCCTTGTTCAGCTGGGACCTGACGCTCAGAGTGACCATCATCACCGCCATGATGAACCACTTTTTCTGGGGAATCTGCACACATGGTGCGGATCAGGTCGTGCTCCAGCGTTACTTCTCAACAGCGTCACTGAAATCTGCCCGACGAAGTTATTATATCAGCATCGCAACAGAACTGATTATGGTCGGACTGTTATCACTTTGTGGATTTGCGCTACTGACGTTCTATCTGATGAATCCCCATTCACTTCCCGACGGATGGACACTTTCAAATTCGGCCGACAAGCTCTTTCCGCATTTTCTCAACAGTCAGCTTCCGGCTGGATGTGCGGGACTTGTGATTTCAGCGTTCCTGTGTGACGCCATTCAGACGCTGGAGGCGGGGGCGAATTCGATCACTGCTGTGGTGACGACGGATCTCCTCCGCTCAAAAAAGTCCTCGATCCGAAAACAGGCCGCTTCACTTCTGTTCGTCAGAATCCTCAGTATTGTGGTGACGATTGTCGTCACCGTCGTTGCTTTCTTCGTCGCTCGTCTGGCGCTTTCCGGGGGAATGACGATCATTGATCTGATGCCGAAGTTTTTCAATCTGTTCGTCGGGCCGTTAGCCGCAATGTTCTTTGTTGGAATGTTTCTTCCACGGTGTACCACTCGGGAAGTCTCGATTGCGGTGGCAACCGGACTTGTCACCGCCGTGTGCTGGAACTGGAGCAGAGAGCTGTTTCACACGACCAGACAGCCGACAATCTTATTGGCGATTGCGGTTCCCTGCTTGACCACAATGGGGGTCGCGGCACTCCTCAGTGCCTTCCACAAAAGCTCATCTCCTCGCGGAATCCAATGGAGCTGGCGGGCCGTTGTACAAGGGCCGGGAAACCGTCCCGCAGCGGAAACGAAAAAGTGAGATTGATCGACGATACCAAGGCTGTTGATCTCGATCCGGCGCAATGTCGATTGCGACAACTACGGTTTGCCCGATTGATCGAACAGGCAGATGATGAGTACGCCTTGCTCTGTCGGCCAGAGCATGTGCAATACTTCACAGGATTTCGACCGGCGGTCTGGCTGCAGGCTCTCGTGGTCATCTGGCCGGATGGCCGGACACTCCTGTGTACTCCGAACGAACATCCTCCGGTGTTTCAGGCGGATGAGGTTGTCACTTACGAAGCCCAGTGGAACTGTACGTTACGGCAGGACCAGTTGCAGGCTGCACTGGTCGCCGTGACGCCGTTCCTGAGCCGTGGCATGTCACAACGTCGGAGAATCGCAGTTGAAGGATCGATGAACCCGGGAACTCATCTGGATCACTGCGGCCTTGGAAACATCTCATTTCATGATATTGAACCGCTGTTATGGAAACTGCGTCGAAAGAAAGATCCGGATGAACTGCGAATGATCCGTAAGTCGATCGACTGCACCGAAGCGATGTATCGAAAGGCCCGCGAGATTATTCACCACGGGATCACTGAAATTGAGGTCTATAACCAACTCGCCGCGACTGCAGTTTCGACTGCAGGGGAACCGTTGACCTCACTGGGAAACGACTTTCAGTGCAACTCTCCCGGTGGTGCACCTCGATGTCGTCCCGTCCAGAAGGGAGAAATCTACATTCTCGATCTTGGTCCGGCCTGTCGAGGATACTTCGCCGATAACTGCCGTGCCTTTCTGGTCGATGCCTCTCCGACCGATGAACAGTATCAGGCTTGGAGAGCCGTTGTCGATGTCTTGAATTGGGCTGAACAGACAATCAGGCCTGGTGTCTCCGCCAGACAACTGTTTCTCGACGCGAAACTGATGCTGGACACGGTCCTCCCCGGCGGGTTCTTTCATCATCTCGGACATGGCATCGGGCTGTTTCCGCATGAAGCTCCGCACCTGAACAACCGATGGGACGAGACCTTCGAAGTGGGAGATGTTTTCACTGTCGAACCGGGATTGTATGCCCCGCACCTCAAAGGCGGAATTCGTCTCGAACAGAACTATCTCGTGACTGAAGCCGGCATCCAACACCTGACCCATTTCCCTCTGGAACTGAACTGATCCACTTCACAACTCAGACCTTCGATGTCCCGGCGGAGAAGAATTGAGAGTCTCTTCGATAAAAGCCGTTTCGCAGCATACTTTCTTTATGGTGTGCTGCGAAACGGAGCCGGTCCCGGCAAGGACCACCTGAGCAGATGTCGCAGCAGGTGACAGAGGTCGATCGAATCGAGCAGGAGACAATTACCGCTGATCGTCAATCATCGCGGTAATTGCCTCCTGCTCGATTCGAATTCCGGTTGCCGAGAGTTGTTCGAGAAGATCACGGCATGGCAGTCGCCGGGTGGCCAACCGTGAGGTCATCTCATAGATTGAATAATCCCAAAGTGCCACGATTCACCGGCCCGCGAAAATCGGTGTTGAAATGGATCTGGAACTTCATCAAAAAATCCTAACAACGCATCGCCAGCAAACGAAAGCGGCATCTCTGCAAGGATGAGTTCGACGAAGTGTCCCGGGACCGGTCGCAGGGAATTGGTAAACTTTGACGGCATAACTAGCAGATCGACGACGAACTGCCGCTGCAGTACTTGCAGGTTTTCCGGAAGCGAGTCGCGATGTCGCAGCATCAGCGGGAACTCATCCGGAAGAACCTGCTGCATGACAAAGTCCGGGGTTCGTCCTCGTCCTGAACGAGCCTCAGCAGGCGCTGCTGGCGACGCTTCAGGTCGTTGCGGCGACGACTGAAATCCTGCTCCTGCCGTTCAAAATCTTCATCTTGCTGGAAGACCGTTTCCAGGGATTCCGGCCAGGGGATGATCATCTCCCCGCTTCAACTCGGTTTTGCGGCGGCGACCGTCGATCACCTCATTGGCGGCATACCACAACCAGTCATCCACGATCCGGAGATGGGGCGCCTCCCGTTCCAGGATCTTTTCGGGATAGGGGTTGGGCTTCTGTTTCGACTTTCCGGAAACATGCTTCCTAAGAGCTGTTTGCCCGGCCACATGCAAGTGCCTGCGCAACGCGCGTTTCAATCAATGAAACGCTGTACTCCGTATGGCGGGGAGGGGAGGCGGTTTTGCAAGTGGCTCTATTTGGCATCCCACCACCAGCGATTGGCTGGCAGTTCAGGTGCTTTGGTTTTTTCGGCCACGGCACTCAGTTTCACGGATTCCTGCTGGATTGCGGAATCTTTCATGATCGACTGAACGTCTGCTCGAACTCCGCCAGCGACCTGCAGGACAACGTCACTGCCATGGTACACCCGGTGGTTGATGACCGAGTCTGTCTGCCGGGGGGATGAGTAACGGGCAGGCTTGTACGTTCCGTTCGCTGCGAAGACTCCACGGTCCCATTCGATCTTCTGATCAAGGTGGTCGTTCTGAATCAAAGCGGCGACCAGTGCGAGATCAAAGATCCCCTTCAGGTCAGCAAACACAGGATCCTGTTTCGCCAGGCTGTCGTAGTTGGCCGTGAAATTCTCTGCGAACTTCTGGTTGATGGATTCGGCTTTGCCTGTGGAAATCCGCTCACCGCTGGCTGTGAGGAACTGGTTTTCGGAGAGGCATTTCACACTCGTCCCACGGATTTCGAAGACGGTCCGCTCTGGCGAGTGGATGACCGCTTCACACTGCAGTGTCATCCACCATCGCAGGGCATCCAGGCTTCCGCCGGCCAGTGAAGAATCCTTTGCCAGCAGGTCAAAGTAGCTGGGAACGGTTGTGTTGGACTTGAGTTTTCCCAGACCAATCAACTTCATGCGGTAATCGGCTTCCACCAGCACGCGGGCAACCCGACTGTCTGCTGGAACTCCAGAAACGGTGATGTCCTGCGGTCCAAGGATTTTGGCGATCTTGTTGGCCCAATTTCGCACTCCAGATGGGGAGAGTGGCCCGCGTGACTGTGAAGCGGCCACGAATTCCTGAACGTCCTTCAGGTTTTCCGCGCGAGGATCGATGGAGCAACCGAATGAGCCGTTTCGGTCAAACGTCCGCAGGCAGGTGATCAAGTCGTCCAGCTGCAGCGTCGGCAGTTCAGACTTGAGACCAATCGGGTTGCCGGATGCGAGATACTTCCAGCCTTCGGCAGGTCCGCCAATCAGGATTTCTTTGTTTTCCTGATCGATGAGAACAAACTGAATCGCGGAGAGTCCGGCCAGGTTCTTCATGGAATCGACGGCTGGTTTCCCTTCCGACAGCCGTCGGGCGACTTCCTGCTCCAGTCGTGTCAGGGAGACGATTCGCAATGGAGACGCAACGGCGATGTCGCTGTTCTGCAAAGCCTGGCGAGCCCGGTGTCCGATGCCGCCGACACGTCCCGTTCGATCTTCCCGAGCCTGATGAGACAGGACTCCGCTGGGATCAACATGAATTCCGCTGAAAGACGGAAGCACGGTTCCGCCCCCTTCCTGAGGGTCTTCCCAGGATTCCGCATCTCCGGTGACCATCTGAATCAGCATGATCAGTTCTTGAAAACTTGCTCCCCCGTGATTGACTTGCTCACGGGCGATGCGGGATCGGGCATTCAGCCGATCCTGGCTGTTTGTGATGCGGGGGGAAGTGGCCAGAGCAGTGGCCGTCTCACCCGCCTGCATCTGAGCGTCGATCACATGATTCATGAGCTGATTCCGGTCCTCACCAGAATCCGTGGCGGCCAGATCAGCGGCTGCTCCGTACTCGCCGGCAGCGATGAGGCCTTTGACGTCCTGTCCGGTCTGCGTGCTGTCTGCTCCCCGCACCTGTTGAGCGAGAAGACTGGAGAGAAGAACCAGCGAGACAGCTCCTGCCATCAGAGTCAGGTGATGACGTGTCACAGACAGGTTCTGCTGGATCGATGTCGACATTAACCGCGCCATAAAATTCGCTCCGCCAACGCCGTTCCCTGGCAATCGAAAGTTCATGGCCCCCTGGCGCCGGCGCGTCAGGCAAAGCCGGATCAAACCGTTTCAGTCAACTCAGACAATGTGAATCATCAAAGACGGGACGCACCCGACCTGAATATGAGACGGGGCGCTGGTCCTTAGAATCGTCTTCCAGAGAACCAACGTCAAGAACATTAAGCAGAAAAGGGTTGTGGAACGGCAGCCGGGTTCGGGTTGGTCGAAAGAATAAGAACAGCCGGTACAATGGCTCGGGCACGTTTCAAGGATTGTGTCGAATCTGCTGCCTGTAGCGAGTCAGGTCCTTGAAACCGTTGCCCGAAACGATTTTCTGTGCTGATCCTGGTTCTCCGAGTTGCTGCATGCCTGAACTCCCTGAAGTGGAAACGATGGTCCGTGGAATCCGGGATTCCCTGGTCGGATCCCGGATTTCCGAAGTCCTGCTTCCCCCCTGTGCCTGCCGTCCGATCCAGATCTTCCCCGGCATCGAAGAGATGCGGCAGACAAGTCACGGGGAGCGAATCGCCGCGGTACGCCGCCGTGCCAAACGAGTTGTGATCCAACTCGAGAATGAGCATGCGTTTGTGATTGAACCCCGCATGACCGGGCTGATGCTGCTTGGGGACCCTCCGGATCGGGAGCACCTCCGTTTTGAATGGAGGCTGATTTCCGGCAGAAGGCGTTTCTCTGTCTGGTTTTGGGATCGACGGGGACTCGGAACTCTCAAACTGCTGAATCCGGAGGAACTGGAGAAACTCCTGACCGGCCCGGTGCTGGGACCAGACGCCCTGGAACTGACTCTGGAACACCTTCGGAACCGACTGGGAAAGACAGATCGGCCTGTCAAAGTCGCTCTGCTCGACCAGAAGCTGATCGCGGGGATCGGAAACCTGTACGCCAGTGAAATTCTCCATCTGGCGGGGATTTCCCCGGCAACCGCTTCCAGCAAGATCTCCACCAGCCGCCTGGAGCGGTTGCTGTCGGCGACGCAGGAGGTTCTCCAACTCGCCATTCGGTACGAAGGCTCGACGCTGGGGGACGGGACTTACCGGAACGCACTGAATCAGGATGGCTCTTATCAAAACCAGCATCGTGTCTACGCTCGGGAAGGGGAAGTGTGCCGGACCTGTGGGACGGGGGAGATCCTACGGATTGTTCAGGCTCAGCGCAGCACCTTTTACTGTCCGCGTTGCCAGAAAAGGTGATCGAGTCCGGGACCGTGGGGTGAACGGGTGGACGTCCTGATGTGTCCATTTGCAGTCGGAGGAGCCGCGCCACTACAATTTCCGCTTATTGCAATGGGAGACAGGCTGGTGGAACGGGTGATCCGTTCGATCGAACTCCGTCAGGGAGTGGCGATCCCGGCAGATGAATCCGACGCCAGACAGACCTGCCGCGCGGCAGGGTGTCTTCCTGTTTTTCCGGTCTTTAGGTCTGGAGAGTTGTACCGTGTTTCAGAATGTTGCCGTCATCGGGGCGACGGGTGCCGTGGGACGGATCGTACGTCAGTTGCTGGAAGAACGAAATTTCCAGGCCAAGAAGTTCCGCTTCATCGCCTCTCCACGGAGTGCCGGCACGAAACTGACGTTCCGCAACGAAGAGTACACGGTCGAGCCGTTGACCAAAGAATGCTTCGCCGGGTCCGATCTCGTCATCGCCTCGACTCCTGACGACGTCGCCGCAGACTTCCTGCCAGCGGCTCTCGAAGCGGGATGCCGGGTCATTGACGAATCCGGGTACTGGCGCATGAAGGACGGGGTGGCTCTGGTGATCCCGGAAGTCAACCCGCAGGATGCACTCAACGCAAAGGGGATCATCGCCAGTCCAAACTGTTCGACAACGCAGATGGTGGTCGCCCTGAAGCCGCTGCATGATGCCGCGAAAGTGAAACGGGTGATCGTCAGTACCTATCAGGCGACGAGTGGCGCCGGAGTTCAGGGAACTGCCGATCTGATGGACGGTTCCAAGGCCTACCTGGCCGGACAGGACTTCAAGTATTCCGTCTTCAAGTACCCGATCGCCTTCAACGCCATCCCGCAGATCGGCGGAGACAAAGAGGCCGGATACACGAGTGAGGAAATGAAGATGGTCTACGAGACCCGCAAGATTCTCGGAGACCAGTCGATTCTTGTGAATGCCACCTGCGTACGGATTCCCGTCGCCAACTGCCACAGTGAAACCATCACGGTCGAAACGGAGCGTCCGGTTTCCCCGGAAGAAGCCCGGGAATTGTTCAGTAACTTCCCCGGTATCAAGGTCGTCGACGATCTGAAGAATGGCCAGTACCCGATTCCAAGTCAGTGCGACGGCTCCGATCTGGTGTATATCGGACGGATTCGGAAAGACCTGTCTCACCCGAACGGACTGTCGTTCTGGTGTGTCAGTGACAACCTGCGAAAAGGAGCTGCCACAAATGCGGTTCAGATCGCCGAACTGCTGGCAAAAAATCTGTAACGTATCACGGTCAGTCCTGCTGCTCCGTCAGGCGAGCAGCAGCTGATCTGGCCACCTCTTTGATTCGATTCGGTAAATCAACGCCGCTCTGCCATCGGGGGAGCGGCGTTTTCTTGATCAACGCGAGGCACTCATGAGCAAAGTTCGTTTCGGGATTATCGGGGTCGGTGCAGTCTCGGATTACCATCACGTTCCGGGAATCCGGCTGGATCCTCGTGCCGAACTGGTTGCGGCCTGTGATCCCAATACGGAATTGCTCGAAAAACGACGGACGGACTGGGGGATCAACCGTCTGTACTCGAATTACGAAGATCTGGCGAATGACCCCGATGTGGATGCCGTGATTATCGCGACTCCCAACGACACGCATTATCCCATTGCCCTGGCCTGCATCGCCGGCGGCAAGCATGTGATGTGTGAAAAGCCACTGGGGCTGAATGCACAGCAGTCCATTGAAATGTACCAGGCGGCCCGTGACAAAGGGGTCAAGCATATGACCGCTTTCACGTATCGCTTCGCTCCCTCGATGCGCTACCTGAAGCATCTGGTGAAGTCCGGATTGCTGGGAGAACCCCGACACTTCCGAAGTCAGCGGTTTCTCGACTGGCCGGAAACCAGCTGGGGATGGCGGCAGTACAAAGCCCGGGCGGGAGCCGGTGATCTGTTCGACATGACGATTCACCGAATCGATCTGGCGATGGATCTGGTGGGGCCACTCTCGTCGATCTGCGGAGCCGTCGCACAATTCTGTCCCCGGACTGCGACTGTTGACGGTCAGGCCTGTCCCCCTTCGGAAGTGGATGACTGGTCAGCGTTGATTGGACGTTTCCACAACGGTGCCGTCGGTGTCTGGGAAGGAAGCACCGTCATGAAGGGTTACCATCACAACGGCTTCGGGCATGAATGGGCCGAAGTCAACGGAACGGAAGCCAGCGCCGTGTATCGGCTGCAGGAACCCAATGTGATTCTCGTTGGAAAAACCGGCGAAACGATGCAGCCGCTGGAAGTGCCGAAGGAATTCCTGGTGATTGACGGCAGCCCTCGAGATCCCAACGAGGGCGTTCCCAGCACGGTGTTCCGCTACGACCTGACCTATGAACTGGTGTCGGCCATCGTTGAAGACCGTCCTGCCATACCGGGGTTTGATCATGGCGCTCAGGCTCAGATCGTGGCCGACGGAGTTCTCAAGTCCAATGATTCGAACCAGTGGATCAGGCTCGATTTGAATGTCGACTGATCGCAAGCGTTCGCCCGGGAGCCAAAGTCTGTGATCCCCTCCCGTTCCGTAGAGCCTTAAGGGGGAGCGCGTGGGCATTTTCACGATGGTCTGGCGGAGGGGAATTCGAAGCACGAAATTCGAAATCCGAAACAGATTCGAAGAGTTCCAATTCAAAACCCTCTGACGGTCTGTCTGTTTGAGGGATTGATCTTTTGGATGTGTTTCGAATTTCGTGCTTCGAATTTCGGATTTTCATGGAAAAAGCCCACTCCGATTGTCCACACCCCCGCGCCCGCATGTCTCACAAGGGGGGCTTTCATCAGGGGGCCCTGATCGCTCAGGCCGTTGATGTTGGAGTCGGTCCTTTCCGCGACCGTCGCCTGTTCGGTTGTCCTCCTTGACGCCCTGTTTCTTCAAAGCGATATTGGTGTCAGGTGGAGTTTCAGGAGCGGTGTTTCAATCAAATATCGCGACAACCCTCTCAGGAGCAAAGCGATGGCCATCCCTCAATCGTCCCGAAGAGATTTCCTCAAAACTTCAGCCGCGCTGTCTCTGGCGACTGCAGCCGCGGGACATTGGCAATTCACCAGCGGGATCCGTGCAGCGGAATCTGCGGGGATTGAACGGCGCCGTTTTGGCAAAACGGACATGACTGTCGGGGTACTGGGTTTTGGCGGGGCTGAGATCGGTTACGAAAAAGCCGACCCGGAAACGGTCTCAAAGCTGCTCAATAGTGCAATCGATGGAGGATTGAATGTTGTCGACACGGCGGAATGTTATCTGGATTCGGAGAGTTTGATCGGAAACGCCATTGGGCATCGCCGGAAAGATTTCTACCTGTTCACCAAATGCGGTCACGCCCCCGGGGCAGAAGGGTGGAAGAAAGAAGCGATCCTGAAATCCATCGAACGCAGTCTCAAGCGTTTAAAAACAGATGTCGTTGATCTTGTCAATCTGCATTCCTGTTCACTCGATGAACTCACGAAGGGAGAATGCATTGAGGCGCTGGAGCAGGCAAAGAAAGAAGGCAAGACACGCTATATCGGATATAGCGGCGATTCTGTTGCAGCCCGCTATGCCGTCGATTGCGGACGATTTGACGCGCTGCAGACATCGCTGAATATCTGTGATCAGGAACCGATTGAATTGACGCTTCCGATCGCGGTCGATAAGGGGATGGGAGTCATTTGCAAACGGCCGATCGCGAATGCCGTCTGGCGATATGAAAATCAGCCGACGAACGGTTATCACGTTGAATACTGGAAGCGGCTGCAGGACTTGAAATACGACTTTGCAATGGGGGACGCGGCGAAGAAGCAGGATGCAAGCGGTCCCGCTGCAACAGCCATGCGTTTCACCGCAATGCAGCCTGGAGTGAGTGTGCTGATCGTTGGAACGACGAAGCCGGAACGCTGGAAGCAAAACGCGGAACTCATCTCGGCAGGCCCATTGCCTCAAGAGGTGGAAGCTGCCATCCGCACGCGCTGGAATCAGGTCGCCAAAGAAAGCTGGAAAGGTCAAACCTGATTCCGAAGCTCTCCAGGCTGCCTGTTGATGACACAAATCGATCCTTGAATGGGGACTGCGCTCCCTTGGATTCCAGGCGTTTGAGCTGTTGGAACACCCTGCAAAATGCCCTCCCCCGAGCAGCACTTGAGTGACGCCCAGTGTCTGGAGCAGGTCAATGCATGGGCAGCGGACAGGTCGAAGGGGCCTGCAAGATTTGATCGGTCGCCGTCTGAAGGCCAATGCCGCTGCATTGGCTGTTTGATGATCCCGCGGAATCGTCTGATCCGGCTGTCTTCCGCCGGGTCCGGGATGAAATCCGTCATCGAATCCGGTTGTTCACGACGGGACAGGATTGAAAGCTCTGCCGGTTTCAACCGCTGATCACTCCTCATCCAGCCCATTCCGACGTTCCAGATCGATTCCGGACTGCTCGGCAATCCGCGTTGTTCTTCAATCGGAAATCGCTTATTTCCCAAGGGTTGAAAGCCGTTCATTCTCCCAGAACCCCGTGCCGCGCGCTTCAATCAATGCAGGCTGCTCGCTGTGCAACCGGGAACGGGAGGCGATTTTCAGGCTGTTTCACCGGCCGTTTTTCACTGTTCCGGCCATCACTCTTCGGAGGGTGCCGGGACAAACGTGCCGATCGAACTACCGGGCGGATTTCATCAGAAGAAATCCACAGACGGCGATTGCAATCAGCAGTCCGCCGTATTGGGCGGGAGTCAAATTGTCCCAGAACTCGCTTGCGTATCGAACGTATGCTCTCAGGTACTGACGAGCGGAGTAATCAAAAGCAAGAAGTAACATCGTCACACCATTTTCGGACCCGATTTGCCGACTGCCACGTGCCAGGCGTGCGTCACACCCCCGGATTGGACATCCGGTCTTCCTGAGCTTAGGTCCAAAACGAAGGGTGGTCGCTCAAGAACTTCCGTGAGGAGAGGGAATTTCGAAGTCTTCTCGAATTTTGCAGGGAGAATGACATCGTTCAGGCGAATGAACAGCGAGGGTTCGCCCCCTGCATGAACGCACTGTCCCAGGTGCATCGAATCGCATCGTTTCGACGTTTTCCGGATGTCAAAATGGGGAAGAGAGAGGCGCTTTCGCAGGCCAATTTGCAGGGAAAAAGGGGCTTGAAACAAACCGAGAAAGTGACACCTTGACATCCCGGGCAGGCACGATATGCTGTGATCCGTCACTGGCTGAGCCCAATAAGTTGTGCTCAATTCAAGAGGGAATCTGGTGTAAATCCAGGACTGCCCCAGCAGCGGTAAGCGGAAACGACCGCCGTCATTCTTTCCCGTTCTCTGCATACACAGATTGCTCTGGCGATCCTATGCGCAGCGGGAATCGTGATGGTCATTAGGTGCGTCTGATTTTCCAGATCAGGCAGCTGGTCCGCAAGTCCGAGAACCTGCCAGTAATGAAGTGTTCCTGACTTCCAGGAGACGGTGGTCGACGCCACCGGGTCGGGGCGCTTGTGTGCCGAATCTTCTCGGGAAAGACGCGGTCGAGGATGTTTTGCTGTTCAGTTGCGCACGGATTCTACGGCGCTCTGAAAATCGCTGGCCTGCGGGATGCTGATCGTTCGATCTTGCTCACGCCCATATCCATCTTCTTCGATTTCGCTGCTGTCCGCGTTAATTCGGGATGTCGTCAGTCTGCATCGGAGTGATGCAGAGAGGAGTTCAGTGACATGCTTCGTTCCCCACATGAATGGGTGGTCCGTAAACGAGATGGCCGTAGCGTTCCTTTTGAAATTCACCGGATTCAGAATGCCATTTCCAATGCATTCCGGGCCGAGATGAATCTGGCCGATGGGCAGCGTCTGGATGAAGACGTTCTCCGGGATGTGGCCAGCGTGATGCAATCGGTTTCGGATGATGTTGCTCCTCTCGCCAGCCAACAGGACGGAATCGACGTCGAACGGATTCAGGACCTGGTGGAAATGGGCCTGATGGCCCGTGGACATTATCGAGTCGCACGCCGATACATCATTTATCGTGCAGAACACGCGAAGATGCGGGCAATCCGCGGAGAAGTCCCGCTGGCTGAAGCTCCGCCGCAAATCCATGTCCTGCTGGAAGATGGAACGCGAGTTCCGTTCGATTCCCGCCGCGTTCACAAACGTCTGACGGAAGCCGCCCGCGGTTTCGAAAACGTCGTCGACGTCAATGAACTCTCCGAAGAAGTCCTGCGCTCTGTTTTCGACGGCATCTCCATCCGTGAAATCTACCGCGCACAGATTCTTGCTGCCCGATCCCGCATCGAACGTGACCCCGCCTATGACACGGTCGCCTCACGACTGATGCTGAACGTAATCTACCAGGAAGTTCTGGGGCAGACGCCGGAATCGAAGCAGCTGAATAAACTGCACCAGGATCAGTTCGAACATTACATCATCGATGGAATCCGGGCCGGTCGGCTCTCCTCCGACCTGCGTGGATTCGATCTCGAGAAAGTCGCCAGCGCCATGCGGCCAGAGCGGGACGCTCAGTTCCGCTACCTCGGACTTCAGGCGATTTACGATCGTTACCTGCTGCACGTGCATGGACAGCGTATCGAGACCCCCCAGTATTTCTGGATGCGGGTGGCCATGGGACTGGCCATGCAGGAAGACAATCGTGAAGAACGGGCGATCGAGTTCTACGAAGTCCTGTCTTCTTTCCGGTTTACTTCCGCGACTCCAACCCTGTTCAATTCCGGAACTCCGCATCCTCAGCTCAGTTCCTGCTACTTGAGCACGGTCAGCGACGATCTGACGAATATCTTCAAGATTGTTTCCGACAATGCCATGCTCTCGAAGTGGGCCGGTGGACTCGGCAACGACTGGACAAACATCCGGGCCACAAATTCACACATTCACGGCACCAACGGCAAAAGCCAGGGAGTCATTCCGTTCCTGAAAGTGGTCAACGACGCGGCCGTGGCCGTGAATCAGGGTGGAAAGCGAAAAGGAGCCGTCTGCTGTTATCTCGAATCCTGGCACCTGGATATCGAAGAATTTCTGGATCTGCGGAAGAACACCGGTGATGACCGTCGGCGCACGCATGACATGCACACCGCCAACTGGATTCCCGACCTGTTCATGAAACGGGTCCGCCAGAACGGCCAGTGGACGTTGTTCAGCCCGGACGAAGTCAGCGATCTGCATGACCTGTACGGGAAGAAGTTCGAAGAACGGTACGAGCAGTACGAAAAAATGGCCGACGAAGGAGAGATCGAACTCTTCCGTCGAATTCCCGCTGCGGAACTGTGGCGGAAGATGCTGACTCGCCTGTTCGAAACCGGACATGCCTGGATCACATTCAAAGATCCTTCGAACATCCGGTCTCCACAGGATCACGCGGGTGTCGTACACAGCAGCAACCTGTGTACGGAAATTCTGCTGAACACCTCGGCAGACGAAACGGCTGTCTGTAACCTCGGATCCGTGAACCTGGCGGCTCACCTGACCAATGGTCAGCTGGATCTCGAGAAATTGCGGGAAACCGTCACCGTTGCCGTGCGCATGCTCGACAACGTCGTCGACATCAACTTCTATCCAACACGGGAAGCCGCGAATTCCAACAAACGGCACCGTCCCGTCGGACTGGGAACGATGGGATTCCAGGATGCCATCTGCGCCCTGGGAATCAGCTACGCCAGCGAAATGGCGCTCGAATTCGCCGATCGCAGTATGGAAGCAATTTCCTACTTCGCACTGCTGGCGTCGTCGCAGCTCGCCAAAGAACGGGGCGTCTATCAGAGCTACCACGGTTCCAAGTGGGAACGTGGTCTGCTGCCGATCGACACAATGAAGCTGCTGGCGGAAGAGCGGGGGGAATCGATCCCGGTCGACAGCAGTTCCTCCATGGACTGGCAGGTCGTGCGTGACTCGATCCGTCAGTACGGGATGCGGAACAGCAACGTGCTGGCCATCGCTCCGACGGCCACGATCTCGACCATTATCGGTGTTTCGCAGTCCATCGAACCGGCCTATAAGCACCTGTACGCCAAGAGCAACCTGTCCGGCGAATTCACGCAGGTCAGCGAAGCTCTTGTTGCGGAACTCAAGCAACTCGGCCTTTGGGATGCCCAGATGCTCGACGAACTGAAGTATTATGATGGTTCGCTGCAGAACATCGGTCGGATTCCGTTCGAAGTGCGTCAGCGCTATCTGACGGCCTTCGAAGTGGAACCGAAGTGGCTGATCGAATGTGCCGCCCGTCGCCAGAAGTGGATCGATCAGGGTCAGTCGCTGAACCTGTATCTCGCCGAGCCCAGCGGCCGGAAGATGCACGATATGTACATGCTGGCCTGGCAGAAGGGGTTGAAAACGACCTATTACCTGCGAACACTGGCTGCGACCCAGGTGGAAAAATCGACACTCGACATCAACCGGTTCGGCGTTCAGCCGAAGTGGATGAAGAACAAAAGTGCGTCCAGCGACATCGAAATCCAGCGGGAAGTCGAACTGGATCCCATTCAGGTTCAGGCCTGCCGGCTCGATGATCCGACATGTGAGTCCTGCCAGTAACGAATTTCGCAGGATGTCCCGTCGATCGATTCGTCCTCCACCTCTCCGCTGCCACCGCTCCGCTGCCTGTGCAGATGGATTAGAGATAGAAATCTGACAAGATGAACTTTACGCCAGCTGAAGCTTTAATGACGAATGACAGCACTCCCGGCAGTGAGACCGGTCTCACTGCCGGCCGGATCAAGGCCCGGGAAAAACGTCTCATCAACTGCCATCAGGTCGATGTGAACCAGCTGATGCCACTGAAATATCAGTGGGCCTGGGAACATTACCTGAATGGGTGTGCCAACCACTGGATGCCGACCGAAGTTCCGATGCACAAAGACATCGAAACCTGGAAATCCAGCAAGCTCACCGAAGATGAACGCCGTGTGATTCTCCGAAATCTGGGATTTTTCGCGACGGCGGAGAGTCTCGTCGGGAACAACCTGGTTCTCGCGATTTTCCGTCACGTCACAAATGCCGAATGCCGTCAGTACCTGCTGCGTCAGGCCTTCGAAGAAGCGGTGCATACACACACCTTCCTCTACATCGTTGAAAGCCTGGGGCTGAACGAAGGGGAAGTGTTCAATATGTATCACGAAGTTCCGGCGATCGCCCGTAAGGACGATCTCGAGATGGAACTGACCGCTGAGATTCTCGATCCGAATTTCTCGACCGAGAGCTTTGAAGGAGCGCAGGCGTTTCTGAAGAACCTGATCGGATACTATCTGATCATGGAAGGAATTTTCTTCTACACCGGGTTCGTGATGGTGCTGTCGTTCCATCGCCGTAATCTGATGACCGGAATTGGAGAACAGTTCCAGTACATCCTGCGGGATGAAACGATCCACCTGAACTTCGGAATCGACCTGATCAACGGAATTCGGGCCGAAAACCCGGAACTCTGGACTCCCGAATTCCAGCAGCAGATGATCGACCGGGTGAAACACGCCGTCGAAGTCGAAATTGAATACGCCCGTGACGTTCTCCCGCGCGGAGTTCTCGGGCTGAATGCTGATCTGTTCCGGGACTACGTGCAGTTCATCGCGGATCGCCGGCTGGAACGAATCGGGCTGCCGACGCAGTTCGGTTCGTCGAACCCGTTCCCGTGGATGAGTGAAACGATCGACCTGTCGAAGGAGAAGAACTTCTTCGAAACACGTGTCACCGAGTACCAGAGTGCCTCTACTTTGAGCTGGGACTGATCTTGAGGCGGGAGTCAAACAGCTTCCCCGATTCTGAAGATGTCAGAATCCGGGAACTGTTCCGCTTCCAGTCGAAATGAGTTCTGTCAGAAGAATGGAATTCCTGAGACGACCAGAATCGGGTGGTCTCAGGAATTTTTCAGTTTGAGAACAGGCTGTTTGAGAGCAGGAGGTCAGGATTCAGGGGGCAGGATTCAGAGGTCAGAAAAGACTGGGACAGAGAAACATTGAGTTTCCACAAGCCAGGACGTCACAGGAATTAAGAAACCGCTCGCGCCGTCAGAAACTGCTGAAGTTCATTCAGTGTTGTCGAAACAATCTCTTTCAATGACGGAAGAAGCTGAACCGCGCGATCCCAGTTGCCGTCACGAATCACCCGTTCCATCTCAGTGGCAGTTTCCAGATACTGCGAACCTAATGTTCTCAGGCTCCCTTTGAGTGTATGGGCCGCGAGCACGGCCTTCGGCTGATTCCGTTCAGGAATGGTTTTCTCGAGAGACTGCTGAAACTTGGGTGTCTCCATCAGAAACGCCTGCGCGACGTCCACCGCGAGAATCTCGTCTTCCTGAACGTGCCCCAGAAGAACCTGCCAGTCAAAATACGGAGACGCGGCGACTCCGATCACGGGAGCCGGGCTTTCTGTCGCGAGGAGGGGAGTGATGGAAGGTTCGGTTTCGGCCAGTGGAACCGCCGAGGCCGTGCGCGGTCGCCCAAATCGAGCCAGTACCGTGGCCAGATCCAACGGCCGGACCGGCTTCGTGATGTAGTCATCCATTCCCGCCTCCATGCAGCGCTCACGATCCCCTTTCATGGCATGAGCCGTCAACGCCACGATCGGAACGCGTGTGACGACACCGGAACATTCCAGCTTTCGGATTTTTCGGGTGGCCGTCAGCCCGTCCATGTCCGGCATCTGGACATCCATCAGCACGACGTCGAAATTCCTGGAGAGAACCGCCGAGACGGCTTCCTCCCCATTCGTTGCCACCTCGATTTCATGTCCCCACCGGCTGAGCAGCCCGATGGCCAGCTTGCGGTTCGGGAGACTGTCTTCCGCCAGCAGAATCTTCATCGGCAGAACGACGGGCAGGTCGAGGGACTTGTCGGAATGTGCATCAACCCGTTTGACGGAAAGGTCAAGGACCGTGGCAATCGCGTCAAACAGATCAGACTGTTTGATCGGTTTTGTCAGGTACGACCGGATTCCCATCTCGTTGCAGCGCTGAACGTCAAACTGGCGATCCAGTGAACTCAACATCATCAGAAGTGTTCCGCTGAACGACTCATCCTGCTGAATCTGCTGGGCCAGCGTGAAGCCATCAATGTCCGGCATACTGGCGTCGGTGATGATCAGTTCATACGACTCGCCACGCGCGATCGCCGCTTTCAGTTCGCGCATGGCCTCCCGCGCACTCGCGACAACGGTTGGCCGCATCCGCCAGTTCAGGCACATCTCCTGCAGGATCTGAAGATTGGTCGCGTTGTCATCCACGATGAGAATCCTCACCCCTTCCAGGGCACTCGCATCAATCCGGGTTCGGGAGATCTCATCGGGACTCACCGCATTGTAGGGGAGGACAAAATGGAAAGTGCTCCCTTCACCGGGAACACTTTCCAGCCAGATGCGTCCCCCCATCAACTGGGTCAGACGGGAAGAAATCGCCAGTCCCAGACCGGTGCCGCCATAGTTTCTCGTCGTCGACATGTCTTCCTGCTCGAAGGCTTCGAAGACACGTCCCTGCTGTTCCGCGGCAATGCCGATTCCCGTGTCCGACACTCGAAAATGCAGGAATGGACGTTTCTCTCCCTTGGCAAACGGGCCCACCAGCATCTGCTCGAGCTGAACGTCGAGAATCACTTCTCCATGGTGCGTGAACTTGATGCCGTTGCCGAGCAGATTGACGATGATCTGCCGCAGGCGCAGACCGTCGACCCGGACAAACGAGGGGACATCCTGAGCGATATGATAAGCGAGCTCAAGCCGTTTGGCGTGAGCACGGACTGCGAGTGGTTTAATGGAATCACCGAGCCACTCCCGGAGTTCGACCGGATAATTTTCAATCTCCAGTCGGCCGGATTCAATTTTCGAAAAGTCGAGAATGTCGTTGATGATCCCCATCAGCGACTCGGCGGAACTGAGAACCGTTTCCAGATAATCCTTCTGCTGCAGTTGCAGCGGTGTATCCAGAACGAGTTCCGTCATTCCGATGATCGCATTCATCGGAGTGCGAATCTCATGGCTCATGTTCGCCAGAAACTCGCTCTTGGCCCGATTGGCCACTTCGGCCGCTTCCTTTGCGTTCTTGAGTTCCTGTTCGGCCTGCTTCCGCTGCGTAATGTCGCGTGCGATTCCGACAAGACCGATCACGCCACCATCCGGACCGTGCAGCGGCACCTTCGTCGTCAGCAGCCAGTGCTTCTCTCCGGAGATCGACACGGCCACTTCATCATGTCCGGTCAGTGTGATTCCATGACGCAACACTTCCAGGTCGTCTTTGTAGAAACTGTTGGCATGTTCCGGATCGGAGAAATCAAAATCAGTCTTCCCGACCACTTCCGCTTCGGACTGACATCCATACAACTCGTAAACGGCACGATTGACCGTCACGAAACGGGCATCCGCATCTTTGATGAACACGAAATCCGGAAGATGGTCGATCAACGTCCGCAGGCGATCCCGTTCGAGCTGCAGCGTCTGGGCGATCTCAACATGGCTCGTCATGTCACGGGACACCCCGAGTGTGCCGATGACCTTTCCATCCGGACGCTTGAGAGGAACTTTCGTCGCGGACACCCAGCTGATATGCCCGTCCGGCCAGCGCAGCTTTTCCTCATGATCAACCAGCGGCTTGCCCGTCTCCATGATACGGCGTTCGACTTCATAAGCGGCTACCGCATGCTCTTCCGGAAAGAAATCAAAGTCTGACTTTCCAATTGCTTCGATGGGAGATTTCAGCCCGGAGGAGAGAGCTTTTGCGCGATTGATGCGCAGATAGTGCCCTTCCGTATCCTTGAAATAGATATTGTCCGGGATGGCGTCCATCAGACCGTCGAGCAGCATGTTCTGATATTCGAGATCAGCATGAATGCGTTCGCGCTGCCTGGCCTCCTGCCGCAGATGCTCGATGGCATCTTCCAGTTCTTTGCGACCTTCCTGAACTTTTCGATCGAGAGTGGCGTTGAGCGCGAGAATCTCATTCCGTTTGACAATGACGCGCCGCGCGAGGAATGCCGTCAGCCAGATGGCAAACACTCCCAGTATCAGATTGATGATTTCCACCACCAGTTCCGACGAAGTGGAACTGGGAATGCGGCGCAACGAGGAAATGGAATGCAGCAGCATCATCAGCAGGGCCACCCGCCAGATCACCTGCGGCGTGTGCAGAGACGCTGCCATCAGCAGAATCGCGAGATACAGGATTCCGTACGAAATCCCGTAGGGTACCACCCAGCTCACGCAAAAGACGGCGATCGTTAAGCCAACGATTCGGGAGACCGGCCAGGTCAATGTTCCACCAGTACGATTCATCATGACGTTTGGAACGGGTTGGAGAAATGAATTCCAGACAGATGCCCTCCATGCAGAGGCCCTCCATGCAGATGTCCCCAACGGATTGTACCACTGATTCCAAATTGTTGCCGAAGGGCAACATGGGATTTTTGAAGTTCCGGTGAATGCCTCTCCTCAACGGTGATCGTCCTCCCCTAACCTGAAGCGACTTCCCGACGTTGTCTGCCGGAAGACCAGACCGGTTGTATCGGTTATTTCATTTTCGAGGCGAGTTCCCGAGAAATTGAAATTTCCCGGTTTAAGTAACGTCCGGATGGAAACGATTTTTTTAAGTGTGAGCTATGTTGCGTTCAGTCGATTTTGCCGGCTGGGGGAAGGAGATCCCCCTTGCAGTGGAGTGATTCATTCACGCCAGGCATGACAGGCAGAGTCGACAGCAATGGAATGGGATGATCCATGACAGAATTCGGATTGACCTGCGGATTTCTCATCTGCGGTGGCCTGACGCTGTTGAACCTTCTTCAGATGTACCGCTCGTATCGCGTCTCGAATCGCGACCGGCAGATCTCGACAGCGAACGGCACGCCAAACCGCCCGGAAGCCGTCGAGTTCCCCGCGCTTCAGGCCAGTGAACAGAACGAAGTCCGTCTCGTTCGCGATATGCTTCAATTGCGAATCCTGGCAGATGAAGACTTCAGCTCGCCGCAGGAACTCTTGCAGGAATTTCTCCGAAAGCTGGCCCTGCTCTCGGGGTTCAGTCAGGCAACGCTTTTTCAGAAACAGAGTCCAGGAGCTTCCAGACTGGAACTGCTGTCGAGTGGCGGATGTTCGCTGCCACCCGATCTGATGAGCCGCTGGCGCACGGCCGAACAGGCCACCCTGACTTCCTGTCCGGAGATCACCCCCTCCGGAATCTGGCTCAAAGCACAAGACTTCTCCCGGATCACCGGGTGCGAAGGCGCCCCGCTGCGGTCTGCCCTCATCTTTCCGTTGTCAGGAAAGCAATCGGCGAACGGTGTCTTGATCCTGTCATCTGAAGCGGACGTTCCGGCACATCCCGTCATTTCGGAGCTGGCCAGATGGGTCGCCGAGTTCCTGCCGCATGCCTTTGAGAAAGCGCTCAATCGTCACCAGCTTGAAGAACGGGCCAGACGGGATGGCCTGACCCGGCTGGCCAACCGGCATGTCTTCGAACAGGAACTGGAACGCCAGTGGCAGATTTCCCGGTCGCTGCAGTCTCCCTGCACGTTGTTGCTGATCGATGCGGATCACTTCAAACGTATTAATGACCGCTGCGGCCACTTGGCAGGCGATGCGGTTCTGGTCTGTCTGGCACAGATCATTTCCGACACCGTGCAGCAGCAGCGTATCACCGACCGTCCACTGGTGTCACGATTTGGAGGCGAAGAGTTCGCCGTCGTGTTGCCGGAATGTTCTTTAATCGGGGGCATGCGGATCGCCGAACAGATCAGAGCCCGCGTCCAAAACCAGCCGATGCTTGCGGACGGCCACCAGTTGAATGATGTCACGGTCTCGATCGGAGTGGCGACGACGGAAGAATCCGATCTTGATCCCGCCCATCTCGTCCGCAGGGCCGACCATGCTTTGTATGCGGCCAAGGAATCCGGCCGAAACTGCGTGATCCGTGCAGAACAGAAGCGACCGGCGGCATCCGGTCGTCTTCAGTTCTCCGAATCGAAGAGACGTTTCGCCTTCTTCAAATCGGCTGCCTCCCCTTCACCTGAACGCACCGGACGGGCAGGAAGCGACGGTCTGAGTGATGTGTCTTTGGAATCCAGGTGAATCTCCTCCAGTGTCTGGATCAGACAACGCTCCGGGAGCAGATCCTTGATCCTCTCCCACGGGGCATCGGTCCGTTCATGGCGGCGACGACTCCTCCCCAGCGTCTCCTGGAGATCAAAGCCGTTTCTTGAAAAAGCCGCTCTTCCGCCAGGCGGATGGTCCGTATTGCCTATTCCTGGCCGGCTCGAATCGGATCGACGCGACGCATGTTGACGACTCTGAGAAGAATGAGCCGTTCAATTCCCATCGACAGGTCCGCTCGAAAGAAGCGGGAAGCGACCGATTCGGTCGAAGTCGGTTCGAGTCCCAGCACGATGACCTCACCCACATTCAGTTCGGCCGAGAGACGATGCTGGAAAAACGTGAGTGTCTGCTGTTGCTCACGGTACTGCCAGTTCTGGTCCATGGCGACGGGACGGAGTGTATTTGCGCCGTGTCGAATTTCCGGAGTGACGGTCACCTGAGTCCAGCCATCATCCATCCGGTTGGCTGCAAGACGAAACAGGCACTGGGCCTGGTTCAGTTCGATCGTCTTGCGGACGTCGTCTGACTGCAGATTCAGTGGCGTCCCTTCCGGGGGCGTGGAAACCATCAGCACCGTTTCCTGACCGGAAGCGACGGAATACCGCTGCGGGACAACCCGTCGTGTGGGATCCTGTTCATTGGACAGGGACAGCAGTGACTGCAGTGCGCGCGGAGGGCGAGAAGGAGCCATGGCGTAACGAAAACCATCCATCGTCAGCCGTTGCCGACTCTCAGCCGTGACAGAAGAGATCGGGGAAAGAGATTTCCACAGGCTGTCACCAATCAGCGGATCTCCGATGCTGCGGTCAACGAAATAGACTTCAATGTCAATGACGTCCCGTGGTCCAACAATGGGCTTCAACGGGGAGGGCGAAGCGGCCAGATCCTCCGCACCGGGAATCAGAATTTGACATCCCGTACCGGCGAGCAGCATGACCAGCCCGGCGAACATCCAAGGCAGAATCGACAAGACTCTTCGGAAACTGCCGGATGGCACGGACGAACCCCACACACGTGCAGGACACGAATGTCGAGGAGAGCAAACTGATCGCGGGTTCGCCGGCATTGAAAACAGGTCTGTGGGACAGATGAACGCACTTCCGGAATGTTCTCAGACCAACAATTTCCAACTCTCGTTCGGGACGCTGACGGCCCTCTCGACGGCACCGCCGAGTTTCACCAGGGAATGTCAGCCAAACCTTCCGTATGACAGGGAAACGGACGTCGCCCCCTGCCGGACCCGAGAGCAGAAACCAAAATGAGAAGTTCCTACGTTACGGGGTCATAGGTCGAGACGGGATTTCGGTCAACGCTCACCGAGTGGGCACCCGGTGATTCATCGTATCTACGGCAGTGATTGCCGTTATCCCGGGTCCGGCTGGCAACGTGACGGGGCCCGGTGCGGTTCTCGACAGAGGTCGAGTGCCATGACACGATGCGGGAGACCGAAGGATCATGCTGCGAATTGCTGGTGTTCGATTCAAGACACGACCTTGCCCAGCCAGTTCATAATGCGTCAAGTGGTCGCATTGTTTTGCATCGCACCTGTGGAATTTGACGCACTGAATTCCTGAAATCTCCCCTGAAATTCGTGGCACGCAATATGCTATGACATTCTCATGCACCGGCAGGATCTGCCCGCTCCTGCTCGAGGCAATACGGGCGTCTTCAAGGCGGTCTTGAAGGCGCCTGTTCCTTTTGATCAGGTTCGCTCTTGAGGTTCATGGTCCCTCACTGCTGAAATTGACCGGCTGCTGATCGGTTCACGGCGACTGATCGGTTCACTCTGCCGCAGTGATTTTTTCCCATCTCCCTCTCGGACATCGTGCATTTGTGCGCGATCGGTCATGAACCGTTGCCGAGTGATGAACCCGGGAACCAGGCATTTTCTGTCTTTCTGACGGGACTCTCTGTCCGTGAAATCGACGCCAGAGAAGGGGCAGCGTGATTGACAACGGCACGCACTGGTCGTTCATCGCTCCGTGTGATCTTTGGTCGACCATCTCTCCGTCTGGACCCGTCATCCCTCTGCCTGATGGGTTTTGCCACACCGACCTGTTTTGAATCAGGACACGCCGCGCATCCTCTGGCAGTCAGTATGCTTCCCCCCTGAATCCTGGGATGGCTGGGCATCTCCTTTCAGGAATCGCAGACAGCCGAATATCGTCCTTGGCACGGCACACCTCCATTTGACCGACCCTTCTCATTTTTCCTATTCCTGCAGAAGCGTCAGGGTTTGATTAGAATGGGATTTGGAGATTTCTTTGCTTCAATGCTGACATCGGAGGAAGAATCAGATCGAATGGCACTTCGCGATTGTCCATTCACTGTCGCTCAGATCGACCTGAAGTGCCGTTCTCACTCTGAACTTCTGAACTTCCACCGTCCAATCCCGGCAACGTCACGGCTTCCCATTCTCGAGCAGGTTCTTCCATGGCTGCGATACGAAAATTGATCTCTGACTTCGTAATGCGTCCCGGGTATTCGGCGATGAAACCGAAAGCCCTGGCGAAAAAGCTGGGGATGACAAAAAAGAAGATGGAGGAGTTCAACGCCGCGCTGGCAGAAGCCGAAGCGGCAGGTGAACTGAAAATCACTGAGTCCGGGCGGGTTCAGGTTCGGCGGCCCTCCCAGTCCTGCATCGGGATCGTCAGGAAGATTGCCAGTGGGGACGCGTTTGTCATCCTGCACGAACCACGGCCGCCGCAGATCGAAGGGGACATCTTCATCGAAGCGCGGGATCTGGGGGATGCGCAAAACGGCGATGAAGTCGTCGTGAAACTGTACAACCGGCGCCGTGCCGGCGGAAAACGGACTGGTGCCGTCCAGGAACTCCTGCAGCGTTCCACCAATGTTTTCGTCGGAACCTACTTCGAAGAGGATGGAATCGGCTGGGTGCAGATCGACGGCAAAGACTATTCGCGCCCCATCACGGTCGGCGATCCCGGGGCGAAAGGAGCCGTTCCCGGAGACAAGGTCGTTGTTGAGATGCTGCGCTTCCCCAGCGTCGAGCACATCGGCGAAGCAGTCCTCACGAAGGTGCTCGGGCCTCGGGGAGAGACCGGCGTCGATACGCAGATGATTCTGCATGAGTTCGGGATCCCCCACGAATTCCCGGAGAAGGTCCTCTCGGAAGCCCGCCTGGAAGCGGAGAATTTTCGGGACGATGATCTCGACGGCCGTGATGATTTCACCGGGATGACGATCGTGACGATCGACCCGCACGATGCCCGGGACTTTGATGATGCCATCTCGCTGGAGCGCTGGGACAATGGTCACTGGCATCTCGGGGTCCATATCGCGGATGTGTCTCACTTCGTTCAGCCGGGAACCGTGCTGGATGCGGAAGCCAAAAAACGGGGAACGAGCGTCTACCTTCCGACACTTGTCGTTCCGATGCTGCCGGAGATCATTTCGAACGGTCTGGCGTCGCTGCAGGAAAATCGGGTTCGCTTCACGATGTCAGCGTTCATCGAGTTCTCTCCTGACGGAATCCCGTTGAGCACCCGGTTTGCCCGATCGGCAATTCGAGTCACCCAGCGGTTTGCTTATGAGGAAGTCCTTCCGATCATCAAGGGAGCTGACTCGGCAAAAAGCGTCTCAGAGCCTGTGAAGACATTGCTGAAAGGAATGTTTGAGCTGGCCATGATGCTGCGGCACCGGCGTTTCGAGAAAGGAGCTCTCGAACTGGAGATGCCTGAAGTGAAACTGCAGCTGGACAAAGACGGGCGCGTCACCGGAGCGAAGGTCACAGAGCATGACCAGAGCCATCAGATCATCGAAGAGTTCATGCTGGCGGCAAACATCGCCGTCGCGACGGAGCTGAACGATCGTGGTCTGGTGTTCATGCGGCGCGTTCACGCTGATCCGGCCCCCCAGAAACTCAGCGCCTTCGCCGAGTTCGCCGCCCATCTCGGCTATCCGCTGAAACGGGCGCAAGGCCGTAAAGATCTGCAACAGGTTCTGAAACAGGTGCATGGAAAGCGGGAAGAACAGGCACTGAACTTCGCACTGCTGCGAAGCCTGAAGCAGGCGGAGTATTCTCCCGTCGAAATCGGGCATTACGCCCTGGCGGAAGAACAGTATTGCCATTTCACCAGTCCGATTCGCCGTTACCCTGACTTGCTGATTCACCGCCAGATGGAAGCCCTCATCACCGGGAACAAGTCCAGCGGCGGACCGGGGATGGATGAGGCGATGCGACTGGGGCGGCATTGCTCGACCACCGAACGCCGCGCCGAACGGGCGGAACGCGAACTGACGAAACTGAAGCTGCTGACCTATTTCGAAAAGAGGACCGGCGAACGGATGGTGGCGACCATTACCGGAGTCGACCGGTTCGGGTTCTTCTGCCGCGGGGTGGAAATCCCGGTGGAGGGACTCGTCCACATCAGCACTCTCTCACAGCGGGAGGATTTCGATTTCGATCGGGAAACGATGTCACTCGTGTCCCGGGGAGATGGCAAGACCTTCCGGCTGGGGGACCGGGTGATTGTGGAAATCGCCAAAGTGGACGTGGATCGCCGTGAACTGAACCTGAGGTTTGTGGGTGTGGACCGAACTGGTCCCAAGCCTTCCGGCGGGACAGCCCAGCGCATCGGAAAAACACGATCGACGTCACGTGGTGGAAAGTCGACGAAGTCGTCGCGGGCAAAAGGGGGCCCGTCCCGTCGAAAGCGAAAATGATGGTCCTCTGAGCATCAATGAAAACAAGCGAGCGGTTCCCGCAGTGGAACCACTCGCTTTCGATGTGTGCCGAGCATGTTTGACAGTTTGCGGGGTGGAAGTCCCCGTTCCAGCCTGATGGAGGTGAAGGAAAGTGAACCGCAAGGGCGTCGTCGCGAGGCGGGGTCTGAAGGCAGCGGGGAGC